>Ga0307319_10000001_pt1:2500-552716 | contig 552716 bp, 562 predicted proteins | sample ER_DNA_368_FD_194491 | JGI IMG/M metagenome (GOLD analysis project Ga0307319, IMG submission 194491) | Bulk soil microbial communities from the East River watershed near Crested Butte, Colorado, United States - ER_DNA_368 | ecosystem: Environmental > Terrestrial > Soil >...
GGCGCACCGAATGGGTCGGGCTGAACATTCCGCAGACCGAAGTCCGCGGAGATGCACGCTGCTCAGTTTTCAAAGACCGCTGCGCTCTCTACGGCGGGACTCGCCGCTCTCGACGCTCGGGGCTGCCTACGGCAACCCCAGAAGGACGAATGAGTATAGCGCGCGGCCGGCGGTTTGCCTAGGGGGTGGCCCTAAGGCGGCAGAAGCGCCGCTTCCCGACCTGCAGCACGCGTCCGTCCAGACTAGCGGTCTCGAGGTCGAGGGGCTCCGCGGGCAGCGGCTCGCCGTCGAGCTTGACCGCTCCCTGCTGGATCAGCCGCCGTCCCTCGCTGCTGCTGACGTCGAAGGCGTCGGCGATCAGGCGAGGCAGGTGGACGAGGCCGTTGCCGTCGGCGCGGTGGTCCCCGAGCTCGATCTCGGGGATCTCGTCCGGCACCGCGTGCTGGACGTGGACGCGGTTGAAGTGCTCCTCTGCCCCCGTCCCCGCCCCCTCGCCGTGGAAGCGGTCGACGATCCGGCGTCCCAGCTCCCGCTTCGCCTCGTTCGGCGGGCTCGCCGGCTGCTCGGAGCCCAGCAGCAGCCGGTAGTACTCGGGCATCGCCTCGTCGGGGATGCTCATCAGGCGGCCGAACATCTCCTCCGGCGCGTCGGTGACGCCAACGTAGTTGCCGAGCGACTTGCTCATCTTCTGGACGCCGTCGGTGCCGACCAGGATCGGCAGGGTCATGATCGACTGCGGCTTCTGGCCGTAGGAGGTCTGCACGTCGCGGCCGAACAGCAGGTTGAACTTCTGGTCGGTGCCGCCGAGCTCAACGTCGGCCTCGACCGCGACCGAGTCGTAGCCCTGCAGCAGCGGGTAGAGCAGCTCCAGGGCCGCGATCGGCCGCGCCGTCGCCATCCGCTTCTGGAAGTCGTCGCGCTCGAGCAGGCGCGCCACCGTCGTCCGCGCCAGCAGGCCCAGCAGCGCCTCCGGCTCCATCCGCAGCCACTCGCTGTTGCGCCGTACCTCGGTCTTCTCACGGTCGAGGATCTTGAAAGCCTGCTCCTGGTAGGTGGCCGCGTTCGCCTCGATCTCCTCGGCGCTCGGCACGGGCCGCGTCGCCGAGCGCCCGCTCGGGTCCCCCACCTGGGCGGTGAAGTCGCCGATGATCAGGACCACCTGGTGGTCCGCGCGCTGGAACTCGGCCAGCTTCTCCAGCACGACCGTGTGGCCGAGGTGGATGTCGGCGGTGGTCGGGTCGATCCCGAGCTTGACCCGCAGCGGTCGGCCTTCCTCCAGTTGCTCGGCGAGTCGCCCCTCGGGCAGCACGTCGACCGCGTTTCGCGTCAGATCCGGCATCCGGGCAATGCTAGACTGCCGCCTTCGCTCGGCGGTCCGTCACGGACGTCGAGCCGTTTTTTGCCGTGACCCATTCGATGGCTGTCCTAGGACTAAAGCGACGGCGAAGCGGCGGCGGTGAGATCCCGCCCATCCCCCCGGCTCCGACGACCGCGCCGGGCCCCCCTTCGCCCCCGAAGAAATCGAAACCGCGCCTGAAAAAGCTGCGCGTCCTCTTCGTGCTGCTCGGGCTCGGGGTTCTGGCTGTGGTCTCGATGGTCTTCGGCATGATGGCCGCGGTCTCGCAGGACCTGCCGGCGATCTACGACTTCGCCCAGTACAAGGCCGCGAAGAACAGCGTCCTCGTCGATGCCAACGGCGAAGAGATCGGGACGCTCTCCAGCGACCAGAACAAAATCCTCCTCAGCTCCGGCCAGATCTCTCCCAACGTCAAGAACGCGGTGGTCTCGATCGAGGACGCCCGCTTCTACGAGCACAACGGCGTCGACTTCGAGGGCATCGGCCGTGCCCTCGTCAAAGACATCCTCAGCGCCAGCGCCGCCCAGGGCGCCTCGACGATCACCCAGCAGTTCGTCAAGAACGCGCTGGAAGCGCAGGGCGACCGCTCGCTCTTCGTCAAGTTCAAGGAGGCGGCGCTCGCCTACCGGCTCGAGCGCCACTGGAGCAAGGACAAGATCATCACCGAGTACCTGAACACGGTCTACTTCGGCCAGGGCGCCTACGGGATCGAGGCGGCGGCGCGCACCTACTTCGGCAACGCCCACCCCGGCTGCGGGACCCAGACCGAGCCCTGCGCCTCGGTGCTCGAGCCCTGGGAGGCGGCGATGCTGGCGGGGATCATCCAATCGCCCTCGGCCTACGACCCCAAAGTCTTCCCCGAAAACACCCTCGCCCGCCGCAACCTCGTGCTCGAACGGATGACGGAACAGGGGTACATCTCAGAAGAACAGATGCGCGAAGGGCAGGAGCAGGCGCTCCCTCCCGACTCCAGCATCGAGCCGCCGAGCCTCGACTCCCGGGCCCCGTACTTCACCGCCTACTTGCGCCAGCAGTTGGTCGAACGCTACGGCGCCTCGAAAGCTTTCTTCGGCGGCCTGACCGTGAAGTCGACGCTCGACCTGCGCCTCCAAGAAGCCGCCGAAGAAGCGGTCAACTCCTACCTCGGCTACTCGCCGGCGACCGCCTCGGTGGTGGTGATCGACAACCACAACGCCGGCATCAAGGCGATGGTCGGCGGTCCCGACTTCGACACCAGGCCCTTCAACCTGGCGACCCAGGGTCACCGCCAGCCGGGCTCCTCGATCAAGCCTTTCACGCTGCTGACGGCGCTCGAACAGGGGATCTCCCCCTATACCGTCTACCCCTCCGAAGAACGCTTCTTCTCCTTCGGCAAGAAGGGGCAGGAAACGTACCGGGTGACCAACGACGAGGGCTCCTATCTCGGCTCCTGCGACATCGTCTGCGCGACGACCTACTCGGACAACTCGATCTACGCCGCCCTGGCACTCGAAGGCCTGAAGGGCAAGACCGTGCGCGACAGGACCGCGGCGATCGCCGGCACCGCCCACAAGGCCGGCTACAGCGACCCGCTCTCGACCAACCCGGGGATGGTCCTCGGCGGTCTCACCCTCGGCGTCACCCCGCTCGGCTGGACCTACGCCTACAGCACGATCGGCAACAACGGCGACCGGGTCAGCGGCACCCTCGCCCCCCGGCCCGGCGACAGCCCCGTCGCCTTCACCCAGGTCACCAACGACGACGGCGAGACGATCAAGGGCGGCGACAACGACTCCAAGCACGACCAGGTCTTCGACCAGGAAACGGTGGAAACCGAGAAGGGGATCCTCGAAACGGTGGTCGCCAACGGCACCGGTACCAACGCCCAGATCGGCGTCGAAGGGCAGTGGGGCAAGACCGGGACGACCGAGAACAACGGCGACGCCTGGTTCTGCGGCGGCATCGCCGACGAAGTCACCGCCTGCGTCTGGGTCGGCTACCCCGATACGACGACGCCGATGACCACGCTCTACAACGGCGGCCCGGTGATGGGCGGCACCTTCCCCGCCCTGATCTGGGCGCGGGTGATCTCCGCCTGGCGCGAGATCCAGGCCGAACACGCCGCCGAGGCGGCCGCGCGCAAGGCCGCGAAGGAAGAAGGCGAGGACTTCGAACCGGGCGAAACCGAAGGCTACGTCGCCCCGGAAACCGAATACGGGACGCCGGAACCCGAACCGGAAGCAGTCGAACCGGCGCCGGAAACCGAAGTGACGCCGGAAGCGACTCCCGAAGCCACGCCGGAAGCGACTCCCGAAGCCGCCCCCGAAGCCACGCCGGAATCGTCGGGCGGCGGTGGCGGCGTCACCGCGGGTTAAACGTCAGGCGCCGCCTCCTCCGCTTCGCGTCCGGGGGCGGCTTGGCCAAGGCTTGGATACAAAGCGGTTCCCTTCGGCACAGAAACGCCAGGGGCGCTCGACCGCTTTGGTGATGCCGATGCGGGGACCGGTGACGATCCGCGGCCGCTCGCCGGTCGGTGGGGTCAGCAGGAAGGGCTCGCGAGTGAGGTCGCGCTCGTTGTCGGCGAGGCCTATCCCCAGCGCCTCGGTCAGCTTGCCGGGGCCCGAGCAGAGGTCGGCATCGGCCTTGCCGCCGCGCCGCGCCCGCATCTCTTCGACCCCGTGGGTTGGCTCCAGCGCCCGGATCAGCACCGCCGCCGCCTCGCCATTGGGTTCGGCGACCGCGTTGAGGAGGCTGTGGATCCCGTAGGAGAGGTAGACGTAGGCGTAGCCGGGCGGGCCGAAGAGGACCCGCGTGCGCTCGGTCAGGCCGACGTAGGCGTGGCAGGCGGGATCGTCGGCCTCGTAGCTCTCGGTCTCGACGATGACGCCGCCGCGGCCTTCGTAGAGGAGGGTGCAGCCGACCAGATCGCGGGCGACCTCATGGACCGAGCGGTCATAGAAATCAGCCCCCAACGGCTCTCCGAGCCGTTGGGCCCGGCTTCTCGACCCTGACTTCACCCTCGCTCTTCGTTGACCCGGGTCTGGACCGCCGCCAGCGTCTGCCGCGCCTCCTCGAGCTGCAGCGCCAGCGGCGCCGAGCCGGTGCCGCCGGCGATTCGCTTCGACTCCAGCCAGCTGCTCTGCAGCAGCACCTCGTAGTAGGAGTCGTCGAGGTGCTCGGAGCGCTCGCGCAGCTCCTCCGGGGTTAGTTGAGAAAGGCTTTTTCCGCGCTCGACCGCGTCGCGGACGAGGCCACCGACGATCCCGTGCGCCTCGCGGAAGGGGACGCCGCGACGAACCAGCAGGTCGGCGACCTCGGTCGCCGCCAGCATCTCGTCGCCGGAAGCCTCGAGCATCCGCTCGCGGTCGAACTCGATCCCGTCGAGCATCCCGGCGCTGGCGTCGAGCAAGGCCTCGATCGTGTCGATCGCGTCGAAGAGCGGCTCCTTGTCCTCCTGCATGTCCTTGCCGTAGGTCAGCGGCAGTGCGTGCATGACGCCGAGGAGCGTCTGGTAGGAAGCGGCGACGCGCGGGCTCTTCGCCCGCAGCAGCTCGGCCGAGTCGGGGTTCTTCTTCTGCGGCATGATCGAGGAGCCCGAGGAGAAGGACTCGTCGAGCTCGCAGAAGCCGAACTCGGCAGAGCTCCAGATGACGATTTCCGAGCCGAGGCGCGAGAGGTGCATGGCGCAGGTCGAGGCCGCGTTCAGGTAGTCGAGGACGAAGTCGCGGTTGGAGGCGCCGTCGATGGAGTTGTGGCTGACGTGGGCGAAGCCGAGGTCGGCGGCGACCGCCTCGCGGTCGATCTCCCAGTTGACGCCGGCCAGGGCGCCGGAGCCGAGCGGCATCACGCTGGCGCTGTCGAGGGCGAACTGGAAGCGGAGGACATCGCGGGCGAGCATCCAGAAGTAAGCGAGCAGGTGGTGGCCGAGGTAGACCGGCTGGGCCCGCTGCAGGTGGGTGTAGCCGGGCATCGTCCAGTCCTTGTGGGACTCGGCGAGGCCGAGCAGGCGCTGCATCGCCGCCCCGCAGAGCTCGATCGCCCGCAGCGAGTGCGCCTGCACGACCATCGCCACGTCGGTGGCGACCTGGTCGTTGCGGGAGCGGCCGGTGTGGAGCTTGCCGGCAAGCGGCCCGATCTCCTCGCCGAGCAGGCGCTCGATCGCCATGTGGATGTCCTCGTCGCCGGGCTCGAACTCGAAGCCGTGCTCGGCCATGCGGGCGCGGACCCGGTCGAGGCCGTCCTCAATCTTGGTCAGCTCGTCGGCGCTGAGGACGCCGATCTCGCAGAGGCCGCGCGCGTGCGCCTTCGACTGGTCGAGGTCGTACGGCGCCAGCCAGGCGTCGAAGGCGAGCGAGCGGTTGAGGCGCCAGAAGCGCGGGTCGGGCTCTTTGCGGAAGCGTCCCATGGGCGGGCGATTATGCCGCTAGAGGCTCTGGCCGAGCGCGTCGGCCAGCTCCTGGCAGACGCGGTCCACCTGCGCCTCCTCCATCGCCGGGAAGAACGGCAGCGCCAGCGAGTCGGCGGCGGCGGCTTCGGCGACCGGGAACTGGCCCTCGCGGTAGCCGAGCTCGCGCAGGTGCGGGAAGAGGTGGATGCAGGGCAGGTAGGCCTTGCTGGCGACGCCGCGCTCGGCGAGACGGCGGATCACCGCGTCGCGGTCGGTGCCCTGCGGAAGGCGCACGGTGTAGACGAACCAGCTGCGGACCTCGGCGCCGCGCGAGGCAACAGGCGTCCGCACTCCCTCCAGCCCCGCCAGCCGCTCCTCGTACATCCGCGCCACGCCCACCCGCCGCTCCAGCAGCGAATCGAGCTTCTCGACTTGGGCGACGCCGAGCGCGGCGGCGAGGTCCGAGAGGCGGTAGTTGAAGCCGAGCCGGTCGTGGTCGAGCCAGCCCATGTCGACGGCGCGGCCCTGGTTGCGCTCGGAGCGCAGGCGGGCCGCCTCGCCTGGGTCACGGGGGACGATCATCCCCCCCTCCCCCGTCGTCATCTGCTTGTTGGCGTAGAAGGCGAAGGTGGCGAGGTTGCCGCGGGCGCCGACCTTGCGGGCGTCGGAGTCGACCGCGCCCAGGGCCTCGCAGGCGTCCTCGAGGATGCCGAGGCCGTGCCGCCCCGCCAGCGCCTCCAGCTCCGGCATCGCCGCCGGGAAGCCGAAGATGTGGATCGGCAGCAGGCCGACCGTCTTCTCTCCCACCACGTCAGCTGCCGCAGCTGGATCGAGGCCGAGCGTCTCCTCTTCGACGTCGGCAAAGACCGGCTTCGCGCCCTCGTACAAGAGGCAGTTGGCCGAGGCCACGAAGCTGAAGGGGCTGGTCACGACCTCGTGACCCTCGCCCCACCCCAGCATCCGCACCCCGAGGTGCAGCGCCGTGGTGCCGCTGGAGGTCATCACCGCGTCCTCGACGCCGAGCCAGGCGGCGAACTCGCGCTCGAAGCGCTCCCCCATCGGCCCCAGCGAGAGCTGGCCGGAGCGCAGCACCTCCAGGACCAGCTCCTCCTCGCGGGCGCCGATGTCCGGCTGGGCGAGCGGGATCACTGGAAGGCGTACTCCAGCGAGTCGACCAGAGCCTCCCAGGAGGCCTCGATGATGTTCTCCGAGACGCCCGTCGTCCCCCACTCGCGGCCGCCGTCGGCGGAGTCGAGGAGGACGCGGGTGACCGCGCCGGTGCCGTGGGCTTCGTCGAGGATCCGCACCTTGTAGTTGGTCAGCTCGACGTCGGCGAGGTGCGGGTAGCGGTCGGCGATCGCCGCGCGCAGGGCGCGGTCGAGCGCGTTGACCGGGCCGTTGCCCTCGGATGCCTGGAAGTAGCGCTTGCCATCGACCTCGACTTTGATCGTCGCCTCGGTCGTCACCTCGCCGTCGGCGTGCTTTTCGACCACGACGCGGAAGCTCTCGAGCCGGAAGAGCGGCTTGTAGGTGCCGGCCTCGCGTCGCAGCAACAGCTCGAAGGAAGCAGGCGCTGCCTCGTAGTGGTAGCCCCGGTGCTCCTGCTCCTTCAGCCGCTGCACCGCGCGCGTCGCCGCCGCGTCGTCGAGCTCGACGCCGGCGCGCTCGGCCTGACTGCGGATCGTCGCCTTGCCCGCCAGCTCGGAGGCGACGATGTCGCGCTCGTTGCCGACCAGCGCCGGGTCGAGGTGCTCGAAGGTGCTGGCGTCGGCCTCGACCCCGGCCGCGTGCATGCCCGCCTTGTGGGCGAAGGCGTTGCGGCCGACGTAGGGCCGGTCCGGGTCCGGGGTGAGGTTGCAGAGTTCGTCGAGGTAGTTCGCGGTCGGCGTCAGGCTCGCCAGTTGCTCGGGGGTCACGGCCTCGAAGCCCATCTTCAGCTGCAAGGCCGGCAGGATCGTCGCCAGGTTGGCGTTGCCGCAGCGCTCGCCGTAGCCGTTGACGCAGCCCTGGACGAGGCGGGCTCCGGCTTCCACCGCGGCAAGCGAGTTGGCGACCCCGCAGCCGGCGTCGTCGTGGGTGTGGATCCCGAGCTCGACCGAGCCACCGACGGCGGCCGCGACCGCCGCCGTGGCCTCGGCGACGAAGCCCGGCAGACTGCCGCCGTTGGTGTCGCAGAGGGTCACGTTCTCGGCCCCGGCCTCCGCCGCCGCGGCGACGCATTCGAGCGCGTAGGCGCTGTCTTCGCGGTAGCCGTCGAAGAAGTGCTCGGCGTCGAAGATCGCCCGCTTGCCCTGATCGCGGCAGAAGGCGATCGAGTCGGCGATCATCGCCAGGTTTTCCTCCCGGGTCACCCGGATCACCTTCTCGACGTGGAGCGGCGAGCTCTTGCCGACGAGGCAGATCGCGGGCGCGAAGGAGGAAGTCAGGACGCCCAGGGCCTCGTCCTCGGCGGCGGCGCGGTCGCGGCGGCGGGTCATCCCGAAGGCGACGATCGTCGCGTTTTCGTACTCGACCTCGCCGAGCCGCTCGAAGAGCTCGGCTTCCTTGGGATTGCTGCTGGGAAAGCCGGCCTCGATGAAATGGACGCCGAGCCGGTCGAGCGCCTGGGCAACCTTGAGCTTCTCGCCCACCGAGAGCGACATCCCGCGACCGCCCATCCCGTCCCGCAAAGTCGTGTCGTAGAGCTTCACCTGTTCCATCTGATTGCTGCCTTTCGAGTCGAAGAAGATCGGGTGGACCGTGGTGGTCCGGCGTGCGCGGGCAGGCCGCGCCGGCCGCTTATGCGGCGGGGGTAATTCGCCCGATCGACTCCGAGCCGGAAGCCTCGGTGGAGCCGTTGGAGCCGCGGTCGGCGGAGGCCTCGACGAAGTCGAGCCACTCCAGGTACTCCTCGGCCTTGCCCGTCAGGGCGTCTTCGAACTTCGCCTGCACGTGGCGGGTGATCTCGCCCGGCTGCCCGAGCGGGTGGTCGTCGATCTCGCGCACCGGCACCAGCTCGGCCGCGGTCCCGGTGAGGAAGACCTCCTCGGCCAGGTAGAGCTCGGCGCGGGCGACGTCGCGCTCGACCACGGTGTAGCCGAGGTCGCGGGCGATCTGGATCACCGACTTGCGGTTGATCCCGTCGAGGATCGAGGCGACCTGCGGCGGGGTGACGATCTGGCCGTCGCGGACGACGAAGATGTTCTCGCCCGAGCCCTCGCAGACGAAGCCGCGTTCGTCGAGCAGAATCGCCTCGTCGTAGCCGGCGTTGGTCGACTCCGTCTTGGCGAGGATCGAGTTGAGGTAGGAGCCCGAGGCCTTGGCGTGCGGGATCGAGCCGCCGGGGCTGATCCGGCGCCAGCTCGAGACCTTGGCGCGGATGCCGCCGTTCTTGCTCTCCTCGCCGAGGTAGGCGCCCCAGGGGAAGGCGGCGATGATCACGTCGACCGGGGCGTCTTTGGCGTAGAGGCCGAGCGAGCCGTAGCCGCGGTAGGCGAGCGGCCGGATGTAGGCGCTCTCGAGCCCGTTGCGGCGCAGCAGCTCGTGCGTGGCCTGGCGAATCTCCTCGGCCGAGTACGGCAGCTCCAGGTAGTAGAGCTCGGCCGATTTCTCGAGACGGTCGAGATGGTCGTGGTGGCGGAAGATAGCCGGGCCGCGGGCGGTCTCGTAGCAGCGAATGCCCTCGAAGACGCCGGTCCCGTAGTGCAGCCCGTGGCTGAGCACGTGGGTCTGGGCGTCCTCCCACGGGAGGAACTCGCCGTTGCGCCAGATCAGCTCGACCGGATCCATGACGGGGGATTATGCCCGATGGGCGGCCGCGCTTCTAGCGATGCGGCAAGAGGGTGGCGGCTAGGCGCCGAGCTGCTCCAGGACCGCCGCGGTCATCTCCTCCGTTCCAACTTCGCTCTCGGCGGGCGCCGTCTCCCCCGGCAGCGGCGGGTGGGCGAGCGTCCCGGAGGCGAGGTCGGGGGTGCGGAGGCCGCGCTCGAGCACGGCGTCGACGGCGGTCTCGATCCGGTCGGCGTCGTCGCCGCGGCCGAGGCCGTGGCGCAGCATCATCGCCGCCGAGAGGAAGGTCGCGAGCGGGTTGGCGACGCCCTGGCCGGCGATGTCGGGGGCGGAGCCGTGGACCGGCTCGAAGAGGCCGGGGGCGCCCTCGGCACCGAGGCTGGCGCTGGGCAACATCCCCAGCGAGCCGGTCAGCATCGCCGCCTCGTCGCTGAGGATGTCGCCGAAGAGGTTCTCGGCGAGGACGACGTCGAAGTCGGCGGGGCGGGAGACGAGCTGCATCGCCGCGTTGTCGACCAGGAGGTGTTCCAGTTCGACCTCCTCGTAGTCGCCGGCGACGCGGCCGACCACCTCGCGCCAGAGGCGGGAGGTCTCGAGGACATTTGCCTTGTCGACCGAGGTCACCTTCGGCTTGCAGCCGGAGCCCCCGGCGCGGCGGCGGGCGGCGTCGAAGGCGGTGCGGGCGATGCGGTCGATCTCCTCGACCGAGTACTCGCAGGTGTCGTGGGCGACGTCGCCCTCGCGACCCGAGTCGCCGAAGTAGATGCCGCCGGTGAGCTCGCGGACGACCAGCAGGTCGGTGCCGCTGATCCGCTCTTCGCGCAGCGGGCTGGCGCTGACCAGGGCCGGGCTGGGCCGGACCGGGCGCAGGTTGGCGTAGAGGCCCATCCCCTTGCGCAGTCCCAGCAGGCCCTGCTCGGGGCGCGGCGCGTCGGGGTCGGTCGAATCCCACTTCGGGCCGCCGACCGCGCCGAGCAGGACCGCGTCGGCGTCGCGGCAGGCGTCGAGAACCTCGTCGGTGAGGGCGGTCCCGTGCTCGTCGATCGAGCAGCCCCCCATCAGCCGCTCGTCGTAGGAGAACTCGCCGAGAGCGTCGAGGACGCGGCGCGCGGCGGCGGCGATCTCGGGGCCGATCCCGTCGCCGGGGAGGACGACTATGCGCGGGGCGCCGTTCAAGGTCCGGGGACTCTACGCGTCCGGCTCAGGCGGCGACGGCCTCGATGTTGAGGCGGACGTAGTCGAGGACGAGCGGTTCTTCGTGTTGGGCGAGGACCGCTTCGGCGAAGGGCCGGCGTTTCTCCTCTGGCAGCTGGTCGAGGATCGGGCCCAGGGTGACGGTGGTGATGAAGGCGAGCGGGTCGGATGGCTGGACCGGCTTCGGCTGCAGCCAGCAACGGGCCTCGGTGAAGCCGGCACCGGCGAGGCGCGGCTCGGTTTCCTCCGGGTCGGCGAAGTTCCAGGGCGCTTTGGCGCCGCTCAGGTGCTGTCCGTACTCGGGGTCCGCGGCGGCGGTCGCGATCGCCCGCGTGTGCTCGGCGACGTTGCCCTTGCCGCCGCACTGGGCGACGAGGCGGCCGCCCGGCTTCAGGGCCGCGCGCATCCGCCGGAAGAGCGCATCGTGATCGCCGATCCAGTGGAAGGTAGCGGTCGAGAAGACGAGGTCGATTGGCTCGGCCAGCTCCAGGTCAACGAGGTCGGAGACGAGGTAGTCGGTGCGCTCGCCGAGCCGCTCCTTGGCTTTCTCGACCATCGCCTCGGAGCCGTCGACCGCGATCACGCGGCCGTCCGGCAGACGCTCGGCCAGCTCGGCGGTGACCCGGCCGGAGCCGCAGCCGGCGTCGACGGCGACCTCATCGCCGCGCAGCTCGAGCCGCTCCAGCACCTCCATCCCCCATTCGAACTGGGGGTCGGAGACGGCGTCGTAGGTCTCGGCGTCCCACTCGCGGGCGCCGGTGTTCATCGGCTTCGTCACAGGCTCGTCGTCACCGGGCCGAACGATGCGGCCGGCTCGGTCTCGAAGTCGTCGATCGCGCCGTCGTTTTCGAGCGTGATGCCGATGTCGTCGAGGCCGTTCAGCAGCCGGTGCTTGACCTCCGGCTCGATCTGGAACTGGAAGACGCCGGCGGCGCAGTTGACGGTCTCGTCGTCGAGGTCGATCCGCGCCTCGCCGGCCTCGGCGACCGCGCGACAGTGCTCCTCGTCCAGCACCGCCGGCAGCAGCCCGATCTTGGTGCAGTTGGAGTAGAAGATGTCGGCAAAGGACGGGGCCAGGATCGCCTCGAAGCCGAAGTCCTCCAGCGCCCAGGGAGCGTGCTCGCGGGAGGAGCCGCAGCCGAAATTGGCGCCGGTGACGAGGATCGGGTTCGGCTCCAACTCGATCTCGCCGTCACGCAGCCAGTCGTAGAAGAGGAACTCGCCGAAGCCGGTCCGCTCGACCCGCTTGAGGAACTGCTTGGGGATGATCTGGTCGGTGTCGACGTCGCTGCGGTCAAGGACCGACACCTTGCCTTCGATCTTGTCAATCGGCCTCATGCTCAGCTCCAATCCCTGATGTCGACGAAGTGGCCCTCGACCGCGGCGGCGGCGGCCATTTTCGGGCTGACCAGGTGGGTGCGGCCGCCCTTGCCCTGGCGCCCCTCGAAGTTGCGGTTCGAGGTCGAGGCGCAGCGCTCGCCCTCGTCCAGCGTGTCGGGGTTCATCCCCAGGCACATCGAGCAGCCGGCGACGCGCCAGTCGAAGCCGGCGCTCTTGAAGACCTCGTCGAGACCCTCTTCCTCGGCCGCCTTCTTCACCTGCTGGGAGCCGGGGACGACCATCGCGCTGACGCCGCTGGCGACCTTGCGGCCCTCGATGATCGCGGCGGCCTCGCGCAGATCCTCGATGCGGCTGTTGGTGCAGGAGCCGATGAAGACGCGTTCGGGGGCGATCTCGGTCATCGGGGTGCCCGCCTCCAGGCCCATGTAGGCGAGGGCGCGTTCGGCCGCTTCGCGATCGGCGGGAGTGTCCATCTGATCGGGATCGGGGACGCTGTCGGTGACCTCGACGACCTGGCCCGGGTTGGTCCCCCAGGTGACCATCGGCGAGATCCCCGAGGCGTCGATCTCGACCTCGGTGTCGAAGCTGGCGGCGGGGTCGGTCGGCAGCTCGCGCCAGCGGGCCATCGCCGCCTCGAAATCGCCGGGCGCGGCCGGGCGTCCCTTGACCCACTCGAAGGTGGTCTCGTCGGGGGCGATCATCCCGGCGCGGCCGCCGCCCTCGATCGTCATGTTGCAGATCGTCATCCGGCCGGGCATCGCCAACGCCTCGATCGCCGGGCCGGCGTACTCGACCGCGTAGCCGGTCATGCCGCCGGTGCCGAGGCGGCCGATCGTCGCCAGGATCAGGTCCTTTGGCGTGACCCCGTGGCGCAGCTCGCCGGCGTAGTTGATCCGCATCGTCTTCGGCCGTTTCTGGACCAGGCACTGGGTCGCCAGCACGTGCTCGACCTCGGAGGTGCCGATGCCGAAGGCCAGGGAGCCGAAAGCGCCGTGGGTGGAGGTGTGGCTGTCACCGCAGACGATCGTCATCCCCGGCTGGGTGACGCCCAGCTCCGGGCCGATCACGTGAACGATGCCCTGGCGGTCGGAGCCGAGCGAGTAGACCGGGATCCCGAACTCCTCGCAGTTGCGCTCCAGGGTTTCGACCTGGACGCGCGAGAGCTGGTCGGCGATCAGCCGCGCCGCCATCGTCCCGTCGGTGGGCGTGTTGTGGTCGGCGGTGGCGAGGGTCTTGTCCGGACGGCGGACCTTGCGGCCGGCCAGGCGCAGGCCGTCGAAGGCCTGCGGCGAGGTGACCTCGTGGACCAGGTGGAGGTCGATGTAGATCAGCCCCGGCGAAACCTCGTGCTGTTCCCAGATCTTGTCGAACATCGTCTTTGGCATTTGTCTTATGACCTCCTGAGGCCGGCGGCGATCACGGCGAGGAAGCGGGTCGCCTCCTGGCCTTCGTTCTCGAAATGGTGAGGGAGGTCGGCGTCGAAGGTGACGCTGTCCCCCTCCTCGAGCTCATGGCGGCTGCCGTCGACGACCAGCGCCAGGGTGCCGGCGAGGACGACCGCGGTCTCGCGGCTCCCCGGCTCGTGCATCGGCGGGTCGGCGGCGCCCCCGGTGGTGGCCCCGGGCTCCAAGACGTGCAGGGAGACGTCGGCGCGCTGCCCCGGCAGCGGCGGCGTCATCTCCTCGAACCGGTGTCCCCCCCGCTCGCTGCGCCGGCGCTCGGCGGCCCGGCTGATCGCCACGTGCGGCCCCTCGTCCAAGCGCAGGAGTTGCGACAGCGTCAGCTCCAGCCCGGCCGCGATCTTGCCGGCGACGGCCAGAGTCGGACTGGTCTCGCCGCGCTCCACCTGAGAGAGCATCGGGGCGCTCACGCCGGAGCGCTCCGCGAGGTCGCGGAGAGAGAAGTCCATGGCATCCCGCAGGGCACGGATGCGCGGACCGACGGAGGTTGCGGGGTCCTTGGCGGAGGCGCGGGGAGAGTCGGTGGGCGCGGAAGCCTTGGTCACAGTGGGGGCCATCGGCTGTACGTTATCACGGACGCTTGTATTTGGCCCTGCGCCCGGGTCCCGCTCTTCTTCGGAGCGCTTCGGGCCGGGCCGCTGCAACCTCCACCTGATCAAGTAGAGGTTGCAGCGGCCCGGCTCAGGCGGCTTTGTTGTTCTTCAGGAGGGTTCGTAGGTCGGCGGCGATGGCGGCGGGTTCGTCGTCCAGCTGGTTCCAGGTGAGGTGGGTGACGGTGTAGCCGGCGGCGGTAAGACGGCGGTCGCGAGCCTTGTCCTCGCGGAAGGCGACTCGGCCCTTATGGCCGGCCCAGCCGTCGAGCTCAACGATCTGTTTGGTGCCAGGCCAGTGGCAGTCGACCTGGTAGCGCTTGCCATCGGGGAGAAGTATCCAGTCGTTGTAGCGGGGTAAGGGCAGGTGCCACTGACGGAGGAACGGGCTGAAGCGCTCCTCCAGCTTGCTGCGCTTGCGACCTCCCGGTTCTTCCTTCAAGCGCTCCAGCGCCACACGCACTTTCCGCGACCCCCGTTTCCCGGGATACCGCTCCAGCAGATCCCAGAGAGACAAGCGGTCCCAAAGCTCCCGATATTCCGCCTCCCGCAGCATCGCGACGACCGTGTCCACGTCCTCAGTCGCCGCCAGGTCAAAGGTAGTCCGCGGCACGCTCGTCACCGGGATCCCCTCCTCGATCGTCCGCTCGTCCTCGGGCACGGGTGCGAAATGTCGACGGATTCGCTTCGTGGAGGTGCTCTTGCTCGTCGCCGTCACGTGGATCAAGCCGCTCGAGTGCCCGCGGAGGCCCCAGAGCCCTGCCGCCGAGCGGTGACTCAAGAGGGCACAGGAACCTGAAGCAAGTACAGCGGCCATCAACCAGCCCTCCCTCGAGATCGAGCGATGACCCACGCCGTAGACGCCCGCGTGCAATCGGTGCAGGCGACCGTTCCGGATCCGCCAATCGATCTCTTCCTTCGTCCACCCCCGGTCGAGCAACTGCCTCCGGCTCACCACCCCGTGCTGCCGTCGCGCCAGCTCCGAAAGCGCCCTGTCATCTCCGCGAGTCCGTGATTTTCCTTGCTCTACAAGGTTTTTTACGGACTCGGCGGGCATGCACTGAGCCTGCCGAGAAACATCGCGCGTGTGGTGCGCAGTTCGTGCCAGCTCTCATACGAAAGGCACGCCGGAGCGTGCCGGGGGTGACGGTGCCCCTCTCCCAGAGGCTCCTGAGACCACAAACGGGCCCAGCAGCACGATCAGCTGCGCGACGGTCTCTGGGAGAGGGGCACCGTCACCCCTACCCGGCTCAGGGTCCCGGCGTCCGCTCCACCACAGCCTCAGCAGTCGCCGCCTCCGCCTCGCGAGTCGCCGCCCCTTCCAGGGCGTTCGACAGAGCGCGGACGTAAGCACGAGCACTCGCCTCGAGGATGTCCGTAGCCACTCCCTGGCCCGTAGCCAAGCGTCCCGCGGCGCGCAGCCGAACCGTCACTTCGCCGAGGGCGTCCTCTCCCCCGGTCACCGCCTCGACCTTGTACTCGACCAGCTCGCACTCGGTCCCGGCCGCGTCCTGGATCGCGTGGAAGATCGCGTCGACGGGGCCGTCGCCGCTGGCTTCGCCGACCGACTCCTCGCCGGACGGCTTGGTCACGGCGACTTTGGCCAGCGGCGGCTTGCGGGTGCCCGCCTCGACCTCGAACCAGGCCAGCTCGTGGGCGTCGGAGCGCTCGCGCATCTCGTCGGAGACGATCGCCTCCAGGTCCAGGGCGGTCACCTGCTTCTTGCGGTCGGCGACCTCCTTGAACGCCTTGAAGGCGTTGTTCAGCGCCTGGCCCTCGACGACGAAGCCCAGCTGCTCCAGCGCGTCGCGCAGGGCGTGGCGGCCGGAGTGCTTGCCCAGAACGATCGAGTTCGACTCCAGGCCGACTTCGGTCGCGTCCATGATCTCGTAGGTGCTGCGCTCCTTCAGCACGCCGTCCTGGTGGATCCCGGACTCATGGGCGAAGGCGTTGCGGCCGACGACCGCCTTGTTCGGCTGCACCGGGTAGCCGGTCAGGCGGCTGACCATGCGACTGGTGCGGGCGATCTCCCGCGTGTTGATCCCGGTGTGGAGGCCGTGGACGTCCTCGCGGACGGCGACCAGCATCGCGATCTCCTCCAGCGAGCAGTTGCCGGCCCGCTCGCCGATCCCGTTGACCGCGCACTCGACCTGCCGCGCCCCCGCCAGCACCCCGGCGTAGGAGTTGGCGACCGCCATCCCCAGGTCGTCGTGGCAGTGGACCGACATCTCAACGCCGCGCAGCGACGGCGCCAGCTCGTACAGACGCCGGAAGTAGTCCGCGTACTCCTCCGGGGTCGTGTAGCCGACGGTGTCGGGGATGTTGACGACGGTCGCGCCCTCCTCGACGGCGATCGCGCAGACCTCGGCGGTGAACTCGATCTCGGCCCGGGTCGCGTCCATCGGCGAGAACTCGACGTCCTCGCAGTAGGACTTTGCCAGCGCCACCGCCGCCCGGGCCTGGCCCTTGACGTCCTCGCGGTCGGTCTGCAGCTGGTGCTCGATGTGGATGTCGGAGGTCGAGATGAAGGTGTGGATGCGCGGGCGCGCTGCCTCCTTGATCGCCCCCCAGGCGGCGTCGATGTCGGCCTTGTGGGTGCGAGCCAGGCCGCAGATCGTCGGCCCCTCCACCTTGCGCGAGATCTCCTGCACCGCCTCGAAGTCCCCGGGCGAGGTGATCGGGAAGCCGGCCTCGATCACGTCGACCCCCAGGCGGGCGAGCTGTTGGGCGATCTCGACCTTCTCGGCCGTGTTCAGCGAGATCCCGGGAGACTGCTCGCCGTCTCGCAGCGTGGTGTCGAAGATGTGGACGCGATCGGCGTCGGATTTAGTGTCGTTTTGCGGTCCCATCGGACCTCTCCTTCTCTCTTTGAATCGAATGGCCTTTGTCTCTCGCGGCTATCGCGCCGCCCAGCGCTATTCCCCCCGAGGGGGGAGGAGAAGGAGTAGCGCGAGGCTGTCGAGCCGGAAGCTCATTCGGCTCCGAACCTTAGCGTAGGCTGCCGCCATCGCCAAGCCGGGGAACACCGCCTCCGCCCAACGCACCAACTGGCTCGCCCTCTTCGCGATGGGGATTGCCGTCGTCGTCATCGCCAACGACTTCACCGCGGTCAACGTCGCCCTGCCGACGATGGAGGCCGACTTCGACACCAACATCAACACGATCCAGTGGGTGATCAACGCCTACGCGTTGACCTTCGGGGTGATGATCGTCACCGGCGGCCGCCTCGCCGACATGTTCGGCCGCCGCAACGCCTTCTTCGTCGGCGCAGCGATCTTCGCCTCGATGTCGGCGCTCGGCGGCGCCGCCCCGACGGAGACCTGGCTGATCGCGGCGCGGGTGCTGATGGGGATCGGCGGGGCGCTGATGTGGCCGGCGATCCTCGGCATGACCTACGAGCTGCTGCCGGAAGAGAAGGCCGGCCTGGCGGGCGGGATCATAATCGGCGCCGCCGGCCTCGGCAACGCCGTCGGTCCGCTGCTGGGCGGCTTCCTCACCGACGAGCTGAGCTGGCGCTGGATCTTCTTCCTCAACGTCCCGATCGCCCTCTTCGCGGTCGGGGTCACCTACCTGCTGGTCCACGTGAAGGAGCCGGAGAGCGGCGAGCGGCGAATCGACTACCCGGGGATCGCGACCCTCTCGGTCGGCATCGTCTCGCTGCTCGTCGCCCTCGACCAGGTCGACGACTGGGGCTGGGGCGACCCGAAAGTGATCGGGCTGCTGGCGCTGGCCGTGGTCCTCGTCACCTCCTTCGTCCGGCTGGAGCGGCGGGCGGGCGCCCACGCCCTCGTCCCCCGCGAGGTGATGCGCAACGAGAGCTTCACCGCCTCCTGCATCGCGATCCTCTTCATGGCCGGGACCTTCTTCGCCGCCCTCCTCTACCTGCCCCAGTTCATGGAGAAACAGCTCGGCTACTCGGCGCTCGAATCAGGACTGGGGATGCTCCCCTTCCTTGCCGTCTTCGCCCTCGCCTCCTTCGCCGCCGGCCCCCTCTACAACCGCCTCGGCGCCAAGCCGCTGGCGGTGGTCGGCGCCGCCCTGATCGCGCTCGGCCCGCTGCTGCTCTCCTTCGTCGACGAGGGCTCCGGTTACGGCGCCCTGGTCCCCGGGATGATCGTGCTCGGGATCGGCGCCGGCAGCTTCATCCCCACCGCGACCACGGCGGGGGTCACCTCGGTCGACGAGTCCCAGACCAGCCTCGCGGGCGGGATCATCTACATGTTCCAGATCGCCGGCGGCTCGATCGGCCTCGGTCTCACCACCACCGTCTTCTCCGCCGCGATCCCGCCCTTCGTCGACGGGGTCCAGGCCGGATTCCGGCTCGACGCGGCGCTCTCGTTGATCGGCCTGCTGGTCGCGATCGCCTTCGTCGGCGGCCGGGTCATCGGGTCGCGCACTCCCGTGCGCGAATCGGCCTGAAGCGCTGCCTACGGGATCAGGCCGTTCTGACCCGGGCCGCCGAGCAGCTTGTCCTTGCCCGGCCCGCCCTGGAGCTGGTCGTTGCCCTGGCCGCCGCTGAGGCGGTCGCGACCCGGGCCGCCGAGCATCCAGTCATCCCCGCGCCTGCCGACCAGAACGTCGTCGTCGGGGCCGCCGACGATCTTGTCCGAGGCCCCGCCTCCGAAGAGGCGATCGTTCCCCGACCCGCCGCGGATCGTCACCGGGACCGGGATGTCGCTGGTGAAGAAGACCGAGTCAGAACCGCCCCCGGAGTTGACTTCGAAGCCGGCGATCTCGGGCGCGGTGCAGACGAGTTCGGTGGGGATTTCTTCCGGGTGCTCGCAGAGGTTGCCGCCGACTTCCAGCGGCACGGTCGAGAGGATCACGTAGTCGCGCCCGTCGGCGCTGAGAGCGATGTGGAAGCCGTTGTTTTCCTTGCCGCCACTGATCAGCAGGTTGACCGGTTCCCCGGCACGGGCGGGCAACGCAGGCAAGGCCGCGAGCAGCGTCAACGCAATGAGGATCGCCTTCTTCATCGTTTCCCTGGGCTTGGATCCCGAGGACCCTTACCACGAAACAACTCTTTCGCGCCGACGTTGCGGCGACAACCCCTTACGACTTTCGGCTGGCTATAGGTCGACCGCGCGGCCGTTGGAGAAGCCATCGAGGGCGAGGATCTTCTCGATCGCCTCCGAGCGCACCGGGGCGTCGGTGGTCAGCGCCATCACCGCCCGCTCTCCCCCGCTTTCGGCGCCGACGGCGGCGGAGACGATGTTGACCCCCTCTTCGCCGAACAGCGTCCCGACGCGGCCGATCATCCCCGGCTGGTCGGCATAGCGGAAGACGGCGATGTGGTCGTCGAAGGGGAGGTAGAAGCTCTCGTTCCAGACAGAGACGAGGTAGGGCTCATTGCGCGGGCCGACGCTGGTCCCGGCGACCTCGACCTCGCCGTCGGCGGTGTGGACGCGGACCTTGACCAGCTCGGTGAAGTCCTCGGCGCTGGCGTCGGTGGTCTCGGAGAGGTCGATCCCGCGCTCCTCGGCCATCTGCGGCGCGTTGACGAGGTTGACCGGCTCCTCGGTATGGCCGGAGAGGACCCCGGCCATCACCGCGATCCCGAGCAGACGGGTGTCGTGGGAGGCGATGCGGCCGCGGAATTCGGCGCTCACCTTCTCGACACTGCCGTCGCCAAGGCCCTGGGCGAGGCGGCCGAGCTTTTCGCAGAGCGGGACGAAGGGCGCCAGCGCCTCCATCGCCTCCGGGCGGACGGCGGCGATGTTGACGGCGTTGGTGACGACACCGCCGGTCAGCGCCGCGGTGACCTGTTCGGCGGTGACGACCCCGGCCCGGTCCTGCGCCTCGGCGGTGGAGGCGCCCAGGTGGGGGGTGACGACGACGTCGGGGCGGGAGAAGATCGGGTGCTCGGTGAAGGGCTCGGAGGGAAAGACGTCGAGCGCGGCGCCGCCGAGCTTGCCCGACTCGAGGCCGGCCAGCAGCGCGTCGAGGTCGACCAGCTCGCCGCGGGCGCAGTTGACGAGGCGGGCGCCGTCCTTCATCGCCGCGATCGTCTCGGCGTTGATCATCCCGATCGTCTCCGGAGTCTTCGGCGTGTGCAGGGTGACGAGGTCGGCCCGGCCCAGCACCTCCTCGATCGAGTCGCAGCCCTCGACGCCGAGGTCCTTGAAGCGCTCGGCGGAGACGAACTTGTCGAAGGCGACGACGTTCATCTCGAAGCTCTGGGCGCGTTTGGCGACCAGCTGTCCGATGCGGCCGAAGCCGACGACGCCGAGGGTCTTGCCGTAGAGCTCGGCGCCCTTGTACTTGGCCCGGTCCCAGCGGCCGGCGACGAGCGATTCGTGCGCCTGCGGGACGTTGCGGAAGAGAGCGAGCGCCAGCGCCAGGGTGTGCTCGGCGGCGGCGACCGAGTTCGATTCCGGCGCGTTGGCGACGATGATCCCGCGGCGGGTCGCGGCCGGGATGTCGACGTTGTCGACGCCGGTGCCGGCGCGGCCGATCACCTTCAGGTTGTCGGCCAGCTCGATCAGCTCCGGCGTCATCTTCGTCGCCGAGCGGATCAGGATCGCGTCGTACCGGGAGATCCGTTGACGAAGTTCCTCGTCGGACATCTCCAGGCCGAGGTCGACCTCGAACTGCGAGCGCAGCAGGTCGACGCCGGTGTCGGCGATCTTCTCCTTGACCAGGACCTTCACGAGGCGACCCCCTCGACGTTCGCGACGACCCAGTCGATGCAAGCCGTTAACGCCGCGACGTCGTCGGGGTCGATCGCCGGGAACATCCCGATCCGCAACTGGTTGCGACCGAGCTTGCGGTACGGCTCGACGTCGACGATCCCGTTCGCCCGCAGCGCCTTGGCCAGCGCGGCGGCGTCGACCGATTCGTCGAAGTCGATCGTGCCGACGACGAGCGAGCGCTTGGCCGGGTCGGCGACGAAACAGCTGGCGAACTCGCTGCGCTCGGCCCAGCCGTAGAGGCGGCCGGAGGAATCCGAGGTGCGCTCGACGCAGCCGGCGAGGCCGCCGAGCCCCAGCATCCACTGGACCTGGTCGTTGAGCAGCAGCAGAGTCGCCAGCGCCGGCGTGTTGTAGGTCTGCTCCTTGCGCGAGTTGTCGAGCGCGGTCTGCAGCGAGAGGAAGGCCGGCTGCCAGCGGTCGTCGGCACCGTCGAGCTCCTCGATCCGGGCAATGGCGGCCGGGCTCAGCGCCGCCAGCCAGAGGCCGCCATCGGAGGCGAAGCCCTTCTGCGGGGCGAAGTAGTAGGCGTCCGCCTGGATCGCGTCGAGCGGCAGGCCGCCGGCGCCGGAGGTGGCGTCGACCAGAACCAGCGACTCGGCGGCGCCCTCGGGGCGCTGGACGTCGACCATGACCCCGGTCGAGGTCTCGTTGTGGGCCCAGGCGATCACGTCGGCGGCGGGGTCGGCGGTCGGCTGCGGCGCGTCGCCGGGCTCGGCCTCGACCACGATCGGGTCCTGCAGGAACGGCGCCGCGGCGGTCGACTTGGCGAACTTCGAGGAGAACTCACCGTAGGCGAGGTGCAGCGCCCGCTCGCGCACGAGCCAGGCCGTCGCCGCCTCCCAGAAGGCGGTGGTGCCGCCGTTGCCAAGGGCGATCTCGTAGCCGTCGGGCAGCGAGAAGAGCTCGGCGAGCCCGGTCCGCACCTGGCGCACGAGGTCGCGTACCGGCGCCTGGCGGTGCGAGGTTCCCATCAGGTCCGAGCGCTCGGCCAGCGCCGCCAGCGCCTCCGGGCGCACCTTCGAGGGCCCGCAACCGAAGCGGCCGTCGGCGGGCTTGAGCTCGCTCGGAATCTGCGTGGTCGTCTGCGCCTCCATCGAGCTCGACAGGTTATTGACCAAAGCCGGTGGCTGCCGCCGAGCCCGGAGTTAGGCTCGACAGCGCCGTTTGGGCGCCGTCCACGACGAGGGAGAGAGATGTATCCAGTCAACTACGAAGCCGATTTCAACCCGGAACCGAACCGTTGGACCACCTTCTTCCGGCCGCTGCTGGCGATCCCGTGGCTGATCGTCGGGCTCTTCTGGGGAATCCTCTTCATCTTCACCCACTTCTTCGCCTGGGTCGCGATCATCTTCACCGGCCGCTATCCGGAATGGCTCTACGACTTCAACTCCGGCGTGGTTCGCTTCGGCACCCGGCTCGCCGCCTGGGTCTACCTGCAGACGGACGAGTGGCCTCCCTTCGGCCTCGCCGACGACCCGAGCTACCCGATCCGGGTCAACATCGCCCCCCGGGCCGAGAAGCAGAGCCGCTGGAAGGCGTTCTTCCGCTTGATCTTGGCGCTGCCGATGCTGATCGTCTCCTACGCCGTCAACTACATGCACCTCTGGGTGGCGGCGATCGCCTGGTTGACGATCGTCTTCCGCGGCTACCAACCGCAGGGGGTCGACAACGCCCTCACCTTCGTCAACAGCTTCTACGCCCGGCTCTACGGCTACGTCGCCCTGCTCACCGACGACTACCCGCCGATCGGCGAAGAGAAGGCCAACGGCGGGGGCACCGTGCCCGCGCCGGCGACCCCGGCCCCGGTGTCCTGATGGCGGACGTGATCAAAGGCGACGGCTACGCGGTCGCCAACCTCGACGACCTCGGCGAGGGCTGGGGCTTCCGCAAGGTCCGCAAGGAGCTCGGCGTGACCGCCTTCGGCGTCAACGCGATCGTGATGCCGCCCGGCTACGAGTCCGGCAAGCACTACCACGAGGAGCAGGAGGAGCTCTACTTCGTCCACCAGGGACGGATGGAGATCGACCTCGACGGCACCAAGCACGACCTCACCCCCGGCGGCTTCGCCCTGGTCGCCCCCCAAGTAGTCCGCAGCCTCAAAAACCTCAGCGAGAACGAAGACGCCATCTACATCTGTGTAGGTGGCAAAGACGGCTACGTCGGCCGCGACGGCAAGTTGCCCGAGGGCGAGACGGATCCGCGGGGGCCGATCAAAGGCTGAAGGTTGGGGGTTGAGGGGAGGTCGGTGGGGGTCGTTCGGAGCACCTCCGCCGGGAGAGATGTGGATGGGCTGACGCCTCAAAGGTCGGTTGCCCGGCTCCATGCTGAGTACCTCACGACCCCCACCGACCTCCCCTTTCCACACGGATTTAGCTGACGCCGAGGGTCCAGCCGCTCTCTCAAAAAGCAACGAGGGCTGTTTCGAAGGGAGTCGCGACCTTCTGAGTTACGAGAGCTGGGGTGCTACGGAAGCTGTTGTGGAGGGACCCGGTGGGGGTCCCTGGGTACTCCGCATGGAGCCGGGCCAGGGACCTTCGGGCGACAGCAGGGAGGCAATCCTCTCCCGGCGGAGGTGCTCCCAGGGACCCCCACCGGGTCCCTCCCCCCACCAACCCCTATTTCGTGTCTTTGAACCCCTGATCGATCCAGGGCATGAGATCCCTCAGCTCGTGCCCGACCTCCTCGATCTGATGCCCCTGACCCTCGGCCCGCATCCGATCGAAATTCTCGTTGCCCGCCCGGTTCTCGGCGATGAACTCGCGGGCGAAGTCGCCGGACTGGATCTCGGAGAGGATCTGCTTCATCGCCGCGCGGGACTCCTCGCCGATCACGCGTTTGCCGCGGGTCATGTCGCCGTACTCAGCGGTGTTGGAGATCGAGTAGCGCATCCCCTGAATGCCCTTTTCGTACATCAGGTCGGCGATCAGCTTCAGCTCGTGCAGGCACTCGAAGTAGGCGAGGCGGGGATCGTAGCCAGCCTCGACCAGGGTCTCGTAGCCCGCGCGGACCAGCTCCGAGGCGCCACCGCAGAGGACGGCCTGCTCGCCGAAGAGGTCGGTCTCGCACTCGTCTTTGAAGCTGGTCTCGATGACCGCGGCGCGGCCGCCGCCGATCCCGGAGGCGTAGGCGAGGACGAGGTCGTGGGCTTCGCCGGAGGCGTCCTGGTGGACGGCCATCAGGCAGGGGACGCCGCTGCCTTCCTCGTACTGGCGGCGGACCAGGTGGCCCGGGCCCTTCGGCGCGACCATGCCGACGTCGACGCCCGGGGGCGGCTCGATCTCGCCGAAGTGGATTGCGAAGCCGTGGGCGAAGAGCAGCAGGTTGCCGGGGGCGATCCCGTCGGCGATCTCCTCGCGCCAGACCTCGGCCTGCTTCTCGTCCGGGAGCAGGATCATCACCAGGTCGCCGCGACTGGCGGCTTCGGCGACGTCGAGCACCTCGAGTCCGGCCGCTTCGGCCTTGGCACGACTGGAGGAATCGGGACGGAGGCCGACGACGACCTCGACGCCGGAGTCCTTGAGGTTGAGCGCGTGGGCATGGCCCTGGGAGCCGTAGCCGAGGATGGCGACGGTCTTGCCGTCGAGCTTGCCCAGATCAGCGTCTTTGTCGGAGAAGATGTCGTCGGTTCGCATGAGGCGGCAGGCTAGCGGAGCGCCCGCCGCATCAGCTTGCCGGAAGGCGTGCGCGGCAGCGCCGAGGCCAGCTCCACCCGCTTCGGCACTTTGAACCCGGCCAGCGATTCGGCGCAATAGCGGCGCAGCTCGTCGGGGCTAACAGCGCCGTCGCTCTCGAGCACGACCACCGCGGTCACCGCCTGCTGCCACTCGGGGTCCTCGCGGCCGATCACCGCCGCCTCGGCGACCTGCGGGTGGCGCAGCAGCACCTCCTCGACCTCGGCCGGGATCACGTTCTCGCCGCCGCTGACGATCATGTCGTCGATCCGGTCGCGGACGTAGAGGAAGCCCTCCTCGTCGATGTGGCCGAGGTCGCCGGTATGGAGCCAGCCGTCGGGGTCGGCGCTGCCGGGGGCGACGGTCGGGCCCTGGACGAGGATCTCGCCTTCCTGGATCCGCAGGTGCGTGGTCAGCAGCGGCCGCCCGGCCGAGCCGAGCTTGCGCTGGGCATCGGCCGGCGCCAGCGTCGTCACCTGCGAGCAGGTCTCGGTCAGGCCGTAGGTCTGGACGACGGTGGCGCCCTTGGCGAGCGCCTCTTCCAGCGGTTCGGCCGGGACCGGCCCGCCGCCGACGAGGATCGCCCGCGGCCCGGAGAGGTCGACCCCCGCCTCGAGCAGGCGCGTCAGCATCGTCGCCACCAGGCTGACCTGGGTGATCCCGTCGCGCTCCAGCGCCTCCCCCACCCGCTCGACGTCGAAGCCGTCGTGGACGACCGCGCCGGTGCCGTAGATGACCGCTTTCATGACGATGCCGAGGCCGGCGATGTGGCTGAGCGGGACGCAGCAGAGCCAGCGGTCGTCGGGCTGGACCCCGATGTTGAAGGCGGAGCCGACCGCGTTCCAGAGGAAGTTGCCGTAGCTGAGCGGGATCGGGCGCGGTGTGCCGGTGCTACCGCTGGTGAGGACGCGGCAGCAGACGTCGTCCAGGTCGTGCTCGCCGAGCAGCGGCAGGTCGGCCTCGGTCTGGGTCAGCTGGCCGGGGTCGTCGAGGTCGATGATCGGCTCCTCGGCGCCGACGATCGTGGCGCGCTCGGCCGGGGTGAGGCGCGGCCCGAGCGGCAGCAGGGCGGCACCGAGCTTCATCAACGCGTGCAGGAGGACGACCTGCTCGCGGCGCGGGTGCATCGTCAACGCCGCGGTCGAGCCGCGGCGGACGCCGTGGGCGGCGAGCCGCCGCGCGACCCAGGTCGCCTCCGCCTCCAGCTCGGCGTAGGTCATCTCCGCCCCGTCGGCGAGGAGCGCCGTCCGGTCGGGACAGCTCTGCGATCTCTGGGAGAGCCAGTCGTCGAGCTTCATCGGGATATCGTCCCCATCATGCCCAAACGCCACAAGGGAGCCCCCTCCGAGGACCAGCTCTACGCGCCGATCGAGTGGACCGCGGGTCCCGGCGAGTACGAGGACATCCGCTACGAGACCGGCAGCGGGATCGCGAAGGTGACGATCGACCGCCCCGAGGTGCTCAACGCGTTCCGGCCGCAGACGCTGATCGAGGTGTCGGCGGCGATGGAGCTGGCGCGCGAGGACAGCGAGGTCGGGGTGATCGTCTTCACCGGCGCCGGTGAGCGCGCCTTCTGCTCCGGCGGCGACCAGACCGTCCGCGGCGACACCGGCTACATGGCCGAGGGCGCCTCGGTCGGGCGCTTCCACGTCACCGACCTGCAGGTGCAGATGCGGCGGCTGCCGAAGCCGATCGTGGCGATGGTCGCCGGCTATGCGATCGGCGGCGGCCACATCCTCCACCTCTGCTGCGACCTGACGATCGCCGCCGACAACGGCGTCTTCGGTCAGGTCGGCCCCCGAGTCGGCTCCTGGGACGGGGGCTACGGCGCCTCCCTGCTGCGCGACCTGGTCGGGACGAAGAAGGCGAAGGAGATCTGGATGCTCTGCCGCCAGTACGACGCCGACGAGGCGCTGGAGATGGGCCTGGTCAACGCGGTCTTCCCGCTTGCCGACCTTGAGCGCGAGACCGTCGCCTGGTGCCGGGAGATGCTCGCCCTCTCCCCCTTCGCCCTGCGCCTGGTCAAGGCCAGCTTCAACGCCCACGAGGACGGCTACGCGGGGATCCAGCAGCTCGCCCACGACGCCAACCTCCTCTTCTACGGCAATGAGGAGGCCGCCGAGGGCCGCGAGGCGTTCAAGCAGAAGCGACAGCCCGACTTCTCGCAGTTCCCCCGCCGCGCATGAGGATCTGGCTGATGGCGGCGCGGCCGCGGACGCTGCCGGCGGCGATCGCCCCGGTGCTGGTCGGAACCGCGGCGGCGGTGAACTGGGCCGGGGAGCTACCGCGCTGGGGCGCCTTCCTCGCGGCGCTGATCGGCTCGGTCTTCATCCAGATCGGCACCAACCTCGCCAACGACTACTCCGACGCCAAGCGCGGCGCCGACACCGCCGACCGACTGGGGCCGGTGCGGGTCACGGCGAGCGGCCTGGTCACCCCGCAGCGGGTGATGGTCGCGACCTATATCGCCTTCGCGATCGCCGTAGCCTGCGGCCTCTACCTCTGGAGCGTCGCCGGCTTCGGGATCTTCGTGATCGGCCTCTTCTCGATCGCCGCCGGCGTCCTCTACACGGGCGGCCCCCGGCCCTACGGCTACGAGGGCTTCGGCGAGGTCTTCGTCTTCCTCTTCTTCGGCCTGGTCGCCGTCAACGGCTCCTACTACGTGCAGCTGGAGGAACTCGACGCTCTGCCGCTGGGGCTCTCGATTTCGATCGGCTTCCTCGCCGCGGCGATCATCGTCGTCAACAACGTCCGCGACGTCGAGACCGACCGCCGCGCCGGCAAGAACACGCTGGCGGTGCGGATCGGCCGCGAGGCGGCGGTGCGGCTGTACGCGGTGCTGGTCGCCGGGGGGTTCCTGGTGCTGCCGATCGCGCTTTGGGCGGGAGACGCCAGCGCGCTGCCGATGCTCGGCTGGCTGGCGGCGCCGCTGGCGGTCAAACCGGCGCGGACGCTGGCGGCGCGGAGGGACGGTCCGGCGCTGAACGGGGTCCTGGCGGCGACTGGGGCCCTGCTGGGCGTCTTCAGCCTGCTGGTCACCATCGGCCTGCTCGCCTCCGCCTGAGAGACTCGGGCCGTGCGCCTCAGCTCGGTCGAGGTCATCCCCTACGCGCTGCCGTTCAAGCGGCCGTACGTGACCGCGCGGGGGGCGTTGCGGGAGCGCGAGATGGTGCTGCTGCGGGTCCGCGACGAGGACGGGGTCGTGGGGCTAGGGGAAGCGGTGCCGCTGTCGTTGCGGGGCGGGACTGCCTTGGGACAGGTGGTGCGGGAACTCGAAGAGTGGGCGGAGGATCAGGCGGCTGAGATCGAAGGACTGAGCGCGCCGGCTCGCTGTGCGGTGGCGGTAGCGCGGGTGGATTTGCTGGGTAGGAGGGCGGCGGGCCAGAGTGGCGGCGAGGACGAAGTGGTTCTGTGCAATGCGACGTTGGTGGCGGGTGAGCCGGAGGCGGTCGCGGCTGACGCCGAAGCGTGGGCGGCGGACGGGTTCGGGACGTTCAAGCTGAAGCTCGGCGCCGAGTCCGTGAAAAACCTTGTAGAGCAAGGAAAATCACGGAGTCGCGATAGTCAGGACGTGGAGATGGTGCGGGCGGTGCGGGAGGCGCTGGGGCCGACGGCGCGGATCAGGGTGGACGTGAACGCGGCCTGGGATCTCGAAACCGCCAAGGAACGCCTAATCGAACTTGAGCCCTATGGGATCGAGCTGGCGGAGCAGCCGGTCGGGACGCTTGACGAGATGGCGGAGTTGGCCCAGGCGACTTCGATCCCCCTCGCGGCCGACGAGAGCGTGGCGTCTCTCGACGAGGCCGAGGAAGCCGCGGCGCAAGGCGCCTGCGCCTACACCGGGATCAAGCTCTCCAAGGCCGGGGGCCCGGAAGAAGCGCTGAGGATCGCCGACGTCCTCCCTGCCTACATAAGCAGCGCCCTTGACGGACCGGTCGGGATCGCGGCGGGGGCGCAGACCGCTCTTAGCCTGGCCGAGACCGGGCACCCGGAACGGCTGCACCTCGCCCACGGGCTCGCGACTCAACGCCTCTTCGCCTCCACCATCGCCTCAGCAGAGTGCGAGCTGCGGAACGGGATGCTTCATCTGCCTTCAGGGCCGGGTCTCGGCGTCGAGATCGACGAGGATGCCCTGCAGGCACATCGCCTCTAGCCCCATGGACCCCACCAACGCCAACACCGCCCTAGCCTCGGCCTTCGTCGAGGAGCTTGCTCGCGGGGGGCTGCAACTCGCCGTTGTCTCCCCCGGCTCGCGCTCGACGCCGCTGGCGGTGGCGCTTTGGCGGCAGCCGGAGATCGAGGTGAAGGTGATCGTCGACGAGCGCTCGGCCGGCTTCTTCGCCCTCGGCGCGGCGCAGGCGCGGCGCGAGCCGGTGGCGCTGCTCTGCACCTCGGGGACGGCGCTCGTCAACTATCACCCGGCCGTGGTCGAGGCCGACGAATCGGGTATCCCGCTCGTCGTCCTCAGCGCCGACCGGCCGCCGGAGCTGCGCGGGATCGGGGCCGGCCAGACGATCGACCAGATCAAGAGCTTCGGCTCCTCGGTCCGATGGTTCTGCGAAGTCGGGACGCATGTGGCCGACGACAGCGGCCTGCTCCACTACCGCTCGGTCGCCTGCCGGGCGCTCGCCGGGGCGCGGGGTGAGACGCGGCCCGGGCCTGTCCACCTCAACCTGCCCTGGCGCGAGCCGCTGGCGCCGGTTCCGGTCGAGGGCGCGGTGACGGCGACCGACGAGCTGGCGCTGAAGGGCCGCGAAGGACGACCGCTGACCGCGGTGACCCAAATCGACCTCGAGCCATCGGCCTTCCTCCTCGACGAGGTCGCCGGCCACATCGGCAACGCGATCTCCGGCGTGATCGTCGCCGGGCGCCAGCTCGACCGCGAGCTGCGCGAGCCGCTCGCCCACCTCGCCCGCGTCGCCGGCTTCCCGATCCTCGCCGACCCGACCTCGCAGCTCCGCTGCGGCCCCCACGACCGCTCCCACGTCGTCGCCGCCTACGACCTGCTGCTGCGAGAGGAGCACTTCGCCCGCTCGGTCGCCCCCGACCTGATCCTCCGCTTCGGCGAGATGCCGACCAGCAAGCCGCTGCGCGTCTGGATCGAGGCCAGCGGCGCCGACGAGATCGTGGTCGACCCCTACGGCGGCTGGAACGAGCCAACCAACCGGGCGGCGGCGATCCTCCGCGCCGACCCGACCGAGCTCGCCTCCGGCTGGGCGGCACGGGTTGAAGGCCTGGAGGGTCGGGAGCGCCCCCTGCCCGATCGCTGGATGAACGCGGAGCGCGCGGCGCAGGCAACGCTGGATGAGGCACTCGAGGGCGCCGAGATCTCCGAGCCGTCCCTGCACCGCGCCCTCGGCGCCGCTCACCGCGACGGTGACCTCGTCTACACCAGCTCGAGCATGCCGATCCGCGACCAGGAGGCCTTCCTCGCCACCTCGAGCACCGACGTCCACTTCCTCTCCAACCGCGGCGCCAACGGGATCGACGGCCTGATCTCCTCCGGCATCGGCGCCGCCCACGCCAGCGGCCGCCCGACCACGATCGTCTGCGGCGACCTCGGCCTCCTCCACGACATCGGCGGACTCGCCGCCCTGCGCGACGTCGAGACGCCAGTCCGCATCGTCGTCATCGATAACAACGGCGGCGGCATCTTCCACTTCCTGCCGCAGGAGGGGGCACTCGACAGCGACGAGTTCGAGGCCCTGCTCGGCACCCCCCGCGGCGTCGACGTCGCCAAGGCCGCCGCACTCTTCGACCTCCCCCACCGCCGCCTCGACTCGCTGGCGGACCTGCCCGACGCCCTCGCCGCCGGCACCGGCCTGATCGAGGTCAAGACGGACCGCCACGCCAACGTCGAGGCGCACCGCGAACTCACCCGCCGCGTCCACGGCGCCCTGCCGCGCTAACAGGAGATCGGTCCGGCCTCGCGGCCTGGCCCCGGTTGCCAGGTGGCGCCGTAAACAGTCGCTTCCCGGTCGGTGTAGACCTTCTTCAGGCAGGTGCCGTCGGCGTTGATTGCCATGAGTGCGTCGCCCTTCCTCGGGTTGTCGTAGCCGTTTTCGACGACGCGGGTGCGGGTGAACGCGAGGCGCTGTCCGGACGGATCCCAGCTGGGCCGGACGAGCAACTTACGAGTGCGCCGCAGGAGCCTGGATCGGGGAAAGGTGCCCACCCGGGTGACCCGCAGCTCGTCGATCGGCGGCGAGCCATCGTCGACCCAGCTCCTCCTCCAGTTCTTCCAGCGGATGAAGGCCACTTCCGATCCGTCTGGCGAATAGACGGGTTCCGACGCTTCCCGCGCCAGCAACGAGACGTGACCGGTGCGCAGGTCGACGGCAACCGCACTGCTTCCCAGCCAACCCACCGTCCCGGCGAGCTTCGAGCCATCTGGAGAGAACGAACTAGGTTCGAACGCCGACCGCACCTCGAATTGGGGCGCTCGCCCCACCGAGCCCGACATCACATCGAGGAGCCAGATAGAGCCCTTGTTCGAATAAGCGACCGCCCGTCCATCCGGCGCCATCACCGGATTGCCGCCTTCGAGCGTGGCGTGCCTGAAGAAACGGATCCCGGGACCGTTGGCTTCGGCCACTGCGACCACTTCGCCGTCCCACTCTCCGTAAGCCCCGAACGTCAGCAGGCTTCCGTCGGCCGACCACGATTGCTGGCTCCACCCAGCTTCTTTGATCATGGCCCGAGGAGATTCTCCCTTGGGACCCATCGTGACGATGTCCCGCGAGCCCTTGGCCTCGGTTAAGACAGTGATCTGCGGGCCTTCCGGAGGGGCTGCCTGCACGGGTAGGGCCATGCCCACGAAGACAGCGATGCATATCGCCGGGAGGAGGGCGATGGCGCGACTCATGTCGCGACCCTACTCCGCCAAAAGCGGCAGCAACGCCCCCAGCTTGACCTCGGTCTCGGCCAGCTCGGCGGCGGGGTCGGAGCCGGCGACGACGCCGACGCCGGCGAAGAGGTGGGCCTCGCGGTCGCGGAGGAGGGCGCTGCGGAGGGCGACGCAGAACTCGCCGTCCTCGGTCGCGTCCATCCAGCCGACGGGGGCGGCGTACCAGCCGCGGTCCATGCCCTCCAGCTCGGCGATCGCCGTGGCCGCGGCGGGCCAGGGCTCGCCGCCGACGGCGGGGGTCGGGTGGAGGAGGCCGGCGAGCTCGATCGCCGAGTGGGGCTCGGCCAGCTGGGCGAGCACCGGCGTCGCCAGGTGCTGGATGTTCGCCACCTTGACGATCTCCGGCTCGGGCGCCGCCTCGACCCAGACGGCGTGCGGGCGCAGAGCGCGGACGATCCGCTCGGCGACGATCCGCTGCTCGCGCCGGTCCTTGTCGCTGCGCAGGAGTTGCTCGCCGAGGTGGTCGTCGACGGCGGGGTCGGAGCTGCGACGGGTCGAGCCGGCGAGGGCGACGGTGGAGACGCTGGCACCGGCGCGGCGGACCAGCAGCTCAGGGCTGGCGCCGAGGAATGCGGCCTCGGGCGTTCCGCAGCAGAAGCAGAAGCAGGCCGGAAACTGCTCGCGCATGGCGCCGAAGACCGCGGCCGGGTCGTGGGCGGCGCCGGCGCTGACGATCACCTCGCGGGCGAGCACGACCTTGCTCATCCCGCCCGCGGCGATCCGGGATGTGGCTGCCTCGACGGCGACTTCGAACTCACGCGGCGGCCGGGCGCTGCGGATGTCGGCGTGGGCGGTCGGGTGGGGGTCGAGCAAGGGCAGCGGCGTGTCGGTGCGGAGCGAGGCGAGGCGCGAGCGCAACCTCTCCCCCAGCCGCTCGCCCTCTTCGCCCGGCTGCACGACCGCGTTGACGGTGAGGAAGGTGCGGCCGCCGCTGCGACAGAGCGAAAGCTCGGGCAGGACCAACGAGGCCGGCGCCAGCGAGGACCAGGTCGGCGTGCCGCCGCCGTCGGGCTCGAAGGCGAAGCCCCCGAGCCAGACCGGACCGGAACCAGCGGGCAGCCCCCGCGGCTCGTCGAAAACGGCGCCGGAACCGACCCGCAGGCACTCGTCGGCAACGTCGTCGAAGCGACTCTCGCCGCGGGAGCTCGCCTCGTGCGCCACCCCGAGTCCGGCAAGCGCGAACTTCCGGTCGGGCTGCTCCCAGCAGAACCAGCGGTCCGAGGCCAGCCGCGAGGCGAAGACCGCCGCGCAGGGATCATCGACCTCGACCTCGCGGGTGACGCTTACGAGGGTGCGCCGTCCCCTTGCGGCGGCAGTACTTAGCGCGCCGAGAAGGTCACTAGTCGTGACCGCGTCCAATAGCGATCTCGCCAGTTCGGACCATTTCGACCAGGCCGTGCGGGCGAACCATCCGCTCGAAGGCCTCGATCTTGTCGGCGGAGCCGGTCACCTCGATCGTCATCGTCCGCCGCGCCACGTCGACGATTTTCGCCCGGAAGATCTCGGCGAACTGGATGATCTCGGCCCGGTTCTCGACCGCCGAGGAGACCTTGAAGAGGGCCATCTCGCGGGCGACCGTCTCCTCCGGCTCCATGTCGCGGATCTTCAGCACGTTGACGAGCTTGTGCAGCTGCTTGGTCACCTGGTCGATCGGGTGGACCGCCCCGTCCAGGGTCAGGGTGATGCGGGAGACGCTGGGGTCATCAGTAGGGCCGACGGCGAGCGTGTCGATGTTGAAGCCGCGGCGGGAGAAGAGCCCGGCGACGCGCGCCAGCACGCCCGGCTTGTTCTCGACCAGGATCGAGAGGATGTGCTTGCGGCCGCTCAGCTGGCCGGCCACATGGAGATCCTCCAGTTTGACGACTTGGGGCGTCCCGGCCTCCATCAGCTCACCGCCTTCCGCGGCGCCTCGACCATGTCGCGGGCGGCGTTGCCCGGGGGGATCATCGGATAGCAGTTCTCTTCGCGGGCGACGCGGACGTCCATCAGGACCGGGCCGTCGTGCTCCAGCGCCGCCACCATCTGCTCCTCGAGGTCGGCCGAGTTCTCGCAGCGCATGCCTTTGGCGCCAAACGCCTCGGCCAGCTTCACCCAGTCGGGGCTGGAGCCCATGTCGACCGAGCTGTAGCGGCGATCCCAGAAGAGCTCCTGCCACTGGCGGACCATGCCCATGTAGCCGTTGTTCATCAGGAAGACCTTGACCGGGATCTGCTCGGTCACGCAGGTGGCGAGCTCCTGCACGTTCATGATCAGGCTGCCGTCGCCGGCGACGCAGACGACCTCCTCGTCCGGGCAGGCGACCTTGGCCCCGATCGCGCTCGGCAGGCCGAAGCCCATCGTCCCGAGGCCGCCGGAGTTGATCCAACGCCGGGGCTTGTCGAAGCCGTAGTACTGAGCGGTCCACATCTGGTGCTGGCCGACGTCGGAGGTGACGATCGCGTCGCCCTGGCTGGCCCGGTGCAGCGCCTCGATCATGAACTGCGGCTTGATCTCGCCGTCCTTGCCGGCGTCGTAGAAGAGCGGATGCGCGTCCTGCCAGCCGCGCAGGGTGTTCCACCACTCGTCGAGGCGGCTGGAGTCGGTCTGCAGCGCCCGGTACTCGCGGGTCAGCTTCGGCAGCACCTGTTTGACGTCGCCGACGATCGGGATGTGGGCGCCGACGTTCTTCGAGATCTCGGCCGGGTCGATGTCGATGTGGATGACCTTGGCGTGCGGTGCGAACTCGCTCAGTTTTCCGGTGATGCGGTCGTCGAAGCGGGCGCCGATCGCGACGATCAGGTCGGCCCTGTCCATCGCCCAGTTGGCGGCGACGGTGCCGTGCATCCCGAGCATGCCGAGGAAGCGGTCGCTGGAGGCCGGGAAGCAGCCGAGGCCCATCAGGGTCGAGGTGACCGGGAAGCGGTCGGAGTCGGCGAGCTCGCGCAGCTCCTCTGAGGCATTCCCGTTGATCACTCCGCCGCCGGTGTAGAAGATCGGCCGCCGGGCGCTCGCCAGCGCTTTCGCGGCGATGCGGATCTGCTTGATGTTGCCCTCGGTGGAGGGCTTGTAGCCGGGCAGCTCGACCGGCTCGGTCCGCGGCAGGTAGTCGATGTCGGCGCGCGAGAGGTCCTGCGGGATGTCCAGCAGCACCGGCCCGGGCCGCCCGGTCGAGGCGACGTGGAAGGCCTCGTGGACGTACTCGGGGATCTGGCGGGGGTCGGTGACGGCGAAGGAGTGCTTGACGAAGGGCATCGTCGCGCCGAGGATGTCGGCCTCCTGGAAGCCGTCGGTGCCGATCAGCTCGGTGCGGACCTGGCCGGTGATGAAGACCGTCGGGGTCGAGTCCATCATCGCGTCGGCGATCGCGGTGACGAGGTTGGTGGCGCCGGGGCCGGAGGTGGCGAAGGCGACGCCGACCCGGCCGGAGGCTTTCGCGTATCCCTCGGCGGCGTGACCGCCGCCTTGCTCGTGGCGCACCTGAACGTGGCGGAAGTCCGCGTCGTAGAGGGCGTCGTAGGTCGGCAGGTTGGCCCCGCCGGGGATCCCGAAGACGTCCTTGACGCCCTCGGCCTTGAGGGATTCCATCAACGTGTCAGCAGCCCGCATAGGAACTGGCGATGGTAGCAGCGGCGCTAGGCCTGGCCTGCAGGCGATTTGGCGGGGTTCCAGCGGGTCTGCGGGTCGATCGCGGTCTCGATCACGCGGCCTTTGTGGCGCTCGATTGCGTGGATGATCGACTCGACCAGCTCCTCGCCGAGGAGGGTCGGCTGCAGGCCGAGGTCGAGCAGCTTGGTGTGGATCGCGTTGTAGTAGTGCTCTTCCTTCTCGACCCGCGGGTTCTCGTAGTGCTGGATCTCGACGCCGTAGCCGAGGTGCTCGCCGGCCTCCTTCACCAACCCCGCCAATTCGAGCACTGAAAATTGCTCGGTGAACTGGTTGAAGACGCGGAACTCGCCGGCCTCGGCCGGGTTCAGCGCCGCCAATTCGACGCAGGCGAGGGTGTCGCGGATGTTGAGAAAGCCGCGGGTCTGGCGGCCGGCGCCGTAGACGGTCAGCGGGTGGCCGATCACGGCCTGGACGCAGAAGCGGTTGAGCACCGTGCCGAAGAGCTCGTCGTAGTCGAAGCGGGTGACGAGGCGCTCGTCGCGGGCCGTCTCCTCGGTCTCGACGCCGTAGACGACGCCCTGGTTGAGGTCGGTGGCGCGCAGGCCCCAAGTGCGACAGGCGAAGTGGATGTTGGTCGAGTCGTGGACCTTCGAGCAGTGGTAGAGCGAGCCCGGCAGCTTCGGATACGGCAGCGTGTCCCTGCGGCCCTTGTGCTCGATCTCGATGTAGCCCTCCTCGATGTCGATGTCGGGCTGGCCGTACTCGCCCATCGTCCCGAGCTTGACCAGGTGGGCGTCGGGGACGTGGTCGCGCATCGCGAAGAGCAGGTTGAGGTTGCCGATCACGTTCGCGTGCTGGGTTTCGACCGCGCGCTCGCGCGAGAGCATCGAGAACGGCGCCGAGGCCTGCTGGCCGTAGTGGACGACCACCTCGGGCTTGGTCTCGGCGACGACCTCGTCGAGGAAGTCGCCGTCCTCAACGGCGCCAATGTAGCTGCGAATCTGCTCGCCGGAGATCTCGCGCCAGGCGGCGATGCGCTCGTCGAGCTCCCCGATCGGGGTCAGCGAGGCGGTGCCGTGTTCGGTGTGCCAGCGGCGGCGGGAGAAGTTGTCGACGACGGAGACTTCGTGGCCGCGAGCCGAGAAGCGGAGCGCGGTGGGCCAGCCCAGGTAGCCGTCGCCCCCGAGGATGAGGATTCGCATGAAGGCGGCAGCTTAGTTGAATCAGGCCGATGGAAAGTGGACTGGCGGCGCGAAACGGCGGCCGAATCGGGCTCGCGGCGCTGGTGGCGATCGTGCTGCTGGGGCTGGGACTGCGGGTCGGCGAAGCCTGGGACGGCCGAGCGCCGGTCTACGACGCCCAGGCGTACGCGGCGATCGCGAAGAACCTGAGCGAAGGCGAGGGGTTCACGGTCGGCGCCAGGGCGACGCAGCCATCGAGCAATTACTCGCCTGGTCTGCCCCTGTTCGTGGCGGGGTTGTACGAGGCGACGGGCGGGGGGCACGAACGGCTGGCGCGGGTGGTGCTGGCGGTGATTGGGACGCTGAGCGTGCTGTTTGCGTATCTGGTTGGGAGGCGGTTGACGCGACACCTGCCGAACCGACCCGAAGCAATTGAGGTCGGTTCGGCAGGTGTCGGCGCTGAGAAGGGTGGGAAAATTCAGCGAGCGCTGAGAAATACCCCCCATAGGGGGTCGAATTCAGCGAGCGCTGAATTCTGGCCCGCGCTGGTGGGGGCGTTCGTGGTGGCGATCTACCCCGCGCTCCTGGAGTACCAGGGGATGCTGATGAGCGAGCCGCTGGCGGCGACTCTGTTGTCGGGTGGAGTGCTAGCGGCACTTTGGGCTTGGGACGGGGGCTGGGCGCGGTGGGTGCTGTCGGGCGCGCTGTTTGGGGCGTTGGCGCTAGTGCGCCCCGAGTACCTCGGGATCGCGATGTTGGTCGCGCTCGTAATCGCGGCCCGCGGGCTGCCTCGCGACTGGCGCACTTCCCTCTTACCTGCTGCTGTTTTCATCGGCGCGGCCCTGGTCGTCATCGCCCCCTGGACGCTCCGCAACGCCACTGCCCTCGACCGCTTCGTCCCGATCTCGACCGGTGGCGGCCAGGTCCTCTTCGCCGGCACCTACCTGCCCTCGGACGGCGATCCGGAAAAGGTCGGCGCGGAGGTGGTCACCGAACATCCAGACCTCTTCTCGCCGCAGGACGCGCAGCGGCTGCGCCTCGAGCAGATCCTCGCCCGGCTCGCCGCGCAGGAGCACCCGGGAATGGAAACCGACCAGGCGCTCTCGAAGATGGGCAAGGAGCAGCTCTGGGATGACCTCAGCGACGAGCCGCTCGAATACGCTGGCTTCGTCGCCACCAAGGTCGGCCGCATCTGGTCCCACGGCCCCCGTGACGTGATGCGCGAGCCAGGCTGGGAGGTATTGCACTGGGCGCTCGTCGCCCTCGGCTTGCTCGGGCTCGCGCTCCTCGCCTGGCGGCGCCGCTGGGAGGCGCTCCTGCTCGGCTCGATCTTCCTCGCGATCACTGCGATCAGCGCCCTGCTGGTCGCCTCCCCGCGACGGGTGCTGGTCATCGTCCCGCTCCTGGCCTCGCTTGTCCCTGTCTCTATCGCCTGGCTGCGGGATAGCCTGAGCGCCTCTTGACCGCCCTCGCCGACTGGATCCGTGCGCTGCCGCAGCGCTATGGCAAGCGGACGCTGATCGCGCTGGGGGCGATCGCGCTGCTGGGGTTGGCGGTGAGGGCGTATGTGGTCGTCAACCCGGTCGAGCATCCGGGGGACGACTCGCGGGCCTACTACGCGCTCTCGAAGGCGCTCTACACGGAACAGAGCTTCGGCGGGGCGGAATTCGAAGACTCCAGCGACTGGTCGCCCGGGGCTCCCTTCCTCTACGCCGCCTCCTTCTATGCGACCGGGGGCGCGCGGGAAGGAACGGCGCGGATCGTCGAGGCGCTGCTCGGGGTGGCGACGATCCTCGTCGTCTTCGCCCTCGGCTGGCGGCTCGGCGGCCGGGCTCACGGCCGCTTCGCCGGCCTCGTCGCCGCCTTCGCGGTCGCCGTCTACCCGCCGTTCCTCCACACGACGGGCGAGCTGATGAGCGAGCCGCCGGCGATGCTGACCCTCCCGGCCGCGATCCTCGCCTTCCTCTGGGCCTGTGACCGTCAAGCGGACGCAGTTGTTCCCGGTATGCGGGGACAGCACGCATCATGGTGGGTGTGGTTCGTCCCGGGGCTCCTGTTCGGGTTGACCGCCATGTTCCGTCCCGAGTACCTGCTCGTCGGCGCCGCCTTCGTCCTTCTCGCGGCGGTGCGGGGGTGGCACGCTCGCGAATGGCGGCTCGGCCTCACGGGCGCCGCCGTCCTCCTGGTCGCCCTGATCCTGCCGATCCTCCCCTGGACGGTCCGCAACCTCGTCGTCCTCGACCGCGTCGTGCCGATCTCGACCGGGGGCGGCAAGGCGCTCTACGTCGGCACCTATCTCCCAGCCGACGGCGAATACCAGCGGGTCAAGGCGATCCTCGCCGAGCGCTACATGAGCTTCACTCCCATCGACCTCGACCGTGTCGACCCCACCCCGCTCTTCGACGAAGTCGCCAAAGAGCATCCCGACCTTCCCCGCGACGAGGCGCTCGGGAAGATCGGCAAGGAAAACTTCAGCAAGTACTTCGACGAAGATCCTTGGGGCTACCTGGCGATGACCGTCCGCAAGGTCGGCCGCATGTGGAGTAGCGGCGTCGGCGAAGCGATGAGCACGACCGCGGGCCGCGTCGTCCAGATCGCGCTCGTCATCCTCGGCCTCGCTGGCTTCGTCCTCCTCGGCCTGCACCGCCGCTGGTGGGAGCTGATCGTCCTGGCGACCCCGATCGCCCTCGTCACCGCGGTCGGGGCGGTCTCCCTGGCGGCCCCGCGCCGCAACGAGGTGCTGATGACGCTGGTCTTTCCGCTTGCCGGTTTGGCGCTGTCATCCGCCCTCGCGGCCATATTCTCAGGTCGCGAATGGTCCCCAGAGCAGGCATCTTCCCCGCCGAGCTAACCGCGCTGCGCAGCGTTGGGCTGGTGATGGCGATCTTCCTCGTCGCCTACGCGGTCGTCCGTCGCCGCACCCTGCGCAACGCCGACGTCCTGATCCTGATCGCCGCCGGCCTCGGGCTCGTGCTCGTCGCCGGGACCGAAATCGTCAACGGCCTCCTCTCCGCGTTCTCCTTCGAGAAGGGCAACGGCGGCCGCATTCTCGGCCTCGCCGTCTTCGCGATCTTCGTCCTCTTCCTGCTGACGCTGCGGGCGCTTTCGCAGTCAGCGCGGAACAGCCGCCAGCTGGCGGCGGCGCTGGAGGGCCTGGCCTGGGAGGAGTTCCGCCAGGCCAGCCTGCCGGAGCGGTTCCGCGACAAGATCGCGATCCTGATCCCGGCCTACAACGAGGCCGACAACATCGCCACCGTCCTCGACCAGATCCCGCCCGCGGTCTGCGGCGTCCGCACCGAGGTCCTCGTCGTCGACGACGGCTCCCGCGACGGCACCGGCGACGTCGCCATCGAGCATGGCGCCGCGGTCGCCCGCCACGTCACCAACCGCGGCGGCGGCGCGGCGCTGCGGACCGGGTACAGGCTGATGGTCGAATCGGGAGCCGAGATCGTCGTCACCCTCGATGCCGACGGACAGCACCGGCCCGACGAGATGGAGCGCCTGGTCAAGCCGATCCTCGACGGCGAGGTCGACATGGCCCACGGCTCCCGCGTCCTCGGCCACGCCGACCGCAACCACTTCGCGCGGGAGCTCGGGATCGTTTTCTTCAACCGCCTCGTCTCCGCGATCACCCGCACCCACGTCACCGATTGCTCCAACGGCTACCGCGCCGTCCGCACCACCGTCCTCCCCCAGCTTGTCCTCCGCCAGGAGCAGTTCCACACCTCCGAGTTCATGATCGAGGCGATCAAGCGCGGCATCCCCGCCAAGGAGGTCCCGATCACGGTCGAACAGCGCCTCCACGGCCACTCGAAGAAGCCCGCCGCCCTCCGCTACGGCGCCGGCTTCGCCAACGCGATCGTGCGGACCTGGCTGCGTTGATGGAGAACTAGATGTCTCCAAAGATCGGGGAGACCGAGTTCACCGCCCGCTACGGGATCAACAAGGTGGAGCGCATGGTCCTCGCCGCCCGATGCGTTTGGCGCCCTACTTCCCTCCAGGACATCGGCATCGACGGCCAGATCGAACACGTCGCGCCCGATGGAGAGGCAACCGGTCGCCTGATCGCGGCCCAGGTCAAATCGGGTGCCAGCTACTTCCGGCGCAAGCGCGGCGATCGGGTTCTGCACGAGGTCTCCGAGAAGCACGCCGGATACTGGGCGACGTTTCCGCTCCCGGTGATCTTGATCCTCCACGAAGAGGAGAGCGACCTCACCATCTGGGCAGACGCGAGAAGCGCTCTGCGCCGAAGCGAGAACCCGGTCGAGGTGGAAACCTCAAACACCTTCGACGCAGACGGTGTTCTTCGCGCCCTCAGCCTCGAGGGTCCACTTCCCGCAGCGAAAGCCGTCCCCGAAGAGATCGCTCGCGAGATGTGTCAGGCCCGGTACGAGGACCAGGGATTGAGCATGAGCTTCTTGGATCTCTTCTCCCACGGTCTCACGACGCTGGCCCGGAATCTTTACTTCAGCATGGACCTGTTTCTCGAGGTCGGGCAGGCGAATGCCGCACTCGAGGGTCGGGCCGGAGGATGGGGATTCGGCCCCTCCGCATTCGAGTTCATCGATCGCTACGTCGCCTTCCTCGTGGCACGCAATCTGGCTCGAGTCGATTTCGACGCATGGCGGGCCGTAGCCAGCGAACTGCAGATGACGGACCAATTCATCGTGCCTTTGACGGCCCCCGGGAGAGAGCTAGTGGAAGAGATCGCGCGACTCAACCAGATGCTTCCCCTCGGGGAGCAGGGGCCGGTGATCGAAGAGCGATCGGTCAATTTCCTGCCCCTCCGCATGTCGGAGCGAGCGGTGGCTCTCGGAGCAATCGCGGACCGTCTGCGCCCCGACAGCTAACGCACGCCCGGGTGCCGCACCGCGCCCGGGTCGGGCAGGTAGAGGTCGGTTCCACAGCGGGGGCAGACCTGGACGTAGAGCTTCAGCGCCTTGTGGCAGTTGGGGCACTGGCGTTCGGGTTCGTCCTTGTCGACGCGGTAGAGGATCACGGCGAGCAGGCCGAGCGGGGGGATGACCATGCCGATGATGAACCAGATGAAGAAGGAGCTGCCCTTGCCCTTGCCGACGATGCCGGTGGCGAGGCCGAAGAAGAAGGCGATGACGAGGTACTCCACGTACCCATTCTTGCGGTTCGCGGCTTGGACCTAACGTCCAGCCGCGGCGCGGAGGCTTCAAGGGGCGCCGAGGGGTGCCGAAAAAGCAGTGAGGCCCCGCGGGGGCCTATGCGTGCATGGCGATCCCGCAGCAGAAACCAGTCGAGGCGAGGCCGCAGCAACGGCGGCGTAAGCGACGCCGCGTCTGGAAGGACAAGCACTACCGCTGGGTCCTCGACGGCCAGGGCGACTGGCGCGTCCAGGGCTACGTCTTCCGCCACCACCACAACCCCAAACGCGGGCACTTCCGCGGCCCGGGGCCGAAGCCGCCGCGCCAGGCGCCCCCTCCCGCCACGGCCCCGCCCTCCGCGCCGCCAGCCTCCGACCCCCGTCCCGTCGGCGCCTACCAGGGTCCCTTCGGGGAGCCGCAGGCGGTGCGATTGCTGCAGCGCGCCGGCTTCGGCCCGGTCTCGGGCCAGACGGCGCAGCTCGCCTCCCTCGGCCTCGTCGGCGCCGTCCAGTCGCTGACCCGGCTCAGCGGCCCCGCCCTTCTCAGCGGCTCGGCGCCGCGCGACGACGACGGCAACCCGCTCTCCCCCGCCGACGCCTGGGGACACGACCACCTCTGGTGGCTCGACGCATGGTCCGCACCAGCCAGCCGCTGGTCGAGCGGATGGCGCTGATCCTCCACGACTGGTTCGCGACCTCCAACGCGAACGTCTCGACGACGCAGCAGATGATCGACCAGTCGAACCTCTTCCGCAGCCGCTGCTTCGGCTCCTTCCTCGACCTCTTCCGGGCGGTGACGGTCGACCCGGCGATGCTGCAGTGGCTGAACGGGAACGAAAACTACAAGTGGGCGCCGAACGAGAACTACGCCCGCGAGATGATGGAGCTGTTCTCACTCGGCGCCGATCGCGGCGCCTACACGGAGGACGACATCCGCGAACAGGCCCGCGCCCTGACCGGCTGGCGCAACGACTGGGGCGACGTCGGCGCCTACAACTTCCGCTTCGAGCCGAACTGGCACGACACCGGTAACAAGACGGTGTTCGGCCGCACCGGCAACTGGAGCTGGGAAGACGCCTGCCGCCTCTGCGTCGAACACCCCCTCCATCCCTCCTTCTTCGTCGAGAAGCTGTGGAGCTACTTCATCCCGGTGACGCCGACGGCGGACGTGCGGGAAGGCCTGGAGCAGACCTACGCCGGCTCCGGCTGGCAGATCCGCCCCGTCCTCGAGCAGATCCTGATGCGGCCCGAGCTCTACGAAGGGCCGCCGATGGTGAAGCCGCCGGTCGTGCAGCTGGCGACGATGCTGCGCCGGCTCGGGCGCCACGTCGACACCGAGGCCTGGGTCTGGCTCTGCGAAGAGGCCGGCCAGCGGCTCTTCTGGCCGCCCAACGTCTCCGGCTGGGACGACAACCGCTGGCTCGACACCTCGCGGATGCGGGCGCGCTGGAACATGGTCACCTACGCGCTGGAGGGGATCTCGGTCGACGCCTGGAACGACGACTACGACGAAGACGAGACGCCTGAGGAGGCGCTCGCCCGGGCGCTGGCCTCCTGGGGCTCGCCGGCACTGAGGAGCGAGCATCGCGACGCCCTGCTCGAACTCGCGCAGCGCAGCGAGAACCTGATCCTCGCCAGCTGGCAGAAGGGCCCCTACCGGGCGCTGCGCCAGAACGCCCTCCTGCAACTGATCGGCGTCAGCCCGGACCTGATCCTGCAATGAGCGCCACGAACCGAAGCCACTCCTGCTGCAGCGGCTACACCCGCTCGCAGCTGCTGCGCTCGGCCGCCGCCGAGGCCGGGAAAGGCCTGCCGGCGATCGAGCCGGGTATGCCGGAGCCGGCGGGCACCGGCCTCTCACGGCGCAAGTTCCTCTCCCGCGGCGCCGGCCTGGCGCTGGCGGTCTACGGCGCCTCGAAGATCCCGCTCTCGGCCTTCGAGACCGGGATCGCCCAGGCCGCCCAGGGCGACAAGATCCTCGTCTCGATCTTCTTCGACGGCGGCATCGACTCGCTCAGCGTGCTGGCGCCGGTCGGCGACTCCCGCTACGCCCAGCTGCGGCCGAACCTGGCGCTGCCGCCCGGGGCCGGCACCTCCTTCGCCGAGGATCCGAACCTGCAATGGCACCCGGCCGCGGCGGCACTCGCCACCCTCCACGGCGAGGGTAAGGTCAGCGCCTTCCCGGCGATCGGCTACGACCATCCCGACCAGTCCCACTTCACCTCCCGCCACTATTACGAGATCGGCGAGCTGCAGGTCAGCTACCGGACCGGCTGGCTCGGCCGCTACCTCGACGCGGTGGGCGACGAAGAGAACCCGCTGCAGGGGCTCTCGCTCGACGGCTCGCTCTCGCCGATGATCGCGACCGCGGAAAAGCCGGTGGCGGCGATCGACAGCGTCGACGGCTACGACCTCTGGTCGCAAGTCAGCGACCCGATCGAAGCGGAGATGTTCCGCAGTTTCGCCCGCTTCGGCTCGCTGCCTTCGGACTCGCCTGGCATGTCGCAGGTACGCCGAGCCGCGGCCCAGACCGACAAGCTGCGCCAGGACCTCGCCGGCATCGGCGACTTCAGCAGCCCGGTCGAATATCCCGACACCTGGTTCTCGCACAAGCTTGCCGGGCTCGCCGCTTACATCGCGGTCGGGCTGCCGATGCGGGTGGTGACGGTCCGCGCCCCCGGTGGCTACGACACCCACGCCGACCAGGCCGGCGACCTCGAAAGCAACCTGCGCGAGACCTGCGAGGGGATCCTCGCCTTCCAGCGCGACCTCGAGGCGCGCGGGCTCGCCGACCGGGTGATGGTCGAGATGTGGAGTGAGTTCGGGCGGCGGCCGGAAGAGAACGGCTCGCTCGGCACCGACCACGGGGCCGCCGGCTGCGCCTTCGTCATCGGTTCGAAGGCCAAAGGCGAGATGGTCGGCGAGTTCCCCGGCCTCTCCAGCCTCGACGCCGACGACAACCTGCGGGTGACCAGCGACTTCCGGGCGATGTACTGCTCGCTGCTGGAGCAGTGGCTCGAATTCGACGCCGAGGCGATCATCCCCGGCGCCTCGGGGTTCGCGCGACCGGTGTTGGTGAAGCCGTGAGGCGGGGATTGGTGGCGGTCGTCCTCGCCGCCACGGTTCTGGCGGGCATAGCGGCGAGGACGACCGCAATGCCGGGGCCGCTGTCAGGGACGGCAGAGGCGAGCGAATGCACCTGGACGAAACACTCGAAGCGGGTGGTGAAGCGGGTGAGACGGCATGGCAAGGTGCGCAAGGTCGTCCGCAAGCGGCATTGGTGGACCTGCGCGCCGCGGGCGGAGGCGCCGCCAATCGCGCCGCCCGTCCTGGCGCCACCGCCCCCGGCGCCTGAGCCCGAACCGGAACTGGAAGCCAACCGCCTCGCGGTCAAAAGCAGCGAGTACTACTTCGTGCTCTCGCGCCCGAGCGTCAAATCGGGCGCGGTGACAATCGAACTGAACAACCGCGGCGAAGACCCGCACAACCTCAATCTGCAACTGGAAGGCGGCGACGGTGAGCCGCTGCAGATCCCCGAAACGGACTCCGAACAGCGCAACCTCGCCAGCTTCGACCTCCCGGCCGGCAAATACCGCCTCTGGTGCTCCCTCCCAGAACATGAGGAAAAGGGGATGAAGGCGACCCTGCTGGTCGAGTAGTTAGAGCAGCGGCTTCGGGTGGCCGATCGAGCCGACCTCGGAGATGTCGCGGCGGAAGGGCAGGCCAGCGGTCCAGTCGAGGACGGCGTGGAACTTGCGGGCCGCGCCCGGGATCTGGCTCATGTGGTAGGTCCGGGCCAGCCACCAGGCGGGGAAGCCGCGGAAGGTACGGTCGCCGATCTTGCCGACGGCCTTGTAGCGGCCGAGATTGACGAAGGCCGCTTCGGAGCGGTACTCGTAAGGCCTGGGGCTACCGATCCCGAGCTCGGCGGCGATGTTGCGAGCAGCCACCGGTCCCTGTCGTACCGCGGTCTGCGCCGTCGGCGGCGAGGTGCCGCCAGCCGGGTCCGGGACCGCGGCGCAGTCGCCGATCGCCCAGACGGAGTCCATCCCCTGCACCCGCAGGTGGGAGTCGACCGGGACCCGGCCACGGTCGTCCAACGGCACGTTCAGCTCTTTGAGGATCGGCTGCGGGGCGACGCCGGCGGTCCAGACGACGGTCTTCGTCGGCAGCACCTCGCCGGTCGAAAGGCGCGCCGTGTCCGGTCCGACCTCCTCCAAGGTCGTCTCCATGCGGATGTCGATGCCGCGGCCGCGCAGCTCCCGCAGCGCGTATTCACCGAGGTCGGCGTCGATCTCGGGCAGGACCCGATTCGTCGCCTCGACCAGAACCCAGCGCATGCCGTGCAGGCGGGCGCGCGGGTAGCTGTCCATCGCGTCGGCGGCGAAGTCCTGCAGCTCGGCCAGCGCCTCGAGCCCCGCGTAGCCGCCGCCGACGAAGACGTAGGTGAGCAGCTCTTCGCGCTTGCTGGGGTCCTCGGTCGCGTTCGCTTCCTCCAGCGTCTCGATCACGTGGTTGCGCAGGTAGATCGCGTCGGCGAGGCTCTTGAACCCGACCGCATGCTGAGCCAGGCCCGGCACCGGCAGCACCCGCGAGACCGAGCCCATCGCCAGCAGCAGCTGGTCATAAGGGATCTGCTCGGTTTCGCCGTACTTGGCCCGCAGCGTCACCGTCTTGCCCTCGGGGTCATGGCCGACGATCGCACCGAGGCGCAGGTAGGTCCGTTTCAAAATCTCCCGCAGCGGCGTCACCACGTGCCGCGGCTCCAGCGTCCCCGCCGCTGCCTCCGGAAGGAACGGCGTGTAGAGCGCGAAGTTCGTCTCGTTGACCAGCGTCAGCCGCGCCGACTGCTTCGGCATCGTCCGCTCCAACTCCCGCGCCGCCGCCGCGCCGCCGAAGCCACCACCCGCGATCACGACGTTCCAGGCCATGACCTCAACCTAGCACGCTTGTAACACGTTGTTACAAAGTGCCAAGTGGCACTAGAACGTCTACAGCTTCTCTTGAATCAAGCGGTTGACCTCGCCGCCGTCGGCGCGGCCTTTGGTCTCGCGCATGACGGCGCCGACGATGGCCCCGATCGCCTTGTTGTTGCCTTCGCGGATCTTCTCGACGGCGTCGGGGTTGTCGGCCATCGCCTTCTCGACGATCGCCTCGAGCTCGCCGGAGTCGGACATCTGGGCGAGGCCCTCGCGCTCGACTATGGGCTCGGGGTCGCCGCCCTCCAGCACGAGGGTGGCGAGGACGGTCTTGGCGCTGCCGTGGGAGATCTTCTTGTCCCCGACCATGCGGACGAGGGCCGCCATCGCGTCAGGGGAGACGCGGGAGTCCGCGGCGCCGCCGTCGACCTCGGCCTGGCGCAGGGCCGCCGCCAGCTCGCCGGTCACCCAGTTGGCCAGGATCCGCGGCTCGATCCCGTCCGCGACCTCGACGACGTTCTCGAAGTAGCCGGCCGTGCGGGGGTCGGTGGCCAGGGTCAGCGCCACGTCGGCGGGGACGCCGATCCCCTCGTAACGCTCGATCCGCGCCGCCGGCAGCTCCGGCAGCGACTCGCGAGCCTCGCGCAGCATCTCCTCGGTCGGCGCCAGCGGCACCAGGTCGGGCTCGGGGAAGTAGCGGTAGTCGTGGGCTTCCTCCTTCGAGCGCAGCGAGGTGAGGGTGCCGCTCGCCGGGTCGAAATGGAGGGTCTCCTGTTCGACCGTCCCCCCCGCTTCGACCAGCTCGCGCTGGCGGGCCAGCTCGGCTTCGACCCCGCGCTGGAGGAAGCGGAAACTGTTCATGTTCTTCAGCTCGGTCTTCGTCCCCAGCTCCTCGCTGCCGGTCGGCCGGACCGAGACGTTGGCATCGACCCGCAGGCTCCCCTCCTCCATGTTGACGTCGGAGACGCCGAGCTGGCGCACGGTCTCCCGCAACAGACGGGCCCACTCGGCCGCTTCGGCGGCGCCGCGGAGGTCGGGCTCGGTGACGATCTCGACCAGCGGCGTGCCGCCGCGGTTGAAGTCGACCAGGGAGGCGTCGGAGCCGTGGATCCGTCCCGACTCGCCGACGTGGATCGTCTTCGCCGCGTCCTCCTCGAGGTGGGCGCGGTGGATGCGGATGTCGCCGAGGCGGCCGGCGCCGCAGATCGGAATGTCGTACTGGCTGATCTGGTAGGCCTTCGGGTTGTCGGGATAGAAGTAGTTCTTGCGGTGGAAGATCGAGTGCGGGGCGATCTCGCAGCCGAGCGCGAGGCCGATCTGCAGCGCGTAGCGGATCGCCTGCTCGTTCGGGACCGGCAGCACGCCGGGGTGGGCGAGGCAGACCGGGCAGGTGTGGACGTTCGGCTCGTCGCCGAACGACAGTTCGCAGCCGCAGAACATCTTCGTCTTGGTCGCCAGCTGGACGTGGATCTCCAGCCCGATCACCGCCTCCAACTCAGCCATCGGCGGCTCCTCCCGGGCGGGCGTCGAAGCCGATCCCCTGCTCCAGCGCGTAGGCGGCGTCGAGCAGCTTCTGCTCGCTGAAGGCGGGGCTGGCGATCTGGAATCCGACCGGCAGCCGCGGGCCGCCGCCTTCGGGCTCGGCGAGCCCGGCCGGGATCGAGATCGCCGGGATCCCGGCGAGGCTCATCGGCACCGTGAAGAAGTCGTTCAGGTACATCGCCAGTGGGTCGTCGGTCTTCTCGCCGAGCTTGAAGGCGACCGAGGGCGCGGTCGGGGTGACGACGAAGTCGACCGTGCCGAAGGCGCCGCTGAAGTCTTCGGCGATCCGGGTGCGGACCTTCTGCGCCTGGCCGTAGTAGGCCTCGTAATAGCCGGAGGAGAGCGCGTAGGTGCCGAGCATGATCCGCCGCTTCACCTCGGGGCCGAAATAGTCGGAGCGGGTCGTCTCGTACATCTCGATCAGGTCGCCGTCGCCGCCGGCCCGCATCCCGTAGCGAACGCCGTCGTAGCGGGCGAGGTTGGAGGAGGCCTCGGCGGGAGCGATCACGTAGTAGGCGGAGATCCCGTGCTCGCTGCTTGGAAGCGAGACCTCCGCGATCTCGCCGCCGAGGTCCTCGATCTTCCGCAGCGTCTCCTCGAAGACGCCGCGGACGCCGCTGTCGTAGTCGTCGCCGCGCAGCTCGACCGGGACGCCGAAGCGCAGGCCGGAGAGGTCCTCGCGGCCGGGCAGGGAGATCCCGCCCTCGATCCCGACCGAGGTCGAGTCGCACTGGTCCTTCCCCTGGAGGATCCCCAGCAGCAGGGCGGCGTCTGAGACGGTGCGGGTCAGCGGGCCGCACTGGTCGAGCGAGGAGGCGAAGGCGATCATCCCGTAGCGGGAGATCGCGCCGTAGGTGGGCTTGAGGCCGACGATCCCGCAGAAGGCGGCGGGCTGGCGGATCGAGCCCCCGGTATCGGTGCCGATCGCCCAGGGCGCGAGGCCGCCGGCGACGACCGCGGCCGAGCCGCCGGAGGAGCCGCCCGGGACGCGCTCGCGGTCCCACGGGTTGAGGACGGCGCCGTAGGCGGAGTTCTCGTTCGAGGAGCCCATCGCGAACTCGTCCATGTTGGTCTTGCCGAGGACCGGCGCTCCCGCCTCGACCAGCTTGCGGACCGCGGTCGCGGTGTAGGGCGGCCGGTAGCCCTCGAGGATGCGCGAGCCGGCCGTGGTCGGGACGCCCTCGGTGGTGAAGATGTCCTTGACGGCGATCGGGGCGACACAGTCGCGCTCGACCGCGATCGCCTTCGCCTCGTCGCTGCCCTCGTCGCGCCACAGATAAGCGTTCAGCTCGTCGCCGGCGGCGGCCTCTCGCCAGGCGGCCGTGTACTCCTCGGCGGCGAGATCGCCGGCGACCATCGCTTCGTGCGCCTCGAGGGCGGTCAGGTTCAACAGGTCCGACATCTATTCGGCCTGCGGCGAGGGGGCGCGGAAGGCGCCGTCCTGGGGTTCGGGCGCCGAGGCGAGGGCGACCTCGCGGGGCAGGCTCGGCCGCGGTTCGTCCGCCCGCAGCACGTTCTCCAGCGCCACCACGTGCGAGGTCGGCTCCACCCCCTCCAGATCCAGGTTCCCGATCCGGTCGACGTGCTCGAGGATCCCCGACAGCTCCCCCACCATCGTCTCCACTTCCTCGTCCGAAAGACGAAGCCGAGACAACTTCGCCACGTGCAGTACCTGCTCTCGCTCGATCACGGGCGCGATTCTAGGTGGGTTTGGTAACTGGCTGCCCAGCCAGTTAGAGTGCCGGCGATGCAGGGTCCCAAGGCCGAGAGATTCGTCGTCTTCAACCTGCGCCTGCTCGCCGTCACCTTCGCCGTCGTCGGCATCCTCTTCATCGCCGTTCCCAGCGGCGTCCTCGACGTCATCTCCGACGTCGGCGAATGGTTCGGCTTCGACCACCGCGCCCCCCACACCCAGGAGTACCTGTGGCTGGCGCTGGCCTTCGCCTACATGGTCGTGATCACCGGCATCTGCCTCGTCGCCCAAGCCGACGTCGTCCGCTACCGGCCACTGCTGTTGGTCCTCGCCGCCGGCAAGACCGCCTCCTCGCTGGGATCGCTGGCCTTCTTCCTGATCCAGGAAGAAGTCTTCATCTACCTGCTCAACTTCCTCGTCGACGGCTACCTGGCGCTGATGTCCCTCTACCTCTGGATGTTGGCGGGACGGGTCGGCCGCCCCGCCGCGCCCGGTTGACAGCGCTCGCCAGGGCTCTCGGCCGCTGAGCAGCGCACCCTGAGCGCGATCTGCGCGGCGATGGCGCCGGGCATCGACGGCCTGCCGGCGGCGGAGCGCGAGGTCGACGTCTCCGGTCCCGTCGCCGAGTTCCTGCGCTCGCTCTCGCCCACGGTCCTACTGCGTCTGCGGCTGGGGCTGCGCGCCTTCGAGTGGCTGCCCTTCCCCTGGCGATTCAGCCGCCTGGAGCCGGAGGCGGCCGGCGAGTTCCTCTCGAAACTGGAGCGCTCGCGGCTGGCCCTGCACCACGAGCTGCTGATGATGGCGAAGATCCTCTCGACGCTGGGCTACGCGGTGGCGCCGACGGTCGAGGCGCGGATCGGGACCGAGATCGGGTGCGCGCTCGCCGACGGCTCGCTGCCCGAGCCGGCCGGCTCGCTCGGCGACACCCGCCCGCACGGCGAGGGCGAGGAATGCGACGTCGCCATCGTCGGCTCCGGCGCCGGGGGCGCGGTCGCGGCGACGACGCTGGCCGAGGCCGGGCTCGACGTCCTCGTGCTCGAGGCCGGCGACCACTACCACCGCGACAACTACCCCGCCGACCGGCTGGAGGCGATCGCGACGCTCTACCGCGAAGCCGGCCTGACGATCGCCGCGGGCAGCCCGCCGATCCCGATCCCGGTCGCGAAAGTCGTCGGCGGCACCACGGTGATCAACTCCGGGACCTGCTTCCGAGCGCCGGACCAGATCCTCGAGAACTGGCGGCAGGAGTTCGGGCTCTCCTGGGCGCGCGAGCTCGACGCCGACTACGCCGAGGCCGAGGGGTTCCTGCAAGTGACCCAGCTCGACCCCGAGCAAATGGGGCGCAACGGCCAGCTGGCGATGGAGGGCGCGGAAGCGCTCGGCGCCAGCGGCGGGCCGATCCACCGCAACGCCGGCAACTGCGTCCAGTGCAGCTCCTGCCCCTTCGGCTGCGCGATCGACGCCAAGCAGGGGATGCACGTCAGCTACCTGCCGCGCGCGGTCGCGGCCGGCGCCCGGGTGCGGGCGGGCGTGGAAGCACAGCGCGTCCTGGTCGAGGACGGGCGCGCGGTCGGCATCGCCTGCTCGGCTCGCGACGCCAGCGGGCGCCAGCGCCCCTTCACCGTCCGCGCCAGGCACGCCGTGATCGCCGCCGGCGGCGCCTTCGGCACCCCGGAGCTGCTTCTGCGTTCGGGGCTCGGCGGAGATCGGGTCGGCCGTCACCTTCGCATCCATCCAGCCTGCTGGGTCGGCGCTCGCTACGAGGAGGAGGTGCGCGGCTGGGAGGGCGTGATGCAGAGCTACTACGTCGACCAGTGGGAGGCTCAACACCGCATCCTGCTGGAGGCGACCTTCACCCCGCTCGCCTTCGGCGGCGCCTGGCTGGTCGGGACTGGCGAGGAACACCAGCGCTCGATGCTCGACTTCGGCCACGTCGGCTCGATCGGCGTCCACCTCTGCGACCGCTCCCACGGCTCGGTCGGCCTCGCCAACGAAGGTGCCCTGCGCGCCAGCTACGAGCTGAACGAGGACGATGCCCGCCACGTCGTCTTCGGGATCGCCCGCGCCGCCGAAGTCCACTTCGCCGCCGGGGCGACCGAGGTCTACCCCAACATCCCCCGCGCCGGGGTGTTGAAAGCCGGCGACCTGCCGCAGTTCGAGGCCACCCGCTTCAAGCCCTCGGAGCTGCGGCTGGAGGCCTTCCATCCAATGGGAACGGCGCGGATCGCAGCCGATCCGCGCCGTGGCGTCTGTGCCGTCGACGGCTCGGTCAACGGCACCGCCGGCCTCTACGTCGCCGACTCTTCGCTCTTCCCGACCTCGGTTGGCGTCAATCCGATGATGACCATCATCGCCTTCGCCAAACAGGTCGCCAGAGGGGTGGCTACTGAGGCGGCGGACCACCCTGGCCGGAACTCGGCGGGGGCGGCGGAGGCGGTGGCGTAGCCGCAGGCGGCTGCTGTGGCGGGGTGCCGCCGGTGTGACCGCCGCGACCGCTGGAGAGCTGGTCGCCGAGGTCGCCAAAGGAAGTGCCCTCTTCCTGCATCGCCCGGTAGCCGCCGTAGGTGATGGCGGCCGCGGCAATCAAACCGAGGAAAGCGCCGACGGTCGGGCTGATGTCGACGGAGACCCCGGCGATGTCGCCGCCGCCCGGGGGGTCGATGATCCGGTAGAGGATCAGCAGCACCGAGAGGCCGCCGAGAATGGCGACCGCGGCATTGAGCGAGAAGGGCGGCTCGAAGACCGCGTCGGTCAGCCGGATCACCGCGACCGCGATCGCGACGACGATCGTCACCAGCATCAAGAGGTCGATCCAGCTGAACGCTTCCCAGGCGTTGCCGCCGACGCTGGCCGTGAAGAGGCCGTTGCCGCCGGAAACCGAGGCGTTGAACCAGTCGAAGAACATGAAGATGAAGAGAAGGACGGCCGATGCGCCGGCGATCTTCTCCCCCGTACTCAGCCTGTCCGCGTCCATCTCTTCCTCCTTGGAAGTTCGGGGTGGGTCCTCGCGACCCTATATCTGCATCAGGCGGGACTTCGACGCCGCTAGCCGGGTTTCCTACCCGTTGGTCGTTCGCATGCGTGCTGCCTGGAGCGTGTTGCTGAGCAGCATCGCGATCGTCATCGGGCCGACGCCGCCCGGGACGGGCGTGATCGCGGCGGCCACCTCGGCCGCGGCCTCGTAGTCGACGTCGCCGACCAAGCCCTCCTCGAGCCGGTTGACGCCGACGTCGATCACGACCGCACCCGGTTTCACGGCGTCGGCGCCGAGCAGCCGTGGCACTCCGACCGCGGCGACGAGGACGTCGGCGCGGCGACAGGTCGCGTCGAGGTCGCGGGTGCGCGAGTGACAGACCGTCACCGTCGCGTTCGCCTGCAGCAGCAGGCGAGCGACCGGCACCCCGACCAGCTTCGAGCGGCCGACGACCACCGCCTCGGCCCCTTCCAGCTCGACCCCCTCGTGGGCCAGCAGCTCCATCACCCCGGCCGGGGTACAGGGGACGAGGCCCGGATCGCCGTGGGCGAGCAGGCCGGCGTTGATCGGGGTGAGGCCGTCGACGTCCTTGCGCGGATCGATCGCCGCGACGATCGCGTTCTCGCTGATCTGCGCGGGCAACGGCAGCTGGACCAGGATGCCGTCGACGTCGTCGTCCTCATTCAGCTCGCGGACCAGTTCCAGCAGTTCCTCCTCGCGGATTGAGGCCTCGGGTTCGTGATGTATCGAGCGCATCCCCACGTCCTCGGTGTTGCGCCGCTTCATCCCCACGTAGACCTGGGAAGCCGGGTCCTCGCCGACCAGCACCGTCGCCAGGCCGGGGACCCGCCCCGTCTCCTCGACATAGGCGGCGACGTCGACCTTGACCCGCTCGCGGACCGCGGCGGCGACGGCTTTGCCGTCGATGACCCGGCCCCCCACGCTCAGCGCTTCCGGATCGGGGCGTAGTCGGCCATCAGCTTGCGCTCGGTGCCGTCGCCGGAGAAGCGGACGACGACCACCCCGCCCGGCTCCACCGCCGTAACGACCCCGTCGCCGAAGCTGGCGTGGACGACGTCGTCTCCGGTCTGCAGCTCCAGCGCCGGACCGGGGTCGATCGACTGCGCCGGCGTCACCTCGTTGGCGACCGAGGTGCTCCAGCTGGTGCCGAGACTGCGGGCGGCGGTCGAGTGGCGCTCGGTCAGCTCGTGCGGCAGCTCGTCGACGAAGCGCGAGGGCAGGTTGTGCTCGGCCCGGCCGAAGAGACGCCGCTCGCGGGCCCAGGTCATGTATAGGCGCTTGCGGACGCGGGTGATGCCGACGTAACAGAGGCGCCGCTCCTCTTCTTCGCCACCCTCCTCCAGCGCCCGCATGTGCGGGAAGGCGCCCTCCTCGCAGCCGACGATGAAGACCGTGTCGTACTCGAGCCCCTTCGCGTTGTGCAGAGTCATCAGCGTCACCAGCTCGCCCTCGGCGGCGAGACCGTCCTGCTCGGTGTAGAGGGAGATCTGCTGCAGGTACTCCTCCAGCGGCGAGACTTCGCTCTCCCCCTCGCGTTCGCGCTCGATGTCGAACTCGGCGGCGCCGCCGATCAGCGTTTCGAGGTTTTCGCCGCGGCCCTCGGCCTCGATCGTCCGCTCCGCCGCTAACGCGTCGAGGTAGCCGGTCTCGTGCAGCACGGCCTCCAACAGCGTCGCCACCGGCCCACCTTCTTCGGCCCGTTCGCGCAGGCCGGCCATCGTCTCGTAGAAGCGGGAGACCGCCTTGATCGCGGCGCCGGAGAGGCCGGGCACCTCCTCGACCCGCTCGATCACCTCCCAGACCGGCTGCCCGGTCGTGTTGACGTGGGAGGCGATCCGGCCCTGGGTGGTGTTGCCGATCCCCCGCCGCGGCGAGTTGACGACGCGCCCGAAGGAGACGAGGTCGGCCGGGTTGGCCAAGAGGCTGAGGTAGGCGATCGCGTCCTTGATCTCGGCCCGTTCGTAGAACTTGGTGCCGCCGATCACCTGGTAGGAGACGTCGAAGCGCTGCAGCGTGTCCTCCAGCACCCGGCTCATCGCGTTGGTCCGGTAGAAGACCGCGACCTCGGAGCGGCTGACGCCGTCCTCCTGCTCCAGCCGTTCGATCTCCCCCGCAACCCAGCGCGCCTCCTCGTGCTCGTCGGTCAGCTCGTTGAGCTGGACCCGCGCCCCCTCCTCGCCTTCGCTCCAGAGCTCCTTCGGGCGCCGCTCGCGGTTGCGCTCGACGACGGCGTTGGCGGCACGGAGGATCGTCTGGGTCGAGCGGTAGTTCTGCTCGAGCTTGACGACCTCGGCGCCCTTGAAGTCCTCGTCGAAGTCGAGGATGTTGGAGACGTCGGCGTGGCGGAAGCCGTAGATCGACTGATCCTCGTCGCCGACCACCATCAGGTTGCCGTGCTCGGAGGCGAGCAGCTGCAACAGCCGGTACTGGGCGTGGTTGGTGTCCTGGTACTCGTCGACGAGGACGTGGCGGAAGGTCCGGCGCCAGCGCTCGCGCGCCTCCTCGGAGAGCTCGATCACGTTGACGGTGCGGACCAGCAGGTCGTCGAAGTCCATCGCGTTGGCTTCCCGCATCCGCTTCTCGTAGAGCGGGAAGGCTTCGGCGACGATCTCCTCGAATTCGCCGAAGGCGGAGTCGTTGTAGGTGTCGGAGTCGATCAGCTGGTTCTTGGCGCCGGAGATCTTCGCCTGGACCGCCCGCGGCGGGAACCGTTTCGGATCGACCCCGAGCTCGGTCAGGCATCGTTTCAACATCCGCAGCGAGTCGGCCTGGTCGTAGATCGTGAAGTTCTTCGCGTAGCCGAGGCGCTCGGCGTCGACGCGCAGCATCCGCGCGCAGGCGGAGTGAAAGGTGGTCACCCACATCGCCCGCACCGAGCGGCCGACCAGCTGCCCGACCCGCTCCCGCATCTCCGCCGCGGCTTTGTTGGTGAAGGTGATCGCGAGGATCTCGCCCGGCCGGGCGGCGCCGGTGGCGAGCAGGTAGGCGATCCGGTGGGTGAGGACGCGGGTCTTGCCGGAGCCGGCGCCAGCCAGCACCAGCAGCGGCCCCTCGCCGTATTCGACGGCTTTGCGCTGGGGCGGGTTCAGCCCCGCCAGCAGGCGCTCGACGCGGTCGGCCCCGGGCTCGGTCGGGGCGCCGTGGCTCGCCTCGGGCGGCTGCGCGGGGGTGTCGGGATGACCCTCCTGGAACACGTCTCCGAGCATAGAGACGGGCGCGGACTCAGCCTCCGGCCGAGGAACGGCCGGTGCGGGGCTGGATCTTCGTCGCGTCGCCGACGTCGCCGCTGGGGCCGTCGCCGCCGTCGATCCGCGCCAGCCGCTGCTCGACGTCGGCGATCCGCTCAGAGAGGGCCTTGATCGCCTCGGCGATCGGGTCGGGCAGGTGGATCCAGTCGGCGTCGGGGCCTTCGACCCGCCTGCCTTCGAGTTTCACCGGGTGGCCGGGGTTGCCGACCACGGTCGCCGCCGGGGGCACGTCCTCGACGACGACGGTGTTGGCGCCGATCTTCGCCCCGTCGCCGACCGCGACCGGCCCCAGCAGCTTGGCGCCGCTGCCGACGGTGACGTTGTTGCCGAGGGTCGGATGGCGCTTGCCGCGCTGGAACCCGGTCCCGCCCAGGGTCACGCCCTGGTAGAGGGTGACGCAGTTGCCGATCACGGCCGTCTCGCCGATCACCACCCCCGAGCCGTGGTCGATGAAGAACTCGCTGCCGATCCGGGCCGCGGGATGGATCTCGATCCCGGTCACCGCCCGGGTCAGGTAGGCGATCGTCCGCGGCAGCAGCGGCACCCCGGCTTCGAGCAGCGCGTGGGCGCCGCGATGGGCCAGCAGCGCCTGCACCCCGGCCCAGCTGCTGAGGATCTCGAAGGTGGAGACGCCCTGGGCCGCGGGGTCGCGCTCGCGCGCAGCCTTGACGTCCGCGCGAACCTCCTTGAGCAGACGTTTCCAGCGGTTCATGGTGAGAAGAAGGGTAGGGACATGTAGCGCTCACCCGAGTCGCAGACGATCGTCACCACCCTCTTCCCCGCCATCTCCGGCCGCTTCGCGACCTCCAGGGCAGCCCAGACGTTGGCCCCGGCGGAGATCCCCGCCAGCACACCCTCCTCCTGGGCCACCCGCCGCGCCATCTCCAGCGCCTCCTCGTCGCCGACCGAGAGGACCTCGTCGACCACCTCGCGGTCGAGGATCTCGGGGACGAAGCCGGCGCCGATGCCCTGGATTTTGTGCGGGCCGGGTTTGCCGCCGGAGAGAACCGGCGAGCTGGCCGGCTCGACCGCGACCACGAGCGCGTCGGGCGCCCGTTCCCGCAGCATCTGCCCGACCCCGGTGATCGTGCCGCCGGTGCCGACGCCGGCGACGAAGGCGCCGATCTCGCCGTCGGTGTCGCTCCAGATCTCCTCGGCGGTGGTGCGGCGGTGGATCTCCGGGTTGGCGGGGTTGGAGAACTGCATCGGCATGAAGCCCTTGCGCTGCTCGCGGATCTCTTCGGCCAGCGCCACCGCCTCGTTCATCCCGCCCAGCGACGGCGTCTCGCGGACCTCGGCCCCGTAGGCGCGCAGGAGCTTGCCGCGCTCACGGCTCATCCCCTCCGGCAGGGTGAGGATCAGCTCGTAGCCGCGGGCGGCGCAGACCATCGCCAGCGCGATCCCCGTATTGCCGCTGGTCGGCTCGACCACGACCGACTTGCCGGGCTGGACCTGACCCTCGGCTTCGGCGGCGTCGATCATCGCCACCCCGATCCGGTCCTTGACCGACCCGCCCGGGTTGAAGTACTCGAGCTTGACGCAGACCTCGCCGGCCGCCCCCTCGGAGAGCCGGTCGAGCAGGACCATCGGCGTGTTGCCGACGACGGCCGAGGCCTCGGCGCCGATCCGCATCAGCGTTCGATGCGGACGATCTTGAACTTGCGGAGCGCCGGGGTCGGGTCGGGCACGCCACCGTTGACGGCGCGGACCTGGAAGCGGTAGCGGCCGGGCCGCAGCCTGTAGACCTTCGGCGACTTGCAGCTCTTGAAGACCGCGGGTTTCGTCTTTTTCCCCTTCAACTTCGTCAGCGCGCACTGGAACGTGACGCCGGTAGTCGAAGAGGAGAAGCGGAACTTCACCTTCGCCTTCTTCTTCGTCGTCTTGACGACCTTCTTCGGCCCCTTGTTGATCTTGGTCTGCGGGGCGGGCGGCGGAGGCGGGGGGTTGTTGCCGCCGGGGGGTTCGACGCCGGTTACACGCGCGACAGCGGCGATGCCTTCCCCCGGGATTTCCATCGTCACCCAGACGGTGCCCCCAGGGCCGCCGGCGACCTGGCGGGGGAAGAATTTCTCCGGGAAGCCACCGAGAATCGTGACCTGGCCGTCCGTCGTCAGTCGAATGACTTCGTCGGCAGCGGAGCGGGCGAACCAATAGGCGCCATCAGGACCGAGATCGACGCCGAAGGGATCGCCGTCGATCTGGTTCCCCTGCGGGGCGTTCGGCGGGTCGATCCGTCCGACTTCCTCGGGCTGGACGCCGGCCTGTGAGAAGCCGATTTGGCCGTTGGGACCACCAGCAACGCCCTGCGAACCGCCGGCCAGCGGGTAGTTCACCTGGGTGCCCCCGGTGGTGAAGGTGACGATGCGAGCGTTGCCGAAGTCGCTGATCGCCAGCAGGGGGCCTGCGGAGTCGATGTCCGTCGGGCCCAGGGTCCCTTCGATCAGCTGCGACTGTTCCGTGCCGACTGGATCGGCCGGATCGAAGTCGACGACGCTGTTGAGCGAGGCAACCCACATCCGCCCGTCCGGACCGGCGACGATCTGCCCTTGGCCAGCGATGCCAGTCAAGGTGAATGCCTGGTCGGTCCCCTCCGGATCAGCGGGAGAGAACTTCGTCACCTCGTTGATCGTCGGCACCCACATGTTCCCGTCGGGGCCGGGCGCGATCCCTTGGGCGTCGTTGTCAACCCCTTCGATCTCGAATTCCTGGATCTGCCCGTCAGGCGTGATCCGAGCGACGTCTTTCCCTTCCCCCAGCGTCACCCACATGTTCCCGTCAGGCCCAGCGACGATCTTGTTGTTGATTTCCAGCGAATTGAGCGGAAAGACCCCATTCACAGCCGGCGCCGCCACAGCCGACCCCGTCCCCACCAACAGGCAGACAAGAGCGGCAAACGAGGCGACGAGCGTGGCAGCAGTTCTCCCCATCGCGGAGCAGTCTAACCGGGGATCACGCAGCCGTCAGCGTCTCATCCGTCAGCGTCGCAGTCGCCAGCTGCAGCGGTCCACCTTGCTCCCCTTTGCCATCGAGACAGTGAGCAATTCCCTCTTGCAATGACTCGATCAGCTCGTCCAAGGTATCGCCGGACGCGAAGCAGCCGGGCAACCCAGGGACGTCGGCCCAGTAGCTGCCGTTGTCGATCCGAATGCGCGCAGTCAGCTCCATGGTGAGTTGCCTCATCCTAGTCCCCGCTTGAGCCCCGGCTGAGATCAGCGCGAGGTCGGGGAGGTCGAGGACCAAGCGGGGCGGTCATGACGAATGCTCCCCGGTAGCGGCGCTACCGGGGATGCCGAGGAAGGGCCGCATCCGCGCCGGTCATCGAGCTCATTCGGCCCGCGATGGTCGAAGGAGGGGCTCAGATGAAATACATGCCGCTGTTCGCCTCTTCGGCCTCGCGGCGAGCGACTTCGGCGATCGTGGTCTGGCCGAAGACCTTGCGCAGGGCGGTGACGCCCTCGGCCCAGATGCCGCCAGCCTCGTCGGCCTCGTCGCCGACTTTGCCGTCGAGCGCCTGGACGACCTCGAGGACGGTGATCTCCTCGGCCGGGCGGGCGAGGGTGTAGCCGCCGCGCATGCCGCGGTGACTGGTGAGGAGGCCGTTGCGGCGCAGGGTCGAGAAGAGCTGCTCGAGGAACTGCTCGGGGATGTCGCGGCGCTCGGCCAGCTCTTTGATCGGCATCGGCCGCTCCCCCGCCCTCGCAAGCTCCGCCATCGCGACGACGGCATACCTGCTCTTTGAGGTAATTGAGATCACAAGGGGGTTTCTACCGCACCCCTCGGCTGGGTAGGATCGGCTCGCGGGAGGCCATTCGAAGTCGACAGTGCCCGCGAACGCCACTCGAGTGATTGGAAGCAGTCCTGAGCGAGCCCCCACACTGCCTAGTGATCGACGGTCATCCCCTCGTCCGTCTGGGGATCCGCGAGGCGTTGGCGGATGGTTTTGTCGTCCACGAGACGCCGACGCGCGACGAGGCGCTCGACCTCGTCCGCGACATCGGCGACTTCGACGTCGCGATCGTCGACATGCGCTGGCGCGGCAACGGCGACGGCAACTCGATCTCGGGCCCAGAAGCGATCCGGATGCTGCACCGCTCCAGCGCCGCCCTCGGCATCGTCGCCCATGGCGAGATTCCCGAACGGCACCTGGCGAGCGCCGCCCTGCAGGCGGGTGCCTCGGCCTACGTTGCCCGTACCGCCGGCCCAGCCGAGCTGCGGCGGGCAGTCGACGCCGCAGCTGCCCAAGAGCGTTTCATCGACCCCAACGTGCCGCCGAAAGGAAGTCGCGGCAAGCTGACCCGGCGCCAGCGCGAGATCCTGCAGCTGCTGGCCAACGGCGAGTCGACCACCGTCGCCGCCCGCGAACTCGACCTCAGCGAGGAGACGGTGAAGAGCCACACCAAGCACGCCCTCGCCCGCCTCGGCGCCAAGAACCGCACCCACGCGGTCGCGATCGCCGTGCGCGAGTGCCTTATCGACTGACCGGGCGCTGGGGGCTCTGCGCCTGAGCCCAAGCCGGGCGGCGGACGCGCACCAGCGAACGACGGCGCCAGGTGGCGGGCTGCTCGCTTTTCTGCACAGCCGAAGCTGCGGTGGACACCGCGGACTGCTGGCTCATCGCTAGATCCAGCCTCGGTCGCGGGCCATGAGGACTGCCTGCGCGCGATCGACGGCGCCGATCTTGCCGTAGACGTTGTGGAGGTGGGTACGGATCGTCGAGACGGAGAGGTGCATTTCGCTGGCGATCTGCTTGTAGACCATGCCCTCGGAGAGGTGGCGGAGGACGTCGAGCTCGCGGGCCGACAGCGGGCAGGGCTCGCTGATCCGAGAAGCGTCCTGAGTCGGCAGCGGCAGCTCGTAGAGGAGGTCGCGCAGGGCCTCGGGACTGAGGCCGCAGCGCTCGGCGCCGGCGCGGAGCCGCTCCGGCGCGATCGCCTCCCCCTGGCAGTAGTGGGCGATCATGTCGGCGGTCCCGACCATCGCCGCCAGGCCCTCGGCGTCATCGGCGTGGTGGCGCTCGATCGCGACCGCGATGCGCGCGGGCAGGTTCCAGCGGCGGGCGAGGACTCCGCCGACGAGGGCGTGGTCGATCCCCAGCTGCTCGCGTTCCTCGCGCAGGCGCTGCTCGGGGGTGCGGGAGATCGCGTCGAAGTAGACCTTGTAACCGGGGTGCAGGCGGGAGATGACGAGGCGGCCGACGTCGTGCAGCAGCGCCGCCACCGCGAGCTCGTCGCGTTCGGCCCAGCCGACGACGCGGCCGAGACGGTCGGCGGCGCGCTGGGTGGCGAGGGCGTGGACGCGGAAGCGCTCGGGCTTCAGCTCCCAGCCGCCGTTGGAGTCGAAGAAGTCGAAGCTCGGGGCGGTGCCGGCGAGGGCGAGGACGCCAGCAGGCTTCAAGACCTCCAGCGCCGTCGGGATGCTGGCGATGCCGCCGGCGACGAGGCCACCACGGTTGGCGTGGCGGAGCACGGCGATCGTCAGGGCGACGTCGCTCTCGACCGCTTCGACGATCTCGCCGACGCGGGCGGTCTCGGCGGTCGCGGCGGTGATCACGCGCTGGCGCGACTCGATCAGGACCGGGAAGCGCTCGACGGCCTCGAACGCCTCGGCGAGGCGGCTTCCGGGGGCGGGGGTGCGGGATCCCGATTTGGCGGTCTCGTGCAGGGGGACCTTGCCGTTGCTTTGGGCGGCGGTGACGCTCATTGGCACCCCTCCCATCGGCAGCTACCGCTCAGGGGTTTAGCTCAAAGACCCTTTCCGACCCCAAAATTGTGGAGCAATTTCGGGCGACTCAGGTTGGCGAGAGGCGCTCTGAAGCGGCACGGATCCGCTCCAGCGAGCGCTCCTTGCCCAGCGCGGCGAGCGACTCGAAGATCCCTGGGGAGATCGAGGTGCCGGTGATCGCGACCCGAATCGGCTGGTAGAGCTTGCCCGGCTTGAGGTCGAAGCGGTCGAGCAACGGCGCCAGAGCGGCCTCAATCTGGCTTGGCTCGAAGGGCTCAATCGGCTCCAGCGCCTCGGCGACGGCCTCGAGCACGCCCCCGGTCCCCTCCTTCATCACCTTCCCCCAGGCCTTCTCGTCCTCGACCGGCGGCTCGAAGAGGAAGCGGATCAGCGGCCAGACCTCCTCCAGGGTCTGCGCTTTCTCCTGGGCGATCTCGCAGGCGCCGCGGAGCCGCTCGTCGGCCTCGCGGCCGAGGTGGCGGGCGACCGCGGCGGTGTACTCGTCGAGCGGCATCTCCCGCATGAAGCGGCCGTTCAGCCAGCGCAGCTTCTTCTCGTCGAAGATCGCCGCGGATTTGCCGACGTCGGCGACGCGGAAGCGCTGGACCAGCTCCTCGGTCGACATCAGCGTCGTGTCGTCGTCGGTCCCCCAGCCGAGCAGCGCCAGGTAGTTGCGGACCGCGGCCGGCAGGTAGCCGGCGCCGCGCAGCTCCTGGACCGAGGCGGCGCCGTGGCGCTTGGAGAGCTTCTTGCCGTCGGGGCCGTGCAGCAGCGGCAGGTGGGCGTAGCGGGGCGGCTCGTGGCCGAGCGCCTCCAGGACCAGCAGTTGCTTCGGAGTGTTGGAGAGGTGGTCGTCGCCGCGGACCACCTCGGTGATCCCCATCTCGGCGTCGTCGACCGCGACCGCGAAGTTGTAGAGGACCGAACCGTCGGCGCGAGCGATGACGAAGTCGTCGTAGCTGGCGTTGGGAAAGGCAACGGGGCCACGGATCAGGTCGTGGACGACCGTCTCGCCCTCGTCGGGGACGCGCAGCCGGATTGCGGCGGTCTCGTCATCGGTCGGAGTCCCCCGGTAGCCGCGCCCGGCGCCGTGCTCGGCCTTCCAGGCCTCGACGTCCTTGCCGGTGGCGTGGTCGCGGTAGGCGTGGCCGGACTCCAGCAGCCGCCCCAGCGCCTCGGCGTGTCGGTCCGCCCGCCCCGCCTGCGAGACCGGGCCGACGTCCCAGTCCAGCTCCAGCCATTCCATCGCGTCGATGATCTGGTCCCAGTTCTCCCGGGTCGAGCGCTCGCGGTCGGTGTCCTCGATCCGCAGCACCAGCTCCCCCCCGTCGTGGCGGGCGGCGAGCCAGTTGTAGAGTGCCGTCCTCGCTCCGCCGATGTGCAGCGCACCGGTCGGCGAGGGGGCAAACCTGAGACGGGAGTTATCTGGAGTGTTCATCGGAGCGCATGTATCTACTGGCGGCGGCCTGCCGAACGCGATCGAGCGCGGCAGGGAACGCGGCTGCGAATCTATCCAGATCTTCCACCAGAGCCCGCGGATGTGGCGACCGACGAACCACACCGCCGAGGATTTCGCCGCCTTCCGCGAGGCGATGAACGCCTCCCCGGTCGAAGCGGTGATCATCCACGCCGTCTACCTGATCAACTGCGCGACCAAAGACAAAGAGCTGCGGAAGAAGTCGCTGACCTCGCTCACCCATGCGCTGCGGGTCGGCGACGGGATCGGGGCAAGGGGCGTCGTCCTTCATCCCGGCTCGCAGAAAACCGACCCCCTGAAACCGTCGCTGAAGCGAGCGTCCAAAGTGATCGCGGAGGCACTGAAGGAGACCGACACCTGCCCGCTGCTGATCGAGCAGACGGCGGGTCACAAAGGCCTCCTGGCCCGCGACTTCGACCAGACCGCCGAGCTGATCGATCTGGCCGGCAGCGGCCCCCGCCTCGGCCTCTGCCTCGACTCCTGCCACCTCTTCGTCCAGGGCTACGACATCACCGACGAGGCCCACCTCGGCGCCGTCCTCGACGAAGCCGACGCCAAGGTCGGAATCGACCGCCTCGGCGCCGTCCACGTCAACGACGCCGCCGTCCCCCTCGGCGCCTGCCTCGACCGCCACGCCAACATCGGCAAAGGCGAGATGGGCAAACGAGGCCTCTCCGCCTTCCTCTCCGAGCCCCGCTTCGAGGGTCTCCCCGCCACCCTCGAGACCCCCGGCCCAGAAAAGAAAGGCTCCTCCAAAGCCGAAGTAACGGCAGCGAAGCGCCTAAGGCGCGAAGGCCTCCAACGGCGCAAGGTATAGACCGGGCGAAATCAGCTCGCTGGATCAGGCAACTCAGCAGACTCCGCCGTCAGCATAGCTTCGGTCATTGATTCGGCAGGTGGCCAGTGGACTGGATCCGTGCTCGGCCAGATCAGCAGACGCCGGCGACTAGATGATCCGGAGATCGGGGGGTCACCGGGAATCTCATGGCCAAAAACCGCAAGAACCAGATAGCCAATCGCCAATATGGCGTGGAAATTTCGATACCGGGTTCCGTCTCGGGTCTCGAACGATCCACCATGCTGGTGCAGTGAAAACGGCCACTGCCCGTCACCTGAATATCGAGCTACCCAAACAACCCCACCGGGAAGTGGCTGGCGATGCTCACCGAACCAGCCGTAGGTCTCAGCTGATGCCGTGTCCCGCTCACCCGGCGTGGCAAGTCCGGCAACCAACACAGTCTTCGTCGCCCACGTGGCGATGACCATCATGTCCGGAAGGCTCAACGGGCGAGCTTGATCCTTGATTAGAGGCGTGAGAATTGGTTTGCCCTCAAGGTCCGCCATCCAGCCGTTATTGCATTCAGCACACACGTCTCGAACGGTCCAGGCAAATGGAGGGCCGGACCACTGGTTCCTCTCCTCCTGCGACCCGTCGAGCTCTTCGAAACGACGCACATGATCCGCGTCAAGAACGTCAGGGAAGAGAGAGGCGATCCAAGCGGAAACGACGTGCTCTTTCGTCAGGGGTTCGGTCGATCCGCAAAAGACGCAGGGCATATGCGCATGATGCCCAACCGACTCGACGCCGTCAGCATCGTTCGCGATCCGAAGCGCAGCCGACTTTCGCCCCACCCCGCTGTGCCAGAAATCGGTTGCGCGAGCAGGGAGCACGGGTGCCTCTCTCCCAGAGGCTCCTGAGACCACAATCGCGCCCAGCACGACGCCCCAGCTGCGCGACGGTCTCTGGGAGAGGGGCACCCGTGCTCCCTCACCCGCTAGAGCCAAATAGAGCAGGCGACAAGGGCCGGCTCCTTGAAGCCGGCCCTTGCTCTCCCGCCGTAAGTCTTGGTTATTTGATGTGCAGCCCGGAGATCGCGCGGGAGATGACCAGGCGCTGGATCTCGGAGGTGCCCTCGAAGATCGTGTAGATCTTCGAGTCGCGGTGCATCCGCTCGACCGGGAACTCGCGGGTGTAGCCGTTGCCGCCGAGGATCTGGATCGCGCGCTCGGTGACCCAGACGGCGACCTCCCCGGCCTTCAGCTTCGACATCGAGCCCTCGGCGTTTTCGAATTTGTGGCCCTGGCGGCCCATCCAGGCGGCGCGCCAGACGAGCAGGCGGGCGGCGTCGATCTCGAGCTTCATGTTCGCGAGGTCGAAGGCGATCGACTGGTTTTCGATGATCGGCCGGCCGAACTGTTCGCGCTCTTTCGCGTACTGGAGGGCGTACTCGTAGGCGGCGCGGGCGATCCCGAGCGCCTGGGCGCCGACGGTCGGCCGGCTCGCCTCGAAGGTCTGCATCGCCGCCTGCGATTTGGCCTTTTTGCCCTCGCGGACGCGGGCGAGGCGTTCGTCGAGCTTCTCTTTGCCGCCCAGCAGGCAGGAGCCCGGGACGCGGCAGTCGTCGAGGTGGACGTCGGCGGTGTGGGAGGCGCGGAGGCCGTGCTTCTTCACCTTCGCACCCTGCTCGCAGCCTGGCGTGTTCGGCGGGATCACGAAGGCCGCGTGGCCGCGCGAGCCGAGCTCGCGGTCGACCGAGGCGATGATCACGTGGACGTTGGCGATGCCGCCGTTGGTCGCCCAGGCCTTCTGGCCGTTGAGCACCCACTCGTCCTTGGCTTCGTCGTATTTGGCGGTGGTGCGGATGCCGGAGACGTCGGAGCCCGCGTCGGGCTCCGACGCGCAGAAAGCGCCGAGCTTGACGTCGTCCGGGGTGCCATAGCACTGGGGGATCCACTCCCCCATCTGCTCCGGGGTTCCCTGCCCGAAGATCGCTGCGACCGCGAGCGTCGTGCCCATGATCGCCATGCCGATGCCGGCGTCGCCCCAGAACAGCTCCTCGTTGGCGATCGGCAGCGTCAGGCCGGTCTCGTCGGCCCAGAACTGGCCGACCGCTTCGAAGCTGTAGAGGCCGATCTTGGCGGCCTCCTCGATCACCGGCCAAGGCGTTTCCTCGCGCTCGTCCCACTCCTCGGCGGCGGGGCGGACGACGTTCTCGGCGAAGCCGTGCACCCACTCGCGGATGTCCTTCTGGTCCTGGTTGAGCTCGAGGGTGAACTTCGGTTCGCCCTCGCTGCCGGTCGTGGAGTTGGCCTCGTCGAGCAGTGCTTGCGCGTCGACGTCGGCGACGGAGGAATCAGCCATGGCGGCGAAGTCTACACGGAACGATGTCGTGTCACGCAAGCGTGACGCGACCGGAACGTGCCTAAATCAGGCCGTCGCGGACGTCGCGGAGGTCGAAGGCGCGCAGGCCCTCGGGCCCCCGGTCGCTGCAGTCGAAGAAGCGGCGGTTGACGCAGCCGTAGGACTCGCCATCGCCCTCGTAGGCCTGCTCGACCGAGAACTGGCAGTGGGGCAACGGCTCCCCGGTCATCTTGACGCCGCCGAAGCCACCCTTCTCCAGCACCGCGCTCAGCTCCACCTCCGCCGCGTAGACCTCCTGCATGCAGCCGAGGTACTGGGCGCCGGTGAGGCGGTCGACGTAGCTGTAGAGGTAGCGGCAGCCGAGCTCGACACAACCACGCGGCTCGACCATCTTGTCGCAGAAGGAGCGGCACTGGCGGCACTCGCCGACCGTGGTGCGCGTTGCGGGCATCGCCAGAGTTTAAGCAGCCAAGGCAGCGGCGCCTAGGAGGTGGTCCAGCTCCGTCTGCAGCATCCCCGAGGGCTTGACCCGGTACTTCTCGCCGACCTTGAAGCGGCGGTCGCCGACGACGAGTAAGACCTCGGCGTCGCCTTTGTGGTGCTCGAAGATCGCCTTCAGTTCGTCGCAGAGGGTCTCGTTCCAGCGCGAGAGGGCGATCGGCACCTCGAAAGGACCGGCCGGACGGGCCGACTTCGCCGGCGCCAACTTGGCGGCGCTGGCGATCTCGGCCTGGTCGGGCTCGAAGCGCTGCGCCTCCTGCACCACCAGCTTCGTCTCGCCGCGGTCTTTGTGGTCGATCCGGCCACGGACGAGGACGATGGCGTCGGGCTGGATGATCTCGGCGCTCTCGGACTGATCGGCCTTGAAGACCAACATCTCGACCTGCCCCTCGACGTCGTCGAGGGTCGCGAACATCATCTGGTTGCCGCTCTTGGTGCGGATCTTCTTGCACTCGACGACGATGCCGCCGACCGTGACCCAGGCGCCGTCGGGCTTGCTCGCGAGCTGCGCCAGGCCGCAGTCGACCCGCGCCCGCAGCGCCGGCCCGACTTCGGTCAGCGGGTGCGAGGAGAGGTAGGTTCCGAGCGTCTCCTTCTCCATCGCCAGCATCTCCGCCCGCTCGAACTCGGCGCCGGGGATCGGCGGCCGATGGTGCGCCTGCGACTGCGCCTCCCCCCCGGCCTCTTCGCCGAAGTCGAAGATCGAGCCCTGGCCCAGCTGCGCGTCCTCCTGCGCCTTCTGGCCCGCCGACTGCGCCGCCGGCAGCGTCTCCAGCATGCCTTTGCGGCTGTCGCCGGTGGAGTCGAGGGCGCCGCACTTGATCAGGCATTCGATCGCCCGTTTGTTCACGGCGCGGCTGTCGACCCGCTCGCAGAAGTCCCAGATCGACTCGATCGGCTTTTCCTCGCGGGCGCGGAGGATCGCCTCGACCGCCGCGTGACCAACGTTCTTGACCGCGTCGAGGCCGAAGCGGATCGCGTTCTCGGAGACGACGAAGGAGTGGTCGGAGGAGTTGACGTCGGGGGGCAGCACGTCGATCCCCATCTCCGCGCAGCGGTTGACGAAGAAGGGCACCTTGTCTTTGGTGTTCATCACCGAGGAGATCACCGCCGCCATGTACTCGGCCGGGTAGTTGGCCTTGAGGTAGGCGGTGCGGTAGGAGATCAGCGCGTAGCAGGCGGCGTGGGACTTGTTGAAGGAGTAGTCGGCGGCGGCTTCGTTCAGCTTCCAGAGGTCGGCTGCGACCTTCGGTTCGGTCCCGGATTCCGCCAGGCCCTTCATGAACTTGTCCTTCATCGTCGCCATCAGGTCGCGCTTCTTCTTGCCGACCGCCTTGCGCAGGTCGTCCGCCTCGGCGCCCGAGAACCCGGCCATCTCGCGCGCGATCGACATCAGCTGCTCCTGGTAGATGACGCAGCCGTAGGTCGATTCGGTGAAGGCGCGCAGCCGCTCGTCGGGGTAGGTCACCGACTCCGGGTTGCGCTTGCCCTTGGCGTAGGCGGGGATATAGGCCATCGCCCCGGGCCGGTAGAGCGAGACGAGGGCGACGATGTCGTCGAACTCGGTCGGGCGGACCTTCTTCATCGCCTCGCGCATGCCCTCGGACTCGAGCTGGAAGACGCCGGTCGAATCGCCCTTGGCGAGCATCTCGAAGGTCTTGGCGTCGTCGATCGGGATCGACTCGAGCTCGATCCGCTCGCCGCGAGAGCGCTCGATGATCTCGATCGCGTCCTCGATCACGTCGAGGTTGCGCAGGCCGAGGAAGTCCATCTTCAACAGCCCGATTTCCTCGATCGGGTTCATCGAGTACTGGGTGACGATCTTGTACTGGCGCTCGGGCTTACCGCCGTTCCCGTTCCCGTTGCTGGCGGCGGGGGCGCTCTTGTCCTCGGCCAGCTGCAGCGGCACGATCTCCTGCAGGGGCCGATCGGCGATGACGACCGCGGCGGCGTGGATCGAGTTGTTGCGGATGATCCCCTCGAGGCCCTGGGCGACGTCGATGATCTTCTTCGCGTCGGGTTCGCCGTCGTACGTCTTCCGCAGCTCCTGCCCGGGCCTCAGGCACTCTTCGAAGGAGGGGTTGCGGCCCATGATCGGCTCCGGGATCTGCTTCGCCAGCCGGTCACCGGTGGCGTAGTCGAAGCCGAGCACGCGGGCGGCGTCGCGGGTGGCGGCGCGCGGCGCCATCTTGCCGAAGGTGATGATCTGGGCGACTGATTCGCGACCGTATTTCTCGCCGACGTAGCGGATCATCCGCTCGCGGCCGCGGACCGAGAAGTCGATGTCGATGTCCGGCATCGATTTGCGGCCGGGGTTGAGGAAGCGCTCGAAGATCAGGTCGTTGGCGAGCGGGTCGAGGTCGGTGATGTTGAGGCAGTAGGAGACGATCGAGCCGGCGGCCGAGCCGCGGCCGGGACCGACCGCGATCCCGTTCTGCTTCGCGTAGCTGACGAAGTCCCAGACGATCAGGAAGTAGGACTCGAAACCCATCTCCTCGATCACCCCGAGCTCGAACTCGAGCCGCTCGACCGCCTCGGCGGGGGCCGGGTCGCCGTAGCGGGCGCGGAGGCCGTCCATCGCGATCCGCCGCAACATCGCCCCCGGCTCCTCGCCGTCCGGGGCCGGGTAGCGCGGCAGCAGCAGTTTGCCGAGCTCGATCTCGATCTCGCAGCGCTCGGCGATCTCCAGCGTCGCCGGCACCGCCTCCGGCCACTCGGCGAACGAGTCCGCCATTTCGGCGTTGTCCTTGATGTAGAACTCGTTCGTGTCGAAGCTCATCTTCGGCATCTGCAGGGTCGACTTCGTCTGCACGCAGAGCAGCGCCGCGTGGTTGTCGAAGTCCTCGCGCCGCAGGTAGTGGACGTCGGCGGTCCCGACCAGCGGCCGGTTCAGCTCACGCGCGAAGCGGACGATCCCCTCGTTGGCCTTGTCCTGCTCGGCGATCCCGTTCTTCTGCACCTCGAAGTAGACCTGCTCAGGTCCGAAGGCCTGGATCAGGTCGTCGAGGTGGGCGCGGGCGTCGTCCTCGCGCTCTTCGACGAGGCGGCGGCAGAAGCGCGACTGCAGGCAGCCGGTGAGGGCGATCACGCCCTTGGAGTGCTGGGAGAGCAGCTCCATGTCGACGTTGGCCTTGCCGCGGGAGAAGCCCTCGAGGAAGCCAGCTGAGGTGAGCTTGACGAGGTTGGCGAAACCCTCGTTCGTCTCGGCCAGGAGCGTCAGGTGATTGCGCTCGTAGCGCGTCTGCTCCTTGATCGCCTTGCGATCGTCGACGAGATAGGCCTCGAGCCCGGCGATCGGCTTGATCCCGTGCTTCCTGCAGGCCTTGTAGAGGTCGACGGCGCCGTTCATGACGCCGTGGTCGGTCAGTCCCAGGGCCGGCTGATCCAGCTCCGCGGCCCGCGCCGCCATCGCGTCGATCTTGCAGGCGCCATCAAGCAGCGAGTACTCGCTGTGGGCATGGAGATGTACGGCGGACGCGGTGCTCACGAGGTCCGTCGATGATGGCAAGCCGGGCAGATGGCAAGGCCACCTTCCGGGCACACTTCCGCGCTAGTTACGGCACTTAACCGCAGACCCAGGCGCTGGGACCGGAGTCGGCCCAGATTTCGGCGGCGATCCGGTCCTGTTCGGCCTTCGGCGCGTTCTGCGGTTCACCCTTGCCGCCGTAGAGTTCCCAGGTGCTGGGGAGGATCTGGTAGGCGCCGCCCGCCCCGCTGGAGGGGTTGAGGGCGCTGTAGTTGCCGCCCGACTCGCACATCACGATGTAGGTCGGGATCGAGTAGGGACCGCCGAGCCAGCGGCCGACTTCTTCTTCGGCCTCGGCTTCCGATTCGGCCAGGCGCGCTTCCTGGAGCTGGTCGACCCAGCTGGAGATGTCCGTCTTCAAAGTCGCCAGCGCGGCTTCGCGGCTGGCGCTGAGCGACTGCAGGCGGGTGGACGCGGCCTGGGCCGCTGCGCGCACCGCGGCGATTTCCTCGCGGGCGGCTTGGAGCCGTTCGTCGTAGGCGATCGCTTCCGCCTTCAGGTCGGCGACCGCCAGCACCCGCCGGTGCACCGCCGCCCGCACTTCGGCGACCCGGTCGGCGAGAGCACTGTCCGCTTCCGAGATCGCCCGCAGGTAGTCGCTCTGGGTGACGAAGTCCTCGTAGTCGCCGGCCCCGAGCACGAGGTCGGCGGTGCTCGGCATGCCGCTCTCGTAGATCGCGACCAATCGCTCCGCCAACACCTGGCGCGAGCGCTGCAGCCGAGCTTTCTCGACCGCCAGCCGGTGCTGGGTGTCCTCGAGCTTGCGCGCTAGTTCGGCGGCGCGCTCGCGACCTGCGGCCAGCAGCGCGGTCAGTTCTTCCTCTTCGGCAGCCGCGTCCTCGGCTTCGGCTTCGGCGCTGGCGAGTTCGGCCGTCGTCGTCTGCAACTGCGCGGAGAGCGAGCTGGCCTCGTCGCGAGCCGAGGCGAGCTTCGTTTCCAGCTGCTCGGCTTCGGTCGCGCCGGCCCTGCCGGCGGTGGCGACGAGGATCGCGAGCAGGGCGCAGAGGCACGCCGCGGCGCCGATCCTCAGCAGATCTTTTCGGACTTCAAGCGACCGCACGAAGCGGCGAGGCTACCGAGCCGACCTCGAAATCCCTGCAAGTCGACGATAACCCGCAAGGGAAGTTGCGTTTACCCTTCCGGGACTTCGCGCGTGGCGACATAGGCAACCGCAGCAGCTGCCGCGACTGCCGTCACACCCAAAGCAATCCGGGCCTCACGACGGTAGCGCCGCCGCAGGTAGCGGAAGGCGAACTTGACCGCGCTCATGCCGATGCGGTTGTACATCAGCCCTCCCCCCGCTGGCGCAGGCGGTGCGCCATCCGCGACTGCAGCGACCAGAGCTCGATGAAGCCGGGTGAGGCGTTCTGGTCGAAGAGGCCACCGGACTCGGAGAAGGTCGCCAGCTCGGCGTCGTAGACGGCGTTGGGCGAGGAGCGGGTGACCACCCGCACGCTGCCCTTGAAGAGGCGGAGGCCGATCTCGCCCGTCACCTGGGCGTTGACAGCGTCCATGTAGGCGTCGAGGTCGGTGCGCAACGGCTCCCACCAGAGGCCGGCGTAGACGAGGTAGCCCCACTTCTGGTCGAGCGCGGGCTTGAACTGGTTCTGGTGGATCGTCCCGACCAGCCGCTCCAGCTCCTCGTGGGCGGTGAGGACGATCGCCGCCGCCGGCACCTCGTAGATGTCGCGGACCTTGAGGCCGACGATCCGGTCCTCGATGTGGTCGACGATGCCGACGCCGTGGCGGCAGCCGATCTCCGCCGCCCTTTCCAGCAGCTCGACCAGGCCGAGCCGCTCCCCGTTCAGCGAGACCGGCACCCCGGCCTCGAAGCCGACCGTCACCGTCTCCGCCTCGTCGGGCGCCTCCTCGGGCCGCGTCACCAGCTGGAAGACGTCGTCCTCGGGCGCGTGGTCGAGGTTCTCGATCCAGCGTCCCTCCGAGGAGCGGCCCCAGAGGTTGTCGTCGATCGAGTAGGGCGCGACCTCGGTCCCGCCCTTGACCGGAATCCCGTTTTCGCGGGCGTAGGCGATCTCCTCCTCGCGGCCCATCTCCCAGGAGCGGACGGGCGCGATCGTCTTCAGCTCCGGCGCCAGGGTGGCGACGGTGGCCTCGATCCGGACCTGGTCGTTGCCCTTGCCGGTGCAGCCGTGGGCGATCGTGTCGCAGTTGGCCTGCCGCGCGTACTCGACCGCGAGCTGGGCGATCAGCGGCCGGCCGAGGGCGGTGAAGAGCGGGTAGCCGTTGCCGTAGACGGCGTTGGCCTTGATCGCCGGAGCGACGAACTCGGCGGCGAAGCGCTCGCGAGCGTCGACCACGTGGCACTCGACAGCGCCCAGCTGCTTCGCCTTCGCCTCGATCACGCCGTAGTCCTCGCCGGGCTGGCCGAGGTTGACGGTGAGGCAGACGACTTCGGCCTCGTAGTGGTCCTGGATCCACTTCAGCATCACGCTGGTGTCGAGCCCGCCCGAATAGAGCAGGAGGACGCGATGGACGCTAGCCGGATCCGCCTCGTAGGTGGCGGTCGGCTGGAAGTGGGGCTGATCGGTGCTCACGGGGGCGGAAGTCTGTCATGCCCCACATGACAAAGCCTCTACGGCGCTTCGAGACCTCCAGAACCGCCTTCTTCTTCAGGAGGAGGAACTTCTTCGGGTTCTTCTTCCGGAGCTTCTTCCTCTTCTTCGGGCGGAAGTTCTTCTTCGGATTCTGGCTCCGTCGGTTCCGTCGTCGTGGTCGACTCTTCGGTCGTGGTCGTTTCGGTCGTTTCAGTCGATTCGAGGGTCGGGACCGTCGAGGTATCGCCGCTGTCGTCGTTACTGGCGATCACGATCACGGCAATCAGGAGGCCGACGATCACCGCGATCAGGCCGGCGACGAGGAGGCGCATGTTGCCGTGCGGGCGCTGGTCACCGGGGCCGCCCGGGCCCCTGTCTTCGGGCCCCCATCAGTCGCGTCGGGTCCTCGTGCATCGTCTACCGCTCCTCCGGTCCGAGAATGGCGTCGAGGATCGCGTCGGTGTCCTCGATCTCGAATCCGTTTCGAAGCCGCTCGGCGATCTCCTCTCTGCTGCTGCCGGAAACCGCCATCTGCGTCGCCAACAGGCGGGCGCCCGGAGCGTCCGTGGCTCGCTGTGCCGGCTCGGGAGCCGGGGCGTCCTCGACGGCAACCGCACGCAGACGCGGGGTCTCCGACTCCTGTGGCTCCGGGGACGCTTGCGCCTTGCGGTGCTCCCCCGGCTCGACCCGCTGCTTCGCCTCTTCCAGCGTCGCCTGCAGCCGCTCCGCCTCCTGCCGCAGGGAGACCGCCTGCGCGAGCAGCGTCTCGATCAGGTCGCCGAGGTCGCCGGCCTGCCCCACGGCCATCCGGTGGGCTTCGGCCCGGGCCTGCGCCAGGTAGCGGCGGGCCTGCGTTTCGGCGTCGTCGATCACGCCCTCGGCGGCGCGCTCGGCGGCCTCGACAATCGCCTCCAGGCGCTCCGCCGTATCCGCGCGCAGGGCTTTCTGGGATCGCTGCTTCTTCGAGATGTCGGTGGGCTTTTCGCCGCGGCTCATGAAGTGGAGAAGCCTAGAAGCGATTCCTCGATCAGGCCAACCGCGATGTCGACGTGGTCGGAATCGATCACCAGCGGCGGCAGCAGGCGCAGCGTGTCCGGTCGCGGCGCGTTGACGACGAGGCCCCGCTCGAGCAGGTCGGCGCCGACCGCGGCGGCGTCGATTCCCTCCGCGAGGCCGACGCCGACCATGAGGCCGCGGCCGCGGGTCTCCGCGACCCCGTCGAGCGCTTCCAGCTTCTCGCAGAGATAGGCGCCGAGCTCGCGCACGTGCCGCAGCAGGACCGGGTCGTCGACGACGTCGAGGACGGCGATCGCGGCGGCGGTGGCGACGGGGCCGCCGGCGAAGGTCGAGCCGTGGTCGCCGGGCTCCAGCACCTCGGCCGCGGCCGGCCCGGTGACGCAGGCGCCGATCGGAAAGCCGCCGCCGAGCGCCTTGGCGCTGGTGATCACGTCCGGGCGGACCGGGGTCTGCTCGTAGGCCCAGAGCGAGCCGGTGCGGCCGACCCCGGTCTGGATCTCGTCGAAGATCAAGAGCGACCCCGCCTCGTCGCAGGCCTGCCGCGCCGCCAGCAGCGCCTCCTCGGAGATCGGGAAGACGCCGGACTCGCCCTGGATCGGCTCGATCAGGACCGCGGCGGTGTTCTCGCCGACCGCCTCGCGCAGGGCGTCGCCGTCGTTGCGGGGGACGGAGCGGAAGCCGGGCAGCATCGGGCCCAGCGCCTCATTCCTCGCCAGCCCAGGGGTCGCCGAAAGCGCACCGTAGGTACGGCCGTGGAAGTCGCTCTCGAAGCTGACGATCTCCGGCGCCGTGACCCCACGGCGATGGGCGTGTTTGCGGGCGATCTTGATCGCGCACTCGTTCGCCTCGGTCCCGGAATTGGAGAAGAAGACGCGGCCGCCCAGGCTCGACTCCGCCAGCCGCTCGGCCAGCCGCGCCATCGGCTCGGTGTAGAAGAGGTTGGAGACGTGCACCAGGCGCTGGGACTGCTCCTGCACCGCCTGCACCACGTCGGGGTGGCAGTGGCCGACCGAGCAGACCGAGATCCCGGTGAGGAAGTCGAGGTAGCGCTTGCCCTCCGCGTCCCAGAGCAGCGCCCCCTCGCCGCGGACGAAGTCGACCGGCGCCCGCCTGTAGGTCCGCATCAGGTAGCGCTCCTCCAGCGCCCGCGCCTGCTCGAAACCGATCTCGTGGGTGGCGTCGCTCACGGGGTGACCATGGTGCCGATGCCCGCGTCCGTAAACAGCTCGAGGAGGAGGCTGTGCGGGATCCGGCCGTCGATGATGTGGGTCGACTGGGCGCCGCCGCGGATCGCGTCGGCGCAGGCTTGCAGCTTCGGCCGCATCCCCCCTTCCAGGCTCGGCAGCTTCTCGTCGACCTCGTCGACGCTGGCGCGGGAGATCAGCGAGCCCTCGTCGGCGGGGTCCTCGAACCAGCCTTCGACGTCGGTGAGGAAAACCGCCTTGTGAGCGCCGATCGCGGCGGCAACCTTGCCCGCCGCCTCGTCGGCGTTGACGTTGTAGGACTGACCGCTGCGGTCGGAGGCCGAGGAGGCGATCACCGGGATGTAGTCGGCGGCGATGTGGTTGAGGACGTCCACGTCGACCCGCTGGATCGAGCCGACGAAGCCGACCTGCTCGGCGTTCGCCACCGGCGAGACCTCGAACAGGTTCCCGTCCTCGCCTGAGAGCCCGACCGCGGCCTGGCCGTGCCGGTTCAGCCGCTGAACGATTTCGGAGTTGAGCTTGCCGGCGAGGACCATCTGCGCGACCTCGACCGTCTCCGCGTCGGAGACCCGCAGGCCCTCGTGGAAGCGAACCGGCAGGTCGAGCCTCTCCATGTAGCGGGTGATCTCCGGGCCGCCGCCGTGGACGATCACCGGGTTCAGCCCGACGTACTTGAGCAGGACGACGTCGGTGGCGAAGGCTTCGCGCAGCTCGTCGTCGAGCATCGCCGCGCCGCCGTACTTGATCACGATCGTGCGGCCGTGGAACTCGCGGATGTAGGGGAGCGCCTCCAGCAGGGTGGCGACGCTGCCGCTGTCGTAGCGGGTGTTGTTGGGGTGATTCGTGTTGATGTGATTCATGTTGGTGGTGGCACTCACGTCGTGTATTCCGCGTTCAGCTTGACGTACTCGTAACCGAGGTCGGAGAACCAGACGTGGGCGGCGTGGCTCCCGCGGCCGAGCCGCAGGCCGATCTCGGCCTCGGCGACCTCGGCGCCGAGCTCGGCGGCGTCGATGTTCTCGGCGCCCAGCTCAGGCAGCTCCTCGCCGACCAAGGCGGCGCCGGCGGCCTGGGCGATCCGGCCCCAGTTGGGGTCGCGGCCGAACAGCGCCGTTTTCACCAGCGGCGAGTTGGCGATCGCGCGGGCGACCCGCTCGGCCTCGGCCTGGCTGGCGGCCTCGCTGACCTCGATCCGGGCGGTGCGGGCGGCGCCCTCGCCGTCGCGGACGATCTCGATCGCCAGCTGCATCAGCACCGCCTCCAGCAGGCCCTCGGGCAGCGGCTGCCCGGCTTTGCCGGAGGCCTGCAACAGCACCGTGTCGTTGGTGCTCATCTGACCGTCGACGGTGATCCGGTTGAAGGAGGCGTCGACCGCGGCGCGCAGGCGCGCGTCGGCGTCGGGGACGAGGGCATCGGTCTGGACGAAGCAGAGCATCGTCGCCATGTTCGGCTCGATCATCCCCGCTCCCTTCGCCTGGGCGGAAAGCGTCACGCCGCCGGCGCGCAGGGTGCAGCGCTTCGGCCAGCGGTCGGTGGTGAGGATCGCGTCGGAGAAGGCCCCGCCGCCGTCGGGGGCGAGCGTCGAGGCGGCCTCGGCGATGCCGACGAGGACGGCGTCGACCGGCAGAGGCACGCCGATCGTCCCCGTCTCGGCGACGGCGACCTGCGGCTGCTCCAGCCCGAGCTGTTTGGCGGCGACGCTCGACATCGCCAGGGCGTCGGCGTATCCCTGTTCGCCGGTCTCGGCGTTGGCGTTGCCGCTGTTGACGACCGCGGCCCGGATTCCCCCGGCGTCGCAGCGCTCGCGGCAGACCCGGATCGGCGCCGCGGCCGAGGCGTTGCGGGTCAGCAGCAGGGCCGAGCTGACCTCCTCGGCGTCGCAGACGAGCAGGCCGACGTCGGTGCGTCCGCCGCCCTTGAGCCCGCAGTGGGCGCCGCCAGCGCGGAAGCCGGGCGCGAGCTGGGCGGGGTCGAGCTCCTCGACACCGTCAGGCGCATCGACCCACCTAGACCGAAAGAAGCCATCACTCGCCGGAATGCTCCGCTTCGCGTCCGCTTCCGGCGCCCTCACTTCAGCCCCTCCGTCTCGTCGAGCCCCAGCATCAGGTTGAGGTTCTGCACGCCCTGGCTGGAGGCGCCCTTCCAGATGTTGTCGATCGCGGAGAAGGCGATCACCCTCCCCCGCTCCTCGACCGTGACGTAGACGTGGCACTCGTTCGTGTCGCGGACCGCCCGCAGGTTGGGCGGGCCGTCGAGGACGTGGACGAAGGGCTCGTCGCCGTAGCGCCGCTCGTAGAGGTCGCGGATCGCCTCCTTCGACGTGCCCTCGGAGAGCGTGGCGAAGCAGGTCGCCAGCTCGCCCTGGTCGAGCGGCAGCAGGTGCGGGACGAAGGTGACCGGCGCCGGGCTGCCGAGCGCCGCCAGCTCCTGCTCGATCTCGGGGCGGTGCCGGTGCCCCTCGGTCTTGTAGGGGAAAGCGTTCTCGGTCATGTTCGAGAAGTGGACGAGGTCGTCGCTGGCGCGGCCGTAGCCGGAGGTGCCCTGCATCGCCGAGACGAAGACCTCCGAGAGCAGCCCCTGTTCGGCCAGCGGCGCCAGCGCCAGCACGCTCGCGGTCGGATAGCAACCGGGGGTGGCGACGAGCTCCGCCCCGCGCAGCTGATCGCGGTAGAGCTCGGTGAGGCCGTAGACGCCGGTGCCGAAGAGGTCGGGGGCGCCGTGCTCGCCGTACCAGCGCTCGTAGGTCTTCCGGTCGCGCAACCGGAAGTCGGCGGAGAGGTCGACGACGAGGATTCCCCGCTCGCGCAGGGCCGCATCGGTCGGCGCGGCCGCCCCGTGGGGATAGGCGACGATCGCCGCGTCGACCTCGGGCAGGTCGTCGAGGTCGAGCTCGGTCAGCTCGACCTGTGCCCGGTAGCGCGGGTAGAGGTCGCAGAGCCGCTTGCCCGCGTCGCTGCGCGAGGTGGCGGCGACCAGGTCCAGGCTCGGGTGGTCGTGGACGATCTGCGCCGCGAGGGCGCCGGTGAAGCCGGAGGCGCCGGCGACGAGGACGCGCTTATTCACGCAGGGTCCCCCCGATCTCGTCCAGCTTCGCCTTGATCCGCTCCCGCAGGCCGGAGACCTCCTCGTCGGTGAGGGTCCGATCGGGGGCGCGGAACTCGAGGTTCAGGGCGAGGCTCTTGCGGCCCTCGCCGACCTGCTCGCCCTCGTAGAGGTCGAAGACTTCGGCCGCCTGCAGCAGCTCGCCGCCGGCGCCGAGGATCGCCTCGCGCACCGCCGCAGACGAGGTCTCGGTCGAGACGACCACGGCCAAGTCCTGGTAGACGGCGGGGAAGGTGGTGACGTCCTCGTAGGTCTCCTCGCCGAGGATCGAGGCGGCGAGGAGCGGCGCCAGGTCGAGTTCGAAGGCGACGGCGGCGTCGAGATCCCAGGTCTTGCAGACGAGCGGGTGCACCTCGCCGAGCCAGCCAGCGGACGCGCCGCCGACCGAGACCGCAGCTGAGCGGCCCGGGTGCAGGAACGGCTCCTCGGCCGGGGCGAAAGCAAGCTCCACCCCCAACCCACGCGCCAGCGCTTCGGCGACGCCCTTGAGCGCGAAGAAGTCCGCGGTCTCGCCCCCGCCACGCCAGGACTTCTGCACCAGCGACCCCACCGCGATCGCCGCCAGCCGGTGCGGCTCGGCGAACGGCGCCGATTGATCCCCGGCGAAACGCCCCGCCAGTGGGTCGACGGGACGATTTCCCTCCATATGAGGGTAGTTTCGTCCCGTCGGCGGGTCGGTTAGGTAGACGCGGGCGGATTCGAACAACGCCAAGGCGTCGTTGCCGCGAGCGGTGTTCCTGGCGGCGACGTCGAGCAGGGAGCCGAGCAGGGTCGTCCGCATCGCCGACTGCTCCTCGGAGAGCGGGTTGGCGAGCAGGACCGGGGTCGCCCGTGGGTCCTCAGCGGGAATCCGTAGACGCTCGGCCTCGCCGGGGTCGGTGAAGCTCCAGCCGACGACCTGGTCGAAGCCGAGGTCCCGCAGTCCGTCCTCGGCCCGGCGCCGCAGGCGCTGCTCGCGGCTGAGGCCGCCGACGGCCTCGCCGGTCGAGGGCAGCGTCGTCGGCAGATGCTCGTCGATCCCATGGACCCGCGCCACCTCCTCGATCAGGTCGACCTCGCGGGTGACGTCGTAGTGGCGCTCCGGCGGCACCGTCACCTGCAGGTCCTCGCCATCCGGCTCGGCCGCGAAGCCGAGCCGCTCCAGGTAGGTCTTCTGCTCGTCCTGGGAGATCGCCATCCCCAGCAGGCCGTGGACGCGCGCCGCCCGCAGCGCCAGCCGCCGCGGCTCCGGCGCCGCCGCGGCGACGTCGATCGTCCCCGGCACCATCTTCGCCCCGCAGAGCTCGACCAGCAGCCGCGAGGCGATCCGCTGCGCCCGCATGCATAGCCCTGGGTGCAGTTGCTTCTCGAAGCGGGCCGAGGCTTCCGAGCGCAGCCCCAGCATCCGCGAGGTGCGGAGGATGTTGGTCCCGTTCCAGCAGGCGACCTCGAGCAGGACCCGCGTCGTCTCCTCGGAGACCTCGGAGCGCCGGCCGCCCATGATCCCGGCGACGCCGGAGGGGCCGTCGCGGTCGCAGACGAGGACGGTCTCGGCGTCGAAGGTGCGCTCGACGCCGTCGAGGGTGGTCATCTTCTCGCCCTCGCTCGCGGTGCGGACGATCAGCTCGCCGCCCGGGACCTCGTCGAAGTCGAAGGCGTGCAGCGGCTGCGCGGTCAGCAGCATCACGTAGTTGGTGATGTCGACGACGTTGTTGATCGGCCGCTGGCCGGCGGCGGCAAGGCGCTGCTGCAGCCAGAGCGGCGAGGGACCGATGGTGACGTCGGTGAAGACGCGGGCGGTGAAGCGCGGGCACAGCTCTGGGACCTCGACCGTGACCGAGGCGTAGTCGGAGGCCTCCCCCTCGCCCTTGGCCGGCGCATCCTCGGCCCAGGGATCCTCGGCGAGCGGGGCGGCGCTGATCGCGTGCACCTCGCGGGCGACGCCGTGGACGCCGAAGCAGTCGCTGCGGTTCGGCGTCACCTCGATCTCCAGCACCGTCTCCCTCAGCGGCATCACCTCGCTCAGCGGCGTTCCGGCCGCGAGCTCGCCGTCCAGCACCATGATCCCGTCGTGGTCGTCGCCGACCTCGAGCTCGTCGGCGGCGAGGATCATCCCTTCCGAGGGCAGCCCCCGCAGCTTCGCCTTGCGCAGCTTCATCCCGTTCGGCATCGTCGCCCCGGGCAGCGCCACCGCCACGGTCTGGCCGGCGGCGACGTTGGGGGCGCCGCAGACGATCGGCCGCTCGCCGTCGCCGGTGTCGACGATGCAGGCGCTGAGCCGGTCGGCCTTCGGGTGCTTCTCGCACTCGAGGACCTTGCCGACGACGAAGCCCTCGGCCGAGGCCGGCCCGACGGTCTCGATCCGCTCGACCTCGGTCCCGGTCATCACCAGGCGGTCGGCCAGCGCCGCCGGCTCCATCCCGGGGTCGCAGTACTCGCGCAGCCATGAGTACGGCACCCTCACGAGAACTGCTCCAGCATCCGCACGTCGTTGTCGAAGAAACGCCGCAGGTCCGGCACGCCGTGGCGCAGCATCGCCACCCGCTCGACCCCGATCCCGAAGGCGAAGCCCTGGACCTGCTCGGGGTCATAGCCGTGCGGTTCGACGAAGCCGAGCACGTTGGGGTCGACCATGCCGGCGCCGAGGATCTCGATCCAGCCCTGGCCCTTGCAGAGGTTGCAGCGCTCGCCTCCTTCGAGCTCGCCGCTGCCGCCGCACTGGAAGCAGGAGACGTCGACCTCGACGCTGGGCTCGGTGAAGGGGAAGAAGTGGGGCCGCAGGCGCAGCTCGCGGTCGTCGCCGAAGAGAGCCCGGCACATCGCCAGCAGAGTCCCCTGGAGGTCGGCGAGGGTGAGGCCCGCGGCGATCGCCAGGCCCTCGACCTGGTGGAACATCGGGCTGTGGGTGGCGTCGGAGTCGCGCCGGTAGACCTTGCCGGGGACGACGACGAAGATCGGCGGCGGCTTCGCCTCCATCGAGCGCACCTGCATCGGCGAGGTGTGGGTGCGCAACAGCACGTCGGGGTGCGACTGCACGTAGAAGGTGTCCTGGAGCATCCGCGCCGGATGGCCGGGCGGGTGGTTCAGCGCGGTGAAGTTGTAGTAGTCGTGCTCGATCTCCGGGCCTTCGGCGACGTGGTAGCCGAGCCCGACCATCGTGTCCTCGATCAGCCGCGTGGTGCGGGCGATCAGGTGCGGGTGGCCGACCGGCCGCGGCGGCGCCCCGGGCAGGGTGACGTCGACCCGATCGGTGACCAGCTGCGCCTCCAGCTCGGAGGAGCTGAGCGCCTCGGCGCGCGCCTCCAGCAGCGCTTCCAGCTCCTTGCGGGCGCGGTTGGCGGCGCCGCCAACCTGACCCCGTTCCTCGGGCGGCAGCTCGGCGATCCCGCGCAGGACCCCCGTCAGCTCGGCTTTGCGGCCGAGGTACCGGACCCGCAGCTCCTCCAGCTCGGCGGAGCCGCCGGCGCCCTCGATCACGCCAGCCGCCTCGGCCCTGATCGCTTCGATCCGCTCAAGCATCCGCCTGCACCTCCCGCATGGCGAGCGAAGATAGCCGCTGAGCGGCGATCGCAGCCGCCGCGGCGACGTTCAGCGACTCGGCGCCGCCAGGCCGCAGCGGAATCGTGACCTTGTGAGCACACTGGGCGACGACCGCGTCCGGCAGCCCCTCGCGCTCGGCGCCGAGGCAAACCGTCGCGGCGCCCGGGAGCGTGTCGAACTCCTCCCCCCCGTGGGCGACCAAAGCGACACGGGGCTCCGGGGTGGCCTCGATTCCCGCCTGGACGGGCGGTGAGGAGAAGATCGATCCCATACTGGCGCGAACCGCCTTGGGCGAGAACGGGTCGGCGCAATCGGGGCCCAGGACGACCGAGCTGCCGATGAGTGCGTCCACGGTCCGCACGATCGTCCCGACGTTGCCGGGATCTCCGACTCCGTGGAGGTAGAAGGACGGCGCGCCAGGCCGCTCTGCCCACCGCAGGGGCCAAACTGCGATCGCGCGGGTGCCGGAACCCAGGGACGAGACGTCGGCCAGCAGCGCCGGCTCGACCTCCTCGCCTTCGAGGCCCGATCCCGCGGCTACGAGCACGAAGCGCGGCTGCGCTCCAGCCGCCAGGCCCGCCTCGAGCAGGTCCTCGCCCTCGGTCGCGAAGGCGTCCTCGCGCCCGCGGTGCTTGCGGTCGCGCAGCTTGCGGACCAGTTTCAGCTTCTCGTTCTGGGGGCTTTCGATCATCTAGTGGTTCTGTTGGTGGTGGTTCTTCTTCTCGGCGCTTTCTTGATTTCTTCTCCTGGAACGAAAAAGCGGGCCGATAAACGGCCCGCCCGGGAGAGAGGAATGTCAGTGCGACCTCAGGCGGCCGCACCCTCCCGGGCTAGCTCCACGAATCGGCGGAAGGCGTCGCGGTCGTGCACAGCGATATCGGCCAGCATCTTCCGGTTCACCTCGACCTCGGCTTTGTTCAAGCCGTGCATCAGTTCCGAGTAGCTCATGCCCTCAAGCCGCGCGGCGGCGTTGATCCGGGTGATCCAGAGGCGGCGGAAGGTCCGCTTTTTGTTGCGCCGGTCGCGGTAGGCGTACATCCCCGACCGCTGCACCTGCTCTTTGGCGAAGCGGTAGGAGGAGTGCTTGCGGCCGAAGTAGCCCTTCGCTTCCTTCAGCACCTTGCGGCGCTTCTTGCGCGCGTGGACGGAGCGCTTGACGCGGCTCACTTGCCGCCTCCGAGCAGGGTCCGCACTTTCTTCTGGTCGCTGGGCGCGATGTCGACCGGTTTCGCCATCTTCCGCTTCCGCTTCGGCGACTTTTTCTCCAGGATGTGGCTGGAGTAGGCGCGACGGCCGCGCAGCTTGCCGCTGGCGGTCTTCTTGAAGCGCTTCTTGGCGCCGGAATGGGTTTTCATCTTCGGCATGCGGTCCGCTATTGAAGCAGACCGCTGCGCCCCCGGGAATGCTGGTCCAGCCGATTGCAGCATTCGCGCCTCAGCCGTGGGTACGCTGGCGCCGCATGCGCATCCTCTACGTCGTTGGAACGCGACCGAATTTCGTCAAGACCGCGCCGGTGATCGGCGCCCTGCGCGAGCGCCACCCCGAGGGCCGCCACGCGATCGTCCACACCGGCCAGCACTACGACCGCCTGATGTCCGAGGTCTTCCTCGAGGAGCTGGGGGTGCCGGCGCCCGACTACATGCTCGAGGTCGGCTCCGGCAGCCACGCGGCACAGACGGCGCGGACGATGGAGCGGCTGGAGCCGGTCCTGGCCGACGAGCGGCCGGACCTGGTGATGGTCCCCGGCGACGTCAACTCGACCCTGGCGGCGGCGCTGACCGCGGTGAAGATGGGGGTCCCGGTCGCCCATATCGAGTCCGGGCTGCGCAGCTTCGACATGACGATGCCCGAGGAGGTGAACCGGATCGTCGCCGACCGCTTCGCCGAGTGGCTCTTCCTCCACAGCCCCGAGGCGGTCACCAACCTCCGCAGCGAAGGCATCCCCGAGGAGCGGATGCACATGGTCGGCAACACGATGATCGACACCCTGGTGGCGCTGGAAGATCGTTTCCGCGCCGCGGGTTCGGCGGCGGGGCTCGGCGCCGAGCCGGGCTCTTACCTGCTGGTCACCCTCCACCGCCCCGCCCTCGTCGACGGCCCGCTGCTGGGAGAGACCGTCGCCCAGCTGGCGGCACTGGCGCGCGAGATTCCCGTCGTCTTCCCGGTCCATCCCCGCACCCGCAAGATGATGGAAGGGCTCGAGCCCGACCACCCCGGACTGCTCCTCACCGACCCGCTCGGCTACCTCGACTTCCTCTCCCTGATCGCCGACGCCCGCGCCGTCCTCACCGACTCCGGCGGGATCCAGGAGGAGACGACCTACCTCGGCGTCCCCTGCTTCACGCTCCGCGACAACACCGAGCGGCCGGTGACGGTCACTTCGGGAACCAACACCCTGCTGGGACTCGACCCCGCCGCAATCGCCCGCATCCCCGGCGTACTTGCCGAGGGACGCCAGACTCCGCCCGGCCCACCGCCCCTCTGGGACGGGCACGCCGCGGAGCGAATCGCCGAGCTGATCCTCAGCTAGCGTCGGGCGCGGCGTCGTCGGCGGGCGCGGCGTCGCTGGAAGCGTCGTCGGCAGCCGCGGCCCCCTCGGCCTGATCGCTGCCGAGGAGCTTGTCGACCTCTTTGCTGGGACCGAGCAGCATGCTCATGTTGCGCCCTTCCTGCAGTGGCGCCGACTCGATCGTGGCGAGGCCGTCGAGGTCCTCGAAGAGCTTCTGCAACAGGTCGCGGCCGCGCTCGGGGTGGGCCTGCTCGCGGCCGCGGAACATGATCGTCACCTTGACCTTGTCGCGGTGCTTGAGGAAGCGTTCGACGTGGCCCTTCTTGGTCTCGTAGTCGTGGGTGGCGATCTTCGGCCGCAGCTTGATTTCGCGGATGTTGACCTGCTGCTGGTGCTTGCGCGCCTGCTTCTGCTTCTGCTCCTGCTCGTACTTGTACTTCGAGTAGTCGAGCAGGCGGGTCACCGGCGGCTTCGATCCGGGGGCGACCTCGACCAGGTCGAGTTCGGCCTCCTGGGCGCGTTTCAGCGCGTCGTTGATGTCGACGATCCCGAGTTGCTCGCCGTCGGCGCCGATCAGGCGTACCTGCGGGACCCGGATCCGCTCGTTGATCCGGGTGGTGTCGCGCTCTGGCGGGCGCCGATCGAACCTACGCGGGACCGGCACTATCGGAGGCGGGACTTCAAGAGGACGAGACGGTAGGCAGGCACGGGGCGCTCAGCGGCGGCGGTGATTGTTCGTGCCAGCGATCAAGTTCGGCGCAGTATAGAGACAGAAGGGCGGTTCGTGAATCCGGTCGGCTAGCGCTCCGCGGCCTCGGCCTCGACCCGGGCCGCGAACTCGGCCAGCGACATCTCCCCCAGATCGCCGTCGGAGCGGGAGCGGACGGCGACGGCGCCGTTCTCCTCCTCGCGGTCGCCGACCACCAGCATGTAGGGGTAGAGGCCGATCGTCGAGGCGTCGCGGATCTTCTTCCCGACCGACTCGGAGCGGTCGTCGAGGGCGACGCGGACGCCGAGTTCGCGCAGCTCGGCGAAGGCACGGCGGCCGTAGTCGTTGTGGCGGTCGGAGATCGGCAGGACGATCGCCTGCACCGGCGCCAGCCAGGTCGGGAAGCGGCCGGCGTAGTGCTCGATCAGGATCCCGGCGAAGCGCTCCATCGAGCCGAGCAGGGCGCGGTGGATCATCACCGGCCGGTGGGCGGCGTCGTCGGCGCCGGTGTAGTAGAGCTCGAAGCGCTCCGGCATCTGGAAGTCGAGCTGGCAGGTGCCGCACTGCCAGGAGCGGCCGAGCGCGTCGGTGATGTGGAAGTCGATCTTCGGCCCGTAGAAGGCGCCGTCGCCGGGGTTGAGCGTGTACTCGCGGCCCTGGCTATCGAGCGCCTCGGCCAGCGCCGCCTCGGCCTTCGTCCACTGCTCCTCGCTGCCCATCGACTTCTCCGGCCGGGTCGAGAGCTCGACGTGGACGTCCTCGAAGCCGAAGCGGCCGTAGAGCTCATCGATCGCCTCGCAGATCGAGGCGACCTCGGCCGGGATCTGCTCCTCGGTGCAGTAGACGTGGGCGTCGTCCTGGGTGAAGGCGCGGACCCGGAGCAGGCCGTGCAGCACGCCCTCGCGCTCGTTGCGGGAGACGCGGCCGAACTCGGCCAACCGCAGCGGCAGCTCGCGGTAGGAGTGGCGGTCGGCGGAGTAGACGAGGCAGGCGCCGGGGCAGTTCATCGGCCGCAGCGCGTAGCGGCGGTCGTCGTCCTCCATGAAGTACATGTCGTCCTTGTAGTTGTCCCAGTGGCCGGAGCGGTGCCAGAGGCTCTCGTCCATCACCTGCGGGGTGGCGATCTCCTGGTAGCCGCGCTTGCGCAGCTGGTCGCGGACCTCTGTCTCGATCGTCCGCAGCATCGTCGTCCCGTTCGGCAGCCAGAAGGGCATCCCGGGCGCCTCCTTGCGCAGCATGAAGAGGCCGAGCTGGGGGCCGAGGCGACGGTGGTCTCGTTCCTTGGCCTGCTCGAGGCGCTCCAGGTGCTCCTCCAGGTCCTTCTTCGAGAAGAAGGCGGTGCCGTAGATGCGGGTAAGGCTCTCGCGCTGCTCGTCGCCGCGCCAGTAGGCACCGGCGACCGAGCTGAGCTTGATCGCCTTGATGCGGCCGGTCGAGGGCCCGTGGGGGCCGCGGCAGAGGTCCTCGAAGGGGCCGTTGCGGTAGAGCGAGACGGTCTCGACGCCCTCGGCGCGGACGAGGTCTTCGATCAGCTCGACCTTGAAGCCCTGGTCCTGGGAGCGGAAGATCTCGATCGCCTCGGCGACGGGAACGTCGCGGCGGGAGAACTCCTCGTCGGCGCCGATGTGCTCCCGCATCGCCGCCTCGATCTTCGGCAGGTCCTCTTCGGTGATCCTGGTCCCGGGCGGGAACTCGAAGTCGTAGTAGAAGCCCTGCTCGATCGGCGGCCCGATCGTCACCTTGGTGCCGGGATAGAGGTCCACCACCGCCTCGGCCATCACGTGGGCGGCGTCGTGGCGGATCAGCTCCAGCGCCTCGGGGTCGCGGTCGGTGAGGATCGCGACCTCCCCCCCGCCCTCCGGCAGCGGCGCGGTGAGGTCGCGCAGCTCGCCGTCGACCTTGATCGCCAGCGCGGCCTTGGCGAGGCCGGGGCCGATCGCGGCTGCCGCGTCGGCGCCCGTCGCCCCTGCCGGCAACTCCAGCGGCTTGCCGTCAGGCAGGGTGAAGGTGGTCTTCTCGGTCGCGGCCTCCATGCGGGGCAATGGTACGGGGACTTCAGCGAGCGGGTCCCTGCCGCGCTTGGCGTTCGGCGACGAGAGGGCACGGGCTCTTGCCGGGGCGCGGTTCGACTTGCTCCAGGGTCCAGCCGTCTTCGTCCCTGATCACGTAGCGGACGCCCGGCGGCACCTTGGCCTCCTCGGCCGACTTGATGCAGACCCGTCCCCCGCGCATTTCCCAGGCGAGGAACGGTTCGCCGTGTTCCTCTTCGAGCAGCTGCGGCGAGGCAAGGACGAGCGTCGGCCCTTCGCCGACGGCCCTGCGGTACTCGCTCAACTTCGAGGAGTAGGAGGTCGGGCCGACGGGAGCGTTGGCTAGGGCGAGGAGGGAACAGACCCCCGCTGCGACGGCGAAGAGCGCCGCCGCCACAGGCTTCCACGGCCGTTGCGGGGCGCCTTTGTCAACCATGGGTTGACCTTCGCGCCCCATCTGGCTGAGCAGCGGCAGGAGAATCGTCAACGCGACGAGTGGCGAAGCGATCTCGATCGCCTTGGCGGCGGTGTAGGGCGTGCCGCCGATGCGGGCGGCGGCATAGGCGAGGGCGGCGGCGCCCACCCCGGCGAGGATCGCGGTCTCGCGGCGGCGCCAAAGCTGGACGAGGCCGTAGAGGAAAAGCGCGAGGGCGAAGGCAATGCCCAGGTAGTAGCCGACCGCTGGCACCGCTCCATCCCCCGGCGCGAGACGGAAGTCGCCGGAGGGCCAGATCCCCATCACCTCGAACGGTGAGACCTGGCCGAAGAGGTTGCCGAGGCCGGGGCCGTTGGGGTCGAAGGTCTCGAAGCTGTGGAAGTCGAGCATGCGGGGGAGCTCGGGGAGGGTCAGGACGAGAAAAACAACAGCCGCGAGGCCGGGCGCTCGGGCTGCGGGTCCTGTCACGGCAGGGGACCCCCCATGTCTTCCGGTAGCTAAAGCTTCCTCAGACATGGTCCCCCCTACCGTGCCACCCACAGCAGAGAGGGTTAGGAACAAGACGGCGGCGGGACCTAGCCAGACGAGACTCGGGAAGCTGTAGGAGTAGACGCTGCCTGCTGCTATTAGGGCTGCCGGGACGAAGCGCAGGGTTAAATCCGCCCAGTCTCGGGTGGACTCGCGGAGGGCGAGGACGAAGGCCAGTAGGAACAGCGCCTGCATCGTCTCCTTGAAGGCGCCTTGGGCGAAGTAGGAGGCAACTACGTAGGCAAGGGCGACGACGAGGGCTCCGGCGGTGCGGGGGACCGCGGGGAGGTCGCGGAAGGCGGCGATCGCGGTCAGGGAAGCGAGAACGGCCACCGCGACCGTCAAGCCACTGAAGCCTTGAACGAGGCCGATACCGAGGCCCTTGTTGAGGGCGACGACGATCGCGTGGGGGCCGAGGGGGTAGCCCTGGTTGAGGAGCTGGGAAGGCTGGCCGTCGGCGAGGCGGTCGGCGGCCAGGAGGTGCTGGGACATGTCGGGGTTGAAGCTGGTGCCGAGGATGCCGAAGTGACCTTCGGCGGCGAAGGGGAGCGAGGCGGCGAGGAGGGCACCCAGTGCCACCGGCCAGCCGGTGCGGAGCGCCTGTCCTAGGGGGATGTCGACTTCCTCCCCCCCATGCGGGAGGAAAGCGACACACCAGGCGACCGAAGCAATCGTGAGCACCAGGACGACGAGGGCCGAGGCCACTCCGTCCCCCGGCAGCCCCACCGTCCCCCAGCAGATCGCGCAGAGCAGCGCCAGGCCGACCGCGGGCGAGAGCCAGGACCAGCCGCGCCCGCCGCAGAGGCCGATCGCGGCCCCTCCGATCGCCAGCGAAGACGCGCAGATCGCCAGCACCGCTGCGTAGGTCCCGATCACGAGACCCGCGAGCCTAGACTGAGACGGTGGCTTTCGTACCTCCCGCTCGGCATCTGCTCAGGGCCAGGGACCTTGCCGATGCCCACTACACGGAGCCGATCGGGGTCGAGGAGATGGCGCAGGCCGCCGGCCTCTCGAAGGCGCACTTCAGTCGCGAGTTCCGCCGCACCTTCGGCGAGTCGCCCTACGTCTACCTGATGACCAGGCGCCTCGAGCGGGCGGCGGCGCTGCTCCGCAACACCGACCATTCGGTGGCCGAGATCTGCCTCGAGGTCGGCCTCCAGGGCGTCGGCTCCTTCACCACCAGCTTCAAGCGGATGTACGGGAGGACGCCGACCGAGTACCGGGAGACCGCTCCGCCCGCCTCCGCGCACGCCCGCGTCCCGGCCTGCATCGTCCGCGCCTACGCCCGCCCGCAACACCGCACGTTTCGAGAAGACAGCCCGCCCGCCCGGACCTAGCATCGCCCCCAAGCTGATTTCGACCAGGAGGAAACGATGAAGATCGCAAACGCACAGCTATGGGTTCACGACCAGGAGGAGGCGCTCGCCTTCTACACCGAGAAGCTCGGCTTCGAGGTCCGCTCCGACGTCACCCTGCCGGAGATGGGCGACTTCCGCTGGCTGACCGTGAGCCCTCCCGGACAGGAGGACGTCGCCGTCGTCCTGATGGCCATCCCCGGCCCGCCGATGATGGACGAGGACACCACCCAGCAGGTCGAGGCCCTGATGGCCAAGGGCTTCGCCGGCACCGTCTTCCTCACCACCGACGACTGCCGCGGCGACTACGAGCAGCTCAAGTCCCGCGGCGTCGAGTTCACCGAGACTCCGGAAGAGCGCCCCTACGGCATCGACTGCGGCTTCCGCGACCCCTCCGGCAACAGCATCCGCCTCACCGAGGTGAAGTTGCCGGCCCTGACCTGAGCCTCAGGTCAAGCGGATCCCTCGTCTATCTATCTATACGGGGACAAAGTCGCTCGGAGCGAAGGGCCGGTCAGGGAAAGGCCGGCCCTCCCCGGCAGGTCGACGGTCAGGTTGCCGCTCCACCGCTGACCCGCCTTCTTACCGAGGTCGAAATGGGCGCTGCCGGCAAATGGCGCTGGCGGGCGAAGGGTGGCGGTCCGCAGGCGACGGTCGTACTTGAACGCTCCGCTCGGCGCCCGCAGGCTCGCATACCTCTCGATCGAGATCCCGTTCGTGTACTCCCTCGTCCAAGCACTGATGCTGGCCGCGGCACCCGATCGCGCCTTCCTGACGCTGAGCTCCGGACCTAGGCCAGGGTTGCGGACGGAGAGCGCGGCACCCGGGGAATGCCGGGAGGGGCCGACGAAAACTTCGTTGATGACTTCTCCTTCCCCGCAGAACCCGGCGAGGAAAAAGTCGATGTTTCCAGGTACAGAGGTCGCTTCGGCGCTCGTGTACCCCTCCTCCCCGTGAAAAGCGATCGTCCCTTCGTACTGACCGGAGTCGAAGCGGATCGCCCTCTTGCCGCAGGGGACGCTGGTCGCGCGGTTGGTGCGCTGGAAGCTCACCGAGATCTCCCCCAGCTCGCCGAGGTTCGCCTGGATCGAGGTTTCGGTCACCGTCGCCGGAGCCCGGTAGCTGACGCCTTTGTTTTTCGCGGAAGCGAAGATCAGCACCGACCCCGAGCGCCCATCGCGCGGCTCGACGCCGATTACGTAGAGCGTGTAGCCATTGCTGCCCGTCAGCCGGAACGCGCCCGGGATAGGCAAAGGATCCTTCGCCGAGGCTCGCGATTGACCCACGGCAGGTGCTGCCGCGAATGCCGTCGCGCAGATGAGCGCGAGCAAGATGCCGAGCAGCGACATGAGATGGCGCATGCGGCGCCGCGGGCGGAGCCGTTCAGCCATGTCGAGAACCGTGGGTGCGGACGATGATCGGTTCGGGGTCGGCGACGGCGACGGCAAAGCTGCGACCCGCTCCTTCCCAGGTCACTGAAAGGTCGACCCGTTCGCCATCCCGGAAATAGACCGAGCGGTTCCGCTGCTCGATGAAGGTCCCCGGCACGTGCACCCGGAACTTCGCGGCCCCGTTGGCGTTGGTCCGTCCGCCTCGGAAGGACCGGGCGGCGCATTCGTCTTCGCAGATCGCAGTCGGAAAGAAGGCGACTTCGGTGACCCCCCTGCCGGGGAAGCCCACTACCCGGATGGTCTCCAGGTGCCCGGGGCGCAAGCGACCGTCGGTGATCGCCCTCGCCTGTTCCCTCTCTCGTTCCTCATCCCCCACAGCGACCCCGGCGTGAGAGGCCACGAGGAAGCAGATGCCGAGGATCGGCGCGGCCAAACGAACTCTCCCCGCCGATCTCACGGCCGCAGAGTATCGGAAGAAACCCCCTGTTTTATGGCTGTCACTGAGTAATATCGCGCCAGTGCGCCGGCGGCTGACCCCACTTCTCCTGGCCGCGGTCGCCTTGCTATTGCCCGCTCCAACCGCGGGGGCAGCCTGCATCAAGAGGCATGAGGTGGGAATAGCTTCAGGAACGAGTCCGAGCGGTCATGACTGGACCGTTACCGCCACGATCGGCAACAACGGGAGCTGCCGCGAGTGGCTGTTCGGCATGGACTTCGAACTGGAGGGCGCGACGAACTGGGGCTGGGGAACCGGTATCCCGGCCGGCGGCCACCTTGGGCGCGGCTTTTACATCGAGGCTTCCGATGATCTCCTCGAAGACGGCAGCTACCGCGTCTTCAGCGGCAATGTCCCCGGGGAAGTGGCGAAAGTCCTGATCACGCTCAGCAACAACAAGCACCTAGAGATCCGACCCAAAGCGCCTCCGGAGCGTTTGCGCCGCAAGGCCTGGCTGCACAACGTCCGCTACTTCGTCGCGTACTACCCGCCGGAAGGGTTCGTCACCGGAGTCGCGACCTTCAGCGCCTCAGGGCAACTGCTCTACCGCGACAAAACGTTCGAAGGGTTGTTCTAGCCGCCTCACTTGAAGCGGAAGCTCGTCAGGTCCTGGTTGAAGGTCGGGTTGTAGATGACCTGATCGAGGTCGATGGCCGAGGAGACGAAGGTGCCGAGGGTGCCGGTTCCGTAGGGAACCCACGGCGCCTGCCGCATCACTTCGCGGTCGAGGGTCGCGTATTCGGCTTCGACTTGCGGGCTCATCGGCTGTTCGGCGAGCTCGGCGATCTTCGCGCTCACCTGCGGGTCGGCGAAGCGGGCGAGGTTGGTCGTGTTGGTGGGGAAGATGCTTTCTTCGGTCAGCATCGGCTGGAAGAAGTCGTTCGGGTGCGGGTAGTCCTGGAACCAGCTCGCCCAGCCGATGTCGAGGTTCGAGGTCGACTGGTTGCCGACGATCGCGAAGTAGTTGTCGGAGTTCATCACCTGCAGCTTCACCTCGAAGCCGATGTCTTTCAGCACCTCCACCAGGTAGCTGCCGGCTTCTTCCTGCGAGCGTTCGTCATCGGTCCAAACCGTGATCTGCCGGTCGGCGGGGTCGGCTTCCTCGATCAGCTTCTTCGCCTTGCCGAGGTTGTACGGGTAGAGCTCGAAGTGCTTGTAGCCCGGCATCCCCGGCGGCAGGACCTGCTGGGTGGCGACGACCTGGCCGGCGTAGATCCGTTCCAGCGCTTCGGGATCAACGGCGTAGTTGACCGCCCGGCGAACGCGGAGGCCGCCCTCGCTGATCTCCGGCAGCGACCGCGCCAGCCCCGGGATCACTTCGCTCCCGGCCTTGCCGGCGGCGTGCCGGTAGGTCAGCAGCGGCACGTAGGTGTCGTAGACCGCCGTCCACCCTTCCTCCGAGTGCGAAAACGCCGGATCGAGATAGTCGGGGAAGGAGGAAAAGGTCGCACGCAGGACCCCACCGCTTCCGGAATCGCCAGATCCAGAGCCGCAGCCGGCGAGACAAAGGGCAGCCACCACGGCGGCGTCGCGGTAAATCTCATGCGCAGCCCCTATCGGCAGCCCCGCGAGATCCATGAGCCCGGGGTGACAAACACCGCGAGAATGGGCGTTACTGGGCTCGAACCAGTGGGACGGCTCGCACCTAGAACCGAAGTGACCAGCGACTCGAATCACGAGGAACAGGATCCAGGTCTGCTGTCGAACCATCGTCCGTTGAGCAGTAGAAAGCCGGGCACCCGGCGTCGCTGAAGGCATCTATGCAGCGCTCGGGCCTCGGTGTTTGCGGCCCAGACGGCGGATGGAAATGTTTCGCCAGAGTCAGTCGATCTAACGCACACCGCTACCGCTAGAACTGCTTGTAGCGGTGGGTAACCGTCACGGAGTAGAACACCTTCTAACGGTAGGTAAGCATCACGGATTTCCCCTTGTCTAGAGTTTTTTACAGGGTCGGAGAAGCCTTCCACGGAGCTCGCACCCACTTTTACAGACTCTTACCTTGAGGAAGTCGGGATGTCACGCTATAGACAAAGACAAGCCCTTGGTCACCCCGTCAGAGTCGCGATTCTTGTTTTGTACAAAGAGGACACAGAGCGTTCGCTCGCCGTCGATGCCTTACTTGACGACCTCAGACGGAGAACCTATTTGGCGGAACAGCACCCCTCGGTGTTCCGCAACCTCGACGCGGCTAAGGTCAAATACCATCGCGCCCGTCTTCAGGACGTCGATTTGCTGCCAGTCCAGGGCCAGCAGTGACAGGCAGCCACCGGCGGGAACGTACCGCCGCGGACCTAGCCGGATTCGAGGGACTCGGTGTCGCCGTCCGCCAGCTGCGACAGGCCAATGGCTTGACTCCCGCCCAGCTTGCCGACAGAGCAGGCCTGTCTGGAAGCACCATCAACGCCATCGAACGCGGCAAACAGGACACCACTTGGAGCAACCTGCGGCGGTTGGCTGAGGGCTTGGGCGTAGGACTGGACAGACTCCTTGACCTCGGCATAGACCTCGCCCCCGGTCCAGGTGGTTATGAGCTCCGCCAAGACCGCTCGCGCGCTGCTCAACGGACGGAGTAGCGGGGGCGTTGGAAATGACACCGGAGATGCAGTTGCCGCAGCCTGAGCTACACAGTTTCGGTGAGGGAGAGTTGAGCGACCTAGATGACCGAACCGCGCACATCTTGCGGATGCGTTCGGGCATGTTGGACGGGAAGCCTCACACGCTGAGGGAGATCGGCGAAGAACTCGGAATCGATCATGAGAGGGTCCGGCAGATTCAGAACGGGGGGCTATCCCTGATACGTCAGGTTCGCGAAGTACAGCGGCACCTTCGTCGCGAGCCCCGGATTCGCGCTACGTACCGATGGGTGCGGCCGTCTGTGGGGAGGGGGAAATGAGTGCGATCACCGAGAGGGACGAACGACAGCTTTAGGAAGAACTGAATGCGCTTCTAGACCACGCACTGTCGGGTGACGCCAGCAATGACGATACAGAGGACGCGCTCATGCTCGCAATCATGGGCCCGAATTCCGAAATTCACACCCCCCATCAAACGATTCACAACCTGGCGCGGAATAGATCAGGGTACCTCCGCGAAAGACTCGAGGATGACAGCCCTCTCACCCGCGCTCGGCGCCGCTGCTACGGGAAGAGGGCCTAGTTCTCTTGACCCCAGATCGCTGCAGAGAATCCTCCGAAGGGGTAACGCGCTCGAAGAGAGCCGCGAAAGCAGTGACCTTGATCCCCGGATCGTTGGGACTAAGTCGTTCAGCGCTTTCGGCCTGAACCTCTACCGTACGGTGGATTAACTCGTCGTACATCAGGGCCAACTTCCTCCAGCCCTTCTCATCCGCCAGCAGCGGGACTCGGGCCACACAGTGGTCTGGTCGCTCGCCGAAGATCCCGTCCCCCAGAGACAACACCGCGTCCGCGAAGAAGGTCCGGAGAATGTGGTCTGCAAAAGCATTTCGGTTCTCGACTGACCGAGTCGCGGTCTCGGCTTCATCGGAAAGAGGTCGCTGAATCGCGCGGTAGAAGTGCTCGACGGCACCACGCACTTGCCGCCCGTCTACGAGCTCGATCACTTCATTTTCCCGCAGCACCTTGACGTGGTATGCGACATCGGCGATGTGCTCGCCAAACCTCCGGCTCAGTTCATTTGGGCTTGCGACCTCTTCAGCGAGGACCGTCCAAATCTTCGCTCGTAGAGGGTGGCCGACAATCGCACCTAGCGATTTGAGCGGCCCGCGTTGGCCACCAGCTTTATGGGAGGTGGGACTAGCCCCCCTGGCCCCCGACCGCTGCGGGAGATCCTCCAAGGGGGACATGCGCTCGAAAAGGGCCGCGAAGGCAGTGACCTTGATCCCCGGATCGCCGGGAGCATGTCGTTCAGCGCTTTCGGCCTGAACCTCTACCGTACGGTGGATTAACTCGTCGTACATCAGGGCCAGCTTCCTCCAGCCCTTCTCATCCGCCAGCAGCGGGACTCGGGCCACACAGTGGTCCGGCCGCTCGCCGAAGATCCCGTCTCCCAGAGACAACACCGCGTCCGCGAAGAAGGTCCGGAGGACGTGATCGGCGAAGCCGTTCCGATTCTCTAGTGACCGAGAGGCAGTATCGGCTTCGTCAAAGAGTGGTCTCTGGATCGCGCGGTAGAAGTGCTCGACGGCGCCACGCACCTGCCGCCTGTCTACGAGCTCAATCACATCATTTTTCCGCAGCACCTTGACGTGGTACGAGACGTCGCTGAGCTCCTCGCTGAACCTCCGACTTAGCTCATTCGGGCTTGCGACCTCTTCAGCGAGGACCGTCCAAATCTTCGCTCGTAGAGGGTGGCCGACAATCGCACCTAGCGATTTGAGCGGAGATGCCGTCCCTGACCTCAGTTCTTTTCGCACCACTCCTCCGCTTCTTTGGTAATGGACCGATCCATCGTAAAGAGGTTTTAGAGCAGTTTTGAGGGTTTCTTTCTAGAACTCCTTATATCGCTAGAAATCGTTCTAGCGTTCTGGCTTGTCCCCGACGCGCAACGAAGCGCAAAGGAGGTGAGCCAGTTGACTATTGAAGGCGTGGAGCAGACCGCTCCGATAGCGGCTATCCAAAAGTCCGCTTAGGACCAGCAAGTCCAGGTCCTTGAGGGTGTTCCCGACGAGTTAACAAAAAGGGCGCCCACGCGGAACAGAGAAACCCCCCCGCCCCCGTTTCGGGCGGGGGGTGCTACACGCGCAGGGAGGCGCTCCCGGAGTGGTCTACGGGATGGGGCTCGATCCGCGTTGGCGGGTAATCTTCCCCTCGTCAAGGAGCCGCTGTCCCTGAGGCCGAGGGACTGGGTTCGAACCACTGGCCGAGATTTGGCTCTGTAGCGCGATCCAGGATGGGCGTTACTGGGCTCGAACCAGTGACCTCCAGCTTGTCGAGCTGGCGCTCTCCCAACTGAGCTAAACGCCCGGGACTCGGAATTTAGCAATGGGCAGGAGAAAGGCGGGTAGTGGCTAAAGGAATGCTTGCAACGGTCGATGCAAGAGGTGCAACCTTCAGACCTTTCCGGTGTTTAGGGAGGGCAACTTCAAAAGCTTGAGGACCGACGAGCCAGCGGGTTAGCGCTCTCTGGTGGCACGTCCTTCGGAAACAAAGGGCCCCGTTTGGGGCCCTTTTCCGTTCCGCTAGACGTGGTCGCTGGGCAGGTGCCAGCGGCGCGGGGCGATCAGCTGGTCAATCTCGCTCGGCCCCCAGGAGCCGGGCTCGTAGGGGATCGCCGGCGGCGGGCTCTCGAGCACGGGCTGGGAGATCTCCCAGAGGCGCTCGATCGCCTCGGAGCTGGTGAAGAGGGTGCGGTCGCCGAGCATGACGTCGTGAATCAGGCGCTCGTAGGGGTCGAGCGCCTCCTCCGGGCCGCCGAAGGTGTCGGCGTAGCTGAAGCGCATGTGGGCCTCGCCGAGCTGGATCCGCGGACCCGGCACCTTGGCGAGGAAGGAGGCGGAGATGCTGCCGGGGTCGCCGAGCTCGAAGGTGAGGTGGTCGTGGCCGAAGGACTCGGCGATCTGAGTGCAGTCAAGCGGGAACATCCGCCGCGGCGGCCGCTTGAAGGCGACCGTCAGCAGGTGGCGGCTCTCCTCCAGGCGCTTGCCCGAGCGCAGGTAGAACGGCACCCCCTCCCAGCGCCAGTTGTCAACGGCCGCCCTGACAGCGACGAAGGTCTCGGTGTCGGAGTCCGAGGCGACGCCGTCCTCGTCGCGGTAGCCCTCGTACTGGCCGCGGACGACGTCCTCCGGCCGCAGTGCCGGCATCGCTTCGAAGACCTTCTCGCGCTCGATTCCCAGCGGTTTCGGCTCCAGCGAGACCGGCGGCTCCATCGCGACGAAGCCGAGCACCTGGAACAGGTGGGTGACGACCATGTCGCGGAAGGCGCCCGTTTCCTCGTAGAAGGAGCCGCGCATCTCGATCGAGAGCGTCTCCGGGACGTCGATCTGGACGTGGTCGATGTGGTTGCGGTTCCAGACCGGCTCGAACATGCCGTTGGCGAAGCGCAGCGCCAGCAGGTTCTGGACCGCCTCCCGCCCCAGGTAGTGGTCGATGCGAAAGATGCAGTGCTCGGCGAAGGCGGCGTGCAGGCGCCGGTTCAACTCGCGGGCGGAGTCGAGGTCGGTGCCGAACGGCTTCTCGGTGATGACGCGGGCGCCGGGCTCGAGACCCATGTCGCGCAGCCCGTCGACGGTCCCGGCTGCCGCCTGCGGCGGCAGCGAGAGGTAGAAGAGCAGCTCCGGATCCCCTCCCAGCTCCTTCCGCGCAGACTCGATCTGCCGCTGGAGATCGCCGAGCCCCTCCCCCACGCTGGCAAAGCGCAGCGACTCGGCGAACCGCTCCCAGACCTCGGGGTCGTCGGGCTTGCGGCCCGATCCGAAGATCGAGTCCCGCGCCAGATCCCGGAACTCCTCGCTGCTGAGGGGCTTGCGGGCGGCGCCGATGATCTGGAACCGCTCCGGCATCAGCCCCACCTGCGCCAGGTGGAAGATCCCCGGCAGCAGCTTCCGCTTCGCGAGGTCTCCGGTCGCCCCGAAGAGGACGATCACCTGGTCGCTGGGCACCTGCCCTGAGGATCCCCGCTCGCTCATCGCCGCAGCCTATGCTGCCACTCGATGGGCACCGGCAAGACCAAGAACGGGGTCGCCTACGACTCGACCGAGCTGGACCGGATCGACCGCCGCTTCTGGCGGGAGATCTGGGAATCGGTTCCGGCCCAGATCGCCGCCGAGCGCGGCATCGAGTGGCGCCGGTTCGGGGCGATCCAGGCGACGGTGGTCAGCGATCTCGGCCGGGTGAGGATGATGAACCTCGTCCTCGGCACCGCCGAGGCCGAGCAGCGCGACCTCGAGGCGGCGGTCGCCTGGGCCGAGGAGCGTTCCACCCCCTACGTCTCGCTCACCCCCGGCCTGCCCGGCAGTGCCGCGGCCGAGGCGTGGCTGCGGGAGAACGGCTTCGAGCCGTCCTACGCCTGGATGAAGTTCGTCCGCGATCCGCACCCGCCCCGCTTCCCCGAGCCCGACGGGGTCGAGGTGGTGGAGCTGGGCTCTCCCGACGAGGCGCCGTTCGGGACGATCGCCGCGCTCGGCTTCGGGATGCCCGCCTGGGGCGCGGAGTTCTTCGCCCACCTCCCCGGCCGCCCCGGCTGGCGCTGCTACGTCGCCAGGATCGGCGGCGAAGCCCAGGCCTGCGGGGCGATGCTGATCGCCGAGGGGATCGCCGAGCTGGGGATCGGCGCGACCCTGGAAGAGGCCCGCGGCCGCGGCTGCCAGACCGCCCTCCTGCGCCGGCGAATAACCGACGCCGCCGCGGCCGGCTGCCGGACCCTCCTCGTCGAGACGGGAGAGCGGGTTCCGGAGCGGCCGGCGGCGAGCTATCGCAACATCCTCAAGGCGGGCTTCGAAGAGGCCTACCTGCGGCCGAACTGGCAGCGGCCGAGCTAGGCCGCCGCCGTCCGTCGACCCTCGCCCTCTCGCGGTTCGAAGCCGGCGCGGTCGACCTTGCGGTGGTAGCGCTCCCCCACCTTGCCGCCGGAGATCGCTGCCAGCAGCGTCGCCACGAGGACGAGGACGAGCGCGATCGCCGCTCCGCCCGCGAGCGAGCCTTCGTCGATCGGGATCCGCGGCAGGTTCAGCTGCGAGAAGAGGTTGTATTCGGAACCGGCGATGGCGCCGAGGATCGCCAGCGCAACCGTCGCCAGCAGCCCGATCAACCAGGCACCCATGCCCTGGCGCCCGCCGTCGAAGCGGGACATCCGCCCGGCGACATAGCCGCCCGCGTAGTAGCTGATCGCGAGGACGACGATGAGCAGGATGCCGCCGACGATGCTGATCGTCTCGGCGTTCGATTCCGCCTCGCCTTCGCTCAGCTCGGTCAGCCCGATCGCCGCCCCGGCCGCGCTCAGCAGCGCCGTCAGCAGCACCGCGATCCCGACCGCGACCAGCCAGCCGAAGAAGGCGGCACCGAGGTTGAAGCCTCCGTATTCGTCGCGTTGGCGCTCACGGACGAGAGCCGGCCCGGCCGCGCCTCCGCGCCTGCCCGGCTCGCGATCGTCGCGAATCCCGTCGCCGTCGCGATCCACGTTTTCGTCGCGGATCTCCTCGCGGTCGCGCACGCCATCGCCGTCGCGGTCGGTGGGCGTCCGCTCCCCGGTCCTCTCAGCCATCTCTTCCTCCTGGTCCCTGGTCTTCGGATTGGACTGCGACTGGTGAGCAGACCCCAAATACCCGCAAAAAGGGGAGCTAACCGGTCCCTTCGGGCAGCAGCTCGAGGTCTCGAACCAGCGTCCCCCCTTCGATCCGGGGGGACGCGGCCTGGCCGCCAACCAGAACGTCGAGCTGCGGGTGCGCTCGCCTCAGCTCGCTGGCCACGACTTCGAGCTGCGGCGCCAGCGTCGCCAGCGTCGCCGTCAGCGCGACCAGGTCCGGCGAGAGCGACTCCACCGCCTGCAGGAGGGCTTCGGTGGGAACGTCGGCCCCGAGATAGATCGTCTCGTAGCCGGCGTCTTCGAGCAGGTCGGCGGCCATCCGCAGCCCGAGGGCGTGCTGCTCCCCTTCCACGGCGGCGAGCAGGGCCCGCCCTCGTCGCGGCGTCGCGGCGTCACCTGGCGGTGGGCGCAGGGCCGCCAGAACCCGATTGGTCAGGGCCGTCGCCTGATGCTCGTCAGCGACGGTGATGGCTCCGCGCTGCCAAAGCTCGCCAATCTCGTGCATCGCCGGCGCGATCACGCGCTGGTAGAGCTCCGGCGTGGCCATCCCCTCTCCCAGCGCCTCCGCAGCAACCCGGTAAGCGCCGGGCGCGTCCGCAGCCCGCAACGCTTCCAGGTAGAGGCGAGACAGCCGCATTGCTCCGCGCCCGTGGTCTCGCTTCGTTGAGTTGTCAGCCCCTGCCGACTTCTCAGTCACCCTGTAAAGGCTACGCCCGTACCTAATTCGGCTCAACCACAAAGTGCTCGCCCCGGCGCGGTCGGACGAGCTTTCGTTGATAGAGGGCGGTGTCGGCGGTGCGGTAGAGGTCGTCGAAACTCCCCCCCTCGCCGGGCGCGGTGGCGATTCCGACGCAGTGGGGCGCTCGCTTCGCCAATGTTCCGGAAAGCCGGTCGAGCACCGGCTTCGCCGTCTCGGGCGAGGTGTCGGGCAGCAGCACCGCGAACTCGTCACCGCCCAGCCGGGCGACGGAGTCCCCGGCCCGGACCGAGCCCGCGAGCCGCTCCCCGACCCAGCAGAGCAGCTCGTCGCCGGCCTGGTGGCCGTTTTCGTCGTTGTAGGCCTTGAGGTAGTCGAGGTCGATCACCGCCAAGGTCACCGGCCGGCCGTAGCGGGCCAGCGCGGTGAAGGCGCGCTCGGAGGCCATCGCGAAGCCGCGGCGGTTGAGCAGTTGCGTCAGGGGGTCGATCGTCGAGCTGCGGGCGAGCTCCCGGCGCCAGCTGTCGTGGTTGTTCGCCTGCCACAGCGCCATCGCCGCGGTACCGGCGAGAACCGAGCAGTAGACGAGGACGTAGCCGCCGCTGACGTCGCCGGCGGCGGCGAGGACGAGGAAGGCGACAAGGGCGGCGAGCCCGGTGGCGACGACATAGCGAACCGGGAACGAGAGCGAGGCGAAGATCAGCGGCAGGAAGAGGGCGATCCTGAGCGGGCTGTCGGAACCGCCGTCGACCATCGCCAGCGCCCAGATCATCACCACGGTGAGGAGGCTCCAGCAGAGGAAGACGCGCTCCCGCCACGGCGAAGCGACGATTCGCCGCCAGGGAACGACGAACAGCGCCAGCAGACCGGATGCGCCGATCACCCCGAGCATCACCCCCAGCCCCAGCCGATGCCCCGCATCGGCGAAGAACGCCAGGTAGACGAGCCCGGCAAACGACATCAAGATCGTCACCCAGCTCCCAGCCGCGGCCGTCCGCAGCCAGTACTGGGTCTCGAAATCGTCGTGACTGGTCCCCGCTCGCACTTTGTCGGGGATCTACCCCCCAGGCCCGCTCTTATGCCATAACGGCCCCACGCCTCTAGATCGGGACGTTTGACCGAGCTACATCCAGGGGAAGAAGCTGCGCAGCCCTATTCCTGACCCGAAGGAGAGCAATGAGCATCGTCACGATCCTGATCATCATCATCCTCATACTGCTGGCGATCTACCTGTTCCGGCGCGTCTTCTAGCAGGGCGCGCACGCTCAGCCAGCAGCCTCGGGGGCGTCCCGGAAGATGAACAGCTCAATCTCCATGTCGGGACCGACGTGGGAATTCGAGATGAAGGCGATCACCTCTCGTCCCGAGAGAAGCTCGACCTTGTCGATGAACTTCTGCTGCATTGCCTGCTGGAAGGCGCTGCGCGTCTCTTGGACCAAGGTGCCGCGCTGCAACTCGATCATGGTCTTCTCGACCTCGGTGTAGACGCCGCCCATCACGCAGGCGAGGAGGTCCTCCCCGAGCATCTGGGTCTTGGCGCTCACCGGCGCGCGGTGGTAGTAGCGCTCGTGCAAGGCGACCATCGCATCGGTCACCGCGGCGAGCAACTCATCACCCCGTAGGGGTGGAGTCGGGGCCGACATGTCGGACCTTCTTTCTCGTCCTCTGGCCGGAGACGCGCGCGAGGCAGAGGGTGGAAGAACCCAACGAACGGTGAAAGCAGCGTAGCGCGCTCGACTACCATCGTCGTATTCCTCGACCCGACCGCGATTCCACCCAGAGCCGGATTGCCTCGGAGGCCAAACGCCAGCACGGCGACGAGCTGACCGCGATCTCCGACGGGCTGGTCGCGCTGCTGAAGGAGTTCTACGGCCGCGGTCCCACCCAGGCGAAGTCCTACTACCAGGACGACCTCGTCGTCTGCGTCCTGCGCGGCGGCTACACCCAGGTTGAGCAGACCCTCCTCGACGGCGGCCGTGGCTCGGCCGTGATCGAACAGCGGATGGAGTTCCAGGAGCTGATGCGCGACCGCTTCGAGGAGGTCGTCGAAAAGGCGACCGGACGTAAGGTGATCGGCTTCATGAGCGGTAATCAGCAGGAGCCCGACCTGATGTGCGAGGTGTTCGTGCTGGACCCCTCCGATCTCGTCTAGAGCGCAAGCTCGCGGGACTACCGCCTCGTGTCAAAGGCGGCGTGCAGGGGTAGGTAATCAGCGGAGGGCAGTGCCCGAGGTCCTATCCGAGCATCGCGATTGGGGCAGCGCCGCGCGTGACTTCCTTGTGGAGACCAGCCATCAAGGAGAAACATGCGTGCGCTTCTCAGGAGTCCCGGGTGACGGCGAGCAACGGAGTCCCATTGGCCGGCTCGGCGTTGACCGATGCGATCTCGGCCGCCCTGGTGGCGCTCTACGCCGAGTTCTACGACCACGAGCGCACCACCGCCACCACCTACATCAACGACAACGTCGTCGTCTGCGTCCTCGAGGACATCCTCAGCAGCGGCGAGTCGAGCCAGGTCGCCGAAGGCGCCGGCAAGAATGTGATCGACGGGCGGATCGCCTTTCAAGAAGGCGCCCAGGATGAGTTCACGAAGGCGATCGAACGCCTCACCGACCGCCGGGTCACGGCTTTCCTGAGCGCGAACCAGACGAACCCCGGAATCGCCTGTGAGCTGTTTTTCCTCGAGGCTCCCCCGGGGGCAGCCTGAAGCCGATGTCGCTGTCGCTCAACGGGTCGGCGCCAAGCGACGAAGCGCTGATGGCTCGTGTTCAGAACGGAGATACCGATGCCTTCGCCGAGCTCTATGACCGCCATGCCGTGCGGGCCTTTCGGCTCGCGCGGGCGATCTGCCAGGACTCCGGCCGCGCGGAGGACGCCGTGCAGGAGGGCTTTCTGGCGATCTGGTCCAGCCGCGCGAATTTCCGCGCGGAGAACGGCTCTTTCAAGGCCTGGTCGATGAGCATCGTCAAGAACCGCGCGATCGACTCCTACCGCGCCGCCGCGGCTCGCCCTCCCCTGCAGCCGTTCGAGACGCAAACCGAGAAGCCGGACGCGAAGTCGAAGTCGGTGCAGGATCAGGTGCTGGCGCGCAGCGAGACCGAGGCGATGCTCCTCTCCCTGCGCGAACTTCCCGCGGCTCAGGCCGAGGTGATCGCCCTGGCCTTCTTCGGGGAACTGAGCCACTCCGAGATCGCCGCCCAACTCGATCTTCCCAACGGCACCGTGAAGGGGCGGATGCGGCTGGGCCTGAAGAAGCTGCGCAAGCGGATGGACGTGCTGACTTGACGGCCGAGAAGGGCGGTCAGCGCAGCCATCACCTGGATGCCATCCGCGTCTCGGCGATCCTCCTGCTGATCCCCTACCACGCCGCCCGCTACGTCCAGAAGGGCGACGGGGACCCCCGGATCGTCGACGCCGTCGTCTGGTTCGTCCACACCTGGCACATGCCCCTGTTCTTCGCCATCTCCGGTTTCCTGGCCGCCAGCGCGTTGAGTCGATCGACCGCGGCGGGCCAGCTGCGCGCTCGCTTTCGCCGGCTTGGGCTGCCGCTGTTCGTCGGGATGCTCACGGTCGTGCCGCTGGCCAATCTCCTCGTCATCGGCGCGGCGGCGCTCTGGCCGCGCAAGGGCGAGCTGCCCTCGAAACGAGAGCTGGACCTCACCAACGTCTTCAGCCTGACCCCCCGCCACCTCTGGTTCATCGCCTACCTGCTGCTGATCTCCCTGGTCGCGATCGGGATCTGGCTGGCGATCCAGCGAGCGCCGAAGCTGGGAGCGGCCATCAATCGCGGCTTCGGCTACCTGATGAGATCGTGGTGGGGAATTCCGGCCCTGTCGTCGATCAGCGCCGCGATCCTGGTCACCAAGACCGGCTGGGTGGCGGGAGGCTCGGCCTCCAACTCGCTGATCCCCGCCCCCACCCTGTTCGCGTATTTCAGCTTCTTCTTCCTCTTCGGCTGGCTGCTCAGCGGCCAGAGCGATCTGATCGAGCAGCTGAAGCGCGGGGCCTGGCTGCGGCTCGGCGCGGGGATACTGATCGCCGTCCCCGCCTTCCTCCTCTTCTACGACAACGGCGACTTCACCGGCAACGTCGGCACCCCGGGAGTGCTGGCCGAAATCGACGAGCTGCGCCTCTACGGGCTGTTCACCGTCGGCCTCGTCTGCTGGCTGACCCTGTTCGGCATCTGGGGAGTGCTGGCCCGTTACGTCCGCCAGGAGTCGCGGGTGCTGCGCTACCTGTCGGACGCGAGCTTCTGGATCTACCTGGTCCACATCCCGTTCCTCGTCGCCCTGCAGAGCTCGCTTTCCACCACCGGCCTGGCGATTCCCCTCCGCTGGGGGCTGACGGTGCTGGGCACGCTCGCTCTGGCGATCGGCTCGTACGCGTTGATCCGCGGGGGCCGCAGGCTGGCGTCGTCATTCCAAAGGGACCTGGCGGCGTAAGCGATCGAGGACGAGGAGCGCCCCGAGGTTCCGCAAGGCATAGCCATATCGAAGGCCGCCGGGCCGGAAGTCGACCGCGGTACAGGGAGGGCAGAGGGCGCTCGGGTGGACGCCGTCGTCGCTCAAGCCCGAGTTGGGGACCCCCGGATCGGTCATCTGCCGCCAGAAGTTCCAGAGAGGCAGTGCCCGGTTCTCGGCAAGCGCGGCGATCTCGGCGTTGAAGCGCGTGACCCGCGGCGAGAACCGCGGTTCCGCCCGGGGCGGGATCGTGCTGATCACCGGAATCGTTCCGGCGCCGGAGACGAGCCGAACCACGTGAGCGAGATCACGGCGGAACTCGACCGCGGTGAAGGCCTCGAGGTCGTTGGTCCCAAACATGATCAAGGCCACGGATGGGCGCAGCACTTGTAGCTCGCAGCTGACGGCGGGAAGGCCCTGGCACTCGGGAAACGATTCTCTCGGCGTCAGGGCATCGACCGCCCGCCATCCGCCCACAGCGGCGACGCCGAGGCGCGAGTAGCTGTTGCTGATCGGACACTGAGCGTCCTCGGCGCCCTGAGGCACCGCGGTCTGGCCGAAGAATTCCAACGTCCCCCGCAACTCGCTCCAGGTCCCGAGACGAGGCGTCCGGCACGCCAGCGCCTGCAGAAAGGAGGGCGAGACGGTGATGCTGTCGCCGACCTTGGCGAATACCCCGGGACGGTTGCCGAAGGCCTCGCCGCGGCTCGCGACCTCCTTGAGATGGCCGAGGACAGGAGGTTCGAGGGCCGGGACGACAGGCAGCTCTTCCCATCCGGCAGCGGAGGCTTCCTGGCCGAAAGCGGAGCAGAGCGCAAGCAGGGTCAGGGAAACGAGGGCAATTCTCGCGGCGAAGATTCCGGGGTGCGGGCGCGTCATCGGCTCGAAGCACCTTATGGTCGGAGAAGTCCCGGCAAGGTCGCGCAAATCGCTCCATCCAGCCGAACTCCGCTTGCCAGACTCAGAGGCGCCCTACCGGAATCGAACCGGTGTAAACGGCTATGCAGGCCGGTACATATGCCGATTCCCGCTTTCTAGAGCGGTTCTGCCCGAGCGTGGACCAGTGATAGGTCAGCTTCGCAAGCTGCTACTTGGGCGGACCAGGCGGCTCGCCTTCCTGCATCTGCTGAATCTCCTCTTCGGAGGGAACCCAAACTTGAAAGTTTCCCATCTGACGCCCTTCGCAGACGTAGCGAGGCCCGCGCATCACTGGATCATCGTCGTCGCTTGGCAGATGCAAGAAGGACAGGTTTTCCCACATGGGTCCCCCTGCCAGCAGCAGAGTCTCAGTGGACCCCGGGTGTATCGCCCATTTCGGTAACGCGTTGATCAAGAGTCCCCGGCCCACGAACTCATTCCGAGCGGCAACCTCTCGAACAATTCCCGCTAATACTTCAGCCGCGTAAGGGCCATAGTCCTTTGACCTTGGATCGCCCTGTTTCAGATCGTCAAGCAGAGGCCTCTCAGCATCAGAAAGTTCTTGCCCTACCCAGCTGACAAATATTGATCTCTCTCCCTCCGGCAAATGCTGAATCGCGGATCCGAACTCGTCTTTAGCCGCAGCCCCCTCCCCTCCCTCGTTGGGGTCGTTATGAATCTGGACGATGTAGGGAACCATGCCTCCCTGTCCATCAAACCTGGCCCATCCGATTCCTACGAACGCGTGACGGCGCAAGTGGGGTGGTATCCCCCGGGCAATGCGCGGTCGCCTCATGGCAGCAGCTGCGCGCTCCATGATGGCTGCGATAACCGCGTCCTGCCCCTGTTCCTTCTGATCGCCCGCGGACCACCACTCGGCAAGTTCCCTAGCGAGCCACTCGTCGGTTGGCTCACGCCTGGGACCAAGCTCTGCCAAACCGGTATACGCGAACGCCAGTCGATTGCACCAAACCACGGCCTTGTTGCGCTCATCGTCCTTGCGAACGATCTTGCCTTGGTCCAGCCATACCAAGCGCCGGTCGGACACCTGAATCGCCCAAGACTCCGTGATCAGGTTCAAGACGAGAGTCATGGCCTCACAACGTCACCGTAGCCCGCCAAGCGGCGGATACGTCCAAGGACCGTAGTTGCGCCTAACCGCAGCTTGACGAGCGGTACCTTCACCGGTTTCACTTCAGCGCCAAGGTACCGATCTAGTAGGGCCCCCACCTCGGCTCGGTTCCGGGCATCAGGTGCCCGTAGAGGTCGAACGTGACCTCGATCGAGGAATGACCCATGAACGACGACAGCGCCTTGGCGTTGACCCCGGCCGCGATCATGAATGAGGCATAGACAGGGCGAGCCTGGTGCAGCCGCAGCCGACCCAATCCGTGAGCCTTCCAACCTCGATTCCGCTCGCCGGTAGATCGTCGCGGACTGGAACGGCTTGCCCTTGCTGTCCCCAAAGACGAGGGCGTCGACGGGAGGCCCCCCCGACTGCGATCCGATGCTCCATCAGGTAGTCGCGGAGTAGACCCGGCAGCGGCGTCGTCCGCTGAGAATTCTTGGTCTTCGGCGCGACCGCGCCTCCTTCGGACCCCTGGACTCCCTAGCGCCCGACGGTGCGACTCTCCAGCCATCTGATGATTTCGTTGGGCGTCGCTTCCCCAGCCGCGATCTTCTCCACCATCGGAACATCCGTATCCGCATCTTCCCCCGCGAAGGGGCGGCCGTTGGCTTCTAGGAACAGCCACACGGAGAGGAAAGCGGCTCGCTTGTTGCCGTCCGGCAGGGGATGGTTGCGGGCCAGATGCTCGACCAGGACCGCCGCTTTCTCTACGAGCGTCGGATACGCGTCCTGATCGCCGAAGCCCGCCTGAGGTGCGGCGAGGGCAGAATCCGCAAGCGCGATCCTCGGCAAGCGAGCGACCTGCTCGGGAGTGGTGCCGAGCAATTCAGCGGCGATCTCGCAGTAATCGCCAAGCTCCAGGTAGATCGTCAAGGGCTACCTGGCGAGGCGGCGCAGGGTCTCGCGATTAGCCTGGATCGCAGCCTTGATCCGACTCTTGCGCTCCGTGCTGCTTCCGGGCAGGCCAAAGCGCAACTTGTCTCGCTCGGTCTTCGGGGGGGCGGGAGCTTTCGGCTTCATCGCGGACATATTGTTGCACTCGCTTCCACGGTACTTATGAGATGCGCTTGCCGGACTCAGAGGCGCCTACCGGAATCGAACCGGTGTAAACGGCTTTGCAGGCCGCTGCGTAGCCACTCCGCCAAGGCGCCGGGAAGCGGGATGAAGCCTAGCGCCGCTCAGGTGGATTCGTGCGGCGCTACTGCTCGTAGTCCTCGACGGTGCCGCCGTCGCGCATGCTGGCCTCGTCGGGGTCGTCGCCGGCGCGGCGGAGGGCGCGGCGCTGGCGCAGGTAGTCCCAGGCCTTGTCGAGCTGGACTTTCAGCTCGTCGAGGCGGGCGTGCTCGTCGTCGTCGAGGCCCTCGCCCTCGTGGCGGTGGAGGAGCTCCTCCTCTTCCTGGACCAGTTTGTCGATGCGCTCGAGTACCTGCTGATCGTCCATGGCGGCTTCCCTACCCGGTCTCCGAGGTTTCGACAACGCGGAAGCCGATGCCGGCTTTTTGGAGCCGCTCCAGCAGGGCGTCGCCCATCGCCTCGGCGGTGGTCAGCTGGCCGGCCTTGGCGGGAAGGTCGTCGAAGGCGAGGGAGAGGCCGGACTCGGCGAGCATCTTCGAGGTCTCGCTGTAGCCGGGGTCGCCGCCCTTTACCTCGGTGACGACCCGCTTGCCGCCGCCCTCACCGACGAAGACGACCTTGAACCAGCTCTTCTCGCGTTTCTCCTCGCTCGGCCCCTCCCCCGGCGCTTTCATCTTCAGCAGCAGCTTCCGCGTCGGCGGCAGCTGCGCGAGCGTGAAGCCGGCCCCGACCCCGGCGCCGATCGCGCCCACGGTGGCGAGGTGCTTGGAGACCATGTTGTGGCCGTAGGTGAAGTTGGGGCCGTAGCGCTCGAGCGCGGCGGCCGAGCGGCGGACGACCGGGCCGTCGATCGTCGGCAGCGGCACGGTCCAGCCGCCGAGCCGCTCGTTGCGGCGGACCCGCGCCGGCGCCGAGTGGACCTCGCGCCCGCTCGGGCGCTGCTCGGCCGCGCGCCGCTCCTTCGCCGCGCTCAGCGTCTGCCGGGCCCGGCCGAAGCCGTTGATCGCCGAGTGGTAGGTGCCGCCCGAGAAGCTGGCGTTGCTGCGGACGTAGCCGTTGACGGTCAGTGGCACGCCCTCGGGCAGCTGCTTGACCGTGAAGTAGGCGCCGAGGTCGTGCGGGATCGAGTCGAAGCCGCAGCAGTGGACGAGGCGGGCGCCGCTGCGCTCGGCCTCGGCGTGGTGCTCGACCCACATCCGGTCGACGAACTCGGGCTCGCCGGTGAGGTCGCAGTAATCGGTGCCGGCGGCCGCGCAGGCCGCGACCAGCGGCTCGCCGTAGAGGGCGTAGGGGCCGACGGTGGTGATCACCACTCGGGTCGACTCGGCGACCTTGCGCATCGCCTCGGGGTCGGACGCATCGGCCTCGATCAACTCGGGCGCGGGGGCCTGCGGCGACGCTGCTGCCAGGCGCGCTTTCACCGCCTCCAGCTTCGCGCGGTTGCGACCGACCAGCGCCCAGCGCATCTCGGTCGGCCCGTGCGCCGCGAGGTAGTCGGCGGTAAGGCCGCCGGTGAAACCGGTCGCCCCGAAGAGAACGAGGTCATAGGGGCGCGAGCGCTCCATCCGCGGAGATTCTCTCAGGGTTGGGGCGCAGATGCAGCACGTGCAACGGGCGCCGCAGACGACCAGTCAGCGACCACGACGCCCGTTGCACGTGCACGACAGAAACGGGCGGGTTTTACAAATGTCAGGCCAAAGTCAAAGAAATGGATAAACAACCCCGACTCGCTTTTCGCAAATTCCGGAAAGACGGAGGGCGATGTCGCTACGAGGCCGAAGCGGGCGCCGGCTCGCCGCTCTCGACCGGGTGCCCACCGGCGCGCCACACCCCCACCCCCTTGCCGACGTGGGTGACGTCGAAGCCGGCGCGCTGCAGGATCGAGGCAGCAAGGCCGCTGCGCTTGCCGCCGCGGCAGATCGTCGCGATGCGGCGGTCGCGGGGCAGCTCGTCGAGGCGGCCGGCAAGGTCGCCGTAGGGGATGTGGAGGGAGCCGGGGATGTGCTCTCCGGCGTACTCGGAGGCGTTGCGGACGTCGAGGACGACCGGACCGCCGTCGGCGTCGACGCGGCGGGCGAGCTCGTCGGGGTCGATCAGCTCGATCCGGTGCACCGGCCGCTCCTCCGTGCGCCAGGCGGTCATCCCGCCCTCGAGGTAGCCGCGGACGGCGAGCCCGACCGAGGCCAACATCTGCGCCGCGCGACGCTCGTCGCCGCTGGAGGCGGCAACGACGACGATGTCGCTCCCCTCCGGGGCCACGCGCGAGACCTTGGTCGCGAAGCCGGTGTCGTAGGAGGAGGCGCTGAGGGCACCCTCGATATGGGCCTCGTCGAACTGCTCGTTGGTGCGACCGTCGATGACGACGGCCCCTTCCTCGACCAGCTCCTCGACCTCGTGCGGGCTGAGCGGCGCGGGGGTCCCGAAGTCCTCGACCAAGGGGCCGCGGTTGAGCCCGACGATGCGCTCGACGTTCGGCGGTTTGTCGCCGAGCGAGCCAACCTGCTCCTCGACGAACTCGGCCTCGTCGGTGATCTGCAGGGCGCGGTTGTGGCGGCGCTCGAAGCCGATCGTCGAGGAGCACTTGAGGTCGAGCCCGGAGCCGCCGCAGAGCGAGCCGCCGAGGTGGCCGGGCCAGACCTCGACCTCGTCGGGCAGGGTCAGCAGGCGCTCGTGCAGGGAACGGAACATGTCGGCAGCGCCCTCCCGCGGTTCGACCGCGAGGTCGGGCCGGGCGACGTCGCCGATGAAGAGGGAGTCGCCGGTGAGGAGAGCCCAGGGCGCCCCGGCGCGCCCCTTGTCGCTGAGCAGGAAGCAGGTGTGCTCCGGCCGGTGGCCGGGGGTGTGGACCGCCTCGACCACGAGGTCGCCCAGCTCCAGCTTCCAGCCATCCCGGAAAGGCTCGTGCGGGTGCTCGGCCTCAGCCTGCTCGTGCACGTGGACCGTCGCCCCGGTGCTGCGACAGAGTCGCCCGTGCCCGGAGACGTGGTCGGCGTGGTTGTGGGTCTCGAGCACGTGCCCGATCCGCACCCCGTGCAGCCCCGCCAGCCGCCGGTAGGGCTCGATGTCCCACTGCGGATCGACCACGACAGCGACGCCGGATTCGCGGTCGGCGACGAAGTAGGAGGCACAGCCGAGGTCCTCGTGGATGATCTGGCGAAAAAGCATCTTCTCCCTCGCTGGTCAGGCTAGCGCGCCGCCCGCGCCGCCACAGCTAGAATGCCTCCCGTGCGGCTGTAGCTCAGCTGGCTAGAGCGTCTGCTTGCCATGCAGAAGGTCGAGGGTTCGAATCCCTTCAGCCGCTTCTACGAAAAGCCCCGCTCCGGCGGGGCTTTTCCGTTTCCGGGTGCGGCCCATGCCGCCGCTGCGACCTCTATGACTTTCGCTCTCGCTGCCCATTGCTGCCCAATCAGCGATACGAATTGCTTAGTCGTCCAGGCTAGGGTTGCGAAATCGTGTTAGGCCGGGTTTGTGTTTTCGCCGCTTCGGCCGACGCCTCGGCCAACTACCGGGCTGCCGCCGTTGAGGTAGGTACGGCGCTGGCGGAACGCGAAATTGGAGTCGTATTTGGCGGCGTGAATATCGGGTTGATGACGGCAGTGGCCGATGCTGCCCTCTCTGCCGGTGGGCAGGTCATCGGCGTGGTGCCGGAGGCGACCTCCCTCCCCTTGATCCACCGTGGCCTCAGCGCTACGCACAAGGTGCCGTCGATGCACGCCCGCAAGGCGAGAATGGCTGAACTTTCGGATGCCTTCATCGCCTTGCCAGGCGGGCTTGGCACCTTTGAGGAGATTCTGGAGGCGGCAACTTGGACTCAACTTGGAATCCACGCAAAGCCATGCGGCATTCTCAATATCGACGGTTATTTCGACCCGCTTCTAGAGCAGCTGGCGCGGGCCGAGGACGATGGCTTCCTGCGAAGCGATCATCGGAACATCTTGATGGCTGAGTCAACGATCAATGTTTTGCTTCAACGCTTGAGCGCCTGGACGGCACCACCTCCAAAGCGCAGCGTTGCCTAGAGAGAAGATGTTGAGGGGGCGGGTATAAGGCGCGAGCGCTGGAGGAAGACGAGTGCCTGCACGGCGAGCGCCACTGCCGCTGCGAGTCCAAAGGCGACACCGGTCTCTAGTCCGGGCAAGGCGACCGCGAGCGCAAAACAAAAGGCAGCAAAGCCATAGAAGCCGATGAGGAAGTTACTCAGGAGTACGCCGAGTTGATTCACCCCGCTGTGGGCATGGGTAAACACCGCGAGGATGCTGGTGATGATCGGAAAAGGCGCTAGCAGTCCACTGAGATGAGGTCCGAGAGCGCCTGAGATAGCAGTCAGTGCCAGCACCAGGCAAAGCGCGGCGACGGCACGCGCGGGGAGATCCCACCAGGGCAATGGAGCAGCGGCAGGGGGCGGCCAAGGTACCGGGGGCAGCACCCTAAGCCCAGTGGCGAAACAGATAGCGACCAATACGAGCGACAGCGACAGCGCTCTGCGGCGTGCCCCTCAATTGTTTGGGTCGCCCCATGGCGCCCCGGCCTCGGGGAGGCGGCGATTCTGCCCGGTTCTGCCCTTTAGGACCGGGAGCAAGCGCTGCGGCTCAGACTGCGATCCGCGGCCGAAGATAGGTTCGCCCCACCGTGGAAGCAGTGAGCCTAATCTCCGTGGCCCTGTCGTCGATCATCGCCCTCGCCGCGATCGGTGCAGGCGTCTGGCAGCAGCGCCAGCGGCTCAACCACGAACGAGAGACGGTCGATCGCGAAAGCGTTCGCTCAACTCTCGCCGAGACGGCCGCGATCCTTCACCGGGCCGAATACGCGATCGACGAGGTCAACGCCGCGCTGATGGGGCATGCCGCGACGATGTTCGACCCCGCCCACCCCGAGCGTGCGGAGTCGGTGACGGGCCTGGAGATGGTGGGTCGAGAACTCGATCGGGCGATCGGCCTACTGCGGGTGCAATTCGGTCCCGACTCCAGCACGACGGCTGCGCTTGAAGAGGCGGGCGCTGCACTGCTGAAAGGCTTCCGAGCCGTGCGCCGCATCCGGTTCCGCTCTCAGCCAAATCCTCGAATCGAAGATGCCAACGATGCCCAGATGGAAGCGGTCGAGCAGGCGCGTGAGGCTTTCAAGGCCGCGGTAGCGAGTTTCGTTGAGCGCGCACACGCTGCGGCTGGGGCGCATCTACTGGAGCGATAGGCGCGGTCGGAGTCGCCTTCGTCGACGGCCGGTCCAGCTGGAGGCCGACCTCGGAGAGGGCGCCTAGCCGCTCAGATCGACTCGTTGGACCGATAGGAAGAAGGCGCCGCCGTTCGTCCCGCAGGTCACTCCGACAGGTTCGCTCTTGCAGGTCATCGGGCCGCGCTCCAGGAAGTCCCCGTAGGGCAGGGTCCGGTCGGCGATCCCTCGCATCGAATCGCCGTAGCAAGCAAAGGTCGCCGTCCCGCTGGAATCGACCGACAGCCGATGCCCGTAGTCGAGCATGCAGGCGGCTGGCTTGGCGACCGAAGGGGTGAAGCGCTTGCGAAAGATTTCGCAGGTCGCGGCTTCCGACGAGAGGCTGCATTCGATGTTGCCGCTCGGGGTCGCGAACCGCACTTCATCCGACGACGCGGAGCCGGACGCGGGTCGAGATTCGGGGGGCGCTGGGACCGGACCCTGCGAGGCCGAGGACCGACAAGGCGTCTCTAGCGGCATCGGCCCCTCGGGATGGTAGGGCGCCCGCGGCGGGAGCTTCGCGAGGGCCTGCGTGTAGTAGGCGGCGCCGCGGCACTCTTCCCGCCCCGAGGCTTCGATCGAGCCGGGGAAGCGAAGGCGATCCTGCTGCCCTTCGCCTTCGGGGTCGCGTATGTCGATGGTGCCCGCGGCTGTCGCGGTGGGCGACCCCCAGCCCTGCCAGGTCAGGCCAGTCCCGACCACCGCGCCGTCGACGTAGAAGCTGTACTCGGCCGGTTCGACGTACTTCGCCACGATCCCCGAGGCGGGCAGATAGGTCTTCTCGGGCGCCCGTTCGGTGACGACCGTCTTCTCGATGATGGTCGTCGAGCCGCCGCCGCAGCCAATGACCGCGAGCGTCGCCGCAACTCCGAGCAGCACCCCCAGCACCTTCCGCATCGGGCGATCCTATGACGGAAGCGCCCCGCGGACGAGTGGCGCCGGAGGGACGCACAACTAGGCCGTTCGCCCTGGCAACTCCGCGGATTCTGACTTCAATTCGCTCTCAGCGAGAGAGACAGTTGGAGGCCACGCAACCGCACCCGCTGCGTTTGGCCAGATCAGTACCCGCTTGGCGTGGTTACTGCCATCGACGCGTGGTCCGTCGGGAATACCGAAAACGAAAAAGGCAAGATGGCCAGCCACAAAGACAGCATGGAATCCTTTGATGGCTTCCTCGTAGGACGGCTGGGGCTCATCGCTGCGGCCGTAGCCCGCAGCGTGCAGGTTGAAGCTGACCGGCCATTCCCCTCGCCCGTCATAGCGGCCGATCCAGGCGACGCTATTGGGCAGAGGTGCTCGATTTTCGGCAAACCATCTGTACATCGCGGGACCGATCACTTCGGGCTGCCTCGGGATCGCACGCAAAGCCACCAAGACGGTCTTCGTGGCCCACACGGCAATGGCAAATTGCTCGGTGATCGAGTAGCTGCAGGGCTGATCTGTAATCGGGCCGGAGAGCAAGGGCTTAACCGTGTTCTCTAGGTCGCTCATCCAGCCGTTATTGCAGGTTTCGCAAACGTCTCGCACCGTCTGCGAGAAGGCGTCGCCCGTCCAGCGATTCTCCTCCATAGGACCACCATCCACCAAATCTTGAAGGCTCCGCTTGTGGTCGACCTCCTCCACATCAGGAAACAACTCCCGCATCCATTCTGGGAAGACGTGCTCTCGACTCATGGGGCCGGTCGAGTCGCAGAAGACACACGGCATCGGAATCGCCCCGCGATCAACCGAGAGGCCGATAGACAGCATCGAGGGCGACTATCCGCCGAGCAAGCTCGACAGCATCGCCATCGCTTAGAGAGGCGGTCGTTGCCTTCAGAGTGCCCTCATCCCCGACTGCATCCTTAGCGTTGAGAGCGTCCATCAACGCTATGAACTCCTCCCGCTCGTCGGCGGCGAAATCGTCAGGGCGAAGCGGTGAGAGGTATTCGCCAGCCCAATGAAGGCGCGTTTGAATCGGCTCCGCGCTAACTGCTAATGCCTCGACCGCTTGCCAAAGTCGTTGCTGTGGCATGAAAGCAGCCTAGGCCCAGGATCGGCGGCCATTCGGAAGATCAAGGCGTTTGGGCAGCGGGCGGCTCTCGCTGCCCAAACTCAGCGGAACCGTGCCTGACTCAGCCGAATCTCTCAACGGCACGCTTTCGGCCTTTTGGCTCTAGACTGCGGGCACGGCTGCTAGGTGGATCGTTTGCCATGCAGAAGGTCGAGGGTTCGAATCCCTTCACCCGCTTCGAAGGAAAGCCCCGCTCTGGCGGGGCTTTTTCTGTGAGAGCGCGACTGGGAGCAGCTAAGCCCCAAACAGCAGTTGGTGAGATCGCTGTCGTAGGCGCAAATCGTATGCGGCGACGGATCCCGCGCTGCGAGCAGCCAGTAGATGCACCGTCGACGGGCCTGGTTGATCTGCAGAAACGAACCGTCCTCTACAAACCGAACCGTTTGTCTCGGCACCAGGCGCGTCCGCCTAGAAGTAGTCGACGGGCTCGACATGCACACTGTCGACCGTCGGCTTTTGGGGCACCGGCCTCAAGAAAACCGCCAGCTGTCCCTTGCCGGTGTCCTCGAACCGGATGAACTCTAAATCCGATACTGAGGACGGGAATAACTCCGCGCGTCGCCGCGCGTGATTGACCTCTCGCAGAATTGCGTTGAAGCGGTTGGAACGCTCGAGAACGACGGTGGCGTAAAGGCTGACAGCCGTGCCGATGAGGATGAAGAGAAACGGTGACGCGGCGTCGGTCCACCAGGAGGGCAGGTCGGCCATGGCCCGAATAGTGACACAGGCAAACTAGAAATTTCACGGTGTCAGTGCATAAACTGTCCCGGCTGTGGGAGACCGACCGTCAGGCAGAGTGGAATCGGACGAGCCGCCTGTCCGCTTCCGTGAGCACCCGATCGCGGCGTTGTTTCAGGAACCGGGCTTCTTACGAGAGCGCAAGGACGCAGCTAAAGCCAAGGAAGCGACCGAAAAAGAGGCCGCGGCGGCGGCGGCGAATGACAAGGCGGTCGAGGCTCGAAACCGCCTAAAGGTCAAGGTCGGCCGGCGCGCTACCGAGGTCAGCCTTCCCGCTTGCGGGTGTTGTTGCGAGCACGCGGAGCCCGCCGCCCCGGAGGGAAAGAAAAGCGGGGGTGGTGACGGACTAGCCGCGGGCATATGGAAGGCGATCGGCGCTGCCGCCGCCGGGATCACCGCCACCGGGGCGATCGTTGCGGTCGGCGCTGCGGAGACCTGGATCCGCTTCAACGCGGTCGGAATTCCTGCGACCCAAGCGATCAGCGTTCAGCCGAAGGGGGAGTCGCTGGCCCTCGGTGCGCAGGAGACGATGATCTTCGTCGGCATCGCCCTAGTCGCCGTCCTCCTGGTCTATTTCGCCGATCCAGAGGGAGTGATCCGGTGGGTCACGCTGGCGCTCCTCGCCGGCCTGGCGGTCGGCGCGGGCACCTACATCGTTTTCGGCACTCACCTCGGCTGTTGGTCGAAGGTTGCATTGATCATCCTTGCGGTGACGCTGCTTGTCGGGTGTGTGGCGGTTGGACACAGAACCGACACTCTCTTCTGGCCCCTGGCCCTCTCAGTCTTCGTCGCCTCCCTGATCTTCTCCGCGGCAACCGGCATCTTGATCGTGAAGCAGCAGAAGTTCGTGCAGGGGGTGGCGATCCTGCGCGGCGCCAGCGACAGCGGGCTCACCGGCGTCTACATCGCTGCCACTGACAAGACGATCTACTTCGCCCAGAACGTAACGAGGGACGAAGATCAGAAGTCACGGATGGCGATGTTGGAGGTTCCACGCGAAGGAGCCACCTATGCCGTCGGACCGCTCGAGTCGCGAGGCGACGCGGCGTTACGCGAGAGATTGATGCTGGAACAACTGGTCTCAAGCCGCGAACGGGGTGGGGTGACGCCCGAGGAAGCGCCTAAGGAGCCCGGAACCGACGTCGGCGCCAAGGAAGAAGAGGAAGCGAAGAAAGGCGAGGAGAAGAGCAAATCCGAGGCGGACAGCTCAACCGGTGAGTCGGAGAGGGCAACGGGAGCCAGTGAAGCGAAAACCGTCGCCGAGGCGTTCGGAGCCGGCGCGGTCGAAATCCACAGGACGGTCGCAAAACCTTGGGATTGCCTGGTCCGGTACGCCTCGGCCGGAAGCGGATTGCTCGGACGATGGTGGACCTCCTGCAAGACGGCCGACGAATTCGAACGCGACCGGGCGTCGATGTTCACGATACGCGACGAGCTGGCGCTGCCGAGTCGCTTTCAGCTCGCCTACGACATGCGCGTCAAAGCACACTTACAGCTCGGTGCCGAAGTGACCTACATAACCGGCCCGGTCGCCCCTCAATGCGAACATGCGAAGCCGATGCCCTGCGGCTACAGGTGGAAGGGCAGCGCGGCCGGAAGCGGAGTCGAACAGATCTTTTTGCCCGAACCGCAGCTGGTGGAAGGACCGCGGCGCAAATGCACCGAAACCGCGATTGCCGAAACGCCGAAATGGATGCAGTGCAAATCTCAGCCGTAAGCTGAGGATCGAAGGCTCGAATCCGTTCAGCCGCTGTTCACCGCCACAGCTCGCGGCGCAACATTGCGTTGCCTCTTTCGAGCTGATCGATGGTGGCACTGGCGACCGAGCGCGTTCGGGTGGCGCGGTTGATGCGGGCCTGGATCTCCCGGTGGGACTTCTTGGTGCGGCGGGAGACGTTGGCGACGAGGCGGTTGCGCTCGGCACGCAGGCGCTCGCGGGCCGCATAGGCCGACTCTCGCTCGGGTTCAGAGGCCGCTGGCTCGACTTGGGGCTTGACGGGGAGGATCGGCTTCTTCGGGTTCGGATCGTCGGTCGGGAAGAGCTGCAGGGCGGTCTCGCTCATGATCGCCTCGTCCAGCTCGGCGCCGCCGGAGCTGAGGGCGGCGAAACCTTCGCCGGTCTCGCCCCGCTCTGGATCGGGCTCGTCCAGCTCGACCTCGTCCTCCTCGCCGGTCGGCGAGAGGTCGAGGGCATGGCGACGCTCCAGCTCGATCTCGTGGGCCAGCGCCTTCAGCCGCTGATCGGCTGGCATCAGCAGGTAGCTCATCTGCCGGCGCGGTCCCGGGGTCGCCCGGATGAAGCGACCGACCACCTGGCGGAAGAAGAGCTCGGTCCGGGCGGCGGTCGCGTAGACCCCGACCCGCAGGCGGGGGATGTCGACGCCCTCCGACACCATCAGGACCGAGACCAGCCAGCGCCGATCGGATACGGCGAAGTCGGCGATGCGACGGCTGGCACCGGGCTCGTCGCTCATCACGATCTCGGGTCGCTCGCCCGAGATCGCTGCCAGCCGAGCCGCGATCGCCCGCGCGTGGTCCTGATCGGAGGCGATGACCAGGCCACCCGCGTCGTGGTGCCCGTCGGCGCGCACCTCACTCAGCCGGGCGTCCCCGTCGCGCAGCACCTCGCCCATCCACTCCCCTTCCGGGTTCAGCGCCGTCCGCAGACGCCGGGCCGACTCCGCTGCCGGCAGGACGAGATCGAAGTCGGCGCTGCGCAGCCGCCCGTCCGAGAGCCACTCCATCTCGCCGTCGTACGGGAGGAAGGTGATCGGCCGGCAGACCCGGTCGACCAGCGCCTGCGGGTAGCCGTAGACGTAGTCGGCCTGGCTGAGGCCGTCGTCGTCGTAGGTGACCCACGGGATGGCCGAGTTGTCGGAGCGGAAGGGCGTGCCCGAGAGCAAGAGCCGGAAGCGGGCGCCGTCGAAGGCCTTGCGGGTCTGCAGGCCCCAGGCGGCCTGATCGCCCATGTGGTGCGGCTCGTCGGCGATCAGCAGGGTCGGCCGGCGGCCGGCGGCCAAGCGGTGCGTCTCCGGTCCGGCCGCGATCGTCTGGTAGGTGACGGCGACGCCGTGGAAGTCGGTCGACTCGGGCCCGTCCGAGTTCGGCCGGTTCGGCTCGAGGTCGATCCCATACCGGGCCGCGTCGGCCGCCCACTGGCGGCAGATGTGGGTGGTCGGACCGGCCACGACGACGCGCGAGACGAACCCCGCTTTCAGCATCCGATGGGCGATGTGCAGGCCGAAGGTGGTCTTGCCGGCCGCCGGCGTGGCCGAGGCCAGGAAGCTCGTGCCCGAGTGCGCCCGCACGGCCTCGGTGGCCACCTCCTGCCATGCGCGGAGAGGACGGGCCGCGGGCCAATCCGGGAGCGGTCGGGCACGCGCCCTGCCGTTGACCGGGTGCTGAGAGGCGTCGTACAAGGGCGGCCACAATAGGGCCGCCCGCGGTCGGAGGCCGATCGACCTCGCCCTCTCGGAGATCTCCGCAAGATTCGAAAACCCTCGTGTACTTGACAACGGTTGAATGCTCGGGATTACGGTTGTGACATGCCGCCTGACTGGCACGAGCTGTGGGCCTTCCTGATCGCCTTCCTCGCGGCTCTGATCCTCGGCGTCTTTTTCTTCTGCTATTGCTGGGATCCACAGGACTACGCCAGGCGCAAGCTCAATCAGCCTCTGGGGTCGCTCGATGCGACCTGGAAATTCAACGACAATTGGGCAACCAACGCGACCGCTGCGGGGGCGTTGCTGAGCGGCCTGTTCAGTGCCACTACGGCAAAGGCGTTCCTCGGCGAAAACGCCGAAGCCCTCACCGCGCTGGCGACCGTTGGCGGGGCGATCGCCCTGCTCTTGGTCGCCGCCGCCCCCATCGTCGTCCTGGCCACCAAGAGCTACAAGGGGTCCGACGGCAGTCGAGGCGATGCCTTCACCGTCGGCGGGGTACTGCTGGGCGCCGTTCTGGTCTTGGCCGCTGCCGCAGGCCAACTCTGGGTGGTCGCCTACACCGCCTCCGAACTCGATCTCGGCAGCGCGGGCTGGCTCGTCTGGGTGGGCTTCGCGGTGGGGATCACCATTCTCGGCACCTACAGTTTCCGGTCTCTCAAGGACCTGCTCGAAAGGGGAACCGAAGAGAAAACGACCGAACCCGCCGCGGAGATCGAAGCCGCCAAACTCATCGTCAAAGCGATCGAAGCCGCAGAGAAGCAGGCACCCGAGCAGCAGGAAGAGACCTTCCTCGAACTCCACCGCACAATCGACGCCCAAGAGGACAGAGCAGGCGAAAGGTACCGGCAGCGGCACCGCAGCGCCCTTCTCTAGGTCCCTGGAGGGCTGACCCGATCATGTGTGAACTGTCCGGGCTGATCCAGCACTCCTTCGCGGTGCGCATTCCCCGCGAGCTCCAGCCGCAGTACGCGGAAGAGGGCGTTTCCGATGCCCATCGGCTCCTGCGGAAGATCTTCGAGGCCAAAGGATTCGCGCTCGGCGAGGCCGGGATGCATTACAGCCGCTGGGGAGCAGGCGGCGATGGACCGTGGGACCACAGCGCTCTGGTCCGCAATCGCCAGACGACGATCGAGCCACGCCCATTCCCCTTCAAGGAAAAGGAGCTTCCGAACCCGGTCGCCTGGAGCAAGCGGGAGTGTCCCCAGCAGCCCAAGCCGGAGGACCCGTGGGAGGGCTTCGTGATCGGCGGGATCGACCGAGCCGTGGAAAGCCATCAAAAGGACTTCCTGCTCGAAAAGACCGAAGGGCCCAGCGCAGACGAAGACGAAGGAACCGCGCTGTCGCAACTCCTCTGCCAGCTTCTTGCCCACCGCCGCTCCCGCCTCTTCGGAATACCCCTGGCCCGCGAGACGGTCAACATTCTCCTCCCCTACGCCCTGCTCGAACCCCACGAGCGGGATCGACCCGAGCTGGGCGGCTGGTTTGCCCAGCCCGCGCTCTCGCTCTTCTACGTCTACGGATCACGGGGCTTCCGCCCGATCTTCTCTTTCAGCCTCTTCCTGATTCCCTGCGACACCTCTTCAGCAAAGCTCCCGACGCGACGCATGTCAGGCCCCGAGATGCACGACTCGGTTCGCAACCAATGGCCGCTCGCAACCGCCTTCGACGTCAAAAACAGGCCCGCGTTCACAGTATCGGGGCCGCTCGGCGACTATCTGGCCGCCGCAGCAGGCCCCGCGATGAACTCGCTCGGCATTCAGCCGGCGACCGCAGCCTGGACGAGGAGCGCGGGTGAGAGCGACTCCCACCGCCGAAGGCTGACCCTTCGGATATTCACCGAGGCGACTCTCTTCGCCTTGGCGCTGCGCATGATCGGGGGAGAGTCCACCCTTCCCGACGAAAAGACGAGGAAGGAGATCGGCGACCACGTTCTAACCACCCTCTCGGCCTCCCGTGTCTCCTCGGTGGTTGTCGTCGACGATAACTGCGCAGCGGCCCAGCCCCCATCCGAGGACCCGCAAACTCCCTGCGGCAAACCTGACCTCCCAAAACGGCTCGCCGAAGTCTCCGCAGCCATTTCCTGGCCCTACCAGATGCCGGCTCAAAGCCGGGACGGCTACCGCCTCGACCGCGACTTCGTCGATACCGAAGAGCAGGCAATGGTCGTTCTTCCCGCCAACCGCTGCATCGTTACCGTCGGCGATCGCTGCGCCCAGCAGGGCCTGGAAAGCTCCGTGCTCCTCGAGGCCGGGTTGACGGCCTACATGGTCATCGGCGCGGCGACGGCAACCGGGATGATCCGCAGCGTCTTCCGGGACATCTCCCGTTCCGATCGCTCCAAGCCCGGCTCGATCGCCGACATCGAGCGCGAAGCGATGGTGGAGCTGCATGAGACCTACGACCTCGAAATCATGACCGAGACCTACCGGAGGCGCTACCGCCTGCTCCGCGACCACCTCGGCATCACCGATGAATTCAAGGCCCTCAGCGACAAGCTGGAGGCGCTCTACCGGGAGACGAGCACGCGTTTCGAGGGCCGATCGGAGAAACGTCTGCATCTCCTCACCTGGGCGACGGCGATCCTGAGCGCCGTGATCGCCGCCGGCACTCTGATCCTCATCTTCAAAGGCGGCTGACTTCAGCTTGTCGCCGATGCGGCTCGCGAGCCAGGCTGGACTCCAGTGCGCCAGGAATTAGCGCGCGACTGGATGCCCGTCGGTTACTCCTACTGATTAATGGGTAGCCTGTGGTCGTTCCCACATGATCCATCCCCCACCGACGCGAGGCAGCGGAGGAGCGTGACGACAATCGAGTACGGCGCCGTCGTATCCCTGGCCACGGCTGCCCTGATGACGCTTCTCCCTGCCTTCGCGTCGGCTTAGACGTCTGGCCAGGCTAGGTTCACGAACTGTCGCGCAGCTCGGAGATCAGGTCGTCGAGGTCGAGTGGAGTAGTGCCCATCTCGACGCCTTTGCCATCGGGCGCCATCGGCCACTGCTCGCGTGGGCGGTCCCAGTAGAGCTCGACGCCGTTCTGGTCGGGGTCGGAGAGGTAGAGGGCCTCGCTGACGCCGTGGTCGGAGGCGCCTTCGAGCGGCCAGCCGGCTTCGCTGAGACGCCGCAGGGCGTCGGCGAGGGCGCGGCGGGTCGGATAGCGGACCGCCGTGTGGAAGAGGCCGGTGGTACCCGGAGGCGGCGGCGAACCGCCTTTCGAGCTCCAGGAGTTGAGGCCGATGTGGTGGTGGTAGCCGCCAGCGGAGATGAATGCCGCGTTGGCGCCCCAGCGCTGCATCAGCTCGAAGCCGAGGATCCCGCAGTAGAACTCGAGCGCCTGGTCGACGTCGGCGACCTTGAGGTGGACGTGGCCGATGTCGACGCCGGGATCGATCGGCTCAGCCATCGAGGGCTCCATCCAGGGCTTGGTTGACGAGGCGGTCGGCGTCGGCGTTCTCGGCCCGCCGCACGTGGCGGATCGACCAGGAATCGAACCCCCCCAGCGCCCGCTTCACCTCTTCGTGCAGCTCTTTCATCCCGGCGTTTTTCACTTTGTAGCGGCCTTCGACCTGCCGCACCACCAGCTCCGAATCGCCGATCAGCTCGACCTCACTGGCACCGTGGGTCGCGGCGAGCTCGATCCCGCGCAAGAGCGCCCGATACTCGGCGACGTTGTTGGTCGCCTCGCCGATCGTCTCCCCCACTTCCTCCAGCACCTCGCCGTCGCCGCGGACGACGACCCCGATCGCCGCCGGTCCCGGGTTGCCGCGGGCGCCGCCGTCGACGTTGACCGTGACCCGGCTCATCGACTCGGCGCCCGTTCGCCGACGAGGCGCAACTGGCCGTCCTGCTCGACCCGGGCGTTCCACTGCCGCGCGGCCGCGTCGAGCTGCTCGACCTCGCCGCCTTTGCCGAGCTCGGCGACCGGGCTCAGCTCGTCGGCGATGTCGACGCTCCACTGGTACCAGGAGAGCTCCCAGGCGACCGTGATCCGCACCTCTTCGGGAGCGCCGGCCGAGGAGCCGACTGAGGCTCGCGGTGCCCCGAGGGTGCGGGTCAGGCCGGCGACGGCGCGGCCGGCCTCGCTGGAGTTGAAGCGGGCGACCGCGCGTTCGAAGGGGGTGAAGCCGAGTTCGTCCACGGGTGGCAGCGGGCGCCGACGTGGAGCCGTGGACGGCGTGGGCGCAGGCGCGCCCGGGCGGCGGTCGCGACGGTGGAAGAGCCGGCGCAGGCGGCCTTCGTGGCTGTGCCCCTTTGACTCGGGCTCCGGCTCGCTCCCGGCTCGCCAGCCCAGCCCCTCGGCCCGGGCGACGCAAAGCTCGCAGACCGACCTCTGATCCCGGCCCTCGAAGAAGCCGTGGACTCGCTCGCCGGCGAGGATCGTCCGGCCGCAGATCGAGCAGCCCTCTCCCATCTAACCTTGCTGGAGAGAGGATTTCAGCCGCATCACGGCCTTGGTGTGCAGCTGCGAGACCCGCGACTCGGTGACGCCGAGGACCTCGCCGATCTCGCGCAGGGTGAGGTTCTCGTAGTAGTAGAGGGCGACGACGAGCTGCTCGCGCTCGGGCAGGCCGCCGATCGCCTCGGTCAGCAGGTCCTTGACCTCGGTCGAGGCCAGCGCCTCCTGCGGGTCGGCGGCGCTGTCGTCGGCGATCGTGTCCAGCAGCGAGACTTGGTCGCCGGAGGAGTCGGAGACGGTCCAGAGCTCGTCCAGCGCGTAGACGGAGGAGTTGGCGATCTCCAGCAGCGCCGACTGCAGTTCCTCTTCGGTCATGTTCAGTTTCGAGGCGAGCTCGGCCTCGGTCGGAGCCCGCTGCAGCTCGTGCTCCAGCTTCGCCTGGGCGGCTTCGATCTCGCGGGCGCGGGAGCGAACCGAGCGCGGCACCCAGTCCAGCGAGCGCAGTTCGTCGATGATCGCGCCGCGGATCCGGGTCATCGCGAAGGTCTCGAATTTGATCCCCCGCTCCGGCTCGAAGCGCTCGATCGCGCCGATCAGGCCGACGAGCCCGTAGGAGATCAGATCGGCGTCTTCGACGTGGGACGGCAGGCCGGCGCCGAGGCGGCCGGCGACGAACTTGACCATCGGCGAGTAGGCGACGACGAGCCGCTCGCGGGCGCCCTCGTCCCCCCTGTCCTTGTAGCGGCGCCACAGGTCGCGGAGCTCAACCTCTTTCACGCCCGTTTCCACTAGGGCATCCTACGGTCGTTTGCGGGGGTTTGGCTCATGCGCGGGGGTGGCTTGCAGCGTAAGTGTCACGCAGACGGGCGGCGTCGACTCGGGTGTAAATCTGGGTGGTCGAGATCGACGCGTGACCTAGTAACTCCTGAATCGTACGCAGATCTGCCCCGCCCTCGAGCAAATGCGTTGCAAAGGAATGCCTAAGTGAATGTGGGGAGACGCCGGCGGCGAGGGCGGCTTCGCGGGTCCAGAGGCCGAGGCGGCGGGTGACGTCGGAGTTGGAGAGGCGGCGGCCGCTCTTGGAGAGGAAGAGCGCTTGCTCGCGCGGGTCGGCGCGGAGGGCGTGACGACCCTTGTCGAGATAGCGGCGCAGCGCCCGCTGGGCGGGCTCGCCAACCGGCAGCAGTCGCTCCTTGCTGCCCTTGCCGAGGACCCGCAGCTGCTCGGTCTCGAAGTCCAGCGAGCCTTCGTCGAGGTTGACGATCTCCTCGCAGCGCAGGCCGCAGGAGTAAGCCAGCTCGAGCATCGCCCGGTCGCGCAACTCCAGCGGCGTGTGCGCTGGGATCCGCTCCAGCAGCGAGCGCATCTGCTCCGTGGTGAGGACGTGGGGCAGCTTCTCGGCCCGCTTCGGGCTGGAGACGAGGTCGGCCGGGTTGGCGCTGGCCCTGTCGGTGCGGACGAGGTACCCGTAGAGGCCGCGGATCGCCGCGAGCTTGCGGGCCACCGTAGCCGGCGCTGCGCCGGCGTTGGAGAGGCCGGCTCCATAGCGCCGTACGTCGCGGTGACGGATGTCGCCGGGCCCGAGCCCCTGCTCCCCGGCCCACTCGGCAAAACCGCCGAGGTCGACACCATAAGCGCGGCGGGTGCGCTCCGCCGAGCCGCGAGCGCGCAGGTCGCGGTCGTAGGCGCTGAGGGCTGCCTCCCAGTTCATCGAGGCTTCATTCGCCCCGCTGCCGCCGCGTCCTTTCGCGCGGGCGCTAACCGATAAAGATCGGGGTTCCGACTTCGACCTGATCGTAGAGTTCTTCGACGTCTGGGATGGCCATCCGCACGCAGCCGTGGGAGGCGGCGCTGCCCAGCGAGTAGGTCTCTTCGGTGCCGTGGATGCCGGCGCCTTCGTAGATGCCCATCCAGCGAGCCTTGATCGGGTTCGACGGCCCCGGCGGGATCGTCTGCCCGGCGAGGCTGCCGGCCCAGTCGCTCGTCGGCACGTGCCAGACCGGGTTTTCTTCCTTTTCCTGGATCGCGTACAGCCCTTCCGGCGTTTCCAGCCCTTCCATGCCGACGGCGACGGTGTAGGTCTTGGCCAGCTTCAGATGCTTCCAGAGGCGCAGGGTGAAGGTGGAGCGGTCGAGCGTGAGGTAGGAGGGGTACTCGGCCGCCACCTCCTGCTTGGTCACTTCCGGCGCAATCGAGTGGACCTTAGCCTTGATCGTGTGCGGGGCGTTGGCATTGAGGACCGCCGCCTTCAGGTCCTTCTCCAGCTGGTTGTCGCGCAGCTTGCGGCCGGGCTCGCCGGCGACGACTTCGAGCGAGTCGCCGCTCGGTTCGACGTCGGCGTTCTGCGGTTCCCGGTTGATCTCCTCGGCGACGTGGCGGACGAAGCGGTTGACCGCCGGCACCGAGTAGGCGACCTGCGGGGTGATGCTTTCGTCGACTTCGCCGCCACTGACGTAGCGGACCAGGCGGCCGGGCAGGCCTCCCTCCTGGCTGTCTTCGACCGCCTCGGCGACCGCGGCGTCGACGTCGGCGCGGATCTTCAGCTTCTCCCCGCGGAGCTTCCAGGTCTCCCCGTCGAACTTGACCTGGAGCGGATGCTGCAGCGGCGCCAGCAGCTTGTGACGGACTTTGGCAGCTGCCTCTTCTTCGTCGAGACCGCTGACGTCGACGCCTCCGATCGTCACCCCGTCGGCGATCTGGTCCTTCTGGGAGCTGTCGTAGGCGTAGGCGCCCCCGACCACGAGCACCAGCAGGAGAGCGGCAATCAGCGCCGCAATAGAAGTCTTCGTTCGCATCTGGACTGAGTAACCCTTAGGACGTCGCGTTGCCGGTCGGTAGAAGTCTAGGCATCGGCCTTCTTCGGCCTGCCGAGTGCTCTTCCCTGCAATTTCGCATGTGCCTCGGTCTTATCGGCAGCAGGGCCGGATATCTTTCGCCGATGCGCACGAAGGACGAGGTCCGGGCCGAGGTCTGGAAAGCGATGGAACGGGAGGGCGTTTCCCGCTTCCCCGGGGCCGAGGGACGGATCCCGAACTTCGCCGGCGCCAAACTCGCCGCCGAGAAGCTCGCGGGACACAGGCTCTGGAAGCGGGCGCGGGTGATCAAGGCCAATCCGGACTCGCCGCAGACCCACGCCCGGCGGATCGCCCTCGAAGAGGGCAAGACGATGATCATGGCGGTGCCGCGCCTGCGCGACCCCCACCCCTTCCGGGTGCTGGAGCCGAAGCGGCTCTCGAAGGCGGCGATGAAAGAGGCGGCGACGATCAAGGGCGCGCTCAAGCACGGCCGGGTCGTCGCCCTCGACGACCTGCCGGAGATCGACTTCGTCCTCTGCGGCTCGGTCGCGGTCAACCTCAGCGGCGCCCGGGTCGGCAAAGGCGGCGGCTACCACGACCTTGAGTACGGGATCCTCACCGACGCCGGCAAGATCGACACCCACACCACGGTCGCCACCACCGTCCACCCGATCCAGATCCTCCGCCAGCACCTGATGGTCACCGACCACGACCTGCCCTGCGACCTGATCGCGACCCCGCGGGCGGTGATCGAGATCGACCGTCAGTACGACCGGCCGCGCGGGATCCTCTGGGACCACCTGCAGCCGCCGCAGATCCGGGAGATCCCGGTTCTGGAAAGGATGGGATATGCCTGAGCCCGAGCGCCAACCATTGCCCGCCTTCCCCGGCACCGACTACGGCAACCCGGACCCGGAGTGGATGAAGATCGACTGGCGGCAGCACCTGCACCGGGTCGACCTGCCGGGGGCCCCGGACGTGAACTACGTCGAAATCGGCGAGGGCGAGCCGATCATCTTCATCCACGGGATCGCCGGCTGCTGGCGCAACTGGCTCGAGAACCTGCCCTACTTCGGCCGCACCCACCGGGCGATCGCGATCGACCTGCCCGGCTTCGGCGACAGCCCGATGCCCTCCTGGGAAATCTCGATGGCCAACTACGGCCGCCTCGTCCACGACTTCTGCGAGCGGCTGGGGATCGAGCGGGTGGCGGCCCTGGTCGGCAACTCGATGGGCGGGTTCATCGGCACCGAGGCGGTAATCGAGGAGCCCGAGCGCTTCGACCGCCTCGTCCTCATCTCCGCTGCCGGGATCAGCTTCGCCGAGTGGCAGGGGCGCACGTTCGACGCCGCCGCCCGCATCTTCAAAGCGGCGATCCCGATGCTGAGCGGCGACCGGCGCGTTTACTGGACGACTCCGCGGGGCCGCAAGATCGCCTTCGGCCGCCTCTTCCGCAACCCCAACAAGCTGCGACCGGAGCTGCTCTCCGAGCAGGTGCGCCCCGGCCTGCAGGCGCCCGCCTTCACCGAGGCGCTGACGAAGATCTGGGGCTACGACACCCGCGAGCGGCTGCCGGAAATCGAGATCCCGACGATGGTCGTCTGGGGCTTGAGCGACCAGATCGTCCCGGTCGAGGGGGCGCTCGGGTACCACCGCCTGATCCCGAGGTCGCGCCTGGAGCTCTTCGAGCGCACCGGCCACCTGCCGATGCTCGAGCGCCCGCAGCGGTTCAACCCGTTGCTAGAAGAATTCATCGAATCCTCGCAGCCGCTGCGCGCGGCGCAGGACACCGCTGTCGGCTAGGTGATCGCGCCCCTCGAGGCTGAGGAAACCGTCGCCGCGTACTTGGCCATGACGCCGCGGGTGTAGAGCGGCTCGGGCTGCTCGTACTCCTCGACCCGCTTGGCGATCTCCTCGTCGGAGAGGGCGACGCTGAGGCTGCGGTTGTCGATGTCGACGGTGATCTCGTCGCCCTCCCGGATCGCCGCGATCGGGCCGCCCTTCGCCGCCTCGGGGGCGACGTGGCCGATCATCAGGCCGCGGGTGGCGCCGGAGAAGCGGCCGTCGGTGACCATCGCCACGCTCTCGCCGAGCCCCTCGCCGACGATCGCCGCGGTCACCTGCAGCATCTCCCGCATCCCCGGACCGCCGACCGGGCCCTCGTTGCGGATGACGACGACGTCGCCGGGGTTGATCTGCTGGTCCTTGACCGCGCGGAAGCACTCCTCTTCGGACTCGAAGACGCGGGCCGGGCCGGTCTGCTGGCGGCGCTCGGTGCCGGCGACCTTGACAACGGAGCCTTCCGGGGCGAGGTTGCCGCGCAGGATCGCCAGCCCGCCTTCGGGCTTGAGCGGGTTCTCGACGTGGCGGACGACTTCCTGGTCGGGGGCCTCGGTCGCGGCGGCGGCTTCCTCGCCGATCGTCTTACCGGTGACGGTGATCGCCTCGCTGTGGAGAATCCCTGCTTTGGCCAGGCGCTTGAGGATCACCGGCACGCCACCGGCGGCGTAGAGGTCGGTGGCGACGAAGCGGCCGCCCGGCTTGAGGTCGGCGAAGAGCGGCGTCTGGCGCGAGATCCGCTCGAAGTCGTCCATCGTCAGCTCGATCCCGAGCTCGTGGGCGAGGGCGATCATGTGGAGGACGCCGTTGGTCGAACCGCCCGAGGCGCAGATGCAGGCGATCGCGTTCTCCAGCGACTCGCGGGTGATGATCTTGCTCGGTCGCAGGTCCTCGACGAGGACGTTGATCACCAGCTCGCCGACTTTCTCCGCCACCGTCTGCTTGTCGTCGTCTTCGGCCGGGACCATCGCCGAGCCGCCGGCGCTGATCCCCAGGGCCTCGAAGGCGCAGGCCATCGTGTTGGCGGTGAACTGGCCACCGCAGGCGCCGGCGCCGGGGCTGGCGACGCCCTCCAGCTCGTGCAGTTCCTCGTCGGTCATGTCGCCGGCGTTGTGGGCGCCGATCGCCTCGAAGATGTCGAGAATGGTGACGTCGCGGCCGTGCCAGTGGCCGGGGGCAATCGAGCCACCGTAGAGCAGCACCGAGGGCACGTCGAGCCGAGCCAGCGCCATCGCGCAGCCGGGGATCGTCTTGTCGCAGGCGCAGAGGGCGACGATCGCGTCGAACTGGTACCCGCGGGCCATCAGCTCGATCGAGTCGGCGATCACCTCGCGGCTGACCAGCGAGGCCTTCATCCCCTGCGTCCCCATCGTCACCCCGTCGGAGACGGCGACGGTGTTGAACTCCATCGGCGTCCCGCCCGCGGCCCGCACACCCTCTTTGACGTGCTCGGCCAGCGCCCGCAGGTGGAAGTTGCAGGGCATCGCCTCGGTCCAGGTGTTGGCGATCCCGATCGTCGGCCGGCTCAAAGCGTCGTCGTCGAACCCGATCCCCTTCATATAGGCGCGCGAGTGGGCGCGGTCGGGACCGTCGAAGACGGTCGCCGAGCGAGGACGGGGCAGCTTGGTCGCGGTATCGCCGTTCGTGCTCATGGCAGGCAAATCTACTGAGGGCACCGCGCGCGCGACCGCCCCGGTTTGGAGTCCAAGGCGCCCAATCTGGTCATTCGAGCCCGAGCGCGTTGACCGGTCCAGACCCCTTGCCGATTCCGCGGAGCCCAGCGCCGACAGCTTCGGAAGCGATCGCCCGGGCCTTCCGAGCCGCCTCCAGCGGCTCCTCACCCCGGGCCAGATACGCCGCCAGCGCCGAGGAGTGAGTGCAGCCCGACCCATGGGCCGCCCCGTCCGGATGCCGCTCGCCCGGGATCTCGACCACCTGCTCCCCGTCGAAGAAGTGGTCGACCAGCTCCTCGCTGTGCCCGCCCGTGACGACCGCCGCCTTGGGACCGAGCGCGACCACCCCTCGCGCCAGCTCCTCCTGGCTCGCCCCCTCCCCCAACCCCGTCAAGACCCGCGCCTCGGGGATGTTGGGGGTGGCGACATCGCAGATGGGAAACATCACCTCGACCAGCGCGGCCCTGGTTTCATCGTCGAGGAGGACAGCGCCGCTCTCGGCCACCATCACTGGATCAATCACGACGGGTGCATGCTGGACGCCCATGTAGGTGAGACCGACCGCAACCGCGTCGATCGTCTCCGGAGAACCGAGCATCCCGATCTTGACCGCGTCAACTCCGATGTCTTCTGCGCTCGACAGGATCTGGGCGAAGACCGCCTGCGGCGAGACCAACTCGACCAAATGGACGCCGCGAGTGTTCTGCGCGGTGATCGCAGTGATCGCGGTCATCCCGTGCACGCCACAGCGCGCAAACGCCTTCAGGTCGGCCTGGATTCCGGCACCGCCGCCGGAGTCGGAACCGGCGATCGAGAGGGCAGTCGGTGGTTCGTTGCGAGCCATGGAAGCGGGAGCCTAAAGAGACGCTTGGTTGGTTGAAGGGACCAACGTCCGCGAGTAGGTGCCGAGACTCGAGCAGGCGAGATAGCCGAGGAGCTCGAGGCGGGACAGCGCCGAAGCGGCCACGGGACCCGGAAGGCCGGTGACGGCGGCGACTCCATCGCAAGTCGACTCGCCTGACTCAACGGCAGCAAGGACCGCTTCGAGCTCCGGGTCCAGAGAGGGAGGCACGTGGTTGATCGGTCTACGGCCGGGGCCGAGCATGGCGTCGAGGACGTCTTGGGCGTCGCGGATGAGGTGGGCGCCGCTGGCGAGGAGGGCGTTGGGGCCGGCGGAGGCGCGGGAGGTGACGGGGCCGGGGACGGCGCCGAGGTCGCGGCCGAGGTCGGCGGCGAGGTCGGTCGTGATCAGGGACCCGGAGCGCTGGGCGGCCTCGACGACGACGGTCATCCCGGCGAGGGCGGCCATGATCCGATTGCGGGCGGGGAAGGTCCAGCGCCAGGGGGTGGCGCCGGGCGGGAACTCCGAGATCACCAGGCCGACTTCGCAGATGCGGCGCCAGAGGGAGCGGTGGCTCGCCGGGTAGGCGACGTCGGGACCGCAGCCGAGGACGGCGATGGTGCGGCCGGCGTCGATGGCGCCGCGGTGGGCGCAGCCGTCGATCCCGAAGGCGAGGCCGCTGACCACGGTCATCTCCGCGGCCGCCAGCTCCCGACCCAGCTCGCGGGCGATCTCGCGGCCGTAGGAGGTGGCGCGGCGGGCGCCGACGATCGTCACCGTTTCGAATGGCTCCAAGCCTTCGAGCAGCTTCGGGCTGCCGCGGCCGATCAGCGCCCACGGCGCGTCGGCGGCGTCCCGCAGCGAGGCCGGGTAGAGGTCGCCGTGGCGGCAGCAGGCCCAGCACCCGGCCGCCAACAGCTCTTCGTTCAGCCCCTCCTCCGGCAGCGCGGCGATCCGCGCCAGCAACTGCCGCGTCACTTTCGGCGCCGCGACCTCGACCAGCTCCTCGTTCGAGAGCCGCAGCAACTCCGGCGAGCGCGAGCCGACCTCGCCGGTCGCGATCCGCTCCACGTAGGGACCCAGGTCAGCCAGCAGCCAGGAGCGTCGCAGGCACTCGAGGCAGGCGCGCGGCTCAGCCATGCTCGCGCCTCCGCATCTGCAGGGCCTGCGCCATCTGCTCCTCCCCGATCTCCTCCAGTCCCGCCAGGTCGGTCAAGGTCTGCGCCAGTCGCAGCGCCCGGTCGTGGGCACGGCCGCTGAGGCGTTGGCGCGCGTAGAGGTCGGCGAGAAGCGTCGCCGCCCCCTCCCCCAGCGGACACGCCCGCGCCTCGGCCGGGGTCATCTCCGCGTTGCAGCGGCCGTTGCCGAGTCGGCGCTCCTGGCGCTCACGGGCCGTGCAGACCCGCTCCCGTACGGCTGTCGACGGCTCTCCCGGCGCACCGCCGATCTCGGCGGCGCTGGGCTGCCGCACCGCGGCGAGGATGTCGATCCGGTCGGCCAGCGCCCCGCTCAGCTTGCCCTGGTAGCGCTGGACCTCGTATGGCGAGCAAGTGCAGTCGGGGTCGGTTTCCCCGCGCCCGCAGGGGCAGGGGTTGGCGGCGGCCACCAGCATGAACCGGCAGGGGAGGAGGCGCTGGCCGCCGACCCGGGCGATCGCTACCTCTCCCGTCTCCAGCGGCGCCCGCAGCGCCTCCAGGGCGTCCCGCCTGAACTCGCACAACTCGTCCAAGAAAAGAACTCCGCGATGGGCAAGCGTCACCTCGCCCGCCCGCGGCGGGCTGCCGCCGCCGACCAGACCGGCGGCGCTGACCGTGTGGTGCGGCGCCCGGAACGGCCTGCCCCCGGGAAGCGTGTCGAGCCTGCCGCAGGCGCTGGCGATCCGCGCCACCTCCAGCGCGTCGGCGACGGCAAGCGGCGGCAGGATCGACGGCAGGCGGCTAGCGGCAAGCGACTTACCGGCTCCTGGTGGCCCGACCATGAGCAGGCTGTGGCCGCCTGCCGCCGCCACCTCCAGCGCGTGCCGCAGGTGCGGCTGGCCGCGCAGGTCGGCGAGGTCCGGCGCGCCCGGTGGGGGATCGAGCCGCAACGGCATCGGCTCGGGCCGCGGCGGGTCCCACTCCCCCGCGACCAGCCCCGGCAGCTGCCCCAGCGCCTCGACCGGGACCACCTCGATTCCCTCCACCAGCGCCGCCTCCGCCCCGTTCTCAGCCGGCAGCACGATCGCCTCGGCCCCACTCTCCCGCGCCGCCTCCGCCATCGCCAGCGCTCCCTGGACCGGCCGCAGCGAGCCGTCCAGCGCCAGCTCGCCGGCCAGCGCCACTCGCGCAAGGCCCTCCCACTCCAGCTCTCCCGAGGCGCTCAGCAGCGCCGCGGCGATCGCCAGGTCCATCCCCGGCCCTGCCTTGCGCAGGCTCGCCGGCGCCAGGTTGACGACGATCCGCCGCAGCGGGAACTCGAAGCCGCAGTTGACCAGCGCCGCCCGCACCCGCTCCCGCGCCTCGCGGACGGCGGCGTCGGGGAGGCCGACGATGGTGAAGTTCGGCAGGCCGCGGTGGACGTCGACCTCGACCCGGACCGGGCGGGCGGAGATGCCGTCGAGGGTGAAGGTGCGGGCGTTGGCGAGCATGGCAGCCACGCTAGGCGGCGTCGATTCACGCGTGGCGCGCAAAAAGCAAATTCTTTGCGACGCAGGTGGGGAGAATTTGTCCCGCCCGGCGCTTATCTCTCTATGACCGTCGCCCGCCGCCGCACCGGCGAGATCGCCGAGGACCTGGTCGCCCGCCGCCTTGCCGCAGTCGGCTGGGAGATCGTCGAGCGCAACGCCCGCACCCGCTACGGCGAGCTCGACATCGTCGCCCGCGACGGCTACACCCTCGTCTTCATCGAGGTCAAGGGAGCGCGCGAGGGGACCGCTTTCGGCCCCGAGAAGCCGATCCTCGCAATCGACACCCGCAAGCAGCGCCGCGTCCGCCGCCTCGCCACCGCCTGGATGTCGGAACGCCGCGACCAGCCGCCCTACGCCGAGATCCGCTTCGACGCCGTCGGCGTCACCCTCGACCGTCACGGCCGCGCGGTCGACGTCGACTACGTCAAGGGCGCGTTCTAGCCGAGCTCTAACTGGGAGTACGCCACTGACTGGAACGAGCGGCGGTGCAGCGGACTGATCCCGATTTCCTCGATCGCCTGGCGGTGCTCCGGGGTCGAGTAGCCGACGTGTTCCTCGAAGCCCCAGCCCGGGTGCCTCGGCGCGACCTCGCGCATGTAGCGGTCGCGGGTCACCTTGGCGACCACCGAGGCGGCGGCGATCGCGGCGCTCGTCGCATCGCCCTTGACCACCCGCCGGTGGGGGACCGTGCAGTCATGGAGCCGGAAGCCGTCGACGAGGCAGATCGCGTCCTCGCCTGGGGCCAGCCGCTCCAGCGCCAGCGAAAGCGCTTCGATGTTGGTCACGTGCAGGCCGCGGCGGTCGATCCCGGCCGCCGAGCGGACGACGACGCTGACCCGCTCCGCCGCCCGCAGCACGCACGGGTACATCTCCAGCCGCCGTTCCTCGGTCATCTGCTTGGAGTCGTGCAGGCCGCTGAGGGCGCGGCGGTCAGAATGCGAGAGGCGCTCGTAATCGATCAGGACCGCGGCAGCGACCAGCGGCCCCGCCAGGCAACCGCGGCCGGCCTCGTCGGTGCCGGCGACGAAACGGCTCTGCAATCCGCGGTCGAACGCGAACAGGCGGCGACTGCGCGCCAGCCGGCGGCGGTGGGTCTTCCCGGGCTTCGGGCTCTTAGAGCCCGCCGATGCGGTTCGGGGGCCAGTAGGTGGCAAAGGCCTCTCCGATGATCCAGTCTCGGGGGACGGGACCCCATTCGCGGCTGTCGTCGCTGGCCCCACGGTTGTCGCCCATCATGAAGTAGTGATCGGGTGGAACCGTGATCGCTTTCGGCAAATTGCAGGAAGGGCAGGGGTTGATGTAGGGCTCGTCGCTGACCATCTTGCCGTTGACGACCGGGTGTCCTTCTTTGACCGCGAGCGTGTCGCCAGGGCCGGCGACGATCCGCTTGATGAAGTTGTCGCTCGCCTCCTGGTCGGTCGCGGTAGGACACGGTTCGTCCTGGTTGCGGTTGACGCCGCATTGTTCGCCCGGCCCGCCTTCGGCGCCCTGCGGCGGGTGGAAGACGACGATGTCGCCGACCTTCGGGTCCTTGAAGTGGTAGACGAAGCGATTGACCAGCACCCGCTGGCCGATGTCCAGAGTCGGTTCCATCGAGCCCGAGGGGATCTGGTACGGCTTCACGACCCAGGCCTGGATCGCCAGCGCCAGCCCGAGAGCCAGCACGACGATGACGACCAGCTCGATCAGGCCGCCAGCTTTGGATTCCGGCTTCGGGATCTTGGGATTCAGGCTGCCGAGTCCTCGTCGGAGTCGCCGTCCCCCGACGGCGCCTCGTCCTCGGCATCCTCAGGCGCTGCAGTGTCCTCGGTCTCCCCGGCCTCGGCCGCATCCGCGTCCGTCTCAGCCTCCGCTACCGGCTCGGCCTCGTGCTCTGCCTCGCCCTCGGGCCGCGGCTCGGCACCTTCGTTCTGCCCCTCGCTGCCGGCCTCGGCATCAGGGGCCTCCTCGGTCTCTGCCTCGGGTGCCTCCTCGGCGGGAGCCTCGGCCTCGGTCACATCCTCGGTCTCGACCGGAACGACCTCCTCTTGGCTGACGCCCTCGGCGTCGACCGCGGTCGATTCGCCGTCCGCCGCGCCGGCGACCGCGACGACGTCGTCGTCGATCCCCCAGCGCCGCTCGGCGACGCGGGCGGCCTTGCCGATGCGGCCGCGCAGGTAGTACAGCTTCGCCCGGCGCACGTCGCCGCGCGCCGCGACCTCGAGTTTCTCGATCTTCGGCGAGTGCAGCGGGAACGTCCGCTCCACGCCGACGCCGAACGACTGCTTGCGGACCGTGAAGGTCTCGCGCACGCCGGAGCCCTGGCGCTTGAGGACGACGCCCTCGAAGACCTGGGTCCGCTTGCGGTTGCCCTCGATCACCTGGAAGTGGACGCGGACACGGTCGCCAGGGTCGAATTTGGGCAGGCCCTGACGCAGCTGGGCGCGCTCGATGCTGTCGATTACGGAGCTCATGGGATGTGTGTTGCTGAGGGTGTGTTGCTGAGGATTTGCTGCGAGAAAAAACCGCCGGGACCCAGGTGCGGGAACCGCGCGGTCGCGGAATGGTAGCCCAAAGGGCTCTTAGCCGAGCTTGACGTTGACCTTGGTTCCAGGCGGCAGCACTTTGCCCGGTTTCGGGCTCTGCTTGAGGACCGAGCCCGTTTTCGCCGTCGCTCCGTCGAGCAGGCGGACTTTGCCGATCGCGCAGCCTGCTTTGCGAATCCGCTTCTTGGCCGCTTTCAGCTTGCGGTCTTTCAGCTTCGGCACTTTGCACCCTTTGTAGGTGAACGGCTGGGGCGAGGTTGCGGTCCCGGCCACGGTGGTGACGGTGATCGGGACAGGCCCGATCACCTTGCTGCGCGGGGCCACGGCGGTGACCACTCCCTCGTTGAGGGCGGAGAAGCTGGTCGCCGGCACACCGCCGAAGCTGACCGCCCTGACGTCGACGAAGTCGCTGCCCGGAATCGCGACCGCCGCTCCGCCGGCGACCGAGCCCGAGGCGGGAAAGGCTCCCGCGATCGTCGGTGCCGGCAGCACGTCGGCGCTGAAGGTGAAGTTCACTTCCGAGGAGGAAGAGATGGCGTCGCCCGTGGCACCGTCGGCCAGCGGCGGGAAGAAGATCGCGTAGGTGCCGCCGGGCGCCGAAACCGCGCCGAACGTCCCCGGGCCAGTGGACTCGATCCCGATCGTCTGCCCGGCTTTGACCGGCAGGCTGGTCGAGAAGGTATGGGCGCTGAGGTCGGCGACGTTCTCGGTGGCGCTGGTTCCCGACCCGGTGTAGTTGAGGCCGCCGTTGGGAGTCACCACCCGCAGCCGCCAGGGCCCCTGGAAGCCGTTGACCCGCCAGCGGATGATCTCCCCGTCGATCGGCGAGGTCGCGTTGCCGCCCACGGACCCCAGCGAGGAGTTGATGAACATCAGGGGTTCGGCGTTGCTGCCGCCGCCAACCGCGGCGGCCGTGTTGCCGATGGTGACCACGGCCGCCTCGGCGCCTGCCGGGGCGACCAGCGACACGACCCCGACTAGACAGAGGGCGAAACTACTGATCCGACTCTTCACGATTCCCGAACTCCTTCGCTCGCTTCCGGCTCTGCTCCAGCCGCCACTCTCGCACTTTCCCATGGTCACCGGAGAGCAGGATGTCGGGGACGTCCCAACCGCGGTAGCTCGGCGGGCGGGTGAAGTGGGGGTACTCGGGCATGCCCTCGAGGGCGTGACTGAAGGACTCCTCGACCGCGGAGTCCTCGTGGCCGAGGGCGCCGGGGAGCTTGCGCATGAGGACGTCGGCGACGACCATCGCCGGCAGCTCGCCTCCGGCGAGGACGTAGCGGCCAATCGAGAGCTCGTCGTCGGCGAGGTGCCGGTGGACGCGGTCGTCGAAGCCCTCGTAGCGGCCGCAGAGCAGGGCGACGTGGGGCTCGGCGACGAGTTGGTCGGCGATCGGGTCGTCGAGCAGCGGCCCGGTCGGCGAGAGCAGGACGATCCGCGGCCGCGGCCCCTCGCCGTAGGCCGCTTGCAGGGCGGCGTCGACGACGTCGACCCGCAGCACCATCCCGGCGCCGCCGCCGTAGGGGGAGTCGTCGACCTGGCCAGCGGTCAGCGGGGTCGAGTCGCGGTAGTCGAAGAGGTTGAACTCGTTGCCCTCGCGGAGCGCGTTCTGAACCGAGCGCTGGGTCTGGAACCAGTCGAAGGCCTCGGGGAAGAGGGTGAAGACGTCGAGCTTCAATCCAGGATGTCGACGATGACGCGGCGGTCGATCCGCACCGCGGCCGCCTTGGCGATCGTCCGGATCGCGTTGGCGATCCGTCCGCCTTTGCCGATCACGCGGCCGAGGTCGCCCTCGGCGACGCTGATCTCGTAGACGAGGTCGCCGTCCTCTTCCAGCTCCTCGACCGTGACCGCCTCCGGGTCCTCGACGAGGGCCTTGACGAGAAACTCAAGCAGCTCGGTCATCGGCCGCAGGTGGTCGGTTCCATGGCCAGGTGCGCCTGGGGGCGTGACTGGCCAAGCAGATCAAGGACGCAGGGCGCAGTCTTTGCTGGCGGCAAAGGCAAGCCCGAGGACGCAGAGATGCGCAGAGCCAGGCGCGTCATCCAGGTGTGCCTGGTCATGGGACCGACCACCTACTAGCTGCCGGAGGCTTTGATGCCCTTGGTCCGCAGCAGGGTCGCCACCGTCTCCGACGGCTGGGCGCCGTGCTCGAGCCAGTGCTTCGCGCGCTCCTCGTCGATGTTGATCGTCGAGGGCTCGGTCTGCGGGTTGTACTGGCCGATCGTCTCGATCGTGCGCCCGTCACGCGGGGAGCGTTTGTCGGCGACGACGATGCGCCAGATCGGGTTCTTCTTCGAACCCACGCGTCTAAGTCTGATTCGGACTGCCATAGCGGCTCGGCAGCTTAGCGTCTACGGGCCTTGGGGCGCGGCGTGCGCTGTCCCCCGCCAGCCAGATTGGCCATCTGCTGCGGCGTCGGCATCCGGCCGCTGGCCATCGATTTCATCAGCACCCGCATCTGGTCGAACTGCTTGACCAGGGCGTTGACGTTCTGGACCTTGGTCCCGGAGCCATTGGCGATCCGTTTGCGTCGGGAGCCGTTGATGATCCCCGGGTTGGCCCGCTCCTGGGGGGTCATCGAGAGGATGATCGCCTGGACCCGGTCGAGCTCGCGCTCGTCGACGTCGGCGTTCTTCAGCTGCTTCATCGCCCCCATCCCCGGCAGCATCCCGATGATCCCGCTGAGCGGCCCCATTTTGCGGACCTGTTTCATCTGCTTGAGGAAGTCGTCGAGGGTGAACTGGTCCCGCCGCATTTTCTCCTGCAGCGCCTCGGCTTCGTCCTCGTCGACCTGCTGCTCGGCTTTCTCGATCAGGCTCAAGACGTCGCCCATGCCGAGGATCCGCTGCGCCATCCGGTCGGGGTGGAACTTGTCGAAGTCCTCGATCTTCTCCCCGGTCGAGGCGAAGAGGATCGGCTTGCCGGTGACGGCTTTAACCGAGAGGGCGGCGCCGCCGCGGGCGTCCCCGTCGAGCTTGGTCATGACGACGCCGTCGAACTCGGCGACCTCGGCGAAAGATTCGGCGACGCCGACCGCATCCTGGCCGGTCATCGCGTCGACGACGAGGAGAACGTCGTGCGGGCGGGTCTGCTTGCGGATCTTCGCCAGCTCGGCCATCAGGTCCTGGTCGATGTGGAGGCGACCCGCGGTATCGACGATGAGGACGTCGCGACGCTCGGCCTTGGCTTCGTCGAGCGCCCAGGAGGCGATGTCGACCGGGTCGGCGTCGGTGCCGCGCTCGTAGACGTGCGCTCCCGCGCGTCCACCCATCGTCACCAGCTGCTCGACCGCGGCGGGGCGGTAGACGTCGCAGGCGGCGAGGGCGACGTCTTTGCCCTGTTTGCCGAAGAACTGGGCAAGCTTGGCGCAGGCGGTCGTCTTTCCAGAGCCCTGCAGGCCGGCCATCAGGATCACGGTCGGGCCGCTGCTGGCCATCGCCAACTCCGAGCCGGTGCCGCCCATCAGCGAGGCCAGCTCCTCGTTGACGATCTTCACCACCTGTTGGCCGGGGTCGAGGCTCTCCAGCACCTCAGAGCCGAGGCAGCGTTCCTTCAGCGTCTTCGTGAAGGCTTTGACGACTTTGAAGTTGACGTCCGCCTCGAGCAGCGCGAGGCGGATCTCCCGCATCGCCGCGTCGACGTCGCCCTCGCTCAACTTCCCGCGCGAGCGGACCTCGGAGAGGGTCGATTGCAGCCGTTCGGAGAGCTGGTCGAACATGCCCGAGCAGCTTAGAGGCTCGGCGCCAGGGCGGATGTGCCTGCTACGGTGCCCAGGTCGGGTTCGGCCAGTTCGCCACCCGAGAGGTCCGTCTCCCTCTCCGTACCGCTTGGTGCCTAGGGCCGCAGGATCTCCCTTACCACCCAAGTCAGGAGTACTTCCATAACTTCGTTTGCCGATCTCGGCATCTCACAGCCGGTGATCCGTGCGCTCGCGCGTCGCGACATCACCAACCCGTTTCCCGTTCAGCAGCTGGTCATCAGCGACGCGCTGGCCGGACATGACCTTCTCGTCCAGTCCCCAACCGGATCCGGCAAGACGCTGGCCTTTGGCATCCCCATGCTCGAGCGCCTCTCGCCGCAGCAAGGGCAGCCGACCGCGCTGGCGCTGGCGCCGACGCGCGAGCTCGCCGGCCAGATCGTCGATGAGCTCCGCCCCCTGGCGGCGGCGCGAAGCCTGAAGATCGCCGCCGTCTACGGCGGCGTCGGCTTCGGGCCACAGATCAAGGCCGCGAGGAGCGCCGACGTCCTCGTCGCCACCCCAGGCCGACTCGAGGACCTGATCGACCGCGGGGTCGTCTCCCTGGACAGGGTGCGCATCCTCGTCCTCGACGAGGCCGACCGGATGCTCGACATGGGGTTCAAGCCAGCGGTCGACCGCATCGTCTCCCGAACTCCGGCCAAGCGCCAGACGCTGTTCTTCTCCGCCACCCTGCAGGGCGCCACCGGGAAGGTGGCCGCCGCTTACACCCGTAACGCCCGTCGTCACACGCATGCGCCGAAGCAGGCCAAGGCCGACATCGAGCACCGCTTCCTGCCGGTCGGGACGCAGGGGGAGAAGCTCGAGCATCTGGTCGAGCAGCTGCGCGACGTCGACTGCGGCCCGACCCTGGTCTTCGTCCGCACCAAGCGTGGCGCCGACAGACTGGTGAAGCGGCTGCGCAGCCACAAGATCGAAGCCGTGGCGATGCACGGCGACAAGAGCCAGCGACAGCGCGAACGCGCCCTGGCCCGGTTCGAGGACGGCAAGGTCGAAACCCTTGTCGCCACCGACGTCGCCGCCCGGGGCATCGACGTGGAGGGGGTTACCCACGTCATCAACTACGACGCTCCGGAGGACCGCGATGCCTACGTCCACCGGATCGGCCGCACCGGGCGGGCGGGCCGCCGCGGGACGGGTGTCAGCTTCGTGCTCAGCGACCAGGCGGAAGACGTCCGGCGCATGGCGGGGGACCTCGGTCTGGTCCGCGAGTTCGAGATGTCCCACGGCGGCCGCGGCAAACAGCTCAGCACCCGATCCACGCCCCGTCGCCGCAGGGGTCGCCAGGCCAACTAGCGGCCGGGCTCGCGCTGAGCGCCACGCATCGCGGCCAAGCCCCTGCTCAGCCGGGCGACGCTGGTCGCTCCCTCGGGAGCGGGAACGGCGCGGAAGGTCGAGGAGGCAAGGTGGAGCCGAAAGGCGATTCTCCCCTCGCGGTCGAAACCGGTGACCAGGGGGTTGTCGCCCCAGCTCACGAGCCAGCCCCCGTCGCTCGTTTCGCGGGCCGAGCCGCAGCAATGGCTTCGTTGCACCTCCGGGTCGTTGAGCTGGCCCCGGTACAGAGCCTTGCCATGTCTCAGGTCGAGCCGGTAGAAGACGACGCGCGGTCGGCGCGGTCGGTCCTTGCCGTTGTCGAAGACGGTGAGCCGGCCGCTCCGGTCGATCCGCGCGTCGTGCTGGCCACCGAGCAATTTGGTGGCCGGGTCCCCGGTCACCCGCAACGACTTCCCGGTGGGGATGCCGCCCAGCTTCCATCGGATCTCCCCGCTCGCGCGGTCGATCCCGTAGACGGCGTCGGTGTGCCGGGTGGAGATGATCACTTCGCCGTCGCCGCGAGGCTCGATCGAGTTGATGTGGACGGGGTCGTATGCCTCGCGCTGCAGCCGGCGCCGGGGGTTGCTGAGCACGCTCCGCCACCAACGTCCCGTCTCCCGTAGCGAGATATGTCCTCGCGAGTTCCAGCGCCAGGGGACCCTCCCCATCGGGTCGACTTCCTGGATTTCGGCGGAGACGATCGCCGCCCGCCGGGGCCCTCCGAAGCGCCGCAGGTCGGCGCTTTCGGGCACGTAGGTGTCGAGCAGGACGTTGCCGTTGGAAAGCTCTCGGTACTCGTGACCGTCGACTATCGACCCCTTGGTCCTGACCAGGCGCAGGAGCTTTCCCGACTCGGATCGGACCTCGTGCGCCATCCGCGGGTCGAGCCCGTAGCCGTCGCCGTAGGACCGCGCCCAGGCCAAGCTCCCGTCGCCGAGAACCTGGCCCCAGAGCACCCGCGTGTCGGCGCGGTACCACCAGCGGGGCGTCCCTTCGTGATCGAAGACGACCACCCATGAGTTGCGGCGCCCTGGCGGCGAAACCGTGACGACGAACAGGCCGGGGGCCGTCGGCCGCAGCGATTCGAACCGCCAGGAGGGAAAATCGGCCGGCAGCGAGGGCGTTTCCCGCTCCGCCTTGGAGTAGGGATCGTGCGGGACATCGGTCTCACCGCAGGAGGTCAATGGCAATGCCGCGGTGATCAGGAGAGCTACGCAGATCAGCGCGCGTTTCAGCCGTTCGAGCCAGGCGCTAGAGATCAGGCCACCAGAAGCGCTTTTGCGTATTCGCCGGGGTCGAAGGGCCGCAGGTCCTCGAGGGTCTCGCCGACGCCGATCAGCTTCACCGGAATGCCGAGGTCGGAGGCGATTGCCAGGGCGATGCCGCCGCGGGCGGTGCCGTCGAGCTTGGTGAGGACGACGCCGTCGACTTCGACCGCCTCGGAGAAGACCTTGGCCTGACGGAGGCCGTTCTGGCCGGTAGTGGCGTCGATCGAGATCAGGGTCTCGTGCGGGGCGTCGGGGATCTGCTTCTGGATCACCCGCCGCACCTTCGCCAGCTCCTCCATCAGGTTGCTCTGGGTGTGGAGGCGGCCGGCAGTGTCGACGATGACGACGTCGGCGCCGCGGGCGCGGGCGGCGTTGATCGCGTCGTAGGCGACGGCGCCGGGATCGGCGCCCTCTTCGCCGCGGACGAGCTCGGCGCCGGCGCGCTCGGCCCAGGTTTCCAGCTGCTCGGCAGCGGCGGCGCGGTAGGTGTCGGCGGCGGCCATGACCACGCTCAGGCCCATCTCCCGGCTCAGGTGCCAGGCGATCTTGCCGATCGTCGTCGTCTTGCCGGTGCCGTTGACCCCGACCATCATCAGGATCGCCGGCTCGGCGCTGAGGTCGATCGGGGCGCGACCGGTGCTCGCGACCTCGGCGAGGATCTCGATCAGCCGGTCGCGGACGGCGACGCCATCAGCGGGCACGGAGCCGGACTCGACCTCGTGCTCCAGCCGCTCGACCACGGCCGCCGTCGTCGGCGCCCCGACGTCGGCGAGGATCAGCGCCTCCTCCAAGAGCTCCCAGGTCTCGTCGTCGATCCGGTCGAAGAGGCTGGACGAGATCTCCTCGGTCAGCGCCTGGCGGCTTTTCGAAAGGCTCTCGCGCAGCCGCTTGAAGACCCCTCTCCTCTCCTCAGGCGCCTCCTCCGCAGTGGCGACCGCAGCTGAGCCCCGCGCCCCCAGGTCGACTATCTCCTGCCAAGTCGTAGCCATGACGAAGAAAGGTAGCGGCCCGGTTAGGAGGGACGGGTACCCCTCTCACGAAGGCTCCTGAGACCACGCTCCGCAGTACGACCGCGCCCCAGCTGCGCGACGGTCTTCGGGAGAGGGGTACCCGCCCCTCCCTAAGCGACCGCAGAAAGCCCCGGCGCTTCGCCCTCGTCTTCGCTGTCCTCGCCGACTTCACGCGGCAGCCGCCTCGACACCACCTTGGTGACGCCGTCCCCCCCCATGCTGACCCCGTAGAGGACGTCGGCGGCGTCCATCGTCCGTTTCTGGTGGGTGACGATGACGAACTGGGCGCGGTCGGAGAAGCGGCGGATCAGCTGCAGGAAGCGGTCGATGTTGGCGTCGTCGAGGGCGGCCTCGACCTCGTCGAGGATGTAGAAGGGGCAGGGCCGGGCGAGGAAGACGGCGAAGACGAAGGCCAGGGCGACCAGGGACTTCTCGCCGCCGGAGAGCAACTGCAGCTTCCGCGTCGACTTGCCGGCCGGGGTGACCTCGATCTCGACCCCGAGCTCGTCGCGCTGCTCTTCCTCCTCCTCGGGCTCGGGCTCGGCGTCGGTCGGCGCCTCCTGCTCGCCCGCGGGCCGTTCGTCGTCGCGAACCGGCCGCAGGCTGACCCGGCGCAAGCGCCCGCGCCCGCCGGGGAAGAGGTGCTCGACCATCTCCTCGAAGTTCTTCGCCGTCGCCTCGAAGGTCTGCTCGAAGGCGCGCTCGATCTCCTCGTCGATGTCGCGGATCAGCGACTCCAGCTCCCGCATCGAGCGCTCGATGTCCTCGCGCTGCGCCTGCAGGCTCTCGACGTGCTCGCGGGCCTCGTCGTATTCCTGCTCGGCCAGCGGGTTGACCGGCCCGATCTGCGCCCGCCGCCGCTCCAGCCGCTCCAGCTTGCGGTCGATCTCAGTCCGCGCCTCCTCGCTCAGGGTCTCCTCGGCGGGCGGGATCTCCTCCCCCAGCCGCTCGGCGATCGCAGCCAGCTCGCGCTCGGCCTCGGCCCGACGGTCGCCGAGGTGGGCGGCCTCGACCTCGGCCCGGGTCAGCTCGTCGGAGGTCTCCTTCATCTGCGTCTGCAGCTCGAACTCCTGCTGCGAGCAGGCGCGCAGCTCCTCGGCGATCTCATCGCCGTCGTCCCCGCCGCCGACGACCTTGCGCTCGATCCGATCGACCCGCCCGCGGATCGCTTCGCCAGCGCCTTCGGCCGCCTTCAGCGCGCTCCGCACGTCGTCGAGCAGCGCCTCGCCCGCAGCCAGCCGCGCCCGCATCCGCTCGCGGTGACGCTCGCCGAGCAGGCCCTCGGCGCGTTTGGCGTGACGGGAAGCGCGCTCGGCGCCGTCGCGGACCTGGCCCAGCGCCGCCTCGCGAGCCGACTCGGCCGCGTTGGCGGAGCGGGCTACCCCGAGCCCCTCGCTGGCCGTGCGCAGGCCAGCATCGATCTCTCCCAGCTCCTCTTCCAGCTTTCGCGCCCGATCTCCGGGAGACGAGCCCGGTCCCACGTCAAGCGTCAGCGGCCCCAGCTCAGCCCGCAGGTTCTCCAGGCTGGCCTCAACCTCGGTCTCACGGCTGGAGAGGTTGGCGACCCGCACCGCGACCCGCTCCTGCTCGCCGCGCAGCTTCGTCAACAGGCCCCAGGCCTGGGTCCGCTCGCGGTCGCGGGCGGCGAACCGCTCCTCGGCGGCCGCACGCCTTTTTGCCACCTCGGAGAGCCGCTCCTCCAGCTTCCCGCGCACGCCCCGCGCCTTCGCCGCCGCCTTTTCCGCAGCCGCGGCGCGATCGGCACCGAAGCGAAGTTCCTCGGAAACGAGCTGCGCCCGCAGGCCCAGTTCCTCGCGCTCGATCCGCGCGCCCAGCTCGGCCGCCTGCGCCTGGCGCTTCAGCGGCCGCAGCCGCGCCCGCGCCTCGCGCTCGACGTCGAGGGCACGATCGAGGTTGTCACGCGCCGAGCGCAGCTTCAGCTCGGCCCGGCGCCGCCGCTTGCGGTGCTTGCCGAGGCCCGCCGCCTCCTCGACCAAGAGCCGCCGCTCGCGCGGCTTCGAGTGGACGATCGTCTCGACCCGGCCTTGGCTGATCACGGAGTGCATCTCGCGGCCGAGGTTGGTGTCGGAGAGGACGTCGGTGACGTCGGCGAGGCGACAGCGGGCCCCGTTCAGCCGGTAGCCGCTGTCGCCGGCGCGGTCGAGCCGGCGCTCGACGGCGATCTCGGAGAACTCGGTGGCGGCGCGACCGTCGGAGTTGTCGATCGTCACCTCGACCTCGGCCGCCTTGCGCTGGCTGATCCCTTTGCCACCGGCGGAGATCACGTCCTGCATCGAGGCGCCGCGGATCGCCCCCGGGCTCTGCTCGCCCAGCGCCCAGAGGACGGCGTCGGTGATGTTGCTCTTGCCGGAGCCGTTGGGGCCGACGATGACGCTGACCCCGGGCGAGAACTCCAGGGTCGTGCGCTCGGGGAAGGACTTGAAGCCCTTCATCGAGATCGACCTCAGGTACATGCGCGGGCACCTCGCATCGCCCAAATGCTTCCGGTCCCCTCGGACGCGACGGCCGCTTCATTAATGCCCAAGATGCGCCAAAGCCTCCTCGGCGGCGAGCTGCTCGGCCGCCTTCTTGCTCCGCCCTTTCCCCGTCCCGACCCGCTCGGAGTCGACGACCGCGGCCACCTCGAAGGTTCGCCGGTGCGGGGGGCCCGTCGCCGCGATCACCTCATAGGTTACGCGCGCTCCCCGCTGAGCCAAAAGCTCCTGCAAAGCGGACTTGAAATCGATCCTGGTCTCGGAGGCGAGCTCGATCCGCGGCTCGAACGCCTCCGCCACCGCCGCCGCGGTCCGCTCGAAGCCGAAGGCCACGTAACAGGCGCCGATCAGCGCCTCGGTCGCCTCCGGCAGCGGCCGGCCGCCGTCGAGGAGGACGTCGGCCGGAATCGCCGCCACCAGCCCCTCGGGCTCGTTCTCCCTCAGCATCGCCGGTACCCCCAGCACCGTCCCCACCTCGGCGCAGGAGACGCCGCTGACCGCCTGGTTGTGGACCTTGGTCAGGCCGCCCGCCGCCAGCTTCGGGAAGCGCTCGTAGACGCTGGTGGCGACGGCGAGGCCGAGGACGCTGTCGCCGAGGAAGGCGAGCCGCTCGAAGGAGTCGACCCGGCGCTCGGTCCAGGAGGAGTGGGTCAGAGCCTGCTTGCGTAGCTCCTCGGGCAGCTCCTCGACCAAGGCTGCCAGCGCCGCGACGGGAGAGTCCGGGTCCGGCGCCACCGGCTCAGGCTGGCGCGTGCTCCAGCACGAACCCGACCGCGTCGCCGACGGTCTTGATGTGGGTCGCCTGCTCCTCGGAGACGGTGACGCCGTAGTTGTCCTCCAGCTCCATCACCAGCTCGTAGAGGTCGAGAGAGTCGGCGTCGAGGTCCTCCTTGAAGCGCGTCCCCTCCTCGATCCGCTCGAGCGGGACTTCGAGCTCCTCGGCGAGGTGCTCGCGGACCAGGGTCAGTACCTCGTCGCGGTTCATCTACGGGAGTTGTTTATCACGGTCGTTACGCGTCTCCGCCCCCCGCGAGGGCGCCACGACCGGCGCCGCCCGCGGTGAGGAGCGCGGCGGTGCGGCCGACCGCGTCGACCTCGGCGCAGCGGGCGGCGAGACGGACGGCGTTGGCGATCCCCTCGGCGCCGGAGCTGCCGTGGCCGACGACGGCGATACCGCGCAGGCCGAGAAGGATGGCGCCGCCGGTGGTGTCGGGGTGCAGCTCGCGCCGCAGGCCGTTGAGGGCGGGTTTGAGCAGCAGGCCGCCGACCGCCGCGACGGGGTTCGAGCGGGCGGCGTCGCCAACCGCCGCGGCGACGGTCCTGGCGGTGCCCTCGAGCAGCTTCAGGGAGACGTTGCCGGTGAAGCCGTCGGTGACGACGACGTCGACCTTGGCCGCGGGCAGGTCGCGGCCCTCGACGTTGCCGGCGAAGTCGATCCCGGGGGCGTCGCTGAGCAGGCGGTGTGCCTCGACCACCTCCTCGCGCCCCTTGCCCGACTCCTCGCCGACCGTGAGCAGGCCGACCGAGGGGTTCTCGACCTCGAGCACGGCGGCGCTGAAGGCGGCGCCGAGGAAGGCGAACTGGACCAGGTGCTGGGCGCGGACCTCGACGTTGGCGCCGACGTCGAGGAAGAGCACCGGTTTGCCGGGAACCGGGATCTTCACCGCGAGCGCCGGCCGCTGCACCCCCTTGAGGCGGCGCAGGCCGAAGGTGGCGGCGGCCATCGTCGCCCCGGTCGAGCCGCAGCTGACGAGGGCGTCGGAGTTCCCCTCGGCGACATCAGCGGCGGCGCGGACGACCGACGCCTCCTTCTTGGCGCGAACCGCCGGCACCGGGTCCTCCTCGTTGCCGATGTGCTCAGCGGTGTCGAGGACCTCGATCCCCTCGGCCCCGTCGAGCCCGAGCGCGCGCCGCGGGCCGAACACGCGCACCCCGATCCCGTCGGCAACAGCCAGCCGCGCCCCCTCTGCGAGCACGTCGAATCCCTGCTCAGCCCCGTAGCCGTCGAGGGCCACGGTCACCGCGCGTGAGGGCGTCACCGCTTACTCGTGGGTGTGGGGCGCCGAAGGATCGGCGATCCGCTGCGCGACGACCTCGCGCCCGGCGTAGGTCCCGCAGGTCGGGCAAACCCGATGCGGCAGCCGCGGGCTGTGGCAGCGCGGGCAGCTGTTCAGCGTCGCCTTACCGGCCTTGTGCTGGGCGCGCCGCTTGTCGCGGCGGGCGCTGGAGGTTCTCTTCTTCGGGACGGCCATCGGCCGCGGATCGTAGCGGGTAAGAGGGTCCACTGCCCTCTCCCAGAGGCTCCTGAGACCACGTCGGCGCCCAGCAACCCGCCCCAGCTGCGCGACGGTCTCTGGGAGAGGGCAGTGGACCCTCAGTACACGGCCCGGATAACCGCCAAATCGTCGGCCTCCCAGGCCACCTCTCCCCCGCACCACTCGGCGAGGTCGGCGGCGGTCTCCGGGAAGTCGTAGTCGGCCTCGATCGGGGCGATCTCGACGCCGGCCTTGACCACGTCGCCGATCACGAACGAGCGAGCCTGCTCGCGGACCTGGCGGAAGAGGTTCTGCTTCTGCTCGGCCCGCAGGTGGTGGATCGAGAGGACGCCGATCACCAGGTCCCAAGGTCCCTCCGGCAGCGGGTCCTCCATCCGCGCCAGCTGCACGTCGTCGTAGTTCTCGCGCGCCCGGAAGACCATGTCGGCGCTGGCGTCGAGGCCGATCACCCAGCTGTCGGGATAGGCCTCGATCAGGCGGCGGGTCGTTTCCCCCGTCCCCATCCCCAGCTCCAGCACCCGCTCGGGCGGGAACGGGATCGCGGCGATCGCTTGCTCCTGCAGCTCGTCGTAGCGCGGGACCTCGGAGCGGATCAGCTCGGAGTAGGTGTCGGGTTTCCAGTCGAATCGGCCCATCTCGTAACCTCGACGGGAGCATGTCACAGGCGCCGCAGACGATCATCGACCTATCCCGCCTCACCCTTGCCCACGGCGAGGGCAAGCGACTGGAGACGCCGGTGGCGCTGGAGCCCTTCGAGCTGGCCGCCCAGACCTACAAGCCCGAGCCCTGGGCGCCGACGGTGCGGCTCGAGGTATCCCGGCCCAGCAACGGCTTCGCCTTCCGCCTCGAGTTCCCGGTCCACCTCGAAGGCCCCTGCATGCGCTGCCTCGAACCGGCCGCACTCGACCTCGAGGTCGAGGCGCGCGAGGTCGACCAGGCCGGGACCGACGATCCCGAACTACGCAGCCCCTACGTCTCCGACGACGAGCTCGACATCGGCCGCTGGGCCCACGACGCCACCATCCTCGCCCTTCCCACCCGCATCCTCTGCCGCCCCGACTGCGCCGGCCTCTGCCCCGTCTGCGGCGAGTCCCTCAACGACAACCCCCACGAGCACGAGGCCCCCGTCGACGACCGCTGGGCGGCCCTGAAGAACCTGAAACTCGAGTAGCCGCCACCGTCGGGCCGCAGCCCTTCCGCACTTTGGGCCTCTATAGGGCACCGAATCTCGGAACGGTGGACACCGCGAACTCGAAGCAGGCGGTTGGGACGGGTGCCCCTCTCACAGAGGCTCCTGAGACCACAGATGCGCCCAGCAAGGCGCCCCAGCTGCGCGACGGTCTCTGGGAGAGGGGCACCCGTCCCAGCTTCCCACTGCTCTAGCTAAGGCTGCTGGTCCAGCTCGGGCTGCGGCTGTTCCTCCTCGCGGCCGGCAAGCCGGTCGCGGCCGCGCTGGACGGCGGCGAGGAACTTCTGCAGGTTCACTTCGAGGGTGTTGAGGATCTCGTCGGCGTAGTCCTCGGCGCCGAGGCGGATTTCGCGCTCGCGGTTGCGGGCGTCCTCGACGATCTCGTCGGCGGCGCGCTCGGCCTGCTTGGTGACCTCCTCGTCGGAGATCAGGCGGGCCTGCTGCTCGCGGGCCTCGCGGACGATCCGCTCCGCCTCGCGTTTGGCCTCGGCCAGCATCTCCTGGCGCTCCTTGACGATCCACCGCGCCTGCTTGATCTCCTCGGGGATCGTCGCCCGCATCTGGTCGAGGAGGTCGTAGATCTCCTCTCGGTCCACGCGAACCTGATCCGTCAGGGGGACCGGACGGGCGTTGTGAACTACGTCATCGAGCTTGTCTATGAGGACCAGTACGTCCATAAGAAGGTCGTAAGCCTACGTGTATGCGGGGGTTTTGGTGAAGATCGTGTTCAACGAGCAGTTTTTTGCAAGGCAACGCCCAAGTGGACGGACTGGTCTGGCACAGCCTACCTGTCGCCCAGGCGTTCTCCCAGCGCGGTCGCGACGGCGGGCGGTACGAGGTCGGAGACGTCGCCACCGAAGGTGGCCATCTCCTTCACCCCGGTCGAGGAAAGGAAGCTGTAGTGGGGCGAGGCGATCACGTAGATGCTCTCGATCCCCGGGTCGAGCTTGCGGTTCAGCTGCGCCATCTCGAACTCGTACTCGAAGTCGGAGATCGCCCGCAGTCCCTTGACGATTGCCTTCGCCGCGTTGTCGCGGGCGAACTCGACCAGGAGGTTGGCGAAGATCTGCACCTCGACGTTCGGCAGGTCTGCCGTCGCCTCCTCGATGAAAGCCCTCCGCTCTTCCGCGGTGAAGAGCGTCTTCGCCTTGCGGACGGGGTTGTTGACGACGCCGACGACGACGCGCTCGAAGACGTTCGAGGTGCGGGTGATGATGTCGATGTGGCCGTTGGTGACCGGGTCGTAGGAGCCCGGGCAGACGACCGTTCCGTTCTGTTCGCTCACGGTGCGGCCTCGCCGTAGATGGAGACGTCGGCGGCGCCGTAGCGGCGCTGGCGCAGCGGCTCGAGCGCGTCGATCTGCAGTGGCCGGCGGGCACCGCTCTCGACCACGGCTCGGCCGTCTTTTGCCAGTAGTCGGGGGAGGTGGTTGTTGAGGTCCTGGGCCACGCGGTCGGCGAGTTTATACGGGGCGTCCACAAAGACGAGATCGAATTTCCCCGCAAACGAAGCGGATGAAACCTCCCCCAGCCAGCGGCCGACGTCGGCGCGGACGAGCTCGGCCCGTTCGCCGAGGCCGAGGCGCTGGACGTTGCCGAGGGCGGGGCGGGTGTCGCGGTCGACGAGGACGGCGCGCTCGGCCCCGCGCGAGAGCGCCTCGATCGCGAGGGCGCCGGTGCCGCAGTAGAGGTCGAGGACGGTCGCGCCCTCGACCCGCTCGCCGAGAGCGGAGAAGATCGCCTCGCGGACGCGGTCGGAGGTCGGGCGGACCTTCCAGCCTCTGGGCGCGACCAAGCGCTGGCCCTTGAGGTCTCCGGCAATCACTCTCACGCGGGCCTCCTCATAAGGGAATCGGATCGGCCGCGCCCGTGCCGAAGCGGCGGTGGGCGGCGTCGAGGAGTGGGCCGAGGGCGGGGTCGGCGAGGGATCCGTGCTCGCGCAGCAGCTTCAGCACCTCCTGCCGGGCTTCCATCAGCAGGGCGCCGTCCTCGGGCAGCTTGGCGACGGCGAAGCGCGGCAGGCCCGACTGGCGAGTCCCGAGGATCTCCCCCTCGCCGCGCAGTTCGAGGTCGACCTCGGCGAGCTTGAACCCGTCGCCCTCATTCGCCACGGCCGCCAGCCGCTGGCGGGCCAGCTCGCCCGCCTCTTCGGCGAACAGCAGGCACTGGCTCGGGTGCTCGCCGCGGCCGACCCGGCCGCGCAGCTGATGCAGCTGGGAGACGCCGAAGCGCTCGGCGCCCTCGATCACCATCACCGTCGCGTTGCCGACGTCGATCCCGACCTCGATCACCGTGGTCGAAACCAGCACCTCGGTCTCGTGGGCGGCAAAGGCACGCATCGCCTCGGCCTTCTCCTCCGAGCGCATCTGGCCGTGCAGGAGGCCGACCCGGAACTCCCGCAGCTCTCCGGCACGCAGCCGCTCGGCCTCGACCGCCGCCGCTTTCCCCTCGACTTTCTCCGACTCGCTGACCAGCGGACAGACGACAAAGGCCTGGCGACCCTCGCGCAGCCGCCGCCGCAGGAACTCGAAGGCTTCGCCGCGCTGGTGCTCCTCGACGAGCTTGGTGGTGATCGGCTGGCGCCCGGCCGGGAGCTCGTGCAGGGCGGTCGTGTCGAGGTCGCCGTAGGCGGTCAGCGAGAGCGTGCGCGGGATCGGCGTCGCGGTCATGTGGAGGACGTGGGGCGCCATCCCCTCCACCCCCTTCTCGTCCAGCGCCCGCCGCTGGGAGACGCCGAAGCGGTGCTGCTCGTCGACGACGACGAGGCCGAGGCGAGCGAAGCGGACCGTGGGCTCGATCAAGGCGTGAGTCCCGACGAGAAGGCCGAGCTCATTGCTAGCGAGGCGGTCGAGGGCTTCGCGGCGGCGCGGTGCCGGGGTCGAGCCGGTCAGCAGCGCGAACGGGGTCGCCTCTTCGGCCAGCAGTCTGCCGAGCGTGATCGCGTGCTGCTCGGCGAGGGTCTCGGTCGGCGCCATCAGCGCCGCTTGGTAGCCGGCTTCCAGCGCCCGCAGCATCGAGTAGACGGCGACGACGGTCTTGCCGGATCCCACCTCCCCCATCAGCAGCCGCTGCATCGGCTCGCCGGAGTCGAGGTCGTGCTCGATCTCGACGAAGGCCTCCAGCTGGTCGCCGGTCGGCTCGAAGGGGAGCGAGTCGAGCCAGCGGGCGACGAGGTCTCCCGGCTTGCCGAAGCGCGGGGCGGGGCGGGCGGTGCGGTGGGTGCGCTTGCGGGTGGCGAGGAGGGCTTGGTGGAGGAAGAGCTCTTCGAAGCGGAGACGGGTGCGGGCTTCGTCGAGGTCGTCTACTTCCCTTGGGAAGTGGATGGTCTGCAGGGTGTCTCCGAGGGCGGCCAGGTGGCGGCGGGCGCGGAGGTTGGCGGGGAGGCCCTCGATTGCATTCGGCGATAGCTCGATTGCCTGCTTGGCCCAGTCGCGGAGTTGGGAGGGACGGAGGGACTCGGGGGTGGGATGCCTTGGGACCAGGGTTTCTGGCTGCGGGTCCTGTCGAGGGCTGTTCGGGGACCCCTGCGCTGGATGCTCGGGGTCCCCGGCGCCCTCGCCACCCGCAGAAGTTGCGTCGCTTACTAACTCCCATTCGTTCACTGCGAAGCCTCGGGCGGATCGTTTCCCCGTTAGGAGGAGCTGGGCTCCTGGGGTGAGCTTGGAAGCTACCCAGGGCTGGTTGAACCAGGTGGCTCTAACGTGGTCGGTAGCGTCGCCGACTTTGACGCTGACCATGCGGAGGCGGCCTTTACGGAAGGGGCGGGGCTGTTTGCCCTGGACTTCGACCTGAACCGTGGCGGTTTCGCCCCGGGTGACGTCTCCCAGCTCCCTGATCCTCAGGTCGCGGTGGCGCCTGGGGATGTGGAAGAGGAGGTCGCCGATGGTGCGGAGGCCAGCCGCGGCGGCGGCTTCGGCGGTCTTGGGGCCGATGCCCTCGAGGGCGCCGAGGCCCTGGTCGAGGACGCTGGGGCGGGGCCAGTGGACGGGGGCGTCGAGCAGCTCGGCGCGGCCCAGCTCGCGCTCGCCGCCGAAGGCACGCACTACTGGGCGGCCAGCAGCCACCACCAGCTCGGCTGTCCCCCCTCGTGGGTCTCGACCTCGACCCCGTCGGGCATGTGGGTGTCGAGCTCGGCGAGCGGGATCGGGGCGCCCTCGCCGGCGATCAGGGTGATGATCTCCGCCCCGGCCGCGAGGTGCTCGAGGGTCTTGGCGAGGGTCGAGCCGGCCCCGCCCCAGGCCATGATCTCCCCCTCGACGAACCCGACCGCGTCGCCCTTCTTGAAGCGGCCCTGGGCGTCGTCGCGGGCGGCCGGAGCGACGCCACCGGTGGCGACGCCCACCAGCGCCTCCCCCAGCCGCTCGGCGTTCTCCGCCATCGCCGCCTCCGGGTCGAGCTCGACCAACGCCAGCAGGCTCGCCTGCTGCGAGGTCGCCGGCACCACCCGCGCCGGCTTCTCGGAGAGCTCGCAAGCGCGCTCGGCGGCCATCACCACGTTCGAGGAGCTGGGCAGGACGAGAACCTCGTCGGCGGCGACGCTGTGGATCCCGGCGAGCAGCTCGTAGGTCGAGGGGTTGAGCGTCTCCCCGCCAGGGACGACGTGGGCGCCGAGCTCGCCGAAGAGCCGCTGCAGGCCGTCGCCGGCAGCGACCGCGACGACTCCGGTGCGGCCGCTGAGACGGGCGTCGCGCTCGGCCATCTGCTCGCGCATGTCGGCGACGTCGAGGTTGGTCACCTCGCCGACCCCGTCGAAGAGCGCAACCGCGACCTCGGGCTCGTCGGTGTGGACGTGGACCTTGAGGGTGACGTCGTCGCCGACGACGAGGACCGAGTCCCCGAGCCCCTCCAGCCGCGGCAGGAACTTGCGGTCCTGCAGCCCCTTGCCGGAGACGATGAAGTTGGTGCAGTAGCGGTAGCGGCTGTCCTCGTGGTGGGGCAGGCTGCGGCGCGGCGCCTCGTGGTGCGCCACCTCCGGAACCTCGGCTCCGTCGCCGCGGAGGCCGGCGACGACCCCGGCGAGGATCAGCACGAGGCCGTGTCCGCCGGCGTCGACCACCCCGGACTCGCGCAGGACCTCGAGCTGCTCGGGGGTCTTGGCGACGGCGCGCTCGCCGTCGGCGATCGCCCGCTCCAGCACCTCGGCGAGGACCGCGTCCTGCTCCTCTTCGGAGACGTCGCGGCCGAGCCGCTGCTTCTCCTGGTCGAGGTGGGCGAGCTGGCGGGAGAGCGAGTGGGCCATCTCGCGGAAGACGGTCAGCATCGTCCCCTCGGCCGGGTCGCGGACCGAATCGTAGGCGGCGTCGGCGGCGCTGGCGAAGGCGGCGGCGACGAGGGTCGGGTCGATCAGCTCGCCGGGACGGGACGCCAGCTCCTCGGCGGCGCCGCGGACGATCTGGCTGAGAATGACGCCGGAGTTGCCCCGCGCGCCCATCAGCGCCGCCCGCGCCAGCGCCTGGACCAGCTCGGTGCGGCCGACCTCGTCGACTTCCTGACCGTCGAGACGATCGAGCTCTTCCATCACCGCGCGCATCGTCATCGCCATGTTGTCGCCGGTGTCGCCGTCGGCGACGGGGAAGACGTTGAGGTCGTTGACCTCCTGGCGGCGGGCCTCGAGCGAGGCGTAAGCAGACTTGACCACCCGGCGGAAGCGGGCGATTTGGGGTTCGGGCATCTGCCGCAGAATCTATTCCCCGGCCGCGACGTGAGGACGTTCACGTCTATCCCTTCTATGTAGAAGCGATTTCGGTCAGCCAAGAGCGAGAAGCGCTTACAAGGAGGACGGCCGACTACAGCCTCAAAGCGAGACCGCCGCTTCCTGAGAGAAGAGATCGAATGCCTTCCCGGTGAAGGGATTGATCCCGCTTGGCACGCCGAAAGTTGCCACTTTGCGGCCGAGATGCGGCCGATTTCCGAGGTGGGACGATGTACAGTCCGCAGAGCAGCCCTCGGCCAAGAAAGGCTGCCTGATGAAAAGGAGAAGGACCTAGGAGCGTCGCTACTGCTCACGGTGGAATTCGGAGGGGGCCTGCAACGTCGTGGCTGAAGCTCCGAACCCACCGCCCCAGAGGTTCCCGTTCGTTGTTCAGGCGAGGTGGGAAGCCACTGGGCTAGGTCCGGCTCCCATTGAAAGCGCCTCGGCGGCGGAACCCGGCCCGCAGAGAGGCAAATTTCCGGATATTGCGGGAAGCTGCCATGGTCGAATTCCGAGGAATCGGACGCTCATTCCGCGCCTTTTGCTCGGATATTGCGAAGACTCTGGCAACGCTTTGTGCATATGGCGGGTTTTTGCGAAGCAGCCGAGAAGTTAGCCTGTGGCCGTGGCCAAGAAACAGAAGACCGACAAGGGGCTGGAGATCCCCGTTCCGACCAAAGGGGACTTCGATGCCGCTATGCGGAAGGTCGCTCCCCCAGTAGGTCGTAAACGCCCTGACGAGAAAGACCGGCCTCAGAAGCGATCAACGTGATGGGGATGCCCGCTTCGCGGGCTGCCCGACACTGACGGCGTAGATCCTCGGTCGCCTCTCGTTTCGCCTCGTCGGCCTTGGCGCGCTTCCGCGCCGCCGCTTTGATCTTGCGGACCGCCGCTGCCTCGGTCACTGGTTCGCCGCCTCTCTGACGAGGGCGTGGAACATCGAGCGCTGGCCGGTATGGCGGTTGTTGTGCCGCCAGGCGTACTCGTCTAGGTAGGACTGGAGCCACTTGCGGGAGACGAACTTGTAGGTGCCGCGCATCCCCGTTTTTAGGTTGCCGAAGAAGCCCTCAATCGTGTTCGTGTAGATGTGGCCCACGGCGTAGGTGCCTGCCGAGTGGTTGATCACCCGGTGGTCGGCGAACTCCCGCGACAGGGGCTTGTAGGCCATCCAATCGTCCGTGTAGAGGATCGCTTCCGGGTTGACGTTCGCCCGCACAGCGCCACTTAAGGGCTCGCCCCGCCGAGAGGCGATCACGCGGGCACGGACACGCCCGCCGCGCTCGACCATTCCCAGCACGGTCGGCTTGGCCTCGCGGAAGCGTGCCGCTTCCGCGTAGGTCATTTTGCGCCGAGCCTTCCCGCCCCACGAGGTCTCATCGACCTCAACCTCTCCGCGCAGGCTAGGTGCCGGATCGGGTTCAGCCATCAGGTGGTTCCTGATCTTGTTGAACATACGCCAAGCGGTCTTGTAGTGAACGCCTAGCTCGCGCTCTAGCTGTTTGGCGGAGATCCCGCAGCGAGTGCTAGTCATCAGGTACATCGCGTGGAACCAGAGCCGCAGCGAGGTAGAGGAGCGGTGGAAGATCGTTCCGGCCGTGGGGTGCAGGTGGTGACCGCAGGCCGTGCAGGTCCAAGACTGGCGCTGCTGCTTGGTCGCATAGCGCTTGAAGGGCTTCACGTCGCCGCACTTCGGGCAGTGGGCGTGCTCGCCATCAGGCGCATGGCGGGTCCGCCAGAGATGCTCCAAGCAGGCGGCGTCGTCGGGGAACTCGGCTAGGAATTCGGTGACCGAGTAGTCGGAGGTCGAAGACTTCGCACGCCTTGGTTCGTGGCGGTTGGCCGGTGGCATGTTGTAAAGCTACTTGACATCTGCATCGTTGTCAAGTCCCTTGACGACCCTAAATAGGAATGGCAAGAGTTCGCCCAAGAAACCCGCCTAGTAGGAACGGCCTGCCTCAAAGGGAAAGGAAGTGCTGCTGTGCAGCCAGTGAGCTACATGGAAACCAGCGTCCTTCACTGCGAGGACAACCTAAAGATGCTCGCCGGCTTTCCCGCGGAGTGCATTGATCTGGTTTACCTCGACCCACCTTTCTTTTCGAATCGGATCTACGAGGTCATTTGGGGTGATGAGGCGGAGGTCCGCTCTTTTGCGGATCGGTGGGAAGGAGGTATCCAGGTCTATCTCGATTGGATGGAGGCTCGGCTAGTTCAACTGCATCGGATTTTGAAACCCACCGGATCGCTGTTCCTGCATTGCGATCAGGCCGCAGGCCACTACCTCAAGGTTCTGCTAGACGAAATTTTCGGGGTCGGCAACTTCCGAAACGAGATCATTTGGCGACGGACGGCCTCAAACAAGACCACGACTCGCTTCGGCCCGATCCACCAAAACATCTTCTATTACGGCAAGTCAAAGCAGGCACCCTTCTACGCCCAGTTTGGCCCTTACACGGAGGCATACGTCCGCGAGAAATTTGACCATTTCGACGCGCGGGGCCGCTACCAAGAGGTTGCCTTGACGGGTTCGGGAACTCGAAAAGGCGAGAGTCGCAAACCCTGGCGCGGGTACAACCCCACGAAGGTCGGCAGACATTGGGCGCTTCCGGCGTATGTATTCGAGAAGTACAAAGCTCTGACCGGGGATGATCTCGCCCAATATTCGCTCCCAAAGCGCCTCGACAAGCTTGATGAGGTGGAGTTGATCCACTGGCCGGTGAAAGACGAGCCGGTGCCTCGGTACAAGTTCTATCTGGAGGATGCTCCGGGGGTAGCCCTTCAGGATCTGTGGTCGTTTACGCCTGGCACTGAGGGTTGTGTCACGGGCACGGCCGCGGGGATCGACGCGCAAGTGAAGTGGCTGTCTTCAAAGAGTGCCGAGAGGGTTGGTTATCCAACTCAGAAGCCCGAGGGCATCTTGGAAAGAATCATCCAGGCCACCACCAAAGAGGGCGATATTGTCCTCGACCCCTTCTGTGGCTGCGGAACCACGGTAGCCGCGGCAGAGCGCTTGAAGAGAAAATGGATTGGCATCGACGTAAGTCCTCAGGCGGTCGAGGTTATGAAGCTTCGACTCGCCAAGCAGAAGGTCACTCCCACCGTTCATGGGTTGCCTGCGTCGGTGGAGGACCTTCGTCAGCTTGGCCCCTTTGAATTCCAGCACTGGATCGTCCAGCGGGTCCTCGGCGAACAGTCGCCACGAAAAACGGCCGATAAGGGCATCGATGGCTACTCGTTCTTTGAGCGTCTGCCGATCCAGGTGAAGCAGAAAGAGCGAGTAGGGCGTCCCGACCTCGACGCCTTTGAGACGGCAATACGGAGAGAGAGCAAACACAAGGGTTTCCTTGTGGCCTTCAGCTTCTCGAAGGGGGCCATTGAGGGTGCCGCTGTCGCTCGGAAAGAGCGAGGGATCGAGATTGTGCTGGTAAAGGTCGAGGACGTAGTTCGCGTAGGGGAACTGATTGACTCGGCTGACCGGGACGGGAGGCCACCGGATCTTTCAGGGCTCTCTAAAGATCTGATGAGCCTCTTCAGCGCTCTGGAAAAAGAAGCCGAGGAACGGCCTTTCTACCTCCCTCCAAGCAAGCGGTCGAAGCCTTCGGCAAAAGAGCTGATCAGCAGCGCGAGAGGCGAGCGCAAATTGGACTTCAGTTCGCACTGAGCGATGGCCGCTGTCCCGGTGTGGACCTGGCGGGCAGCGGCCATCGCTTAATTCGCAGCTAGCTAGACGGTCCCAGCCCTCGGGTCTCCCTCAGCAACTCGCTGGGTTCGATCTCCAGCGCTTCTGCGAGCCGCACCACCGTGTCAATGCGCGGGCACTGCTTGCCGGTCTCCCAGACCGAAATGTCGCACGAGAACTCCATGCCCAGGCGGGCGGCTAGCTCCTGCTGCGTCAAGCCGACCCGCTGTCGAGCAATCTTCAGGTTCCAGCCGAATCGCTCGGTGACAGTCGTGAACGTGATGTGTTCGGAGGGCATCGCTACTCGATCCCTCGCAGCAGGTCGCGGACCTGCACCCCGGTTCCCGCCGCCAGCCACAGCATGTCGTCCAGACGCGGGAGTTGGTGGCCGTTCTCCATCCGGGACACGGCCGCTCGGTGCGTGAACGCCTCAGCGGCGAGCCGGTCCTGCGTCATCCCCGCCTGTCGCCGAGCGGCATGGAGGTTGCGGCCAAACTGCTTTGCCGCCTCCATCTACGCCGCCTCCACGAACAACTCAAAGGCGCGTAGGGCGGTTCGGGTCGGCAGCACCGCGCCCTCGCAGCGGAAAAGGAGACCGCCTTTGACGAGTTCTCTGACGGCCCTTTCAACCGCGTCTCGCTCGCTGAAATCGTCGGTGCTGACGAATTCGCGGATCAGGTCCGAGAGCCTCAGCGTCGCGGGCTGTGCCTCTATGACGTGGGCGAGAATCGCCCGTTCGTACTCCCGATCCTCGCCAGCGGGGTCCGCTGACTTAGCCTTGTCCTGCATGGGAAGCCTGCCTTCCTGTGCCAAGGCCGGGGGGCTGTTAGCGCAGTCGCCCCGGCCGCTTGTCTGTTGTGGCGCAGGAAGCTAGGCCGGCTCAGGGACCGAAATCGCTTCTACAGAGAAGGGATAGGCGTGAGGACGTTCACACCAGGTCGCCGGTGTCATTGGTACGTTGCCCGCGCCAATGCGACGTTTCGCCACCTGGACCACCGGCCACCGCAAGACGGTGATCATCAGCTGGATCGTCGCCCTCGTCGCGATGATCGGCATCTCCGGCGCGGTCGGGGCCGACTTCAGCGAAGAATTCAGCCTGCCCGATTCGGACTCCAAGGAAGCGCTCGACCTGCTGGAACAGAAGTTCCCGGCGCAGTCGGGCGAAGCCGCGCAGATCGTCTTCAAGGCGAACGCCGGGATCGATTCGCCTGCCGTCGAAAAGAAGATGGAGAGCGTCTTCGCCGAAATCGAAGAGGAACCGCACGTCAGCGAAGTCGCCAGCCCCTACGGCAAGGGCGGCGGCGCCGCCGCGATCAGCGAAGACGGCAAGATCGCCTACGCGACCGTCCAGTTCGACGTCGCCGGGCCCGACCTCGACACCGAGGAAGCGAAGCGGGTGATGGACACGGCGCAGGCGGCCTCCGGCGACGGGCTGCAGATCGAGCTCGGCGGCTCCCCGATCGAGGAAGTCCGTGGCGAAGAAGAAGAAGGTTTCTCCGAGGCGATCGGGCTGCTGGCGGCGATCGTCGTCCTCCTGCTCACCTTCGGCTCGGTGGTGGCGATGGGCCTGCCGATCGTCACCGCGCTCTTCGCCCTCGGGGTGGGAATCAGCTTCATCACTCTCGGCACCCATGTCTTCAACACCGCCGACTTCGCCCCGCAGCTGGCCTTCATGATCGGCCTGGGCGTCGGAGTCGACTACGCCCTCTTCATCCTCACCCGTTTCCGCAACGGGCTGGCGGAGGGGTTTGAGCCGCGCCAGGCGGCGATCGCGGCGATCGACACCGCGGGCCGCGCCGTCCTCTTCGCCGCGATTACCGTGATCATCGCCCTGCTGGGGATGATGCTCCTCGGCCTCAGCTTCCTCTACGGGGTGGCGGTGGCCGCGGCCTTGGCGGTCTTCTTCACCATGGTCAGTGCCCTCACCCTGCTGCCGGCGCTGCTGACGATCGTCGGGCGGCGGGTCGACCGGCTGCGGATCCCCGGCCTCGGTCGCGGCAAACGGAGCATCGACGAAGGCACCTGGTGGCAGCGCTGGAGCAACCGGATCCAGCGGCGCCCGTGGACGGCCGCGCTGCTCTCGGGGGCACTGCTGCTCGCGCTCTGCATTCCGACGCTTTCGCTGCGCCTCGGCACCAACGACGCCGGCACCGACCCGGAGGGAACGACGACGCGGCAGGCGTACGACCTGCTCGCCGAAGGCTTCGGACCGGGCTTCAACGGGCCCTTTGTGATCGCCGCCGAACTTCCTGAAAAGGGCAACGACGAAGTCCTGCAGACGCTGCACGCCGAACTCCAGAAGGAAGAAGGCGTCGAAGCCGTCACCGACGTGACGCTGAACCCGGCGAAGACCGTCGGCGTCTTCCAGCTCTACCCCACCACCTCGCCGCAGAGCGCCGACACCACCGATCTGCTCGACCGCATCCGCGAAGACTCGATCCCGCCAGTCGAGGAAGCGACCGGGGCGCAGGTGCACGTCGGCGGCGTCAACGCGATCTTCGAGGACTTCGGCAACGCGATAGCCGAGAAGCTGCCGCTCTTCATCGGCGTCGTCGTCCTGCTCTCGGCACTGCTGCTGATGATCGTCTTCCGCTCGATCTGGGTGCCGGTGAAGGCGGTGCTGATGAACCTGCTCTCGATCGGGGCAGCCTTCGGCCTGATCGTCGCCGTCTTCCAGTGGGGCTGGGGCGCGAGCCTGATCGGCGTCGACAGCACCGGCCCGATCATCTCCTTCTTCCCGATCTTCCTCTTCTCGATCGTCTTCGGGCTCTCGATGGACTACGAGGTCTTCCTGATGTCGCGGATCCACGAGGAGTGGGAACACACCAAAGACGCTTCCGAGGCCGTCACCCGCGGCCTCGCCCTGACCGGCCGCGTGATCACCGCCGCCGCGGCGATCATGGTCACCGTCTTCGCCGCCTTCATGCTCGGCGAAGACCGGATCATCAAGCTCTTCGGCCTCGGCCTCGCCTCCGCGGTCTTCATCGACGCCGTGATCATCCGCTCCGTCCTCGTGCCGGCGATCATGCAGCTCCTCGGTGAGCGCGCCTGGTGGTTCCCCGACTGGCTGGACCGCATCCTGCCGAAGCTGCACGTCGAGCCCGAGGAGGGCGACCCGTCGCCGACGGGGGAGCATCCGGTGGTTGCGACGGCTGAGGCTGACGGCTAGCGCGCCTTTCTTCTTCAGCGCCTCCCCCGCTTCAGTTCGCGTTCCACATCCCTGATCACCCGCTCGCCTTCGTTTTCCAGCTGCAGGTCGGTGAAGCGCAGCACGGTGTAGCCGGCGCTGCGCAGGTCGAGCTCGTGCGCGTGGTCGTCCTGCCATGCGACGGAGCCGCGGTGGTAGCTCCAGAAGTCGGTCTCGACGACGACGCGCTGGGAGCGCCAGAGGAAGTCGACCGTCCAGCGGCCGAGCTTGACGTTGACCTCGGGCGGGGGGATGCGGTCGCGGTGGGGGTGGATCAAGTCGAGGAATAGGACCTCGAGGTCAGAGCGGGTGCGGTCGCTCTCGAGGCCGACCAGGCGGTGGCCTTTGATCTCTGCTTGGCGCATGGCGCGGCGGAGGAGGTGCGGTGGGAGCAGCTCGGAGCGCCGGAGGTCCTCGATGGTGCGAGGGACGGTGGTGACGGGGATGTTGTGGCGGTGGGTGGTGAGCCGTCTCCCTCGCCCTCCTCTAATTGGCAAGGAAGAGGGTGAGGGAGACGGCTCTCGGGTCGCCTGGAGGGCGGGACAGCGGTGGAGGCGGATCCCGCGGCGGGAGCGGCGGCCGGAGGTCGTTGGGACCGAGACGTGGATCGGGCCGTCGATGGGTTTGAGGAGCTCCCAGAGGACCGCGGCGGAGGTGTGGCTCAGGACCGCACCGTCACCGCAGGCGAGGACCGCCGCCATGAAGCGGGCTCGATGGCTGGGAGCGCGGTGTCCCACCGCGTAGACGCCACGGTGAACTCGATGGAGTTGGCCACTTTGAACCCGTCCCGTCACCGCGCGCCTACTCAGACCCGCTGCTTCCAGCTGCCGAAGCGTGGCGATGCCATGCTGCCGAGTGGCGATCTCCGCCACTCGCGCGTCGAGCATGTCGCCTTTGTTACCCACCAGGTAACAAAGGCGACAGGCCTCGAGACTCTCCCCCTTAACCTGCCGTTTTTCGCGCTCCTAAGGCAGGAACAAAAGCGGTAAGCGAGGTCTCATCAAGGGCCACGAAGAGGGGTTAGGGCGCAGGGAGCGGTCGTATCGGGTTTTCTCTTCGGTGCGCTTTGCAGGAACCAAGGTTGCATTGAATGCGCTCCCGACCAAGGGGACATCGGCGCGGCCGGGGAAGTCGACGGAGAGATCGCCCGTCCAGCGGTTCGCAGGCCTGGCGAATCGGTGAAAGGTGGCGTCACCCGCGAAGGGGGTGGGCAGAGAGAGCGAGGCGGAATTCAGCGCGGGATCGAAGGTGAACGAGCCCTCGGGATAGCTGTTGATCACTTCGCGGTCGATGATCATCCCTGACCGCCGTTCTTCCAGCGAGGTTTCCACGTGGACGAGGGCGTCTTGGTGGTTCTTGTTCACCTGGAGGAACAGAGAGCGCTTCCGAGCTGGCGAGCGCGCCACCAAGCGTGCTCCATGTGCCCGGTGACCGAAGGTTTCTCCGATCGAGTAGGAGCCGCAGCTTCCCTCGAAGAAGGGAGATGGGATCGCCTTGGTCCTGCTCACCTGTACGCGAGTGAACCCTTCCTCTCCCACAAGGTCGACCGTGCCAACCCAGGCACCAGGTTCAAAGAGGAGCGTCCCGGCCCGCTTGCACCTCCCGTGCACTCTTTCGGCCGGCCCGCTCGATTCAAATTTCAGCGCCAGCTTCCCCACAGCACCGAGATCGGCATCGATGGTCGTCGCCGTCACGGTCGCCGGCACAAGGTAGAGGACCCCGGCATCGACCTTGTTTCCGGCCCATACGAGCACCTCGCCATGCTTGAAGTGTGGTTCGGAGAGGGCCAGCACGAGGATCGAGTAGCCGTTCGTTCCCTTCAAGCGGAAGGCGCCGAAGCCGCCCGTGTCCTCTTCTCCCTCTGCGCCCGCAACAGCGGCAAAGCAAGCCGCCGAGACCAACGCGATCGCGAGGACCGCGACGAATTTGCTCCACCTCGCCCCCACCGTTCGGCGATCCTATGGGAGGAAGAGGCTGGCCCGCGAAGCGAATCTGATTCGATAGCCGCCCATGGCTGTCAGCGCCCAGTACAGCGTCACGATCCGCGTCGAGCTCGATGCGCGCAAAGAGCCGCTCGGGCGGCTGACCGCGGCGATCGCCGAGGCGGGCGGGCAGCTGCAGGGGGTCGACCTCGTGCCGGGGGCCGGGCCGGAGGGGAAACGGGTCCGGGAGTTCACGATCGACGCGACCGATCGCGAGCATTGGGAGAAGATCCTGCGGGCGATCGGGTCGACGCGGGGCGCGCGAGTGCTCGACTACGTCGACCGCACGATGCAGATGCACCGGGGCGGCAAGATCGACATGCGCAACAAGTACCCGGTGAAAACCCGCGACGACCTCTCGATGGCCTACACGCCCGGCGTCGCCCGCGTCTGCATGGACATCCACGCCGACCGCAGCAAGGCCTTCGAGTACACGATCAAGAAGAACACCGTCGCGGTCGTCTCCGACGGCAGCGCCGTCCTCGGCCTCGGCAACATCGGCCCCGAGGCGGCGATGCCGGTGATGGAGGGCAAGTGCATGCTCTTCAAAGAGTTCGCCGGGGTCGACGCCTTCCCGATCTGCCTCGACACCCAGGACGCCGACGAGATCGTCCGCGCGGTCGAGCTGATGGCGCCGACCTTCGGCGGCATCAACCTCGAGGACATCTCCGCCCCGCGCTGCTTCGAGATCGAGGACCGGCTGAAGGAGTCGATCGACATTCCCGTCTTCCACGACGACCAGCACGGGACCGCGGTGGTGACGATGGCGGCGCTCTTCAACGCGCTGAAGATCACCGGCAAACCGATCGAGCAGCTGCGGGTGCTAGTGGTCGGGCTCGGCGCTGCCGGCGTCGCGGTGACGAAGATGATGCTCGCCTCCGGGATCACCCAGATCGTCGGCTGCGACCGCAAGGGCGCGGTCTCGACCAAACGCGAGGACTACGAATCCGGCGAGATGAACGGGGCCAAGCGGTGGTATGCCGAGACGACGAATCCGGACGTGATCCAGGGCCAGCCCGACGACGTAATCGAGGGCATGGACATCTTCGTCGGCCTCTCCGGCCCCGGGATCATCAAGCCCGAGTCACTGGGCAAGATGAACGACGACGCGATCGTCTTCGCGATGGCCAACCCGACTCCCGAGGTGATGCCCGAGGAGGCGGCGCCCTACGTGCGGATCATGGCCACCGGACGCTCCGACTTCCCGAACCAGATCAACAACGTGCTCGCCTTCCCCGGCATCTTCCGCGGCGCCCTCGACGCCGGCGCCCCCTCGATCACCGAGGAGATGAAGCTCGCCGCCGCCAAGGGGATCGCGATGGCGGTCTCCGAGGAGGACCTCGCCGAGGACTACATCATCCCCAGCGTCTTCAACCGCGAAGTCGCTCCGAAGGTCGCCGAGGCGGTGGTCGAGGAGGCCAGGCGCGACGGCATCGCCCGGCTCAACGAGGAGACCGGGACCTTCGCCACCGTGGAGGCGAGCTAGCCCTTGCGGGTCCTCGTCACCGGCGCCAGCGGCACGATCGGCCAGGCGCTGTGTGACGCGCTCTTTGCCCGCGGCGACGAAGTCGTCGGCCTCACCCGTGACCCCGGCCGCGCCCGCGAAGGCAACCCCCGCGTCGAGTGGCACAGGTGGGAGCCGACGCTGGAACGCCCTGACCCCGTGGCCTTCGAGGGCGTCGATGGCGTCGTCCACCTGCTGGGCGAGCGGATCGACCAGAAATGGACCGCCGAGGCGAAGGAGCGGATCATGGAGAGCCGCCGCCAGGGCACCCACAACCTGGTGCAGACGATCTCCGCCCTGGAGAACCCGCCGAAGGTCCTGGTCAGCCAGTCGGCGGTCGGCTACTACGGCGACCGCGGCGCCGAAGAAGTCGACGAGGGCGACGGACCCGGCTCCAGCTTCGACTCCGAGGTCGTGGTCGCCTGGGAGGCCGCCGCCCACGAGCTGGACAACGCCGACGTCCGCCTCGTCGTCGTCCGCACCGGCCAGGTGCTGACCAAGCGCGGCGGAATGCTGAGGGAGATGCTGACCCCGTTCAAGCTCGGCGTCGGCGGACCGCTCGCCGGCGGTGAGCAGTACCTCTCCTGGATCCACCTCGAGGACGAGATCGGGATCCTGCTCTGGGCGCTGGACAACGAGAAAGTCAGCGGCACCGTCAACGCATCCTCCCCCAACCCCGCCACCAACAAGGACTTCTCCAAGGCGCTAGGCCGAGCCCTGAACCGCCCCGCGGTGATGCCGGTCCCCGGCCTCGTCCTCGACCTCAAATTCGGCAAAGAGTTCGGCCAGGTCCTGCGCGGCGGCCAGCGGGTGATCCCGAAGCGGACCCAGGAACTGGGCTACCAGTTCAGCTATCCCGATTTAGACGCTGCTCTGCGGGACGTGCTCTAGCCACCCGGCCGGAGGGTCGGGTACCCCCTCTGCCAAAGGCTCAAGAGACCACGCCTGAGCCCTGGGGGCCGACCAGCTGCGCGACGGTCGGACGTGCTCTCGCCACCCGACCCTCCCCCACCCCCAGGACCTAAGAGTCCCGCCCAAGCACGTCGACCGGCCCCTCGATCCAGATGTTGACGCGGTCGCCTGGGTGCCAGGCGGGGAAGCCGAGGCGGCGAACCTTGACCACCGAGCCGGAGGGGAGTTCGAGCTCCACCATCTGGTCGTGACCGAAGAAGCTGCGCGAGAGCACGGTTGCCTTCTGGCTGCGGCGGTCGGGCGGCTCGATCGTCCCGATCGCCAGCGACTCCGGCCGCACCAGCACGTCGACCTCGCCGCTCAAGCCCTCGCGGTTCGGCAGCGGCCCGAGCTCGCAGCTGATCGTCCCGTCCTCGGCCTTGCCCGGCAGGACCTCGATCTCGCCGAGGAAGCTCGCGACCCAGCGGCTGGTCGGGCGCGAGTAGACGTCCTCGGGCGTCCCGACCTGCTCGACCTTGCCCTCGTTGACGACCGCGACGACGTCGGCGACGCTGAGCGCCTCCTCCTGGTCGTGGGTGACGAAGACCGAGGTCAGCTTCTGCTCGGCGAGGATCTCGCGCACCTCTTCGCGTACCCGCGCCCGCAGGCCCGCATCGAGGTTGGAGAAGGGCTCGTCGAGGAGCAGCGCCCGCGGCTCGGCGACCAGCGCCCGCGCCAGCGCCACCCGCTGCTGCTGGCCACCGGAGAGCTCGTGCGGGTTGCGCCTGCCGAGGCCGCCGAGGCCGACCGTCCCCAGCGCCGCCTCGACCTTGGCCTTGTCGGGCCGCCGCCCGAGCGCGTAGCCGACGTTGGCGGCGACGTCCATGTGCGGAAAGAGCGCGTAATCCTGGAAGACCATGCCGATGCGGCGGCGCTCGGCCGGGACCGTGCGGCCGTCGCCGCTGACGACCTCGCCGCCGATCTCGATCGTGCCGGCGTCGGGGCGCTCGAGCCCGGCGATCAGCCGCAGCGTCGTCGTCTTGCCGCAGCCGCTGGGGCCGAGCAGGGCGCAGATCGAGCCCTCGGGCACGTCGAGGTCGAGGCCGTCGACGGCGACGACCTCCCCGAAGCTCTTGCGCAGGCCGCGCAGGCGCAGGCCCGGGATCAGATTGGACTCTTCGTACTCCATAGGCAGGCGGTTCCATAAGATTAGGGCAACCTAACTGCCGCCTCTGTGATTCTCCCCACCCCACAACGCCGCTTGCTCGCGGCCGCCCTCCTCGTCCTCGCCGGGCTCGTCGCCGCCGGTTGCGGCTTCAGCACCGAAGACAGCGGCGGGGGCTCGAACGAGCCCGAAACCGAAGGGATCACCCTCTACTCGGGACGGATCCCGGCCGCGATCGGCCCCGCCGTCGACATCTACGAGGCGCAGGCCAACCGCGACGTCAAGGTCCGCTTCGCCGAAACCGCCGACCTCGCCGCGACCTTGGTCGAGGAGGGCGACGCCTCCCCCGCCGACGTCTTCTTCGCCCAGGAGCCGGGGGCGATCGCCGCCGTCGCCGAAGCCGGGCTACTGACGAAGCTGCCGCGAAACATCCTCGACCGGGTGCCGGCGCAGTACCGCGACCCGGAAGGGCGCTGGGTCGGCGTCACCGGCCGCGCCCGCGTGATCGCCTACAACCGCGACGTCGTCAAGCAGGCCGAACTGCCGCCCTCGCCCTTCGGCCTCACCGACCCGAAATGGAAGGACCGGGTCGGCTGGAGCCCGGCCTCCTCGAGCATGCAGGAGTACGTGACCGCGCTGCGCGCCAAATACGGCGATGACCGGACCAAGCAGTGGCTGGAGGAAATGGTCGACAACGGCGCCGTCGCCTTCCCCGACAACGTGACGATCCGCGACGCGATCGCCAAAGGCGAAATCGACGTCGGCCTGATCAACCACTATTACGTCGCCCAGGCGATCTCCGAAGAAGGACCCGACTACCCCGTCGCCGTCTACTTCCCGCCTGGCGGGCTCGGCTCGCTGATGCTGCTGACCAGCGTCGGCGTGCTCGAATCGAGCGACCGCAAGCCGGAAGCCTTCGCCTTCGTCCGCTCCCTGCTCTCGAAGCAGAGCCAGGCCTTCTTCACCTCGAGCTCGAAGGAGTACCCGCTCGCCAAGGGCGTCGAGCCCGACCCCTCGCTGAGCGTGCCGATCGCCAAGATCCCCGTCTCCGACTCCAGCCTGGTCGACCTCAAGGAGCTGCAGGGGACGATCGAGCTGATGAAAGAAAGCGGGGCGCTGTAGTGGCAGCGGCGCGCCGGGCGCCGCTCGGCCTGCTCGCCCTCGGCGCCCTGATCGGCGCCGCCGCCGTCCTCCCCGCCGCCTACCTCGTCGTCGTCATCGCCGGGGACTTCTCGGCGGCGCTGGAAACGGCCTTCTCCTCGCGGGCGCTGGAAACGCTGCTGCGGACGGCGGCGCTGACCGCCGCCGTGGTCATCGCCTCGGTCGCGATCGCGTTGCCGCTCGGCTGGCTGACCGTCCGCACCGACCTCCCCGGCCGTCGCCTCTGGACCGTCCTCTGCACGCTGCCGCTGGTGATCCCGAGCTACGTCGGCGCCTACCTGCTGGTCGCGGCGCTGGGACCGAACGGCCTGCTGCAGGAAGCCCTCGGGGTCGACCGCCTGCCCTCGATCTACGGCTTCACCGGCGCCTGGCTGGTGCTGACGCTCTTCACCTACCCGCTGGCGCTGATCCCGCTGCGGGCGACGCTGCGGCGGATCGACCCCCAGCTCGAGGATGCGGCGCGGGCGATGGGCCGCAGCCCGCTGGAAGTCTTCCGCACGGTGGTGCTGCCGCAGCTCTGGCCGGTGCTGGCCGCCGGCTCGCTGCTCGTCGCCCTCTTCACGATCAGCGACTTCGGCGCCGTCTCGATCCTCCGCTTCCAGTCCTTCACCGCCGAGATCTACGTGGAGTACCAGTCGAGCTTCGACCGGGTCGCGGCGGCGGCGCTCGGCGCCGTCCTCGTCGTCGCGATGCTGGTCCTGTTGCTGGCGAGCTCACGGGTCCGCGGAGCGCGAGCGGTCCACCGTCTCGGCCCGGGGACGCTGCGCCCGACCCAGCCCTACCGATTGGGTCGCTGGAAATGGCCCGCCCTGATTTTCTGCTCGCTGATCGTGCTGGTCGCCTTCGTGCTCCCGGTCGGGGTGCTGATCTACTGGGCCTCGAAAGGGATCTCCACCGGCAGCACCTCGCTGAACACGATCGCAGCGCTGGGCGGCAACTCGCTGCTGATCGCGGTCTGGGCGGCGGTGCTGGGAGCGGTGGCGGCGCTCGTCGTCGCGGCGCTGGCGGTCCGCTACCCGTCGCGGACGACGCGCCTGGTCGAGCGGCTCGCCCACGGCGGCTACGCGCTGCCGGGGATCCTCGTCGCCCTCGGTCTCGTCTTCTTCTCGACCCGGGCGGTGCCGGCGCTCTACCAGACGATCGCGCTGCTGGTCTTCGCGATCACGATCCACTACCTGCCGCTGGCGATCGGCCCGATCGCCAGCTCCCTGGTCCAGCTCTCGCCGCGGATCGAAGAGGCGGCGCGCGGAATGGGCCGCGGCCCGGCCGAGGTCTTTCGCACGATCACGATCCCGCTCGCCCGCGGCGGGATGATGGCCGGCGCCGCGCTCGTCTTCCTGCACGCGATGAAGGAGCTGACGGTGACCCTGATCCTCTCGCCGATCGGGTTCAAAACCCTGGCGACGGACATCTGGACGCAGACGACCTACGGCTTCTACGAGGCGAGCGCGATCCCGGCCCTGGTCCTGCTGGCGGTCGCCGCGATCCCGGTCTACCTGCTGAGCGAGCAGGGCGCGGCGCCTTCCTGATCCGGTGAGCCTGCGGCGCGCTCCGGCGCTGGCGGTGGCAGCGGCGCTGATCTTCGCCGCCGCCTCCCTCGCCCTCCCCTATTTCCCGGTCTACGACCCCTGGGCCTGGCTGGTCTGGGGACGGGAAGTGGCTCATGGGAGCCTGGAGACGACCGGGGGGCCCTCCTGGAAGCCGCTGCCGGTCCTGCTCGGCGCGCCGCTCTCGCTGCTCGGGGGCGCAGCGCCGAGCGCTTGGCTCCTGGTCGCCCGCGCCGGCTGGCTCTGCGCGCCGCTTCTGGCCGGGCTGCTGGCGGCGCGGTTGAGCGGTGAGGGGACGGGACGCTGGCGCTGGGTCGCCGCGGCGGTCGCGGCCGGCTCGGTGGCGCTGACCGCCGACTCCTTCACGCCCCCGCTGCGCCAGTTCACCGGCGGCCTGTCCGAGCCGCTGCTGGTGGCCTTTGTCCTCGGCGCGATCTGGGCGGCGCTCGACGAGCGGCCCGGCTGGATCCTGGGCTTGGGAGCGGCGGCGGCGCTGCTGCGTCCCGAAGTCTGGCCCTTCCTGGCGCTCTGGGCCTGCTTCGCGAGCGGGGGCCGCCCGCGTCTGCGCGCCGCGGCGATTACCGCTGCGATCCTCATCCCCCTCGCCTGGTTCGTCCCCGACATCCTCGGCGCCGGCAACCCGCTCGAGGGCGGCGAAACCGCGCGCTCCGGCGGCATCGAGCCCCTCGACGGCCTCGCGGTGCTGGGACGAGCGCTCGCCGCCCCCCTCGCCGCCTGCTGGATCGGCCTCGCCCTCCTCCTCTGGCAGGGCGACTTTGTAAACCACTGGTTGACAAAAGCGCCCCACGGTGAGGATCCCGACCGCCCTGTCGCGATCCTCCTCGCCGGCGCCGCCGCCTGGACCCTCCTCGTCGCCCTGATGGCCATAGCCGGCTTCGCCGGCCTCCCCCGCTTCCTCGCGCCTGCCACGGCAATCGCCGCCATCCTCGGCAGCGTCGGCATCGCAAGAGCAGCTCAGAAGAACCAACCGTTTGTCATGGCCGCTCTCGTAATCGCCCTCGCCGGCTTTACCTGGCGCGCCGCGCAGGTGCCGGGAGACCTGAACGTGGTCGAACGCCAAACCCACTCGGTCAACCACCTCTTCGACCTCGTCGACAAGACCGGCAAGGCCCCGCTACTCGCCTGCCAAGACCGCGCCCGCATGACCCGCGTCCGCGAGCAAACCGCCCTCGCCTGGAAGCTGGAAGAACCCATCGCCACCGTCCCAATCCGCCGCAACCCCCGCTACGGCGTAGCCCTCTCCACCAAACCAATCCCCCACGGCAACGTCATCGCCCATGCCGGAACCTGGAGAGCCACCGTCCTCCCCTGCCCCACCGACTACGGCCACCAGCCCCGCCCTGACGAGATCCAGCTCGGATCTTCAGGGGAGGCCGGTGGGGGTCGTGAGGTACTCAGCATGGAGCCGGGCCACTGACGCCCGAGGCGTCAGCCAAATCCGACCCACCCGGCGGAGGTGCTCCGAACGACCCCCACCGGCCTCCCCACCCACCTCCGAGCTAGTCCCCCAGCTCCGCCAACGGCCGAGCCATAGCCGGCGTCTCCGGCGCCACCCGGTAAGGCTGCTCCTCCACCTCATGCCGCTCGTGATAAACGCTCTCCGCGTTGACCGCCCAGACGTCGTGCCCCGCCCCGTCGCAGAGGTTCTCCACCGCCCGCATCGCCGTCAGCATCGAGTGGTCCGAGTTGTTGTACCTGTGGAGGCCGTTGCGCCCGACCTGCTGGAGGTTGGAGATGCCGTCGAGCCAGCTCCGGATCCGCTCGACCCGACCCGCGTACTCGGCGTCGTAGACCGGGTAGGCCTTGGGGACGCGGACGACGTGCCCGCCGGCGACTCGCTCGGGGTCGACCAGCCCCAGCGCGGCGACCTCGCGCCGGCCGAGCTCGACCAGCTCCTCGTCGCTCGCGCACCAGAGCTCGTCGCCTTCGAAGCAGAAGTACTCGAGCCCGAGGCAGGAGCGGCGCGGGTCGGGGGTCATCCAGGGGCTCCAGGCGCGGAAGTTCTGGATCCGGCCGACCCGCGCCCGCGGGTCGTGGACGTAGACCCAGTTGTCGGGGAAGGGCGGCTCGCCGTCGATCGGCAGCGCCACGGTGAGGAAGTCGCGATAGCGCAGCCCCGCGGCGGCGACCGTCACCTCGCGCGGCGGCGCCGGTTCGGCGGCGCCGACGGTGGTCCGCAGGGGGATCGAGGAGATCGCGGCGCTGACCTCGACCCGCTCGCCGCCGGCACGAACCGCGGTCAGCCGCCCGCCCTCGTGTTCGAGCCCTTCGACCGTGTCGCCGAGGCGGATCTCGCCGCCGCCCGCCTCGATCCGCCGCGCCATCTCCTCCCACATCTGGCCAGGTCCGAGCCGCGGATAGCGGAACTGCTCGATCAGACTCTTCGGGGTCTCGCCACCACCTGGCAGCGCCGCCCGCAATGCCGAGGCGAGCGAGAGGTCGGCGATCCGCTGCGCCGCCCACTCGGCCCGCAGCTCGTCCGTCCCCACCCCCCAGACCTTTTCCGTGTAGGTCTTGAAGAAGAGCTCGAAGAGGCGGCGGCCGAAGCGGTCGCTGACCCACTCCTCGTAGGTCTCGGCCTCGTCGCGGCGGCCGAGGCGGGCGCGGGCATAGGAGGCGAGGCTGCGGGCCAGCTCCAGCGGACCGACCTTGGCGAAGACGTCGGCCGGTCGCAGCGGGTACTCGATGAAGCGGCCGCGCCAGTAGATGCGGGAGAGCCGCGGCCGCACCAGCAGCTCCGGTCCCAGCAGCTCCTCCCAGAGCTCTTGGACCTCCTCGCTCTTGGTGAAGAAGCGGTGGCCGCCGAGGTCGAAGCGGTAGCCGTCGCGGACCACCGTCCGGGCCAATCCGCCGACCTCGTCGTCGACCTCGAAGACGACGACCGGAACGCCGCGCTGGACGAGCCGGTAGGCAGCGGTGAGCCCAGCGGGACCGGCTCCGAGCACGGCGACGGGCGCGGATTCCGGTCTGGAGGCGGGCGCCGTCATCGAGTGCGGAGATGCTATTAGGTATCCCTAATGCCGGCCCCCACCCTCGCCGTCGTCGTCCCCGCGACCGACGATCCGCCGACTTTGGACCGGTGCTTGGAGGCACTTGAAGCGGGACAGCGATGCCCCGACGAGCTAACGGTGCAACGAGAGCCCGGCGGTTCAGGACCTGCAGCCGCGCGCAACCTCGGCAGCGCCGAGACGACCGCGGACGTGCTGGTCTTCGTCGACTCCGACGTGGAGGTTGACGCCGAGGCGCTGGCGCGGATCGAGCGTCACTTCCAGGACGATTCCGACCTCACCGCCGTCTTCGGCGCCTACGACGAGGATCCCGGCCATCCTGGCCTCGCCTCCCGCTACCGCAACCTCCTCCACCATCACGTCCACTCCGAGGCCGCGGGGGAGGCCGAGACTTTCTGGGCCGGCCTCGGCGCGGTGCGACGCGAGGCGTTCGAAAGCGCAGGCGGCTTTGACGAGGATCGCTACCCGCAGGCCAGCGTCGAGGACATCGAGCTGGGGATGAGGCTGCGGCAGCGCCGGTTCCGCATCCTCCTCGACCCACGGATCCGCGGCCGCCACCTCAAGCGCTGGACGGTGGCGAGCATGGTCCGCACCGACTTCGGCCGGCGCGGCGTTCCCTGGGCGCGCCTGCTGCTGCGCGAGGGATCGGACAGCACCGCCCTCAACCTCGGCTGGCGCCGGCGGCTGAGTGCGGCGACCAGCGTCACGTTGCTCGTGTCTCTGCTGGCTCGCCGCCCGCGCGCCGCAGCGGCGGCGCTCCTCGCCAACCTCGCCCTCGACCGCGACCTCTACGCGTTGCTCGCCCGTCGCGGCGGCCCGAGGCTGCTCGTCGCCGGGATCGGCCTGCACCAGCTGCACCAGCTCAGCGCCACCGCCTCGGTGCCCGTCGCCGTCGCCCTCCACGTCGCCGAGGGAGCGCGGCGATGAGGGTAGGGATTGCGGGGTGCGGGCGCATCACCGAGCGTGGCTACATCCCGGCCGCACTGGCTGCCGAGGGAGTCACGATCGCCGGCTTCGCCGATCCCGACGCCGAGCGGCGGCGGGAGTGCACGGAGATTTGGAAGCGTGGAAGCGGCAGTGAGGCGCCCACTTTCGCCAGCGCCAGCGAGCTGCTCACGGCAGGGCCAGTCAACCTGCTCGTCATTGCCGCCCCCGCCGCCCACCACCTCGTCCTCGCCGAAGAGGCGGCAGCCGCCGGTGTCCGCTCACTGGTCGAGAAGCCCCCGGCCCCCGACCTCACCGAGGCGCGGCGCCTGGCGGCCCTGGACCCGCAACCTCTCGTCGCCTTCAACCGCCGCTTCCTCCAGGGTCATGAGCTGCGCGACGCGATCCCGGCCGAGGGGTGGTTGGAGCTCGACCTCGAGCTGCGCTTCCGCCGCGACGCCTGGGGTGCCCACCAGGCCGACGACGAGGCGCTGCTCGACGCCGGTCTCCACCTCGTCGACCTCGCCTGCCACCTCAGCGGCGCGTCGCCGATCGCGGTTCGGGGGGCGCGGGCCGAGCCGGAGCGGGCGAGCCTCGAGCTGGAGCTGTCTCGCGGCCGCGCCCGCATCGCCTGCGCCACCGACCGCAGCCACCGCGAGGTCGTCGCAATCCACGACCGCGCAGGAAAGCTGCTCGCAAGGTCGTCCTGGGGGGGCCTGCGCACCCGCCTCTCCTCTCTCGTAGGGCGGCTCGACCCCCTGGTCCTGTCCCTCCAGCGTCAACTAGAGGCGGCCCGGGCGGGACACCCCCACCGCCCCCTCGCAACTGCCCAAGATGGCATCGCAGCGATGGCGGTGGTCGAAGCCGCCCGCCGCTCTTCCGAGCTCGGAGGCGCCGAGGTGACGGTGGCGCCGCTCGGAGCATCGACGTGATCGCCGTCATCCAGTTCGACGCCGCCAGCGCCTCGCTGATGAAGCGCCTGGAAGCCAAAGGCCGGCTGCCGAATCTGGCGGCGCTGCGCCGGCAGGGGACCCACCTGGATCTCGACACCCCCGCCGAGCACTTCCCCGCCAGCGCCTACCAGGACCTCTACCGCGGGGTCGAGGTCGGCGAGCACGGGCTCTATTACCCCTTCCAGTGGGCGGCCGGCGACCAGCGGGTGCGGCTGGCGGCGAGCTTCGACGCCCCACCGCCGATCTGGGACCGCCTCGGGCGCGCCGGCCGTAGCACGCTCGCGATCGACCCCTACGAGTGCCACCGTCCCAACGACGCGCACGGCGAGCTCGTCTGCGGCTGGGGGATGCGGGAGCGGGTCGTGCTCGAGCGCTGGTCGGTCCCCGATGGCGGCGACCGCGAGGCCCGTCGCCGCCACGGCCGACCCCCGGACGTGACCGAGGTCTTCGGCGCTCAGACCCCGCGCGAGCTGCGCCGCCTGCGGGAGCGATTCCTGCGGGCGCCGCGACGGGTCGCCGACCTCGCGACCGAGCGCCTGCGCGAGCGCACCTTCGACCTCGCCTGGATCGTCTTTGCCGCACCTCACCTGGCGGGCCACCGCCTCTGGGAGGTCCCGCCATACATCGACGAGGAGGCGATCCCGGCGCGGGAGCGGGAACAGCTCGACGGGGCCCTGGCCGACGTCTACGAGGAAGTCGACGCACAGCTCGGCCGCGTCCTCGAGGCGCTTCCCGACGAGTGCGACGTGATCGTCTGCTCCGTCCTCGGCATGGACGAGAACACCAGTCGCGCCGACCTCCTGCCCGGAATGCTGAGCGCCGTCCTCGACGGCGGGACCGACCACGGAGGCGAGGACTCGGACTCGGGCGCGATCTGGCGCCTGCGGGGAGCGCTCTCCGGGCGCGCCCGCGCGGCGATCGCCGCCGCGATGCCCGACCGCCTGGCCTTGGAGCTGACGGCGCGGCTGGAGCTGCGCGGCGTCGATTGGTCCACCACTCGCGCCTTCGCCCAACCGGCCGACAACCAGGGCTACGTCAGCCTCAACCGCAAGGACCGCGAGCGCGACGGGATCGTCGACGAGGCCGAGGCGGCGGAGCTGGCGGCCCAAATCCGCGAGGGCCTGCTCGACTTCCGCGACCCCGACGGCGAGCCGGCCGTCGTCGCCGTCGACGAGGTCGCCGACCGCTGGCAGGGGCCCGCCGCCGACCGCCTCCCCGACCTCGTCGTCCGCTGGCGTCCGACCTCCTCCGTCGTCCTCCCCGCCCTCCACTCCCCCCGCTTCGGCAGCGTCCACCGCCAGGGCTACGGCAGCGGCCGCACCGGCAACCACACCGACGGCGACGCCTGGGCCCTCCTCGCCCCCCACACCGCTCGAGCCCGTGACCTCACCCGCCCCGCCCGCGTCACCGACATTCCCGCCACCGTCGCCGCCCTCTGCGACATCCCGCTCGAAGACCTCAGCGGCGAGCCCCTCCTCGAGCGCTGACCTCGCGAATCTGTCTCAGTCCTCCATATGCGGGGCCTGGGACAGAGTCGCGGAGACGAGGCCGGCGAGGGTGGCGAATTGGGCCAAGGTGACGAGGAGGCCGGGGGTGGGACCGGCGTTTAACGCGGCGCGGAGGAGGCCGAGGTAGAACGAGGGGGCGCCGCGGCGGCGGTCGGGGTCGCGGCTTCGGTAGCGAGCCGCGCCTTGGCCGTAGCGGTACTGCTGGCGGAGGAAGTTCCGGACGCGCATGCCGCTGCGGTGGAGGACGATCGCGCCCGGGGCGAAGGTGACGACGACGCCGGCCTGGGCCGCTCGCTCTCCCCAATCGCGATCCTCTCCTGCGGCAGCCGGGAAGGACTCGTCGAAAGGCAGGCGTTCCAGCAGCTCCCTCCTCGCTGCAAGGTTGGCGGTAACCGCGAAGCCAGGCGAGGCCGAGCCGGGCGCCGTCGCCTGCTCCTGCAGATACCTGACGATCGTCTCCCAAGCCCGATCGGGCGCCGTCGCTCCCTGATCCACCAGCACAGGCCCCGTGCTCAGCTCCCCCACCCCGCAAAAAAGAGGTGCCGCAAGCGCCTCGGCCCACCCCGGCTCCGGCGCGCAGTCATCGTCGGTGAAACAAACGACCTCCCCGCGCGCCCGCCGGACCCCTGCGTTTCGCGCCCAGGCCGGCCCCCGTCCCTCGGTGTCCTCGACCACGACGATCTCCACCGGCACCGTCTGCGCCTCCAGCGCCTGCACGCAGCGCCGTAGCGGCTCCGGCCGGCCACGGGTCGGCACCACGACCGAGATTCGCGGCCGCTCCTCCCCCATCAGCGCCCGAAGGCGTCGAAGACCGCATCGCGCGGCTGGCTCGCATCGCCCTCTTCCATCGCCTTCACGACCTTCGCCACCGCCTCGCGCCCGGACAACCCGCCGAGCTCGGCGATCCCGGCCGCTTCGACGATCGGGCGCGACTGCTTGCGCGCCGCGGCATCGGGCTCGCCGACGTAGGCGACCGCGGTCGAGTCCTCCGTCGCCCGCCGCGCGTTGGCGCCGACCTGCGCCAGAGTCCAGGAGCCGCCTACGGAAGCGTCGAGGCAGATGACCCGCAGCTCGTGCTCCTCGTCGCCCTTCCCCTGCCCCGCCTGCTCGCGCGCTTCGTCACACAGCCGCCGCCCCACCAGAGCTTCCGGTCCCCGCAGCGGTGCGCTCACATAAATCCGCACCGTCGCCCCCGCCGCCGCGCCCTCTTCACCGCAGCCGGAGAGCAGCACGGCCAGCAGCGCAGGAGCGGCCAAGATCGCTAGAAGGCGTCGCACGGCGACCGATCCTAAACTCGCTCGCTATGCGCATAGGTGTCTTGACCGCAGGAGGGGACTGCCCGGGGCTCAACGCGGCGATCCGTGCGGTCGCCCGTTCGGCGATTCAGGCGGGCGACGAGGCGATCGGGATCCGCCGCGGCTACCGCGGTCTCGCCGAGGACGACTACGTGCCGCTGGACATGCTCCGCGTCTCCGGGATCCTCCACCAGGGCGGGACGATCCTCAGCACCTCGAGCTTCGAGCCGATCCGGGAGGGCGCCGTCGACAAGGTCGCCGCGGCCTTCGCCGAGCAGCGGCTCGACGCCGTCGTCGCGATCGGCGGCGAGCACACGATGGAGATCACCCGCCAGCTCCACGCCGACCGCGGCCTGCCGCTGGTCGGCGTCCCGAAGACGATCGACAACGACGTCGGCGGCACCGACTTCACCTTCGGCTTCGACACCGCGGTGCAGATCGTCACCGACGCGATCGACCGCCTCCACACCACCGCCCAGTCGCACGACCGGATCATGGTCGTCGAGGTGATGGGCCGCACCACCGGCTGGATCGCCGCCTACGCCGGCCTCGCCGGCGGCGCCGACTGCATCGTCATCCCCGAGCAGGTGACCACCGTCGAGGAAGTCTGCCGCGACGTCACCCGCCGCCACGACCGCGGCAAGGACTTCTCGATCATCGTCGTCGCCGAGGGGGCGAAGCTGGCCTTCGAGAGCGGCGAGGAACACCTGATCCAGCCGGTCAAGGACAGCGACGAGTACGGCTACCCTCGCCTCGGCGGCATCGGCGCCGCCCTGGCCAGCGAGCTGGAGAAGCGGACCGGGTACGAATCCCGCGTCACCGTCCTCGGCCACGTCCAGCGCGGCGGCACCCCGACCTCGACCGACCGCGTCCTCGCCACCCGCTTCGGCGCCCACGCCTACGAGATGGCCAAAGCCGGCGAGTTCGGGAAGATGGCGGCGATCCACGGCACGCAGATGGTCGCGGTGCCGCTCGAGGAAGCGGTCAAGGTCAAGCAGGTCGACCTGGGGATGCTGGAGATAGCCAAACGCTTCTTCACGTGAGAGGGTGGCGTCCATGAACGACGCACCTGATTTCAAAGCAGCTACCGACGTCCAGCAGACGATGTGGTCGAAGGGGGACTTCGCCGAGGTCGCCCCCCTCGTCGTCCCCGTCTCCGAGAAGCTCGCCGACTCCCTGCGGCTGCTCCCCGACGAACGGGTGCTCGACGTCGCCTGCGGCAGCGGCAACGGGGCGCTCGCCGCGGCCCGCCGCACCTGGGGCAACGTGACCGGCGCGGACTTCGTGCCGGCGCTGCTGGAGCGCGGCCGCGAACGGGCAGCGGCGGAGCGGCTCAGGGTCGAGTTCATCGAGGCCGACGCCCAGAACCTGCCCTTCGACGACGCCAGCTTCGACGTCACGATGTCGATCTTCGGCGTCATGTTCGCCCCCGACCACCAGAAGGGAGCGGACGAGCTGCTGCGGGTGACCAAGCCGGGCGGGCGGATCGGCGTCGCTAGCTGGTGCCCCGACGGTGGCCTACAGGACTTCTTCGCGACGATCGTCAAGCACACCGGCGGCCCGCCGCCCGGCGCCGTCCCGCCCGTCCTCTGGGGGGACGAGGCGCACGTGCGCGAGCTGTTCGGCGACTCCGCCTCCGACCTGCGCGCCGAACGGCTGAAATCGCGCCAGGCCTTCCGCTCGGCCGAGCACTACATCGACTTCTTCCGCGACTACTTCGGCCCGATCCAGGCGGCCTTCGAGGCCGTGGGCGCGGAGGGCGAGCAAGCCCTCAGGAGCGACCTCGAAGCCGTGCTCGATCAGCTCAGCGTCGGCGACCAGGACGCGCTCGTGGTCGAGCCCGAATACCTGCAGGTGATCGCAACCCGCGCGTAGCGGCTAGGAGTCGGTCTTTTGAGGCTGCAGCGTGCGGATCGCCGCTCCGACGAGGAGCACGCCGAAGAAGATCATGCCGGCGACGCCGCCGCCCTGTCCGAAGGCGGCGTAGCCGATCACCATCGCGGCGATCGCCAAGAAGAGGGTTACGACCATTCCCATATCGCGCGGAATCCTATTGGATCGCCCCGGCAGCGAGCGCTTCGCGGGTCTGGCTCAGGAAGGAGGCGACCGCGTCCGCGGCGCCCTCGGGCGACCCACCCTCGCCAGCTGCGCGAACCAGGCGGCTGCCGATGATCACCCCGTCGGCGATCTCCCCTACCTGCGCGGCCTGCTCGGGCGTGCCGATCCCGAAGCCGACAGCGACCGGAGTCGCGGCGTCGGCTTTCGTCGCCTCGACCAGCTCGGTCAGCGCCGCCGGAATCTCGGTGCGCTCGCCGGTGGTGCCGACGGTGGAGACGACGTAGACGAAGCCGCTGGCCGACTCGCAGATTCGCTTGCGGCGATCAGCGGGCGTCGTCGGCGCCAGCAGCGGCACCAGCGCCAGCCCCTCGGCGGCGAGATTCTCCCGCACCTCCCCGGCCTCGTCCAGCGGCAGGTCGGGCACGATCACGCCCGCGGCACCAGCCGCTCGCGCCATCTCGGCGAACTGGCGCGAGCCGCCGTGGGCGAGAACCATGTTGGCGTAGGCCATGAAGACGACCGGCACGCGCTCGCCGATCGCCCGGCATATCTCCAGCGCGGTCGCCAGGGTTGCTCCCGCTTCGAGGGCCTTGGTAGCAGCGGCGTGAATCGTCGGCCCGTCGGCAAGCGGATCGGAGAACGGCACCCCGAGCTCGACCAGGTCCGCCCCGGAGTCCGCATAAGCCTCGGCGACCGCCAGCCCGGTCTCCCGGTCGGGATACCCGGCCATCATGTAGGGCATCAGCGCCGCGCGCCCTTCTTCTCGCGCGAGAGCAAAAGCCGCCGCAATCTGCTCCTCACCCGAAGCGTCACGGGAAGCCGGGTGAGGGTCGCCGGACCCTCCCCGCTGTTGTCCGCCGACCCTCACCCGGCTTCCCCACCGCCGCTCACGGCAGCACCTCACTAGGCGGTTTCAAACGAGCCGTGGCCTCAGCCATATCCTTGTCGCCTCGGCCAGAGAGGCAGAGGACGTCGAAGCCATCGCCCTCGAGCGGGTTCTCGCTCAGCCAGCCGACCGCGTGGGAGGACTCGAGCGCGGGAATGATCCCCTCCAGGCGCGCCAACTCCTGGAAAGCGGCCAAGGCCTGGTCATCGGTCACCGCCACGTAGCTCGCCCGGCCGCTGTCGCGCAGCTGCGCGTGCTCGGGGCCGACGCCGGGGTAGTCGAGCCCGGCCGAGATCGAGTGAGCCTCGAGGATCTGACCCTCCTCGTCGGCGATCACCGAGGAGAGCGAGCCGTGGAGGACGCCCTTGACGCCACCCTGCAGCGAGGCGCCGTGCCGCTGCGTGTCCAGCCCCTCGCCCGCCGCCTCGACGCCGACCAGCGCCACCCCTGCGTCACCGACGAAGGGGGTGAAGATGCCGATCGCGTTGGAGCCGCCGCCGACGCAGGCGATCACCCGGGCGGGCAGCGAGCCCTCTGCCGCCAGCGCCTGCTCGCGCGCCTCCTCGCCGATCACCCGCTGCAGGTCGCGGACCAGCGCCGGGTAAGGCGCCGGCCCGACCGCGGAGCCGATTATGTAATGGGTGGTGGCGATGTTGGCGACCCAGTCGCGGATCGCGGCGCTGACCGCCTCCTTCAGGGTCCGCGCCCCGGCCTCGACCGGCGCCACCTCGGCCCCCAGCAGCTTCATCCGCTCGACGTTCGGCGCCTGGCGGCGGATGTCCTCGGTCCCCATGTAGACGACGCATTCGAGACCGAGCAGGGCGCAGGCGGTCGCGGTCGCGACGCCGTGCTGACCGGCCCCGGTCTCGGCGATCACCCGCGGCTTGCCCATCCGCGCCGCCAGCAGCGCCTGGCCGACCGCGTTGTTGATCTTGTGGGCACCGGTGTGGGCGAGGTCCTCGCGCTTCAGGTAGACCCGCGAGCCGACCCGCTCGGAGAGCCGCTCGGCGTGGTACAGCGGCGTCGGCCGGCCGATGAAGTCGCGGCGCAGCTGATCGAGCCGACCCATGAACTCTTCGTCCTCGCGCGCCTCCGCCCAGGCGGCGCTGAGCTCGTCGAGCGCCGGGATCAGCGTCTCCGGCACGTAGCGCCCCCCGTAGGGGCCGAACCTCTCCTCGATCGCGCTCATTTGCTGGCGCCGACCGAGTTCGCGGCCTCGAAAAAGGCCTCCATCGCCGCGTGGTCCTTGCGCCCGGGCTCCAGCTCGACCCCGCTGGCGACGTCGACCGCGTAGGGACGGGTGACGTCGATCGCGTGCGCGACGTTCTCCGGCCGCAGCCCACCAGCGAGGATCGCCGGCACTTCCGAGCGGTGGTTTCGCAGCAGCTCCCAATCAAAGCTCTCGCCGGTCCCGCCCCACATCCCCTTCCCGCGCCGGTCGAAGAGATGGAAGTCCGTCCTGAACGCCTCCGCCCCGTGGACGTCGGCGGCACTGGCCACGTGCACGGCCTTCGCCACCTTCAACCCCGTCCGCCGCTTCACCTCAGCGCAGAACGAAGCCCCCTCGGCCCCGTTCAGCTGCACCATCGTCAACCCCTCGTCCTCCACCGCCCGAGCCACCTCATCCAGCGTGGGATTCACAAACACCCCCACCACCTCGCACTTCCGCCGAAAAGCAGCAGCAATCTCCGCCGCCACAGTCCGATCGACGTCCCGGGGACTGCCATGGAAGTGGATCAGCCCGATTGCCCACGCGCCGAGCCGCACAGCCTCCGCCGCGTCATCCAAATTAGTGATCCCGCAGAACTTGACTCGCACCCCTCCAGCGTACGCGAAGGACCAGCGAGGCCCGAGCCCTATTCATTTTCCTCGGGCTGGGCGCTCAGAGTCACGTGCGCAGTCTTCTCGTTGCCGTCCCGAAGAATCTTCAACTCGAGCTCATCCCCAGGCTTGTGTTCCTGAATGATTTCGACGAGCTGTTCCATCGTCTTCAGCTTGGCGCCGTCGACTTCGGTGATGATGTCGCCGCCGAGCCGAACTTCTTCGCCGTTGATCGTCGCCGAAGTCCCCCCGGCCTCTATCCCGGCCTTGTCGGCCGGCCCGTCCTTGACGACGGACTGCACGATCACCCCTTCGTCGACCGGCAGGTTGACCGCCTTGGCGAGGTCCTCGGTGATGGTGCCACCGCTGATCCCGATGAAGGCGTGTTCGACTTCGCCCTTGGCCTTCAGCTGCTCGATCTCGGCCCGGACGGTGTCGATCGGGATCGCGAAGCCGATGCCGACGTTGCCGTTGCCGCCGCCGCCGGTGGCGATCTGGGCGTTGATCCCGATCACTTCTCCGGAGGCGTTGATCAGCGGGCCACCCGAGTTACCGGGGTTGATCGCGGCATCGGTCTGGATCACGTGGGAGATCGAGAACCCGTTGGGGGCCTGGATCTGCCGCTGCAGGGCGGAGACGATGCCGCTGGTGACCGTGCGGTCAAGGCCGAACGGGTTGCCGATCGCGACCACCGGGTCGCCCACTTCAGCCTCGGCGGACTTGCCGAGCGTCAGCGGATGTATTTCCTTTGCCGGCGCCTCCACCTTGAGCAGGGCGACGTCGGTGGCCGGGTCAGTACCGGCCACTTCGGCGTCGTAGGTCTTTTCGGAGTCGCCGAGTTTGACCGTCACCTTGCTGGCGCCTTCGACGACGTGGTTGTTGGTGAGGATGTGGCCTTCGCCGTCGATCACGAAGCCCGAGCCGGTGGCAACACCGCCGCCCGATTCGGGTTCGACTTCGCCGAAGGGGTTGAAGCTTTCGGTTTCCGTCGATTCGATCTGCGATTCGATGAAGGCGACCCCTTCACCGTCGGACTTGTAGATCTGGTTGACGATGTTGGCGGATTCATCCGAGGACTTGCTGTCGACCGGCGCCGCGATCGGCGCGGCGACGGTGGTCGTCGTGCCACCGTCGGACTGGATCACGCCGGCAGCGATCGCGATCCAGCCGAAGACGGCGACGACCAGGCCCCCAAGGAGAGCGGAGCCGAAGGGACTGCGAAGTTTCTGGTTGAGCTTTGACATGAGCAAGAGGATGACGGTTTGAGCTCTTCAGTCCCTAAATGCTCTTGAAATTTTTCCTAAACGAGGTGTTCGCGGGTGCTCTCGTCGGTCCCGGTCAGCTCACGGACCTTCGCCTCGGGATCGGGAGCGGCCATCAGGGCGCCTCCGATCAGCACCGCGTCGACCCCAACCCGATCCAGCTCCTCCAGCTCCGCTCGGCCGGAGATGCCGCTCTCGGCGACCACCGTCTTGCCAGCGGGGACGTTCGGCATCAGCTCGTAAGTGGTGGCGATGTCGACGCTCATGTCGTCGAGGTTGCGGTTGTTGATCCCGATCACCTCGGCCCCGGCCTCCAGTGCCCGCTCCAGCTCCTCGCCGTCGTGGACCTCGACCAGGCAGTCGAGGTCGATCGAGCGCGCCTTTTCATAAAGCGCCCGCAGGTCTTTGTCACCCAGTGCGGCGACGATCAGCAGCACCGCGTCGGCCCCGTTCACCGCCGCCTCGTAGAGCTGGTAGGAATCGACGATGAAGTCCTTGCGGATGATCGGCAGGCCACAGGCGGCGCGGGCGGCGCGCAGGTCGGCCAGCGAGCCGCCGAAGTGGGGTTCGTCGGTGAGGACCGAGAGCGCGGCGGCACCACCGCGCTCGTAGGCCGCCACCTGGGCGCCGACATCGACCTCCCCGCGGGCGAGCTGGCCGGCGCTGGGCGAGCGGCGCTTGAACTCGGCGATCAGCGAGAGGGCGGGACGGACCAGCGCCTCGTTGAAGGGGCGGTCCTCCCCCCGAGCCGAGAGGCGGGCTTCGAGGTCGCCCTGAGGGAGGTCGCGGCGACGCGCTTTCACCCCCTCCCGGGCCCCGGCGATGAGCTGCTCGATCATTCCCACTTGAACTTGGAAAGCCTAGACAGCGGGCGCGCCCGTTGCCGCGATCAGGCGCTCCAGCACGTTCGCTGCCGCCCCGGAGTCGATCGCCTCGGCAGCCCTGCCGACGCCCTCTTCGAGATCGGCGGCGAGCCCGCCGACGTAGAGCGCCGCGGCGGCGTTGAGGAGGACCAGGTCGCGCTGCGGCCCCGCCTCACCGGCCAGCACCTGGCGGGTGACGGCGGCGTTCACCTCCGGCGTGCCACCGGCGACCCGCTCCAGCTCGGCCGGCGCCAGCCCGAACTGTCCCGGCTCGACGAACCACTCCGAGGTGCGCCCGTCGGCGACCTCGATCACCCGCGTCCGCGAGGCGAGCGAGAGCTCGTCGAGGCCGTCCTCGGCAGAGACGACCAGCGCCCGCTCGCTGCCGAGGCCGATCAGCGCCTCCGCGATCGTCTCTTGGTAATGACGATCGGCCACCCCGAGCAGCTGCCGGTTGGCCCCCGCGGGGTTGGTCAGCGGCCCAAGGAAGTTGAAGATCGTCCGCACCCCGAGTGCTTTGCGGGCAGGGACGACGTGCGCCATCGCCGCGTGGTGCTTGGGCGCGAACATGAAGCCGAAGCCGACCTCGTCGATGCAACGGCCGACCTGGGCCGGCTCGATTTCGACGTTGACCCCCAGCGCCTCGAGCAGGTCGGCCGAGCCGCACTTGCTCGTGTTCGAGCGGTTGCCGTGCTTGGCGATCGCGGCGCCAGCGCCCGCGGCGACCAACGCCGCCGTGGTCGAGACGTTGAAGGTCGAGGGGCCGCCGCCGGTGCCGCAGGTGTCGACGAGGTCGTCGCGGCTGGTCTGCACCGGCGCCGCCAGCCCTCGCATCGTCCGTGCCAGACCGACCAGCTCCGGCACCGTCTCCCCCTTTGCCCGCAGAGCGATGAGGAACGCCCCCGTCTGGATCGGGTCGGCCCGGCCCTCCATGATCTCGCTGAGGACCGCCGAGGCGTGGTCGGCGGTGAGGTGGTTGCCGGCGCAGACCGCGTCGATCGCGCGGCTGACGACGTCGTTAGGCATCGGAAAAACCTTTGCCGATGAAGTTGGCGAGCAGGTGCTTGCCCTGCGGGGTGAGGACCGACTCGGGGTGGAACTGGACTCCCTCGATCGGCAGCTGCTTGTGCCGCGCCCCCATCACCACATCGCCCAGGCTCGCGGTCTGCTCCAGCTCCTCGGGCAGGTCCGAATCGGCGATCAGCGAGTGGTAGCGGCCGGCGACCATCGGGCTCGGCAGGCCAGCGAAGATGCTCTTCCCGTCGTGTTCGACTTCGCCGTCCTTGCCGTGGACCGGCTCCCCCTGGACGACCTTGCCGCCGAAGGCCTCGACCATCGCCTGGTGCCCGAGGCAGACCCCGAGCACCGGCGTGCCGGCCTCCCCGAAGGCCTTGATCGCCGCACCAGAGATCCCGGCCTCGGCCGGGGTGCAGGGACCGGGCGAGACGACGAGGCGGTCGGGCTTTCGCTCCAGCAGCTCCGAGACGGTCGCCTTGTCGTTGCGGACGACTTCGACTTCGGCCCCGAGCTCGCCCAGGTACTGAACGAGGTTGTAGGTGAAGGAGTCGTAGTTGTCGATGACCAGAACGCGCATCCGTTTCACGCCCAGTCTGGCTGTTCGCAGGCGACCTCGACGGCGCGGAAGACCGCACGAGCCTTGTTCACCGACTCGTTGTACTCGTAGGCGGGCTGGGCGTCGGCGACGGTGCCGCCGCCAGCCTGCACATGCAGTTGGCCGTCCTTGCAGACGACGGTGCGGATGTGGATTGCGGTGTCGAGGTCGCCGTCCCAGGAGAGGTAGCCGACGGCGCCTCCGTACCCCCCGCGCTTGACCTGCTCCAGCTCGTCGATGATCTGCATCGCCCGCACCTTCGGAGCCCCGGAGAGGGTGCCAGCGGGGAGCGCCGAGCGCAGCACATCCATCGCCGAGACGCCGTCTTTCAGCTTGCCGGAGACCTGACTGACGATGTGGAGGACGTGCGAATAGGTCTCGACCACCATCAGCTCGTCGACCTTGACGCTGCCGTACTCGCAGACGCGGCCGAGGTCGTTGCGGCCGAGGTCGACCAGCATCACGTGCTCGGCCCGCTCCTTCGGATCGTTGATCAGGCGCTCGGCGAAGCGACGGTCCTCGTCCTCGTTGCCGCCGCGGGGAGAGGTGCCGGCGATCGGCCGCGTCTCGACCCGGTCGCCGATCACCTTGACCAGGGGCTCCGGTGAAGCGCCGGCGATCTGGAAGTCGCCGAACTCGAGGAAGTACATGTACGGGGACGGGTTGACGGCGCGGAGGCCGCGGTAGACCGAGAAGGCCTCGACCGGCGCCGGCGCCGAGAAGCGCTGCGAGGGGACGACCTGGAAGGCGTCGCCGGCGTGGACGTACTCGACGATCCGCGCCACCGCGGCTTCGAACTCCTCGCGGCTGACGTTTGACTTGAACTCAGGCACCTCGGCCACCGAGGGGCGCTCGGGGACCGGCACGGCGCCGCGCAGGCGCTCCCGCATCTCGGCGATTGTCGCCGCCGCCCGCTCGTAGGCGGCGTCGACATCGTCGTCCTCGAAAAACGCGCAGGCGAGGATCGTCAGCTCGTGCCGGAGGTGGTCGAAGACCAGCATCGCGTCGGTCACCATCAGCGCCATGTCCGGCAGCCCGAGCTGGTCGGGGTTGGGCTCACCCAGTGGCTCCACGGTCCGCACCAAGTCGTAGGCGAAGAAGCCGACGGCGCCGCCGGCGAAGGGCGGCAGCCCGGGCACCGGTGCCGGGCGGTACTGCTGCAACCGCTCCGCCACCGCCGCGTAGGGATCGGGGGCGGGCTCTGACTTCGTCGGCGCAGCGCTGGGACTCATCTCCTCTCCGCTCCACTCCAAGAGCACCCCGTCGCTCCAGCGCAGCAGCGCCCGCGGGCGCAAGCCGACGAAGGAGTAGCGCCCTACCTGCCCCTGCTCGGCCGACTCGAGCAGGAAACAGGGCGCCCCCTCCGGCTCGCCGGCGCGCAGCTTGAGGAAGGCGGAGACCGGCGTCTCGCAGTCGTCGACGAAGCGTGCCCGCACCGGCACCACGTTGCCCTCGCGCGCCAGCTCGCGCGCCTCCTCGAGGCTCGGCTCGAGGCGGATATCGGAATCAGCCGCTACGTGCATTCAGCACTTCCATCACCTTTGCCTGCGAAACCCCGCGCGAGGCCAGCAGCACGCTCAGGTGGTAGAGCAGGTCAGCGGCCTCTTCGGCCACCCGCTCGTCGGTCTCTTCGCGGGCGGCGCGGACCACCTCCTCCGCCTCCTCCTCGACCTTCTCGCCGATCAAGCCGCGATCGTCGAGCAGCTTCACGGTGTAGCTGCCGTCGGGTCGCTGCAGGGCGCGGTGGCGGATCGTCCGCTCCAGGGCCGGCAGCGCTTCATAGGTGACCGGGAACGGCTCGCCGTCCGCTGGCAGCGCATCCTTGCGCGCGGAAGCCGAGCCCAGCACCTCGCGGTAGAAGCAGCTGCGCTGGCCGGTGTGACAGGCCGGACCCGCGGGATCGACCAGTGCCACCAGTGCGTCGCCGTCGCAGTCGTAGCGGAGCTGGCGCAGGTGCATGAAGTTGCCCGAGGTTTCGCCTTTCTTCCAGAGTTCGTCGCGCGAGCGGCTGTGGAAGTGCAGGTCGCCGGACTCGAGCGTCATTTCCAGCGATTGCCCGCTCATGTAAGCGAGCATCAGCACCTCGCCGGAGGCGAAGTCCTGGACGACGCACGGCACCAGCCCCTGCTGGTCGAACTCGATTTCGGGAAACATCCGGGGAATCGTAAACGCCGCGTCGCTACTCGATGCCGAGGCGGTCGAGAAGATCCTCGTCGCGGCGCCAGTTGCGGCGGACGCGGACGGTGAGGTCGAGGTGAACCTGGGCGCCCAGCTCGCGCTCCAACGAGCGGCGGGCGGCGACGCCGATCTCGCCGATCTTCTTCCCCCCCTTGCCGATCAGGATCCCCTTCTGCGACTCGGTCTCTGCCCAGATCTCGGCCCTGACGGCAACGAGGCCGTCCTCGCGTGGCTCGACCTCAAGGACCGAGACCTCGACCGAGTGCGGGACCTCCTGCCGGGTCCGGTTCAGGACCTGCTCGCGGATCAGCTCGGCCAGCAGCAGCTCGCTCGACTGGTCGCTGCTGTCCTCGGGCGGGTACATGTACGGCCCCTCGGGGACGAGCTCGCCGAGGCGCTCCAAGAGCGGCGGCAGCCCTTCGCCGGTGCGGGCGCTGATCGGGAACACCTCGTCGACGCCCTCCAGCTCCGCCACCTCAGCCAGCACCGGGACCAGCTCGTTCGGCCCGAGCCTGTCGGCCTTGTTGACGGCGCAGAGCACCGGCAGCTCGGCGCCGGCGCCGAGCAGGGCGCGGACGATGAAGCGGTCGCCAGGACCGATCCCCTCCTCGCCGTTGACGACGAAGAGGACGACGTCGGAGTCGGCCAGCTCGCGCTCGACCCGTCCCTGCATCCGCTCGGTGAGGACGTCGCGCGGGCGCTGGACGCCGGGCAGGTCGACGAGGATGAGCTGACGCTCGGCCGCGAGGTCGGTGGCGACGCCGCGGATCGCCCGCCGCGTCGTCTGCGGCCGGTTGGAGACGATCGCGACGTGGGAGCCGACGAGGGCGTTGACCAGCGTCGACTTGCCGACGTTGGGGCGGCCGGCGAGGCCGACGAAGCCGGAGCGGGTCATCGCAACCCGGCGAGCACGCTGGCCTGCAGGGCCAGCATCTCGCCGCCGTCGGTCTCGTGGTCGTGGCCGCAGAGGTGGAGGACGCCGTGGACCGCGGCCTCGGTCACGTCGCTGCAGTGCTCGGGGCAAATCGCCACGTCGCCGAGCTCGCGCGGGCCGGCGACCGGGTCGAGTTCGTCGATCGGGAAGGCGAGGACGTCGGTCGCCGTGTCCTTCCCCCGGTGCTCGCGGTTGAGCTCGCGGATCCGCTCGGCGTCGACGATCTCGACCGCGAGGTGTCCTTCGCTGACGCCAGTCGCTGCCAGCGCGGCCGCGACGGCATCGCGCAGCTCTGGCGGGACGTCGGCGAGGTCGGCGCTCACGAACGCGGCGTCGGCCCGTGTTCGGCGCGCGCCTCTTGCGTGCCGTGCGCGTCGTAGGCGGCGACGATTCGCTGCACCAGTTTGTGCCGGACCACGTCCTCGCCACCGAAGCGAACGAAGGAGATGTCCTGGACGTCGCTGAGGATGTCGCTGACCGCGATCAGGCCCGAGCGCTGGTCGGTCGGCAGGTCGATCTGGGTAACGTCGCCGGTCACCACCATCCGCGAGTTGAACCCAAGCCGAGTGAGGAACATCTTCATCTGCTCCGGGCTCGTGTTCTGGGCCTCGTCGAGGATCACGAAGGAGTCGTTCAAAGTCCGGCCCCGCATGAATGCCAGCGGTGCCACCTCGATCACGTTGCGCTCGAAATAGCCGTTGACCCGGTCGGGGTCGAGCATGTCGAAGAGGGCGTCGAAGAGCGGGCGCAGGTAGGGGTCGACCTTGGCCTGGATGTCGCCAGGGAGGAAGCCGAGCCGCTCGCCGGCCTCGACCGCGGGCCGGGTGAGGATGATCCGCTGCACCTTGCGTTCGGTCAGCGCCGCCGCGGCCATCGCCACCGCGAGGAAGGTCTTGCCGGTGCCGGCCGGGCCGATCCCGAAGGTGATCGTGTGGCGACGGATCGAGTCGACGTAGCGCTTCTGGTTCAGCGTCTTCGGCGCGACTTTGGTGTTGCGGTGGCGCCAGACGACGTCGTCGAGGATCTCCGCCGGGCTCTCGTCAGCGTCGAGGGCGCCCGTCACCGCTTCGATCGTCCCCGGGGCGACGTCGTGCCCCTGCTCGATCAGCTCGACCATCTCGTCGACCACGACCGCAGCGGCGGCGACGTCGTCGGGCTCGCCCTCCAGCGTCAGCACGTTGCCGCGCAGGTGCAGGTCGGCCTCTAGTTTGCCCCGCAGGGCTCGGAGCACGTTGTCCTCCGAGCCGGCCAGCTCGGCCGCGACGTTGTTATCGAGAGTCAGCTGCCGACGGGCCAACGCTCAGGCACCCAGCTTCTCTCGCACCGCGGCGCTGACCCGCTTGCCGTCGGCGCGGCCGCCGACCTTCGGCATCAACGCCGACATCACCTGGCCCATCTGCCGCTGCTCGCTGGCCCCGGTCTCGGCGATCGCCGCCTCAACCAGCTGCCCCAGCTCCTCGTCGGAGAGCTGCTGCGGCAGGTAGGCCTCGATCAGCTCCGCCTCGAAGCGCTCGGCGCTCGCCTGCTCGGCGCGCCCGGCCTTCTCGTAGGCCTCGGCCGCCTCGACCCGCTTCTTGCGCTCGCGCTGCAGGACCGCGACCTCGTCGCCCTTGCCCAGCTTCGCGTCCTGCTGCAGCACGTCGACGATCAGCCGCAGAGCAGAGGCGCGCTCGCGGTCGCGCGCTTTCATCGCCGTCCTGACGTCGTCCTGGACCTGTTCGAGAACCGCCATCGACTTAAGGGTAAACGGCGGCGTCGGGGGCGACGGCGAGGCCCTTGGAGACGAGGTCGGCTATGTCCGCGCTGACGAGCGTCCATCCATGGCGGCGGGAGGCAGCCACGTAGGCGGCGTTATATGCAGTGAGCCCATGCTCGGCGGCGAGCCTTGCCGCATCTGACGCCAGGCCCTCGTCAATACGCAGGAGCCCGTCCCCGCACCTGATCAAGATCAGACGCGACAGGTATAGGGCTCGCTCGGGCTGGCACATCTTCCGCACCGCCACGTTGACGACCTCGTAGAGGGTGAGATCGAGCGCGGCAACCGAACGCTCTCGATTGAGGACGATCGAGCGCGCCGCCTCGTGATAGCGCTCCTGGGGCTGCTCAAGCTTCAGCCAGACGCTTGCATCGACCAGAAACATTCAGTGAGATTCCCGATCTTCTCGGACCAGCTGCGCCGCGTCGACTTTTACCTGTTTCCCGGGGGGGAGGGCACGAAGCTGATCCAGTAGCCGGTTGATCTCCTTCTGCTCGCGGCTCTCCGCTGCTTCTACTTCCCGCTCCACAAGGCGCTGCAGCAAGCCGCTGCGGGTCTCGCCTAACTCCCTCGCACGGGCATCGAGGCGCTCCAGCAGATCGTCGGGCATGGAGATCATCACCTTGGCCACAGGGTGAGTATATACGGTATTGCTCGGAGCCAAAGTGGGCATGCGGCAAAGCCTGCCGGGCCATGACGCACGCGTGGCGCGCAAAAAGTGAATTTTCCGCGCCAACTCTGGCGCAAGACTCAAATTTCGACCTGCTCGACCTCGCCAAGCGGCATCTGCAGGAAACGGGTGCCGATCGCATGAAAGGCCTCGCAGTCGCCGGTGCAGAGGAAGTCGTAGCTGCCCTCGCCGCGCGGCTCGCGGGCGAGGCCGGAGGCCTCGAGCGTTCGCTGGACCGCCGCCGCGACCGCGTGGCCGCCGCTGACCAGGCGCACGTCGCGGCCAAGGATCCGCTGCAGCATCGGCGCCACCAGCGGGTAATGGGTGCAGCCGAGGATTAGGGTGTCGACTTCGGCCTCCAGCAGCGGCCGGCAGTAGGAGCGCGCCATCGCCAGCGTGTCCTCGTCGAACAGCGCCCCGTCCTGGATGAAGGAGGCGAGGTCGGGCGCCGCCACCTCGATCACGTCGAGGCCGCGCCCGATCGCTTCCAGCGCCTGCCGATAGGCACCGCTCGCGACCGTGTTCGGCGTCGCCAGCACCCCCACCCGCGCGTTGGCGGTGATCGCGGCGGCGATCTCGGCCTGCGGCTCGACCACCGGCACCACCTCCACCCCGCGCTCGGCGGCGACTTCGCGGGCAACGTCCTGGCCGACCGAGGTGGCGGTGTTGCAGGCGATCACCAGCAGCTTGGCGCCGCGGTCGAGCAGCATCCCGGCGATCCGCGCGATCCGCAGCCGCAGCTCATCCGGGTCCTTGTCGCCGTAGGGGAACATCGCCGTGTCGCCGAGGTAGAGGAAGTCCTCCTGCGGCAGCGAGACGAGGCACTCGTGCAGCACGGTCAGCCCGCCGACCCCGGAGTCGAACATCCCCACCGGCTGGGCCGGGCTCAGCTGTGGAGCCGCGCCGGACAGGGCGTCAGGGCTTGACGGTCATGAAGAAGATCGTCACCAAGACGATCAGCCCGGCGATCGGCCCGACCATGCTGAGCCTGCGGGAGATCTCTTCGAATTCCTCGCTGAAGCTGTCGCCGTTCTTCAGGTCCCTTTCGGCCAGCTCCTGCGCCTTGCGGCCCTGCGGCCGGAAGAAGGCGTGCTGGAGGCCGAAGAGGATCAGGATCGCGAGGAAGCCGACGGTGATGAACGCTTCGCCGCCGTCCCAGTTGCCCTCCGACATCACGTAGATCCCGGCCAGCAGGACGACGATCATCCCCGGGTTGACGAGGTAGGTGTCGACTTTGCGGATCGCCTCGAAGAAGGCGGGCGCCGAGCGCGGGTGCTTCGGCATCACCGAGAAGATCAGCCCGTAGGCGAAGGTCGGACCGAAGGCCAGCACCACGGCGAGGATGTGGATGAAGAGCCCGACGCTGTAGCCGGTGATGTTCGCCAGCACCATCGGCGAGAACCCTATAGCTCAGGACCGACGGAGCAGGAGGGCGGCCCAGTCGCCGTCCTGGCGGCGCTCGACCTCGCGCAGGTCACACCCGCCGAAGGCCGCGGCTACCTCGTCGAGCTCATGCGGGAGCAGGCCCGAGCAGACGAGGGTTTGGGGGACGGGGAGGGGACCCTCCGTCGCAGATTTGGGGAGGCTCCTCCGGGTCCCCTCCCCGTCCTTCATCCGCTCTGCCACCGCCCGCAGGATCGGGGCGGTCATGTTTGCGACGAGGGTGGGCGCAAGATCCGGAAGCTGTTCCCGCAGGTTCATCCGCTCCAGGTGCAGTTCGACGCCGTTGGCCTCGGCGTTCGCACTGGCTGCTTCGATCGCCGCCGGCTCGTGGTCGTAGGCGCGGATCGGCGACCAGCCGAGCTTTGCCGCGGCGATCGCGAGGACGCCGGAGCCGGAGCCGAGGTCGACCAGCTCTCCCCTGGCGTCCAGCTCGCAGAGGAATTCGAGGCAGAGCCGAGTGGTCGGGTGGGCGCCGGTGCCGAAGGCCTGGCCGGGATCGACGACGACGTCGACCGCCCCCTTCCGCTCCGGCTCCCAGGACGGTCGCAGCCAGAGCCGGTCGGCGACCAGCAGCGGCTTGTGGAAGTCGCGCCAGCGGTCGGCCCAATCGTCGGGGACCTCGGTCGAGGTGACCTCGACTCGACCACCGGCGATCGCCGCGTCGATGTCGCCCATCTCCGGCAGCTCCCCCTCGCCGCCGTAGATCGCGTACTCGACGTAGCCGGGCCCGCGCTCCTCCTCGACCCCGTTCGGCGCCAGCACCGTCAGCTCGGCGAGGACGAGCTCCGCCTGCTCCGGCGCGCAGCGGACCGCAAGTCTGATCAAGGTGTCCTCAACCGAATGCTCGGCGCACGCGGGAGAAGATGCCCCCGCCGTGCCGCGGGGCGAGGTTGTCGTCCTCCAGGCTCTCGTCGAGCCGCTCGGCGATCTCGCGCTGCTCGTCTGAGAGGTTGGTCGGGACGAAGACGTCGAGGACCACCCGTTGGCTGCCGCGGCGACGGCCATTGAGGCGCGGCAGGCCGGCGCCGCGCAGGACCTTTTCGGTTCCCGGCTGAGTGCCGGGCTCGACCTCGATCTCCTGCTCGCCCTCCAGCGTAGGCACCGTCACCGTCGTCCCCAGCATCGCCTCGGTCGCCGGCAGCGAGACCGTGCTGATCAGGTCGGAGCCGTCGCGCTCGAAACGCTCGTCCTCGGCAACGCGAACCTCGACGTAGAGGTCACCGGGGGGCGCGCCCGCTTCGCCGGCGTGTCCGGCGCCGGTGATCCGCATCCGCTGGCCGTCTTCGATCCCGGCCGGCACCTCGATCGTGCTGGTCCGGCTCTGCCGGGTGCGGCCGCTGCCGCCACAGGTCTCGCACGGCTGCTCGGGAATTTTTCCGGCGCCGCCGCAGTTGTCGCAGGTGGTGGCGCGGACCATCTGCCCGAACGGCGTCCGCGTCACCTGCCGCAGCTCGCCGGCCCCGCCGCAGCGCTCGCAGGTCGTGATCGGCGTTCCCGGCTCGGCGCCGTTGCCGTGGCAGTGCTCGCAAGGGGCGACGACGTCGTAGGTGATCTCGCGGCGGACGCCGGTCGCCACCTCGGCCAGCTCGACTTCGACCACGGCCGCGACGTCGCCGCCCGCGGCGGGTCCGCGCCGGCCGCCGAACCCGAAGCCGCCACCGCCGCCGAAGAAGGCCTGGAAGATGTCGTCGATCGAGCCGAACCCGGCGCCGGGGTCGAAGCCGCCCGAGCGCAGGCCCTCGTGCCCGTAGGCGTCGTAGGTGCGGCGCCGCTCGGCGTCGGAGAGGACCTCGTAGGCCTCGGCCGCCTCCTTGAACCGCTCCTCCGCGTCGGGCTCCTGGTTGACGTCGGGGTGCAGCTCCCGCGCCAGGCGCCGGAACGATTTCTTGATCTCGGTCTCGCTCGCCTCCCGGCTGACGCCGAGGATCTCGTAGTAGTCCTTCGGCATCGGCTAGTCCGAATAAACGGTCTCGAAGTAGTGGGAGAGCTCGCGCGCGGCGTGGCGGACCGAGGCGATCGCGGTCGCGTAGTCCATCCGCAGCGGCCCGACGACGCCGACGGCGCCGAGGTTGCGGTGGCCGAGCCCGTAGTTGGCGCCGATCACGCTGACCGAGCGCAGCCCCGGCTGCGGGTTCTCGCCGCCGATCCAGAAGAAGACCGAGCGCTCCTCGAGCGAGGAGCGCAGCATCCGCAGCACGTCGGCGCGCCGTTCCAGGGCCGTCATCAGCTCATCGGCCCGGGGCAGGTCGGGCAGGTGGGCGTCGGAGAGCAGGCGCGAGGTCCCCTCCAGGTAGAGCTCGCCCCCTTCTTCGGCGACGAGGTCGGTGAAGGTGCGGCCGAGAGTGGCGACGAAGTCGGCCTCGACGCCGCTCAGCTCCGGGTCGGCGAGCCGGGAGGAGATCATCCGCGCGCCGACGCCGAGACCGGAGAGCCGCTCGTTCAGGTAGCTCGAAGCCCACTCGACGAGGCCGCTGTCGACCGGTCGTTCGAATTGGTAGACGCGGCGGGTGATGTCGCCGGTCGAGGCGATCGCGATCACGACCACCCGGTTCGGCTGCAGGCGCAGGACCTCGACCCGGTGGATCGTCGCCGTCAGGCTCGCCTGCGGCGCGGTCGCCATCGCCACCAGGTCGGTGACCTGGGCCAGCGCCATCGTCGTCTCCCGCATCGCCTCGTCCACCTCGCGGCGCAGGCGGGTCAGCTCCAGCTCGACGTTCGCCACCGGCATCGGTCCCGCTTCCACCATCAGGTCGACATAGCGTCGGTAGCCGGCATCCGTGGGAACGCGGCCCGCGGAGGTGTGAGGGTGGGTCAGGTATCCGGCCGCCTCCAGCGCCGCCAGCTCCGCCCGCACCGTCGAGGGGCCCCACTCGATCTCCGGCCGCTCCGCCACCTCCTTCGAAGGCACGGGCCGGGCCGAGTCCTTGTGGGCCTCGACCACCAATCGAAGAATCAACTCCTGCCGCGGCGAAAGCATCCGCACATCTTAGAAATCAACCCAAACGAGCCATCAGCCGGGGGTGGGGACCCTCGGGCTGGCGGATACTCAAAGTCGCAGTGCTAATTAGCACTGCGACTTGTCAGAACGAGGGTCCCCACCCCCGGCCCCAACGCCTAAAGCTCGAGCTCGGCCTCGGCGTTCTTGATCAGCGCCGTATCGCCCTGAGCGGCGACGGTGTCGACGACGACCCGGTTGCCGTCGGCCGATTTGACCGTGCCGGTGACGACGATCTCCTGCTCGGGCACGCCCATCCCGCGCATCTGCACCGAGAGCCGCTTCAGCGCCCGCGGGTCGCCGTCGGCGAGCGCCGCGTTGGCTTTCGCCACCAGCCCCATCGAGTAGAGGCCGTGGAGGATGTTGCGCGGCAGCCCGACCATTTTCGCGAACTCGTCGTCGATGTGGATCGGGTTGAAGTCGCCCGAGGCGCCGGCGTAGCGGTGCGGCAGGTACTTGTCCGGGGTGACGCGCAGCTCCGGGACCTGGTCGCCTACGTTCAAAGTCATCTTCAAATCCCCCTGACGATCAGCGTCCAGGTGCCGCGGGCGACCTGGGCCCCGTCCTGGTTGACGCTGTTGGTCTCGAACACGTAGAAGCCCTTGCCGTCCTTCTCCTCGATCGAGAGGCATTTGGACGTGGTCGTGATCTCGTCGCCCGAGCAGGCGGGCTCGTCCCACTCGAAGGCCTGGCCGCCGTGGACCATCGCCGCGAAGTTGAGCTCGACCTCGGGGTCGAGGATCGCCGGGCCGACGGCCGGGCTGCTGTAGACGACGGCGAACATCGGCGGCGCGACGACGTCGCGGAAGCCGGCGGCGCGGGCCGCCTCGACGTCGAAGTGGACCGGGTTGTCGATCCCCAGCGCGTTCGCGTACTCCTTGATCTTCTCCCGCCCCACCTGGTAGGTGGTCCCGGGCCATTCCTTGCCTACCGCATCGGTCTTGAGTGCCATGGCCGGGCACTCTAACTGGCCGTGCAGCCAGCGGCCCTGCCGCGCAGCTGCGTTTTTCTACTCGTCGATCTCCAGCACCGCCAGGAAAGCCTCCTGCGGCACTTCGACCCGCCCCACCGACTTCATCCGTTTCTTCCCCGCTTTCTGCTTCTTCAACAGCTTGTTCTTGCGGGTGACGTCGCCGCCGTAGAGCTTCGCGGTGACGTCCTTGCGCAGGGCCTTGACGGTCTCGCGGGCGAGGATGTTGGAGCCGACCGCCGCCTGGACCGGGACGTCGAAGAGCTGACGCGGGATCGTCTTCCGCAGGCGGCCGACCAGGCGCTTGCCCTGGTCGTAGGCGAAGTCGCGAAAGACGATGATCGAGAGCGCGTCGACGCGGTCGCCGGCGAGGAGGATGTCGACTTTGACCAGGTCGGAGACGCGATTGCCGATCGGCTCGTAATCGAGCGAGGCGTAGCCGCGGGTAGAGCTCTTGAGGAGGTCGAAGAAGTCGAGGACGATTTCGGCCAGCGGCAGGTCGTAGCGGATCTGCACCCGCTCGGGGCTGAGGAAGTGCATGTCGACGTGGGTGCCGCGGCGCTGCTGGCAGAGCTCCATCACCGCCCCCACCTGCTCTTTCGGGCAGATCAGGGTCGCCCGGATGTAGGGCTCTTCGATCGTCTCGATCGTGCCCGGATCGGGCAGGTCGGTCGGGCTGTGCACCTCCACCGTCTCGCCGTTGGTTCGATTCACCAGGTAGCGCACGTTCGGGGTCGTCGCCAGCAGGTCGAGGTCGTACTCGCGCTCCAGCCGCTCGCGGACGATCTCCATGTGGAGGAGGCCGAGGAAGCCGCAGCGGAAGCCGAACCCGAGCGCCTCGGAGGTCTCCGGCTCCCAGGAGAGGGCGGCGTCGTTCAGCGAGAGCTTCTCGAGCGCGTCGCGGAGGTCTTCGTAGCGGTCGGTGTCGATCGGGAAGAGGCCGCAGAAGACCATCGGCCGCACCTCGCGATAGCCCTCCAGCGGCTCGCTCGCCGGGCTCGCCTGCGCGGTCAGGGTGTCGCCTACGCGCAGCTTGGTCACGTCCTTGATCCCGGTGATCAGGTAGCCGACGTCACCGGCGTCCATGCCCTCTACGCCGATCATCGTCGGGCGGAAGAAGCCGATGTCGTCGATGTCTGCCTGGGTGCCGTTCTGCATCGCCAGGATCCGGTCGCCCTTGCCGAAAGAGCCGTCGACCATCCGCACGTAGGCGATGACGCCGCGGTAGGGGTCGAACTCGGAGTCGAAGATGAGGGCGCGGGTGGGCGCCTCCGGCTCGCCGGCCGGCGGCGGGATCCGCTCGACGATCGCCTCCAGGACCTCCAGCACGCCCTCCCCGGTCTTCGCCGAGATCGGCAGCGCTTCCTCGGGGTCGCCACCGAGCAGGTCGGCGATCTCCTGCGCGACCCGCTCCGGCTCGGCGCCCGGCAGGTCGACCTTGTTGATCACCGGGATCAGCTCGAGCCCGTTCTCGATCGCCAGGTAGGTGTTGGCGACCGTCTGCGCCTCGACACCCTGGGCGGCGTCGACCACCAGCAGCGCCCCCTCGCAGGCGGCGAGGCTGCGCGAGACCTCGTAGGAGAAGTCGACGTGGCCGGGGGTATCGATCAGGTGCAGGTGGTAGGTCTCGCCGTTCCTCGCCGTGTACTCGACCCGCACCGCCTGGGCCTTGATCGTGATCCCGCGCTCGCGCTCGAGGTCCATCGAGTCGAGCAGCTGGGCCTGCATTTTCTTCGGGTCGACGGCGCCGGTTAGCTCGAGGATGCGGTCGGCCAGGGTGGACTTGCCGTGGTCGATGTGGGCGATGATGCTGAAGTTGCGGATGTGGTCCATGGGCGCGGATGAGGAGTATGAGGGACAGAGCGTTCTGGCTGGCGGGACCCGTCGCGGGCTGTTCGGGGGTGCCTGCGCTGGATGCTCGGCACCCCCGGCGCCCGCGCCACCCGCCAGAGGAACGGTTTAGCCACACGCCGCGGGACGAAGCGGGGCGTTCAGCTCGAACACGACCGTGGGCGGCGTGCGTAAGAGGGCTTTTCCTCCGGCGGCTTCGGTCCACTTGGCCGCGGGGGGGTATGGGGGCTTGGCGGGTTCTATGCGGTCGCGGGTGGCTATGACGTAGTCGTAGCTGCCTTGCTTCAGGAGCTGGAGGTATTGGTGGCAGTTGGTGGGCGGCTTGAAGCCGCCGTGAGGTTGTTGGATGCCCAAGTACTGGACCTGGTTGGAGAGGTCGGTGCCGAAGAGGGGGTACTGGCGGGTGCTGGTGGTGGCGATGCGGGCGTCGGTGATGTCACGGGACCAGGCGAAGGCGGCGTTGAGGCCGGGGGCGGTGAAGGTGGGGTCCTTGTAGCGGGACTCGAGGTAGTGGCGCTGGACCGGGTAGCCAGGAACTACCGCCAGCAGGACCGCGGTGAGGAGCGCGAGGGGCACCCCTCGCCCGGACAAATGCCGGCCTAATGAGGCCGGCATTTTGAGTATCCGCCCGTTCGAAGGGTGCCCCTCGCGCTCGAGCCGAAGCCGCTGAGGCCAGACCGGGGGAAGCAACGCCAGGCCGAGGACGAGCGCCGGGGCGAGGTAGCGAAGGCCGGACTCGAAGCCTCGCGGGATGCCGTCCGGCCCCGAAGCCGACGTCGGCGCCAGCAGCCACGCCAGCGCCGTCGCCAGCCCAACCGCCCCCGCCACAGCCAAAATCCCCGCCGACGGGCCGATTCCCCTCCATATAGGGGTACTTTCGTCCCGTCGGCGGAGGAGTGGCGCTGCGATTGGGAGGAGGAGACCCGCTAGGGCGGCGGCGAGCAGGAGCGGCCAGAGGAGCCAGAGGCCGCTGTGGAGGCCGGGGAGGAACCAGTTGGACCAGACATCGCCGTCGCCGAGGTAGCCGAGGACCGAGTGGGCTTCGCGGCCGCCCAGTGCCTGCTCGGGCGCTGGGAGGTCGATCGGGCCGAGGTGGTGGATCCAGGGCAGCGGGTTGCCGCTGTGGGCGAGGTTGCGGAGGTACCAGTAGCCGCCGCCGGCGAGGGCGGCCAGGGCCGTCACGCCAAATGCGCGGCCTTTTAAGCCGCGCGGCGCGATCAACCCCACCCCGAGCACGAGCACCGCGGCAGGAAGCAGAAAGTTCAGCTTGGTCCCGGCCGCCAGGCCCGCAGCCAAACCGACGACGAGATAGGCACCGACATCGGCACCTCCCCCCTCCCTACCCAGCTTCTTTTCCGTCCCTCTATCCCCGCCCCAGGCGTTAACCATCACCGCCACAGCCGCCAGCAGGAAGAAGATCCCGACGAGGTCGTTCCGCGCCTCTCCTGCCTGGTCCGCCAGTGCCGGGACGCTCAGCGCAACCGCCCCCAGCCCCAGCGACCATGGAGCCACGCGAAACGGGCGCCCGATGCACCAGCAGGCCACCAGGCACCCGACGAACCACCCCAGGTTCAGCAGCGGCGAGAGCACGTCCCTCCCGAACGCCAGCATCCCGGCCGCATGGAAGATTTCCCCGTTCGCGGGATAGAACCAGGCCAGGAACTGCGGGGCGATGAAGTGCAGGCCCCAGGTGTCCCCGCTCTGGAAGAACCCCGCCGCGAACGGCCCGTGGTACCAGGTGCTGTCGAACCCGGTCATTCCCGTCGAGAGCTTCGTCTTCGCTTCCAGCGCGAACTCGACCACCGCGATCCCAGCCACGAGCAGCGCCACCAGTGTCGGGAGGGGGGGCGCTCCCACCCTTACTTGCTGAGGAGGGTGGGAGCGCCCCCCCTCCCCCTTGGACGGCCGCGGCGGAAGGAACTTCCAAAGCCCAAGTCCAGCAACAGCGACAACCAGCAAGTACGGCACCGGATCGAAGACGCCGAAGCTCCCGAGCAGCTCCGCCGCCCAGATCAGCAGCGCCAGCGCGGCCACGGCGCTCGCCAGATGCGCCGGCGCCCCCTCGAACCGCGGCAGCAGCCGCGCCCGCGTCGCCGACCCGCCGAGCCAGGCTAACCCGCCCAGCAGCAGAACCTCCAAGACCCCCAGCAGGTACCGCCCCAGGTCGAGCATCGGTTGTTATCAGCCCCGCCGCAACAGCAGGCGGCTCATCTGCTCCAGCTCCGCCACGCGCAGCAGCTTCGCCACCGAGAGGTAGACGGCGAGGCCCGCGCCCAAGCCGACGCCGAGGGAGACGATCTGGCCCAGGAGGCCGCGCCCGAGCGCCTCGTCGAGGACGTCCCAGACCATGTACGCCACCCCGGCCAGAGCGGCGGCCGCGATCGTGATCCGGGCCACGGTCGAGAACAGCCGCCGCAGCTCCAGGCCGTCGAAGCGGCGGCGCAGGATCACCGCCTGGGCAATCACCGCGACCGTGGTGCCGATCCCGGTGCCGGCGACGATGCCGCCGACGCCGAACGGCTCGTAGAGCGCCAGCGCCGCCAGCGCCGAGACGACCAGGTCGATCGTCGCCAGGGCGGTCGCCTGCCACGGTTTTTGGAGGCTGAAGAAGGTCCGCGTCTGCAGCAGGTAGAGGCCGTTGGTCGGCAGCGAGAAGGCGAACCAGAAGAGGGCGGTCGCGACGACGGCGGTTTCGTTGGCGTCGAAGGCCCCGCGCTGGTAGATCAGCCGGATCATCGGGTCGGAGAGGGCGAGGATCGCCGCCGCCGCGGGGACGAGGACGAAGAGGATCTGGCGCATCCCGTTGGCCATCGTCGCCCGCAGGTTCTCGATCTCGCCGGCGTTCGCGAAGCGGGCCAGGGTCGGGAACAGCACCGTCGCGATCGCCACCGAGAAGATTCCCTGCGGCAGCTGGTAGATGCGGAAGGCTTTGTCGATCGCCGCCGGCGCCTGCTCGGAGACGAGGCTGCCGAAGAAGCTGTTGATCAGCAGGTTGAAGTTGATCAGGCCGAGGCTGATCGTCACCGGCAGCATCAACACCAGCACCCGCCGCACCCCCGGATGGCGCCAGTCGAAGCTGAAGCTGAAGCGGTAGGGCGTGTGGCGCAGGTCCCAGGTCGGGATCAGCAGCTGGACCAGGGTGCCGACGAGGATGCCGATCGCGTAGGCGTAGATCCGGTCTTCTCCGTGGAACATCGGCTCCAGGACGACGAGGACGAGGATGATCGTCAGGTTCCAGAACAGCGGCGAGATCGCGAAGGCGCCGAAGCGGTCGTAGCTGTTGAGGATGCCGACGACGATGCCGCTGATCCCGAGTAAGACCAGGATCGGGAAGAGCACCTGCGAGAGGGCGATCATCAGGTCGCGGGTCTCGCCCTCGAGACCGGGCGCGAAGAGCGGCATGATCACCGGCGCCAGGAGGACGAAGAAGGCGGTGATCACCCCCAGGACCATCGTCACCAGCAGCAGCATCGTCGAGGCGAGCCGGAAGGCCTCTTTGTAGGCCTTCTTGCCGAGCAGTTCGGTGAAAACCGGGACGAAGGCCGGCTGCAGGGCGGCGTCGGCGAAGAGGGCGCGGATAAGGTTCGGGACCTGGAAGGCGACCGTAAAGGCCGACATCGGGCCGCTGATCCCGTAGTAGCCGGCGGCGACCACTTCGCGGGCGAGGCCGGCGACGCGCGAGGCCGCGGTCGCGATCGAGAAGAAGGCGGTCGAGCGGGCGAGCCGCCCGCCCTGCTTTCCGGGTGCCGGCTCGGCGCCGAATTCCTCGCCCGGATCGAATCCCTCCGCCTCGCGAACGCCGACGTCGGAGGCGAACGACGCCTCCTCGGCGTTGATCGGCCGCTCGTCGGGATTCGGGGTGTCAGGTGCCCTGGGCGTCTCCAAGCTTCGTCTCAATCGCTATAGTCGGCGGCCGCCCGGAGCCGGCAAGGCGCCGCTCGGGAACTTGACATGGCCAACATAGCCTCACAGAAGAAGCGGATACTGCGCAGCGAGCGCGAGCGGACCGAGAACCGCCTGCTCACGAGCACCGTGAAGACCCACTTCCGCCGCCTCGAAAGCGCGGTGGAGTCCGGCGATGCCGACTCGGTCGCCAGCGAGCAGCGCGACCTCGTCTCGAAGATCGACAAGGCCGTGCAGAAGGGCGCCCTCCACAAGAACACCGGCGCGCGTAAGAAGGCCAAAGCCGCCCGGATCGCCTCCGGCGCCGCTTCCTGATCAAGCCGCGCCCGCAGCTGCCCTGCGCAGCGCCAGCGTAAAAGCCAGCTCGTCGCCATAGTCGGCACCGCCGCGGCACCAGAGCTCGAGGTCGGCCAGCGTCTCCGTTGCCATCCGCAGGCTGGCGAGGTCGGTATCCCGCAGGCGCTTGACCAGCTGCTTCGCCGCGTAGGGGTGCATCTTCAGCGAGGACTCGACCTGCTGTGGCGGGATCCCCTCCTCCAGCTGGGCCGCCGCGGCGCAAGCGCTGCGCAGGCGGGAGGCGAGGCCGTAGATCAGCCCGGTGACGTTCTCCCCCTGCCCGATCAGCCGCTCGCCGATCCGCAACGCGGCCGCGGCGTCGCCTTCGATCAGCGCGTCGGAGAGCGACCAGACAGCCGCTTCGGAGGTGTCGGCGATCATCTCCGCCAGGTCGGCGGCGCTGACCTCTCCCCCTTCCCCTGCCCAGAGCGAGAGGCGCTCGAGCTCGGTGCGAAGGCGGACCGAGTTGGCGCCCATCCGCTCGACCAGCATCCGTGCCGCCGCCTGATCGAGTCGGAAGCCGAGTCGCTGGGCTTCCCCGACCAGGACCCGGGGCATCTCGCGCGCCTTCGGTGCCTCGAACTCATGCACCTCGCCCTTGGCCGCCTTCACGGCTTTGAGCAGCTTCGCGGGCGGCTTGTCACGGCAAATCAGGACCAGGGTCAAGTCAGGCGGCAATCCGCCCAGCGCGGCGATCACGGGCTCGAGCTGTTTGTCGCGCCAGCGCTCGATCCCGTCGGCGAGCAGGTAGCGACGCGACTCCATCAACGACATCGCCGGGATCGCCGCTAGCAGGGCTTCGTGGTCGGGCATCCCCTTTCCCTCAGAGGTCTCGAAGACCTCGAGCGCCGCATTACCGCCCTCGCGCTCAGCCCGTCCTCGCAGGCGCGCCCGGGTTGCGTCGATTTTCGCCCCGTCGTTGCCGGCGATCAGGTAGAGCGGCTTCATCTCCTCGGCCATCGGAGCCGAGTCTAGATACCGCCGCGGCTCACCCGGCTCTTACTTGCTGTGCCCGAGGGCTTTGCCGTTGCCGTTACCCGGTGAAGCTTCCGGGGCCGGGCTAGTACCGCTGGTGGACACACCGGAGGTGGTCGATTCGGGCGTCGACTTCGAGGATGCTTCGACCCCGCGATCGCTGGCGTGACTGGCCGCGGAGGATGACTGCGAGTTGCCGGGAGCCGCTGGAGAAGTCGGCGCTGCGGGCCGAGCGGGAGTTGGAGTCGGCTTCGGAGCCGGTGCCGGAGTCGGCGCGGCCTGGGTCGAAGTGGAATCAGGGGAAGGAGCCGGCGTCGGAACCGGGTTCGAAGCCGGCGTTTCCACCGCCTCACCGCCAGAGGTGCCTTGCGGCTCGGGCGCGGGCGACGCCGGAGAACCAGCCGCGGTGGGCTCTGCAGTCCTTCCGCCATCACCGTCAGAGCTACCGTTGCCGTTGTTGGAAGAGCCGCGCTCTTCGGGCTTGCCCACCCCTGGATTTGCGCGAGCGAATGCTCCTGGGCTGTGGTCCAGTGCCACCGCCCCGAAGACCGCGTTGCCCTCAGGTGGCCCGCTCGGCATCGGCGCCGGCGAAAGGAGCGGGAAGCTGAGCTGGGCGAAAATTGCGACCAGGGCCAGCCCGGCCGCCGCGGTCAGTCCGAGGAAGGCGAAGGCGGTGCTGCGCATCCGTTCTGGAAAGCCGGACCCAAGGAGCTTGGTTTGAAAGCTGGAGTGCACCAGTTCGTGCATCGGCATCCGGCCGGGTGACAGGAGCGATTGGATTGGCTTCCTCAACTATCGATTCGGTTATTCGTCCACGCGCATCGAATGCCGTCCCACCTCGATCACGACGTCGCCGGCTTCGTCGGTGCGCAGGGTCGGCACGCCGTGGCTGGCCAGCGTCCTCAGCGTGCCCGCGGTCGGATGACCGTAAGGGTTGCCCTCGCCCACGGAAATCACCGCCAGCCGCGGTCTGATCCGCTCGAGCAAGGGGCCGAGACCGGTGTCGTCGCTGCCGTGATGGGCGACCTTGAGGACGTCGACAGGGCCAGGTTCGATCGGCACCGACTCAGCCTCGGCGTCGGCCGTCAGCAGCATGCTGAAATCGCGCCAGCGGGCCTCGATCACCAGCGCCAGATGGTTGGGGTCTTCGCCCGCGGTTGAAGCCGAGATCAGCTCCGATGGCGGCCAGAGGACCTGCAGTTGCAGACCACCGACGCGCAGCTGGCTCCCGGCCGCGATCTGCTTCGGCTCGGCCCCCGCCGCCGCGGCTCGCGCCAGCAGCCCGCGGTGGACGCGGGCGAAGAGCAGCCGTTCGACCGGCACCGACCCGAGCAGCTCTTCGATCCCGCCGGCGTGGTCGGACTGATCGTGGGTGACGACCGCGGCGCCGAGGTGGTCCACCCCGGCCTCCGACAATTTCCGGGCCAATCCGCCCCCAGGTGGACCGCCGTCGACCAGCACGGCCGGGGCGGCGGCCGGTTGAAGGAGGATTGCGTCGCCCTGGCCAATGTCGAGTACCTCGACGCGCAGCCCTCGCATCGGTGGCTCCGCTGCCGCTCCACCCGGCCAGGGGAGCGGTAGCCAGCAGGCGAGCACGACAGCGGCGAGCGCCACCACTGGCCGCGGCCAGCGCCAGCAAACGAGCAGCCCGACCGCCAGCCCCAGATAGGCGGCGATCAGGCCGCCGCCGTCCAAGTGCACCTCCAGCTCGGCCCACTCCGGCGCCGCACACCATTCGGCCACCTGGGCCACGTAAGCGAGGAGCAGAGCGCTGAGCCAGTTCAGCGGCACAAGCGGCACTCCCGGCAATTGGGCGAGACCGGCGCCGCACATGCCGAGCCACATCGCCGGCGCCACTGCCGGCAGCGCCAGCACGTTCGCGATCAACGTCGTCGTCGAGAGCGTTTCGAAGTGGAAGGCGATCAACGGCGCGGTCGCCAGGGTCGCGGCCACCGTCACCGCGATGCCCTCGGCCAATGCCCGCCGCCAGCGTCCGCGGCCGAGAACCCCGAGCAGGCGCTCACGCAGCGGCGAGGCCAGCAGCAGGATCCCGAGCACGGCGACAAAACTGAGCTGCCAGCCGACGTCGGCGGCGATCGAGGGGTCGATCGTCAACGTCACGATCGCCGCCAGCGCCAACCCATAGAGGCGCGACGCCCGCCGCCCGCTCAACGTCGCCAGCAGCCCCAGAGCACCCATCACCCCGGCCCTCTGGATCGAAGGACCGGCGCCGGCAACTGGAACGTAGACGGCGATCAGCGCCAAGACCCACAGCAGGCGCTCCCGCAGCGGGATCCCCAGCGCTCCCAGCAGCGGCATCGCCAATAGCGCCAGCAGGGTGACGTTCTGCCCCGAGACCGCGAGTAGGTGACTGAGCCCGGCACGGCGGAAGTCTTCCTCGGTCTTCTCGTCTATCTCCTCGTCCTCGCCGAGGACGAAGCCGCGCGCCAGCGCCGCCTCGCGCGCCGGCATCCCGCGCCCGAGCCCCTCGGTGGCCCGCTCGCGGATCTCGCCGCTCTTCCCCAGCGCCACCACGATCAGCACGGCGATCCCCAGCAGGACCGGCAGGGCTGGGCGCGGCGAGCGCACGACCGCCTACGGCTGCAGTCGGTCCCGCAGCGACTCCATCGTCGCCGGGCCGATCCCGGGTACCTGGTCGAGCTGGTCGACCGAGGAGAGGCCGCCGTGTTCGTCGCGGAACTCGATGATGTCGCCGGCCGTCACCGGCCCGATCCCCTCGATCTCTTCCAGCTGCTCGACGGTTGCGGTGCCGAGGCTGATCGGCCCTTCTTCGACTCCCACCCCAATAGCCGCGGCACCGTCGGGCACCCGCTTTGGCACCACCACCTGTTGCCCGTCGGCAAGCCGGGCCGCGAGGTTGATCGCTTCTAGCAGCGCTCCCGGAGCCGCGCCGCCTGCCCGGGTGACCGCGTCGTTGACTCGGCTCCCGGCCGGCATCCGGTAAACACCGGGATCGCGCACGGCGCCGGTGACGTCGACGACCAAGTCTCCACCCGAACCACTGATCGAGATACTGCCGCCGCCCCCACCGCCACCGCTCGCAGCCGCGAAGGAGGTCTCAGTCGCTCCCTCCCCCCGAATCGCCCGCGCCCCGACCAGCAGCAGCGCCGCCGCCACCGCTGCGTACACAACCACCTGGCTCCGACTTATCTCCGGCATCGCCGCCGATCATGAGTCGTGCCGACGCACGCGTGGCGCGCAAAAAGAAAAATGTTTGACACAAACCTCTTACTGAGGTGTGGAGAGCAAGCAGTTAAAGGACGCAGGGAGCGTGGCGTGCTTTGCACGCGAGCGACTGAGGACGCCGAAATGCGCCGCTCTCCGCGCCTCAGTAATCGTCGTCGTCGTCGTAGCCAGCTACCTCTGCCAATTGGTCGCTGTAGAGCTCCTCCGCGGCCACCGGCGGAGACTGGATCGAGACGCAGGCAAGCTCGCCCTGCCCCTCGTTGCCGATCGAATGCTCGGTCGCGGGCGGGACGAGGATCAGGTCGCCCTCGGCAACCTCCTGGGTATCGCCGGCAACGGACATAGTGCCACTGCCGCGGACAACCACGTAGGCCTGCTCAGCCTCGCCCGAGGAGTGCAACGTCTGCCTAGCGCCGCCCGGCACCGTCACCCAGGTGACGGAGAGGTTGCGTGATCCCAGTTCGCCCGCATCCATGAGGACGTGAGCCCGCAGGCGGTGCCACTCCTCGACAGCGGCTTCGTTCAGTCGTCTGACCAGCATTTCGCGGCTTTCTAGCAGAACCCAACGCACCCGCGGAGGGCGCTACCGGACCACCAGGTTGACCAGCTTGCCCGGAACTACAATTTCCTTGACTATTTCCGCGCCGTCGAGGTGCTTGGCGACCTTGTCACTCGCGCGGGCCAGTCGCAGCAGCTCCTCCTTCGGCGCCTCCGCCGGCGCCTCGATCCGGTCGCGCAGCTTGCCGTTGACCTGGACGACGAGCGTCACCGTGTCGCTGGAGAGAAGCTCGGGAGCGGCCGCGGGCCAGGGCTGCTCCCAGACCCGACCGCCGGCCAAACGCTCGTACACCTCGCTGCCGAGGTGCGGGGCGAAGGGGAAGATCAGCGAGGCCGCCGTCGCAGTCGCGAATCGCACCGCCGCGCCTCCCTCCGGCGTTCCGTAGAGCCCGTCCTTGAGTCGATAGGCATCGTTGACCAGCTCCATCACCGCCGAGATCACGGTGTTGAACTGGAAGCCGCGCTGGAAGTCCCGCGTCGCCTTGTCGATCGCCCAGTGGGCCTTGGCCAGCAGCTCCCGGCCTTCGCCCCCCGCAGTCGGATCCGGCTCCCCCGCCTCGGTTCGTTCCTCGGCCTCCTCGCAGAGGCGCCAGAGCCGCGAGAGGAAGCGGTTGACCCCCTCCACCCCCTCGTCGGTCCAGTCGCCGCCGCGCTCGGGCGGGCCCATGAAGCAAACGTAGGTGCGGGCGGTGTCGGCGCCGTAGCGCTCGACGTAGTCGCCGGGGCTGACCGTGTTCCCCTTCGACTTCGACATCTTCGCCCCGTCGCGGGTGATCATCCCCTGGGTGAAGAGGTTGGCGAACGGCTCCTGCACCCCGACCTGGCCTAGATCAGAAAGCGCCTTGGTGAAGAAGCGCGCGTACATCAAGTGCAGGATCGCGTGCTCGACCCCGCCGATGTACTGGTCGACCGGCATCCAGTGGTCGGCCGCGGCGCGGTCGAACGCCGCCCCGTCGTTGTCCGCGTCGAGGTAGCGGAGGAAGTACCAGGAGGAGTCGACGAAGGTGTCCATCGTGTCGGTCTCGCGGCGGGCGGCGGCGCCACAGCGCGGGCACTCGGTCGCAACCCAGTCCTCGGCCGCGGCCAGCGGGCTCTTGCCCTGCGGCGCGTAGTCCTCGATCTCCGGCAGCTCAACCGGCAGCTGCTCCTCCGGCACCGGCACGATCCCGCACTCGTCGCAGTAGACGACCGGAATCGGCGCTCCCCAGTAGCGCTGGCGCGAGACCAGCCAGTCGCGCAGGCGGTAGTTGACGGCGGACCGGCCCCGTCCCTCTGAGTTCAGCCAGGCGACGATCTCCCCGTAGGCCTCGCGGTTGTTCTTCCCGTCGAAGCGGCCGGAGCCGACCATCGATCCGTCGCCGGAGTACGGCAGGCCCTCGTCGTCGCGCGCCTCCTCCTCGTCACTCCCCTCGATCACCCGCACCACCGGCAGGCCGAACTTCTGGGCGAATTCGTAGTCGCGCGAGTCGTGCCCCGGCACCGCCATGATCGCCCCGGTCCCGTACTCCATCAACACGTAATCCGCGACGAACATCGGGATCTCCTCGCCGTTGACGGGATTGACGACCGAGCGCCCCAGCGGCACCCCGGTCTTCTCGCGATCCTCCGCCCCGCGTTCCTCGGCCGACTCGCGGCCGACCCGGTTGACGTACTCGCGCACCTCTTCCTCGGCCGGCGTCCCCGCCACCAGCCGCTCCAGCTCCGGGTGCTCGGGCGCGAGCACGAAGAAGGTGGCGCCGAAGAGGGTGTCGGGACGGGTGGTGAAGACCGGAAAGTCGAGGTCGACCTCCTCGCAGCGGAAGACGACTTCGGCACCTTCGGAACGGCCGATCCAGTTGCGCTGCATCGTGATCACGTGCTCGGGCCAGGACTCGAGCGCCTCGAAGTCCTCCAGCAGGCGATCGGCGTACTCGGTGATGCGGAAGAACCACTGCTCGAGGTTTTTCTGGATCACCTCGGTCCCGCAGCGCTCGCAGCGGCCGTCCACCACCTGCTCGTTGGCCAAGACCGTCGCGTCCTTCGGGCACCACTGCACCGGCGCCTCGGTCCGGTAGGCGAGCCCCTTCTCGAACAGCCGCAGGAAGATCCACTGGGTCCAGCGGTAGTACTCGGGCGTGTGCGTCGCCAGTTCGCGCGACCAGTCGATCGAGATCCCCCACTCGCGGAACTGGCGGCGGAAGGACTCGATCGAGCGCTCGGTCGCGACCCGCGGCGGCTCGCCGGTTTTGATCGCGTTGTTCTCCGCCGGCAGGCCGAAGGAGTCGTAGCCCATCGGGTGGATCACCTCAAAACCGTGGCGGCGGCGGAAGTGGGCGATCGCGTCGCCGACCGCGTAGCACTTGAGATGGCCGACGTGGGGCTCGCCGGAGGGGTAGGGCAGCATCTCCAGCACATAGGACTTCGGCTTCGAATCGTCGAAGCCGGGCTGGCCGGGGTTGGCGACCTCCCAGGTCTTCTCCTCGGCCCAGACCGCCTGCCACTTGCGCTCGATCTCTTTCGGCTCGTAACCCGCCATCGCGGCTGCGATCTTACGAGGGCCGCCCGCAGCGGCGCGTCACCCTCCTAGCCCGGGTATGAGTAGGTGACCGAGGAGAGGTCTTGGAGGATGTGGGGCCAGACGTAGACCTCGATCGTCGCCGCGATCACCAGTACCGGAATTGCCAGGGCGACGGTGATGAAGGTCGCGGCCAGGAGCTGGTTCCACTCGCCGCGGCGGCTGGCGATCAGCAAGGCCGCCAGCGGGAGGAAGAGCGCGGTCAGCTCCGGGATCGCGTGCGGGAGGACGCTGAGGATCAGCTCGAAGCGGGAGATCTGCAGCTGGTAGGCGATCGAGGAGCCCTGGAAGCCGAGGTAGAGCGCCTGGGTCGAGAGCGAGAAGAGGGTGACGGCGCAGACGAAGAGGATCGCGAACTCGCCGGCCTTGACGTGGATCCAGCGGGAAAAACCAGTCCGCTGGGCGGCGGCGATCGGCATCGAGGCGCCGGCGATGAAGCCGGCGACGCAGGCGGTGCCGTGGAGGGCGAGGACGAGCGAGTTGCGCCAGAGGATCGGCAGCAGGTCGTCGGGTTCGCTCGGGTTGGTGAGACCGGCGATGTGGACTGGGGTCAGGTCCGGGGTCATCAACCCGGCAACGAACCAGGTCGCCGTCAGCAGCGCCAGGGCGATCGCCAGGCTCAGCGCCAGCCAAGCCCGCAGCACCTGCCAGGGCCGCTCGCTCCACATCGCGAGCGTCGCACGCGTGTCCCGCATGCCATGGCTGAAGACATGCTCGTTCGCGCTCATCTCCGAGAACATCGGCAGCGAGCGCCGCTTTATTGAGATCTTCAGCGCTTGGCTGATTCGGTCCCGCCGAGCTTGCGCTCGAGCTGCTCGGCGAGGGCGGCAAGCTGCTCCAGCGGCACGTCCAACCCTCTCGCGATGCGCCGCACGTTCCCCCAGGTCGGGTTGATCCGTCCCGACTCGATGTGGGAGATCCAGGTCGGGTGGATTTCCGAGCGGTGGCCGAGCGCCTCCTGGCTCAGCTTCTTCTCGTGGCGCAGGGTCTTGATCGCCTGCCCGAGACCGATCTGGGGGTCGTCACGCCGCGGCATTAGCGCAGGGAATTGGGCTCCCGGCCCAAGGTCCATAGAGATGAACTCAAGTTAGGTGTCAGATCCCGCGACATGCGCATTCCGGTACGTCCGGTTGCGCCCACGGCAAAGCCAGGGAGCGGCGGAACGATTCGACGAGAGAAGGCGGCTAGAGCTGCGTCAGGTGCAACCGGCGCCGCCCAACTGGTGGGCAGAAAGAGACAGTGGAGCTGAGGGGGCTCGAACCCCTGACCTCATCGCTGCCAGCGATGCGCTCTTCCAGCTGAGCTACAGCCCCATTCATGCGGCTCAGTTTAGCGACGCTAGGCGGCGCGTTGCTCTGGCCCCTGATCCTCGTCGACATCGAGGATCAGGTTGTCCGGAGCGGTGTGGCGAACCTTGAAGTCGAGGTTCGAGAGCTCCTCGAGTTCGCGCAAGAGATCGATCGGTTGATCGAGGTTCATCGAGAAGGTGGCGCGGCCGTCGGAGAAGCGCTCGACCGAGATCTCCGAAGCGCCGACCTGGCCGACCGCGTCCTCGAAGCCGACCAGCTGGGAGAAGTCGTCGAGGGGGCCGATCTCGAGCTTGACCCGGCCGGCGTAGAGGCTCTCGTCGGGCTCCGACTCGGGCTGCGGCGGAGTCTCCTGGAGCGCGGGCTCAGCGTCGGTCAGTGCCTTCACTTTCTTGCTCACCTCGACCGCCTCACGCAGAGCTTTCATCCGGATCCGCGTCGCCTGCCCCCGCGCCTGCGTCTCCAGCTCTTCGAGCCGGGAGGTGATCGAGTCGAGGGAGGCGATGCTGCGGTCGTGGCACTCGTTGGCCTCGCGCAACCGCTGGTCGAGGACCCTGATCTCGCGCTCGCGCTCGAGCACCATTCCGGAGAGGGCTCGCGTCTCGCCCTCCAGATCATCGAGCTTCTCGCGCTGGGAGTCGGACGTCATCTCGAGGCCGAGGATGCGGGCGTCGCGGAGGGAGATCGCATCCTCCACTTCCGTGCGCCGATAGCCGAACAGCGAACGCCTGAACCCACTCATTGCGCGGCACCGTATGGGAACGCTCGGACGTTATTTCGTCACATAGCCGCAGAGGAGGCTTCCGGAGCTTCGAAGTCGAGCTCCAACCGGGGCGCGTCGCGCCACAGCTCCTCCAGCCCGTAGCGCTTGCGCGCCTCGGGGGTGAAGACGTGGAGGACGCAGTCGAGGTAGTCGAGGATCGTCCACCCCGCTTCGCCGCCGCCGTCGACGCCGCCCGGCAGCAGACCGGTCTCGCGCTTCACCCGCAGCCGCACCTCGTCGACGATCGCCCGCGCCTGCCGTTCGCTGCGGGCGGTGCAGATCGCGAGGAAATCGGTGTAGGCGACGAGCTCCCGCATGTCGAGGACGACGACCTCCTCGGCTTTTTTCGAGTCGGCGATCGCGGCCAAGTGCCGCGCCAACTGCTCAGACTGCGCCTGGTTCACCGGTAGATCCCCTTCTCTTCGATGTAGTCGGCGACGGGCTGCGGCACGAGGTAGCGCAGCGGCCGTCCCTCCTTGGCCCGTTCCCGGACCGCCGAGGAAGAAACCCCGAACTGCGGCATCGCCAGCATCGTCGCCCGGCCCTCGCAGCCGAGGCTGCGCGTCACCGCGCCGACCTCGGCGTCAGAGACGCCTTCGCGTCGGGCCACCGCAAGGCGGGCCAGCTCGACCACACGCTCCGGCCGTCGCCAGCTCTCCAGCCCGACCGCAGCGTCCGCCCCCATCACGAACACCAGCTCCCTGTCGGCCCGTTCCTCTGCAAGCGCCTCCAAGGTCTCATACGTGTAGGACGGTCCCTCGCGATCGACCTCCAGCGAGGAGACCGAGAAGCGGTCGTCTTCCGCCGCCGCCAACCGCGTCATCTCCATCCGCCCCTCACGGCCGGGATCGTCGGCGATCCGCTTGTGCGGAGCATCGCCGGTGGGGACGAGGATCACCTCGTCGAGGCCGAGCTGCCAGAGCGCCTCCTGGGCGAGCGCCAGGTGACCGAGGTGCGGGGGGTTGAAGGCCGACCCCAGCACGCCGATCGCGGCGTTGCCGCTACTCACGCACCTGGCCGTCGCCGCGCGCCACGTACTTGAAGGTCGTCAGCTCGCGCATCCCGATCGGACCGCGGGCGTGCAGCTTCTGGGTCGAGTTGCCGATCTCGGCTCCCATCCCGTACTCGAAGCCGTCGGTGTAGCGGGTCGAGGCGTTGACGTAGACGGCGGCGGCGTCGACGCCACCGACGAAGGCCTCGGCGGCGTCCTCGTCGGCGGTGACGATCGCCTCCGAGTGGCCGGTGCCGTGGCGGTTGACGTGCTCGATCGCCTCCTCGACCCCGTCGACGACGGCAACCGCCATCTTCAGGCCGAGGTACTCGCTGTCCCAGTCCTGGTCGCTGGCGGCAGAGACTTCGACCTCGCCGGCAGCGGCGCGGGCGCGCTCGTCGCCGACCAGCTCGACGCCGGCGGCACTGAGATCGGAGAGCACAGCGGGAGCGAAACGGTCGGCGATCGCGGCGTCGATCAGCAACGTCTCGGCGGCGTTGCAGACGCCGGGGCGTTGGACCTTGGCATTGACCGCGATCCGGCGCGCCATCTCCGGATCGGCGTCGGCGTGAACGTAGACGTGGCAGTTGCCGGCCGCCGCGTACATCACCGGCACCGTCGCCACCTTCTTGATCGCCGCCTTCAGGCCTTCGCCGCCGCGCGGGATCAACAGGTCGACGAGGCCCTCCTGGGTCGCCAGCTCGGCCAGCTCCTCGTGGCCGCCACCTCCGAGCGAGAGCACCGCGTCCTCGGGCAGCCCCGCCTCGGCGAGCGCCTCGCGGACGATCGCCGCCAGCGCCGCGTTCGAGCGCTCGGCGTAGCTGGAGCCGCGGAGGACGATCGCGTTGCCGCTCTTGATCGTCAACGCCGCGCAGTCGATCGTCACGTTCGGCCGCGCCTCGTAGACGACCGCGACGACCCCCAGCGGCACCCGCACCTTGCGCAGGTCGAGCCCGCTCTCGAGCGTTTTCCGTTCCAGCTCCTCGCCGACCGGGTCGTCGAGAGCGGCGACGACCCGCACCCCCTCGGCCATCCCGGCAACCCGCTCCGGCGTCAGCCGCAAGCGGTCGCGCAGTGCGTCGGTGAGCCCGGCGGCGCGCTCGTCGGCGAGGTCGCCGGCGTTCGCCTCGAGAATGTCGGCCTCCCGCTCTTCGAGCAGGCGCGCAGTCGCCTCCAGGGCGGCGTTCTTCGCCTCGGTGCTCGCGGTCGCGATCCCGCGCGCCGCACGCTTGGCGGCGGCGCAGCTCTCGGCGACGGTGGTCTCGGTGACGGCCATCGAGTAAGGGTAGCCCGCCGAGTCCGCAAGAGAGTCCGCTATGCGGACACTGGCGCGGACTCGCGGCTAGAGGAGGACGAACCGGTCGCGGTGGATGACCTCGTCGGCGGCGTGCGGGAGCAACTCGCGGACCTGGGCGCTCTGCATCCCGATCACCCGCTGCAGCTCGCGCGAGGAGTAGTCGGTGATCCCTTTGCCGATCGTCTCGCCGTCGCTGGCGACGGCGATCGCATCGCCGGCCTCGAAGCTGCCCTCGACCGCGGCGATCCCCACCGGCAACAGACTCGAGCCACTCTCGCGGAGGACGCGGGCGGCGCCGGCGTCGACGACGAGGCGGCCGCGAGCCGGCTTCGCGTACTTGAGCCAGAGCTTGAAACTGGAGGTCCTGCCCCGTCCGGGGGCGAAGCGCGTGCCGCAGGCCTCGCCGCCAGCCGCGGAGAGCAGCGTCCCGCCCTTGGTGCCGTTGCAGATCACCGCCGGGATCCCCGCCTCGCTCGCCATCTCCGCCGCCGCCACCTTGCTGCGCATGCCGCCCGAGCCGAAGACCGAGGTGCGGTCGCCGATCTCCAGTCGGTCGAGCTGGGCGAAGTCGGTGACCTCGGCGATCAGCTCCGCCTCCGGCTCGGTGCGCGGGTCGCCCGACAGCAGACCCTCGACGTTGGTGAGGAGGACGAGCAGGCGCGCGTCGAGCAGCACCGCCACCTGGGCGGCGAGGAAGTCGTTGTCGCCGAAGGTGATCTCGTCGGTGGCGGTGGTGTCGTTCTCGTTGACGACCGGCACCACGCCCCACTCGATTAACCGGCGCAGGGTCTGCCGCGCGTTCAGGTAGTTGGTGCGGGCGCCGATGTCGGCCGCGGTCAGCAGCACCTGGGCGGCGCGGGTGCCGTGCGAGGAGAGGCGGCTCTCGTAGGCGCGGAAGAGGTCACCCTGGCCCACCGCCGAGGCGGCCTGCAGCTCGTCCATCGCCCGCGGCCGCGCCGGCAGCTCCAGCATCCGCATCCCGCGGGCGATCGCGCCAGAGGTGACCATCACCACCCGCTCTCCCCCCTGCTCCAGCCGCGCCACCTGCTCGCAGACGGAATCGAGCACGTCGGTGCGCAGCTCGCCGTCGTCGGCGGCGACGATCGAGGATCCGAGCTTGACGACGAGGGTCATGGCGGGGAAAGTAGCCGAGATGGGGTCCGCAATCGGCTGGGGCGCGCTTGCCGCAAGCTCGCTGGTCATCGGCGCCGCGCTCAGCTTCGCCCGCCGCTGGCCGCAGCAGCAGGTCGGCTACGTGCTGGCTTTCGGCGCCGGCGCCCTGATCAGCGCCGTCAGCTTCGAGCTCGCCGCCGAGGGGATCGCGATCAGCGGCGCCGGGTACACGGGCGCCGGCCTCGCCGTCGGCGCCCTCACCTACTACTTCCTCGACGGCCTGATCTCGCACAAGCTGTCGACCGGGCGCGGCCGCAGGGGACGGGCCGAGGGAAGCGGCAGCGGCACCGCCCTCGCGCTCGGCGCCTTCCTCGACGGAATTCCCGAGCAGCTGGTCCTGGGGATCGGCATCGCCGGAGGCGCTGGGGTCGGGATCTCGCTGCTGGTCGCGATCTTCGTCTCCAACCTGCCCGAGTCCCTGGGCTCGGCCAACGACATGAGCGAAGCCGGCCGCTCCCGGGAGGCAATCCTGCGGCTATGGGCTCTGGTGGCGGCGATCTGCACTGTCGCCACCGTCGTCGGCTACCTCGCGGCAGACGCGGTCAGTGCCGATGCCCGGGCCGCGATCGACGGCTTCGCCGCCGGCGCCCTGCTGGTGATGCTTATCGACTCGATGATCCCCGACGCCCGCAAGGACGCCGGCCGCGGCGCCGGCCTCGTCACCGTCCTCGGCTTCGCCGTCGCCGCGGGCCTCTCCAGCCTCGACTAGACGCTCAAACGGGACAGGACCAGCGCAGACCCGGGAAGCGTCCGAAGCCGCCATCGGCAGTGACCAGCTCGCTTCCGGACTCGATGGCCAGCGCAGCAAGGTACGCGTCGGGAACATCATTGCCCCGCGCACCTACCGCCGAGCAGAGATCAGTGAATAGAGCCCAGTGTCTGGCGCCGGGACTCAAATGGGTCGCTCCCGGTTGCCCTCGAAGGTCTTCGACCGTTTGGAGGGCCACTTGTAAAGGAGTGGGCTCTTCAAAGATGCGCCCATTGGTGACGATGCGAAGAAAGCCCGTGAGGCTGGCATCGCAGAGTCCGTAACCGCGGCCCGATTCGACCTCTTCCCCGAGCCAGGCAGAAAAGCGATCGTGTTGAGGAAGGTCCTCCCGGTGGGCGTAGACGAGGACGTTGACGTCGGCGAGGATCACTTCAATCCGTCGCTCGCCGCGCGCGAGGCAGGTCTTCGTCCATCAGATCCCGGATGGCGCGATTGTCATCCAAATTGACACCGGGTCGAGTTCCACCTTTTCCGTAGGTGGTCAGCCGAAACGGCTTCGTACTCTGCCGCCGCGGGCGGGCAGCAAGGCGCTCACGAAGGGACTCATCGATGAGCTGGGTCAAGGTGATGCCTTGCTCTGCGGCCCGCATCTTTGCCGCTTTGAGCAGATCGTCGTTTAGGCGCACAGTCGTTCTCATATGTCAAAACATATCAGTTAGACATATTTATGTCATATATGGAGCTCGAATTCGTGCTCGCCCACGCGGACCTCGTCGCCGGCTTCGAAGCCGGCGCGATCGAGGGCGGCGAGGACGCCCATCTCCTTCAGCCGCTGCTCCAGGTAGGCGAGCGCCTCCTCGTTTTTGGTGTCGTGGCGTTCGAACAGCATCTCGACGCCGCGGCCGAGGATGCGGAAGCCGCCGTCGTCCTCGCGCTCAACCCAGTAGCCGCCCTCGCCGGCGGGGCGGTAGACGCGGTGCTCGGCCTCGAACTCGTTGCCGTCCGCGGCGCTTGAGGCCGCGGGAGCCGGTGCGACCTCCGGCAGCTTGGCGAGGATCTGCTGGCGCAGCTCATCCAATCCCTCGCTGGTCGCCGAGGAAACGGCGAGCACGCCGAGAGCTCGGTCATCGAGGCGCTCGCTCCACTCAGCAACTGCTGACTCGACCTCCTCGGGCGGCAGCAGGTCGCGCTTGCTGAGAGCGACCAGCTCCGGCAGCCGCTCCAGCCCAGCCCCGTGCGCAGCCAGCTCGGCCCGTACGGTCTCGTAATTGGCAACCGGGTCGCCCTCGAGCGGCGCCAGGTCGACGAGGTGGACCAACATCGCGCAGCGCTCGACGTGGGCGAGGAACTCGTGACCGAGGCCGGCGCCATCGGCGGCGCCTTCGATCAAACCGGGAATGTCAGCAATCACCGCCTGGCGGTCCTCCCCCTCGATCGTGCCGAGGACCGGCGAGATCGTCGTGAAGGGATAGTCGGCCACCTTCGGCGTCGCCCGCGTCAGGCGGCTCAACAGGGATGACTTGCCGGCATTGGGAAGTCCGACCAGGCCGACGTCGGCAAGCAGCTTCAACCGCAGCTCGATCCAATCCGCTTCACCCCCGCTGCCTTTCTCGGCGAAGCGAGGTGCCTGTCGCGTCGAGTTGGCGAAGCGCCGGTTCCCGTGTCCCCCCCGACCGCCGCGAGCGACCACCGCCCGCTGCCCCGCCGCCACCAGGTCGATCGAGCTGCCGTCGACCGCCGCCGCCTGCGTCCCCGGAGGCACCGGGATCTCCAGGTCTTCACCCCGCGCCCCATGCCGGTTCGACCCTTCCCCATGCCGCCCCCGCTGCGCCCGAAAGTGCTTGCTCCCCTTCAGCGCCCCCAAATCCCGCCGCGACGGATCGCAGACGAGCACCACATCCCCGCCATGCCCCCCATCCCCACCATCGGGCCCACCCCGCGGCACATGCGCCTCGCGGCGGAACGAGATCGACCCGTTCCCTCCCCCACCACCTTCAACCCAAATCTTCGCCTTGTCGTACACGGGGCTAGAGGTTAGAAGGGGCGGCTGCCCCTCTCCCAGAGGCTCCTGAGACCACGATCGCGCCCAGCACCCCGCCCCAGCTGCGCGACGGTCTCTGGGAGAGGGGCAGCCGCCCCTTCCCCCTAAGCGTCCTGAAGAACCGAGATCGTCCGCCCCTTGCGGGACGGCTTGAAGTCCACCACCCCTTCGCGGGTGGCGAAGATCGTGTGGTCGCGGCCGATGCCGACGCCGTCGCCGGGCCAGAAGCGGGTGCCGCGCTGGCGAACGATGATCTCGCCGCCGGAGACGCGCTGGCCGGCGAAGACCTTGACGCCGAGCATGTTCGGGTTCGATTCGCGGCCGTTGCGGCTGGAGCCGAGACCTTTCTTGTGCGCCATGCCTAGCCTTTCCCTTTCAGTTTCGTGACCTCGAGCCGGGTCAGCTCGGAGCGGTGGCCGGCGCGCCGGCGGTAGCCCTTCTTCGCCTTGTATTTGAAGACTTTGATCTTCGGGCCGCGCAGGTGCTCAGTGACTTTGGCCTCGACTTTGACTTTCGCCAGGTCTTTCGCCCCGGCGACGACGTCTTTGCCGCGGAAGAGGACCGGGCGCAGGGCGACTTTGTCGCCCTCCTTGGCGTCGAGCCGGTCGACGAGCAGGGACGTGCCCTCCTCGACTTTGTACTGCTTGCCGCCGCTCTCTATGACTGCGTAATCGCTCATTCGTCCTTGCTGCCTTGTTTGGCGCGCGAACGCCCACGGCCGCCCCTGCGGCCCCGACTGCGTTTGCGCGAAGCAGCGGAGGATTCTAGCTGGGAGCCGTTTTCCTCGCCTCCTCCGGAACCGTTGGGCGAATCGCCGCCCAGCAGCGAGGCGATCGCCGCCGAGCGCTCGACCTCCTCGATCCGCACCAGCTTGCGCTCGCCGACGAAGCGACCGCCGCCGGTGACGCTGACGATGTAGGAGTCGATCCGGGCGACGGCGTCGTCGGCGTTGTACATGTGCGGCTCGTCGATCGAGACCAGCACCTCCTCGCCGACCTTGAACGGCAGCGCCCGCTCCTCGATCTCCTCGCGGCTGCCGGACTCGACCAACTCGAAGGTGTCGATCGGCAGCGCGTCGCCGCCCTCGAAGTGAAAGCGCTTGCCGGTTTCCTCCTCGAGCTCGGCGAGGCCGCTCTCGTGGTCGGTCAGCTCGTGCGCCACCTTCGGGTTGACCCGGATCAGGAACGCCTCGACGACGCCGTGCTCGGCGGCGATGTCGCGCAGCCTCTGCACCCCTTCCAGGGCCACCGTCTCGGCCGAGAGGACGACCCCCTCGCCGTGGCAGGTCGGGCAGGGGGCGGTGAGGATCTCCCGCACGCCGTCGGTGACGTTCTGGCGGGTCATCTCGACCAGGCCCAGCGGCGAGACCTCGACCACGTAGCTCTTCGACTTGTCGGTGTCGAGCGCTTTGCGCATCGTCTTCAGCACCTTGTCGCGGTTGCTGGCCCGGGCCATGTCGATGAAGTCGACGACGATGATGCCGCCGATGTCGCGCAGGCGCAGCTGCCGCACCGCCTCCTCGGCGGCCTCGGTGTTGACCTTGGTGATCGTCTCCTCCAAGCCGCCTTTGCCGCGGCCGGTAAAAGAGCCGCTGTTGACGTCGATCACCGTCAGCGCCTCGGTGTAGTCGATGATCAGGTAGCCGCCGGAGGGCAGGTCGACTCGCCGGTTAAGGGTCGACTCGATCGCCTCGTTGACCTTCCATTTGTCGAACAGCGGCTTCGTCCCCTCATAGAGTTCGACTCCGTCGACCAGCTCCGGCGCGGTGCGCTGGAAGAAGCTGGTCACCCGCTCGAACTGCTTCGGCGAGTCGATCACCGCCTTTTCGAACTCGTTGAGGAAGACGTCGCGGAGGACGCGGACCGAGAGGTCGGCCTCCTGGAAGACCAGGGCCGGCGCCTTGGTCTGCTCGGAGCGGCGCTGCAGCACCTCGTTCAGCTTCTGCAGGTAGCTGATCTCGCGCACGAAGTCGGCTTTTTTCGCCCCGTGGGCTGCGGTGCGAACGATCAGCCCGCCCGGGCCTTTGTAGGTGCGGTCGACCATCTTCCGCAGCCTGTCCCGCTCTTTGTCGGCGAGCCGCCGACTGACGCCCACGCCGCTGCCCTGCGGGGAGTAGACGAGGTAGCGGCCGGCAATCGAGAGGTTCATCGAGAGGCGAGCGCCCTTCGACTTCAGCGGGTCCTTGACCACGGCGACGAGGATCTCCTGCCCCGGCTTGATCAGCTCGTTGATGCGGCGGCCGCTGCCGCGACCGCGCTTCGGCGCCTGTTCGCCGTTGGGGAGGACGATCTCGTCGACGTGGAGGAAGCCGTTGCGCTCGAGGCCGATGTCGACGAAGGCGGCCTCCATCCCGGGCAGGACGTTGTCGACCTTGCCCTTGTAGATGTTGCCGACGATGGAGCGTCGTCCGCGGCGCTCGATGTAGAGCTCGGCGACGTGCGCTTTGCCGCCCTTCTGCTTTGCCTCGAGGACGGCGACACGGGTCTCGCCGCGCTCGGCGGAGACCAAAATAGTTTTTTTCATTTGTGTTTCAGCTCAGTTCAAGTAGGTACGCGATGCCGGCTCTCTTTCCAGAGATCACCAGGCGAACCTTCCCCTCTGGCTGAGACGCGCTTGGACGTTGATGCTCTGAAGAACCCCGATCGCCAGGAAAGTAGCGAGCACGGAGGACCCTCCGTAACTCATCAACGGCAGGGGGATCCCCGTGATCGGCATGATCCCGAGGTTCATCCCCACGTTGACGAAGGTCTGGAACAGCAGCGCGACGGCGATGCCGCCGGCCACCAGGGTTCCGTAGGCGTTCTTCGAGAGTGTCGTGATCCGCAGCGCCCGCCAGAAGAGCAGGGCGTAAAGGGATAGGACGAACGCGGCGCCCATGAACCCGTAGCGCTCACCGATCACCGCGAAGATGAAGTCGGTGTGCCGCTCGGGAACGAAGTCGAGCCGCGTTTGGGTGGCTTTGTCGCCGCGGCCGGTGAACTCACCGGAGCCTACGGCGACTTTCGATTGGTTCTGCTGGTAGCCCGCGCCGCCTTCGTGCTCGTGGGGGTTGAGGAAGGACGTCAGACGTTCCTCCTGGTACCCCTTGAGCAGCGGGAAGCCGGCCGCCGGTGCGACGACCAGGACAACCGCGACGAGCGCGGCGAGAGCGCCGCCGATGACCGCGAAGTGCGTCCATGCGACGCCTCCGAAGTACATGACGGCAAGGGTGGCGACCACGTACACCAGGGAGGTGCCGAGGTCGGGTTGTAGGAAGACGAGCCCGGCCGGGGCCAGGCCGAGGCAGAGGTAGCGGACGGTGCGCTGCACCGCCGACCCCCGCCGGGCGCCGTCGATCACGAACCCGGCAAGCGCGAGCACGAGCAGGAGCTTGCCGAGCTCCGACGGCTGGAAGCTGAAGAAGGGAAGTTCGAAGGCCCGCCGCGAGCCGCGGGCGGCGAAGCCGAAGAAGAAGACGAGCGAGACGCTGGCGCAGAGGAAGGTGTAGATCCCGACCCGCAGCTCGCGAAAGCGCGAGTAGTCGATCCGCGTCATCAGCACCATCCCGACGATGCCGAGGGCGGCGTAGATCGCCTGCCGCTCGAGGAAGTAGTTGGGGTCGCCGGGGATGTCGCTCTGGGTCGCCTCGCCGAGGACGAAGACGCTGAAGGCGATCAGGGCGACGGCGGAAATCGTCAGCGGCCAGTCCATGTGGGCGAGGCCGAGGCGCTCGGCGATGCCGACGCGGACCGCGAAGGGCTCCGGCCGGGCGTTCCTGGTTCGGGTGGCGTAGGTGTTCATTCGGCTCCACCGGCGCTGGAGACTGCCGCGGCCTGCTTGTCGTAGATCGCTTCGAGGATGTCGAGCACGACCGGAGCCGCGGATTCGGCCCCGAAGCCGCCTTCCTCGACGGTGGCAATGGTCACGATACGCGGGTTCGGGTACGGAGAGAGCGCCGCGAACCAGGATTGGTCGCCGTGACCCGGTCGTTCCGCGGTCCCGGTCTTGCCGGCGATGTCGATCGGGAAGCCGCCGAAAACGCTGGCGGCGGTGCCGTCGCCTTCCTGCGCGGCGGCGTGCAGGCCTTCGAGGATCGCGGTCCGGTAGCCGGGGTCGATGTGGACCTGCCGCTGGGGCTTGAAGTCGAATTCCTTCAGCACTCGGCCGGCCGCGTCCTCGACTTCGAGGCCGACGTGCGGGGTGACGATCTTGCCGCCGTTGCCGAGGGCGGCGTAGGCGAGCGCCATCTGCAGAGGGTTGGTTTGCAGGTCGCCCTGTCCGGTGGCCAGCTGGATGTTGTCGCCCGACGACCACGGGCGATCGATCAGCCCTTCCTTGAAGAGCTGGTTGCGCCAGGCCTTGCTCGGCAACAGGGTTTCCCCTTCCTCCGGCAGGTCGAGGCCGGCCGGCCGGCCGATCCCGAGCTCGTGCGCCTCTTTCTGGAGATCGTTCGTCTTCCACATATCGAGGCCGAGCAGGTAGAAGTAGACGTCCGAAGAGACCTGCAGGGCGCGGCGCAGTTCCACGGGACCGTGTGCGACCCCACCAGCGTTTTCGAAGGTTTCGCCGCCGACTTCGATCTGACCGCCGTCCTGGATCACCTCGTCCGTAGTGATCACCCCGTTTTCCAGGGCCGCCAGGGCGGTGATGATCTTGAAGATCGAGCCCGTCGGGTAGGCGCCTTCGGTCGCCCGGTTGACCAGCGGCGCCAGGACTTCGTCCCGGTACAGCTCGTCGACCTGCGCCTGGGTCGGTTCGATCAGGTCGCTCGGGTCGAAGGTCGGGTTCGACCCCATCGCCAGGATCTGGCCGTTGTCGATGTTCATCGAGATGAACGCGCCCGGCAGCCCCCGCGCCGCCAACCCCGCTTCGCCTGCGCTCTGGACGTCGCCGTCGATCGTCAGCTTGAGGCTGTCGCCCGGCGTCGGCGGAGTCGAGACCAGCTGTCCTCCCGGCGTCGGCTGGCCGAGCGCGTTGACCTGGATCCGGGTCAGGCCCGATTGCCCCCGCAGGAACTTGTCATAGGCGTACTCGGCCCCCGCCTGACCGATCTCGTCGCCCGGCTCCAAGCCCTTGTATTGCGGTTCTTTCAGCTCGTCTTCTTCGATCTCGCCGACGCTGCCGAGGATGTGCGCGGCACGGGTCCCGTCGGGGTAGTGGCGGACGAAGACCCGCTGCACCGCCACGCCCGGGAATTCGTCCTGGTTTTCTTCGACGTAGGCGACGAGGTCGAAGCCGACGTCGCGGCGGAGCGTCACCGGCGCCCCGGCCGCGACTTCTTCGCCCTCGGCAATCGTGCGGCGGACCTTGCGCAGGGTCATGTGGGCCAGCTCCCCCAGCCGCGCCAGCTCGGCCCGTTCTTCGGCCGGGTCCTCAGGCAGTTTCTGCGGGTTCAGCTGCAGCGCCAGGCTGGTGCGGTTGTCGACCAGGACTTCGCCGTTGCGGTCGAGGATGTCGCCGCGCGGGGCGATCTGTTTGAACTCGCGGGTGCGGTTGTTCTTCGCTTCGGCCAGGTACTCGTCGCCGGAGAGCACCTGCAGGTTCCAGAGCCGGAAGAAGAGGACTGCGAAGAGGACCATCCCGACACCGCCGACGACGGCGACGCGCAGCGAGAGGCGGCTGCCCTGGGGCATGTGGTCGTTTCGCGCGAACATCGCTTCCTAGGCTCCCAACACCGATGGTCGTCGATTGCGTCGCAACATCGGCTCCTCGACCAGGGCCGGCCGCAACGCCCGCCGCACGCCGACGTAGATCGCCCAGCCGCCGAAGAAGGCGAAGATGCTCTTCAGCAGGATGTCGCGGATGATCAGGGAGCTGACCGGCGCGTCGAAGCCGAGCATCATCTCGACCGCGCCGAAGCCGAGCTCGGCGAACAGCGTCAGCCCCATGCAGAGCAGCGGCGGCACCAGGGGACTGTGGATCTCGAAGCGCTCGCGGAAGAGGCCGGCGAGATAACCGACGGCGAGCAGGACCAGCGAGCCGCCGCCGAGCGGGACGATCAGCAGGCAGTCGAGCAGGAAGCCGGCCGAGAAGCCGCAGACGGCGCCGGTCAGGGAGCCGCCGAGGAGGCCGAGGACGACGATCAGCGCCGGCAGCAGGTCGGGGCTGACGTGGAAGAGGGCGACCTGGGAGAAGAAGGAGAGCTGCAGAATCACGCCGCCGATCACGATCGCGACGAGGCGGGCGAGGATGTTCGGGGTGAGGATCACCCGCGAGATCCTCCGGTCAGAACCTGAACGATGTCCAAGTTGCGGAGGTCGGCGAAGGGGCGAATGTGGACCTGCTGCTGGGCCTCCTGCTCGATCAGCGGGGCTTCGACGACTTCGCCGATCCGCAGGTTCGGCGGGTAGTGCGATTCGACCCCCTGTCCGCGCCAGCCGGAGGTGACGACGTCCTGGCCCTTGCCGATCAGCTTTTCGGCGCTGAGGAAGTCGAGGATGAGATCGCCCGGATCCCCCACCACGGGCTTCATCACGCCCTGGACGCCGCCTGGGACGATCTTCGCCCCGACGGCGCTGGAGTGGTCGGCGATCAGCGTCACCCGCGCCGAGCCGCCGGTCACCGCCGAGACCTTGCCGACGAGGCCGTCGCCGTTGACGACCGGGTCGTCGACCTCGACCCCGTCACCGGAGCCGACGTCGATCTGCACGTCGGAGAACCAGACGGTGGGCGAACGTCCGATCACACGGCCGGTGACTTTCGTATAGCCGCCCGGGATCGCGCCGCTGCCGTCGAGTTTCACCAGTTTCCGCAGCTGTTCGTTTTCGGCCAGCGCCGCCTTCGCCCCGACGCTCTGTTCGCGCGCCGCTTCCAGTTCCTCGTGCAAGCGCTCGTTGCGGCCCTTCGCGTCGAAGGTCTCGTCGAACCAATTGACGAGGTCGCGAGCGGGCTTCAGCGCCCGGTCGGCGACCGACTGGATCGGGTTGAAGACGGCGCTGACACCGCGCTGCATCCCGTCGGAGCCCTGCCCGTAGGTGAGGGTCAGCAGGGCGAAGGAACCGACTATCAGCAGCGCGAGCACCGCCCGGCGGCGGCGTACTTGCTTTCGATACACGTTGGGGGCCTAAGTTCGTGGGTGGTTCTCATAGGGGCTGCGGCCGGCTAGCGCCGGGGTCGCGCTCCGTTGTTCTTGCCGGCGCGGTGGATCGTCTCGACCTCCTCGAGCGAGATGCCCGAGCCAACCGCCACGCACGTCAACGGCGACTCTGCCAGCTGGCAGGGCATCTGGCACTCGTCGCGCAGGCGTTGCTCCAAGCCTTGCAGGAGCGCTCCGCCTCCGGCCAGGGTAATACCGCGGTCCATGATGTCACCTGCGAGCTCCGGCGGGGTGCGGTCGAGCGTCTCCTTGACCGCGGCGACGATATGGCTGACCGGCTCCTCCAGCGCCCCCCGTACCTCCTCGGAAGTCAGCTCGATCGTCTTCGGCAGGCCGGAGACGAGGTCGCGGCCGCGGATCTCGGTCCGCACCTCTTCCGGCAGCGGCGCGGCCGAGCCGGCCTCGAGCTTCACCTCCTCCGCCGTCTGGGTACCGATCGCGAGTTTGTAGTTCCGCTTGCAGTGGGCGACGATCGCCTCGTCGAGCTCGTCGCCGCCGACCCGGATCGACTGCGAGACGACGATGCCGCCGAGGCTGATCACCGCGACCTCGGTGGTGCCGCCGCCGACGTCGACGATCATCGAGCCGGTCGGCTCGGCCACCGGCAGGCCAGCGCCGATCGCCGCCGCCATCGGCTCCTCGATCAGGTAGGCCTGGCGGGCGCCGGCCGAGAGGCAGGCCTCCTCGACGGCGCGCTTCTCGACACCGGTGACGCCGGAGGGAACGCAGACGACGACCCGCGGGTGGGCGAAGCGGTTGGAGTGGACGGAGGCGATGAAGTGGCGGAGCATCTGCTCAGTGACGTCGAAGTCGGCGATCACCCCGTCCTTGAGCGGCCGGATTGCCGTGATCGTGCCCGGAGTCCGCCCGAGCATCCGCTTCGCTTCGACGCCGACGGCGTGGACCTGGCCGCTGAGCGAGTCGATCGCCACCACCGAAGGCTCCGAGAGGACGATTCCGCGACCGCGCACATAAACGAGCGTGTTGGCGGTTCCGAGGTCTACGGCCATGTCGCGGCCGCCGAGGCGGATCAAACGACTGAACATGCCCAATCAAGTGCCCTTTTCGGAATGGTTCGATCTTCCAGGAGACAAATCATCGCAGAGCCGCAAAATCCGGCCTTTGCAGGCCGCCTGGCTCACCCTATGATCGGTGAGAGGCCAATACTCGAAGCTTTTCTCCGCCGCCCACGGCAGCCAGACGATGAACAACCCTGACGCGAGGATCCTCGCGATCGACGACGATCCCGCCGTCCTGCAGATGGTCGAGCAGGTGCTCGGCCCCCGCTTCGACTGCGAGACCGCTGGCGACGTCGAGGTCGCTCGGAAGAGCCTCGCGGACAACGGGTTCGACGCCGTTCTCTGCGACGTCCGAATGCCGGGTGAGTCGGGCTTGGCATTGGTGGAGGACCTGCTCGCCGAATACCCCGAAGTCGCGGTTATTCCGACCGCCCGGGTCGACGACGAAACGGTGGTCGAGCGGGCGCTCGAACTCGGCGTCTACGGCTACCTGGTCAAGCCCTTCTTGCCCGGCCAGCTGTTGATCACCACCCAGACTGCCCTGCGCCGCCTGGACGCGGAAGCGGCCGAGCGGATGCGGCGGCGCACTCTGGCGACGCACGTTCAGGCGGCGATGGACCAAGCGCCGCTGCCGATCTTCGTCAAAGACCTGGAACGCCGCTACCTGCTCGCCAGCAAGTTCGCGCACGAAATGTTGGGCCTCGAGCCCGGCGAGATGATCGGCCGTACGGACGCCGATCTGATCCCCGAGGCGGAGACGGTCATCAGGGAGGGTGACCTGCGGGTCCTCAGCGAGGAAGAAGCCACCTACCGCGAGGCGACCGTGCAGCTGAGGGACCGCCTGCGTACCTTTCTCACGGTCAGGTTCCCCTACGTCGGCCCGACGGGGGAGCTCGCCGGCATCGTCGGCGTCTCGACCGACATCACCGCCCTGCGCAAGCTCGAGTACTCGCAGCGCGATGCCCTGGAGCGGCTGGCGCAGGCTGCCGAGCTGCATGACAGAGAGGGTGGCCGCGACGTCCACCGAACGGCGGAAATAGCTGCCTATCTCGCCGCTCGGCTCGGTTGGAGCGAGGAGCAGGTGACGCTATTGCGGGCAGCGGTGCCGATGCACGACATCGGCAAGCTCGCGATCCCCGAGAGGATCCTCCGCAAGCCCGGCCCGTTGAACGAGGAGGAGCGGGTGGAGATGGAGCGCCACCCCGAGATCGGGCACCGGATCCTCGCCAACTCCGACAGCGAGCTGCTGCAGGTGGCGGCGTCGATCGCCCTCACCCACCACGAGCGGTACGACGGCGGCGGTTACCCTCGCGGGCTCGTTGGCGAAGAGATCCCGCTCGAGGGCAGGATCGTCGCCGTCGCCGACGTCCTCGACGCGCTTCTCAGCGATCGGCCGTACCGTCCGGCGATCGAGACCGGGAAAGCGGCGGCGCTGATCCGCCAAGGGCGCCGCAGCCAGTTCGATCCCGAGGTGGTCGACGAGCTGCTCGAGCACCTCGACGAGGCGATCGAGCTCTGGACCTGAGCTAGCGCTCGAACAGATCTGGCGCCAGCTCGGCCAGCAGGCCGACGGGCAGCCCGACGACGTTGGAAACGCTGCCCTCCAGGCGCTCGACCAGAGAGGAGCCGAGGGTCTGGATCGCGTAGCCACCCGAGCGCCCCTTCCACTCGCCGAACCTCACATACCGCTCCTTTTCAGGCGCGGACAGCCGCTTGAAGACCACCGTCGTCTTCTCCACCCCAACCCGCTCCTCGCCATCGGCAACGACGACGAGCCCACTCATCACCATATGTGCCCGCCCGCTCATCCGATCCAGGTATTCGCGCGCCTCGGACGGACTCCCCGGCTTACCGAGCACCTCGTCCTCCAGAACCACGTCCGTGTCACAAGCAATCACCAGGCGGCCCGGTTGGGAGGGCGGGGTGCCGAGCACGTTTTTGGCGCGCGCAGGTACCCCGCCCTCCCCCAGCGCCCTCGCCTTGCGAAGTGCGTTCAAGCGAACCAGCTGTTCAGGATCTCCACTCGAGAGCTCCTCCACGCCAGGAACCACAACCTCAAACTCAAGCCCCAGCTTCTGCAGGATCTCCCGCCGCTGCGGAGACCCGGATGCGAGCGTGACCCTCAGGACAGCTCGGGGAACCAGATCCCGATCTCGCGCCCGGCCGACTCGTCGGAATCGGAGCCGTGGACCATGTTGAAGGTCACCTCGAGCGCGAAATCGCCGCGGATCGAGCCGGGCGCCGCCTCGACCGGGTTGGTGGCGCCGATCAGCTGACGCGCCGCCTTCACCGCTTCCTCACCCTCGAGGACCATCGCCACCAGGGTGCCCCCGGTGATGAAGGAGACCAGCTCGCCGAAAAAGGGCTTGTCGGTGTGCTCGGCGTAGTGCTGGTTGGCGATCTCTTCGCTGGCCTGCATCGACTTCAAGGCGACGATCCGCAGCCCCTTGCGCTCGAAGCGGGCGATCACCTCGCCGGTGAGGGCGCGTTCGAAGGCGTCAGGCTTGACGAGGATCAGGGTCCGGCTCACGGCGGGGGCTCCTTTGCTCTTGGGTTTCCGAGTCCCCTTGCTCCGCCTCCGGCGGCGCTTTCCTGCGGCGCGGCGGCGCCTGGCGCTGCTGCGGCGGGCGCTCTTCGGGGTTTCTACGTTTGCGGCGCGGCCGCTCGCCACCACCTAGGCTGGTCTCGCAGTAGGGACAGAGTCCCCAGCGCGGGTCGACCGGCTTGCCGCAGGTCGGGCAAGGGTCCTTCAGCCGCTGCTGGCAGTTCGGGCAACGCAAGTAGTTTTTCTCGACCGGGTATTCGCAGTTGGGGCAGCTCTGGTCGCGCAGCTGCCGCACCCGCAGCTCGGCCGCTTTGATCTCCAGCTCGCGCTCGTGCGCGTCCTCCAGGTACTCCGGCGGCCGCACGATCGCGTAGACGGCGGTGCCGATGAAGGGGAAGAAGGAGGCGACGGTGGCGCAGGCGACGAGGAAGGGGTCGGAGATGCGGCGGCGGGCGTCGAGGTAGGTGTAGACGATCAGCGCCAGCCAGAGCACGACCAGCATCAGCAGGAAGAGGGTGGCGACCAGATTGAGGCCGTCGTTGGTGATGCCGAAGATCGCTAGGGGCATAGACAAGGGGTTGGGGGGCTCGGGCGCGCCGAGGGGCCGGCAGTCTACTTCGCCGGAGCCGACGCTAACCCTGTAGTTAGAGGAAAAGCCTTCCGAACAGATAGCCGACGCCGAAGAAGACGAGGATCACGATCGCGACGACGGCGGCGACCAGCCCCATCATCGAGAGCAGTTCGGAACCGGCGCTGCGAGGGCGATCCATGCGCGAATCCTCGCACAGTCAAGCCGCGATCAGCGCTCGGGCGGGGGCGATTGCATAGTGGGAACCGGCTATGAGGAGCAGGCCTTCTGGCTCCTCGGCTGCCAGCGCCTTGCCGCGCGCCAGCGCGGCGGCGAATTCGGGCTCGGCCTCGGCATCCAGACCCACCGCGTCGCAGGCGGCGACCAGCTCCGCCGCGGCCCGGGAGCGGGCACCGGGGCGGCCGTGCCCTTCCAGCGCGCTCGGCGGCAGCTCGGTGCAGACGGCGCGGTCGAGGACCGGCGCCAGCGCCGCGACCATCGCCGCCGCATCCTTGTCGGCGAGGACGGCGAGGACGGCGACCACACGCCTGCTCTCGGCGACCCCGGGCAGCGAGCGTGCCAGCGCCGCGGCACCGGCGGGGTTATGGGCAGCGTCGAGGAAGACCGGCGGTCGCTCGGCGATCCGCTCCAGGCGACCGGGGACTGTGGTCGTGGCGGCGGCCGCGGCGATCCGGTCGGGGTCGAGAGGTCGCCCGAGGAACGCCTCAGCGGCGGCGCAGGCGATCGCGAAGTTGCGGCGCTGGAACTCGCCCGGCGCCCGCAACCGCACCTCCGGTCCCGGATCGGCCGGCGCTCGAACGAGGCGCGCTCCCAGCCCCCGCGCCGTCGCCTCGGCCAGCGCCCCCACCTCCGCGGAGACCTCGCCCAGGACCAACGTCGTCTGGTCGCGCAGGACCGCCAGCTTCTCGGCGGCGATCTCGGCCTCGGTCTCCCCCAGCCACTCGGTGTGGTCGAGGCCGATCGAGGTGAGGACGGTGACCTTGGAGGGGATCGTGTTGGTTGCGTCGAGACGGCCGCCGAGCCCGGCCTCGATCACCGCCACCTCGACCCGCGCGTTCGCAAGCGCGACGAAGCTGGCCGCGGTCGCCGCCTCGAACTGGGTCACCGCCTCCCCCTCCTCGAGGCTGCGGTCGACCCCCTCGGCGGCGCGGGCGACCTGCTCGACCGCCTGCGCCCAGCGCCCCGAGTCGACCTCCTCGCCGCCGACCAGCGTCCGCTGCGACCAGCGCTCGGTGTGGGGCGAGACGCAGGCGCCGGCGCGGAGGCCGTGCGCGTGCAGCAGCGCCGCGGTCATCCGCGTCACCGAGGACTTGCCGTTGGTGCCGACCACGTGAATGGAGGCGAAGCGATGCTGCGGCAAGCCGAGCGCCGTCGTCAGCTTGCGCATCCGCTCGAGCCCGAGCCGCCAGCCGACCGGTTCGAGGGAGTCGAGGTATGCGTCGGCGTCGATCAGCTCAGCTCGGCGAGTTCGTTGCGGTAGCGCTCCAGCTTCCCCCGCTCCTCCTCGACCACCTCGGCCGGGGCCTTGGCGACGAACTTCTCGTTGCCGAGTTTGCGCTCGCCGCGCTCGACCTCGGCCTGTAGTTCCTCCCGGCGCTTGTCCAGCCGCTCGGCAACCGCAGCGGCATCGAGCTGGTCGGAGTCGAGCACCCGCACCGGCCCGACCGAGGCAACCGGCTCGGCGCCGACGCCGTCGAACTCGAAGCGCGAGAGGCGGGAGACGAAGCCGGGCGGCTCGACCCCGTCGATCAACGCCGGCAGAGTCGCCCCGGCGGGCACCCCGGCGAGATCGCGCCAGGCCCGCAGGCGCTGAGTCAACCGGATCCCGCTCTCGACGTCCTCCTCGGCGGCCGGGTCGACCAGGGACTCGTCGGCGACCGGGAAAGGGTGCACCGCCAAGTGTCCCTCGCAAGCGGGATGGTAGCCCCAGATCTCCTCGGTGACGAAGGGCATCAGCGGGTGCAGCAACCCCAACACGCGTTCCAGCGCGTAGAGCAGCGTCGCCGCGACCTCCTCCTCGCCGTCGTAGAGCCGCGGCTTGACGATCTCCAGGTACCAGTCGCAAAGATCGCGCCAGAAGAACGAGTAGGCCTCCCCGACGGCGTGGGCGAAGTCGTAGGTCTCGAGCTTCTCGGTCACCGAGGCGACCGTGCGCTCAAGCCGCGAGAGCAGCCAGCGGTCTTCGACGCAGGTCGGCCGCGGCGCCGGCTCCGCCTCGGCCGCGTTCAGCAGGACCAGCCGGCTGGCGTTCCAGAGCTTGTTGGCGAGGTCGCGCCCCTGCTGCACCTTGGCGTCGGAGAAGCGCACGTCCTGGGTCGAGGACATCGCCAGCAGGCCGAAGCGGAGCGCGTCGGCGCCGTGGACGTCGATTTCCTCCAGCGGGTCGATCCCGGTGCCGAGGCTCTTCGACATCCGCCGCCCGTCGCGGGCCTGGATCACCGAGTGGACGTAGACGTCGCGGAAGGGGATCGCGCCGGGGAACTCGAGCCCGGTCATGATCATCCGCGCCACCCAGAGGAAGAGGATCTCCCGCGCCGTGGTGAGGAAGCTGGTCGGGTAGAAGGCGCGCAGCTCGGGGGTGTCGTCGGGCCAGCCGAGGGTGGCGAAGGGCCAGATTGCGGAGCTGAACCAGGTGTCGAGGACGTCCTCCTCCTGGCGCAGCTCGCCGCCGCAGGCGCCGCAGCGCTCGGGCACCGCCGCCGGGTCCTCGGCGACGAAGACCTCCCCGCAGGCGTCGCAGTACCAAACCGGGATTCGGTGGCCCCACCAGAGCTGGCGAGAGATGCACCAGGGGCGGATCTCCCCCATCCAGTCGAGGTAGACGCGCTTCCACTGCGGCGGCGTGATGTGAACCTCGTCCCGTTCGACGACCTCGATCGCCGGCTGGGCCAGCTCGTCCATGCGGCAGAACCACTGCAGAGAGATCAGCGGCTCGATCCGCTCGCCGGAGCGGTGTGAGAACGGGACCGAGTGGGTGTAGGGCTCCTCGGCGCGGAGGCGGCCCTCGTTGCGCAGGGCCGCGACCACCGCTTCCTGCGCCTCGGCCGCGGTGAGGCCGGCGAACTCGCCCGCCTCCTCGGTCATCCGCCCGTCGGGGCCGATCACGCCGATCTCCTCGAGCCCGTGCTTGCGGCCGATCTCGAAGTCGTTGGGGTCGTGGCCGGGGGTGATCTTCAGCGCCCCGGTGCCGAACTCGACGTCGACGTGGTCGTCGGCGATCACCGGGATGCGGCGGCCGACCAGCGGCAGCACGCAGAACCTGCCGACGAGGTCGGCGTAGCGCTCGTCCCCGGGGTTCACGGCAACGGCGGTGTCGGCCAGCATCGTCTCCGGCCGCACCGTGGCGACCGTCAGCACCCGATCCGAGTCCTCGACCGGGTAGTCGATCGAGTAGAGGGCGTCTTCGACCTCGCGGTTCTCGACCTCGAGGTCGGAGATCGCCGAGTGCGAGCCCGGGTCCCAGTTGACCATGTAGTTGTCGCGGTAGATGTAGCCCTTGTCGTAGAGCTGCTTGAAGACGCGGTAGACGGCCTTGACGTAGCCCTCGTCGAGGGTGAAGCGCTCGCGCTCGTAATCGCAGGAGGCGCCGAGCCGCTTGTACTGCTCGACGATCCGCGAGCCATACTCGGCTTTCCACTCCCAGACCCGCTCGAGGAAGGCCTCGCGGCCGAGGTCATGGCGGCTCTTCCCCTCTTTTTTCAGCTCTTTCTCGACCACCGCCTGCGTCGCGATCCCGGCATGGTCGGTCCCCAGGATCCAGAGCGTGTTCTTCCCCCGCATCCGGTTCATCCGCACCAGCGCGTCCTGCATCGACCCGTTCAGCGCGTGCCCCATGTGCAGCGCCCCGGTCACGTTCGGCGGCGGGATCGCGACCGAGAAGTTCTCCTCCGCCGTCCCCTCCGCCGCAGGGTGGAAGTACCCGCCCTCGATCCACTCCCCGAAGATCCGCCCCTCGACCTCCGAGGGGTCATAGCGAGTCGTCTCCTCCAGCCTCTGCCGCTGCGCCGCGTCCACGCGGCGAGTCTAGATAGCGGGGCGCCTAGGGAGGGTGCCGATGGGGATCGCTGGGAGCACCTCCGCCGCGTGAATCGCCTCCTGCTGTCGCCTCAAGAGCCACCGGCGCGGCTCCATACTGAGTACCTCACGACCCCCACCGGAACCCTGTCAAGCGACCAGCGCTCGCCGGTAGCACCGTGGGTCTGGGGGTGAGTTGATTCATCGCTATTGGAATCGCCAGAGGAAGCGGTGGTGGCAAGGAAGATCGCCAAGGCGACTAGGCCTACCGCGATCGCAGCGGCGATGGAACCGCCGACAATCGTGATGGTCCAAGGGTTATTGGCAAAGCGACGCCACCGCCCAGCGCTGGCAGAGGACCTCAACGCGGGGAAGTCCGTGTGCCGTGACGGCCGCCCCTGCAGCGTCAGCAGCCGCGCCACTTCCGCCGAGATAGAAGCCACCGGCACGCCAGGGAGGGTGCCTTCCGCGAGGCGACCTACGGTCTCCACGCGCTGACCCAAGCGACGGCGGGCTTCGTCTTTCCGCGCCCCACGTAGCCGCTCAAGCTCTTTACGAACCTGAACATCGACTCCGTCCACACGCGTCACACTTCTGCCCTGGACGCCAACCCTTCCGCCAGTCCCGGAGTGCACTAGGACGCCCACCATGAAGTCAGAGTCCTCCCGATCAGAGACGGTCACCTCGAATGAGGTCAAGGTCTCGAACGGCAGTTCCTTTCTCGCTTCACGAAATTCCTGCTGAGACATCACGGGAAACACGTGGTCGGGATAGGTGAAAGAGATCGAGACCACGGGCTCGCGACCTATAGCATCCTCAACGATGGCAACCACGTGGTCTATGAAGCCGCTGATGTCCTCGATCGACGCGAACGGTGACTCGGAGAAGGGCGACTTCCTGGTGTAGATGGGGTTCAGCATGGTTACGCCCTCCCTCCAGCCCGGGCTTCGAGTTCGGCGCGCAACCGGGCGTTTTCCCGTTGCGACGCGTAACCCTTGGCCGTCGTGTGGAGGGCCCGCCAGAGTGGCCGGTTCTTGCCGACCGCGTTGATGTTGCCCTGGAAGCTCTGCGAGGTCTCGACGCAGGACTGCATCATCTCCTCTCCCAGGTCCTCCCAGGCCTTCATAACCTCACCGAACCCGCCGTCCCACTCCATAGTCCCATCCTGGTCCTTGTCGATCACGAAGTTCCTGAAAGCGGCGAGAATTGGGAAGGTTGCCGCGCTGGACAGCCGATAGGTTCCAGTTTTGCCGTATCCCCCGTCAGAGCGGCGGAAGAACGGGTACGACCAAACATCGACCTTAGCCTTCCCATCCTTGTCGAATTTCTTCTCAATCAACTTCAGGTGCCAACCCTGCCGGTTGCCCTTGTTGTAGGCGTCGATAGCGCCGCTACGAATCGAGTCGTAGAGATGCAGCATGTCCCCGATGAGCGGGATCATCCGGTAGTACGCAGTCGGGTTCTGCTCGAAGTGTTTAAGGGCGCCCGAGGGCTTCTCGTACGCAACCACGGGCTGTTTGTCCACGGAGTCGTTCGGGAAGACCACTGGATTCAGCGCCGTCATGGTGGAGAGCAAGTCGAGAACGTCATATGGGTTCGTCGCGCTCTCCTCCCAGCCGAACTGATCGAAGTAGGGGTATTTCCTCAGCTCATCCTTGAACGGGTCGAACATCTTCATGAGGTTGTCGATCGACTCATCCTTGACTTGGAGGACGGTGTTCCTGCCGCGGGCAATCCAGGGAATCAGCGATTCGCGCTTGGACGAAGGAATGCCGGCGATGATGTTGAGCGTGACGTACTGCTTGTCCGAAACCGCCGCGCTCTTCAGAACCTTCTCGATCACCGCGAGACTATGCAGACCATTGACGACGCCGTCGCTGGGCTCTTCCGTCTCATCGGGATCGACATTGAAGGTGACGTCGTAGGTCGTATCGTCGACCTTCTCGACTTCACCGACAATCGTGATGCCCAAGTGGGCGAGGTGGAAGACGTCCGGCTCGGGAACGTTCTGGTTGAGGAGGCTCGCCTCAATCTGGCGGGCGACTTTCTTGTTAGTGCTGGCCTTTGGCCTCGGATTGGGGCCACTCTGTGATGCAAGTCCGGCGACCAGATTGACGACCGGCACGTCCATGTAGTGGCGGGTGATACCGAGGGCTTTGTCCCGCGCGTTCTGCATCCGCCTAGCGGCCTCTACGCCTTGGACGCGGAACGTGATGCTGGCGTTATCCGTGCCAGCGTCGGTGTTGGTAACCAACTGAATATCTCCTTATTCGGCGGTGCCCCCCGCAGGCGGCCCTTATGTACGGTCCGAACGGCCATTAACTGCGACTCGTTCGGCTCGATCGCTTTCGCGTATCGAACGTTTGTCCAGGGTAGCAGCGGCAATGGTCGCCCCAATGCCAGGAGACGTTTATTCATGGGCGATAAGCCGGGAGGACGGCCGCGCCCTGCTTCGATCGGAGTCGGAGTACCGGACGGCCGATCAATGCCCCTCTCTGTGAAGGTCTCCGAGCAGGGATGCTCGGCTCCTCCCTCCTGCAGCTAAGCGGTTTCCTCGTTGAGCCCTTCGTCGGCCGGACCGATGTCCTGCTGGACGGCCTCGGTGACGAGGGTCGGGCGGCGGCCCTCGGTGATCGTCTCCTTGGTGACGACACACTTGGTGACGTCGCGGCGGGAGGGCAGCTCGAACTGGACGTCGAGCAGGGTCTCCTCGAGGATCGAGCGCAGACCGCGGGCGCCGGTCTCGCGCTCCAGGGCTTTGTCGGCGATCGCCTCGAGGCTGTCCTCGGAGAAGACCAACTCGATGTCGTCGAACTCGAAGAAGCGCTGGAACTGGCGGGTGAGCGCGTGGCGCGGCTCGGTCAGGATCGTCGTTAGGTCGTCGCGGCTGAGCTGGTGGATCGCCGTGATCACCGGCAGGCGGCCAATGAACTCCGGGATCAGGCCGTATTCGATCAAGTCCTCCGGCAGCACCTGCTCGAACCACTCGCCGGTGTCCTTTTTCTCACGCGATGAGATTTCGGCGCCGAAGCCGATACCGCGGTCGCCCACCCGGCGCTCGATCACCTTGTCGAGTTCGGCGAAGGAGCCGCCGCAGACGAAGAGGATGTTGGTGGTGTCGATCGTCAGGAACTCCTGGTGGGGGTGCTTGCGCCCACCCTGCGGCGGCACCGAGGCGGTCGTCCCCTCGAGGATCTTCAGCAGCGCCTGCTGGACGCCTTCGCCGGAGACGTCGCGGGTGATCGACGGGTTGTCGGCTTTACGCGCGATCTTGTCGATCTCGTCGATGTAGATGATCCCGGTTTCGGCCTTCTTGACGTCGAAGTCGGCGGCCTGGATCAGCTTCAGGAGGATGTTCTCGACGTCCTCGCCGACGTAGCCGGCCTCGGTCAGCGCGGTCGCGTCGGCGATCGCGAAGGGGACGTTGAGGATCCGCGCCAGGGTCTGCGCCAGCAGCGTCTTGCCGCAGCCGGTCGGGCCCAGCATCATGATGTTCGACTTCTGCAGCTCGACCTCGGTCTCGTCGGACTGGGCGATCTGGACCCGCTTGTAGTGGTTGTAGACGGCGACCGCGAGCGAGCGCTTCGCCGCCTCCTGGCCGACCACGTACTCCTGCAGGACGTCGTGGATCTCCTGCGGTTTCGGCAGGTTCTCCAGCTCGAAGGCGGGCGGCGCCGTCAGCTCCTCGTCGATGATCTCGTTGCAGAGGTCGATGCACTCGTCGCAGATGTAGACGCCGGGGCCGGCGATCAGCTTTTTCACCTGGCGTTGCGACTTGCCGCAGAAGCTGCAGAGGAGCTGCTCGTTCGAATCTGAAGGACGTGCCAGCGGAATCCCCTCCTAAACGGGACTGATCTCTTGCCTCCGGCTGCGCCCCAAAAGCTTAGTCAGGGACCCGCACCGGTCTGTGGGGGTCGTTTACGGCATCGGCTCGGCGGTCCCTTCACGTGAGCGCAGCCTTGCGTGGCGCTACCGTGGACCCCGTGCCCGCCGAGGTCGAGATTGCCCCGATCCACGTCGAGGAGTTCGAGCAGCTGCTGCCGCTGATCGCGGCCTACCAGCGCTTCTACGAAGTCGAGGAGATCGACGAGGAGCGCAACCGCGCCTTCTTCCGCCGCTTCCTGGGGCCGAGCGAAGACGGCCTCCTGCTCGGTGCCCACAGCGAGGGGCGGCTGGTTGGCTACGCCTGCCTGTACTGGCATTTCAGCTCGCTCGAGGCCTGCGAGAGCGTGCTGATGAACGACCTCTTCGTCGATGAGTCGGCGCGAGGCCAGGGCGTCGGCCGCACCCTGATCGAGGCGGCCGCCGAGGTCGCCCGCGAGCGCGGCGTCCCCTTCGTCGAGTGGTCGACCGCCCCCGACAACCGCACCGCCCAGCGCCTCTACGACTCCACCGGCGCCGAGCGCAGCGAGTGGTTCAGCTACGAACTGCGGGTCTGAAGGCCCGACATCGGAGGATTTCTTCAACGCGTTAGCGTCGTTTCTGTGAATTTCTCCCTGGAGCCGGTCGAGCGGGACGATCCGCGGGTGCTGGACCTCTACGCCGACTTCGTTCGCGAGGCCGACGGGCCGCTCGTCTACGACCGCGAAGAAGCCGGGGTCGACCTCGACGAGGAGATCGCCAAGGGGCCACCGACCGACCTGGCGCCGCCGAACGGAGTCTTTCTCCTCGCCCTCGCCGACGGTGCGCCGGCAGGCCTCGGCGGCGTCCGCTATCTCGACACCGACGTCGCCGAGGTGAAGAGCATGTACGTAGCGCCGGCCTATCGCGGCACCGGGCTCGGCCGCCGCATCCTCGCCCGACTCGACGAAATCGCACTCGAACACGGCTGCCGCGCCATCCGTCTCGACACCTCCGACTACCTCACCCCCGCCGTCGGCCTTTACCGCTCCGCCGGCTACCGCGAAGTCCCTGCCTACAACGAGAACCCGAAAGCCGACCTCTGGTTCGAACGGGTCCTGCACCAGGAGGACTAGCTGTAGCGGTCCCAGCGCCGCAGCGAGGGCTCGGGGTCGATCGGGAGCCCGCGGACGTGGATCTCGAAGTGGAGGTGGCAGCCGGTGCCGGCGGCATTGCCGGTTTCGCCGACCGCGCCGATCCGCTCGCCCTCCCACACCCGCTGCCCGCCGTGGAAGCGCGCTTGGCGCGGCATGTGGGCGTAGAAGTAGCTGCGGTCCTCGCCTTCGCCGTGGATGAGGACGTACCAGCCGTAGAGGACCGGGTCGAAGCCGCTGCGCAGGACCTTGCCGTTGCGCACTGCGACCAGCTCGCTTCCGCAGGCGGCGGTGACGTCGAAGCCTTCGTGGATGCGGCCGCCGTTGCGCGGCGCGTGGTACTCGCCGATCGCCCCGCGCACCCCGTGCGCACCTTGCACCGGGAAGACGTGCCCGTAGTAGGGGGTGCCTCCCCCGCTGCCGGCGATCTGAGCGGAGGCCGGAGCAGCGAGCGCCAGCGCGAGGACGAGGAGAGCGGCGGCGCGCCTCAGTGGTGCTCGATCACGCGGTCGACGATGTTGTACTCCTTCGCCTCCTCCGCGCTCATGAAGTAGTCCCGCTCGGTGTCTTTGGTGACCTTCTCGAACGGTTGCCCGGTGTGCTGGGCGATGATCTCGTCGAGGCGGCGGCGGACGTCGATGATCTCTTTGGCGTGGATCTCGATGTCGGTCGCCTGACCTTGGAACCCGGCCGAGACCTGGTGGATGAGGATCTTCGAGTTCGGCAGCGCCATCCGCTTGCCGGGCGCGCCGCCGCTCAACAGCAGCGCCCCCATGCTCATCGCGATGCCGACGCAGATCGTCTGCACGTCGGGCTTGATGAACTGCATCGTGTCGTAGATCGCCAGGCCGGCATAGACGGAACCGCCGGGCGAGTTGACGTAGAGGCTGATGTCCTTGTCCGGGTCCTCCGACTCCAGGTGCAGCATCTGGGCGACGATGAGGTTGGCGATGTCGTCGTTCACCGGGGTGCCGAGGAAGATGATCCGCTCGCCCAGGAGGCGCGAGTAGATGTCGAAAGCACGCTCGCCGCGCGAGGTCTGCTCGACCACCATCGGGATCAAGGGACTCATAAGCGGGACTCTATAGAAGCGGTCAGCCGTGCCTGGAGCACTACTCGCCCGGCGTCCACAGCTCGCCGGCTTTGCTCTTGCTCTCTCCCTCGGGGGCCAGCAGCTTCTCCCGCGCCTCGGCTTTCCCCTGGCGCTCGTCGGCCTCCTCTTTGGGAATCGGTTTGGCCGACTCGGCAACTAGCTTGACCGCCTTTTCCCGCTGCAGGTCTTCGCGCACGAGGGCGTCACGGCCACTCTGGCGCAACCGCTCGAGCAGTTTCTCGGGGGTCGTCCGTTCGTGTTCGGCGCTGTGCTCGAGTGCCTCGACCATCTCCTCCTCGGAGACCTCGACCCCCTCGGCCTCGGCGATTGCCATCACGACCGCTTCGCGCCGCAGCTCCTTCTCCGCGTCCTCTTTCGTCTCCTCGATCAGCTCCTCGCGGGTTTTGCCCTGCATCTGCAGGAACTGGTTGGGGTCCATGCCGCGGGAGGCGAGCTGGCGTTCCATCCGCTCCCAGCGTTCAGTCGCCCGCGCCGTCGCCAGCTCCGCCGGCACCTCCACCGTCGCCTCGGCGACCGCGGCGTCGATCGCTGCAACCCGGAAGTCTTCCTCGGCGCGGCTGCCGAGCGCCTCACCGACTTTCTCGCGGATGCTGCCGCGCAACTCCTCGAGCGTGTCGAACTCGGAAGCATCAGCGGCGAAGTCGTCGTCGAGGTCAGGAAGGACTTTCTCCCGCACCTCTTTGACTTTGACTTTGAAGACCGCCTCTTCGCCGGCCAGGTGCTCGGCCTGGTAATCCGCGGGGAAGGTCACCTTGACCTCGCGGTCCTCCCCCGCCTTGGCGCCGACGAGCTGCTCCTCAAAACCCTCGATCAGCTGCCCGGAGCCGAGCGCCAGCAGGTAGTCCTCCGCGGCGCCGCCCTGGAAGGCGCTGCCGTCGAGGAAGCCCTCGAAGTCGATCAGCAGCGAGTCGCCCTCCTTGGCCTCGCGCTCGACCGGCTCCAGCCGCGCGAATCCCTCGCGGATCCGCTCGACCTCGGTGTCGACGATTTCGTCGGGCACCTCTTTCTCCTCTTTGCCGACCTCGAGCCCTTTGTAGTTGCCGAGCTGGGCCTCCGGCCGCACCCCGACCTCGAATTTGAAGGACAACGGCTCGCCCTCGTTCTCCGGCACCGTGGTCATCTCGATGTCGGGATCGCCGATCGGGCTGACCCCGGCGTCGAGCAGTGCGCCTTCGTACCACTCGGGCAGCGCGTCGCGGATCGCCTCCTGCAGCACCGGGCCGAAGCCGAGGCGCTGGATCACCAGCGAAGCCGGTGCCTTGCCGGCGCGGAAGCCGGGCATCCGCATTTCTTTCGCCATTGCGCGAGCGGTGCGGGAGGTTGCTTTCTCGACGTCCGCGGCCGAGACCTCGACCTGGACCTCGACGCGGGAGTTGGGGAGCTCTTTGAGGGTGGTCTGCATGGACGGGTGACCCTAGATGATCGGTGTCGTCTAGCGGCGCTGGGCCAGCATCGTCCGCAGCGCCACGGCGAAGTCGATCGCGAAGGACAGGCTCCGCCCCAGCGGCCCGGTTACGAGCCAGGCACGCAGCCGCTCGCCGAAATCACTCATTCGCGTATTCCAGCAGGGAGGAGTCGACGAGCCACTCGACCGGGGCGCGGTCGTCGGTGTAGACCTCGCCACCGGGCAGACGCGGCTCCAGCGCCGCGGCCGCCTCCCGCGCCTGCGGCCGCAGCGGCGATGGCAGCGTTTCCAGGTTCGCCCGCAGTCGCGCCCCCGAGAAGGAGCCCTCGCCGGCGACCAGCAACGTGTTGGTGTCCTCGACCGGGTAGCGCAGGACCCGCGGGAAGGCCGCTGTCATCGTCCTCCCCAGGACCCGCTCCAGCTCCTGCGCGCCCTCCGGGTGGCCGACGTTGACGATCGCCAGACCGCCAGGAGCGAGGCGGTCACGGGCGAGCTCGAAGAACTCCCGCGTCGCCAGGTAGAAGGGAATGTAGGGCTGGCGGTAGGCGTCGACCATGATCGCGTCGTAGCCGCCGTCGGAGCGCTCCAGCCAGGGCCGCGCGTCCTCGGCGAAGACCTGCATCCGCGGGTTGCGGAGGTCGAGGTAGCGCCGCCCAAGCTCGGTCAGCTCGGCGTCGATCTCGACTGCGTCGACCGCCGTCCGCGGGAAGAAGTGTCCGAAGGCGCGGGCGACAGTGCCGCCGGCGTTGCCGAGGATCGCGATCCGCCGCGGCGGCCGCCGACCCGCTGCCGCGTGCAGGACCAGGTGCCCGTCCCAGTAGTCGCCGGTCAGGTAGGAGCCCGGCCGGTAGAGCGAGTGCACCGCCTGCCCCTCGTTCAGCTCCAGCACCCGCGTCCCGTCGTCGCGTTCGACCACCCGCGCGTACTGGTGCGTCGTCTCCGCCTCGAAGAGGACGCGGCCGTCGGCGTCGGCCTTGATCGTCCCGACCGGGACCGCGATCACCGCGAGCAGGGCGACGGGGACCGCGACCGCCCGCGCCCCTACCCCCACCGTCGCGACCAGAGCCAGTGCCAGGGCGAAGACGAGGAAGGTCCGCTGCGTCCCCAGCAGCGGGATCAAGAGCAGCGCCGAGGCCATCGTCCCCAGCAGCGAGCCGGCGGTCGAGATCGCGTACAGGCGGCCGACCACCTCGCCGGAGCTGCCGAGGTCCCCCACTGCCAGCCGCACCGCCCACGGCGCCGCCGCCCCCAGCATCGTCACCGGCACCGCGACCAGGACCAGCACCCCGAAGAGCGAGCCGGCGAAGCCGCCGACCGAGACGGTGTCGAAGGCGTCGACCGAAAAGCCGAGGAAGGGCCGCGCCGCGAACGGCACCAGCGCGATCAGGACCGCCGCCGCCAGCACCAGCAGGCAGAGCCCGCGCAGGTGTGGGTGGCGGTCGGCGTAGCGGCCGCCGAACCAGTAGCCAACCGAGAGGGCAACGAGGACGACCCCGATCGTGTTCGCCCAGACGATCGTCGAGGCCCCGAAGTAAGGAGCGAGCAGCCGCGCCGCCGCGATCTCCACCCCAAGGCTGGAAGCGCCGACCACGAAGACCAGCGCCGCCAGCAGCCCCCGCTGCCGACGGGACGATTTCCCTCCATATAGGGGTACTTCCGTCCCGTCGGCGGGGTTTTCAGCCTGGACGGTCGTCGCGGTCCCCCCCGGCGCCGGTCAGTTGCCGCTCCAGCCGCGCTCCTTGGCCGGCCGCGACCGCCCGCTGCGCCCGCGCCTCGTCCAGCTCGACCCCCCGCTCCGTCGCCAGGTCCAGCAGGCGCTGCTTCTCGATCCCTTCGCGGGAGACTTCGAAGAAGACCCAGGCGAGCAGGCCGAGGCCGAGGAAGGTGCCCTCGACCATCATCACCACGCCGGCGGTGCTCTGGTCGGCCAGCGGGGAGATGTTCCAGTAGGCCTCGCCGGCCGCGTACTTCGGGTAGAGGACCGTCCCCGACCACATCAGGACGTTGCCGAGGATCGCCCCGGCGAAGCGGACGGCAACGACGTAGGCGACCTTCCAGCCGGCGTTGAACCAGCTCGGCTTCGGCAGCGGCCCGAAGATCGGCATCCACATCAGGCAGCCGAAGAAGACGAAGCTCATGTGCTCGAGCGCGTGCACCGCGGCGCCGCCGTAAGCGGCGTCGTAGAGGGCGGGGATGTGCCAGAAGTAGAAGTTGAGCGCCCAGAGCGGGAAGGCGACGAGCGGGTGGGCGAGGATCCGCAGCCGGTCGAAGGCCGGAATCGCCAGGATCGGCTGCAGCAGCGGGCCGGTCAGCCCGAGGACCAGGAGCAGGGTGGCGACGTCGCCCAGCAGCAGGTGCTCGACCATGTGGGCGATCACCAGCTCCTCGGCGACGTGGGCCACCGGCGAAACCAAGGCGATCGCCATCGTCAGCAGCCCGCCGGCGAAGCAGAGCTGGCGCCAGAGCGGCACCGGCCGGCCCCGCTCGGCCAGCGTGATCGAGCGCTTGGCGTAGAGGACGGCCGCGACCAGCAGCGGCAGGACCTCGACGGGGGCGAACGTGGCGCCTACGTGGCCCAGCAAGAAGTTCATGCAGTTTCAGCGTAGCCCGCTGGTAGCTTGGCTCAGCCCGTGAGCTCCCGCAACCACCGCTTTCCCCCGATCGGCAGCTACGGCTTCCTCTCCGATTGCCACACCGCCGCCCTGGTCTCCTTTGGCGGCAGCGTCGAGTGGCTCTGCTTCCCCCGCTTCGACTCCCCCAGCGCCTTCGCCGCCCTGCTCGACCGCGGCGCCGGCCACATGCTGCTGCGGCCAAGGGGCGTGACCGTCCCGATCGCCCGCCGCTACGCGCCCGGCACCCTGGTGATCGAGACCACCTGGGTCACCGACACCGGCTGGGTCGTGGTCAAGGACGCTCTGACGATCGCCGACTGGGCCCCCGCCGACGGCGACGAGGAAAACCGCCAGGGGCGCCCGGAGACCGAACACGAAAACGACTGCTCGCTGCTGCGGACGATGACCTGCATCGACGGCGAGGTCGAGATGGAGATGGAGTGCGTCCCCCGCTTCGACTACGGAGTCGAAGGGGCGAGATGGAGCGGCGGCGAGCTCGGCGAAGCGACCGCCACCGCAGCCGACGGGACCGAGCTGATGCTGACCAGCGACATGCACCTGGAGATCGAGGACAGCGCCGCCCGCGGGCACGTCACCCTGCGCGAAGACCAGACCGCGTTCTGCGCCCTGACCTGGAGCGACGGCGACCTCGGCGGCCCCCGCAGCGCCCCCGAGGCGCTGGAGCGGATCGACTCGACCGAAGAGTTCTGGCGCGAATGGCTGCGCGACGGCGAGTTCCCCGACCACCCCTGGCGGATCCACCTGCAGCGCTCCGCCCTCGTCCTCAAGGGCCTCACCTACACCCCGACCGGGGCGATCGTCGCCGCCCCCACCACCTCGCTGCCGGAGACGCCGGGCGGGGAACGCAACTGGGACTACCGCTTCAGCTGGATCCGCGACTCGACCTTCAGCCTCTGGGCCCTGCACACGCTCGGCTTCGACCACGAGGCACGGGACTTCATGCGCTTCATCGTCGACGTCTGCAAGGACCGCCCGGACCTGCAGATCATGTACGGGATCGGGCACGAGCGCGACCTCACCGAGCAGACCCTCGACCACCTCGAAGGCTACGGCGGCGCCAAGCCGGTGCGGATCGGCAACGGCGCCTACGATCAGCGCCAGAACGACGTCTGGGGCTCGCTCCTGGACTCGATCTACATCCACGAAAAGGCGCTGCGCGGGCGCGGCACGGGGGCGACGCGCGAGCTGATCCGCTACCAGGTGGAAGCGGCGATCGAGGCCTGGCCGCACCCCGACCAGGGGATCTGGGAGTCCCGCGGTGAGCCCCAGCACTACGTCTCCTCGAAGCTGATGATCTGGGTCGCGGTCGACCGCGGCGCCCGCCTCGCCAAGATCGGCGGCTTCGAGGAGCTGGCCGACGAGTGGCGGGCGAAGGCCGACGAGTTCAAGGCCGAGATCCTCGACCGCGGCGTCCGCGACGGCGTCTTCCGCCAGCACTACGACACCGACGCCCTCGACGCCTCCTTGCTGCTGATCCCGCTCTTCCGCTTCCTCCCCCCGGACGACCCGCGGGTCCGCGCCACCGTCAACGCGATCGCCGCTGACCTGACCGAGCACGGACTCGTCTGCCGCTACAAGGTCGAGGAGACCGACGACGGCCTCCAGGGCCGCGAGGGCACCTTCCTGATCTGCTCCTTCTGGCTCGTCTCCGCCCTCTCGGAGATCGGCGAGCCCCACCGCGCCCGCGAACTCTGCGAACGGCTGCTCGAGGCGGCTGGCTGGCTCGACCTCTTCGCCGAGGAGCTCGACGCCGAATCCGGCCGGCACCTCGGCAACTTCCCCCAGGCCTTCACCCACCTGGCGCTGATCAACGCCGTCTCCCACGTGATCGCCGACGAGAAGCGCGCCGACGGCGGCGTCACCGCGGTCTTCACCGAGATGGGTGGCGTCCGCGAGGACGCCGGCGCCCCATAGACAAAAGACCTACAGACAACGAGTTTCCTTTCTCCTACACTGGGTTCTGGCCGAGGGCCGTGCCATAACTACCAGCCAGGAGGAAGCCTGCAAGGAGTTCGACGCAGGCTCTCGACCTAGGGGAAAAGTGATTGGAGCGGGACCGGACAGAGCTCCGACGGCGCTCCGATTAGAAGACGCCAGGGAGGCGCTAATGAACAAATCTGAAGTGAGTCGGACCACTTGGACCGAAGACGAAGGGGTCGAGTCGGCGGTGCTGCTGCAGCTGCTGGACCTGCATCCGACTCGACTGACGCTGGCAGAGCTGCGACGGGAGATGGGCAGCGATCGCGAGGATTTCGCCGAGCGCGACGCAGTCGAGCGGGCGGTACGGGAACTCAGCGCTGCCGGCCTCTTGCACGAGGGCGGGGAATACGTCGTGCCAACGCGGGCGGCGCTGCGGTTCAGTGAACTGCTGGACCGGTAACCCGACGTGAAGGGACGGCGATCGCGCAACCAGGAGAGAAAGCTTCGACGGGCCACCCGTAAAGCTCCTCGAGATGCGATCGCCGCCCCCTTGAAAGAACTTCGCGGCTTAGGAGCCCTTGGTGAGCGTAGTAGGCGTAAGACGCTCTCCGATCTTGATCTTCATGAGTCCACCTCCCCTCTCCCTCGATTGCTGCGCCGCTCCCCCGCGGCCCAGTCGAAAATGACTGATCATTGTTTACTCTAAATAATTCCAGCAATCAAGGTGGGGGCAGTAAAACTCGTCAATAATCGGAAAACGCGCGAGCGTTGTGAAAATCCTGATTGACAAGGTGTAAAGTCTTCGTATCGGCCATATCCCCTGGAACCAAACCAAGAAAAGGCCATGCCGAAGACCAAACAAAAGAAAGAGGGCGTCGAACAAGTAGTCGCAAAAGCCTTCGCCCACCCCCTGCGCGTGCAGATCCTGATCATTTTGAACGAGAAGGTCGCTAGCCCGAACATGCTCGCGCAGCAACTCGACCAGAGCCTCAACCTGGTCGCCTACCACGTCCGCGTGCTCGAGAAATACGACTGCATCGAGCTTGTTGACACGAAGCAGCGACGGGGCGCCACCGAGCACTTCTACCGCGCCACCCGCCGCCAGTTCCTCACTGACAGCGAATGGTCACGACTGCCAAAAAGCCTCCGACCAGGACTGTCGGGCGCGATGCTGAAGTCCGCCTTCGACGACGTCGAGGAAGCCCTCGACAAGGGGACCCTGGACGAACTGGAAGACCGCCACCTGAGCCGGACCCCGATGGTCGTAGACGAGAAAGCCTGGAAGGACTCGGCTGAGCTTCTGAGGGAGACGCTCAACCGGCTGCTCGAGATCCAGGCCGAAGCAACCGAGCGGCTCGCCGGGAGCGACGAGGAAAGCATGCTCGCCAAAGTCGTGATGCTCCACTTCAAGTCGCCGAACCCGGACGCGGAGACGGAGGCCGAGGTCAGCGACGCGGCTGAACCCACCGCCTCCTAAGCGCCCTCTACCGCTAACCCGGCGCCGCCCGCCATCCGGGCGGCGCCGTTGGTTGGCCCATCTTCCCCTCTCGCTATCGTTGCGTTGACGGCCGCTTCTTGCCGTCGCGCTGCACAGCTTCGGACTGACGCTCTCAGGGCAGCGACGTTGGACAAGTAACGCCGCCTAATCGATCGATGCTGTGAACAGGGAAGAGACGCCGAAAAGCGCAGACCAGTCGAGCCCGGGTCCCGGTGAGGGCCTGGCAAGCGAGCGCGTGCTCTGGGCGCGCTTCGTCAAAGACCGCGATCCCGCGATCCGCGAGGAGCTGGTCCGCCGCTATCTGCCCTTCGCGAAAAACCTGGCCCTGCGTTACCGCGGCGCCAGCGAGTCCTTCGACGACCTCCTGCAGGTGGCGAGCCTCGGCCTCGTCAACGCGATCGACCGTTTCGACCCCGATCGCGGCGCTCCCTTCACTGCCTTCGCCTCGCCGACGATCCTCGGTGAGCTGAAGCGCCACTTCCGCGACCGGGTCTGGACCGTCCGCGTCCCCCGCGGCCTCCACGACCGCATGGCCGAAGTCGAGAAAGCGATCTCCGAGCTGACCGTGCAGCTGCAGCGCTCCCCTTCGGTCACCGAGATCGCCGAGCGGCTCGAGGTCGACCCTACCGACGTGCTCGAGGTGCTCGAGGCCAACCACAACCGGCGACCGCTCTCACTCGACCGCCCCGTCGGCGGCGAGGACGCGGAAGAATCGCCGGCCTCGGAGTGGGTCGGAGACGAGGACACCGGCTACGAGCTGGTCGAGGACAAACTCGCCCTCGAGGGAGCCCTCCCCCACCTCGACGAGCGCGAGCGCCTCGTCCTCCAGCTCCGCTTCGTCGAGGATCTCACCCAGTCGCAGATCGCCGAGCGGATCGGCCACTCCCAGATGCACGTCTCCCGCATCCTCCGCCGCACCCTGGAGCGCATCCGCGCCGAGGTCGCCGAGCAAAGCGGCGCCGCGACCACTGAGACCGAGTAACAGCGGGGCTGGGGTTGGGTGGGGGGTGCCGGTGGGGGTGTCCCGGTACTCAGCATGGAGCCGCGCCAATACCGCTCGCGGCGTCAGCCCAACCACAAGTCACGCGGCGGAGGTGCTCCGGGGCACCCCCACCGGCACCCCCTCATGCAGCAGCGCTTCTTAGTTCTTCGAGAACGAGGAGATGGCGACGACGAGGTACTCGCCTTCGTCGCCCTCCTCGACCCGCAGCTCGTCGGTCAGCTTCTCCAGGGAGCCGCCGACCTCGGGAAGCTCGAAGCTGGCGCGGAGGCGCTCGGCGCCGCCGTGGGTCATCGGGCCGACCTTGAGCTCGATCCCCTTCGGCAGCTCAGCGATGCTGAGGGAGACGTGGCCGTCGGTGAAGCCTTGGGGCGCCCGGGCGGAGATCGCGTCGCTGAGCAGCATCGTGTCCGAGAGGCGGTCGACGCTGATGTCCTGGCGGGCGGCGAGGGCGGAGAGGGCGCGGCTGAGGACCGGGCCGACGATCTCCGGCGGGCCGACCCGGATCCGGGTCTCCTCGTCAGCCATCACCGCGAAGGTGGAGCCGGTGACGGCGCCGTTCTCGCGCGCCTGCAGCGGCAGGTGCATGCGGATCTCGGTGCCTTTTTCCGCCCCGCCTTTGATCTCGAAGCTGCTGGAGAGGGCGGCGATCAGAGTCAGACCGATCCGCAGGCTCGGGCGCTCAACGTCGGGGCGAGGCCTGATCCCGGTGCCGTGGTCGCGGATCACGACCGTGAGCCCCTCGAGATCGCTCTCGGCCTCGACCTCCAGCGGCCCCGGCTCGCTGCCGGCGTAGGCGTGGACGACAACGTTCATGCAGGCCTCGGTGACGACCGTCTTCAGGTCCGCGAGAGACGCCTCATCCATTCCCAAGCGTTCCGCCAGGCCGGCGAGGGCGTGGCGGACCACCGCCACGTTCTCAGCCCGCGCGGGAAGGGACATTTGGAGCCCCGATCGGTCATTGGTTGAGGTATTCAAAGTTCCAGCCTGCCCCCAGGAACGTCGAGGCTCGTATTCCAGAGGCGCGAGCATACTTTGCCGCCTCTCTACAAAGCCTGCTTACCCCTGCCGGTGGACCGCAAAACGCCATGCAGACATCTTGCTCGCCTGCGGTAGCATCGTCCCGTGAATCCAGTCCCGTTCGAGGTAAAAGTGGGAGATCTCGAGCACGGCGTCCGGACCGTCGCGGTCCGTGGCGAGCTCGACCTCAGCACCGCTCCTGAATTGGAGGGTCCACTGGACGAGGTACTGGCCAGCGACGAGGGCTCGGTGCTGATCGACCTCTCTGGCTGCGAGTTCATCGACTCCACCGGCATCGCCCTCATCGTCCGCGCCTGGCAGCGCCTCGACGGCGGCGAAAACGGCCGCGCCCTGGTCATCTGCAGCGGGAACGACCAGGTCCGCCGCGTGCTCGAGATCACCGGCCTGGAGCTTTCGATCCCGGTCCACCTGACCCGGGACGATGCCCTCGCCGCGCTGACGGCTTAAGCGCCCCCGCCCTGGGGTAGCCGCTTCCTGATGTCCCCCGCTCCGCGCCGTCCCCGGCTCCCCCGGGAGCTGTTCGAGACCCGCAGCCACGCCTGGCACTCGCTCGGCCTCGGTGACGAGCTGGCGCCGCGATTCTCCAAACGCCAGTTCGGCGGCCTACTGCTGGCATTGCTGGTGATCGCCGGCACTCTCTTCGTCTACGGGCACCGGCGCGAGATCGCGCCCGGTTACGGGCAGTGGATCCGAATCGGGACGGTCGTCGTCCTCATCATCGTCGGCTCGGCCGCGGTGCACTGGCTGGTGCGGGGGCTCTCTCCCCGGCTCTACCGGCGCCTCGACCCCGCCACCGCCGGCACCGCCGGCTTCGTCGTCCGCCTCTTGGCAATGACGGCGGTGGTGGTCCTCGCCCTGCGGATCGCCGGGGTCAACGCCAGCACCCTTGCCGTCGGCGGGGCCTTCACCGCGGTGCTGCTGGGGCTGGCTGCGCAGCAGGCGCTGGGCGGGATCTTTGCCGGCATCGTCCTGCAGAGCACGCGGCCGTTCCGGGTCGGCGAACGGGTGCGCCTGGTCGGCGGCGCCCTCGCCGGCTCCATCGAGGGGACCGTCACCTCACTTGGCCTCTTTTACACGACCCTGAGCCAGGGAGCCGACCGGCTGCTGGTGCCGAACAACGTCCTCCTCAGCCTCGTCGTCGTGCCGCTGCGCGAGCCCGACAAGGTCGACGTTCGCGTCCGCTTCCCGGCCCAGGCGAGCCCGCGCGCGATCGAGCAACGCCTGCTGCAGGCGATCAGCGTCCCCACCCGCTACAAGCCCAGCGTCTCCCTGGAGGAGCTCGACGGCGACGCGGTCGTCTTCCGCGTCAACGCGACGCCGCTGCGGCCCGAGGACGGTTCGCAGCTGGCCGAGGAGGTGCTGGAGGCGCTGCGACGCTCCGAACCGGCGACGGCGGAAACGCGGCGCGAGTAGTACTCAGTCGGCGAAGATCAGAATCGCCAGGTTGACGAGGATCGCCAGCGGCGTGAACGTCAAGGCGAGAGTGCGGAAGAACTTCGCGAACCCGCCCCGGTAGCGGATGCTCTCGAAGATGCCGAGACCGACGACGTGGGCGAGGTTGGCGAGGGCGACGCCGATCGCGATCAGGATCGCCACCGCTTCCCAGCCGGACTCGTGGCCGCTGCCGGAGGCGATCGCCGCGGCGAGAATCGCAACGACGATCGTGCCGACGATCCCGGCCACCATTCCCGCCAGGTCCGAGCGGGTCATCCCAGGGATGTAGGCGCCGCCTGCGACTTCCTTGCCGGCGAGCGGGTTGATCGTGCCGCGACCAGTCTCCTCGACGTCGACCACGTGGTCGGGCTCGTTCTCGGCGTGCTCGAGGGCGACCAGCCGCAGTGGCGGCTCGATCGATTCCTCCGCCCGCTCGTAGAGGCCTTTCTCGTACCACTCCGTTTGTCCCTCGGCGTGGGTGAAAATCAGCACTTCGTCAGCCGGCTGTTTCAACAGCGCGTCCTGCGCGGCCTGCACCGGGTCGGGATCGCCAACCTCGCCGCTGACCTCGAGGCCACCGTCGCGCAGCGCCTTCAGGTTGCGCTCCAGGCGATTCTCGGCCCGCTCCCGCGGGCCCTCGATGTCCCCAAGGGTGTGCCGCAGCGGGGTTGCCTCCACTGCGGGGACGACGATCCGCACCTCCACTCCGGTGCCGTTGGCATTGGCCTGCAGTTGCTCCAGCGGCTCGGAGCCGTGAAGGTCGTCGGTGACGATCGCGATCACTCGGCGGGACATGGCTGGACCTCCTACTCGTTGCGGCGAATCGCCTCGTCGGCGTCCTGCGGGATCTCTTCGTCCGCTTCACCGAAGGCCGAGGTGTCACTCGGCTCCTCTGGCGAGCCAGCGTCGCGATTCGGGAACCGTTTTTCGTCGCCGTGCTCGGCGTTGTCGATCAGCTCCGCCTCGGCCAGCTCGAAGCCCTCGGCCTCCCCCTCCCCGCCCTCGACCAACGGCCGTTGGGCCGGGTCGTCGACGGGGTCATCGGGGGCGGGGCCGCCGATCCGTGCGGCTTCCGCGGCCGCGGCGTCGGCCTCTTCCTCGGCGATCGGGTCTTTCTCCGGCTCGCTCACGAAGGCTTCCTCTCTCCCCACATGCCGGTGTCGCCCTGGGCCTGGTGCTGAGGCTGACGGCCGGGCTGCTCGGGCGGGGCCAGTTTCTCGTCGGCGCGCCGACTCATCCCCGCGTAGGCGAGGAAGCCGACGAAGCCGATTACGAAGAAGATCAGCGCGAAGATCGGCGACCAGGCGACCGCGATCAGCGCCAGCAGGATGATCAGGACAATCGGTATGACGTACATGCTGGGCCGGTACCCCTGCCGCGCAGGCACGAAACTCCGCGTCTTCGTTTTCCACCCTTCCCTCGGGGTACTCGCAAGGTGAACGGAAACGACTGAGGAGGAGTGAGATGGGCACCCAAGAGGCTGGGCAGATCACCGGCACCAAGGACAAGGACTACAACGTCATCTGGTTCACCGAGCAGTGCCTCAGCAACGTGCTGCGGCTCGAGACCTACGTCGAAGACGCGGAGCGCGAGGGCGACTCTGATCTTGCGGACTTCTTCCGCCGCGCGCAGGAGACGAGCCGCAAGGGCGCCGAGCAGGGTAAGGACCTTCTTCGCTCGCGCCTCTCTTCCTGAGGGATGCCATGCCGGCCCGGCCGGCGGCCGGGCCGGCTGTTTGCCGGCTCAAGAACCGGTGCTGACCGAGGCGGAGCGGGCGGCCATCCAGCCGGCTGCGGCGCCGAGCGCGCCCCCGAGACCGAGCAGGGTCGCGGCGCGCATCGGGTCCCGCTTCAACTTCGAGGCGGTGCCGTGAGCGGTGTGCTTGGCGGCGGCCTTGGCCACCTTCTTGGTGAGGTTCTTCTTTATCGCTGACATGTCCGCCCCATACCCGGCGTCCCCGCCGGATTACACCAGTTGCGGAACCGACAGTCCCTGCCGCAAGGTGATCGCGTTGGGGGGAGCGAATTCCTCCCAGTCGTTGTTGAGGTAGGCGAAGACTTCGCGGCGGGAACGCCAAGCGGCAATCCGCCGCCGCCAGTGGTCGAGCTCGGTCTTCGAGTAGTTGCCGTTGCGGCCACGGGCGCCGTGGTGCAGCCGCAGGTAAGCGACCCCCCCCGGCCGGCCGCGCCTCCGGCAGGTCCCGCCTGCCGTCGTGGGGAATCACCAGCGAGGCGCCGTGGTCCTCGAGGATCCGCCGCACCGCTGGCACGAACCAGCTCGAGTGCCGGAACTCGAAGCAGTGGCGCGCTGGGGGCAACAGCTCTAGCGCCGCGGCGAGGACGGCGTCGTCGCGGTGGAAGTTGCCGGGCAGCTGCCACAGCAGCGGCCCCAGCTTGCCGCTCTCGCGCAACGGCTCCAGCGGCTCCCAGAAGCGGGCGAGCCCCGGCTCGATCCCGCGCAGCCTTTTCATGTGGGTGAGGTAGCGACTGCCCTTGACCGCGAAGAGAAAGCCGGGCGGGGTGCGCTCGACCCACCCTTCCACCACCTCGCGCTTGACCAGGCGGTAGAAGGTGTTGTTGACCTCGACGGTGTCGAAGATCTCGGCGTAGCGTTCGAGCCAGCGCGCCTGCGGCACCCCTTCGTAGATGCCGTGGCGCCAGGAGTCGTAGACCCAGCCCGAACAACCGATTCGCACATGTTTCATCTCAGCCCGGGTACCCCGCATCCATGCCGCTGAACGCGATCCTGGACGTCGACGGGACCCTCGTCGACACCAACTATCACCACGCCCTCGCCTGGCACCGGGCACTGCACGCCCACGGCCACCCCGTACAGATGTGGAAGGTCCACCGTCACATCGGCATGGGGGGCGACCAGATCCTCGACGCCCTGATTGGCGAGGAGGCCGCGGCCGAGGAGGGGGACGCGATCCGCGAAGCCGAGGCGGAGGCCTACGGAGAGCTGATCGACGAAGTCGAGCCGATGCAGGGGGCGCGAGAGCTGATCGAGAAGTTGCGCGACGCCGGCGCCAGCGTGATCCTCGCCAGCTCCGCCAAGCAGGAGGAGGTCGACCACTACCTCGACCTGCTGGAGGCGCGGGAGCTGATCGACGATTGGACCACCTCCGCCGACGTCGAGAGCACCAAGCCCGCCCCCGACCTCGTCCTTGCCGCACTCGAGAAGGCGGGCAACGACAACCCCGCGGTGATGGTCGGTGACTCGGTCTGGGACGTGAAAGCGGCGAAAGCGGCCGGGGTGCCCACCCTCGCCGTCCTCACCGGCGGCTTTTCGGAGGCGGAGCTACGCGATGCGGGCGCCTCGCAAGTGGTCGAATCGATAGCGGAGCTGGATTTCGAGCCGCTGTTTGCGGAGTCCTCTGCAAATTGAGCTTGGCCGCAGGGTCTTCATCGGGGAGGTTCTCCCGGTGGCGAGGAGACAGGACCGAGTGGATCAGGAACTGGTCAAGGCGCTGTCGCACCCACTGCGGGTGGAAATCCTCGAAAGGCTACAGGGCCGGATCGCCAGCCCGGTCGAACTCTCCCGGGAGCTGAACGCGAGCCTGGGCGTAATCGTCTACCACGCCAAGACCCTGATTCAGTGCGGCTGCCTGGAGCTCGTCTACAGCGAGCCCCGCCGCGGCAGCCGCGAGGACTTCTTCGGGATCACCTCCCGCTCTTCCCTGCGCCGGAATTAGCTCTTCGCTTCCCCGGACTTCGCCTTTTCCTTGTTGACGGTGCGGGCGGCGATTTCCTCCGCCCGCTTCTCCGAGCGCCCTTCTTCCTTCTCGCTCTTCTTGATGTGTTTGTACTGGCGGTCCCGCTTGCTGCCCTTCTTGACTCCGCGCGGTGGCATCAGTTCACGCTCGCTTTCCGGCGCTGGCCCTCGTGGACGCCCTCGGCGAACTCCTCGACGATCTTCGCCTTGAAGGCTTCGAGGTCGTCCGGTTTGCGGCTGGAGACGAGGCCCTGGTCGACGTGGACCTCCTCGTCGACCCACTCGGCGCCGGCGTTGCGCAGGTCGGTCTCCAGGCTCGGCCAGGAGGTGAGGGTGCGGCCCTTGGCGACGCCGGCATCGATCAGGGTCCAGGGTCCGTGGCAGATCACGCCGACCGGCTTGCCCGCCGCGAAAAACCCGCGCACGAACTCGAGCGCCTCCGGCTTCGTCCGCAGTTGGTCGGGGTTGGCGACCCCGCCGGGGAGGACGAGCCCGTCGTATTCGCCGGCATCGGCCTCGCCGACGGTGCGGTCGACCTCGAAGGTGTCGGCCTTGTCGAGATGGTTGAAAGCTTGGACCTCGCCGGCTTCGGGCGCCAGCAACTCCGCTTCAGCCCCGGCCTCGCGCACCGCTTCCAGCGGCTCGACCAACTCCACTTGCTCGACGCCCTCGTTGGCGGTCAGGAAGGCGATCTTCTTTCCCTGCAGGCGGTCGGACATCGCGACCCTCCTCGTGCTCGTCAGGTGATTGCGGTCACCTGACGAGTACCCCCGCCGCGGGAGGCTTAACGCGCGGCGGCCCGGGCGTCGGAGGTACCGGCCGCCGGCACTGCCTGCGCCTTGCTCCCCTGCCGCTGCCAACCGAGCTCAAAGGTGAGGGGAACCTGGACCCGCTCTCTCGCCAAACAGCGCGGGCAAGAAGTCCACGAGGACGCTGCCTGTGCCGAGTATCCACTTCCGCAGTTGTCACACCGAAACATCTGGAGTCTCCCGTCTATCCCATTTGTCGAAGCCCGTTGGGCGCTTCACTACCCTTGGTCCAATGGGGGAAAACGAGACTTGCGTAATTTGTCACCCGAGGCCCTAAGAGATGTCGCGTAGCGGTTGTGGCCGCGTGAGAGAGTGAGCCGGATGCAAGAGCCGCAGGAACTGGAGCTGTGGCGCTACCTGAGGAGTCAGCGTGAGCTCGCGGCCCGCTTGATCAAAGGTGACTCCCTCGACCAGGTGGCTCCCCGCTTCCTCGAAATCGTCGCCAATCTGCTCCGCTGGGAGGCGGGAGCGATGTGGGAAGTGACCGGCGAGAAGGAGCCGTTGCGGCTGGTCTCGGGCTGGAGCACCCCTGACCTCGACGCCCGGCCGCTCTGGCGGCGCAGCCGCGAAATCGATTTCATGCGCGGCACCGGGCTACCCGGCGACGCTTGGGGCAGCGGGCAGATCGCCCTCGCCCCCAACTACAAGGCCTACCCAACGCCGACGCCGCGCTTCGAAACCTCAGCCGAACTGGGCCTGGAGGCGGCACTGGCAATTCCCGTGCCCACCGGCTCGCCGGAGAACGTCCTCGCGGTGGCCGAGTTCCACACCACCTCCTTCAATCCCCAGTCCGAGGAGCTGATGGAGCTGCTGGCGAGCTTTGCCGATCAGCTCGGCACCTTCATCGCCAGGCGCCGAGCGGAGGCGAAGAGCGCTGAGGCCGAGCGCTTCCGCCAGCACCTGGCCGAGGTCGTGCGCGGGACCCAGGACGCTGTTTTGAGCAAGGATCTGGACGGGATCGTCACCACCTGGAACCCCGCCGCGGTGCGGCTCTATGGCTACAGCACCGAGGAAGCGATCGGGCGCCACGTCTCCTTCCTCGTCCCCCCCGACCACAAGAACGAGGAGATGGTGATCCTCGATCGGATTAAGCGCGGCGAACGGCTTGAGACCTACGAGACCGAACGGCTCCGCGCCGACGGGGCTCGGATTGCCGTCTCGCTCACCGTCTCCCCGATCCGCAGTCCGCTGCGGGGGCTGATCGGTGCCTCGGTTGTCGCCCGCGACATCACCGCCGAGGTGCGGCGGCGGCGCGCGCAGGAGTTCCTCGTCGCCGCCAGCCGCCTCCTCGACAGCTCGCTCGACCCGGTCGAGACGGCGCGGACGATCGTCTCCACCGCAGTGCCGGAGCTGGCCGAGCTCTGCCTGATCGACTTCCGCCGTCCCGACGGCTGGTATGGCGACAGCGTCGTCGCCGGTGCCAATCCGGAGATGGCAGCGCGCCTGGAAAAGATCCGGCGCGAACAGCCGCTCGACCCGGCCGGCGAGCACCCGGTGGCGCAGGTGCTGCGGCTGAACCAGCCGATGGTCTGGCGCGACCTGAAAGCGCCGGAGGTGGTCGACAAGGTCTCCCAGAACGCCGACCACCTGCAGCTGATGCACGACGCCGGCTACAACTCCGCCGCGGTGGTCCCGCTCACCGCCCGCGGTCGCACCCTCGGCGCCCTCTCTTTCCTCCACGCCCACGGCGACCTCCGCTACGACCACGGCGACCTCGAGTTCCTCTCCGAGCTGGGAGAACGGGCGGCGCTGGCGCTCGACAACGCCCGCCTCTACCGGGAGCGCGACCGGGTGGCGAAAAACCTGCAGCGCGGCCTGCGACCGCCGCGGCCGGCGAAGGTGCCGGGGCTCGACATCTCTGTGGTCTTCGAGGCGGCCGGCGAGGGGATCGAGGTCGGGGGCGACCTCTACGACGTGATCCCGAGCGAGAAATGCTGCTGGATCCTCGTCGGCGACGTCGCCGGCAAGGGCAGCACCGCTGCCGGCGTCTCGGTCGCGGTGCGCCATTCCGTGCGCGGGCTGACCCGGGAGATCGCCGAGCCCGACGAGGTACTGCGGCGCGTCAACGAGCTGCTGCTGACCGGCGAAAGCCTCAATGACTTCGCGACGGGGATGCTCGCCTGCCTGCGTCGCGATGGCGACGAGTGGAAGCTGACGCTCGCCTCGGCGGGACATCCACCGGCTGTACTGGCGGGCCCAGACGGGCCACGACTGCTCGGCGGCGGTTCGGTGCTCGGCGCCTGGCGCGAGGCCAACATCGAGCGCCACGAGTGCGTTCTCAGGGCGACCAACACCGTTGCCCTCTGCACCGACGGCTGGTTGGAGGCCGGTCCGACCTCTTCCCACCAGGGCCCCGAGAGCTTCGCCGAGATGACGCAGGCCCTCTGCGGCCTCGAGCTCGACGAGGTAACCGAGCGGCTTCGCGCCGACGCCGTCGGCCGCAGCTCAGGAACGCTGCGCGATGACCTGGTCGTGCTCGCGATTCGCCCCCAGGGCGCCTCGGATGTCGAGGCGCCCGGGGAGCTCGCGATCAGTCGGTCGGCTGCCTAACGGCGCGCCGCGGCTTTTTTGCCAGAGCTGCGTTTGCGGCCGCTGGCTTTTTTCGCCCCGGAGGAGCGTTTTGCCGCCGATTTCGCTTTCGCCGCCGGCCGTTTTGCTTTCGTCGTCGTGCGTTTCGCTGCCGGCCGTTTCGCTTTGGCTTTACTCGGTTTCCGGGCTGGGCTGGAGCCGCGACGCTGGGCGGCTGGGATGTCCTCCCGCGCTACCGCGCCAGTCAGCGACTTGATCTGGCCCTGGAGGAAGTTGGCCATTTTTTCCTCCTCGCGGCGGATCGCCCGCGCCAGTTTCGCCGTCTCGGAATCTTTGACTTTTTCGGCGAGGGTCTCGATCGCTAGGTAGGTGGCGATCTCCTCGTGCTCGTTGAAGTACTCGGTCTTGGCGTTCTTCAGCATTTTCTCCTGCTCGCCGCTGCCGCGGATCGCGTGGAGAGGGCCCTTCGCCGCCGCGGTCAATTTGCCGACCGCCCCCTGCAGGGTCTGGCCGCCGCCGCCTAGTCTCTTGATCCGGCGCTCGACCTGTTTGGCGTGCTGTTTCGTCTCTTTCAGATGCTGCTGGAGCCGTTTTTTGTAAGGGCCTTTGACGGTCATCGCGATATGGGCCTGCAGGGCAGCCTCCAGTTCGCGCTCCTTGCCATAGGCCTCGCTGAGGTACTGGACCAACTTCGCGTCACGCTCATTCATGTCCGCCATCGCGATTTGCGCCTCCTCCTTACTTTTGTCGATGCGTTTTCCTACCCAGCGGCCTTGCGGCAAAACTGGGCGCGGGAGGGTAATGATTCGGCGGCCGCCGACTAGACTCCCTGGGGTGAGCGAGAAGGCGATCGAGCACGGGTTCCGCGAGGGGGACAAGGTCTGGGTCCAAGACGGAGACGGCAACCGCCACCCCGGCGTCTTCGTCGGCGACAACGAAGCATCCGGCTGGTTCGGCGGCGGGCCCAGCGCCTACGTCGCCCACCCGGAGGCGCATCAGGCCGAGGTCGTTTCGATCTTCCGCATCACCCCCCGCGACGAGTAATTTCGGCGCCTGTCGATTTCGACGGCGCCCGTTCGTCGTTGAGGTAAAAGGGCGGAATCGCTGCCCCCGACGAAGGAGACTCAGATGCGTTTCATGATGTTCATGTACCCCGAAATCGAGGAGAAGGACTGGGGACCGCAGGACGACAACGTCGAGGAGTTCAAGGCGATGAGCCGCTACAACGAGGAGCTGCGCAAGGCGGGGATGGTGCTGTCGCTGGACGGGCTGCAGCCGCCGAGCGAGGGCGGCGTCGTCTCGATCGACGATGGCAAGGCGACGATCACCGACGGACCGTTCGCCGAGACCAAGGAGGTCGTCGGCGGCTACTGGCTGATCCAGGCCCGCTCGAAGGAGGAGGCGCTGGAGTGGGCAAGCCGCTGCCCGGCCGAGAACTGCAGGATCGAGGTGCGGCGGGTCTTCGAGATGGAGGACTTCCCGCAGGACGTGCAGGACGCCGTCAGCGAGAACTTCGGCGGCTAGCTTGAGCGACGCCACCCGCGCGATCGAGGCTGTCTGGCGGATCGAGTCCGCCCGCCTCGTCGCCGGCCTGGCGCGGATGGTCGGCGACGTCGGCCTCGCCGAGGACCTGGCGCAGGACGCGCTGGTGGCGGCACTGGAGAAGTGGCCGGAGGCCGGGGTCCCGGAAAACCCGGGCGCCTGGCTGATGGCGACGGCGAAAAACCGGGCGATCGACCGCCTGCGGCGGGAGAAGACCTACCAGCGCAAGCGCGAAGAGGTCGCGCGGGAGACCGGGGCGATGTTCGCGATGGAGCGCTCGGACTTCGAGGCGGCGGCCGAGGACGAGATCGGCGACGACCTGCTGGCGCTGATCTTCACCTGCTGCCACCCGCTGCTCTCGCGCGAGGCGCGGGTGGCGCTGACCCTGCGCCTGCTCGGCGGGCTGACGACGCCGGAGATCGCCCGCGCCTTCCTCGCCCCAGAGCCGACCGTGGCGCAGCGGCTGGTGCGGGCGAAGCGGACCCTGCGCGACGCCAAGGTGCCGTTCGAGGTGCCGCGCGGGGCGGAGCTGGCCGAGCGCCTGCCCTCGGTGCTGGAAGTGATCTACCTCGTCTTCAACGAGGGATATGCGGCGAGCGCCGGCGAGGACTGGATTCGCACCGACCTCTGCGAGGAAGCGCTGCGCCTGGGTCGGATCCTCGCCGAGCTGGCCCCGGCCGAGCCCGAGGTGCACGGGCTGGTGGCGCTGATGGAGATCCAGGCCTCCCGCAGCGCCGCCCGCCGCGGACCGGACGGCGCGCCGGTGCTGCTGCTCGACCAGGACCGCGGCCGCTGGGACCCGCTCCTGGTCGTCCGCGGGCGACGGGCGTTGGAGCGAGCAGAAGCCCTGCCGGGCCCGCTCGGCCCCTACGGCCTCCAAGCCGCAATCGCCGCCTGCCACGCCCAGGCGATCCGGCCCGAGGAAACCGACTGGGTGCGGATCGCCGCCCTCTACGAGGCCCTGGCCCAGGTCGCCCCCTCTCCGGTCGTCGAGCTGAACCGAGCGGTAGCCCTGGGCATGGCCTTCGGCCCGGAGGCGGGTCTCGAACTCCTGACGCAGATCGAAGACGACCCGTCCCTGGCGCAGTACCACCTCCTCCCCAGCGTCCGCGGCGACCTGCTCGAGAAAGCGGGCCGCCCCGAGGAAGCGGCAGCTGAATTTAGAAAAGCCGCGACCCTGGCCACCAACGACCGCGAGAAGGACCTCCTACTGCAGCGTGCAGAGGGGCATGGGTGACCCTCCCCAGACACTCAACATCGAGCCATAGCGAGATGTGTCTGGGGTGGGTCACCCATGCCCCTCCCCCGCAGCCAATCGCTTGATCCCGTCCTCTTCGAGCCGCAGCATGCGCCAGTCGTCGAGGCGGCGGGCGCCGAGCTTGGCGTAGAACTCGAGGGCTGGCTCGTTCCACTCCAGGGCGCACCATTCGAGGCGGGCGTACTCGCGCTCCTCGGCAATCCTCGCCAGGCGCTCCATCACCGCCAGGCCGATGCCGCCGCGGCGGTGCTCGGGGCGAACGTAGACGTCCTCGAGCCAGATGCCCGGCCGGCACTCGAAGGTGGAGAAGTTGGTGAAGAAGATCGCGTAGCCGACGGCTTCGCCGTCGCTCGTCTCCAGCAGCAGCGCCTCGGCCGCCTGACGCTCGAAGAGGGAGCGGTGCAGCGCCTCGGCGGTCCCGGCGACCTTGTCGCCGAGTTTCTCGTAGGAGGCGAGCTCGAGGATCAGGTCGTAGAGGACCTGGACGTCCTCCTCGGTCGCCGCGCGGATCTCGACGTCGTTGGCCGTGGCCATCGCTCGCAGCCTAGGCGACCGTCTCAGCCCGAGCCCTGGAGGCGCGGCAGGACGGAGTTCTTGTAGACGTCGATCGCCCCCAACGGGTCGGTGCCGGAGTTGTTCATCAGGGCGACGATGGTGGCCCCCATCGCTTCGACCTCGCGGATCCGTTCGACGTGCGCCTCAGGGTCGGCGGCGACGATCAGCGCCTCCTTCAGCTCCTCGTCGGAGACCTGGCGCGCGCCCTCCTCGTACATCGCCTGCGGGTCGTGCCACTCGTCGCGGTAGAACTCTTTCGGCTGCGAGCCCTTCCAGACCCGGCAGCCCTCCAGCGCCGCGTCGTCGTCGGGCGCCCAGGAGAAGGCGGCCTGGAGGACCACCTCGCCCGGTTCCCGCCCCGCGTCCTCGGCGGCGCCCTTGTAGGCGTCGAGGATCTCCGGCACCTTTTCGGGGTCGGCGAGGGTCCAGATCCCGTCTCCCTGGCGACCGGCGACGCCGGCGGCCTTGGGCCCGAAGGCGGAGACGTAGATCGGCGGCCGGCGGTTCTCGGGGCGCGAGTGGACGTAGGCGCGGTCGGTCTTGAAGTACCTGCCACCGCTGAGGCGCTCGCCGTCCCAGAGGGCGCGGATCATCTCCAGCGCCTCCTCCATCCGCTCCACCTTCTCGCCCGGCGAGGGCCACTCGGCCCCCAGCGGCATCTCGTTCAGCGCCTCCCCCGAGCCGATCCCGAGGTAGGGACGGCCGGGGAACATCAGCTCCATCGTCGCCCAGGCCTGAGCGATCAGGACCGGGTGGTAGCGCGGCCCCGGCGGGGTCACCGCGGTGCCGAAGCTGACCCGCTCGGTCGCCTGCGCGGCGGCGCCGAGCCAGACCCAGGCGTGGCCCGCCTCCCCCGGCTCCCACCAGGGCTGCAGGTGGTCGCTGCAGCCGATCCCGTCGAAGCCGGCGTGCTCGGCGGCGACCGCCTGGCGCAGCAGCTGCTCGGGCGGGAACTGCTCGTGGGCGCAGAGGTGGAGGTAGCGCATGACCCGCGCGACCTCGGGCCTACGCCTTGCCCTCGAACTCGTACTCGCGCAGGAAGCCCTCGAAGAGGCGGCGGTGGCCCTGCTCGTCGCGGAGGATCGAGATCACCATGTCCTGGGTGACGGGATCGACCCCGTCGGTCACCTCGACGATCCGGGTGTAGTGCTCGATCGCCCCGGTCTCGGCTTTGATCACGCCGCGGATCACGTGGACGACGTCGACCTGGTGCTCGGGCGGCTGCAGGAAGCTCTGCTCGGCGCTGAAGGCTTCGGAGCCGGGGACGACGCCGTAGAGCTCCTTGATCCGGGTGGCGAACGCTTTCGCGTGGCCGAGCTCCTCTTCGACGTCTTCGGCCAGGGACTCGCGGATCTCCTGGGCGCGGACGCCGTCGAGGTTGGTGGAGGCGGCGAGGTAGCTCATCACCGTCTCGATCTCCATCCAGTAGGCCTTGGTCAGAAGCTCGACGATCTCTTCGCGGGTGCCGGAGGCATCGCCGCTGAAGATTCCCTTGTCGAGGCTGCTGGTCTCCATCACGTTCACTCCCTCTGGTCGTCTGGTCACTCGTCGGGTCGCCGGTCGTCCACGCCTGGCGGCTACCCCAGGGGATGAGCGGGGAAACGCGCTCCTTCTCGCTTTCATGGCTAGTCTGCCGCGCCATGGACACGATCGATTCCCTGTTGGAGAACAACCAGGCCTTCGCCGCTGGCCTCGCGGAGCGGCACCTCGACGTCGAACCTCAGCGCCACCTGGCGATCGTCACCTGCATGGACTCCCGGCTCGACGTCTTCGCCGCCCTGGGTCTCGACCACGGCGAGGCGCACGTGCTGCGCAACGCCGGCGGCGTCATCACCGACGACGTGATCCGCTCGCTGGCGCTCTCGCAGCGGCGGCTGGGTACCCGTGAGGTGATGCTGATCCACCACGACGACTGCGGCCTGCAGAAGATCACCGAGGACGGCTTCCGCATGGAGCTGCAGGAGACGACCGGGGTCGCCCCCTCCTTCGCGATCGAGGCCTTCGCCGACGTCGAGGAGGACGTGCGGCAGTCGATCCGCCGCGTCCGCACCTCCCCCTTCCTCCCCCACCGCGACGTCGTGCGCGGCTTCGTCTACGACGTCGACACGCACCGGCTGCGCGAGGTCGAGGCAGAGGAATAGATGACGACCGTCACCCCCTACGGGTCCTGGTCCTCGCCGATCGCGGCGGAGACGGTGGCGCGGGCGGGGCGGCGGCTGGCGTTCCCGGCGCTGGCCGAGGACGGCGCGGTCTGGTGGGCCGAGGGGCGGCCGGAGGAGAGCGGCCGCGTCTGCTTGATGCGGCGGCCCGAGGGCGGCGAGCCCGAACGGGTGACGGCGGAGGGGGTCAACGTGCGCACCCGCGTCCATGAGTACGGTGGCGGCGCCTGGGCTTTGGTCGGGGCCGACCTCGTCGTCTTCGTCGGCTTCGAGGACCAGCGTCTCTACCGCCAGCGAGTGGGAGAGGAGCCGGTCCCGATCTCACCGGAGGCGCCCGAGCCGGGGGCGCTGCGCTACGCCGACATGCGGCCGAGGCCGGATGGGGACGCCGTCGTCTGCGTGCGCGAACGGGACGCCGAGCCCGAACCCGTCAACGAGATCGTCTCGCTGCCGCTGGACGGCTCCGCCGAGCCACAGGTGCTCGCTGGCGGTCGCGACTTCTACTCCTTCCCGCGCATCAGTCCTGACGGTGCCTGGCTCGCCTGGACCTGCTGGGACCACCCGAACATGCCCTGGGACGGAACCGAGCTCTGGCTGGCGCCGCTTGGGGATCCAGGCGAGGAGCGGCTGATCGCCGGTGGCCACGAGCGCTCGGTCTTCCAGCCCGAGTGGGATCGCGACGGGCGCCTGCACTTCGTCTCTGACCGCGACGGCTACTGGAACCTCTACCGTGCCAGCGACCCTGGCGGGCAGCTCAGCGGCGAGGACGGTGCCCTGGTTCAGCTGACCGAGGAGAAGGCGGACCTCGCCCACCCGCAGTGGCTTTTCGGCGGCGCCACCTTCGCTTTCCTCGAGAGCGGCGCGATCGCCTGCGTCCGCACCGAGAACGCCGAGGAAAAGCTCTTCCTACTGCGGCCCGAGGGCTGGGAACCGAGCGGCCTCGACCTGCCGTTCACTTCCTTCGGCTATCCCGCCCTCTCGGCGCGGGGCGAGAAGGTCGCCTTCGCCGCCGCCAGTCCCGAGAGCGAGGCCGCCGTCGTGATCTACGACGCAGGAAGCGAGGAGACCGAGGTGGTGCGGACCTCGAGCGAGGAGCCGGTCGACCCCGCCTACGTCTCGCGGCCGCGGCCGATCGAATTCCCGACCGGCGAAGGCGAGGTCGCCTACGGCTTCTACTACCCGCCGGCCAACCCCGAGTTCGAAGCGCCGGAGGGGGAACTGCCGCCGCTGATCGTCGAGAGCCACGGCGGTCCCACCTCCCACGCCACCCCCGCCCTCAGCCGCGAGTTCCTCCACTGGACCAGCCGCGGGATCGGCGTCGTCGACGTCAACTATCGCGGCTCCAGCGGCTACGGGCGCGAGTACCGCAACAAGCTGCGCGGGACCTGGGGCGTGGTCGACACCGAGGACTGCGTCAACGCTGCGCGGTACCTGGCCGCGGAGGGTCTCGCCGACGGGGCGCGGCTGGCGATCCGCGGCGGCTCGGCCGGCGGCTACGCCACCCTCTGCGCGCTCACCTTCCACGACGCCTTCGCCGCCGGCGCCAGCTACTACGGGGTCGCCGACGCCGAGGCGCTGGCCGGCGACACCCACAAGTTCGAGTCCCGCTACCTCGACCGCCTGATCGGGCCCTATCCGCGGGAGGCGGAGCTGTACCGCGAGCGCTCGCCGATCCACCACGTCGAGCAACTGCGCTCGCCGGTGATCCTCTTCCAAGGGCTGGAGGACATGGTCGTGCCGCCGAACCAGGCGGAGACGATGGCGGCGGCGCTGGAGCGCAACGGCGTCCCCCACGCCTACCTCGCCTTCGAGGGCGAGCAGCACGGCTTCCGCAAGGCGGAGACGAACATCCGCTGCCTCGAAGCCGAGCTGTACTTCTACGGCCGGATCATGGGCTTCGAGCCGGCCGGGGACCCCGAGCCGGTCGAGATCACCGGGCTGCCGAGCTAGCCCGCTAACTCACCACGCAGTTCTTGGAGCCGCCTTCGGTTTCGCCTTTTTCCGGGAAGGCGTGGGCGAGCGCAAGCGCGATCAGCTGGGCGCGGGCGGCGTAGCCGGGAGTGGTGAAGTGGATGCCGTCTTCGATGAACCAGTCGTCTTTGACGTCGGAGGCCCAGTCGTAGACGCGCATGTTCGGGTAGGAGTCGCAGGCGGCTTCGAGTTCCTCGTCCCACTTCTCCATGTTCTCCTTCGAGTAGGGGTCGCCGGCTTCCACCAGGGAGCGGACGTTGACCCAGAGCACCGGTTCGTCGCCGATGATCGTCATCATTTTTTCGATCCGTTCGCGCTCGCCGACGGTCGAGCCGGCGGCGACGTTGGCGGCCTCGTTGGTCCCCAGCGCCAGCACCCAGCAGGCTTCGAATTTGGGTTCCGCCTTCCAGGCGGCGGCGACTTCCTGGGCGTTGGGGTTGCCTTCGAACTGCTCTTCGATCGAGGTCGCCCCCTGCACCTCCATGTGGACTTCTTTGACCCCGACTTCGGCGTAGCGGGCGGGGATCCGCTGGCCTTCCTCGGGCAGGTATTCGGCGTTATCGAGGCCCTCGGAAGTCGAGTCGCCGATGTGGACGACGGTCTTGCAGGACGATTTCGTCGAGTCCGCCGCCTGCGCCTTGGTCAGCGGCGGCGGCTTCGTCGCTCCCCCCTCCGCCCGCGCCTGCTCTACGCGGATGTTTTCCCCTTCGGCGGAGCTCGAGTTGACGCCAGCCATGCCGGCGGTGGCGACGAGGAGGACGACGCCCATGCCGACGATCGCCACCCGCATGCCGGGCGCGAAGGTCTCCCATTTCCAGCCGACGGCGCGGCGGCGGGCGAAGAAGCGGCCGATCGCGCCGTGGCGGATCGGCTCCTCGACGAAGCGCCAGGAGAGCGCGGCGATGCCGAAGATCGCCGCTACCTGCAGCAGGCTGCGGACGAGGTTGTCGTCGTGGATGCCCTGCGGCGAGGTGAGGACGATGACCGGGGTCTGCCAGAGGTAGATCCCATAGGAGCGGACGCCGACCCAGCGCAGCGGCCTCACCCCGAGCCAGGCGCCGAGGCGGCAGGCCGGGTGGGTGAGCGGCATCAGCACCATCACCGTCGCCAGCGAGAGGAGGACGAAGCCGCCGCGGTAGTTGAAGGCCGAGAGTTCGCCGGTCCGCCAGATCATCAGGGCGATGATCAGGAGGCCGGCGGCGCCCATCGCGTCGAGCGTATTGCGCGCCTGCGGGGCGATGCGGCGGCTGAGTTTGCGGCTCGGCCAGACCATCGCCAGGGCGGCGCCGAAGAGGAGGCCGCCGGCGCGGGTGTCGGTGCCGAAGTAGATCCGCGAGGGGTCGAGGCTGGGCTCGTAGAGGACCACCATCAGGATCGAGGAGGCGAGCGCGCCGGCGAGGGTCAGCAGCGCCAGGCGGGGGCGGACGCCGGAGGGCAGCGGGCGCTCGTGGACGAGCTTGACCCCGAGCAGGAGCAGGAACGGCCAGACGATGTAGAACTGCTCCTCGACCGAGAGCGACCAGAGGTGGTCGAGCGGGCCTTCGGCTTCGAAGCGGGCGAAGTAGGAGACGTCGGCGAAGATCTGCTCCCAGTTGTTGACGTAGAAGATCGCCGAGATCACGCCCTTGCGGAACTGGTCCGGCTGGGCCGGGCCGAAGATCGTCACCCAGGCGACGACGATCGCCAGCATCACGAAGAGGGCCGGGAGCAGGCGGCGGGCACGGGCGAGCCAGAAGGCGGTCAGCTTGATCCGCCCGCGGGCGTTCAGCTGGGCGAGGAGGATGTCGCTGATCAGGTAGCCGCTGAGGGTGAAGAAGACGCCGACCCCGAGCATGCCGCCGGGAGCCCAGTCGACGCCGAGGTGGAAGAGGATGACGGCGAGGACGGCGATCGCGCGCAGCCCGTCCAGCCCAGGCATGTAGCGCTGGTTGCGCTTGACGGGTTCCGGCATCGGTCGCTCGCATCCTAGGGATCGGCGCTGATAGCTTTCGGCGCCGTGAGTCCCGTCCGCGCCTCCCGTCATCGCTTCTTTGCCGCCTTTGCGGCAACGGCTGTCGCGGCGCTGGCGTTGCTGTCACTCGGCGGCGGTTCCGCCACGGCGGCGACCTGCCCGAGCTTCCGGGTCCTGCACGACGACCGCATCGGCGCGGCGGTCCTGCCGGCCGGCAACTACGAGATCGGCGTCAAGGCCGGGATCAGCTGCCAGGAAGCGTCGAAACTGTTCGCCCGCTTCCTCCAGGACTGGGACGGCAAGCTGCCGAGCCCCTGGAAGGTGATCGCCGAAGAGAGCGGCAAGGCTTCGTTCGAGCGCGGCAACCTCCCCGGCTTCACCGTCGAGCGAATCGGCGGCGGGGGCGGCGGGAACAACAACCTCGCCGGCAAGCTCTGCCCCGGCACCTTCACCGTCAACGCCGGGTCACACGTCGGCCCCCTGTTCTTCGCCAAGGGCCAGTACCTGATCTACATCCCGGCCAAGTCGGGAATCAGCTGCCGCCGCGCCTCGGTCCTGTTCACCAGGTTCCTCGCTGCCCCGGGCGGCGCGCTGCCCGATCCGTGGCAGGTGAAGACGCAGACGGCGACTTTCTACAAGCCGGTCCACCCGCTGCGGTCAGCGTTCCGCATCGAGCCGGCGAAAGGCGTCTAGCGCAGCAGCGCCCGCAGGTCGGCGGCGATTGCCTCCGGTTCGTCGTCGAGCTGGTTCCAGGTGATGTGGGTGACGGTGTAGCCGGCGGCGGTAAGACGGCGGTCGCGAGCTCGGTCGTCGCGAAAGGCGCTCTTGGTGGAGTGGCCCTGCCAGCCGTCCAGCTCGACGATCTGGTTGGTGCCCGGCCAGTGGCAGTCGACTTGGTAGCGCTTGCCGTTCGGGAGAAGGATCCAGTCGTTGTAGCGCGGCAGGGACAGGCGGTGGCGGCGCAGGAACGGGCTGAAGCGCTCCTCGAGGGGCGAGCGCTTGCGGCCGGCTGGATCTTCCTCGAGGCGTTCCAGGGCGAGTCGAAGCTTCCGGACTCCCCGGCGCCCCGGATAACGCTCGATCAAGTCCGGGAGCGAGAGCCGGTCCCACAACTGGCGGAATTCCATCTCCCGGATCAGGTTCTCGACCAGGTCGAGTGGCTCCGTGGCCGCGAGATCGAAGGCGGTTCGGCAAGGACCGGTCACCGGTAGCCCCTCCTCCACCGTGACCTCATCGGCCGGCAGCGCTTTGTGGTGTCGTCTGATCCCGTCCCAGGTTCTGCTCTTGTGAGGCGTAGTGACGTCGATGACCGACCGCGAGTTCGGCCGGATCATCCAGAGAGCCGCAGCCGACCAGTGGCTGAGGACCGCGTCGGGCCCAGTAGCAAGCAGCGCTGCCATCCAGCCGCCCTGGCGCGAGATCACCCCGTGTCCCACGCGGTACACGCCCGCGTACAAGGGGTGAAGCCGCCCACTCCGGGTGCGCTTCTCAATCGCCCCACTGCTCCACCCCGCCTCCAGCAACTGCCACCGGCCCACCACCCCGTATTGCCGCTCGGCCAGCCCCGCCAACCAGCGATCATCATCGCGAGACCGCAAAAACCCTCCTTCAAGGATGGTTTTTGCGGTCTCGGCGGAAGAGGGAGACATGGGCTCCCTCTCTAAGGGTTTGGGGGGCTCGGTTTCGCCCCGGCTGAGGCTTGGGTACCTGCGGTTTATGTCGAGTGCTGCGGAGTTTTTGCCTTCCTCCCGGTCGCTGAAGGTGCTCGGGGAGGCGGTGCAGGGGTGCCGGGGGTGTCCGCTCTACGAGGACGCGACGCAGGCGGTTTTCGGGCAGGGGCGGAAAAGCGCGGAGTTGATTCTGGTCGGGGAGCAGCCGGGGGATAAAGAGGACTTGGCGGGGGAGCCGTTCGTGGGGCCGGCGGGACGATTGCTGGACAAAGCGCTGGAGGAGGCCGGGATCGATCGGTCGGCGGCCTACGTGACCAACGCGGTCAAGCACTTCAAGTGGAAACCGCGAGGCAAACGGCGGCTGCACCAGACTCCGCGAGCCGGGGAGATCGAGGCCTGCAAGCCCTGGCTGGAGGCCGAGGTCGAGGCGGTGAAGCCGCAGGCGGTCTTGGCGATGGGGGCGACGGCGGCGCGGTCGCTGTTCGGGCCGAAGGTGAAGGTGACCAAGGACCGGGGGCGGCCGCTGGAGTCGCCGCTGGCGCCGGTCGCCGCGGTGACCATCCACCCCTCGGCGATCCTGCGGCTGCGGGAGCACGACGAGCGAGAGGCCGAGTTCGCCGGCTTCGTCGCCGACCTCGAAGGCGTGGCGAGCGCGCTGCAGGGCGCCGCCAGGTGAGCGCGGGCGCGACCGCCCCCCGCCGCGGCCGCCTGCGCCGGGCCGACTGCGCCGGGCCCGGGATCAGGCGCGTCCGCCGCGGCCGCGGCTTCACCTACGAGGACGGGACCGGGGAGAAGATCGCCGACGAGGAGACGCTGGAGCGGATCCGCCAGCTGGCGATCCCGCCCGCATGGAAGGAAGTCTGGATCTGCCCCGATCCCTTCGGCCACATCCAGGCGACCGGCTACGACGAAGCCGGGCGCAAGCAGTACCTCTACCACGAGCGCTGGCAACAGCGGCAAGCGGAACGGAAGTTCGAGCTGGTCCGCGAATTCGCCCTCGAGCTGCCGAAGCTGCGCCGCGCCGTCACCGCCGACCTGCGCCGCCAGGGGATGCCGCGCGAGCGCGCTCTCGCCTGCGCCGTCCGCCTCCTCGATCTCGGCTTCTTCCGCATCGGCAGCGAGGTCTACGCCGAGGAAAACGAGAGCTTCGGGCTCGCCACCGTGCGCCGCGAGCACGTCACGGTCAAGCGCAGCGAGGTCGTCTTCGACTTTCCGGCCAAGAGCGGCCAGCGGCGGGTGCAGTCGATCCGCGACGCCGCCGCGCGCCGGGTGCTGGAGGCGATGTACCGGCGCCGCAGCGGCCCCGAGGACCTGCTCGCCTACCGGGCCGGCGGCGAATGGGTCGACGTCCGCTCCGACGAGATCAACGAATACATCCACGAGAAGATCGGCGAGGAGTTCACGGCGAAGAACTTCCGCACCTGGCACGGGACCGTGCTCGCCGCCGTCGCCCTCGCCGGCGAGGAGCCGCCCCGCTCCGAAGCCGCCGCCAAACGGGCGATCACCCGCGCCGTCAACCAGGTCTCCGAAGCGCTAGGCAACACCCCCGCCGTCTGCCGCGCCTCCTACATCGACCCCCGCGTCCTCGACCGCTACCGCGACGGAACGACCATCCGCCCCGCCCCGAGCACCAACGGCCGGATGACCGCGAAGCAGCGGCTGAAGATCGAGCGGGAAGTGATCGAGCTCGTCTCCTGAGCGGAGCTTCTTCCCGTTTCGCCTTCCCCGGGCACGGGGAGTTGGAGTTGGCAACCGTCAGTAGCTAGGGAAAGGCAACCAGCATGAGCACGCAGCAGAGGCGGCCGTTCGCGGTCGTGACCGGGGCGTCGAGCGGGATCGGGTTCGAGCTCGCCAAGGTCCTCGCCGAAGAGGGCTTCGACCTCCTGATCACCGCCGAGGACGCGGAGATCGACACCGCACAGCGTGAGCTGAACCAGCTGACCGCCAGCGTCGAGTGCACCCGCCTCGACCTCTCGCGCGAGGAGGAGGTGGCGCGGCTCTACGAGCGGATCCAGGCAACGGCGCGCCCCGTCGACGTCCTCGTCCTCAACGCCGGGACCGGTGCCGGCGGCGACTTCGTCCGCGAAAACGACCTCCGCAAGGTGCTGCGGCTGATCGACCTCAACGTCCGCTCCACCGTCCACCTCTGCAAGCTGGTAGCCCAGGACATGGTCGCCCGCGACGAGGGTCGCATCCTCTTCACCTCCTCGATCGCCTCGACGATGCCGGGCTCCTTCCAGGCCGCCTACAACGCCTCCAAGTCCTTCGTCCAGTCCTTCGCCCTGGCCCTCCGCAACGAGCTCAAGGACACCGGCGTCACCGTCACCTCGCTGATGCCGGGCCCGACCGAGACCGAGTTCTTCGAGCGGGCCGAAATGGAGGACACCCCGATCGGGGAAAGCGAGAAGGACGACCCCGCCGAAGTCGCCCGCCAAGGGTTCGACGCGCTGATGGCCGGCAAGGGGAAGGTCGTCGGCGGCTCGCTGAAAAACAAAGCCCAGGCCGCCGCGGCGAAAGTTCTGCCCGACTCGGTCAAGGCCGAGATGCACCGCAAACAGGCCGAACCCGCCACCGCGAACGAGAGGAGCGAGTAGATGAAAGCCGCCGTCTGGCACGGCCCCCGCGACGTCCGCGTCGACGAGGTCGAGGACCCGAAGATCGAGGAAGCCACCGACGCGATCGTCCGCATCACCTCGACCGCGATCTGCGGCTCCGACCTCCACCTCTACGAGGTTCTCTCCCCGTTCATGGAAGAGGGCGACATCCTCGGCCACGAGCCGATGGGGATCGTCGAGGAGGTCGGCCCCGAGGTGACCCACATCTCCCCCGGCGACCGGGTCGTGATCCCCTTCAACATCTCCTGCGGGCACTGCTGGATGTGCGACCAGCAGCTCTACGCCCAGTGCGAGACGACCCAGAACCGGGAGGAGGAAAAAGGCGCCTCCCTCTTCGGCTACACCAAGCTCTACGGCCAGGTGCCGGGCGGGCAGGCCGAGTACCTGCGGGTGCCGCAGGCGCAGTTCGGGCCGATCAAGGTGCCCGAGGGGCCGCCCGACGACCGCTTCCTCTACCTCTCCGACGTGCTGCCGACCTCCTGGCAGGCGGTCGACTACGCGGCGATCCCGGAGGGCGGCTCGGTCGCCGTCTTCGGCCTCGGCCCGATCGGGCAGATGACCGCGCGGATCGCCGCCCACAAAGGGGCGCGGGTGATCGGCGTCGACATCGTCCCCGAGCGGCTGGAGCTGGCGCGGAAGCACGGCGTCGAGACGCTCGACCTCGAAGAGCACGAGGACATCTCCGACACGATCCGCGAGATGACCGAGGGCCGCGGCACCGACGGCGCGATCGACGCGGTCGGGATGGAGGCGCACGGCGCCCCGATCGGCGAGTTCGCCCAGAAAGCGGCCGGCATGCTGCCCGACGCGGTCGCCGAAAAGCTGATCGAAAAAGCGGCGATCGACCGCATGTCGGCCCTCTACCAGTGCTTCGACACGGTTCGCCGCGGTGGCACCGTCTCGATCAGCGGCGTCTACGGCGGCATGGTCGACCCGATCCCGATGATGCAGCTCTTCGACAAGGGCGTGCAGCTGCGGATGGGCCAGGCGCACGTGAAGAAATGGATCGACGAGATCATGCCCCTGGTCAGCGACGACGCCGACCCGCTCGGGACCGAGGAGCTCGCCTCTCACAAGATCGGGATCGACGAGGTCCCCGACGCCTACGAGACCTTCCAGAAGAAGGAAGACGGCGCGATCAAGTTCGTGATCCAGCCGTGAGAGACCTGTGAGCCAGATGCGCGTCGTCGTCACCGGAGCGAGCGGCAACGTCGGCACCAGCGTGCTCGAGGCGCTGGGCCGCGAGGACGCGGTGGAGGAGATCGTCGGGATCGCCCGGCGGGTGCCCGCGGTGGAGATGCCGAAGGTCCGTTGGGTCGGGGCCGACGTCACCGAGGACGACCTGGTTCCGATCTTCGCCGGCGCCGACGCGGTCGTTCACCTCGCCTGGGCGATCCAGCCGAGCCGCGACGAAGCGACGACCGAGCGGATCAACGTCGAGGGCAGCCGCCGCGTCTTCGATGCGGTCGCGAAAGCCGGAGTCGGAGCCGTCGTCTACGCCTCCTCGGTCGGCGCCTACAGCCCCGGGCCGAAGCAACGGCAGGTCGACGAGTCCTGGCCCGTGGATGGGATCCGGACCTCGTTCTACTCCCGCCACAAGGCAGCGGTGGAAACGATCCTCGACGCCTTCGAACAGCGCGAGCCGGAGGTCCGGGTCGTCCGCCTCCGCCCCGGCCTGATCTTCAAATCCGAGGCGGCGAGCGAGATCCGCCGCCTCTTCGCCGGACCCTTCCTGCCCGGCTTCCTCGTCCAGAAGCGACTGATTCCCCTGGTCCCGAACGTACCGCGACTGCGCTTCCAGGCCGTCCACTCGCGCGACGTCGGCGAGGCCTACCGCCAAGCCGTCGTGCGTGAGGTCCACGGCGCCTTCAACATCGCCGCCGAGCCGGAGATCGGGGTCGAGGAGCTGCGCGATTTATTCGGCGCCCGCAGCTTTCCGCTGCCCGCCGGCGCCCTCCGCGCCGCCGCCGACCTCACCTGGAAGCTGCGGCTACAGCCCTCTCCCCCCGGCTGGATCGATCTCGCGCTCGGGGTGCCGATGATGGACACGACCCGGGCGCGGACCGAGCTGGGCTGGGATCCGGCCGTCACCTCCCTGGAAGCGCTCGACGACCTCCTGCGCGGGATGCGGAATGCCGAGGGGGCGCCGACGCCACCGCTGGAGCCGACCGCTGGCGGCCCGATGCGCGCCCGCGAGGTCGCCACCGGCGTCGGGCAGCGCCAGGGCACCTGAAGCCCGCCCCGCAGATAGGAAGAATTATCTCGCCTTTACCCCAAACTCGGGGAAGGTTCACGGTTTTCGCGTCGAATGCAGGGGTACCGAAGACCCATGGCGAGCTCCAGACTAAAAACCCTTCCCAAACCTGGCGAGGTCTGGCTCAGCTGCCCGCCCTATTTGATGATGGCTCGCATCGTCGCCGTCGACCTCGACGGCGACACCCCGGTCGTCAGCTACGAGCTGCACGACGACGACGGCTCGCTGCTGCAGGCGGTCGAGCACGCCACACTCGACCGCGGCTGGTGGCGCACCTTCCAGCGGCTCGAACCGCGCTTCGGCTAGTCCTCGCGCGGTTTCTGGCAGCGCGCCCGCTGGGTAGACACGGGGGATGTCAGCTCCCGCGATCGCCCGCCCCGCACCTCCACCCGGGCCGGACTCCAGCGTCCTCGCGCAGACGGTGGCCTTCCACCGCGACCCGCTCGAGTTCTTGCGTCGCCAGTGGAAGCGGTTCGGTGACGTCTTCCAGATCCGGCTGCTGACCGCGCGGCCGACCTTCGTCGTCGCTGAGCCGCAAGCGGTCAAAGACCTGCTGGGCGCCGATCCCGAGCGGGCCCACGCTGGCGAGGGGCGGCGGGCGGTGCTGCCGTTCGCCGCCAACCGCTCGGTCTTCGGCGGCGACGCCGAGGCCCACCGCGCGGCCCGCGCCCGCATCGCCCCCGCCTTTGCTCCCGAGGTGATCAACGCCCGTCGAGCGGCGATGGTGCAGATCGCCGAGCGGCAGGCGGCGGGATGGCCGACCGGCCGCCCCTTTCGCCTGCTCTCGCGGATGCGAACCCTCTGCGACGAGATCTTCGTCCGCCTCGTCCTCGGCGTGCGCGACGAGCAGCTTGCGATTTACCTGACCAAGGCGATCGGGCGCATGCTGCGCACCCCTGGGAACCCACCGGTGACCCTCCCGGGCAAAGGGGACGGGCTGCTGGGCGAGGTCGGGAACGTTCTCTTCGAGCAGCGCCAGGCGCCGGTCGTGGCGGCGCTTTCAGCAGCGGTGGAAGCACGCCGGGCGGAAGCGACCGAGGAGGTCGACGTGCTCGGCTGCATGGTCGGCGACGAGGCCGAGCTGACCACCGAGCAGATCGTCGACGAGCTGATGTCTCTGCTGATGGCCGCGCAGGAGCCGCCCTCGATCGCCCTCACCTGGCTGCTCGACCGCCTCTCCCGCGACCGCGAGCTGGCGGCGACCTACCTCGAAGAGCCTCGCGGTCCCCGCGCCGACGCAATCGTCCGCGAGACCCTGCGCCTGCACCCGCCCGCTTCGGGGTCGCTGCGGAAGCTGCTGGCGCCGATGGAGGTCGACGGGCACGAGCTGCCCGCCGGCGGCACCGTGATCGCCCCCGCCTCGCTCGTCCACCGCGACCCGCGGGGCTTCCGCGATCCCGACCGCTTCGAACCCGAGCGCTGGCTCGCCGACATCACCCCCTCCTGGCCCTTCTTCCCCTTCGGAGGCGGTGCCCGCCGCTGCGTCGGCGAACCGCTCGCCCTGGCCGAGATCGAGACCGTGGTCCCGGCAGTGCTGCGCAAGGTGACGCTCAGCCCGCTGGCGGAGGAGCCGGAGCGGATGGTGCAGCGGGCCACCGTCCTGGTGCCGCAGCGCAGCCTGCTGGTGCGGGCGGCTCTCGCCTAAGCAGCCGGCTCGCCGACCGCAGCGAGAGCCTCCTCGGCGCTGTGGAAGACGAGGCCGTTGGCGGTGAGGCCGGTCATCGAGAGAATCCGCTCGACCTGGTCGGTCGGGGCGTAGACGACCAATCGGTTCCCCTCCTCCTCCATCCGGTTGTGGGCGCGGAGGATCACCGCGATCCCGGAGGAGTCGATGAAGGCGCAGCGTTCGAGGCCGACGAGGACACAGCTGCACTCGCCGACGGCCGCGGTCAGGACCTCGTCGAGCTGGCCGGCGACGGCGAGGTCGAGCTCCCCTTCGACTTGGACGTCCCGGCAGCCGGGCCGCAGGTCTTTGGTGGTTACGTTAAAGCGCTGCATCTGAGCAGATCGTACTTCGGAATCGGGCATGGGGAAAATCCTTTTCGGATCGATTCGCATCGTTCGGTCCGTAGATCGACCGTCCAGCCGAACCCCGTGCCTCTGTTGTCGGGCGATGCGCCGGCCCACGTCCGGAGCATCCGCTTGATCCTAACTTAAGCTCGCGACGGTGTCCCCCCGCAAGCCGCTGCCGTCGCCGGAGGAGATCGTCGCCGCGATCGTCGCCCTCGCCGACGACGGGTACTGCCGGCGCGGCGAGTTGGAACAGAAGTTCCCGCGCCTGGAATCGCGCGATCGCCGGCGGGCGGTGCGGCGGGCCGTCGCCCAGGGGCTGGTGATTGAGCGGCGCGGGCCCGACGGTGCCTTCCATGTCGCGGTCAGCAGCGAGGGTTGGAACCGTCATCGCAATGGGTAGCAGTGAGCAATGGCCCCAGAGGACGGATCGGCGCTGAAGATTCCGGAGGAGGCGGTGGCCGGCTATGCCGAGCCGGGAAAACGCCCGCCCTTCCTCCCCTACCTCGCCTTCATGAGCATCTTCGGGACGCTCGTCAGCGCCGCGCTGCTGATCGCCCGGCGCCAAGGCCGCGAGCTGCCGGCCAAGGTGAGCCCCGGGGAGCTGCTGCTAGTCGGCACCGCCTCGCACAAACTCAGCCGCCTCGTCGCCAAGGACAAGGTGACGAGCCCGCTGCGGGCGCCGTTCACCGAACTCGAAGGCAAGGGCGGCCCGGCCGAGCTCGAGGAGAGCAGCCGCGGCACCGGCGCGCGCAAAGCGATCGGCGAGCTGCTGATCTGCCCCTACTGCCTCGGCCTCTGGGTCGTCGCCGGCTTCTCGATCGGGCTGGTGTTCGCACCCCGCGTTACCCGCTTTGTCGCCTCCCTCTTCTCGGCGCTGACGATCTCGGACTTCTTCCAGATCGCCTACAAGGCCGCCGAGGAGAAGGGTCTCGGTTAGGAGCGCCCGTGCCGCGCGCTCTGGAGGAGGCAGTGGTGGTGATCACCGGCGCTTCGAGCGGGATCGGCCGCGCCGCGGCACTGCGGCTCGCGCACCGGGCGCGGGCGCTGGCGCTATGCGCCCGCTCGCAGGAGGCGCTCGGCGAGGTCGCGGAGGAGTGCGAACGGCGCGGTGCCGCCACCCTCTGCCGAACTCTCAACGTCGCCGACGAGGACGCGGTCGAGGCCTTCGCCGAGACCGTCGAGGAGGACTTCGGCCGGATCGACGTCTGGGTCAACAACGCCGGCGCGATCGCCTACGGCCCCTTCGAGGAGATCCCCTCCGAGGTCTTCCGCGGGATCGTCGAGACGAACCTGATGGGACAGGTGCACGGGGCGCGGGCGGCGCTGCGGCGCTTCCGCGCCCAGGGCAGCGGCGTCCTGATCAACATGTCCTCGGTCTGGGGCCGGGTCAGCACGCCGCAGGTGACGCCGTACATCGTCAGCAAGAACGCAGTCCGCGCCTTCTCCGAATGCCTGGCCGGGGAACTGGTCGACGAGGAGGAGATCCACGTCGCGACGATGGTCCCGCAGGCGGTCGACACGCCGATCTTCGAGCACGCCGGCAACTACACCGGCAGACAGGTGCGGCCGATCCCGCCGGTGCTCGACGTCGAGGAGCTCGCCCGCGGGATCGAGCTCTGCGCCGAGAACCCGAAGCGGGAAGTCAACTACGGGCAGGCCGGGCGGGCGCTGGAGATCCTCCACTCGCTGGCGCCGCCGCTCTACCGCCGCCTCGCCCACGGCGCCTTCGTCCGCGGCACCTGGGGCAAGGTCGGAGCCGCCCCGGCGCCGGGCAACGTCCTGCGCAGCCGCGGCCCCTACACGACCTCTGGTGGCTGGCACGCGCGGCGCCAGGGAACTCTGCGGCGGGCCTTCCTCGCCGCCGTCGCTGGCTCCGTCCGCGGCCTTTTCAAGCAGAGCTCCTGAGGTTTACCGCGACCGCCGCCGGGGGTAGCCTCGGCGCAACATGCAGGAGAAGCGCCTGGCATGGATCTTCGGCTCGTCGCGCAGCGGCAGCACCTGGCTGCTGAAGATGCTCTCCGACCTCGATCCGGTGGTGCCGGTCGACGACCCCCACCTCGGCCACCACCTCGGCGTCTGGCGGCCGATCCCGCTGGCCTGGGCGGCCTGTGAGGATCCGCCCCGGCTCAGCACCCTGCTCGAGATCAAGGCCGAAGAGCCGGGCTACTTCTTCGCCGAGCGCCACCGGGACGCCTGGGAAGAGCCGCTGCGCGAGCTGATCCGAGCGCGGTTCGAAGCGCAGGCCGAAGGGAAGGTCGACACCGCCGAGGCGGCCTTCGTCGTCAAGGAGCCGGGCTCGCACGTCGCCCCCTTCCTGGCGGAGCTCTTCCCCCGCTCGAAGGTGATCTTCCTCCTCCGCGACGGGCGCGACGTCGTCGACTCCTGGCTCGACGCCTACAGCGACGGCTCCTGGGCGATCCCAGGCGGCGCCTTCCCGGTCTCCGAGGAGGGGCGGATCCCCCTGATCCGCTGGCTCTCGGAAGTCTGGGCCTTCCGCAGCCGCGAGGTGCGCAAGGCCTACGAGGCGCGGGCGGAGACGGACCGGATCCTGATCCGCTACGAGGAGCTGCGCGGCGACACCGAGACCTGCCTCGCCCGGATCTGCGAGATGGTCGAACTCGACCCGGCGCCGGTGCCCGAGGTGGTCGAAGCGCACCGCTTCGAGAAGCAGCCACGCGCCGTGCGGGGCCGGCAGCACTTCATCCGCCGCGCCCAGCCGGGCGGCTGGCGCGACCACCTCAGCCCCGCCGAGCAGCACGCGATGCACGAGGTGATGGGCGAGACCCTGACCGAGTTCGGCTACGAGGTCGACGGGGCGCTCGCCGCCGCCAGTTGATCGCGGTCATCTCCGACACCCACATGCCGAAGGGCAAGCGACGGCTGGCGGACGCTTGTTACGAGCAAATCGCCGCCGCCGAGGCCGTGATCCACGCCGGCGACTTCTCCGCCGCCTCGGTGCTGGACGAGCTCGAAGCGCTTTGCCCGGTAGTCCACGCCGTCCGCGGCAACGTCGACGACCCAGAGCTGTGGGACCGGCTTCCGGAGTCGATCGAGATCGACGTCGGCGGCCGCAAGGTCGCGGTGATCCACGACGCCGGGCCGAGCAAGGGCCGTCTCCCCCGCCTCCGATCCCACTTTCCCGACGCCGACGCCGTCGTCTTCGGCCATAGCCACCTGCCCCTGCACGAGACCGACGGCGGTTTCCAGATCTTCAACCCCGGCAGCCCGACCGAGCGCCGCCGCGCCCCTCGCGCTTCGATGGGCCTCCTCCACCCCATCGCCGCGGGCCTGCGCTTCGAACACCTCTGGCTCGGGTAGGGAAACGGCATCCTGCCAACCACCCAGAGGAGGAAGACGATGGCCGAGTTGACGACCTTGGAGGAGAAGCTCGCGGAGGTGATCGGGCTGGCCGAAGCGGCGACGAAAGCGACCGAGAAAGTCGAGGGCCTCGTCGACGACGACAGCGTCGCCCAGAAACTGCGGCAGATGCGCGAGGAGGCCGAGGAGACCGCGCGCCGCGGCACCGAGGTCGCCGAGCAGCGCGACGGCAAGAAGACCGCGATCCTCGAAAAGGCCAAAGAGACCAAAGGCGAGGCGTCCGAGATGATGGACACCTACCTCGGCGACGACGCCGACGGGCTCGACGGCTTCGAGTTCATGACCATGGCCGAGGCCGGCGAGGTCGGGCACTGGGCGGTGCTGAAAAAGCTCAACGAGCAGGCCGGCGAGGACCAGGTCTCCGAACTGGTCGAGTGGGCGCTGCCGATTCAGGAACGGCACTTCAGCGAGACCAAGGAGTGCGCGCTGCAGCTGGCCGGCGAGAAAGACCCCTACGAGGAGGCCTGAACCGCCCGATGGCCCAGAGCGCGGACCCGGATCGGCTCCTGGCCATCTACCTGAACGACCACCTGGCGGGGGCCGCGCTCGGCGTCGAGCTGGCCCGCCGCCTGCGGTCGAGCAACCGGGGCGACCCCGAGTTCGGCGAGCCGCTGGCGCGGATCTGCGCCGAGATCGAAGAGGACCGGGAGACGCTGATCCGGGTGATGGAACGGCTCGGCGTCGACCGTAAGGGCTTCAAACCAGCACTTGCCGTCGTCGGCGAGCGGCTCGGGCGGCTGAAGCTGAACGGGCAGTGGCGCGGCTACTCGCCGCTCAGCCGGGTCCTCGAGCTGGAGATCCTCGCCTCCGGGATCGGCGGCAAGATGCAGCTCTGGAACGGGCTCGAGCAGAGCTTCGGCGAGCGCCTCGACGGGATCGACTTCCACGCCCTCGCCGAGCGCGCCGACCGCCAGGGCCAGCAGGTCGAAGACCTCCACCTCGCCGCCGCCCAGCGGGCGTTGCCGAGCGCTACCGCCGCCAGCAGCCAGGGCGTCCCCTAACGACGACTCTGTCTCAGACCCCGCATAGGGAGGACTGAGACAGATTCAGGCAACCGACATCGAGACCGGCCATTGGTCGGCGACCGATTTCGCCGCCGCCTGCTCCTCGCCGAGGATCGATTCGGCGAGGGTGACGGTCTCCCCGTCGCCGGCGCGGCGGGCGACGCGGAAAAGCAGCTCGTAGGCGGCAACCTCGAGGTTCTCGACCGCGTAGGCGAAGCCAGCGAGCTTGGCGGGGGTGTCGGGCTGGGCGGCGAAGAAGGCGCCCCAGTTGAGGGCGCCGAGGCGGAGCATCGCGTCCTTGATCGCCGAGGGGGTGGCGCCGCGGTCGTCGAGCCGGCGCTCGATTTTCTCCAGGTGGCCTTCGGTCTCCCGCAGGTGGTGGTCGAGGGCGGAGCGGAGCGCTTCCGGAACGTCGAGCTCGCGGCTTTTCTCCAGCAGCTTCTTCGACTGACCCTCGAGCGCGTGGACGTCGGCGAGGTAGGTGTTCAGCGTGTCGCCGAGGTCGTCGGGTTCGACCCGGGCCAGCGCCTGCTCGACCGCTTCGTCCCAGCTGGCGGCGATCCGGCCGGCCATCTCGCGCTCCTCGTCGGCGATCGTCGCCGCCATCGCAGCGGTCTCCTCGTCGCCGGCTTCGCGGGCGGCGATCCCCAGCAGCTCGTAGGCGGCGACCTCCATGTGCTCGTAGGAGAAGGCGTGCATCGCCAGCTTGCCCGGCGTGTCGGGCTGGGAGCGGGCGAAGAGGACCATCCCGAAGCCGCCGGCCGCGCCGGCGACGTCCTTGATCTTCGAGGGCGAGGCGTCGTGCGCCTCGAGGCGCTCGCGCACGCGCTGCTCCTGGGATTCGGTCTCACCGAGGTGGCGCTGGAAGGCCTCGGCGAAGGCGCCCTCGACGAGCTTCGGGGCGCGTTCCATCTGCACTCGCGCCTGTTCCTCGATCGAGTGGACGTCGGTCAGGTACTTGACGAGCTGGGTCTGGGGATCGTTGTCTGGCATGTCCGCCAGCTACCCGCGGCAGCCCGATGCCACGCCTTCGATCTAGACGTAGGCCATCTCCGGCGCCAGCGCGTGCAGGCGCACCGTCGTGCCCGCCTCGCCGGAGCGGATCTGAACCAGGTCGCAGAGCTTGTTGGCGAGCCAGAGGCCGCGGCCGCCCTCCTGCGAGATGCTGGGACGGAGGCGGCCGACGAGGGGGTCCTCGATCCGGCCGCGGTCCTCGACCTCGACCAGGACCCGCCCGTCCTCGCGCCAGAGGCGCAGGGTGCCGCTGCCGCCGCCGTGCATGACGCTGTTGGCGGCCAGCTCGCTCGCGGCGACGACCAGGTCCGCCACTCCGCCGGGGTCCATCCCGACTTCCTCGGCCGCGGCGGTGACCCGGCTTCGAACGTCGCCGAGATCGGTGACGGAGAACTCGAAGACCTCCGGCCTCGCGGCCGGCACCGACAGCTCGCCGGCAAAGCAGTCGGGGTCGGGCTCGTAGGTGGCGCTGGGCTCGTGGCGGCCTTCGCGCTGCAGGCAGGGGTGCGAGTGGGCCACCTTCTCCATGATGTCGTCGCCGATCGAGGCGGCGTCGTAGGGGCAGAGCAGGTCCCAGGCGGGTCCGCCGTCGAAGGCGAAGTTGAGCAGGGACTCGTGGCGCCGGCACTCCTCCAGCGCCGCGTCGCTGCGCGAGGCCCAGACCGGTTCGCCGATTCCGCGCACCGGGCAGCCCCCGGCCGCCTCGACGAAGTCGCGCCAGAGGGGGATGATCGTCGCCGGGTTGCGTCCGACTTCGCGCATGTCGGTGAAGCTGACCCTCCTGGCGTCGGCGCCCAGCTCCCGCCGCAGCCACTCGGTCTGCTCCGGTCCGACAGCCACCAGAATGCGCTGACCGGACTCGATTCCAGCCTGGAGGAAGGGGACGGTCCCGGCCAGGTACTCCGAGGGGCCGTCGTAGATGAGGGCTTCGTGTTGGAAACCGGCGTGTTTCATCAGCTACCTCTTGCGAATGCGTGTTCCCGCCTACCCGGGGATCGAAACGGCTTCGTGCACGATGTCACTGAGGGGCTCCGGAAAGGCAAGGTTTGTGGACCGGATCACTGGGTAATCAGACTCTCGGCATAACCGTCTCAGCGCGGCTTGTGTCGGGAGGTAAAACCGCTCACTTCTCACGGCGTCGCACGGAGATTGGGAGAGGTACCAGATCCACCAGATCACCCAATTTTCCAAAGCCGGAGGAAAGAAGAAATGCCCGCCCCAGCACCCAGCACCCAGCCCTTGGCCCGTCCCCAGGAGGAGATTCGCGGACCCGAGCTCGGACCCGCTCTGAAGCGCGACAGGATCCTGCAGCGAGTCCGCGCTGCGCGAAAAAGGCTTTCGCCGATTTCCACGACGGTTCCCCGACTGCGGTAGCATCCCCAGATGGGTTCGCCGGTGCCGCCCCGCGGCGCCGGTTGGACACTAGTCCAAGGCAAGACCGTGTACGCCCACCGCGGGGCGCCCCGGGACTTCCGATCAATTCAAAACGGAGGTTTCCGAAGTGCCGATCATCGATTCTCGAACCCAGGACGGGTTACTGGTCGTCGAGCAGCTTGAAGAAGGCGAACGCATTCGCTGCTGCCTGCAGGGAGAGCTCGACCTCTCGAACGCCGGCACCGCCGAGCTGAAGCTGGAAGAGGCGCTCAACTCGAAGCGGCCGGTTCTGATCGACCTCAGCAAGCTGGAGTTCCTCGACTCGACCGGAATCGCCCTGCTGATCACGGCGCTCGGGCGCCCGGACGCGCGCCGGATTCAGTTCATCCCCAGCGAAACGCCGGGAGTGCGCCGCGTGCTCAGCCTGACCGGGCTCGAGGAGAGGCTCCCCTACGCCTCGCTCGCGGACGTCCAGGCGATCCAGCCCGCCGCCTAGCTCCCGACCGGCGTCGGCCTGGCGAGCCGGCGGCGGATCTGTCGCTCGGAGTGGGCGGCGACGGGGATGACCGAGTCGCCGTAGCGGACGCCGCCGAAGCGCAGGCGCTGGAGGACCGCGAGCCAGGCGCAGACCCCGCGCTCGAGGACCCAGACCGGCGCCAAGAGGGAAGAGGAGGCCGGGAAGTAGGCGGCGCCGCCAGCGCGCCGGCGTCCCACCTCCGCCATCGCAACCGAGAGAGCAGCCGCCATCAGCCCACTACGAGGCCGATGGGACGATTTCCCTCCATATAGGGGTACTTTCGTCCCGTCGGCATGTCTCCGGCGCCAGTCCAGCGCCAGCAGCGGAACGACCGCGAGCCAGAGCGCCATCCGCAGCGGCAGGGCGAAGTCGTCGTAGGCCTGGCGGGTACGCTGGCCCCAGAAGTGCTCCGACGAGGGCGGCACCCTGGCGACGTAGAGGTCGAGCGGGGCGACGTCGCTGCCGCCGTGGGCGCGGACGGTGCGGATCAGCTCCAGGTTCTCGAAGAGGACGTCGCCGTCGTAGAGGCCCATCGCCAGCAGGCGCGAGCGCCGCACCGCCAACGTCCCCGGGTAGTCGCGGCCGAGGCAGCGGTTGAGCAGGGTGCGGGCAGTATCCCAGCGGGCGTGCCAGGGCAGCGAGCTGAAGTAGTTCTGCGGCCGCACCAGGTCGTGGGCGTCGAGCAGGGCGGCCGTCCGGCGCAGCGCCTCGAGTTCGTAGCGGACGTCGTCGTCGGCGATCACGACCCGCTCGTGCGAGGCGAGGCGGACGCCGGTCCGCACCCCGGAGACTTTCCCCATCAGCCAGCGCTCGTCCTCCAGCGGCGGCACGTGGGTGACGAGCCCGCCCCACGCCTGGGCGTTGGCGGCGAAAACCTCGGCTGGGGAGCCGTCGACGACGATCACCTCGGCGCAATGAGGCGCGATCTCGGCCAGGTAGGCCGCCAGATCCTCCCGCTGCTCGCCGCCCCGCCAGCGCACCGGCACCACGTAGCTGAGCTCGAGCGGAGCGCTCACGCGGCGACGGGGACCAGGGGCGAGCGCAGCGACGTCTCCCCCCGCTCCCACGAGTCCATCAGGTGGCCCGCCCAGCGCGCCTCGACCTGGAGCAGCGCCCGGGCGCCAAAGAGGATGTCGGCGGCCACCTCCGGCTCCTCGGCGGCGAGCCCGCCGGCCAGGTCCCAGGCGGCGATGTTCTCGTGCACGGCGTCGGCCTCGACGTGCTCGTCGTAGAAGTGCGTCACCTCCTGGCCGTGCCCGAGCCGGCGCAGGGCGTTGCCGTAGCGGCGGTTGGGGATCGAGGAGGTCATCTCGAAGCCGGCGAGGTGGCCGACGAGGGCGCCGCGGCGGCGGCGGTGCATGCCGAAGTTGGTGATCAGGTTGACCGTCGCCAGCGTGATCCCCGGCCAACGGTCGAGGTAGTGCCCGTAGGTCGGGTCGAGGCCGAGGCCGGCCATCGTCTGCGCGAACAGCGCCGAGTGCATGCGCTCGGCGCTGCCGCCGCCGTACTCGTCGAACTGGACCTCCAGCAGGGCCGCCTTCGGCCGCGGGGTTAGGCGCGGGATCGCCCAGGAGTGCGGATCGGCCTCCTTCAGCTGGTAGGCGGAGCGGTGGACGACGTGCTCGAGCATCTGCTCCTGCGTCCCCTGCGTCTCCATGTAGCGGGAGAGCGGCGGGCCTGGGTCCTCGGCGACGATCTCCTGCAGGGCGGCCCCGACCGACTCCAGCTCCGCCGCTTCGGCCGGCGCCACCAGCTCCGCCACCGCTTCTTCGAAAGGGCGCTCGAGGGCGCCGCGGAAGGAGAGCAGCGAGGGCGACCACTCCCAGGCCTCGTCGACGCCGGCGATCGCGGTGTAGTGGAGCTCGTAGGCGACGTAGAGGGCGAGCTGAAGGTCCTCGTCGGCCAGCGGGTCGTCCGGCTCGACCAGGCCCGGGCAGGCGAGGCGGGTGCGCGCCGGCCCTTCCAGCGCCTCGAACAGCTGCTCGCTGAGCGGCCCCCGCGGCGGGGGCAGCTCGATCAGGCGCCCGGCCATGGCTCCGGCCCACTCGGGGCTTTGAACCCGATCAGCTTGTGGGTGCCGTCGCAGAACGGGCGCATGCGGGACTTGCCGCAGCGGCAGAGCGCGATCGTGCGCCGCTCGACCGGCAGCTCGTTCCCCTCCTGGTCGGTGACGGCGAACTCGCCGCGGACCAGGTAAGGGCCGTCGGGATAAGGGGTGATGGTGGCTGGGGGCGACTGGTCTGGTGGCATGGCCGCGGTTTCGACTACCCGCGGATTAGGTTGATAAATCGTCGCGGTCGGAGGGTATGGAAACGACATGGCACACGACCCGACGATGGCGTCACAGGACGGCGATCACCACCACACCTTCGAGTCGATCCGGGCGGAGATCTCGCGCGAGATGGTCCGTCTCTACAAGGAACTGTTCGGGCGCGGGCCGACCAAAGCGCGGACCGAGTTCGCCGGTCCCGACATCGTCATCTGCTCGCTGGAGAACACCTTCACGCCGGCCGAGCGCAGCCTCGCCGACCTCGGCGAGCACCAGCGCCTGCGCGACACCCGGATGTACTTCCAGGCGGCCACCCACGACAGGTTCACGGAGATCGTCGAACGCCTGACGGGGCGCAAGGTCCGCGCCTTCATCAGCGGCCTCGACGCGGGCGTCGACGTCTGCGCAGAGGTCTTCTACCTCGAGCCGAGGGAGCAACAGGAGCGCGAAGGTTGAGCGCGCTCAGTTCTCTTCGCCGACGCGTTCGCTGATCGCCTCGACCACCTCAGGGTCGAGCGGCTCGACCGCGACCACCCGCTCCGGGAAGACCAGCAGTGCCCCGTGGTCGGCGTCGAGGTCACAGTCATCGCTCAGTCTCGCCGCCACCTCGACCACGACCTTGCCCTCGGGCTCGGAATCGCTTTTCCAGGCGAGGTAGCGATAGAGCCCCTCGCGGCGGGGGAAGACGGCGATGCCCTTGCGCCGGGTGCGGTGGATCTCGCCAGTTCCCTGGCAGGTGGGGCAGGTCTGCTCGAAGCGAACCCGCCCCTGGCAGACGAGGCAGCCGGGGTCCGAGCCCGCCTCCATGCAGGAGAAGCACTCGTACTCGGTCGTGCCGCGGCCTCCGCACTTGTCGCAGGGGCCGTGTTCGGGCTCACCCCAGGGCTCGGTTATTTGCTGGTCGGGGTCCAGCAGCGAGGCGGGGTCGGCTTCGGCCGGACAGCTGTGGAAGAAGGTCCCGTCAGCTGCCGTCACCGTTCTTCCGCGCCTCCTTGGCCGCGGCCGCGGCCTCCTGCAGTCGCTTCGCCTCGCGCTCGGTCGCCGCCGCCTCCTCCTTGGCCTCGATGCTCTCTTCCTTGGCCTCGAGCTTCTCCAGCTGCGCGGTCTTCTCGGCTTTGGCGTTGGCGCGTTTGGCTTTGCTCGCGGCTTTGGCGGTTTTCTCCTTCTTCTTCGCCTCGGCTTTCTTCGCCCGTGCCTCGCGTTCGCGCCGCCGCTTCTCCGCTTTGCGCTTCTCCTGCTCGGCGTTGCGCCGCGCCTCCGCGGCCGCTTTCCCGGCCGCTTCGGCGGCCCGGGCCTGGCGCTCCTCGGCCTCGCCTTCCCGCACCTCGGCTTTCTCGCGCAGCTCGGTCGCCCGCTCGCGCTCTTTCGTCGCCAGCAGCGCCGCTCGGCCTTCTTCGCGCAGCTCCGGGTCGGCGAAGAGGACGCCGGTGGCGCTGCGGGCGCCCGCTTCGGCCCGGTCGATCAGGTGTTTGGCCCCGGAATCGGAGCCACCGAGCGCGCCCAGCGCGACGTCGAACGGGGCCCGGGCCAGCTTCAGCGACGAGTTGAAGATCGTCCTCGGAACAGTCGGCATCGCCATCTCTAGTTCTCCTCCTTGGGATCGATCGCGGCAGCAGCCTCTTCGGCCCGGTCGGCTTCGCGCTGCAGCTCGGCTGCCTCGCCCTTCGCCGCGCCCTTCTCTGCCGCGGCCTGTTGGCGTTTGGCAGCGGCGCGCTCTTCACCGGCCAGCCGTTGGCGCTCGGCGGCGGCTTTCTCGGCCTGGGCGCGGTTGGCTGCTTCCCGCTCCTCTTCGGCCCGCCGACGCTCGGCCTCCTCCTCGGCCTCGATCTCGGCAGCCTCGAGTTCGACCTCGTGGCGCTCGGCCTCGGTCTCCGCCCGCTCGGCCTCGATCTCGGCTTCCTCTTCCTTGCGCTCGGCCTCCGCCGCCTTCGCTGCGGCTTCCGCCTCCGCGTCGGCCTGGACCTCCTGCAGCTTCCCCTCGCGGTGCAGGTCGTCGCGGTCGAGAACCGCGCCGGCCATCTGCTTTGCTTTTCCAACTACCTTGCCCAAGGGGCCTCCGGCGACCTTCTCTTGCTCGCTCAAGCTCGCTCTCCTTCTCGGTTCGTCCTCTTCATTCCTTTCCACGTACCCCCGCTGGAGGAGCTGCGAACCGGACTGCGGTCACATAAAGGGAACTCAGTAGCGCAGGAGCGCGGCGACCCCATCGGCCTCGGCCAGCGGGGCCGCGAGCTCGTCGCGGATCACCGTGATCCGAGCGCCGCTGGACATCGCCGCCCGGATCAGCGACTCGCCCTCCTCGCCGATCCCGCCGTCGAAGACGAGGTGGTCGACGCGGCCTTCGACCAGCGCCTCTTTCACCTCCTGCAGGCCGGCAGCGCCGCGACTGCCCCCCTTCGCTTCGCCCAGGGCTCGCTCGACGACAGCGCGATCTCGCTCCTCGTCGAGGCGGCTGACAACCTCGGAGACGACCTCGGCCACCTTACCCGTGGGGACCGAGATCAGATCTTGGTCGCCGCCGACGGTCAGCGTCGCCTGCGGCGAGCCAAAACCGGATTTGAAGCTCTCCACGTCCTTGCTGGGACCAAAGACGATCAGCTCGCCCATCCCGTCCGCCTCGAGGCGGCGGACGACCAGGCCACCGCACTCGCCCAAAAAGCGCTGGCGGTTGTGGTCGAGCCGTTCGTCGAACTGGTCGTGGCCGGAGGCGCTGACCCCCTGGGCGCGGGCCGGGTTGTTGGTGCTCTGGGATTTGCGCTCACGCCAGTCGAGCATGGTCACGCTCAGCTCCCAGTCCTCGAGATCCTCCAGCGAGCCTTCGGCGCAGCGCAACAGCCGCACCCGCTCAGAGGAGAGCAGGGCTACTCCCCGGGCGCCGCCGCGGCCGCAGAGGTCCAACAACGGCGCCACCACCGGGTCGACGCCGAACTCGACGCAGGCGTCGGCGACCGGCGCCACCGCGGTCCCGAACCAGTGCTCGGTCCCCTCCTTCTCGGCTACTTCGACGAAGCCGACTTCGCCCCGAGGAGGCGGTCGCAACTCCCCGTCTTCGAAGCGTTCGGTCAGCCGTTTCGCCGTCGCCCGCAGCGCCACGCGGCGGTCGTGCTCGGCTTCCTGCTGGGTCTCGAGGATCGAGTCGAGGTCGTTGCGCAAGGCGGTTCGCCAAGCGCCGCCGCGATCGGCCGGGTCGAATCCGAGGAAAACGGAAAGGACGCCCAGCGGCGGGCGCCATTCGCTCAACTCCTTTGCGGCCTCCAAGCTCGGTTGGGTCATCGACGCCTCCTCCTGAGTCGGGTCCGCTTCGGCTACCCCGGCCCCCGGTCAAGAAAAACCGATGGCGGGTAGGAGGAGGGCATGGAGACCTTTCTCGACACCCCCGTCCTGGAGACCCCGATCCCCGGTCCGCCCCAACCAGACCCGCAGCCGCCCTCGCCAACGCCGGAGCCGGGTCCCCCAGCTCCCCCCTCCCCGGACCCGGCGCCACCGCGGCCGGATCCGGGGCCACCTGAGCCACAGCCCCCCATCGATCCCCCGGAGCCGCACCCGCCAGCGCCTGAGATCGCCGCTCACGGCGGCGGCAGGCGCCAGCGCTTTTAGGCGCCCGCGTAGCGCAGCGAGCCCGGGGTGTCGAGGTCCTCGCCGGTCTCCAGCAACGTCTTCAGACCGGAGAGGATCATCGGCCAGCCGCCGTAGAGTTCGTTGTTGGCGTCGCTGCCGAGCTGGTCGTGGGTGACGCGCAGCCGGCAGGAGCTGCCGACCGGCTCGATCTCCCAGGTCACGCGCGAGGTGCCTTCCTTCTGCACGTCCTCGCTCCAGAGCGCGGTGAAGCTCTGGACCAGCCGCCGGGGCGGACCGACCTCGAGGTTCTCGCCGCTGGCGATGTCCACCACCCCCGGGACCGACGCCTTGTACTCGGAACCCTGGGTCCAGTCAGAGACGGTTCCGACCCCGAAGCTGTAGCGCGCCCGCATCTGCTCGCTGGTGATCGCCTCCCAGAGGCGCTCCGGCGTCGTCTTGATGTAGATCTCGAACACGGTCATCGATCCGCGCCCGCCGACCACGGTGTAGGCCTGCTCGTCGTTCATCGCTTCTCCTCGCTCTCTATGTCTTTCTTCAGCTCGCTGAGCGCCGAGGCCCAGGGCTCCGCGTACTTGTCGATCCAGCGGTCGTGAATGAGCCGGATCGGGACGGGGTTGAGGAAGTGCAGCTTCTCGCGGCCGCGCTTCCGGGTCGTCACCAGCCCCGCCTCCTCCAGCACCTTCAGGTGCTTCATCACGCCGAAGCGGGACATCGGCAACCGCCCCTCGAGGGCGCTCAGCGTCTGCCCGTCCCGCGCAAAGAGCTGGTCGAGCAGCTCACGGCGGGTGGGGTCGGCCAGCGCCTTGAAGACCTCGTCCATGGAGGGAACGATATGTGACTAAATAGTCACCTGTCAAGTTTGGTGGTGAAGCCACATGAAGAAATAGGGAGTTCCCGTTTGACACCAGGGCTGTCGCTGCTTTAGGTTCGCTGAACGTTCAAGAGGGCTGTCTAGGGAGGCGCCCTCATTTCCATCTCTCAAAGGGGGAGAAATTGATGCAAGCGCTCAAACGCTTGACCCTGCTCGTCTGCGCTCTGGCGCTGTTCGCCGTTCCGGCGACCGCCAGCGCGACCATCACCTCGAAAACGATCGACTACGGCCCGTACACGATCCCGGCCGGCAACGGCGACCCGCACGACCACGAAAACGCGGGGATGATCCAGAACAAAATCGTCAGCAACATCGCCAAGCCGTGCACCGGCTGCACGATCATCGGCGTGACGCCGGACTTGGTCTACGAAAACGGGACCAAAGCGACGATCAGCGAAGGCCCGATGCTCCACCACGCGATGTTCGCCGCCCAGTCCACCGGCAAGTCCGACGTCACCTGCGCTGGCAGCGGTCCGGGCCTGCTCGGGGAACGCTTCTTCGCCTCCGGCGACGAGCGGACCAAAGTCGACCTCCAGTCCCTGCCCTACGGCTACAAGATCAACAGCACCGAGACCTGGAACATGGTCTTCGACCTGATGAACTGGGCGACGACCAGCAAAACGGTGAAGATCCGGATGACCTGGAAGTACGCCACGGGCACCGACTCGAGCAGCCGCGCGGCCCTGCGCCCGGTCTGGCTCGACGCCAACCAGTGCTCGCTGAACTCCTACATCGAAGTTCCGATCGGGCTCAGCGACACCCACTACGACTGGAACGCCAGCATCGGCGGCAAAGTGATCGCCACCGCCGGCCACATCCACGACCACGGCGTCAACATCGAAGTGACGAACAAAAGCGCCGGCGAATCGCTGATCTGCAACTCGGTTGCGGGTTACGGCGGCGCGGGTTACGAAACCCCCGACGGCCGTAAACACGTCTCCTCGATGAACGTCTGCACCGGGAACCCGATCACGACGATCAGCAAAGGCCAGACGATCCGCCTGCACGGGATCTACAACGTGCCGGAAGGCCACCACTTGATCGACGACGCGATGGCGATCGCGATCATGTACCTCGGCTGACCAGCACCGCGAAAGCCGATTGAGAAAAGGGCGCCCGTCGCACGACGGGCGCCCTTTCTTCGCTCAAAGGTCACCCGCGAGTACCTTTTTATTACACGAATCCGTGTCACATAGCGATAGACTCGCTACGACGGTGCTCATCGGGGGCTTTGACTGGTAGCCCTGCACCCTTTCAGGGTTCGGTGGGCGCCGTCAAATGGTTCGGACCTACGATGGGGCGCGTGGACCACAGCAGCCAGAGCCTCAACTCGCTTGCCTTCTCCGCCACCGTCCACTGCCTCACCGGTTGCGCGATCGGCGAGGTGGCGGGTTTGGCGATCGGGACCGCGCTGGGTTTCTCCAACCTCGGCACGATCGTCCTGGCCGTGGCCCTCGCCTTCTTCTTCGGCTACGGGCTGACCAGCCTGCCGCTGCTGCGCTCTGGGATGGCACTCGGCGCCGTCATCCCGATCGCCTTCGCCTCCGACACCCTCAGCATCGCGACGATGGAGATCGTCGACAACCTGATCGTCCTGACGATCCCCGGCGCGATGGATGCCGGCCTCGACAGCCTCCTCTTCTGGGGCAGCCTCGCCTTTGCGCTGGTAGTCGCCGGCCTGGTCGCTTGGCCGGTCAACCGCTGGCTGATTTCACGCGGCAAGGGCCACGCGGTCGTTCACCGGACCGGCGTCCACGGCTAGAGCTCGAGCTGGCCTTCGACAAGCGTTTCGGTGCGGCCGCCGACCCAGATCACGCCCTCTTCCTGGGTGATGTGAATGCGGCCCTCGCGCTCGATCGCCGCTCCCTGGTGCGCGACGTACGGCGCGACAAGGCGGCCGTTCCCGAGCAACCACTGCGCGACCGAGGCATTGAGGCTGCCGGTGACCGGGTCCTCGACCGCTTGGCCGTTCACAGGCGCCCAGGCGCGCAGCTCGATCGCCGCCTCGGAACCGGGCGGATAGAGGGCGACTGCCCCGAGGTCGAAGTCGAGCGGACCGGGTCGCAGCTCCAAGAGGCGCTCCGGACTCTCGAGGAGGGCGGCGATCCAGCCCGGGCCGTTGTCGACCCACTGGACCGCGAGCATCTCGGCGGGGTCGAGGTCGAGCGCGGCGGCCACTTTCGAGGTCTCCTCCTCAGAGGCGGGCCCGGACCGGACCAGCGGCGGCGCCTCGAGGGCCAATCGATCGCCCTCGCGCCGGATCCGGATCAGCCCCGCCTCGCACTCCTGGACGATCTCGTCGTCCCTCGCCGTCTCTCCCCCGGCCTCCAGCCAGGCATGGCAGGTGCCCAGAGTTGGATGCCCGGCAAACGGCAGCTCCAGGACCGGGGTGAAGATCCGCACCCGGTAGTCGGCCTCCGCCCGCGTCGGCGGCAACACGAAGGTCGTCTCGGCGAGGTTGGTCCAGCGCGCGAACCGCTGCATCTCCTCCTCCCCCATCCCCTCCGCGTCGAGCACGACCGCGACCGGGTTGCCCGAGCAGGGCCCGCTGCCGAAGACGTCGACCTGGGCAAAGCGGCGCGGCATCCCCCGAGTCTCGCACCGGATTGGAATGTTTGGCTTTTAATCGCGGGGGAAGCCAAGGAGAGGGTCGCTATGAACGCGAAGGCGAGGCCGATGCTTCGCCGAGGAGGAGGGATCGCAATGCCCGACGTAAGCGACATCACGAGCACCGCGGTGCAGCTGGCGCGCAAAAAAGGGAAATCGCCGGCCGCGCCACTGAAGAACTTGAAAAAGCCGAAGACCATGGCCGCGGCCGGGGCGACGATGATGGCGCTGCCGTTCGCGGCGGAGGGAATCGCGAAATTGGTCGGCGGCGGCTCCCCCGCGGAGAAGGCCGAGGAGCTCGGGAAGAAGGCGAAGGACAAGGCCGCGTCCGGCGCCAAGGAAGTGGCCGGCGACGTCGCTGACGAGAAGATCGGCTCGAAGCTGGGCGGTCTCGGGGACCTCTTCAGTAAAAACGGGTCCGACGACGACTCCGAGGACGCGACGGAGGCCCACGGCAGCGGCCGGCGGATGCCGATCCAGCAATCGGTCGACGTCGCGGTGCCGATCGACGAGGCCTACGACCAGTGGACCCGGTTCGAAGAGTGGCCGGAGTTCATGCACCGGGTCGACAGCGTCCAGCAGGTCGACGACTCGACCGTCCACATCTCGACCAAGGTCTGGGGCGTGACCAAGGAGTTCGAGGCCGAAATCGTCGAACAGCGGCCGGACGAGCGGATCGAATGGCACTCCGAGGACGGGCTGATGAACAGCGGCGTCGTCACCTTCCACCGCCTGGCCCCGCGCCTCACCCGGATCGAGGTGACGATGGACGTGAAGCCGGACTCGCTGCTGGAGAAAGCCGGGCGCGGCATGCGCTTCACCAAGCGCGCCGTCCGCGGCGACCTCCACCGCTTCAAGGCCTACGTCGAGATGGAGGAGCACCCCGACAAAGGCTGGCGCGGGACGATCGAGAATGGCGACGTCAAGCGCAAGAGCGAGCGGAAATCCAAATCCGGGAAAAAAGCCAAAGCCAAGAGCTGAGCGGCTATTCCGCCACGTACAGCTCGAGCGCGTGGATCTGGGACTGGCCGTAGGAGCCGGTCTGAACGGGGCCGGCGGCGCTGATCAGGTCGCCCGGCCCGGGCAGCGGATGCGGGCGCAGACCGGCGCGGACGTCGATCGCGGTGAGGCCCGGGAGGGTGATGCTTTGGGGGTCGGCGATCACGAAGTGGGCGTCGCCGTCCCCGTCGGGATCGACCCGCTCGACGTAGACGATCCGGCCGACCGTCTCCCGGCAGGCCGGGTGACCGGGTGGGCAGTGCGCGGGTGCCGGTCCTGCGGCGCCCAGCAGCAGAGCCAGAAGGCCTGAGAGGAAGCCGGCGATCACATCCGGTACACGGGCGCCATCGCCTCCTCAAGCGGCGCGTTGGCGCAGGCGGCGAGGGCTTGGGCGAGGACGCGGCGGGTGTCGCGGGGGTCGATGACGCCGTCGTCCCAGAGGCGGGCGGTGGAATAGAAGGGGCGGCCCTGGTGCTCGTACTGCTCTTTGAGCTCGGCGGCGGTGTCGGGCTGGCCGACCTCCTTCATCACGGCCGCTGCCATGTCGCCGCCCATGACGGAGATGCGGGCATTGGGCCACATGAAGAGGAAGCGGGGCGAGTAGGCGCGGCCGCACATGCCGTAGTTGCCCGCGCCGAAGGAGCCGCCGACGATCACGGTCAGCTTCGGCACCCGGGCGGTGGAGACGGCGGCGACCATCTTCGCGCCGTCCTTGGCGATGCCGCCGGCCTCGTACTTGGAGCCGACCATGAAGCCGTTGACGTTCTGGACGAAGACAAGCGGGATCCGGCGCTTGTCGCAGAGCTCGACGAAGTGGGCGCCCTTGAGGGCGCTCTCGGAGAAGAGGATGCCGTTGTTGGCGAGGATCCCCACCGGGTGGCCGTCGACGTGGGCGAAGGCGCAGACAAGGGTCTTGCCGTACTTCTCCTTGAACTCGCGCAGCTCGCCGGCGTCGACCACGCGGCGCAGGACCTCGCGCACGTCCCAGGGGGCACGGGAGCCGATCGGGACGGCGTCGAGGATCTCGTCCGGCTCCCCGAGCGGTGGCCGCGGCTCGATCCGCGCCCACGGCGGCGCCGGCGCGGGCGGCAGCGTGGCGACGATCTCGCGCAGGATCCGCAGCGCCTCGGCGTCGTCGGCGGCGAGGTGGTCGGCGACGCCGGACTTGCGGGCGTGGACGTCGCCGCCGCCGAGCTCCTCCGCCGTCACCTCCTCCCCGGTCGCCGCCTTCACCAGCGGCGGGCCGCCGAGGAAGATCGTCCCCTGGTGGCGGACGATCACGGTCTCCTCGCTCATCGCCGGCACGTAGGCGCCGCCCGCCGTGCAGGAGCCCATCACCGCCGCCAGTTGCGGGATCTCCCGCGCCGACATCGTCGCCTGGTTGAAGAAGATGCGGCCGAAGTGCTCGCGGTCGGGGAAGACCTCGTCCTGCAGCGGCAGGAAGGCGCCGCCGGAGTCGACCAGGTAGATGCAGGGGAGCCGGTTCTGCAGCGCCACCTCCTGGGCGCGCAGGTGCTTCTTCACCGTCACCGGGTAGTAGGTGCCGCCTTTGACGGTGGCGTCGTTGGCGACGATCACGCAGCGGCGGCCGTTGACGACGCCGACCCCGGTGACGATCCCGGCTCCCGGCGCCGCGTCGTCGTACATCCCGTGCGCGGCCAGCGGCGAGAGCTCGAGGAACTCGGTGCCCTCGTCGCAGAGGCCGGCGACGCGCTCGCGGGCGGTCATCTTGCCGCGGCCGCGGTGGCGCTCGACCGCCTTCTCGCCGCCGCCGCCGCGGACCCGCTCCAGCTCCGCGTTCAGCTCGGCGATCAGCTCCAGGTGCTGCTCGCGGGATCCCTCGGCCGTTCCCTTGGTCACGCTCATCGCGGCGGGTTCTCCTTGAAGGGGTCGCGCTCGGCGTGCCACTCGACCGGGCCGGCGACGAGGGTGTGGGAGGCGAGCGGCCGCCCCAGGACATCCTGAGCCGCGCGCGCCGCGTCGAGCAGCTTGCCGAGGTCGACGCCGGTCTCGATCCCCATCTCGTGCAGCATCGAGACCAGGTCCTCGCTGGCGACGTTGCCGGTGGCGCCGGGCGGGACCGGGCAGCCGCCGAGCTGGCCGAAGCTCGACTCGAATGAGTCGACCCCGGTCTCGAGCGCCGCCAGCACGTTGGCGAGCGCCTGGCCGCGGGTGTCGTGGAAGTGGGCGGTCAGCTCGGCCCCGACGATCTCCTCGTGGGCGCGGCGGAAGAACTCGCCGACCTGGACCGGGTTCGCCATCCCGGTGGTGTCGCCGAAGCCGATCTCGACCGCGCCGGCGGCGGAGAGGCGTTTGGCGATCTCGAAGACCCGCTCGAACGGGACGTAGCCCTCATACGGACAGCCGAAGCTGGTGCTGATCACGGCCTCGCAGCGCAGCGCCTCCTCGGTCGCCCGCGCCAGCACGTGTTCCAGTCCCGAGAGCGACTCCTCGACCGAGCGGTTGACGTTGTGGCGGTTGTGGGTCTCCGAGGCGGAGAGGAAGACGTTGACCTCGTCGATCTTCTCCCGCACCTCCAGCGCCGCTTCGAGGCCGCGCATGTTGGGGACGAGGACCGAGACCGAGACGTCATCAGGGATTCGAGCCCGTTCCAGCACCTCGCGCCCGTCGGCCAGCTGCGGGACGACGTCGGCGCGGACGAAGCTCGTCACCTCCAGCCGCCGCAAACCGGTCCGGGCGAGCATCTCGACCAACCGCACCTTGTCCGCGGTGGCGATCGTCTCCGGCTCGTTCTGGAAGCCGTCGCGCGGGCCGACCTCGCGGATGCGGACGGCTTTCGGGATCACGGCTCCAGGCCTCCCTTACGCCCCGAGGGCGCGGGCGATCACCATCTGCTGGACCTCGTCGGTGCCCTCGCCGATCGTGAGGATCTTGGCGTCGCGGTAGAAGCGGCAGACCGGGTACTCCTCGATGTAGCCGTAGCCACCGTGGATCTGCACCGCCTCCTCGCAACAGCGGACGGCGAGGCGGCCGCTCTTCAGCTTCGCCTGGGCGGCGGTGAGGGAGAAGTTTTCGCCCCGGTCCTTCATCCGCGCGGCTTTGTAGACGAGCAGCCGGGTCGCCTCGATCTCGGTCGCCATATCGGCGAGCTTGGCCTGGATCGACTGGAAGCGGGAGATCGACTGGCCGAATGCCTGGCGCTCCTTGGCGTAGGCGAGCGCCTCGTCGAGGGCGCCCTGGGCGAGGCCGACGCCCATCGCGGCGACGCCGATGCGGCCGATGTCGAGCACCTGCAGGAACTGGCGGAAGCCCATCCCGCGCGGTCCGAGCAGGTTCTCCTCCGGCACCCGACAGTCGGTGAAGGTGAGCGGGCGGGTGTCGGAGGCGTTCCAGCCCATCTTCCGGTACGGCTCGCCCTGCTCGTAGCCGGGGGTGCCGTTGGCGACGATCAGGTTGGAGATCTCGTCCTCGCCGGTGCGGGCGGTGATGCAGACGACGCCGGAGATCTCGGTGCCGGCGTTGGTGATGAACTGCTTGGCGCCGTCGATCACCCATTCGCCGCCGTCGAGCCGCGCCTTGGTGCGGACGTTGCCGGCGTCCGAGCCGGCCTCGGGCTCGGTCAGGCCGAAGGCGCCGAGGACCTCGCCAGCCGTCAACCGCGGCAGCCACTCTTCTTTCTGGGCCTCGGAGCCAAAGAGGTAGATCGGCTGGGTCCCGAGCGAGGTGTGGGCGCAGAGGGTGATCGCCACCGATGAATCGACCCGGGTCAGCTCCTCGACCGCAAGCGCGTAGGCGAGCGAGTCGCCGCCCCCGCCCCCGTACTCCTGCGGAAAGGGGATCCCCATCAGGTTGAGATCGGCGAGCTTGCGCACGATCTCGTAGGGGAACCGCTTCTCGCGGTCGAGCTCCTCCGCGACGGGGGCCACCTCCTGGGTGGCGAAGTCACGAACCGTGCGCTGGATCAGGCGATGCTCGTCGCCGAGATTGAAGTCCATCCGCGCAGAATACCGAATCAACGTTCGGTATTCGATACCCTCGCCGGAATGCCGGTTCCCTCCCCTCCCACGCGCCCGGCCCTGCGCGCCCGCTATGAGGCCCGCCGCCGCCAAGTCGTCGCCACCGCCGCCGAGCTCTTCGCCGAGCGCGGCTACGACTCCACCTCGATGAGCGAGCTGACCGAGGCGACCGGGCTTGCCGCGGGTGGCCTCTACCACTACATCGAAGGCAAGGACGACCTCCTGATCGCGATCTGCGACGAGCTGCTGGAACCGCTGCTGGCCCAGGCCCGCGAGATCCTCACCGCCGAAGCGCCGGCCGTACAGCAGCTGCGCGACCTGGTCGAGGCCTGGGTCGACCACGTGGTCGAGCACCGCCACCACATGCTCGTTTTCACCCAGGAGCGGCAGGCGATCGAGCGCGAGCCCCGCTGGCGCCGCGTCCGCTCCCAGCGCCAGGCCTTCGAGAAGATCCTCGACGAGGTCCTCGCCCGCGGTGAGGCCGACGGCTCGATGACCTTCGCCGACCGCCGCCTCTCCCTCCTCGCCCTGCTGGGGATGGTCAACTACACGCCGCAGTGGGTGCGGCCGGGCGGCCGCCTCTCGTCAGCCGAGATCGCCGAGGGTTACTGCGCGATGGTGCTCACGACCCGGCCTTGATGAGCGCCCTCTACACGATTACCAAGACAAAATTGTGTGTACTTGACTGCAATTGATCGTGTGCATAAGTTCGGCGCATGACCCCCGAGCCGCGGGATGAAGCTAAGGAGCCGAAACCGAAGCCTTACAAGGCGACCTCGTTCAGAGAGGGGGCCGAGGCGATGAAAGCGTGGAAGCCGGAGCGGTTGGAGGACGGGTGGGAGCTTGTCGGGGAGTGTCCTGTCTGCCATCACCCGGCTACGAAGTTCATCGCCGACGATGTGATCGTGCTGGAGGAGGCGACCGCCGCCGCGCCGGCCACGACGGAGAGCTACGTGGTTCGCTGCAACTGCGACATGCCGCATCCGGGGGGACCTGCGGAGGCGAGGGGGTGCGGCGCCTATTGGGGCGCGAAGATCGAAGTCGCAAAGGGCAAGGAGCCGCAGGTCCTCGGCCCTGCTCCGGTCGGCGAGCGAGAGGCGAAGTGGGAAAAACGGGCGGAAGAGCTCGAGTTCGAAACCCTCACCAAGGTCCGTGGCGCGGCAGAAAAATGGGCCGCGACCCTGGCTGCCCTGCTGGCTCTCGTCGCCACTGTTCTAGTCATCAAGGGGCCCGACGAACTCGCCGAGCTGCCCGACCACGTCCAGCGACTGACCGCCGCTCTGCTGACGGTGGCCTTCGCGCTCGCGGTCATCGCGACGGTCTTGGTCGCACTCGCGGCACAGGGGACTCCGAAGAACCTGGAACGGCCGAGCGGCTCCGCTCTACGCAGATCAGAGCGAGAGTCCGCGGAAGCGGCCAAGGGTCAGCTCCGTTGGTCCCGGGTCCTCACCGTGGTGGCGGTAATCGTGCTGGCGGGGGCGGTGGCGGCAACCTGGGCGGGGCCGGGACCGGAATCGGGGGCGACCGGTGCCACCGTGCTGTTCACCCCGGCGACCGGCAAGCCGATCTGCGGCTCCCTCGTCAACGGCCAGAACGGGCTCAGGGTGGAAGCAGGTGACAAGCCCACCGCTCTCCCCAATGGGCCGTACGACAACGTGATACCGGTCGACAGTTGCCCGGCGAAGGCTCGGGCCGGCGCCGAGCGGTAGGTCAGGCCTGAAAGCCGGCGCCGGAGGCGACCAGCACGGCGATGACCACGGCGATCAGGAGGGTGAGCACGGCGGTCTTGACCGGAGCGGGTGGGGCGGAACGGATCATGTATCGAAGGTACGCCGCCAGAGGCGATCTACCTGTGCGAACGAGCACAGCTTGACGTTTGTCACATTGAGCGCCTCGCGGATCGACGGATCGCAAAGGGTTCGCAGCTCGACTTGGCGCTCGGCGTCGTAGGAGGAGGTCGGGACTGGGCCAGCGGCAGGATGGCAGCCGATCTCGGTCCAGCCGGGCGGTAGCTCGCGGATCAGCTCGGCCAGCCGCTCGGGGGCGATGCCCTCGGGAAAGGCTTCGCCCTTGCCGCCCTGGCCGTAGAAGCCCCCCTCGTAGCGGATCGCCCGATTGCGCAGGGGGACGCCGACCTCGGCGGCCAGCGCCTCGACAACGCCCGCGACCGGCTCGGATTCGTGCACGTGCTGGTGCGAGTCGAGGTGGGTGGGGTCGCGGCCGAGCAGGGCGCGGAAGCGCTCGAGATGAGCCCGGCACTCGGCCTCGACCGCCTTCGGGTCGTCGAAGTCGCAGTGCGAGTAGGCGAGGGTCCAGTCGCCGTCTTCGTAGTTCCACTCGCCGAGGTCGATGTGGAGCCCGATCGCGAGCGCGGGATGTGCGGGCGCGGCCTCCGCCGCGGCCGGCGCAGCGCCCTGGCGGACCATCAGGCTGGCGCTGGTGACCACCCCCTCGGCGTGCGCCCGGAAGATGCCTTCGTTGACGGCAGCGGAGAGGCCGAGGTCGTCGGCGTTGACGACGAGGAAGCGCTCCTCGCTCAAAGCTCCAGCCCCTCCGCCAGCGCGACGGCCTCGCCGAGCCAGTCGTGCCGCTGCCCCTCGGGCGGCTCCCACGCCGGGGGCGCCCACCCGAGCCACTGGATCGCAGCCTGGAGCCGGGCGAGGTCGAGGTCGCGCCTGCTGAAGCTCGGGACGCCGGACTCGGCGGCGTAGGCCGCGGCGATCGCCTCCCGGTCTCCCTCCGGCCAGCCGCTGACCAAGGCCGCGAGGTCGCTGAGGCCGGTGCCAACCGCCGTCAGCTCCCAGTCGACCGGGGCGACACGGGTATCCGGCTTTCGCCCCACTGAAGTGTGTTCGAAGTCGGAAGCGACGAGCACGTTCGAAGCGTAGAACTCGCCGTGGACCACGGTCCGGGGCATGGCGAGCAGCGCCTCGACCACCCGCTCGTGGCGGGCGGCCAGCCATTCGATCCTTTTCGGGTCAGCGGCGAACTCGCGTGCCCGCTCGGTCCAGCGGCGGTAGAAGGCGGCGTCGTGGTCGAGCAGCCGTGCCTCGCGGCGGTGCCGCTCCCACTCCGGCGCCATGGCGACGTGGAAGCGCGCCAGCCACCGCGCCGCCTCCTCCCACAGCTCCCTCTCCCCCACCTGGAACAGCTCCCGGCCCTCGACCCACTCGACGAAGAGCCAGCAGCGGCCGGCCTCCAGCACCGAGCCGAAGAACTCGGGCGGCCCGGCGGGCGCCTGTGGCAGCAGCGCGCGGTAGACCTCGGGCTCGCGCTCGGGGTCGTGGAGGAAGCGCGGCTTGGCGAGCTGGGCGCCGGGCTCGAGCCGGTCCCACTCGAGCTGCTTGAAGCCCGCTCGAACCTCTCCTCTCTCCGTCACCTCGAACCGCAGCTCCTCGATCGGGAAGCTGGTCCGGTAGGACGAGGGGCGGCGCTCGACCGCGCCAGCTAGCTCCAGCCCGGCTCCGACCAGCGCCCGCTCCAGCCCAGTCCGCAGCTCGGCGTCGCTCGGCGCGCTCATCTTCAGGTCAGCTCGAGGACGGCGGCACGGGCGGCCTCGATTACGCGCTCGACGTCGCCGTCGCCGAGCTCGGCGAAGAGCGGCAGCCGCACCAGCCGCCCGGCCATCGTTTCGGTGTGGTCGAGCGGTCCCTCGACGCGGCCGAAGCGCTGGCCAGCGGGCGAGCTATGGAGCGGGACGAAGTGGAAGACGGTGGCGATCCCCTGCTCGCGCAGGCGCCCGATGAAGGCGGAACGGGTCTCCTCGCTCGGCAGCACCAGGTAGTAGACGTGGCCGTTGTGGAGGCTGCCGGGCGGGGTCGCCGGCCGCTGCGCTCGCCCTTCCCGCTCCAAATCCTCGAAAGCGGCGTGGTAGCGGTCCCAGATCGCCCGCCGCCGCGCCGTCACTTCCTCAGCCGCCTCCAGCTGGGCGAGGAGAAAGGCGGCGGTGAGGTCGCTGGCGCCGAAGGAGGAGCCGACGTCCACCCAGGTGTACCGGTCGACCTCGCCGCGGAGGAACTGCGAGCGGTTGGTGCCCTTGTCCCAGACCACCTGCGCGCGCTCGGCCAGTGCCGGGTCGTTGACCAGCAGCACCCCGCCCTCGCCGCAGGTGACGTTCTTGGTCTCGTGGAAGCTGATCGCGCCGAGGTCGCCGATCGCCCCCAGTGCCCGCCCGTCCTGCTCGGCGAGCAGGCAGTGGGCGGCATCCTCGACCAGGGTCAGCTCATGCGCGGCGGCGATCTCCCCCAGCCGCCCCATCTCGCAGGCGACGCCACCGTAGTGGACGGCGACTATCGCCTTCGTCCGCTCCCCGACCGCCGCGGCGATCCGCTCAGGGTCGACGTTCAGCGTCGCCGGATCGATCTCGACGAAGACCGGCGTCGCCCCCTGTCGCACCACCGCCGTCGCCATCGTCGGATACCCGAACGACGGCATCACCGCCTCGTCCCCCGGCCCCAGCTCCGCCAGCATCATCGCGGCCTCCAGCGCCCCCGTCGCCGAGTGCGAGATCAGCGCCAGCGGCGAACCGGTCTGCCCCCGCAGCCACTCCTGGCAGCGCCGCGTGAACTCGCCGCCGCCGGCGAGGTGGCGCGCGGCGATCGCCTGCTCGAGGTACTCCAGCTCGCGACCGGAGACGAAGGGACGGTTGAAGGGGATCGGGGCGCCAGAGAGGGGCTTCACCAGGGCAGGCCTCCACCCTTGCGGAGGGTCGTAGCTTCCAGCTCTGCGAAGGCGTTGGCGTCATCCGGGACGCGGACCAGAAACCGCTCGAGGGGCAGGCTGAGGGCGACGTCGGCGCGCTCCAGCTCGAGGATCCTGGGGATGAACATGCTGGTGTGGACGAAGACGAGGCGACTGAACGTCTCCTTCAGGAAGGGCAGCAGATAGTTGGCGAACGACTCGCCGAACAACACGCAGGTGAGTCCGTCTCCTTCTCGCTCGAAGCACATCACCCGGCCGTGGTTCTTCACCTCGTTGTCGAAGCAGAGGCGTCCCCTCGGGTGGGAGATGCCAACCCTGATGGTGGGTCCCCGCATCGGCTCCGGGCGGACCTTGCTGCCGAGGTCGCCCTCGATCTCGGCATCCACCCACTCCAAGTCATCCTCCCCCAGAGCCTCGAGCTCGACCCCCTGCCGGGCGAGGTCGGCGCAGAAGGCACGGTAGGCAAGATAGGCGCCGCGGAAGTTCCAGTGGGTATCGGTCCGGGAGTAGACGTCGAAGTCGGCCTTCGCCTGCAACAGGGGCTCGAGGGCGTACCCGACCGGCGCACCGACGCTGGCGGCGACGTCGAGGAATTCGTGCACCGGGCGCCGCGCCACCGGGGAGATGGGATCGGGGAGGAACTCGGGGTACACCGACTCCTTGTCGGGCGCGACCAGGCAGGACCACCGTGCTCCCAGCCGCCTGCTCTCATCCCGCCGCTTCAGCAGCACCGATCGCCAGCCCAACAGCTGCTCGTCGCTCAACCTCACGCGGCCCGTCTGCTGGCCGAGGATGTCGTTGGTGTCGCGGCGCAGGTAGAGCCATCCCTCCTTGCCGACAAAGACCTTTTCCGCCTCGCGGTCGATCGTGACCAAGGACCATCTCCCCGGTTCCTCGACGGGGCTCGTGGCGCTGTCCTCGGCCAGGATCTGGCATCTGAGAACCGCAAATTCAACTGCTTCCCCCTCGTCGAAATCGACCAGGACTCGCAGGTCCCCGGCACCTCTGCCCGCAGGGCGCACGGTTCCCCTGAAGCCCGCAGAAGAGGACCCCGGCACACCTGGGAACGCCTCGGCGATGTCGTCTCGCCGCTGGTCGATCGGGACCTCCCCCACGTGAACCCCGGTCTCGTCGATCAGCTCGATCTTGACCGGCAGGGAGCAGTTGCCGATGACCCAGCCCTGGATCGTCAGCAGGCCGCCGTCGACGATGCCACGGATCTGACCGCGTCCGCGATCTCCGAAGCCCGGGTTGTGCTCGACCTCTACCTGATCGATGGTGGGACCGGCCAAGCTGGCGATGATAGTTCGGGGGTGCTCAGGGAATGACTTCCAGCGGCATCCGCACGAGGTCTCGCTCCGGCGTGATCCGGCAGTCTCGGTACCGCATCTGGGTGTAGTAGAGGAAGACGTGCCGGCCGCTGGTCTCGAACGTGCGCGAGCCGCTGTCCGGGTCGATGAGCGAGGGGTAGGCGATGGGGGAGCGCTGGCCGCAGCGGAAGCTCTGCTTGGTCGGCACGCCGAGCACCAGCTTGCGCATGCTCCAGTGGACCAGGTCGGGTGAGGTCGAGAAGTAGACCCCCGGCTTCTTCGGCCCCAGGCTGAGCTTGCCGGGCGGGGCGAGCCCGACCAACAGGTATTCGCCGAGGAAGGTGTTGTAGGTGAGGCTTTCCCCCATCTCGGCGATCAGGCCCTTACCCACCGGCCGGCAGGGGATCCGCGGACGCGGCCGGGAGCGGTAGGGGTTGGAGAACCTGCCGCCGAAGCCCTCTCCGTCCCAGGCGCGCCAGCTGCCGGCGCGACCGATGCGCGTCGTGCGGAGGAGACAGGTGCCCCGCCTGCCCGCCCCGTCCCTGATCCTCGCCAGCGCGTAGTGGGCGCCGTCGGGCCCGGTGACGACGTTGCTCGGAGCGAAGACCCCCCTGGGACCGACGTCGGGCCGATAGCGATAGGGAGCTGCGGAGACGAGGCGACGGGCCCCGCGGACCACACGGTAGGTGCGACCACCGTCGGTGGAGCGGGCGAGGGTGATCGCGTTGTACCAGCAGCGCATGTAGGTCTCGCTCGGACAGCGGCCGGGATGGCGGTTCCCCTGGTACTCGTCGTGAACCAGGGCCCAGATCTCCCTGCCGTCGACGGTGTAGAGCGATGCGATCCACTCGCGGTCCCGGAAGCGGCCGGGACGAGCGCTGAGGCGCGAGCTCATCACCGGATCGCATTCGACGTGGAGCTCGTCCAGCGAAGGACCGACCATGCGAAAGCTGCGGAAGTGCGAGAGCAGCAGTTGGGTGCGGCCGCTCTCGTCGCGGAACGCGCGCGTCGGCAGGTCGGGGATCTGGCTCGGCTCGCAGGCGTCCTCGCTCCAGTCGAAGACCAGCTGCGGCGGAGCGACGGGACGCAGGCGCGGACCGGCGAGCGAGTCGGCGGGCGCCGGCGCACCGCTCACCGCCGCGGCGAGCGCGAGCGCCGCGAGGCAGACGGCGGCGAAGGCGGTTCTCACTCCCTCAGCTCAGCAGATCGAGCATTCGGGGCAGCACCTTGGCGGAGTCGAGGTACTCCTCGGCCAGCTCCCGCGCGGCCTTCGCATGCTTGGCCGGATCGGCCTCGATCGTCTCGACCGCCGCCGCCGCGTCGGCCGCGGTGACGAAGGCGTGCAGGCCCTCCCCGGTCGGCAGGCGACTGCTGAAGCCGGTCTCCTGGGCGACGACCGGGCGGCCACTCGCCAGGTAACAGGCGCTGCGATCGCTGAACCAGCCGCTGCGGGAATCGACGTAGCCGCTCTTGGCGACGCACAGCTCCCCCTTCGAGCCGCGGACGAACTCGGCGTAGGAAGAGGTGTCTCCCGCGACCCGGTAGGGGTCGACGAGGTCCCAGCCGTTGGCTTCCAACGCCTCGAGGTCGTCCTTCTCGTCGGGATGGATCCCCAAGGCGAGCAGGTAACGGGCGTCGGAGCGGCGGGGCAGGTCGATCAGCCGTCGCAGCGAGTGGGCGCGCTGCCCGTAGTGGATCCCCTCGTGCTCGACCGAGCCGTAGCTGCGCCAGTGGCCGACGCTGGTGTAGGCGTCCTCACGCGGCGGCGCCGCCGCCCTCGGCCAGTGACGGAGGGCCACCGGCGGCAGCGTCGGCAGCCAGTCGCGACCGCAGTCCGGCACCGCACAGTCGGCCTCACCCAGCCGCTGGCCGACGGTGAGGAAGTGGGTGTGGAGGTCGAACCCCATCTCGCTGCCGGTCTCCTGCCAGACCTGGTTGAAGCCGGGATCGAGGTCGAGGAAGGCCCGGACCGGGATCGAGCCCAGCAACCGCTCGTCCCGCAGCATCCCGGAGACGTTGACCAGCAGGTCTGCTTCGGCGGCGAAATCGAGCACCCGCTCGGAAGCGAGACCGTCGACGCTGCCCTCGGTTTCGTCCCAGAGCGCGGCGCCGCCCTCAAGCCACGCCAGACCGTGGAAGTAGGGGAGGATCCGGCTGTCGCCCTCGAGCCGTTGACGGGAGATCGGCTCGACGAGGAGGATCTCGTGGCCGAGCTCGCGCAGGCCGAGGACGTACTGGATGACCGCCCAGGTGGCACCCCCCTGGTGGGGATCGCCGGCGACCATGCCGGCGAAAAGGATCTTCAGGCCCTCGGGCACGCGTTCAGCCCCTTCCCACCAGGTCGAGGACGCGACCGAGGACGCGGTCGGAATCGAGGTGTCCTTCGGCGAACGCTCTCGCTGCCGCCGCGTGCTCCTCGTAGCCGTCGCGGACGCTTTCCGCCGCGGTGACCGCGGCCTCGAGATCGGCGAAGGCTTGCAGCCCCGGGAACCCGAGCCCGCCCAGGCCGGTCTCCTGCACCACCGCCGGCCGGCCGCAGGCCAGGTAGGCGGCGGTTCGGTCGCTGAACCATCCGGTCGCCGCTTCGACGTAGACCCCCTGGGCAACGGAGAACTCCGCCCCGGAGCCACGGACGTACTCGCGAAAGGCTTCCGGGGTTCCAGCGGCGGCACCCGGGTCGACGAGCTTCCACCCGTGCGAGCGCAACATCTCGAGATCGGCCGCGTCGCCGGGGTGGATGTCCAGCGCGAGCTCGAACTCGGCCCCTTCCACCAGTTCGGGCAGGGTGGCGAAGCGACGGAACTGATGGTGCTTGAGGCCCATCTCCCGCCCGTCGATCTCAAGGCCGCCATACGGACTGCGCCAGGTCGCCACGGTGGTGAAGGTCAAGGTCCCTTCCGGGGTGGGCGCCGGCGTCCACCGGTCGAGCAGGACGGGCGGCAGGGTCGGGGTCCACTCGATCCCGGAAACCGGAACCGGGCAGCCCGGCTTGCCGACGTTCTGCCCGACGGTGAGGTAGAGGTCGTGACCGTCGACGGTGAACTCGAGGCTCGGGTCGGCGTGCCAGGCCTGGGTGAAGCCGGGGTCGAGGTCGACGTACACGCGTCTGCGGGGCGCGTCGAGCAGCGAGCCAGCCCCCAGGTGGCCGCTGACGTTGAAGAGGAGATCGGCTTCCGCCGCCACCGCCAGCAGCTCCCGTTCGTCCTGGCCGTAGAGCGCGCGGCCCTCCGCGTCGAGCAGCGAAGCTCGTCCCTCCAGGCCAGATCTGCCAACGACCTCTTCGAAGTAGCACCGGGCCGCAGTATCTTCTCCGGAGAGTCGCTCCACGAGGTGCACTTGCCAACCGAGGCGCTGAAGTCCCAGCACCCAGGAGAGCCTCACCCAGGCCTCGCCGCCGCTGCCCGGCTTGTTCGCCAGCGCCCCGGCGATGAGGGCAAGGGCCATCGCTCTAGGAGGGCAGCGGCCGCCGCCGGGCGCCGGGGACTCGCGTCAGGAGGCGGGGGCTGTAGCGGGCCAGCGTCATCGTCTCGCGCAGGGCCTTGCCGGGCATCCCGTCCCGCCGCGATTTGCCGATCTGGGCCACCAGCAGCTCTCCGTAGTACCGCTTCCAGAACTTGCGGGCGTCCTTGTAAGCCGATCTCAGCTCTCGATCGTCGCGGGTATGGCGCCGCTGCCTGCGCACCGCCGCGAGGCTCTGCGCCAGCATCCGCCCCGCGTCGCCGCTGGAGTTCTCGCCGTGGGTGCGATGTTCGGCCACCAGCTCGCCGTGGCTCCAGAACGGGAACTGGCGGGCGATCTCCAGGTTGAGGCCGAAGTCCGCGGCCGCGTCCAGATCCGGGTCGAAGCCCTTCACGTGCTCGAAGACGGCTCGCCGGTAGACCGAGCGGGCGGGGAACCCGGCCCAGTTCTCGGTCATCAGGCGCGCGTAGTGGTCGCGCTGCACGACGGGCTGCTCGAAGGTCTCGATCGGGGTCCCGTCCTGGGCGATGCGGCGGAACCTGCCGGCGACCGCCGCCGCCTCGGGGTGCTCCCGCAGCAGCTTCACCGCGGTCTCGATCGCGGTCGACGTCAACCGGTCGTCGGAGTCGAGGAAGACGAGGAAGTCGCCGCTGGTGCTGCGGATGCCGAGGTTCCGCGCCCCGGCCATTCCGAGGTTCTCGCAGCGCAGGCAGCGCACCCCCGGGTAGCGGGCGGCGATCGCCGAGGCGTTGTCGGGCGAGGAGTCGTCGACGACGAGGACCTCGAGATGAGGATAGGTCTGGGAGAGCACGCTCTCGATCGCCTCGCCGAGGTAGTGCGACTGCCCGAAGCAGGGGATCACGACCGAGACCAGCTCGGCGAACTCGCTGCTGTGATCGCGCCGCCAGGCATGCCGGCCGCGGATGGCTCCGAACCGGACCCTTTCCTGGCCCTTCAGCACCGCCGACAGCTCGATTTCGAACTCCGGCGGCGTCCCGACCAGGTTGATCGTGGTGCGAAAGCCGGCGCGGCCGGCGTCGGGATAAGCGGAGAACGCCTTTGCGAGATCGGGCCGCTCGGCCCGAACGGCGGCGCGCCAGAAAACCTTGCCGTCGACCGAGAACTCGACCCCGAGCACTCGGCTCCCCTCGCCGAGCGCCCAACCGAGCACGTCCACCGCGGCGGCGTCCAGCACCGCCCCCGGCTTCGGCTCGTCGATGAAGGCGCCGTGCAGTTGCGCCGGCGGGGAAACTGAGACGTCGATGAATTCGACCAGAGCACCCATTGCCCGAATCCTCTCTCAGCCGCCGGACCCGTCTTCGAAGCGCAGGGTCGCGAACCGCACCCGGCGTCCCGTGGACAGCGCGGCGGACACGTCCACTTCGACGTCGGCGGGCAGCCGTTGGACGTTGATCGTGGTGCGAAAGCCGGGATTGTCGACCTCTAGATCCGGGAAGCCACGCTCGATGTCGGGACGCGCGACGTCGAGTGGCGCCCGCCACAGCCGCTCCTCCCCGACCGAGAACTCGACCGCCTCGACCCGCTCGTCGCGCCCGAGAGCCCAGCCGATCGTCGTCACCGCGTGAGCCGGAAACGACGCGCCTGCCGCAGGTGCCTCGAGGCTGGCACCGGCCAGCTCCTCGGGCATCCGCTCGGCGCGAGCGATCTCCACCCGTCGCGTCGGCCGCAGCGCGACGCCGTCGCCGTCGGAGTGCAACGGCAGCTCGAAGACAGTCGTCCCCTCGTCGTCCCAGACCTTGGCGCCCTCGCGCTCGAGGTAGGCGCGGAACCCGTGCCTCTCGCCCAACCACTCACTGGCGCCGCTGGGCACGACGACGAAGCAGCCCCCCTCCCCCGCGGCCTCCGTCTTGCCGAGGTAGTCCGGCCGTGCCGGCGCCAGGTGGGCCGCAGCGCGACGAATCGCTTCCAGCTCGGTCACCTCGCGCCCGTCGCGGCGAGGCAGGTTCCGAGCGTGGCGGCCGTTGAAGTAGGGCTTCAGCTCACGCCGCGGGTCGACCAGGACGACGCAGGCCCTGAACGGGACCCCCAGCCGCTCAACCGCCTGTTGCGCCGCCCGGAACTGCATGCAGCGCTCGATCTGCTCGGCCTGCCCGGGCATCTCCGGCAGCAGTTGCTCGTAGAAGCGCAGGTCCTCCTCGATCTGGCTGATGCGGTCTAGCGAGGAGAACATCCCGCCTTCGTGGACCCTGTATGCGGCCAATGGCTCGGGGATGTAACCGATCGGCCCCCGCTGGGCGCAGCGGATGTGGATCAGCCAGTCGATCCAGGCCGAATCGAAGGCCCATTCGGGGAGGACCGCGAGGATCTCGCGGCGGAACATCATCGCCGGCGAGGGAATGAAGCACTCGGTGAGAATGTCCTCGAGGCCGAATTGGGGATCGGCCAGGGCAGGCGTCGTCAGGCCAGAGGGAATCCCGGTGCCGTTGATCAAGCTGGCGTCGTGAAAGCAGCTGGCGCACTCCTCGTACGCTTCCAAGTACTCAACTTGACGACGCAGCTTCGACGGCGAGGTCCAGTAGTCGTCGCCGTCGAGGTAGGCGACGAAGCGACCGCGCGTCGTCTCCAGCACTCGGCGCAGGATCTCCCCGTGGCCGAGGTTCTCGGCCGGCAGCACCGCCCGGACCCGGCCGGGGAAGCGCTCGGCGTAGCGTTCGACGATCCCCCGCGTCCCGTCGTTCGAGCGATCCTCGCCGATCACGATCTCGTACTCGAAGGGAGCCTCCTGGATGAGGACGCTCTCGATCGCATGCGAGACGAAGGGGGCGTGCTCGTAGGTGCGCATGGCGACGCTGACCAGAGGATCCCCGCTGCCGCTCACGACTCCAGACCTCCGTCCAGGTGCTCGAAGCGGGCGCCCGGCATCCCGACTCCGCGGCGGCGGTAACGGAGGAAGGCTCCAGGGTCCCAGCGGGCGAGGGTCCGCAGGCCGCGCAGAACCGCGTTCCATTCCCGCCGCCGCCAGGCGTTGGCGACGCGCTCGACCAGCGCCTCTCCCTGCTTGGCGCGGGTGTTGCGAATCCCGAGCCGCCGCGCCGCCCGCTCCGCGCGGTCGCGCAGCCGCCGCCTCTGTCCGTTCAGGACCTGGATTTGAGAGCTCAGCACGAGCCCGGCGTTGCGGGTGGTGTTGGATCCGTGGCGGCGATACTCAGTCACCACCTCCTCGTGGCAGACGACGGGAAAATCGCGGGCCAGCTTCAGGTAAAGCTCGTAATCGTCGGCGGCGACGAGCCGCTCGTTGAAGGCCCCGACCGCCTCCAGCGCCGGGCGCCGGTAGACGAGCGAGGAGCCCGACCAGATGAAGCATTCCTCCAGCAGCTTCAGGTAGTGGTCGCGGGTGACGAACGGCTGCCTTGCTTCCCGTACGACCCTCCCGTCGCGGCCGATGTCACGCGGCATGCCGGCCGCAAAGGCGGCCTCGGGATGCGCCGACAGCTCCCGCACCCCCGCCTCCAGCGCCTGCGGCAAGAGGCGATCGTCGGCGTCGAGGAAGACGACGTACTCGCCCGCGGACTCGGCGAGGCCGCGGTTGCGAGCGGCGGCAACACCGCTGTTCGACTGCCGCACGACCCGCACGCCCGGATAACGGGCCGCGACCTCGTAGCTGTTGTCCTCGGAGCCGTCGTCCACCACCACCAGCTCGAGGCTGGGATAGCGCTGCGAGAGCACGCTCTCGATCGCTTCGCCGAGGTAGTGCGCCTGGTTCCAGCAGGGGATCACCACCGACACCAACGCCTTCTCGCCCTCCCGCTCGCGCCGCACCCTGACGGTGCCGACCTCAGCCCGGCGACCACCGGCAAGCACCGCTCGCACTCCCAGCTCGAGCTCCTCGCCCACCTCGAGGGCGGCGACGTTGAGTTCACTCCTGAAGCCGGCTGCGGCCGCGAACGGCCCGTCGAACATCCGCGCCACACCCGGGCGCTCAAGGCCGAGCTCGGCTCCTCGCACCCGTCGCCCCTCATGGGTCAGCTCGACGGCGCCGACGGAGCCCTGGTCGGGAACGATCCACCCCGCGATTCGCAGATCCGCGGGGTCGGCGACCGTGCCCTCCTGGGGGTGGTCGATGCGCCACTCGCGCACCCCCGGGGCGCTCGGCCGCTGATCGACGGCGGTGACTGCGAGGGGAGCCCTCAACGATTGCCGAACATGCGCGCGAGCAGGCCACGACGTTGGATCTCGAGCGCGATCGTCGCGATCGCGGCAGGCTCCCCGCCCGCCAGCACCGCCCGTACCGAGAGCTCGTGCCTTCCCTCGCCGCTTCCCTGGACCATCAGGCGGAAACCCGCCCGCTCGGCGCCGGGAACACCCGGAAACCCCTTGGCTATGCCTGGACGCTCGATCTGCACGGGAGCGGTCGCGACGACCTCGCCGCCGGCGAGCACCTCGACCGAAGCCACCGGCTCGTCTTTGCCCAGCGCCCAGCCGACGACTTTCAGCGTGTTCGAGTCGAGCTCCTCGCCCGCCGCGGGCGAGTCGAGGTGCGCCTTCCGCAGCCCGCCCTCGGGCTCCACGGCGGCCACGTCGATCACGTTGATGCGCTCCTGCCGCGCCACCGCGGGATTGTACCCTGATACCGCGGATTTCCAGACCTTTCGTCGCTTCCGTGAGCGCCGCGGTTCGCGTGGCGCCGTTCCCTCGACGAAGAGGCTCTCGTCCTCGCGGTTGTCGAGCTCGACGATCTCCGGGACGCCGCTCTGGGTAACTCCGTAAGAGCACGCGCGCACCTTCGTGAAGCCGGCTTTCTCCAGCAGCTCGAGCGCGAAGTCGACGGTGAAGAGGGAGCGCGAGTACCCGTACCACAGCATCTGCACCACGAAGCGGCCGCCAAGGCTGGCGACCTCGTCCTCCCCCACCTTGAAGTAGGCCTCGTCGCCGCGCAGGTAGGCGTCGATCCCGCGCCGCAGGTCCGGGAGCGCCAGTCGCAGGGTGCCGCCCGGCTTCAGCACCCGCCGCAGCTCCTCCAGCACCGGCACCAGCTCGGGGTAGGAGAACTCCGGCAGGGCGTGGATGCTGACCGCGTAGTCGACGCTGTCGCTCTCCAGCGGCAGGCCCTCGCGAATGTCGGCGACGAGGTCGACGCCGTCTTCGTCCTTGACGTCGGAGTTGATCCAGCCGGGCGCGACGTGCTGGCCGCAGCCCCAGTTGAGCCTTCTCACCGTGCCACCTGCTCGAGCAGCCTCCCCAGCACCTTCTTCGCCTCGAAATGCTCGGCGGCGATCTCGCGAGCGGCCCGGGAATGACGCTCCCAGTCGGCGTGGACCGCTTCGATTCCCGCCCGGGCGCCGTCGAGGTCGTCGAAGGCGATCAGCCCCTCGCCGGTCGGGTACCGCTCGCTGAAGCCGGTGTCGAGGGCGACGACCGGCTTGCCGCTGGCCAGGTAGGCGATGCTGCGCTCGCTGAACCAGCCGCCGCGGGTCTCGACGTAGATCCCCTTCGCCACCATCAGCTCGGCTCCCGAGCCCTGGATGTAGTGGCGATAGCCAACAGGGTCAGCGGCCACTTCGGCGGGGTCGACGAGGTTCCATCCGTTCTCCCGCAGCGCCTCGATGTCACCGCTGTCGGCCAGGTCGATCTCGAGGGCCAGCTCCAGCTCCGGATCGACGAGAGAGGGAAGCTGGACGAGCTTGCGCAGCTCATGGGCGCGCAGCCCGAACCGCCGTCCCTCGTATTCGACGGGGTCGTAGGGACCGCGCCAGCTGCCAACGCTCGTGAAGCGGGTCCCGCCAGCGACGGCCGGCCATTCCTCGAGCGGAACCGGGTGTGGCGAGGAGATCCATTCCAATCCGCAGGTCGGGATGAGGCAATCGGGGTCGCCAATCTTCTCGCCGACGGTCACGAAGGCGTCGTGGCCGGCGAACGGATCGGCTAGGCCAAGCTCACGCCACATCTGCCCGAAGCCGGGATCGATGTCGAGGAAGACGTTGCGAGGCGAAGCGGCCAGCAACTCCTCGTCGTCGAGGAAGCCCATCACGTTCAGCAGCAGCTCCGACCCCCGCACCCGCTCGATCGCAGCCGGGCGGGAAAGGCCCACGGTCTCGCCCTCCCGCAGTAGGCAATACGAGTCCGCCAGCCCCGCCCCCTCCATCACGTCGAGCAGCCAGCCGGCGCAACGGTCCCGTGCCGCGTCGCTCGGGACGATCCCCGCCTCCAGCCGATCGAGGAAGAGGACGTCGTGGCCGAGCGCGCGAAAGCCGAGCAGGTAGTTGAGCAGCGCCCAGGCGTGGCCGCCGTACCCCGGCCGCTGGGCCAGCGCGCCTGCGACGACCACGCAACCCATGATGCAGCGCTCAGCTCTCCGGCGCCAGCGCCAGCGTCGGCTCGTAGCCGAACTCGGTCAGCACAGGATCGAGCACCTCGGCGCAGACCTCGATCAGCTCCGGGGAAAGGTCGTTCTTCCAGCGGCCGATCGAGGCGGAGACCTTGTCGGTAGTGCGGTGATCGTCGACCTTTGGCGAATCTTCCTCGGCCCGCGCCAGGGTCGCCGCCACGGCCTCGTCGCTCGCCTCCAATCCGAGGAATCCCCTGATCGCCGCCAGCGTCAGCGCCGGCTCCTCGATCAGATCCTCGTAGCGGACCAGGTGCGCTCCCTCGCCCCGTTCGCGCAGCCGTCGCAGCAGTCGCTTGGCGGAGTTGGCGACAGTGGTCTGAACGTATTCGGCGTCGTCGGCGGCGGCGGCTCGGCCGAATGCCTCCCAACCGCGCTTGCGGTTGAAGGCGATGATCGAGCAGAGCATGTCGCGGAAGTCGCGGACCAGGATCACCTCGCGCGCTCCTGGGTACATCTCGGTCAGCAGGTCGGGGGTGAGCTGGTAGGGCAGGTACTTCTCGACGAAGTACCGGGGGTTGTCGCCGGGGCCTGCGACCTGCCGGTAGAAGGCGTCTATCCGCGCCTGGCAGACCTGCGCCAGCGACTCCACCGCCTCGCTTCCGAGCCAGGCTTCCAGTGCCGGGTCGCCGCCGACCCCGAAGCGGAGGTCGGGGCGGTCGAACCACCAGGTCCTTTCCTCCAACGGCCCGGGCAGAATCTGTGCCAGGTAGCTCTGCGGCCTCGCCAGGGTCTGCAGGACGCTGGTCCAGTAGGTGCCGGCGCGGGCGTCGCGGGCCCAGGGGCTGAACGCCACCGCCTCGGGCAGGCAGCTGAGGAGCCAGACCAGCCAGGTCGAGCCGCTGCGGCCGATCGTGTTGACCATCAGCGGCTGGATCAGGTCGCCCCCGGCGGCCGGCAGTGGTGCCCGCTCCCCCGCCAGCTCCGCGATCGGGACGTGGAATCCCTCGCCGCGGGCGACGACCGAGAGCCGGAAGCCCTGCCGCAGGTCGAGGGCGCTGACCGATACGCGGAACCCGCATTCGCCCGCGTGCGGCACCGCAGGGAAGGCCGAGGCGATGTCCTGCCGCGCCTCCCCCGGCTCGGCCATGGCCACCACCCGGCCCTCCTGCAGGACCTCGATCTGCCCCACCGGCGCCTGCTCGGCAAGCGCCCAGCCGACCAGCTCGAAACCGTAGGAGCCGCTCTTGGCGTCCGGCTTCGGAGCGTCGAGCCGGCAGCCGAGGAGCCGCCCGCCTCCCGGGCGCTGCTCGACCTGACTTATCGCCACCAGGGACATCAGACCTCCATCCTCGCCGACACCCCGGTCACGAGGCCTCGTATCCGAACTCGCTCAGCAATGGCCCCAGCTCCTGCTCGCAGACTTCGGCGATCTCCTCGGGCAGGTCGTTGCGCCAACGGCCTATCGAGGCGGCCGGGTCGGAGCTGGTGCGGTGATGGTCCATCGACGCCGTCGCCTCCTCCGCCCGCCGCACCGTCTCGCTCACGAGCTCGGGGTCATGCGCGAGGTCGAGGTGGCGGAAGAGCCCTTCCAGGGCCGGCTCGGGGTCTAGCACCAGGTCCTCGTAGCGGACCAGGTAGGGATCGGTCCTGCTTCCGCGCAGTCGTTTTGCCAGCGAGAGCGCCGACTGCCGCATAGCGGTGCGCACGTATTCGGCGTCGTCGCCTCCCTCGGTCCGCCCGAAGGCATCCCAACCGCGCTTGCGGTTGAAGGCGATCACCGAGCAGAGCATGTCGCGGAAATCGCGGACCAGGATCACCTCTCGGGCTCTCGGGTACATCTCCGCCAACAGATCCGGGACGACCTGATGGGGCAGGTACTTCTCGACGAAATAGGCGGGTCGCGGCTCTCCGCCCAAGTGGCCGTAGAAGGCCTCGATCTGGCCGCGGCAGAGGTGCACCAGCGAATCGACTCCCTCGTTCCCCAGCCAATGCTGGACTTCCGGCTCGCCCAGTTCCTCACCGCCGCCGTCGAGCCACCAGCGGGGGGCGTCGAGGTCCGGGGGGTCGAACGGCGCGAGGTAGCTGGAGGGCTGCGCCAGGTCCTGGAGCACGTTGACCCAGTAGGTGGAGACGCGAGCGTCCTTGATGAACGGAGAGAAGGCGACCACCCCGGGGTGCGCGCTGAGCAGCGTCACCAGCAGGGTCGAGCCGCTGCGGCCGATCGTGTTGACCATCAGCGGTTGGATCTCGTCGCCGCTGGAGGGCTCGAGGGAACGTCGCCGTCCCCGCAGGCGGGCGAGCGGCAGCCGGGTTCCGTCTTCGAGCTTGGCCCGGAGGACGATCTCGAACTCCTCCGCCAGCTTCAGGGCACCGATCGTGATCCGGTAGCCGCTGCGCTCCGCTCCAGCCACGGCGGGGAAGCCGGAGGCGATGTCCGCCCGTTCGACCTCTAGCGGGGCGACCGCGATCGGGCGCTCTTCGTGCAGCACTTCGACGTGCTCGACCGGGATCCGCTTGCTCAGCACCCACCCCTCGATAGCCAGCCCGTAGGAGTCGCTCGTAAAGCCCTCGGTGGGGGTGTCGACGTTGCCGCCGAACACGTAGTCGCTTTCACCCGTGATCTCGGTCTCGTCGATGCTGACGAAGGTGGTGCCCTGGTCGACCGCCATCACGCCTCTCCCTCGGCAGGCGTCGCGAGCCGCTCGCCCCAGCGCTGGTCGAAGAGCCAGGCGTTGAAGCGGTTGCTCATGTCGGTGGCGGAGGGCACGTAGGAGCGGCCCTCGAGGTGGTACAGCTCCACCTCCGGCACGTACCAGGTCTCCAGCCCACGCTCCTGGATCCGCATGCAGAGCTCGACGTCCTCGTAGCCGCCCTTGACGTAGTCGGGCGAGAAGCCGCCGAGATCGTCGAACAGCTCCCGCTCGAGCAACAGGCAGGCGCCGCTCAGGGCCGGTGCCGCTCGCCGTTCGTTGGCCCCCGCGAAGCCGCGGTGCAGGCCCTTGAAGGCATGCGCCAACTCCCAGCCCCCGCTCGCGTGGTTGCGACGGAACTCGATGCCCGCGTGCTGGATCGATCCGTCGTCGAAGAGCAGCTTCGGAGCGATCGCCCCCGCCTGCGGCAGGGCCTCGCGCGCCTCGACCAGGTCCGGTAGCCAGCCCGCGCGGTCAGGCAGCACGTCGGAGTTGAGCAGCAGGAGCAGCCGCCCTCGCGCCAGCGACGCCCCCGCGTTGGTGGCGACGGCGAAGCCGCCGTTGCGGGAGAGGGTCGCGAAGCGGAACGGCACCCGGTAGAGCTGGTGCAGCTCCGCCACCCGCGGCAGCAGCTCGGCCGCTAGCTCGGGTGAGTCGAGGACGTAGATCAGCTCCGCCGCCAGCATCGTCGAGTCGTTGGCGAACTGGGCGAGCTGGTGCTCGATCAGGTCGACGCGCCGGTAGAGCGGCACGACGACCGAGACCTCGGCGGCATCGGGGACGGCGCCGAACTCCTCCACCTCTTCGACCTCGACCCGTGCCGCCAGCTCCTCCTGAAGGCGGACGACCCCGGGGGCGAGCTGCTCCATCAGCGGCGTGTCGACGCGACGCTCGCGGATCAGCTCGCCGAGGATCGTGTCGCGCACCGCGAGCGGGTCGACTGTGGCCGCCGGGGCGCTCGCCTCGATCGCGACGCCAGCTGAGTTTTCGAGCTCGAAGACCCAGCCTTCGGCCAGACGGCTCGGGTTCTCGACCGCGAAGAAGCAGACGAAGCCGGGCTTGGCGACCGGCCGTGGCGCCGAGCGGAAGAGCTCCTCCAGGTCTGGGCGGGGAACCTGAAACAGGCGCTCGAGGATCGGCGTCCTCGAGCCCTCCGGCGAGACCGCGTCGAGCCGGACGATCGGCGCCTGGTCGTCACGGGCCCAACCGCGGACGAAGAAGGTGTAGTCGTCGACCTTCGCGACGGCGCCGACGTGGAGGCCCTGGGTCTCGTCGGGATGCAACTCGGCTCGCGGATGCGGATCGCGCAACGCCTCGCGGAGGACGAGGAGGTTCTTGGCGAGGCCGAGTGGGTCGAGCGTGCGCTCGTGCTCGCCTGGGGTCGCGGCAAGGAAGCCGAGTACCTGCTCGCGCGCCTCGGCTTCGCGGCCAGCCAGCTTCTCCCTGATCGTCGTCCTCAGGTCTACCGCTGCGGCCAGCGCCAGCGCCGGACCGAAGACGATCTCCTCCCCCTGGCAGCGGACGCGCAGCTCTATCGTCTTGCCGGCGACCGGACGCTTGACCCAGGCGGTCAGCACCGTGACGGCGGCTTCCTCGCCCTCCTGGAGGGAGGTGGAGAGCCAACGTGCCTCGACCTCGGCAGACTCACCGGCGACCGTCAGATCGACCTCCGGCTCGGAAGTGGTCGCGAGGTCGGCAACGACGAGCATCACGTCGGTCGCGAGCCAGCTCAAAAGCGCTCGCGTCCCCTCGGGCTCACCGCTGCCGCTCGAGAACGGGCTGCCGACCAGCGGTTCCGTGCCGGTGCCGATCTCGGGCTTCACGACGCCACCCCGATCGCGACGCGCTTCTCCGCCAGCAGGCCTTCGTAGACCTGCTCGAGCTCCTCCACGTGGGTGCGCATCGGGTAGACGGGCTTGACCCCGGCGACGAGGTTGCGCCAGAGCTGCGAGGAGCCGGCAGCACCGGCGATCACCCGCGCCAGGTCGTCGGGGTCGCCGACGCGGAAGTGGAGGCCGTCGACGCCGTCGGTGACCTTCTCCGCCATGCCGCCGATGTTGCTGCAGATCACCGGGCGCCCGTGCATGAAGGCCTCCTGGATCACCAGCGGCGAGTTCTCCCACCAGCGCGAGGGCACCAGCACGTAATCGACGTTCTCCATCAGCGCTCCTAGCTGGTCGTGGTCGTAGCGACCGATCATCACCACCCGCTCGCCGCTCTCCTCGAGCAGGGCGGCGAATTCCTCCTGGAACTCCGGCGGCTGAATCTCGAGGTTGGCGCCGTGCAGATAGATGGTCGCGTCGACGTCCTCCTCGGCCAGTTTCTTCGCTGCCTGGAGGACGACGTTGACGCCCTTGTAATGGCTGAACTGGCCGAAGAAGCCGAAGCGGTTGCGCTTTTTCCGCCGCGGGTTGCCGGGTTGGTAGGAGAGCGGCAGGCGGCCGTACTCCTCGACCTTGATCTTCTCGCTCGGGAGTCCCCAGTCGACGTAGCGGTCGCGCAGCTGTTCGCTCGGGGCGATGAAGAGGTCGACGTGCTCCATGTGCGACTGGATCAGCTTCTTGCGCATGAAGAACTCCTGCGGCGCGATCTCCGGGAAGCACTCGTGGCAGCGCCGCGGCGACTCTTCCAGGCAGGGCTCTTCGTCGGTCGCCCGCAGCAACTGGCCGTGGCGGTGGCAAATCGGCAGGAACTCGTGCAGGGTGTAGACGATCGCCGCCTCGGGGAGCGTGTTGCGCGCCTCGCGAATCGCTTCCAGGCCGATGAAGAGGGTGTGCTGGAAGTGGACGACGTCGGGCCGCTGGGCCTCGAGGAAATCTCGGAAGTGGGTGGTGATCGTCGACTTCTCGCGGGTCGCGTTGAGCAGCCAGTCGAACTCGTTCAGCTCGGTGTAGAAGAAGTACTGCCCGGGATCGCGGTCGTCCACCCCGGTCAGGAGGGTCCCCTCGTGGTAGCGCGAGGAGGTCGAGAAGGGAGGGCCGGTGCGGGCGAGGAAGAGCGACTCCCAGCCGCTTTCGTCGCGCATCGCCTCGTGCAGCTCGAAGGCGTAGGCCTCGGCGCCGCCCGGCCGGATCACCGGGTGGTTGTGGGAGACGTAGAGGACCTTCTTCGGACTCACTTCCATGCAGCCTCCTTCGGCCGGAGCGACGTGGGATTGGAGATGCGGTGGCTGGTTCTCAACTCGTAGATGGTGCAGATGCGCTCGCGCAGGGCCAGGCAGCGGCACTCTTCAGCAAGATAAGCCGTCAGGGCGGGACGCCGTGTCAGCGTCCACAGCAGGGAGACGGGGACGAGCAGGTAGCGGACGCCGTTGCGGCTCAGCGTGCTCAGCTGCGAGACCGCGTGCCTGCCGGCGTCGGCACTGAGCGGCACGTGTTGGCCGGCGCCGTCGTGGGGGAAGTGCCAGGCGGGGCGATCGAGGTCGAGCAGCGAGTCGTCGCCTTCGCTCAGGACCAGGACCACCTCTTCCTCCGGCAGGAGACTGTCCAGCAACGCCCGCATCGCCGGCAGGCAGCGGCGCTGCTGCTCGGTCTGGGCGAGGTCGGGGACCACCCGAGGAGCCGCCGCTGGCAGCTCCAGCAGCCGGTAGATGCGGCAGACCTCCTCCGGCGCCTCGAGCTGCTCGTAGCGGCTGCGGAGGTGGCGCTCCAGCTCGGGGTAGTGCTCGAACCACCAGTAGTAGGTCGAGGGCAGGACCAGGTAGGCGCCGCCAGCGGCGCGGAGCCCCTCCAGGTGCTCGACCGCCCAGCTGCCGTCGATCGGGTGGTGGCCGGCGTACTGGCCGCTGGCGGCCCGCGGGAAGTGCCAGCCGCTGCGGCCGTCGAAGCGGACCAGGCCCTCGTCCCCCTTGCTGACCACGCAGACGATCGCCCCGACCGGCGTCAGCTGCTCGATCAGCGCCGCGATCCGCGGTGCCAGCTCCTCGTAGGAGACGCTTGCGTCGACAGCCCGCAGGGTGCTCATCGGCGCGCCTCCTCCAAGGCAGGGCGCGGCTCCAACCGGTAGATCGTGCAGGCCTCGTGGTGCTCGGCGCTCGCGCCTTCCTCCAGGCGAGCGGCCAGGCGGCGGTAGTGGCTCAACCACCACGACTCCGCTGCCGGGAGGACGAGGTACTCGGCCCCCTGACGGCGCTCCGCCTCCAGCAGCTCGACCGCTTCGGAGTCGTCGGCCGGGTGGTGGCCCAGGTAGCGACCGTCGGCGCCGGCGGGAAAGTGGTCCGCCTCGCGGTTGCCGAGCCGCAGCAGCTCCGAGTCGCCGCGGCTGACCAGGAGCACCTTCGCCCCCTCCGGTACCGCCCGCTCGACCTGCGCGCGGATCGCCGCAACCGCGTCTTCGCGGTCGAAGGAGGGCAGTTTGACCTCGGCACCCCGGTCGACCAGCTCCGCGGCCAGCCTGACCAGCTCGCGCTGGAGATCCTCGATCCGGCGCCCCTGGCGGCGCAGCAGCGGCTCAAGTTCGGCCTCTTGTCCGTCCTCCCGCTCGATCGCGGCGAGCAGCGGCGAGACCGAGATCCGCAGCGGGTGCGCGCTCGGGTACTCGACCTCGATCAGGCCGTCTTCGGCGTAGGTCGCGAGATCGTCGCGGCGCACGCGATCGCGCCAGCGCTCCCGGTACAGGGAGACGCTGCGCTCGAACTTCTCCTCCCGGCCGCGGGTGGCCGACTCCAGATGGATGACGACGGCACTGGGGCAGTAGTGGACCTCGCTGCCGGCCTCGCCGATCCGCAGGCAGAGGTCGACGTCCTCCATCGAGTTGTGGAAGCCGCGGTCGAAGCCGCCGGCGCGCTCGAAGGCATCGCGCCGCACCAGCATGCAGGCGCCGGTCACCGCCTGCAACCGGCGAACCCGGTTGACGGCGGGATGGTCGGCGGGGAAGCCGGCGTAGAGGTTGTGGGGGTAGCCGTCCTGCCCGAAGACGACGCCGGCGTGCTGGACCGCCCCGGTCGGGTAGAGCAGCTTCGCGCCCACCACCCAGGCCTCCGGACACGCCGTCGCATGGCTCAGCAGCGCCTCGAGCCAACCGGGCTCCGGTTCGGTGTCGTTGTTGAGGAAGACCAGATGCTCCCCCTTCGCGACCTCGGCCCCGGCATTGCAGGCGGCGCCGTAACCGCCGTTCTCCTGCAGGCGCAGAACGCGGATCTTCCCGCCGAAGCCGTCCAGGACCTGTGGCGTCTCGTCGAGCGAGGCGTCGTCGACGACGACGACCTCGCAACCCCGGGGCAGATCGGCGAGCACCCGCTCCAGGCAGCGCTTGGTGAGCCCGGCGCGCCCGTGCACAGGCACCACGACGGTTGCTCGCGTCGCGTCGCTCATCCCGCGCTCCCAGTCAGACGGTAGATCGCCCCGGCGCGGTCGTCGGAGATCACCGGCTCGTAGTTCGAATCGAGGTGCTCGCGCAGACCCTGGTAGTGCCGCAGCCACCAGAGGTAGGTCGGCGGCACGACGAGGAACTCGGCCCCGCGCTCCCGCAGCGACTCCAGGTGCGCGATCGCCTCCTCGCTGTCGGCGGGATGATGGCCCGCCCAGGTCCCGTCGTCGGCCTGGGGGAAGTGCTGGGCGCGGCGGCCGTTCAGCCGCAGCAGCTCCTCGTCGCCACGGCTGATCACCAGGACCGTAGAACCGCTCGGGACGGCGTCCTTCACCACTTCCCGCACCTGCTCGGCTTCGCGCTGGTAGCGAGGGTTGGGACGACGCCCGTACGGCTGCCACGGCCGCCCCCACTTCTGCGCGTAGCGGCGCTGGTTGCGTTCGAGGATCTGCTTGTACTCGCCGTTAGGAACGAGCTGGCCGAAGGAGGCTTCGCCGAAGTGGTGGACGAGGACGTCGTCGGCACAGCGCAGCTCGTAGCCCGCCCGCCGCGCCCGCTCGGCGTAGTCGTCGTCCTCCAGCAGGCCGATCTCGTACCCCTCGTCGAGCGGGCCCAGCCGCATGTAGGTCTGGCGCCGCATCGCCAGGCAGAACATCGCCGGGGTGCCGATCTCCAGCCATTCGCCCGCGTGGTCCGCCGCCCGCCGCCGCGCCGCCTCCAGGTACTCGCCCCAGGTCCGGTAGTCGGTGTCGATCTCGGCCTCGTTGCCGATCCGGTTGGTGACCGGGCCGACGAGGCCGACCTTCGGCTCGGCCAGGTGGCGCCGCAGCCCGTCGAGCCACCCCGGAGCCACCATCGTGTCGTTGTTGAGCAGGACCAGGTGGTCGCCGCTCGCCAGCGCCAGCCCCTGGTTGCAGGCTGGAGCGAACCCCATGTTCGCCCCATTGAGAAGGACACGGACGCGGGAGTCGCGCTCGGCCAGCCGCGCCAGATAGGCGGCGGTGCCGTCGCTGGAGCCGTTGTCGACCACCACCAGCTCGAACGCCTCGCCGTCGGTATAGGCGAGGACGCTCTGCAAGCAGAGGCGGGTGAAGGCGAGGTTGTCGTGGGTGACGACGACGACGCTGGCGCTCGCCTTCGCGTTGCCGGCCGGCCTCCGAAAGGGCCGCGCCGTCGCCGCGAACGCCGCCTCGACCGTCTCCCGCGACAGCACCGTCGGGCGCCGCGAGACCGGCTCCAACGGCATCGACTCCGGGAAGGGATCGGACCTGCCCTTCCGGCGCCCGGCGTCCGGCCGCACGTCGAGGTCCTCGAGCAGCTGACCCAGCACCACCTCGTGGCTGAAGAACTCGCGGGCGATCTCGCGGGCGGCGGTGGCGTGACGGGTGTAGTCGCCGTTGACCTCCTCCACCGCCGCCAGCGCCTCCTCGAAAGAGTCGAAGCCGAACAAGCCACTCCCGGTCGGGAAGACGTTGCCGAATCCCGTCTCCTGGGTGATCACCGGCCGCCCGGAGGCGAGGTAGGTGGCGCTGCGGTCGCTGAACCAGCCGGTCCGCAGGCGCACGTTCTGCTCCTTGGCGACCGTGAACTCGCCGCGGGAAGCGCCGATGTAGTCGCGGTAGCGGTCGATTCCGCGCGAGATCTCGACTCCGTCGCGGACGCGCCAGCCGCGCTGCCGCAGCATCTGCCGCTCGGCCTCGTCGCAGCTGCTCAGCGCCAGCTCGAAGGCCTGGCCGCTGCGCTCGGGCAGATCGAGGTAGCGGAGAAACTCCTGGTGCTTGCTCCACGAGTAGCGCTTGCCCTCGAAGGTGACCTCGCGCCAGTCCTGCCGCCAGTTGCCGATCGTCGTCAGCAGGTCTGCCGGCTGCGGAGAGCGGTCGGGCCAGAGGTCGAGCAGCACCGGTTGACGGGTCGACCGGAACCGGAAGCGCTCGCTGCGCGGGAGCCTGCAGTCGGGGTTCTCCCAGTTCTCGGCGAAGGTGAAGAAGGCGCTGTGCGGCTCGAGGAACTCGATCGTCTCCTGCAGGCCGTGCTGGAGCTCGAGCTGCAGCTGCACCGGGTCGGTCTCGAGGTAGACGAGACGACCGGTGGCGGCGAGCTCGGGCAGCGGCTGGGTGCCGCCGTGGAGGTTGATCAGCAGGTCGGCCGAGCCGTAGAGGCGTTCCAGCTCGGCCTCGCTCATCCCGAAGCAGCGACCGTCGTCGTGCAAGGCACGAAAGGCCCAGCGGTCGGCCATCCCGAAGCGCCGCATCAGCGCCGAGATGTACTCCGCCGCCAGCGCCGAGCTGTCGTCCTCCTTGCTGGTCATCAGCATCGAGGGCGTGCGGGCGTGCGTCTCGACGTAGTAGGCCTCGCAGCCGAGCCGCTCGAACCCGAGCATGTAGTGAAGGTTCTGCCAGGCGACCCCGGCCACCGGCATCTTGGTCATCATCCCCAGCAGGACCACCTTCGGCGCGCTCACGAGATCTGCCTCCAGCGGCCGCCGTTGCCGCTCCGCCTGGGTGGAGAGGAGGACACGGAGGGTGCGACCTCGGCCGCGACGGGCTCCAGCGGCAACCCGGCCTCCAGATCCGGCCGGGTCCGGCGCTTGCGCTCCCGGTTCTGCGCCTGGTGCAGCTGCGAATAGACGCCGCCGCGCCCGACGAGGTCGTCGTGGTGGCCGCGTTCGACCACGCGGCCGGCCTGGAGGACGAGGATCTGGTCGGCGTGGCGGACGGTGGAGAGGCGGTGGGCGATCATGAACGAGGTGCGGCCCTCCATCAGGTCGTCGAGCGCGTCGAGGATGACCCCCTCGGTCTTCGAGTCGATCGAGGAGGTCGGCTCGTCGAGGATCAGGATCGGCGCGTCCTTGAGGAAGGCGCGGGCGACGCAGATCCGCTGGCGCTCGCCCCCCGAGAGCTGTGCCCCGCGCTCCCCCAGCTCGGTCTGGTAGCCGTCGGGCAGTCCTTCGATGAACTCGTGGGCGTTGGCGGCTCGGGCGGCGGCGGCGATCTCCTCCTCGGTGGCCTCCAGTCGCCCGTAGCGGATGTTCTCCTCGATCGTCCCGGAGAAGAGAAGCGGCTCCTGGAGGACGAGGCTGATCTGTTCGCGCAGCGAGTGCAGCTTCAGGTCGCGGAGGTCTACCCCGTCGATCTGGATGACCCCCGAGGCCGGGTCGTAGAACCGCACCAGCAGGCTCATCAGGGTGCTCTTGCCGGCTCCGGTGTGGCCGACGATCGCGACCCGTTCCCCTGGCAGGGCCTCGAAGGTGACGTCGCTGAGGGTTTCCCGCCTGCCTTTGTAGGCGAAGCCCAACCCGCCGACGACGACGTGCCCGTGTGCGCGCTCGAGCTCGATCGCGTCCGGTTTCTCCTTCACCTCGGGCTCCATGTCGAGGAGGTCGAGGGAGGCGTTGAACTGGACCAGCTCCTCGTGGATCATCCCGACGGTCGTGCTGATCTGTTCCAGCGGCTGGTAGACCGAAGCGATGTAGGTCATCAGGACGATCAGCTCTCCGATCGCGATCTTGCCCTGCATCACATGCCAGGCGCCGACGCCGAGCACCAGGGAGGTCCCCGCCGCCGTCGCCGTCTGCACGAAGAGCGTGTACATGCTCTGGCCGACCGTCAGCTTCACCCTCTCGTCGACCGCCGTCCTCCCCTGCTCCCGGAAGCGCTGATGTTCGTAGTCCTCACGACCGAAGGAGACGATCACCCGCAGCATCGCCATCGACTCGTGCACGATCGACAGCGACTTCCACTCCAGCTGCTGCACTTTGCGCAGGCGGGGGACGATGCGCGAGCCGTAGAGCCCGAAGGACCAGTAGAGAAGCGGCACCACGAGCATCGCCAGCAGCGCCACTTCCCAGTCGATCAGCAGCGCGATGACGAGCATGCCGACCAGGGTCAGCAATGCCTCGATGATCGGCGGGACGACCATCACGATGTTGCCGACCGAGGCAGCCTGCAGGTTGATCTGGCTCATCAGAGCGCCCGTCTGTCGCTCGTCGTGGAAGGTGAACGAGAGCCGCTGGACGTGGGCGAAGAGGTCGCTGCGCAGGTCCATGACCATGTTCTGCTCGGTCTTGGCCCCGAAGAAGTTGCTGAGGACGGTGGTGGCGTTGCCCAGGACGATGATCAGGAAGCGGGCGACGACCATCGTCACGAGGACGACCCAGGTGGTCGGGTCGCTGCCGAAGATAGCCTCGGTGATGCCGGTCGGGTGCTCGTTGGTCAGGACCTGGTTCAGGATCACCGCCAGGGGCCATGGCTCGGCCAGCCCGAGGATCACCGTGGCCAGCGTCAGCGCCATCACCCAGATCAGGTACTTGCGGTAGGGCTGCAGGTAGGGACGGACGCGCGGCAGGGACTTCCACAGCTCCCAGGGGCCCTTCTTCTCCTCGTCCTTCTCGCGGCGGCGGCGCAGGAGCTTGGGACTCATCGCACCACCGCCTCCGGCACCGGACCCGGGACCGCTTTGGGATCCGGCTCGCCGGCGACCTCCTCGGCAGCCACCTCCTCCCCCTTCTCCGCCAAGCCTTCGACCTCCGCCACCGCCAGCCGCGTCGCCGTCGCCATCCCCTCGACGCCGAAGGTGACGAGCAGGGTGATGCCGACCGCGAGTGCGATCGCGATCTCGGGCCGATGCTGCTGCAGGGCGATCGTCGCCAGCAGGACGAGGATCAGGACGACGAGGCGGCCGGCGGCGGTGGTCCGCGGCCAGACCTTGGCCCGCAGCAGCTGTTTGCCCTCGCCATGCTCCTCGACCGCGGTGCGGATCTTGACGCCGCCGAGGGCGCCGGCGCGGAGGTCGAGGTCCCAGCGGTCGAAGGGGCCGCCGCTGCGGACGAAGCCGCCCGCGGCGGCGAGGTTGTCCTGCAGCTGCTCGACCCAGGCCTGCGGCTCGCGCCAGCGTTCGCTCCAGACCTCGACGCTGCGCGGACGGGGCAGGGACGGGCGCGCCTGGGCGCGGCGGCGCCAAGGGGAGAGCCCGTTGCGGAGGCGGCCGGCGAGGCGGGCAAACGGCTGCAGGAAGAAGAGGAGCGAGGTGGTGGCGCGGCGCTTCAACGTCTCCCCGCGTGGCCGGCCGGGGACGTCGTGGTGGGCGCGCCAGCCGCTGGAGATCGCGGCTCCCATGATCCAGGCGATTGCCGCGAAGAAGGCGGGAGCGGCGACCAGTAGCGGCGGCCAGAGCAGGCCGAGGGCGGCGACCTCCCCCAACAGCGCCACCAGCAGCAGGCCCTCGGGCGCCTGCAACATTCCGGAGATGGCGCGCGGCGAGTCGTAGACGGACTGGAAGAGGTCGCTGCCCCAGGTGCCGTAGCGGACCAGCGAGCGGCGGCGCGGCGTCTGCGCCGCCGGTGCCTCGTAGATCCGCCCCGACCAGCGCGAGGCGCCGGCGCGGTTGTAGTGGGTCGGCCACTTGCGCTCCAGCAGCGCCTCGGCCTTGCCGTAGCCGTATTGCTGGCGCAGGTAGCGACGGATCGAGTCGCGGCGGCGGTGCATGACGACGGCGCCGGCGCTGAAGCCGAGCGTCCGCCCCGCCTTCTGCAGCCGCCAGCAGAGGTCGACGTCGTCGCCGGCCACCTGGAAGCGCTCGTCGAAGTTGCCGACCTCTTCGAGCACGTCTTTGCGGAAGGCCATGTTGCAACCGGGGACGTGCTCGGCCTCGCGGTCGGAGACGAGGACGTGGATCGGGCCGCCAGGAGCGGCGGCGACGCATTCGGCGACGAAGCCGTCGTCCTCGGGCGGGATGTTGGGGCCGCCGACGCCGGCGTGCCCGTTCGCCCGCAGCAGGGCGGCGACGTAGTGGAGCCAATCAGCGTCGGGATAGGCGTCGTCGTCGAGGAAGGCGACGATCTCCCCCCGCGCCGCCTCGATCCCCTTGTTGCGCGCGTGACCGAGACCGCGGTGCTCGGTCTCGATCAGCTTCGCGTCGTGGGCGCGGGCGATCGACGCGCAGGCCCCGCAGGCGCCGTCGTTGACGACGATCACCTCGTAGTCCGGGTAGCTGAGCTTCCCCAGCCGCGCCAGGCACTCGTCGAGGGTGGCGGAGCCGTGGTGGGTGCAGACGACGACCGAGACCGCCGGCCAGGGGCCGCGGTTCGAGAACGGCACGGACGCGTAGGCGCGGCTGACCGCGGCCAGTGCCGGCTTCGGGGCGCGCTCGCGGTCGACGAGGCCGAAGTCCCAGTCGAAGACGTCGTGGCCGCCACGGTGCCACTCGTCGGTCCAGGCGAAGACGAAGGTGCCAGCGGCGCCGGTGGAAAAAGCGCTGCGAACCTGCCACTCGAGGCTGCGCGCCTGCTCCTCGAGGCCGTTGCGGCGACTGTCGAGACCGAGCTCGGTGATCAACAGCGGCCGGTCGCCGGAGAGGTTCTGCAGTCGAGCCAGGTAGGCCTCGAAGTCCCGCTCCCCCTCGAGGAAGACGTTGAAGGCGCTGAGGTCGAGAAACGGCAGCTCCAGATACTCGGTCGAGGGGAAGTTGACATAGGTGACGAGCCCCTCGGGGTCGACGCACTTGGCGACCCAGTGCAGTCGCTCGAGGAAGTCCTCGATCGCCCGCTTGCCGTGCCAGCGCACGATCGGGGCCGGAATCTCGTTGCCGAGCGAGTAACAGAGGATCGCCGGGTGCATCTCGAGAGCGCGGACCTCGTCGGCGAGCCGGCGCTCGATCCGGTGCGCCCGCTCTTCGTCGTCGAGGAAGGCGACGTGCTGCTCCCAGGCGAAGCCGACCATGACGCGGATGCCCTGCTCCAACGCGGCGTCGAGAAGCCAGGCGGGCGGCGGGACGTAGGTGCGGACGGCGTTGATCCCGGCCGCGGCCATCGCCGCGAAGTCCTCCCGCACCCGCTCGGGCGCAGGGAACGACGATCCGTCCTCACCGCGGAAGGTGCCGTAGGTGACCCCGCGGACGTGGAACTTCTCCGTTCCGACCAGCACGGAACGCCCGTGGACACGGGGTCGCAGCTCTGCCGGATTAAGCTCGGAAACGGTCACTCACTCCTGTCTGGGGGTCCAGACGGATTGTCGGCCTGCCACATCGGTTACCCGGATCTTGCGAGATCTCTCCCAAATGCCTCTCGGCTTGATCCAACTGCAACTTTATCGCGATTTCGTGTCACATTGGACATGTATTCCAATGCCGTCAAACCGCTTCGCGATGCGGAATACGCCCGGTAAGAACTGGCCAGCTGGCCAGTCAAATAAAACCGTGCGTCTAAAGAGGCAGTCGCTCAGACCATCGAGCGGGCGATCACCACGCGCTGGATCTCGTTCGTGCCCTCGTAGATCTGGGTGATCTTCGCGTCGCGCATCATCCGCTCGACCGGGTACTCGTTGACGTAGCCGTAGCCGCCGAGCACCTGCACCGCCTCGACGGTGACCTTCATCGCGTTGTCGGAGGCGAAGAGCTTGGCCATCGAGGAGTACTTGGGCAGGAGGGGCTCGCTGCGGTCGGCCATCGCGCAGGCCTTGTAGAGGAGCTCGCGGGCGGCGGCGGTGCCGGTCTCCATGTCGGCGAGCTTCCACTGCAGGCCCTGGAACTCGATGATCGGCTTGCCGAAGGCGATCCGCTCCTTGGCGTAGTCGCGGGCGTAGTCGATCGCCCCCTGGGCGATCCCAACGGCCTGGGCGGCGGCGCCGAGCCGGGTCCGCTCCAGCGTCCCGAGGGCGATCCGCAGGCCCATCCCCTCCTCGCCGATCAGGTTCTCGGCCGGGACGCGGACGTCGGTGAAGCTCGGCGAGCCGGTCGGCGAGCCCTTGATCCCGAGCTTGTGCTCGAGCTGGCCGGGGTCGAAGCCGTCGCGGTCCTTCTCGACGATGAAGGCACTGGTGCGGCGGTTCTCGCGGTCGGTGGTGGCGAAGACGACGTAGAAGTCGGCGACGGTGGCATTGGTGATCCAGGCCTTCTGGCCGTTGATCACCCATTCGTCGCCGTCGCGGACGGCGCTGGTCCGCATCGCCGCCGGGTCCGACCCCGCCTCGGGCTCGGAGAGCGCGAAGGCCGGCGACCACTCACCGCTGGCGCACTTCGGCAGCCACTTCTCTTTCTGCTCCTCGGAGGCGAACAGCTGGATCGGCAGGGTGCCCAGCTCCTGCACCATCAGGATCAGGGCGCTGGTCGCGCAGGCGCGGGCGATCTCCTCGACCCCGATCTGCAGCATCAGCGTCCCGGTGCCGGTGCCGCCGTAGCGCTCGGCGAAGGGCAGACCGAGGATGTCCTGCTCGGCCAGCAGCTTGCGGACGTCCCACGGGTAGGAGGCTTCGCGGTCGATCTCCCCCGCCCGCGGCGCGATCTTCTCGCGGGCGATCTGGCGGATCGTTTCCCGGAAGTCGACGAGGTCCTGCGGGATCGAGTAGAGGCCGTGGGCGGCGGTGTCTGCGATGGCGTCGGTCATGTGGGGCGGAACCCTTTCAGAAGACCGGCGACTCGGTGTAGGTGCCGAAGACCTCCTGCATCGCCGCGATCATCTCGCCCTCGGTCGCCTGCGCCCGGGCGGCCTCGATGATCGGCGGCATCAGGTTGCCCTCGCCGGCCGCGGCGCGCTTCAGCTCGGCCAGGGCGGACTCGACGGCGGCGCCGTCGCGGGCGGCGCGGGTCGCCGCGAGACGGTCGCGCTGCTTGCCTTCCAGGGCCGGGTCGATCTTCAGGATCGGCGTCGGCTCTTCGTCGTCCTGGGTGAAGTCGTTGACGCCGACGACGATCCGGCGCCGTTCGTTCAGCTCCTGCTGGTAGCGGAAGGAGGCGTCGGCGATCTCGCGCTGGGGGAAGTTGCGGCGGATCGCCTCGACCATCCCGCCCAGCTCGTCGATCCGGGCAAAGTAGCCGTAGGCGGCCTCCTCCATCTCGTCGGTCAGCTTCTCGACGAACCAGGAGCCGCCGAGCGGGTCGGCGGTGTTGGGGACGCCGGTCTCGGTGGCGATGATCTGCTGCGTCCGCAGCGCCACCCGCACCGCCTCCTCGGTCGGCAGCGCCAGCGCCTCGTCGAAGGAGTTGGTGTGCAGCGACTGGGTCCCTCCCATCACCGCCGCCAGCGCCTCCAGGGCGGTGCGGACGATGTTGTTGAGCGGCTGCTGCGCGGTCAAGGAGACACCCGCGGTCTGGGTGTGGAAGCGCAGCCGCATCGACTCCTCCCGGGTCGCCCCGTAGGTCTCCTTCATCTCCCGCGCCCAGATCCGCCGCGCCGCTCGGTACTTGGCGATCTCCTCGAAGAAGTCGATGTGGGAGTTGAAGAAGAAGGAGAGCCGGGGCGCGAAGTCGTCGACGTCGAGGCCGCGCTCGATCGCCCGCTCGACGTAGGTGAAGCCGTCCTTGAGGGTGAAGGCGAGCTCCTGCTGCGCGGTCGAGCCGGCCTCGCGGATGTGGTACCCGGAGATCGAGACCGGGTGCCAGCGCGGCATGTTCTCGGTGCACCACTCGATCATGTCGGTGACGAGGCGCAGCGCCGGCTCGATCGGGAAGCACCACTCTTTCTGGGCGATGTACTCCTTGAGGATGTCGGTCTGGATCGTGCCGCCGAGGTTCTCAGCGGGGACGCCCTGCTTCTCGCCGACGAGGACGTAGAAGGCGAGCAGGATCGCCGCCGGCGCGTTGATCGTCATCGAGGTGGTGACGCCGCCGAGCGGGATCCCCTCGAAGAGGCGTTCCATGTCGGCGAACGTGTCGACGGCGACTCCCTCGCGACCCACCTCGCCGAGGCTGCGCGGGTGGTCGGAGTCGTAGCCCATCAGGGTCGGCATGTCGAAGGCGGTCGAGAGCCCGGTCTGGCCGTGGTCGAGCAGGTAGTGGAAGCGCTCGTTGGTCTCCTCGACGGTGCCGAAGCCGGCGAACTGGCGCATCGTCCAGAGCCGCCCCCGGTACATCGACTCGTACGGCCCGCGGGTGAAGGGGTATGAGCCGGGCGCGCCGACCCGCTCCTCGGCGTCGGGCGCGGCATCGGCCTCGGTGTAGAGCGGCTTGATCTCCTGCCCGGAGATCGTCGAGAACTCCGCGTCCCGCTCCACCCGCTTGTCGTCGGCAGTTTGGCTCACTGGCCAGGATTCTGACAGGGAGATGCCGACGGGACGAAAACGTCCCTATAAGGACCGTTTTCGTCCCGTCGGCCTTTTTATCCCGCTACGGCGCGCAGCTTCGGCGCCCAGACTTCTTCGAGGAAGTCGCTCAGCTCGTCGTTCAGCCGCTTGGGGTCGAGCCGCCACTCGAGGATCGAGTTCGCTTCGACCAGGCGTGCGTTCGGCAGCTCTTCCAGCAGCATTCCCGAGTCGCTGAAGGGGTGGAGCGGGTCGCGATGGTGGCCGACGATCAGGGTCGGGTGCTCGATCTTCACCCGGTCCTCGCGATGCGGCGCCGTCTCCCCCAGCAGCAACCCCTCGAAGACCGCCTGCGAGGGACCGGGCCGCTGCCGCACCCAGTCGAGCCCGATGTCGATCAGGTGATGGGTTCGCGGGATCGCCCGCGTCGCCAACGAGAGACCCTCGAAAAGCGGTCGCCCGAACTTCAAGCCCAGCAAGACCGGCGCGAAGAGACCGGCGACGGCGGAGAGCGCGTTGTCCAGCACCGGCATCTCGATGAAGAGCGCCCGCGCCCGGTCGGGGTAGCGGACCGCCATCTCCAGGGCGATGTTCGATCCCAGGGAGGTGCCGCCGACGACGGCGCTCTCCTCGCCCAGGTGGTCGAGCAACGCCACCACCTGCCGGGCGAACAGCGGCATCGAGTAGAGCCGCAGGTCCTCCGGCCGGTCCGAGCGCCCGTGCCCGAGCATGTCGACGGTCACCACCCGGTTGCCCCGCTCCGCCAGCTCCGGCCCCAGCCGGTCGAACATGTGCCGGTTCATCAGCAGCCCGTGGACGAGGACGATCAGCCGCTTGCCCGACCCGTACTCGTCATACGAGATCCGGTGCCCCTCGTAGCGAAACTCTCCCATGCGGACAGGGTATGGCAGCCGGCAGTCTCGCGCGAGGCCGCGAGAAGCGTCGCTATTCGACGCCTCTCGCGGACTCGGTCATCAACGCGACCGGCACGGAAAGTCCGGCACTCCTGCGGAGGGTGGCGATGCGGCGGCCGGGCTGGACGGCGTCGCGGACCTCGCCGGCGCGGTCGCCGAGGAAGGCGGCGGTCCGCTCCAGGTCCGGGGCGACGAAAGCGAGGCCCCAGAAGAAGGCGGGGCGGTCGCCGCCGGCGCGCTCGGTTGCCTCCGGCGGCTCCTGGACGACCTCGAGGATCACCGAGCCGAGGCGGAAGAAGGCCTGACGTGGCGCCCCGGCCGGCGTCGGCTCCTCGCGGACCCGCCGCAGGTCGAGACCGGCGGCGGTGAGGGCGGCGACGGTGCGGTCGAGGTCGGGGCTGATCGCGACGACGTGGTCGAGACTGGTGACGCCGTTGGGGTGCGCGGGTGCCTCGGGTGGCGGCGGCTGATCACTTTCGCTGGTCGGCAACCCGTCGAGCTGCAACACCTCGAGTCCCCGTAATGACCACCCGGCGATCCCGCGTCTTCCCCCACCTTCAACCAGTCGAATTCGCGTATCACCGGCGACACACACGCCTTCCTCGACCGCAAACCCACATTTTTCCCAGGACGCAGGAGAATCCGCCACCCGCAGCTCGTCGACCGTCACCGTCACGGCTAAACCGTAGCTTCGGATACCTCCAGCGCCGGCACGACCTTCTCGGCGAAGCACTTGACGAGGTCGGGGTCGAACTGGGTGCCGGCGCCGCGGCGGAGTTCCTCCAGCGCCTGCTCGCTGCTCATCGACGGCCGGTAGGGCCGGCCGTCGATCATTGCGTCGTAGGCGTCGCAGATGTGGATGACGCGGGAGCCTTGGGGGATGTCGCGGCCGGAGAGACCGTCGGGATAGCCGGAGCCGTCCCAACGCTCGTGGGTGGAGCGGACGAGGGCGGCGACGGGGCCGAGGGCGGGCGCGGCGTCGAGGACGCGCTGGCCGACCAAGGTGTGCTTGCGCATCAGCGCCCACTCTTCGTCGGAGAGCGAGTTCGGCTTGTGGAGGATCTCGTCGGGGATCGCGATCTTGCCGATGTCGTGCAGCTCCGCCGCCCGCACGAGGACGTCGAGCTCCTCGGCCTCGAGCCCGAGGGTGCGCCCGAAGGCGGAGGCCAGGTGGCCGACGCCGTCGAGATGGCGCTCCAGCTCCGGCTCGCGCTCGTGCAGGACCCGCAACAGCACGCCGCGGGTCTGGCTCTGGGCCGAGCCGGCCCGCATGCCCTTTTTCGAGTACATCCGTTTATCGGCGAGGCGCAGCGCGTCGGTCGCGGTCACCACCTCGACCGGGATCAGCACCTTGCCCCAGGAGGCGCCGACCTCGAATCCCTGGCCACGTTCGGAGAGCGCCTCCTCGGCGGCTTTGCAGATCGCTTCCGCCGGCAGCTCGCGGGTGGCGGCGAGGATGCAGAACTCGTCGCCGCCGAGCCGGTAGGCGCGGCCGTGCGGCGCCACCGTCTCCGCGAGCTGCGTTCCGAGCCGGCGCAGCAGGTCGTCGCCGGCCGGGTGGCCGAAGCTGTCGTTGTAGGCCTTGAAGCCATCGAGGTCGAAGAGGGCGAGAACCATCGCCTCCGGTGGGCTGGCGGAGACCGCACGGTCTAGGTCCGCCATCAGCGCCCGGCGATTGGGGAGGCGGGTGAGGGAGTCGGTCATCGCCTCGTCCTGGCTCGCCAGCAGCATCCGCTTGTTGATGTTGAAGGAGAAGAGGAGCCGGGCGAGCACCACTCCCAGGCAGGCGACTCCGAGGGCGACGGCGACGGGGCCGATGTGGACGAAGCTGCCGGCGGCCAGCAGCGAGATCCCGACCACGGCCATCGCGATCGGGACGACGATCCGGCGCCTGTCGGTGTAGGCGACCGCGACGCCGGCCTCGGTGGCAGGCAGCCACGAGGCGCTCGCGAGGAGGATGAAGGCGAGCGGCCAGCCGACGCTGGCGAGGTTGAGCGCGGTGGTCGACTGCCCGAGGACGGAGAGGTAGACGATGTCGCAGGCGCCGAAAAGGAGCAGGGCGAGGGCGATCAGCAGCCAGGTGCCGCCCGCCCGCCACCTCGAGGCGGCGAAGGCGCCGCTGAGCAGTCCGAGCAGGACGACGTCCATGCAGGGGTAGGCGAGGCTGACGGCGACGCCGAGCGGGCTGCCGCCGAGCGCTTCGAGAGCCGAGGGGAAGATCAGCGCCGCGGCGACGCCGGCGACCGCCAGCGCCCCGATCAGCCCGTCGACCCAGGCCAGCGGCTCCAGATGCTCCACACGGGCCCGCATCAGGAGGACGATCGCCACGAAGCTGGCCGGGTAGAAGGCGAGGAAGAGCAGATCGGCTGGCGAGGGGAACGGAGCTGGTTCGGCGTAGTAGAGAACGACCGAGTAGTAGGTCTGACCCAGCGCCCAGAGCAGCATCCCCAGTCCCAGCGCCAGCCACGCCTTGCGCTCCGCCTCGACGGCCAGGGCGCGCCAGAGCACAGCCGCGGCGGCTCCGAGGACGACGGCGTCGTAGACCCAGCGCCCCACGGCGTCCTGCAAGGAAGCGTCGCCGAGCTCCCAGATGATCACCGCCGCGTAGAACGACAACAGGCCTCCGAGGAGGCCGAGAAAGCCAAAGGCGATCTGGCACGATCGATCGGGTCGTTTAGACGATTTGTCCACCGCGGGTACATCGGCGGCTTTTTCCAATGACTTGAGCCGTACGCGGCTAGCCGGACCCTGGCCGTGCGAACTCGTCCTTTCGCTTGATCAACAGCCACTGCGGCTTGGCGCCGCCCCTGGTCCGCTGCAGGGCGAAGCCGCCCTCGAGCTTCTCGCCGTGGAGGACGAAGACGGCGTGGCCGCGCTCCAGCGCGTCGGGCCAGGGGACGCGGCCGCCCTGCTCGTAGGTGCCGCGGTCCCAGATCTCCACCCTGCCGCCGTCGATCTCCCCCTCGAAGTCGTTGTAGGCGAGCGAGTGGTCCTCGACCTCGATCGCCAGCCGCTTCACCGCCGGGTCCATCGACGGTCCCTTCGGCACCGCCCAGGAGCGCATCACGCCAGCGACCTCGAGCCGGAGGTCGAAATGGTGCGCGGTCGCCCAGTGCTCCTGAACGACGAAGACGCCGGCGCTGACGCCGCGGACGGCGAACTGCTCATGTCCCTCGACCTTTGCCTTATCGGTTTCGACTGCCTCGACCAGCGCCGCCCGGGGACCCTTTCCGAGGAACTCGACCAACTGCTCCACCGCTGACCCAGGTCCCTCGGCGTGGACCGCGACGCTCCCGTCGGCGGAGTTGCGGACCCAGCCGAGCACGCCGAGCCGCTGCGCCTCCGCAACCGTGGCTTCGCGGAATCCGACGGCCTGGACGCGGCCCCTCACCACCGCCCGGACTGCCGATTTCGACTCATTCACAGCCACAGGGTGTCAATAGCGGCGGCTTCTGTTTAGGCACAAGAACAGCAAGGTACCTATGGGTAGATCAAGACATTCATCCATTAGCGGAAGGCCACCCCGTGTCCGAACGAATTCTCATCACCGGCGGTGCCGGCTTCATCGGTTCCCACCTCGCCCGGCGCCTCCTCCAGGACGGACACGAGGTTCGCGCTCTGGACCGTCTCGACCCCCAGGTCCATCCCGAGCGCGAACGCCCCGCCTACCTCGAGGACGAGGTCGAGCTGATCGTCGGCGACGTCCGCGACCCCGCCGCCGTCCAGTACGCGCTGCACGGGGTCGACGCGGTCGTCCACCTGGCGGCCCGGGTCGGGGTCGGCCAGAGCATGTATGAGATCGACGACTACTGCTCGGTCAACACGGTCGGCACCGGGGTCCTGCTCGAGGGACTGATGAAGCACGAGGTGCGCCGCCTCCTCGTCGCCTCCAGCATGAGCATCTACGGCGAGGGCCAGGCGCGGACGGTCGACGGCGATCTCGCCTGGGCGGTTGAGCGCAACAGCACTCAGCTCGAAAGCGGCGAGTGGGAGCCGCGGGACCGCGAGGGGCGCGAGCTCGTCTTCGAGCCGACGCCGGAGACCAAGACCCCCTCGCTCTCCTCCGTCTACGCCCTCAACAAGTACGACCAGGAGCGAATGTGCCTGCTCTTCGGCTCCTCCTACGGAGTGCCGACGACGGCGCTGCGCTTCTTCAACGTCTACGGCCCCGACCAGGCGCTCTCCAACCCCTACACCGGTGTCCTGGCGATCTTCGGCGTCCGGCTGCTGAACGACAAGCCACCGCTGATCTTCGAGGACGGCGAGCAACGGCGGGACTTCGTCAGCGTCCACGACATCGCCGCCGCCTGCGCCTTGTCGCTGCAGCGCGAGCAGGCGGCGGGCCTGGCGGTCAACGTCGGCAGTGGCGAGAGCGTCACCGTGCGGGAGATCGCTCAGCGCCTCGCTGAGGTCACCGGCCGCGGCCGAATCGAGCCCGAGATCACCGCCCAGTACCGGGTCGGCGACATCCGTCACTGCTTCGCCGACATCTCGCTGGGGCGGGAGGTCCTCGGCTACGAGCCGCGGGTCCGGCTCGAAGACGGGATGGCGGAGCTGGCCGAGTGGCTGCAGGACCAGACGGCCGAGGACTCGGTCGAGTCGGCCCACCGGGAGCTGGTCGCGCGGGGGCTGACGAGGTGAACGCCCCCCGCTCCCCCGCCTCCTGATGCCGCGCGCGGCCGTCATCCGCGAGAGTGGCTCGGCCGAGTTGGTCGAGGTGCCGCTGCCGGTGCCCGGCGAAGGCGAGGTGCGGGTACGGCTGGAGGGATCGGGGGTCTGCGGGAGCGACCTGCCGGTCTGGGTCGGCCGGCCGTGGTTCGAGTACCCGCGGCCGCCGGGCGCGCCCGGGCACGAGGGCTGGGGCGTGGTCGATGCGGTCGGGTCGGGAGTGTCGGGGCTGCGCGAAGGCGATCGGGTCGCCGGCCTCGTCTACCGCGCCTACGCCGACTACGACGTCGCCCGTGCCGCCGACCTGGTGCCGCTGCCCGAGGGCGCCGGGCCGTTCCCCGGCGAGGCACTCGGCTGCGCCGTCAACGTCGTTTGCCGCAGCGGCATCCGGGAGGGCGACACCGTCGCGGTGGTCGGCGCCGGTTTTCTAGGCTGCGTGATCGTGCAGCTGGCGGCAGCGGCCGGAGCGCGGGTCCTGGCTATATCGCGCCGGAGTTCAGCCCTGGAGACGGCGGCGGCGATGGGCGCGGCGGAGACGATCGCGCTGGAGGAGCCGGTGAGCGAGCGGGTCGAGGAGCTGACCGGCGGCGAGCTCTGCGATGTCGTGATCGAGGCCGCTGGCGTGCAGTCGACCCTCGACGTCGCTGGGCCGCTGACCCGCACCCGCGGTCGCCTCGTGATCGCCGGCTTCCACCAGGACGGCTCGCGACAGGTCGACATGCAGCTCTGGAACTGGCGCGGCCTCGACGTCGTCAACGCCCACGAGCGCGACCCCGCCCTCTACGTCAAGGGGATCCGCGAGGCCACCGTCGCGGTCGCCGCGGGCCGGCTCGACCCCTCGCCCCTCTACACCCACCGCTTCGAGCTTGACCAGCTCGACGTCGCCCTCGACACCGCGGTCGAGCGGCCCGAGGGCTTCATCAAGGCGCTGGTGATGGCATGACCGTGACCACCCTCCCCCGCCTCGGCTTCCTCGGCGTCGGCTGGATCGGCCGCCATCGGATGCAGGCGCTGAGCGAGGGGGGCCTGGCGGAGGTCGCCGCAGTGGCTGACCCGCAGGACGAGGCGCTTGCGGCGGCGGCCGCGGCGGCCCCGAGGGCGGAGCGGGCAGCGACCCTGGAGGACCTGCTCGAGCGCGACCTCGACGGCGTCGTCATCGCCACCCCGAGCGCGCTGCACGCCGAGCAGGCGACCGCGGCGCTGGAACGCGGCCTCGCCGTCTTCTGCCAGAAGCCGCTGGCGCGGAACGCCGGGGAGACCCGGCGGGTGCTGGCGGCGGCACGCAAAGCAGACCGGCTGCTCGGGGTCGACCTCTCCTACCGGCACGTCGAGGCGCTGCGGGCGGCGTGCAAGGCGATCGAGGCCGGCGAGATCGGCCGCTTCCATTCACTCGACCTCGCCTTCCACAACGCCTACGGCCCCGACAAGCCCTGGTTCACCGACCCGGAGCTGGCCGGCGGCGGCTGCCTGATCGACCTCGGCACCCACCTCGTCGACCTGGCGCTGTGGCTTACCGGGGCCGACGAGGTTGCGGTCAAAACGGCGCGGACGCTCTCCCTGCACGGCCACGAGGTCGAGGACCAGGCAAGCGCCGAGCTGGCCCTCGGCGAGGTGCGGGCGCGCCTCGCCTGCTCCTGGTTTCAGCCGGCTGGCGGCGAGTGTGCCTTCGAGTGCACCGCCTGGGGCAGCGAGGGCGCCGTCAGCGTTCGCAACGTCCACGGTTCCTTCTACGACTTCCGCGCCGAGCTCTGGAAGGGGACTTCGAGCGAGATCTTGGTCGAGCCCCCCGACCCGTGGGGCGGCCGCGCGATCGCCGCCTGGGCGGAGCGGCTCGCCATCGACCCCTCATACGACCCCGCCGCCGACGAGCTCGAGCTGCTCGCCCGCACGATCGACGACGTCTACGCGGAGGCGGGCCGGTGAAGGTCTTGATCAGCACCGACACGGTCGGCGGTGTCCTCACTTACACGGCGGAGTTGGCGGCGGCGCTGGAAGCGCAGGGCGACGAGGTCGTCGTCGCGACGATGGGCCCGCGGCTGCGCCGCGAGCAGCGGGAGGCGCTGCCGGGGCGGGTGCACGAGAGCGGCTACCGGCTGGAGTGGATGGAGGACCCCTGGGACGAAGTCGCCACCGCCGGTCAATGGCTGTTGGCGCTCGAGGATGAGGAGCGCCCCGACCTCGTCCACCTCTGCTCCTACTCCCACGGCTCCCTCCCCTTCCGCGCCCCCAAGCTCGTCGTCGCCCACTCCTGCGTTCTCTCCTGGTGGCGGGCGGTCCACGGTGCCGAGGCATCGTCCACCTGGGATCGCTACCGCGGCGAGATCGGCGCCGGCCTCGCCGCCGCCGACGCGATCGTCGCCCCCACCCAGGCAATCCTCCGCGAGCTGGAACGCGACCACGCCATCGACCCCGGCCGCGCCACCGTCATCCACAACGGCACCCCCATGCCGACGGGACGGAAATACCCCGATATGGAGGGAAATCGTCCCGTCGGCACGGAGAAACAGGCGCTGATCCTCGGGTCAGGGCGGTTCTGGGATCCGGCGAAGAACCTGGCGGCGCTCGATACGGCGGCAGAGGGACTGGAGTGGCCGGTGGTTGTGGCCGGCGAGCTCGGCGGCGAAGGGACGACGAGGTACGCGACGAGCACCGGCGTCCTCAGCTCGCCGCGGCTGGCGGAGCTGCGACAGCGGGCGACAATCTATGCCGCCCCGGCTCTATATGAGCCCTTCGGCCTGGGCATCCTCGAGGCCGCAGCCGACCGCTGCGCGCTGGTGCTCGGCGACATCTCCTCGTTGCGGGAGCTCTGGAGCGACGCGGCGATCTTCGTCGACCCGCGTAACCCCGAGGAGCTGCGCGAGGCGCTGGCGGGGCTCGCCGGCGACCGCTGGCTGCGCACCGCGCTGGCCGACCGGGCGCAACGCCGAGCCGCCTCCTACTCGATCGACCGCGCCGCCAACGCCTACCACCGCCTCTACGAGCGCCTGACCGCGAAAGCCGGAGTGCGAGCGTGAAGGTCGTCTACTTCTCCCACTCCCTGGTCTCCGACTGGAACCACGGCAACGCCCACTTCCTCCGCGGCATCGCCGCCGAGCTGTGGGACCGCGGCCACGAGGTCGTCGTGCTCGAACCCGCAGACAGCTGGAGCCGCGCCAACCTCGAGCGCGAACACGGCACCCGTCCGCTGCGCGAGTTCCGGCGCGTCTTCCCGGACCGAGTCGCCCACGAGTACGGCCCCGAGACGCTCGACCTCGAGCACGAGTTAGAAGCAACCGACCTCGTAATCGTCCACGAGTGGAACGAACCCTCGCTGGTGAAGCAGGTCGGCGAGCACCGCGCCCGCCACGGCGGCTACCGCCTGCTCTTCCACGACACCCACCACCGCGCCTGCACCGCCCCCGAGGAGATGGAGCGCTTCGACCTCGGCAACTACGACGGCGTGCTCGCCTACGGCGAGGTGATCCGCCGCATTTATCTCGAGCGCGACTGGGCCGCCCGGGCTTGGACCTGGCACGAGGCCGCAGACACCCGCGTCTTCCACCCCCTACCGGCGCTCGAACCCGAGGCCGACCTCGTTTGGATCGGCAACTGGGGCGACGACGAGCGCGACCGCGAGCTGCGCGAGTTCCTCCTGCGGCCGGCGCGACAGCTGCGCCTGCGCGGCTCGATCCACGGCGTCCGCTACCCGCGCTCGGCGCGGCTGCGGATCGCCCTCAGCGGCCTGCGCTACCGCGGCTGGGTCGCCAACCACCTTGTCCCGGAGCTCTTCGCCCGTCACCGGCTCACCGTCCACGTCCCCCGCCGACCCTACGTCGAGGCGCTGCCGGGGATCCCGACGATCCGCCCCTTCGAGGCGCTCGCCAGCGGGATCCCGCTCGTCTGCTCGCCCTGGGACGACTGCGAGGGCCTGTTCCGACCTGGGCAGGACTACCTCGTCGCCCGCGACGGGGCCGAGATGCGCGAGGCGATGCAGGCGATCCTCGAATTCCCCGAGCTGGCGGAGAAGCTGCGGCGGAGCGGGCTGGAGACGATCCACGCCCGCCACACCTGCGCCCACCGGGTCGACGAGCTCCTGGCGATCGACGACGAGCTGCGCGGCGCCTCGGAGCTGGAGCTGGCGGGATGAAGATCGCCGTCTTCGGGTCGAGCCTCGTCTCCGCCTACTGGAACGGGGCCTGCACCTACTACCGGGGGATCGTCCGCGCCCTCGACGCCCGCGGCCACCGGGTCGCCTTCTACGAACCCGACGCCTTCGAACGGCAGGAGCACCGCGACATCGACGACCCCGAGTGGGCGGAGGTCGTCGTCTACGAGGCGCGCGAGGAGCGGACGGTGCGCAAGGTGGTCGCCGACGCGGCGGCGGGAGCCGAGGTGATGGTCAAGGCGAGCGGAGTCGGCGCCTTCGACGCCGCGCTGGAGGAGGCGGTGGCGGAAAGCGAGGACCCGGCGCTGCGGGTCTTCTGGGACGTCGACGCGCCGGCGACCCTGGCGGCGATGGAAGCCGACGCGGAGAACCCGCTGCGCGAGCTGATCGGCCGATACGACCTCGTCCTCACCTACGGCGGTGGCCAGCCGGTGATCGACCGCTACGCCGCCCTCGGCGCCCGCGCCTGCGTCCCGATCTACAACGCGCTCGATCCCGAGACCCACCATCCCGAGCCGCCCCAACCCGACCTCGCCTGCGACCTCGCCTTCCTCGGCAACCGCCTGCCCGACCGCGAGGTGCGAGTCGAGGAGTTCTTCTTCAGGGTGGTCGAAGCGCTGCCGCAACGCTCCTTCCTGCTCGGCGGCAACGGCTGGGACGAGCGGGTGGAGGGTCTGGCGAACGTCCGCTACCTCGGCCACGTCCCTCCCGGCGACCACAACGCGCTCAACCGCAGCGCCCTCGCGGTCCTCAACGCCAGCCGCGAGAGCATGGCCGCCAACGGCTGGTCGCCGGCGACCCGGGTCTTCGAGGTGGCAGGGGCGGGCGCCTGCCTGATCAGCGACGCGTGGGAGGGAATCGAGGACTTCCTGACGCCGGGCGAGGAGGTCTTGGTCGCCCGCGACGGCGCCGAGGTCGCCGAGCTGCTCGCCGGCCTCGACCCCGAACGCGCCCGCGAGATCGGCGAGGCCGCGCTGGAACGGGTGCTGGCCGAGCACACCTATGAGCGCCGCGCCGAGCAGGTGGAGACGGTCTTGGAAGGGGTACTGGTCAAGTGAAGGTCGTCTTCCTCGGCCTCTCGATCACCTCCTCGTGGGGCAACGGCCACGCGACCAACTACAGGGCGCTGGTGCGGGAGCTGAGCGAGCGCGACCACGACGTCCTCTTCCTCGAGCGCGACGTCCCCTGGTACGCCGAGCACCGCGACCTGCCCCAGCCGCCCTGGGGCCGAACCGCGCTCTACGACTCGGTCGAGCAGCTGCGCGAAGAGCACGCCGAGGACGTCGCCGCCGCCGACCTCGTCGTCGTCGGCTCCTTCGTTCCCGAAGGCGTCGCGATCGCGGAGTGGGCGATCGAAACCGCTGGCGGGGCCACCGCCTTCTACGACATCGACACCCCGGTCACCCTCGAGAAGCTGCGCGGCGGCGACCGCGAGTACCTCTCCCTCGAGCTGGTTCCCCGCTTCGACCTCTACCTCTCCTTCACCGGCGGCCCCACGCTCGAAGTCCTGGCGAGCGAGCTCGGCGCCCGCCGCCCGCTCGCCTTCTACTGCCTCGTCGACCCAGACGCGTACCAGCCGCTGGAGGCGGAGACGCGCTTCGACCTCGGCTACCTCGGCACCTACAGCGACGACCGCCAGCCGGCCCTGGAGCGGCTGCTGATCGAACCGGCGCGGCGGCTGCCGGCAGCCGACTTCGCCGTCGCCGGTCCGCAGTACCCCGACTCGGTCGCATGGCCGGAGAACGTCGAGCGGATCGATCACGTCGCCCCCGGCGACCACCCCGCCTTCTACGCCTCGCAGCGCTTCACCCTCAACGTCACCCGGGCGCAGATGCGCGCGGCCGGCTGGTCGCCGAGCGTGCGCCTGTTCGAGGCGGCGGCCTGCGGCGTGCCGATCGTCAGCGACCGCTGGGACGGCCTCGAGCAGATCTTCGTCCCCGACGAGGAGATCCTGATCGCCGACGAGGGGACAGACGTCGTCGACTTCCTGGCCGAGGTCGGCGAGGACGAACGCGCGGCGATCGCCGCGCGAGCGCGGCAGCGGGTCCTCGCCGAGCACACCGCCGCCCAACGCTGTGAGCTGCTCGAACGGGAGATCGAAGGGGTGGCAGTGCGATGACGCTCGAGGTCCCCGGCGCGGTTGCCGAGCTCGGCCCGTGGTTCCACAACCTGCACCTCCCTGACGGCCGCGAAACCGCGCCCGAGCACCCGCTCGGCGACTTCCCCGCCTTCAAGTGGCGGCAGATCGCAGGCTGCCTGCCGGCCGACCTGAGCGGCGCCCGCGCCCTCGACATCGGCTGCAACGCCGGCTTCTACGCCTTCCAGCTTGCCGCCCGCGGCGCCGAGGTGCTGGCGCTCGACCTCGACGAGCACTACCTCGAGCAGGGTCGCTGGGCGGCCCAGCACCTCGACCCAGACGGCCGGATCGAGTTCCGCCAGGGCTCGGTCTACGACCTCGTCGACGTCGAGGGCAGCTTCGATGTCGTCCTCTTCATGGGCGTCCTCTACCACCTGCGCTACCCGTTGCTGGCGCTCGACGTCGTCGCCGAGAAGGTCGGCGGCAAGCTCGTCCTGCAGACGCTGACGATGCCCGGCGTGGAGCCGGCCGGCACCCCCGAAGACGTCGAGATCGACGAGCGCAAGCGCCTCGCCGAGCCGGGCTGGCCGCGCGCCGCCTTCGTCGAGCACAAGCTCGCCGGCGACCCGACCAACTGGTGGGCCGCCGACACCGCCTGCGTCGAAGCGATGGCCCGCTCCGCCGGGCTCCGCGTGACCGAACGCCCCGGCCACGAGATCTGGATCTGCGAGCGCGACGAGACGAATGACCACGCCCGCGACCTGCGGACGATGGAGCTCCTCGCCGCGACCCGCTCGGGCCGCTGACAATTCGTTCCGCCTGACGATGTGCCACACTGCCGCTATGGCGGTCGCAGACAAAGACATTCTCTATCGCGTGGCTTACGACGAGGCGGTCCGCGCCCTTGTAGAGCAGCAGGCGGAAATCGAAAGCTTCCGCACCCGCGCCGGCCTCCTGTTTTCCTCTACTGCGATCACTACGTCTTTCCTCGGGGCTCAATCCTTCGGGCTGGGCGACATGAGCCTCGCTAGCTGGATGGCCCTGATCGCCTTCATGGGAGTGGCCATTGCTTCTCTCGCTGTCTTGTGGCCTCACTCATGGGAGTTCAGCGTTAACCCACGAGACGCCCTCGGACCCTACCTCCGAGGAGAAGAACCGGTGCCGGTCCACAGGCTTCATCGCGAACTCTCACTCCACATGCACAGCAGCTACATCGAAAATCGTGCCGGCATCTTCCAGCTTGCCGTTCTACTCCAGACCGCGAGCGCACTGTTGACCCTTGAGGTCATCTTCTGGATCATCTCGATAGCAACCGCCACCTAGGGAGCAACCGTGGGAAAAATCGCACCTTCCGAAGCACGGCTGGAGCCCAAGACGCCCAGCCCAATGCAACCGTCAATGCTCCCCTTCACCTGGAAGAGGTTCTGGCAGGTGCTTTTGGGCCGCAGGCCTTCCTAGCGATGCGCTGAGCCGTTAGTCGGCGAGCCAGCGGAAGTAGACGCCATACCGAAGCCGCCCCGAGTGGTTGATCCCACCCGAGTGCGGCAGGTCGGGGGTCATCATGATTGCGTCGCCGGGATCGGCCTCGACCGGCGCCGGGCCCTCCGCGGTCTCGATCAGGAGGCCGCCGTTGTCGCCCCGCCAGGAGCTGAGCGGGACGCCGACGATCCGCAGGTAGGTACGTCCTTCCGCCCAGGCCGGCTCCTGGTCGAGGTGGAAGCTGATCTCCGGCTCGGGCCCGGTGTGCGGGAACTGGAGCAGGATCTGCGGGTCGCAGATTCGCCCCGTCCGCCACTCGTCCGGCAACGACTCCGCCAGCGCCAGGATCTCGGGCCGTTCCCTCAGATGCGGGAACCAGTGCGCCCCCCAAAGCCATTCGCTCAGCTCCTCGGCCGAGGCGCCCCGCTGCAGCAGGTCGAGGTGGAGCAGCCGCAGTGCGTCGTCGATCTTCTCCGGCGCCACGATTCCGCGCGCGACCTCATAGGCACCCTGTACGGGCTGGGATGGCACGCGCGCATCCTTTCAAGCCGGCCGGTTACGAGGACCCTAGTCAGGCAGCCAAGCCGGTGAGATAGTGGGCTGATGAGGGCGCATGGGTGCATAGATTCGGCTGCCGGCCTGGGAAGCGACGGCCACGCCTGCTGGGGCTTCGACCGGCCCGAGGAGTTCGTCGAGGCGGCGATCGAATTCCTCGAGGACGGGCTCCGTCACGGCCAGCGCCTCGCCTACGTCGGCAGCGAATCGCTCGAGGAGCAGCGCGAGCGCCTGGCGCCGCTCGGCGACGTCGGCAGGATGCTCGACTCGGGAATGCTGCAGCTGTTCGAGCTCGGGCACCTCTACCGAGTCGGCGAGCCGGTCGACCCCGAGGCGCAGATGGCGATCTACCTGGGGGCCACCGAAGCCGCCCAGGCCGAGGGGTGCTCGGGGCTGCGGGTCGCCGCCGAGGTCACCGATCTGGTCACAGCGCCCCAGACCTGGGAGGCGCACCTGCGCTGGGAGAGCGCAGCCGACCGCCTGCTCGCGCCTAAATCCCTCGCGGCGCTCTGCGGCTACCGGCGCGAGGCGCTGCCGCCACAGCTGATGGCCGATCTGGCGGCCGTCCACCCCGCCGCCAACGCCGCCGCCGAAATCGTTCCCTTCCACCTCTTCGGCGAAGGCGAGGAGCTCGCCCTCAGCGGCGAAGTCGACCTCTTCTCCAGCGACGCGCTCGAACGCGTCCTCGACCTCGCAGGCGGCGACGGGGAACCGGCCTCGCTCAACCTCGAGGCACTGGAGTTCATCGACCACCACGGTGCCGAACTCCTCGCCCGCCGCGGCTGCCGCGCGCCCGCAACGCGCCGCCGGTCGTCGACCGCCTCTGCGAACTGCTCAAGCTGAAGCTCTGAGCTAGGAGGAGTTCCTCCCGCCCCGCTTCGAAGCGCCGGGCGAGTTGGCGATCTTCGCCGCCCGTTCCTTGCTCATCCCCTTCTTGCGCAGGCCCTCGTACTGCTTGTCGTTCTTGACGCTGGGACCGTGGTCTTTGGTCATCGTCATCACCTCCGTCAGGTTGGGGTCATCCTGGAACTACCCACATGCAGGGAAATCTCACCGCGTGCGAGGATGGCGCCATGGCCGAGCCGGTCGAAACGCTCTCCGGTGATCCGACGCTCGAGCTGCCGGAGTTCGACGCCCCGCCCGAGGACCCGCTGCCGCTGCTGGAGCGCTGGCTGCGACTCGCCGACGAACGCGGAGTGCGGGAGCCGCGGGCGCTGGCGCTGGCGACCGCCGATGCGGAGAGGCGGCCGTCGAGTCGCATCCTCCTCCTCAAGCAGGCGACGCCGTACCTCGTCTTCGCCGGCAGCTACGAGAGCCGCAAGGGACGCGACCTCGCCACCAACCCACGTGCCGCGGGCACGCTCTACTGGCGCGAGACGCTGCAGCAGGTGACGGTCGAGGGGCCGGTGCGGAAGCTGAGCGAGGATGAGTCCGATGCGCTTTTCGCGGAACGACCCCGAGCGGCGCAGGCGAGTGCCCTCGCCTCCAGGCAAGGGGAACCTCTTGGAGATCCAGCAGAGCTGCGCCACTCGGCGCAGGCGCTCGCCGCGGAGGACGAGCCCCTACACCGTCCACCGCACTGGGGCGGCTGGCGCCTCGACCCCGACCTCGTCGAGTTCTGGCATGGCAGCCCAGACCGGCTCCATCGCCGCCTGCTCTACGTGAAGCGGGACGGGGCCTGGGAGCACCGGCGCCTGAAGCCCTAGGCTCGGCTACAGGTAGCCGAGCGGGTCGGTCGGGGCGCCGTTGATCCGCACCTCGAAGTGGAGGTGGGGGCCGGTGCTGTGGCCGGTGTTGCCGCTGTAGCCGATCACGTCGCCCTGGTTGACGCTGGCGCCGGTGGAGACGGCGAAGCTCGACTGGTGGGCGTAGCAGGTGGAGAGCCCGCCGCCGTGATCGACGCAGGTGTAGTTGCCGTAGCCGCCGCTTTCGTACTCGGACTGCTCGAGGATCACGGTGCCGTCGGCGGCGGCGCGGATCGGCGTCCCTTCCGGCACCGAGATGTCGATCCCCTCGTGCATCCGCCCCCAGCGATAGCCGAAGCCCGAGGTGACCGTGCCTTCGACCGGCCAGATGAAGCCAGCGGCGCTGGGGCTCGGCATCGGTCCGGCCGGCAGCGCCACCCCGCCGGTCGCTTCGGCGATTTCCTGGGCGATCTGCGCCCGCAGGTCGGCGGCGATTTCCTCGTGCTCGTCGACGTCGTTTTCGATGCTCTTCAGCGCCTGCCGCCGCTCCGACCGCGCCGACAGCAGCGCTCCCTCGCGCGACTCCAGGGTCGAGCGGGTCGCTTCCAACCGCTGCTCCTTGGCGGCGATCGCGTCGCGGGCGTCTTCGATCGTCAGCTTCGCGATCTTCCGCTGGCGCACCAGCTTCTTCGCTTCGTCGCGCAGCGAGCGCACCCGCTCGGCCAGCGCCTCGTCGCTTTCGTTGATCGCGTCGAAATAGGCGGTGCGGGCGACCATGTCGCCGTAGTCCTCGGAGCTGAGGATGACTTCGGTGATGTCGGTGGTGCCGTAGGTGTAGATCGCGACCAGCCGCTCGCGCAGGTTGACCAGCGCCCGCTTCAGCCGCGCCTTCAGGGTGTCGAGGCGTTCCAGCGCTTCCTTCAGTTCGGCTTCAGCTTCTTGCAGCTCGGCTTCCTTCGCGGCCAGCTCTTCTTCAGCCGCTGCCTCCTGATTGCGCAGCGCCGATACCTGGCCTTCGAGGGCGGAGATTTCGTCGCCCATCGCGGCGATGTCGGAGGTGAGGAGGCCTTCGCGTTCTTCGGCCTTGCCGATCTTCTCCTCGACCGCTTCCAGCTTCTCGGAGTTGCTCTTCGCCGGCGCGGTCGCGGCCGTCAGCAGGCAGCTCGCGAGCAGGGCGAGAGTCATCGCCAGGAGCGAGGAAAGCCAGCGCCGGCGCGGTTTTGCGGTCGGATTCGGCATGGACACAAGAGAAAGCCGGCATACGCGCCGACCCTACCCAAGACCGTAGGGAGGGGAATCGACTCGTGCCGGCTGGAAAACCCGCCTGCAACCTCAGTTGCGGACGTACTCGCAGCGCTGGGCGCGGTTGGCGCCGCGGCCGCCGATGCAGCGGTCCTCGCCGCCGCGACCGTCGAGCTGGTCAGAGCCGCCACGGCCGAGCAGGACGTTGGCGGCGCCGTTGCCGACGAGGACGTCGGGTCCGGTCGAGCCCTCGATCTTCTCGGTGCCGGTAGCGATTCGCCCCGGCGTGCAGCCGCTGACCTCAGGGTCGCTGACCGCGCCGCCGATCTTCGCCTCCACGTGGACGCCTTCGTTTCTCACCCGGGCGAAGGAGGCGCTGTCGTTGGCACCGCGGCCGCCTGCGAAGAGGTCGCCCTCGCATGGCTGGCCGCCGATCAGGAGGTCGTCGCCGCCGTCGCCGATCATCGTCGCGGCGCCGCTGCCGTGGCGGGGATGGAGGATGTTGACCCCGAAGAGGGCGTCGTCCCCAGCGCCGCCTTCGAGCCGGTCGGGGTCGCCGTCGTCGCCGGCGTAGATGGTGTCGCCGCCGCGGCCGCCGCGCAGCCAGTCGCTGCCGACGCCGCCGTCGATCGTCACCTCCACCTCCGGCCCCAGCGAGCGTTCGACCTCGATCCGGTCGTCGCCGCCCTCGAGCGCGACGAGGATCGAGCCGACGCGGCCGCCGACCTGGAGCGAGGGGCCGTATCGGCCGGAGACGAGAAGCTCGCCGTCGCGGAGGCCGACGACGATGTCGTCGGGGCCGGCGCTGCCGGAGATCGCGAGGCTGTTCGAGCCACACCAGCTGGCGCCCTGGCCGGAACCAAAGCACTCGCTGCCAGGCCCCCCGATCACGGCCTCGATCCCGACCAGCCGCTCGTTTTCGGCGCCGCTGACGCGGCCGCCTTCGAGGTCGACTTCGATCGGTCCACCGGCGCTGCGGTAGGAGGCGGTGTCGTGGGCGCCGGGACCGCCGTCGATGCGATCCCGGCCGATCCCGCCGTCGATCGCGTCGAAGCTCCCGCGGCCGCCGCTGACGGTGTCGTCGCCCATGTCGCCGTCGACCTGGTCGCGGGCACCGAGACCGCCACTGACGACGTCGTTGCCGCTCTCCCCGCGCACCCGGTCGCGACCGTCCCCGCCGCGGACCTCGTCGGAGCCGCGACCGCCGAGGAGGAGGTCGGCGCCCGCCTTGCCGTTGAGCGTGTCCTTGCCGCGGCCCCCGTCGATCCAGTCGCGGCCGGCGCCGCCGCAGATCGTGTCGTTGCCACCACCGCCGAAGATCCGGTTCGGGCCGCCACCGCCGACGATCACGTCGGGCCCGCGTTTGCCGCGGATGTGGCGATCGTTGGATTCGATCGTCGCCTTCTTGCCGGCGCAGGTCGGGCGCCCCGCGTCGGGGGAGCCGGCAAGCACGAAGTAAAGGCCGAGGCCGAGGACGACGGCGAGGCCGACGATTGCGATCCGACGCCGATTGACTGCTGCAGCCACGACCGCTCCTCCCTCCGCCTGTCGAGAACCCCTTACCCTCTTATTGGACTACCCGTTCAGGAACTATCCGCAACCGGCTTGGTACCGCTGAGGCCCGGGTGGACGCCCTTGCCGATCGCCTGTTCGTCGACGATCTTCTGCAGCAGGCCGACCAGGCGCTTGCGGTCGGCGCTGTTCATGCCCCGCGTCAGCGCCTTCTCGTGCTCCTGTGCGATCTCGCGCCCGCGGGCGAGCGCGCTACGCCCCTTGCGGGTCAGGTAGAGGGCGCGCACCCGCCGGTCGTCGGGGTTGGGGCGGCGCTCGACCAGCCCCCGCTGCTCGAGCTCGTCGACGAGGGCGACCATGCGGCTGGCCGGCACGTCGATCGCCGCCCCGATCGCCTGCTGGGACTGCCCCTCGGCGGCGTCGACCAGGTTGAGGACGCGGAACAGCGGCGGGTTGAGGTCGACCGCGGCGATCTTTTCCGCGAACTGCCGCGAGGCGTGGATCCCCACCTGGGAGAGCAAGAACGCCAGCGTCGAGGGGGCGCGGTCGCCGTTGATACGGTCGCTCATCGTGAGGGGAAGCTTACCCTGTCGTTTCTGATATGAATCGTTTCGAGCTTGAACCATTCCAGTCGTTAAGAATCTTCACAGGAGGGATCCCATGACCCGCCGCCTCGCCCGCCTCGCCGACTTCTCCTACCGCCGCCGCGGCACCATGGTCCTGCTCTGGATCGTCTCCGCGGTCGTGATCATCGCCCTCGGCTCCGCCTTCGCCGGAGAGTACGAAGCCGACTACAACACCCCGGGCTCGGACTCCAAGGCAGCCAGCGAGCTGACCGAAAGCGCGTTCGGCGGCTACTCGGGTCAGGAAGTCAACGTCGTCTGGGAGGATCCCTCCGGGGCAATGAGCCCCGCGGTCATGGAGAAGGTGGACGCCTTCTTCAAGCAGGCGGAAGGCGTCGACAACATCGAGAAGCGGGAAGCGATCCGCGTCTCCGAGGACGGCACGATCGCCACCACCACCCTGCCGCTGACCGTGCCCGGCTGGGAGGTCCCGAAGGAGGACGGCGAAACGCTGGTCTCGGCGGCCGAAGACAACAGCGGCGACGGTCTGCGGATCGAGCTCGGCGGCGACCCGATCGTCCGCGCCCAGGAAGGCGGCAACGAAGAGGGCATCGCCTTCCTCGCGGCGGCGATCGTGCTGGTAATCGCCTTCGGCTCGCTGGTCGCAGCCGGCCTGCCGCTGGTCATCGCCCTCCTCGGGCTGGGGATCTCGGGGGGCGGCTTGATCGTCCTTCTCGCCAACGTGATCGACGTCCCGGACTGGACCCTCGCCGTCTCGGGCCTGATCGGGATCGGCGTCGGGATCGACTACGCGCTGCTGGTCCTGACCCGCTTCCGCACCGCCCTGAAGTCGGGTAAGGACCGCCACGACGCGGTCGTCGAGGCGGTGACCACCGCCGGCCGCAGCGTCCTGATCGCCGGCTCCACCGTGGTGATCGCGATCCTCGGCCTCTTCATCACCGGCCTCCCCTACATGTACGGGGTCGCGATCTCGGCCTCGCTCGCGGTGCTCGTGGTGATGGTCGCCGCGATCACCCTGCTGCCGGCGCTGCTCTCCTATCTCGGGCCGAACGTCGACCGTCTGCGGATCCCGATCCTCGGCCGCCGCCTCGACAAGGTCGAAGGCGACGGCGAATCGCCCGCCGCCCGCTGGAGCCACGCGGTCCAGCGCCGCCCCTGGATTGCCGCGATCGTCGCCACCGCGATCCTGCTCGCGCTCGCGGCCCCGGCGCTCGGCATGCGCCTCGGCTTCCCCGACGCCGGCAACGACCCCAAGGACACCATGACCCGCCAGGCCTACGACCTGATCAGCGAGGGCTTCGGCCCCGGCGCCAACGGCCCGCTGGTGATCGCCGCCGAACTCCCCGACGCCGGCGCCAAGGGGGCGGTCAACGCCCTGGTCGCCGACCTCAAAGACGAAGACGGAGTCGCCTACGTGCCGCCTGCCCGCTTCAACTCCGACGGCACGGCCGCGATCGTCACCGTGGTCCCGACCACCTCGCCACAGGACGAGGCGACCTCGGAACTGGTCGAACACCTGCGCGGGACGGTGATCCCGGCCGCGCTCGGCAACTCGGGCGTCAACGCCCTGGTCGGCGGCGTCAACGCCGCGCTCGAGGACCAGAGCACCTACATCACCGACCGCATGCCTTGGTTCATCGCCGGCGTCGTCGGGCTCTCGTTCCTGCTGCTGCTGGTCGCCTTCCATTCCCCCTTCATTTCGCTGAAGGCAGCGGTGATGAACCTGCTCTCGGTCAGCGCCGCCTACGGCGTCATGACCCTGGTCGCCCAGGGCGGCGCGGTCGGCGAACTGATCGGGATCGACCACGAAGTCCCGATCGCCCCGTTCATGCCGGTAATGATGTTCGCGATCCTCTTCGGGCTCTCGATGGACTACGAGGTCTTCCTGATCTCGCGGATCCGCGAGGAGTACCTGAAGGACAACGACACCCGGCGCGCGGTCGCCGACGGGCTGGCGAAGACGGCCCGGGTGATCACCGCGGCGGCGGCGATCATGGTCGTCGTCTTCCTCGCCTTCGTCGCCTCGCCCGAAGTCTTCCTCAAGCTCTTCGGGATCGGCCTCGCCGCGGCGATCTTCCTCGACGCGACCCTGGTGCGGATGGTCCTGGTGCCGGCGGTGATGCAGCTGCTCGGTGAGCGCAACTGGTGGATCCCCGACTGGCTGGAGCGGATCCTCCCCCGGATCGAGGTCGAGCGGGACGCGCCGGGAGTGGCGACCCAAAGCAGCTGAAGACGCAGCCCGCTTACGGGGGAAAAACGCCGGCCGCCTAAGCGGCCAGCCGGGCGGCCATCTCGGCCGCCGGGTCCGGGTACGCGAAGGTGCTGAAGCCGAGCCAGTCGGGCAGGCTTCGCGCCAGGTGCTCGGGCCCGGTGACGCGGAGCGTTTTTGCCCGCATCGCCGCCCCCAGCTCCTTCTTCCCCACCCAGACCTCGGCCATCGCCCGCGTCTCGGCGTCGATCTGGAGGTCGACGCCGAAACCGGGGTCGGTGAAGCAGAGGTCGGCGTTGGAAGCATGGGCGACAAGCCACCAGGCGCGCTTGCCCTCCTCGGCGTCGCGGAAGCGGAAGAAGACGACGACCTGCTCCTGCGGCAGCTTCTCGAGCTTGACGCTGCGCCGCAGGTCCCACATCAAGAGCGCCGGGTCGGCCTCCTCGGCGCTGATCTCGCGCTTCAGGTGTTCGCGGCTCCAGGTCCCGAGACTGACGACGAGCGGCCCGAGCGCCTCGCCGGCCGGGGTCAGCCGGTAGGCGTAGCCGCGCTCCCCTTTCAGCGGTTCGCGGGTGAGCAGCTCGGAGCGCTCCAGCTCGCGTAGCCGTTTGCTGAGCAAGGACGAGGACATCCGCGGCACCCCGCGCTGGATCTCGTTGAAGCGGGTGCTGCCCATCAAGAGCTCGCGCAGCACCAGCAGGGTCCAGCGCTCGGTCAACACCTCCGCCGCCTGCGCGACCGGGCAGAACTGTCCGTAGCTCTCCGGCATCCGGATTCGAGTCTAGAGGCCTAACTGCAGATCTTGAAGTTGATCCACCCCTGGCGCGGGCGTAGAAAAGGATCACCAAGCAATCCAAATGAAGGAGATCCAGCAGTGACCCCCAGCACCGACACCCAGAGCCCGCCCCCGGAGTTGCGACAGAAACACCGCGCGATGTGGGCCTCAGGCGACTACCCCTCGATGGTCGAGACCTTCCTCACCCCGCTTGGGCCGCGCCTGGTCGAGGCCGCCGGGATCGGGCCCGGCCAGCGCGTCCTCGACGTCGCCGCCGGCACCGGCAACGCCTCGATCCCCGCCGCCCAGACCGGCGCCGAAGTCGTCGCCAGCGACCTCACCCCGGAGCTGCTCGAGGCCGGCCGCGCCCGCGCCGAGGCCGAGGGGGTTGAGCTGGAGTGGGTCGAGGCCGACGCCCACGACCTGCCGTTCGAGGACGCGAGCTTCGACGTCGTCATCTCCTCGATCGGCGTGATGTTCGCGCCCTTCCACCAGAAGGCCGCCGACGAGCTGGTCCGCGTCTGCCGCCCCGGCGGCACGATCGCTCTGCTGAGCTGGACCCCGGAGGGGATGATCGGCGCCCTCTTCCGCGCCATGGGCCAGTTCATGCCGCCCCCTCCCCCGGGGGCGCAGCCGCCGCCGCTGTGGGGAAGCGAGGATCACCTGCGGGGGCTCTTCGCCGGCAAGGTCGAGTTCGAGCAACTGCAGCGCGAGATGCTCGACATCACCGCCTTTGAGCGTCCCGGCGATTACGGCGAGCACTTCAAGGGCCGCTACGGGCCCACGATCGCAGCCCGGGCGAACGCCGAGAAAGAGGGGCGCGCCGAGGAGTTCGACCAGGTGGTGAGCGACTTCTGCGAGGAGTGGAACCGCGGCGGCGCCGAGGACGCCCGCTTCGAAAAGGAGTACCTGATCGCGGTCGGGAAGAAGAGCGCGTGAGCGGCCGGCGCAGCAGCTACGACGCGGTTGTCGTCGGCGCTCGCTGCGCCGGGACGCCGGCGGCGACGCGGTTGGCGGAAGCGGGCTGGAAGGTCCTGCTCCTCGACCGCGAGCCGCCGCCGGCCGACACCCTCTCGACCCACACTCTCTTCCCGAACACCCTGGCGCGCCTGGCCGAGCTGGGGGCACTGGAGCGGATCGAACGGGAGCACCGGGTCAACCTGGTCGAGTACGCGATCCGCACCTTCGGCCACGAAGCCGTCGGCCGCTTCACCCCGATCGGCGGCTTCGACCGGATGGCGGTGATCACCCGTCCGGTGCTCGACCCGGCGCTGCTCGAGGCCGCGGTCGACGCCGGGGCGGAAACGCGCTTCGGCGAGAAGGTCGCCGGCCTGCTCGGCGCGGGCGTCGAGAGCGATCCCGTCCACGGTGTCGTCCTCGAGAACGGCGAGGAGATCGAGGCCCGCTGGGTGCTCGGCGCCGACGGCCGCGTCTCCACCGTCGCCCGCCTGCTCGGGCTCGAGAAGGAACGGCAGATGCGATCGGAGCTGGCCTTCATGTTCACCTACTGGCGCGGCCTGCCGCCTTCCGACCAGTTCAAAATCGACGTGATCGAGGAGGGCTCGCTGGTCTGGTCTCCGATGGAGGACGACCTCTCGATCCTGATCCTCGGCCTGCACCCGGACCTGACCCGCGGCGACCAGGCCCAGCGGCAGCGGACCTTCGTCGAGATGCTGGACCACTACAGCGACTGGTTCGACCCCGCCTGGTTGCAGCGGGCCGAGCCGGTCGGCGGCGTCCGCGTCGCCCCGGAGACGATGCTGCGCGGCTTCTTCCGCCAGGGCACCGGTCCCGGCTGGGCGCTGATCGGCGACGCCGGCCACTTCAAGAACCCCTCCACGGCGCAGGGCATCTCCGACGCGATCGAGCAGTCCCTCCACGTGGCCGGCGAACTGACCGGCCCCGAGGAGACCCTCGCCGGCTACGAGGCCTACCGCGACGAACGCGCCCGCGAGCACTACGAGTGGTCCTTCGACTTCGCCCGCTTCGCCAGGCCCGAGACGGCGGAGCCGATCTTCCGCGGCCTCGCCGCCGATCCCGAGGCCGGCCAGGACCTCCGCGACGCCCTCAGCCGTCGGCTGCGGCCGAAAGAGGATGTGTTCACGAAGGAGCGGTTAGGGAAGTGGTTCAGCCGCGTCGCGGCGTGAACGTGCGCAGGCGCAGCGAGTTGGTGACGACGAAGACGCTGGAGAAGGCCATCGCGGCGCCGGCGATCAGGGGGTTGAGGAAGCCGGCGGCGGCGAGGGGCAGGGCGGCGACGTTGTAGGCGAAGGCCCAGAAAAGGTTGCCCTTGATGGTGGTGAGGGTGCGACGGGAGAGGCGGATCGCGTCGGGGACGGCGCGGGGGTCGCCGGAGACGAGGGTGATGTCGGAGGCCTCGATCGCGACGTCGGTGCCGGTGCCGATCGCGAGACCGAGGTCGGCTTGGGCCAAGGCCGGAGCGTCGTTGACGCCGTCGCCGACCATCGCGACGGTGCGGCCTTCACCCTGGAGGCGCTCGATCACCGCGGCCTTCTCGGCCGGCAGCACCTCGGCGATCACCTCCTCGATCCCGACTTCGGCGGCGACGGCCTTCGCGGTCGCCTCGTTGTCGCCGGTCAGCAGCACCGGCCGCAGCTCCAGCTCCCGCAGCGCCGCGATCGCCTCGCGGCTGGTCGGCTTCACGGTGTCGGCGACGACGATGAGACCGCGCACCTCGCCGTCCCAGCCCACCGCGATCGCGGTTTGCCCGCGCGCTTCCGCCTCGCCCCGCGCCGCCTCCAGGCCAAATTCAGCGAACGCTGAATTTGCGCCCCTATGGGGGCTGTTTTTCAGCGAACGCTGAATTTTTCCCCGCGACGGATCCGAGGCGCGGCCGACGGTGACTAAACGGTCTTGCACTACCCCCCGGACTCCCACGCCCGGCTCGCTCGCGAACTCCTCGACCGCCGGCAGCAGCACGAACTCCTCCTTCGCCCGCGCCGCGATCGCCGCCGCGATCGGGTGCTCGGAGGCGTCCTCGACCGCGCCGGCGTAGCGCAGCACCTCCGCCTCGTCGACTCCCGGCGCGGCGTGGACTCCGACCACCGACATCTCGCCACTGGTCACGGTCCCGGTCTTGTCGAGGACGACGGTGTCGATCTGCCGCGTCGACTCGAGCACCTCCGGGCCCTTGATCAGCAGGCCGAGCTGGGCGCCGCGGCCCGTTCCGACCAACAGGGCGGTCGGCGTCGCCAGGCCGAGCGCGCAGGGGCAGGCGATGATCAGGACCGCAACCGCGGCAGTGAAGGCGAAGGCCGCGCCGGCGCCGTTGCCGAGCCAGAAGCCGAGGGTGCCGACGGCGAGGGCGATCACGATCGGGACGAAGACGGCGCTGACCCGGTCGGCGAGGCGCTGCACCGGCGCCTTCCCCGACTGGGCCGCGGTGACGAGGCGGGCAATCTGCGCCAATGCCGTCTCCTCGCCGACCCGGGTGGCGCGAACGACGAGGCGGCCGCCGACGTTGATCGTCGCGCCGACGACCTCGTCGCCGGGGCCGACCTCGACCGGCAACGACTCGCCGGTGACAAGCGACTGGTCGACAGCGGAGCTACCGCTCTCGACGACGCCGTCGGCGGCGACCTTCTCGCCCGGGCGGACGACGAAGCGCTCGCCGGCCTTCAGCTCCTCGACCGGAACCCGGCGCTCGGCGCCGTCGTCGTCCAGCAAGGCGACCTCCTTGGCGCCGAGGTCGAGCAGCGCCTCCAGCGCCGCCCCGGCCCGCCGCTTCGCCCGCGCCTCGAAGTAGCGGCCGGCGAGGATGAAGGTGGTGACGACCGCGGCGACCTCGAGGTAGATCTCGTCGGCGCCGGCCCCACGCTCGGTGACCAGTTCGAAGGGCATCTTCATCCCCGGCATGCCGGCGTCGCCGAAGAAGAGCGCGTAGAGCGACCAACCGAGGGCGGCGAGGGTGCCGAGCGAGATCAGCGTGTCCATCGTCGCGGCCCCGTGGCGGAGGTTCTGCCAGGCGGCCTTGTGGAAGGGCCAGCCCGCCCACAGCACCACCGGCGTCGCCAGCTGCAGCGAGAGCCACTGCCAGTTCACGAACTGCAGCGGCTCGATCATCGCCAGCAGCAGCACCGGCAGCGAGAGCGCGGCGGCGAAGACCAGCCGGCGACGGAGGTCGGCGGTCGGATCGGCTTCCTCCGACTCATCGCCCTTGGCTTCGGTGCCCGGTAGCGAGGCGGAATAGCCGACGCTCTCCACCGCCCCGAGCAGCTGCTCGGGCCCGACCTGGGCGGAGTCGAACGCGACCGTCGCCCGCTCGGTCGCGAAGTTGACCGTCGCCTCCACCCCGTCGAGCTGGTTGAGGCTCTTCTCGACGCGGCCGGCGCAGGAGGAGCAGGTCATCCCCTCGATCGGCAGCTCCAACCGCTGGCTCATCGCGGCACCTCGAGCGTGAACTCTGCGGTGTGGACAGCGCCGCGATGCCTGAACTGAAGATAGAGGCGGTAACGCCCAGCGCTGGGGAACGTCGCGGCAAATCCAAGGCCCTCTTCCGGATGGACGTGGAGGAAGGCGAGGTCGCCTTCGCGCAGCGCCACCAGATGGCCCTTGGCACCGAGGTAAGGCGCGAGGTCCTCGACGGGACGGCCGTCCCTGCTGACCGTGAAGGCGAGCGAATCCGGCTCGCCGGCCGTCGCCTCGCCCGCCCGCAAGCGAACCTCGTAGCCGTCCGTCTCGGCGACCGGCCGCGGCGCCGAGAACGGCCGCGCCTCGAACGCGCCGCCGGAGACGAAGAGGTCGGCCGCCAGCGTCTGCTGCTCCCCGTCAACCGAAAAGTCGGCGAAGGCACGGTAGACGCCCGCCTCGCCGAACTCGATCGGCACGGTCCACGTTCCCGCAGCGTCCATCTCCGGGTGCAGGTGGCGAAACTCGGCGCCGTCGCGGCGAACCACGATCAGGTGCAGGCGCCGCTCGTGCAGCTCGTCGAACTCGGTGATGGGAGCGCCATCTCCGTCCTCGACCGCGAAGCGCAGCTCGCGCGCCTCCCCCTGCTCCAACTGGGTCGAACTCATACGCAGCGTGTAGCCGTCGGCAGAGACCCCCAGGCCCGCGGGCTCATGTGAAGTCGCCTCGTGCACGCTCTCCTCGTCGGCGATGTGAGTAGCCATCCTCTCCTCCGTTCCGCCTTCCGTCTCGGCCGGCTCGACCATCGAACCGAGCGCAGCGGAAACGCCGAAGACGACGGCGAGCCCAACGACGAAGAGCAAGATCCTTTGATACGGGTGGGGGGTATTCATGCAGCAACCGTAGCACATACCCAGAGGGGGTATACTTTTGACGTCCACTTCCCCGAGCGAAGGAACGAGATGGCGGAGACCGACCCCGGTTACATCGACAACAAGGAGCAGGTGAAGAACCGGCTGCGGCGGATCGGCGGGCAGATCGGCGGCATCGAACGGATGGTCGAGGAGGAGCGCTACTGCATCGACATCCTCACCCAGATCTCGGCCGCCCAGGCGGCGATCGACAAGGTCGCCCTCGCCCTGCTCGACGAACACACCCGCCACTGCGTGGTCGGCGCCAAGAGCGCCAAGGACCGCGAGGAGAAGACCGAGGAGATGATGGAGGCGGTCGGCCGTCTGCTGAAGAGCCGCTGATCTCTGCGAGTCTGCGCCGGTGAGCGAGACTTCAGGCAAGCGGTTCGCCGCCGCCGCCCGTCGCTTCAACCGCAACCCGAAGCTGGTCGGCTGGGCGCGGCGCGCGCGCGAGCGCACGCTCGGCGACGACGACTTCGTCGACCACCTCTCCACCGCGCGCGGCCGCCCCTCCGACCTCGCCGCCCAGCAGCTGGTCTCGCTGCGCGGCGACCGGCCCGGCTTCGCCGGCGAGATCGGCCTCACCGCCCTGCAGGCCTGGCAGCGGCTGGCCGAGTCCCAGGATCGCGGCCGCGGCAAGGTCGACGTCGCGATCCTCTTCACCGACCTGGTCGGCTTCTCGAGCTGGGCGCTGAGAGCAGGCGACGCGGCGGCGGTACAACTGTTGCGCGAGGTCGCCGCGGCGATCGAGCCGCCCGTCCTCGAGCGCCAGGGTGAGGTCGTGAAGCGGCTCGGCGACGGGCTGATGGCGGCGTTCTGGGATGCGCCGAGCGCGGTCGAGGCCGCCTTCGAGGCCAACGAGCGCCTGGCGCCGATCGAGGTCAGCGGCTACCGCCCCCGGCTCCGCACCGGCATCCACCTCGGCCGTCCCCGCAAGCTCGGCGGCGACTACTTCGGCGTCGACGTCAACAGCGCCGCCCGCCTCGCCGACGCCGCCAAGCCCGGCGAGATCCTCGTCTCCGACAGCGCCCTGGAGGCCCTCCCGGCCGGCGCAGCAGCGAAGAAGCGCCGCTTCAGCGCCAAGGGCGCGCCCCGTGAGATGACTGCGTTCTCCGTGCAGGCCCCTACACAAAGAGGCTAAAAAACTCAAATATCTACAAGTAAGGTCGTCGGGTCCCCGTTAGGAGGTACTCGATGGCAACTCCCCCCGACCCCACCGGCTCCGATTCTCTCGACGAGCTCGCCGCCCGCTTCGCCGCCCGCGGCTACGAGCCCGAGGGGGCCGAGGCTCCCGCTGAGGATGGCGGGCACGGCCACGATCACCAGCACGACCACGGCCACGACCATGACCACCACCACGGCGGCCCCTCGGTCCGTGAGTTCGAATACCGCGGCCACACAGTCCAGATCGTCACCCACTACGAGGTGACGATCGACGGCGAGCCGTGGACGCAATCGCTCCAGGTCCGCCCCGACGGGACCGTCATCTCCCACGACCTCCCCGCCTACCAAGTGCCCTCCGCAGGCGACCTACTGCGGGCGGTGATCGACCAGTCCTATGAGGCGCCGGAGGAGATCCGCGCGATGGTCGAGGAGACCCGGCAGGAGGAGCACTGATGGCCGTCGCTCGGGAGAACGTCCTCTCCACCTCCCACGCCGAGACCTTCCTCCGCGGTGCGGTCGCGCTCAGCCAGCTCTCGACCGGCATCACCCCCACGCAGCTGAACCAGAGCCGTACCGTCCAGGAAGCGCCGCGGGCGCGGCTCTTCGGCACGGAGGCCGAGCTGGCCCGCCCCCTCAGCTGGTGGGACCTCTTCACCTGGTGGCACGTCACCGCGATGAACTGGCCGGGGAGCAACCGCGCTCACCGCGGCCCGGTGTTCCTGCCCTGGCACCGGCTCTTCCTGCGGCGGCTGGAGGAGGCGATCCAAACCGTCAGCGGCGATCCCGGCTTCGGCCTCCCCTACTGGGACTGGGCCGCCGACGGCGCCCTCAGCGGCAGCGACCAGCTGCAAGCACCGATCTGGTCGCTGCTCGGCCCGCCCAGCGGAACCATCGACAAAGGGACGGCCGGCGAACTGCGGGTGCGCCTCTACAACAGCAGCCAGGACGGCCGCATCTACGTCGGCGCCCCGCGGCCCATCTGGCGCACCGCCAAAAGCACGTTCGGGCTGCCGACCCCCGCCGAGGAGGCCGCGACGCTGAAGGACGATCGGTACGACAACCCTCCCTGGAATGAGGACTCCCTCCGCTTCCGCAACAAGGCCGAGGGCTGGACGGACCCGCTCGAACGTCCCACCGCCTCCCAAGGCCCTCAGATGCACAACCGGGTCCACGTCTGGGTCGGCGGCGAGATGGCGCCGGGCAGCTCGCCCAACGACCCGGTCTTCTGGCTCAACCACTGCAACATCGACCGCATCTGGGAAGGCTGGATGGCGAAGCACGGCCGCCAGTATCAGCCGGGGGCGGGCGAGGGACCGCCCGGCCAGCGCCTCGACGACCAGCTCTTCTCGATCGTCTGGCCGACGATGACTCCGAAGCAGCTGCTCGACCCGGGCAGCGCCGGGCTCGACTGGTTCGAGTACGACGAGCTGCCGGTCTGATTCAGCGCTAACTCAAACGATCGACGAGGGCGGCGAGGTCGGCGTGGCTGTCGATGACGAACTCGGCCTCCGTCCCGTCTTCCTCGTCCCCCTCGGGGTTCATGCCGCGATAGCGGACGGTCCTCATTCCCAGCGCGGCGGCGCCGGCGACGTCGGTGCGTCGCAGGTCGCCGACGTGCATCGCCTCCCCCGGTTCGGCCCCCAGCGCCCCGAGCGCCGCTTCGAAGATCCGCGGCGAGGGCTTGTAGTGGCCGACTTCGTCGGAGAACCCCCAGCCGTCGAAGTGGCCGAGCAGGCCCTCGGCGTCGAGCAGCTCGCGCAGCAGCTCGCCGCCGCTGAAGCCGACGTCGCAGACGATCCCGAGCCGGACCTCCCGCCGCCGCAGCTCCGCCAGGCAGGCGTGGATCCCGGGGGCGAACTCGAGCGGGACCTCCCGCCCGGCGCCGAGGAACGCCTCCGCCACCATCTCCCGCGCCGCCCCCTCTACGCCGAGGTGGCGGACCAGCGCCGCCGCCGCCTCGTGCGGGGGCAGGTGCCGGCCCTCGGCCCAGGCCCGCTCCCAGTCGAGCCCGACCTGCCGCAGCCCCTCCAGCAGCAGGTCCGCCTCGACCTCGAAGTCGCTACTTGCTAGCGCCGCCACGATTCCCCGCTGCCGCGCCTCTCTCATCGCCCCCGGCGGCACCGTCGCGATCGTGTTCCAGAAATCGAAGGTAACGGCCTTGATCACGCGGCGATCTTACGGGCGGCCTCGTTCTCCTCTTACTCCGCTCGCTAGCGAACCGGAGAGTTCTTGCTCACCCGGCTGAGCAAGAGGACACTCGGGGGAGATGGATCGGGATCCTGGTTCAATCGCGGTCGGCCCCTACTTGCTCAGGGTGAGCGGAGAAGGCGGAACCCTGCTCGAGCAGAGCGACGGCGAGCGAAAGAGCGAGGAAAGGGCGCTGCAGAAGGCGCTGGCGGAACCGGAGCCGAAAGCGGAGGAACGCGCTCCGGCTCTCGCAACCGAAATCGACGAAGCTGCCGAAGCGACGACGAAGATCGAGCAGGCGGCGGCGCTCTGCAAAGGCGCCGCCGAAGGCCCCCTCGACCCGGATCAACTGGCGCTGGAGGTCGGCACGCTGCTCGACTGCCTCGAACGCCTCGACCGCACGAAGAAGCACAAAAAGGCAATCCAGCTGGCACGCTCGCTGTCGACGCTGCTGATGTTGCTGAAACGTTGGGCGAGCCTGCTGCAAACGCTGCGGATCGCCCTGCGGGCCGGCCAGGAGGTGGGCGACGAGACGGCGGTTGCCTGGGCCAAACACGAGCTGGGAACGCTGCGGCTGGCGGCCGACGACCTCGGGGGCGCCGACGACTGCCTGCGCCAGGCGCGCGAGATCCGAGAGCGGATCGGCGACAGTCGCGGCCTGGCGGCGACCAACCGCAACATGCAGACGCTCTGCGACCGGTTGCGGGCGAAGTTGCGCAACGAAGCTCCGGCGCCGGGCGGTCAGCGGTCCATCTGGCCTCCCACCCCCTCCCTCATCGTCCTGTTCGCAGTCCTCTTCGGCGTCGGCGTCGCGGCGGGCATCCTGGTCGCCGACGACCCTGCCCAGCAACCGGTCGCCGAAACCAGGAGCGACCGGGACCCAGGCCATGATCGGACCACCACCGTCACGACCACCGGCACTCCCGAAACTGTGACCACGGTCGAAACCGTCACGAGCACCGTCACCGAAAAAGTCGGCGGCGAAGACACCGGAGGAGGCGGGGTGATCCAGCGCGAGGTCGAAGACGAATCCGCTGCCGGGGAAGAAGAAGAAGAAGAAGAAGCGGGCAGCTCCCCTTAGCCCGCTTCGATCATCCGGAAGACGTCCGGCAACTCCACCTCCAAGGCGTAGGCGAGGTGTCGCAGGGTTCCCCAGTCGGCGTCGATCGACCCGACTTCGACGCTGCGCAGCTTCTCAACCGGGACGTCGGCGCGGTCGGCGAGCTCCTGCTGCGCCAGCCGGGCCTCCCTCCGCAGCTGCCGGATCGCGTTGCCTAGGGCGATGTTGTGTACGTCCCGGGTCTCCATTGCTGAAGGGGACCGTACTGCGCCTGTCAGCGGCTGCAACCCATCAGAGGCCGCCGCGCAGCCGAACCAGTGCAAAGTCCGTGTCCGTCGTGCCTGGCAGCTTGGCCCAGCCGCCGAGCAGGACCCCGCCGTTCGGCTGCAGGGCGACCGAGCGGGCGGTGCCGAGATAGCGGCCGAGGCGGACGCTGACGCGGCCGTCACGGCTGAAGCGCGGGTCGAGGGACCCGTCGGCGCGAAGCCGCCAGCAGCGGATCAGGCCGCGGCGCGGGGTCGAGGGGCTGCCGGTTGGTTCCAGAGCAGTGAGGACTCGCTTGTGCGAGTCGTCGGCGAGGTCGGCGGGGATGAGCGTTTCGCGAAGGTGGTGAAGCGCGATGCCGCCGCTGCCGTAGGAGGAGTCGAGACGGCCGGATCCGCGCAGGGCCGCGAAGGCGAGCTGGTTGCCCGACCTGCCGGCGAGGATCGCCCGGCCGGCGACGTCGAGGGCGCCGGCGGTCGCGAAGGCCCCGGACTCCCGGATCGGGAGGATCCTGAAGCCGCGGCCGGCGAAGGTGGTGTCGAGCGTGCCGTCCGGCAGCAGCCGCGCGATCGCGAAGCGGCCGGTGGTGCCGTTGGTCGGCCCTTCTTTGGGGAAGTAGGCGCCGCCGACGAGGACGATGCGGCCGAAGCCGTCGAGCATCATGTCGTTGGCGCCGTCGTGCTCCGCGGGAGAGAGATCGAGCGTGACTAGGCCGCCCTCGCCGAAGGAGAGGTCGGGCGCACCGTCGCGGGTGAGCTGGAAGACGGCGAATGCGCGGTCGCCGTCCGGCCAACCGCCTTCGCCATGTGCCCCGGCGAGGAGGACGCCCCCGAAGCGGTCGGTCCGCACGGCGGCGACCGTCATGTCGACTGGGATCTCGGTCATCCCGTCGCCGTCGCCGAAGCTCGGGTCGAGGCGGCCGTCCGGCAGTAGGCGCGCCACCCGCGTTGGCCCGAACGGCCGCTCCGGATTGCTCGGCCCGGCGACGTCGATGTTGCCGAAGGAGTCGATCGCCATCGTTTCCGCCGCCATCCCGCCTTCGACGTTGCTGAGGACGACGCCGCCGTCGCCGAAGCCTGGGTCGAGCGAGCCGTCCGGTCGGTAGGCCGCCACCGCCAGGCGGATCCCGAACGGGTGCTTGGCCGAGTAGCCGGCGGCGAGGATGCGCTCGCCGTAGGAGATGACGGTGCTGCCCTTGTCCTTGCTGCCTTCGTCGAGGTCGGAGAGGAGGCGGCCGTCACCGGAGAAGGTGCGACCGAGGCTGCCTTCGCCGGAGATGCGTGCGGCCGCGGCGCTCGCCGGCAGGGCAAAGGCGAGCAGGACGGCAACGAGCATCGAGAGTCGGCATCTCATGAGAACAGGGTGCCACGGGGGGTCGGCTCGGACGGGGACAATCGTGGCCCGATTGCAAGCGGTCCGCTTCAAGCATCTTCTGCCTCGATCTCCTCCGCCCGTTCGAAGATCTGAGAGAGAGGAATGCCAAGGCCATCGGTCAGCCGCTTCATCGTCCTCAGCTGGAGGCTTCGCCGACCGGCCTCGAAAACCGAGATCTCGCTTAGGTTCATACCGATCGAGTTCGCCAATTTCTCTTGGGTAAGTCCAGCATCGATTCGTTCCCTCTTAAGGGCACGACCAAAGTAGATTTCGGGCGGGCTTGCAGTTGCCATCAAGCGCCCGCACAGAAAATGACTTCAGGGTCGTCAAGACCATAAGGTTGAACTCAACTGTCAGCGAAAGCCCTGCTCTTTGCGAGTTTTCGGAGTTCCGAAAAAGACCCGGTTCAGACCCGAAAAGGCGTGGGGACGCCAATCGACGCGTCCCCACCCACTGATCCTCAGCCCGTCACCCCTTTCACCACCGGGAAGTAACCATCCGCATGACCTGTGACCTTCGGGTGGTAGCTTTCGCCGGTCGGGTTGGAGAGGCCGTTGATCCACTCCGTGCTGGAACCACCGCCGCCGTCGCAGACCGCATGGCCCACGAAGGGCGGGATCACGTCGCGGAAGACGAAGTTGGCGCCCGCCCGCGAGGCCGCGGCGCTGACCACCGTCCTCAGCATTTCCGCCGTCTGGTTGAGCCGCGTCTCCTCGCTGGGGCTGAACCAGGTGAGGGCGTTGCAGTCTTCGCCGTTGAACAGCTTCGGGTAGTCGAGCACAATCACTTTCGCGTTCGGCGAGCGTGACTTGATCGTGTTGTTGACCAGGTCGAGTCGGCCCGGCAGCGTGTTCTGGATGTAGGACTGGGCGGTGTTGATCGCGCCGTCGCAGTTGGACGCCCACGAGGGCTGCGCGCAGGTGGTGATCACGCTCGAGAAGCCGGCGTCGTTGCCGCCGATCGTGTAGGTGACCCAGTTGGTGTCGCTGGTCAGGCTCGCAGCCTGGGTGTTGATCAGGTCGCCCGTCTTCGCCCCGGAGCAGGTGGCGTTGACGAAGGTCCATTCGGGATGGGCGTTGTGCAGCAGGTACGGGTACGCGTACACCGACCGCTGGCAGGTCGATTCGTAGAAGGTCCGGGTGCCGGTGCCCGACGAGTACGAGTCGCCGAGTGCGACGTACTTGGTCGCGAGGGCGGAGCTGGCGAACGCAAGGCAGAGCGCCGCCACGGCAAGGACCGCTGAGATGCGCCTCCACTTCATGATGTTTCTCCTGTAGTTGGGACCGCTGCCCTTGCCACGCCACGCTGCCGACGCCCCATTCGGCGGTGTTGATCAGATGTTTTTGAATATATCCCCGAGGTCCAGGCCTCATGAAGTCAGTGGTCACCGCCGATAGCAGCGCCATGGAACCGGCAGGGCCAGCGGTCGCGCGCGCCTCCCACCGGGTCGCCGACCCGAAAGACCCCCCGCGCGAGATGAGCGGGCTGGCCTGGGGCGCGATGGTCTGCCTCGGCCTGGTCGGAGCGCTGCTGCTGGCCAAGACGGTGGCCGCTCTGCACCTGCGCTCGATCGTCAAAGGGGGCGGGGACATCACCGCCGCTTACGGCACGTACTCCGTTTGGGTCAGCTTCTACGGGCTCTTCGTGCTGATCGCCGCCGGCGTCTTCATCGCCTGGTTCTTCCGCGCTTACAAGAACCTGCACCGCCTCGGGGTGCAGGGCGTGCGCTACGGGACCGGCTGGGCGATCGGCGCCTGGTTCATCCCGATCTTCGGGATGATCCGGCCGAAGCAGATCGCCAACGACGTCTGGCGCGGCAGCGAGCGGGGAATCGACGTCTCGGCGCAGTGGCGCCAGATCGGGATCCCCCGCCTGCTCCAGTGGTGGTGGGGGCTGTTCCTGACCCAGGGGCTCCTGGTGGAGATCGGCCAGCGAATGACCGCCTCGGGCTACAACCGGTTGGTGGCGCTCGGCCCGGTTCAGACGGGGTTCTCCCGGATCGAATCCGGGACCTTCCTCGAGCTGATCGGCGGCCTCTGCGGCCTCGCCGCCGTCTTCCTCGCGATCAAGGTCGTCTCGCGGATCAGCCAGCGCCTCGACGGGATCCGCGAAGACGTCCTCCTCAGCGGGAACACTGGTCTCCAGCCGGCTCTCCAGTAGCCGATCCAGTCGATGGTGCGCCTTGTCCTCAGCGACGATCTGAAGCGGAGCCGCGGCACCGTCTTCTTCCGCGCCATCTTCAGCCTGCCGTTCCTGATCTGGCTGGCGGTATGGGCGATCGGGGCGGCCTGCGTCGCCTTCGTCAACTGGTTCGCGACCCTGTTCGAAGGGAAGTCCCCCGCCCCGCTCCACACCTTCCTCGCCCGCTTCATCCGCTACTCGACCCAGGTCTACGCCTTCATGAACCTCGCCGCCGAGCCGCTGCCAGCCTTCGACGGCAAGGGGGGCTATCCGGTCGACGTCGCGATCGACCCGCCCGGGCGGCAGAACCGCTGGACCGTCGGCTTCCGCCTCGTCCTCGTCCTGCCGGCGCTGCTGATCGCCGGCGTCCTCGTCGGCTCGGGCAGCTTCCTCGACTCCTTCCGCTCCAGCGGCGGCGGCTTCCTCAGCGCCCTCGCCCTCGCCGCGATCTTCGCCTGGTTCTACGCGATGTTCCGCGGCCGGATGCCGCGCGGGCTGCGGGACCTGATCGCCTACGCGCTGGCCTACGGCGCCCAGACCTGGGCCTACCTGCTGCTGCTGACCGACCGCTATCCCTCGAGCGACCCGCTGACCGTGATCGGGCCGCTGCCGACCCGTTCGGACCCGGTGCGGATGGAGGTGACCGACGAGCTGCGCCGCAGCCGCCTCACCGTCTTCTTCCGGCTGGCGCTCGCCGTCCCGCACCTGGTCTGGCTCTCGCTCTGGGGAGTGGTGGCGCTGCTCGTCGCGATCGTCAACTGGTTCGCCACCCTCTTCACCGGCACCTCCCCGAGCTGGGCGCACCGCTTCCTCGCCATGTACGTCCGCTACCAGCTCCACGTCGGCGCCTTCCTCTACCTCGTCGGCAACCCGTTCCCCGGCTTCGTCGGGGGACCAGGGACCTACCCGGTCGAACTCCATGTCGCCGAACGCGAGCGCCAGAACCGCTGGACCGTCGGCTTCCGCCTCGTCCTCGCCGTCCCGGCCCTCCTGCTCGCCGGCATCTTCGCCCAGCTGCTCCTGGTCGTCGCCGTGCTCGGCTGGTTCGCGGCCCTCTTCACGGGGCGGATGCCGCTCGGCCTGCGCAACGCCGGCGCCTACGCGCTGCGCTACCTCGCCCAGGCGAACGCCTACCTCCTGCTGCTGACCGGCGCCTACCCCTATAGCGGCCCTTGCCTCGAACGGGCCTGACGCGGCTGGCGCTGCTGGCCGGCGCCGTGCTATGGGTCGTCGCTGCCTTCGCCCTCTGGGACGCGACGCAGCTGCCCGACCTCGATCTCCCCAGCCTCGATCCCCACCGCTACTTCAGCGACTCCTTCCTCGAGCGCAGCGCCAGCTACGAGCGCTTCCTCGGGATCCTCGGGATCCTCGGCTCCCTGACCCTCGTCGCCGTGCTCGCGGTCTACGCGCGGCGCGGGCCGCGCCTCGTGCGCGAGTCCGCTGCCGGCCGGGTTGGCACCGGGATGCTGCTGGCGATGCTCGGCTTCGCCGTCGTCTGGCTCGCCGAGGTTCCCTTCGACCTGCTCGCCGTCTGGTGGCAGCGCCGCCACGACGTCTCCCACCAGGGCTACCTCGAACACCTGCTGTTCAGCTTCCTCGGGCTCGGCGGCACCTTCGTCTTCCTCTGCCTCGGGATCGGGATCATGATGGGGCTGGCCGGCGTCCTGCGCCGCTGGTGGTGGCTGGCCGCGGTGCCCGTCTTCCTCGCCCTGACGCTCCTCTACGTCTTCGTCAGCCCCTACCTGATCCCCAACACCGAGCCGGTGCGCCACCCTGTCCTACAGGAGGAAGCGCGAGAGCTGGAGCGGATCCAGGGCACCGACGAGGCACGGCTGCGGGTCCAGGAAGTCCACCAGTTCACCGACGCTCCCAACGCGGAGACGACCGGCATCGGCCCGAGCACGACGATCGTCCTCTGGGACACCCTGCTCGACGACGACTTCAGCCGTCCCGAGGTCCGCTTCGTCGTCGCCCACGAGATCGGCCACGTCGCCCATCGCGACGTCCTCCACCGCGTCGGCTGGCTCGCCCTCTTCCTCCTCCCCGCCCTCGGCCTCACCGCCTACCTCACCCGCCGCCGCGGCGGCCTCGCCCAGCCCGAGGCGATCCCCCTCGCCATCCTCGTCCTCGCCGTCACCCAGCTGATCGCCGCCCCCCTCCTCAACACCGCCTACCGCCGCGAAGAGGCAGCCGCCGACTGGGCCGCCCTCGAAGCCACCCACGACCCCGCCGCGGCCAAGTCCTCCTTCCGCCAGCTCGCGACCAAGAGCCTCAGCGACCCCGACCCGCCCTTCTGGATCGACGGCCTCTATGGCAGCCACCCGGCGATGATCGAACGGATCACGATGGCGGACGCGTGGAAAGAATCTACTTCCGGCGATCGACAGGCGCGGTAACGGCGACCTTCCACTTACCGTCTTCCTTTTCAAGCGGAACGATCCAGTCGATCCCCTTGCGGCCGTGGTACTGCGCGTAACCCGTCTTCTGAGAGATCCTCAGGCTGTCGATCGGGCCCGTGGTCGTCTGCCCAAACTCTCCTGAAGCAAGGGGACCGAAGAACTCGAGCGCCTCTACGCAATTCGTCGCCTTTCCTTTCGAGGTCCCTTCAGCGTCTGTGACCACGAGATCTATGTACGGTCGCGAGAGGTAGCTGCAGTCCTTCTTCCATTTCTCTGCCGCTCGCGCTCGATCCCATGCGATGACCACCTGCGAGGCTTCTTCGCGCTCCTTGGCGCTGCCCTCACGTCCAAAGTACTGGATGGTGTTGTCCCCACCTGGAATCACAAACTCGCTGGTGGGACGGGGGACTCCATTCTCGCTGTCTCCTCCATTGCCCGCTGAACCACTTCCGCCGCAGCCGACAACGAGCAGAGTAAGCACCACAAAGGAGAGCCTCGTTCCCCATTTCATGGTTTCAGTTTAGACTACTTGACTACACCTTGTATATCCGAACAATAGGGGACCTTATGTACAACAAGCTAGCTTTGGTGGCACTCGCGTTGGCTGCCATAACCGCGTTCAGCGTCGGTTGCGGCAGCAGTGATGGAGAGACGACCGCTGCCATAACCAAAGCGCAGTTCCTGAAAGAGGGGAACGCGATCTGCTGGGAAACCGTGAAAACCCAGGATGCAGCCTTTCAGCAGGTGCTGAAAGAAGGAATGGAAGAAGAAGCGACCAAGTTCGACCCTCAAAAGCAGAAGGCATTCATCCAAGAGGTAGCAGGATCCGTTGACAACATGGTGGATGAACTAACGGAACTTGGCACTCCCGCGGGGGACGAAGCAGCGGTAAGTCGCATCCTTGCTCAATACGAAGACGGGGCATCGAAGGCGGAAGCCAATCCGGAGGCGTTCCTTTCCGGCGAAGCCTTCAAGGAGGCAAACGCCGCCGCTAAAGCCTATGGACTCGAGAAATGCGGTCAGATGTAGCCGCTGAACCGGCCAGCCGCCTGAAGTAAAGGCGGCTGGCCGCGATGCAGCCGGGCTATGTCAGGTAGACAGAGCTCGGGGCTGTAACGGTGTAGGTGCCCGTCCAGTCCGCTTTGGAGCCGCAGACTGCTTCAGGGCCCGTGATTTTCGCCAATCCCACCGGCAGCCCCACCGTTGCGGGTGAGCCACCACTGACGGTGCCCGAAGCACTCGAGGCACTGTAACGACATGTCACGCTGCCAATGATCGTGGAGCAGACGAACTCCCCTTCGAGTTTTTCAACCGTGAGCGTTCCATTGGGAGCGGTCACGGTCACGGCCGAAGCCGGCCAGGGGTTCGTCGAGCTTGCAGTGGTGCTGGCCGTAATGCCATTCGGGCAAACCGCCGACGAGCAATTCGCAAAGGTTACGCTAGTGATATTTCCCACTGCGGTGCTGCCCGTGACCGTGCCCTTCACAGACGAGCTGACGCATGTGATGGTGGAAACGCTTTTGCCTTCGGCGTTTGTCGCTGTCAGGCTCGCGCTGGTTCCAGTTTTCAGGCTCCCTTCCACAGTCCCAGAGTAGACAAACCCATGAGTCCCGCCACATGCTTCGCCCGATCCGGATGCGGAGCATACTTTCGCTGGGGCGGATGGTGCGGTTGCCGCAATCAGGGCCAGAGCGGAGAGCGCAACAACGCAGATGGTATTTGACTTCATATTCTAACTCCCTTGGATGTCTGGTAACAGCTAAGTCAGGTAGAGAGATTTCGGGTTTGTAACAACGTATGTCGCACTCCAATCTGCTTTGGATCCACAGACCGCTTCGGGGCCACTAACCGTCGCTAAGGGCACGGTCGTCGCAGTAACGTGCGCCGGTGCCCCGCCACCCACGGTCCCCATAACTTTTGCGCTCGTGTAACGGCATGTAATGTTGCCGAGGAGGGTCCCGCAGATCATCTCCATATCGAATTTTTCAATTGCGAGCGTGCCATTTGGCGGCGTTCCAGTAGTGACCTGAATAGGCCAAAGGTTGGTCGCACTCGCGGTCGTGGTGAAGCTCATGGCGTTCGCGCACATCGCAGATGAGCAATTGGCCAGCGTCATGGCATTGATGCTGCCCACCCCAGTACTCCCAGTGACAGAGCCTTTTAGCGTCGAAGTCGTGCATGTAATGGTGGAGATGCTTTGGCCGGAGGAGTTTGTGGCTGTAAACGTAAAGCTCGTCCCGGCTTTGAGACTGGCTTCAAGGGTCCCCGTGTAGACAAAGCCATAAGTTCCCCCACAGGCTTCCCCGCTGGACAAGGTGGCGGAACATGCTTTGGCTGCTGCGGATGACGCCGATATGCTCGTTAGGGCCATCGCTGCGACAGCAGCCAGCCCGATGATCTTGATCTTCATTTCTCCTCCTCGCAACTGAACGGCCGCCCTCTGCTTAGAGGGCGGCCGATGCTTATGCCTCAACTATCCAGCCTCGAGGGCTGATCTCCGATCTCTATGTAAGGAACAGCGATTTCGGAGTTGTGATCGTGTAGACACCGCTCCAGTCGGCTTTGGCGCCGCAGGTCGCTTCCGGACCCGAGCTGCGGGTCAGGGCGACGTTGGTCGCAGTGACGGTAGCCGGGGTTCCACCGGTTACGGTCGTCGTCGCTTTGGTCGCGGTGTAGCGGCATGTGATGTTGCCGATGATCGTGCCGCAGATGAACTCGCCGTCGATTTTTTCGACGCTGAGGGTGCCGTTCGGGGCCGTGCCTTTAGTCGCTGTCGCCGGCCAGGTGTTCGTGGTGCTCGCCGTAGTGCTGGCGGTTACGCCATTGGGACAAGCGGCTGACGAGCAGTTGGCGAAGGTGAACTCGTCGATGGTGCCCGTGCCGGTGTCTCCAACAACGGTTCCGTGCACTGTCGAAGTGAGGCATGTCACGGTATTGACCGTGCCGCCTGACGAGTTTGTCGTTGTCAGGGTCGCGCTGGTGCCGGTTTTCAGGGTCGCGAGGATTGTTCCGTCGTACACTTTTCCGTGGGTTCCACCGCATTCTGCTGTGGCTCCTTCGCCAGAACAGACTTTGGCATTACCAAAGGAAGACGCTGCAAAAGCCATAAGGGCCATGGCCGCGACAACAGCCAAACCGATGATCTTGATCTTCATATTCTCCTCATTCTTAGATGTATTCGTTGACGGAACCTCTGTAGTTCCGAATAAGAACTTTGTATCACCGTTTCTTGACCATTCAAGCCGCCTAACGTGTGTCAACCCTTACGTGTAAAGCCAGTCATCCGAGAGCCCCGGCTTCTCCCCCGGAGGATCAAAAAAGAAGCACGGCCACCCCCTCGCAGGAGCGGCCGCGCTTGCTAGCCGTTAACTATGTATTACGGCTTGCTGAACTATGTAAGGAACAGCGATTTCGGAGTTGTGACCGTGTAGGTACCGCTCCAGTCGGCTTTGGCGCCGCAGGTCGCTTCCGGGCCCGAGCTGCGGGTCAGGGCGACGTTGGTCGCGGTGACGGTAGCCGGGGTTCCACCGGTTACGGTCGTCGTCGCTTTGGTTGCGGTGTAGCGGCATGTGATGTTGCCGATGATCGTGCCGCAGATGAACTCGCCGTCGATGTTTTCGACGCTGAGGGTCCCGTTCGGGGCGGTGCCGGTGGTGGCTTGCGCCGGCCACAGGTTCGACCCGCTAGCGGTGGTGCTGGCGGTGACGCCGTTCGGACAAGCGGCGGAGGAGCAATTCGAGAAGGTGAAGCTATTGATATTGCCCGCACCGGTGCTGCCGTTGGTGACGGAGCCTTTCACTACGGAGGTGGTGCATGTCACGGTAGAGACCGTGCCGCCCGACGAGTTTGTCGCTGTTAGGGTCGCGCTGGTGCCGGTTTTGAGGCTGGCTTCGATAGCACCGGTGTAAACGTTCCCGTGCGTGCCGCCACATGCTTCACCGGCTCCTGAACTGGAACACACTTTGCCTGAAGCCGACGCGGCCGCGAAGGCTACGAGAGCCAGCGCCGCGACAACCGCGAGACCGAGAATCTTGATCTTCATATCTTTATCTCCTTGGATAGATAGCCAGAGCACATTGGCTCTGCGTAACCCAGTGTTTATCACCGTTAATCGATTACTCCAAGGGAGTTGAGTGTGACACGATCTACCCGTTACATCGGGCACGCTGTTCGTGGGCATAGAAGAAGAAAGACCGCCTAACTGGCGGCCTTTCTTCACACTGCACTCTCCTGCTTAGGCAACTAGCAGCTAGCTCTAAGCTTGGGCCTGATTCGTGCTTCTCTGCCGTTATGCGCTTTCATGCTGACCGTGGCGAGGCTCGGATGTGAGCACAAATCCCGGCTGTTGACCAACAAGCTCTTCTGCCCGCCCTTCATGTTCAGGGCGAACTTGCTGATGGGGGCATCTGGAGTGGACCAGAAGGTGGTCCGGATACCTCCATCCACGGAATCGATCCGCCCTGCCAACGTGATCTCGAGTTGACCCTCGAGATCGACCACCAGGTCAGGCAGTTCGTGCGATGAGCTGCGCAGATACACGTGGCCGCTGAGGGGCTGGCCGAGCAGGGGCGTGACCACCCGTGCCTCGCCGTAGATGGATCCTTTCGGGCATGCATCGGCCGCAAACTGCACGCGCGTGCAGACAGTCCGAATATGGGCTTGCTCGAGGAACTCGGAGTGCGGCAGGGCGACGCTGACGCGGCGGATATTCGCCTGACCCGGCTTCGCCTGCAGGACCGCTCGTAGCGCCGGGTGGTCGGTTCGCTGGGTTCCCCCCTTCAGCTGCAAGCTCAGCTTGGGGCGGAAGCCGAGGCTGGCGCAGTCGGAGGCCTGGAACCGGTCAGAGGCAGTTGCGGTCAGGCCTCCACTCGAGAGGACTGAGGCGCGGACGGCCTGCGCGGCGCACGAGGTGGGGTTCAGCGTGAACCCCTCACGATCGATCTCGACTCGCACACGCCGGTAGTCGAGCGGTACCCCCTGCAAGATCTGGGGAAGCGGATCCGACTTGACGCTGACCTGGGCGGTCTCGGGGTCGACATAGACCCCGGAACGGACCGTGACCAACCCGAGATCGAAGGGGCCTGCCTGGGCAGGCACAGTTGCCACGGCGCTGTAAGGCGCGCCTTTGTACGGGCCGGCCAGGAAGACGGCGGTCGCAGGCTTCCCCGACTGAGGAACCCACAACGGCTGGGTGCCCGCACCGACAGCAACCTTGACCTGGCCGATGCGGGAGGACTCTGGACAGGCTCCGGCGGAAGTGGCTCCCTCAGGACACAGCGGAACCCCCGCGAGCTTCGCGGTCAGACCCTTGGGGAGGACAAGATCGATCGTGGCCAGGTTCTGTTCGTCGTCTTCACGCCCGATATCGAAGATCAACGGGGAGAAGCTCCCAGCGGTCGGGCTGAGCGTCCCCGCGGAAAGCCGGGGGCTGAACTGGTCGCCACCACAGCCCTGGTCGACGGTGATCGGCACGACCCCCGTGACAGGTGGATTACCCGACCATGGACTGAGCTCGTAGGTCGCGTTCGAGGTCCCACAGGTGAGCGGGTTGCGGAGAGGAGCCCGAGCGCCCCCGTTGAAGCGCAGGACGACCTTGTCCGCCGGCAGCTGTGGGCTTTCCTGAACGACCGTCGTTAGCCGGCCGGTCCCTTCATCCAGCTCAACCTCCGCCGGAACCTTGAGGTTGACACCCAGGTCATTGGAAACGAGCCAGAGCCTGAAGAGATGGCCCGGTTCCGGCGTGCGCAGGAAGATGCCACCCTCGATAGGACGCTTGAGAACGGGGGATTGGAATTCCGCGGTTCCCAGCTTCGAGGCAGCGGGGCATCCTGCCGGGCCCGGATCCTGATAGGCGGCCTGCTCGGCACTGCAGCTCTCGAGACCGTCCGCGGCGCTGGCATTGACAGTCATACCCTCTGGTAGCACCACCCTGGCGCCGCGGAGCGGTGAGGAGTTGACGGTGTTCACCGCTTCTTCGGAAGGCATGTCCAGAGCAACTTCCAAACCGGTAGGAGATCCTGCCTCGCGACTGGTCGGAGCAATGGAGAGCCGCGGTTTGAACGGCACCTTCTCGCATTCGACGATCTCACCTGCATCCGCTGATTTCGTGAAGACCTGACCAGGATCCAGATACGAGGTGGTAGCGAAGTCGAAGACCATCGGCTGGCAGCTCGCCGGATTAGTCAGGAACGGTTCCGGAGAGAGACCGCTGGAGCGGGAACCGCCCGCACAGGGTTCCTGAGACGGGTTGGCTTCCGGACAGAACACCGCTTCGATTGGCATGATCCTTTCCGAGTTGTGGATCGGATCGGCGGGAACTCCCCACGTGGTGGTTTCCAGGCGAGCGATATGCAGGACGCTGGGCATGTTCAGTGACTTGACGGTAAGGCCATAGTCACTGTCCGAACGAAGGTCGATATCGAGAGTCGTTGGATAGACGAACCCGATGAACCCGATCCGAGCCACTTCGTCTTCCGGAGCCGGAAGGTTGTAGAGCGGCTCTTTGAAAGAGCTGCCGCCCACGAATTCGACGTTCACGATCCCGATTTGGGAATCCTGAGGGCAAGGATTGATGAATGGGTTGTTGAACTGCGCGAGCGAGCAGGTCGGGAACTTCCGCGGATTCGCGGTAAGGCCCGGAGGAAAGTCGATTTCGAGGTTTTCGGTATCGGGCACCGGGTCCCCCGCCGAAGCTTTGAAGCTGATCGAGGTCGTCAGGTCGGGATGCCTCCCCGCCTGCAGCGTAGAGAGGGATGCGGCAGCGGATTCGATCCCATATTCGGTCGCCGCCTCGGCGCGAGCCGAGAACAGGAAAAAGGCGACCAGCGCAAGGACGGCAACGCAAAGGCCGATGAAGTTGCTGACGGGCCGACGCTGATGGTTGGAAAAAGGGGTCATCTGAGCAGTCTCCGAGTTGACAGTCGTGTGCAAGGAGCGATGAGGAATCGAGGGACGGAGGCTCATTTGCCCGCCCCCCGCCTCCGCGCATGGCGACACCGCTTCTTCTGCTTGCGATTAGCGCCGTTGACTTTCTTTGCCTTCCGGTGATGACGGCACCGAGGCCTCACGTTGCCTTTGCCTTTGGTGACCGCAGAGCCGGGCGTGGCGAGGGCGGGCTGCCCAGCCGGTTCTCCCTGACACGCTTCGCCGATGCAATCCAGCTGCTGCACCGCCTGCTGTGAGGCCAACCCGCCGTTGACCCGCGCGTCGTAGACGGCAAACTTGCCGGCCTCTTGGCCTTGGCCAACAAGCTTCTCGCCGGTCAAGAAGAAGATGTCGTCCCCGCTCGGGGTGACCGCGTAAAGACCACTGGGCTGAGGGGATTGACCCGTGGAAATCAGGCCCAGAGATCCCGCCTCCCACTGGTAGACGTCTCGGGTGCCGTTGACGTCCTGCGGCAAGAGAGCATCCAATGACTCGAAGACAACCCTTTCGCCGTCCTCGCTCAGGTTCGCGACTTCGTTCATCGGATAGGCCCGGGGAATCCCGAATTCGGTTGGCACGTGCACGAATTCACTGTCGGCGGAAGCAGCAGGGCTTTGACCACAGGAGACGCAGGCAAGCTCGCCGCTGGTGCTGTCGTACCGATAGATCTCGATGTGCCCTTCATTTGGGTAGGAGGTCAATTGTTCGTAAGACTCGAAGACGATGACGCTGCCGTCCGGCGTCGTCCGCGCCGTGTCCTCGAGGCGGTTCGCGTTCAGAGCAGCGGGCCGAGCCTCGAAGCCCGGGGTCCAGTAGCCCAGACCCGATGCCGGGAAGTTCGGGTGCGCAAGGTCGCTGAAAGAAAGCGTGTCGATGAACTGGACCGAGGTCCCGTCCCACACATAGAAGTTCGGGAACCCCGCCGCTCCCTCGCCGGGGATCAATTCGGTTTCTGAGACGAAATAGGCATGGGATCCGTCAGGGGAGACCACTGCCAAAGTCGCGTTTCCGGGCGTCGCCACCGAGATGACTTCTTCTGCCTGGAAGTCGTAGCAGTAGATGTTCCCCGACTGAACGAAGAAGGCTTTCGAGCCCTGCTCACTGACTCCACCCGGCAGGATTTCCCCCCCGGCGCCTGAGGCGAGTTCAATCGTCTCGGCGTTGTCGAGCCGCGCGTAGAGATTGCCTTCGTTCATGAAGAGAACGGTCTCCCCATTCACAGAAGATCCGGCAAAGCTCGAGGCCGTAACGGGAGGAGCCTCCCCGGGCAGCATCGAGACGAGCTCGAGACCAGAAGGGGTCCGATCGTAGACCTGAGAAAAATCGACCGGGACGGCGGCCATCAGTTGAACCGTGCTCGTGAAGATCTGATGACCCCCCCCGGGGGCGATCCAGCGCACAGAGGGATGAGGGTCGTCGATGAAGCCGTTTTCGAAGCCGTCCGAATCAGAGCCGGTCGGAACGGTCCCCTCGCCCAGGAAGTGGAAGCTCCCGTCGGGATAACGGACGTAGGTGATCGAACATGAAAGGCAGAAGGCCAGGTTGCCGCCGCGGAACCCTTCGACCTCGATGGAGGCATAGGCCTGATCCCGGCTTGCACTGCCGGGATTGGATCCCTCGGATTCGAAAGCCTTGGGACTGAGCAGCAAGCTGGTCCATCCCCCTGCCGAGCGCCGCGCCTGGTAAAGGTTGGCGAAGCCGCTCGAGCCGGTCCCCGGAAGACCCGTGGCATTGACGGTCCAGAGATAGCTGTTCCCGTCCTGGGTCACTGGCGGACTGCTGAACTTCAAGCTTTCGGCGCCGGACCCCGTTCCGTCTTCAGGGAACCCGTTCACCTTCGGGGGGGTCACGAGCTCATAGGCACGACAGTCCGGCAATTGAGCCGACGCTCCGTTGCGGAAGGCTTCGTTCGAGCAAGCCGCAGATGCACCGGGAGCGAGAAGAGCGGCGAACACCGCCGCCGCCACGAGCGCAAGAAAGACCCCTGATACCGCCTTTGCGACATTTCCCATTGCTGAGGTTCCCTTGGCCGAGCGTCCCTGCACGATCCCTATCACCTGATCCCCTCCTCGGAAGGCCACGTGCCCTGACGCGACCTAGCTTTCCCTGGCATTACCTAGGAACCAGAACGGCGGTTTCTGAAACCATCCCGTCGAGTTCCCGGGAGAAGGTAGACACGGGGGAGTGGCGATGTCAAAAGCTCAGGAGTGACAACTTCTGGCAAACACTCCCTGCGCCTGCTGCGCAAATTGCCTGCAAATAGTCGAGTATTTTCGGCAGCGAGGCATGAGTCGTGTGGTTGTTGGCGCGGGCCGCTAGAGGATGCGCCAGGAGTACTTCCTCTCGCCGCCGACCGCGGTGCCGTTGACCGCGCTGACGTGGAAGGCCTTGCGGCCCGGCCGCAGGTGGGCGTAGCGCTTCGGCGAGGAGCAGGCGCGCCATTTGCGCAGCTTCTGCGGCACCAGCTCGCCGGTCAGCCGGCAGACGAAGTGGGCTCCCTGCACGCGCGAGCGGAAGCGAAAGGTCGCGAAGCGCGTGGTCGTCCGGTGCCCCGTGTCGGCGAGTCCCGTAACCGCCCCATTCGGTGACGAAGGCCCCGTCGGCGGTGAAGACGTCGATGCTGTTGCCGTAGGTGTCGGCGACGTAGACGAGGCCCAAGGGGCTGGTGTCGATCCCCCAGATTTCCCCGAAGCCGTTGCCGGGGCCGCTCCATTTCGAGATCGGCGTCCCGTCGACGGAGAAGCGCTGGACCTCCCGCATCGCCGCCACGTAGACGGACCCGTCGCTGCCGACGGCGAGGTCGTGGCTGGCCCCTGGCGCCCCACTTGTGCAGAACGCCGCCGTCGGCCCCCAGCACCACGATCTCCCCCGTGGGAGCGTCGGCGACGTAGAGGGCGTTGGCCGCATCGGTCCGCGGCGAGCAGCAAGAGCCCGAAGATCGCGACGCGCGTCCCCAGTGCCATCGGGCCAAGCTAGCCGGAGCACCCACCCCAACGCAAGCGTCCCCGGAAATAGAGAGGATGCGCCCCATGCCCCAACCCCGCCGCACCGGAAAACGCAAAGAGCCCCAGGACTTCGGCTGGGTGATCTCCTTCGGCTGCAAGACCACCGGCACCCTCCGCCGCCTCAAAGTCGACACCGACCCCTCCTCCGACACCACCCCGATCGAGGTCCCCTGCCCCTGCGGCGAAACCCACCGCGTCACCGTCTCGCCTTATCGGCGACGGCGCGCGGCCGACGAGCCCTTCGACCTCGAGGTCAAGACGCTCGACGAGCTGCGTTAGCGCGAGGCCCGCAACCCGCTACGCGAACTCGATCACGCTGCGGATCCCGTCCTGGGCCTCCATCAGCTCGAAGCCGCGGTTGACTTCGTCGAGGCCGATCCGGTGGGAGACGAACGGGTCGAGGTCGATCTCTCCCGCCAGGTAGCGGTCGACGAGGACCGGGACCTGCTCGCGGCCCTTGACGCCCCCGAAGGAGGAGCCGGCGATGCGGCGGCCGGTGATCAGCAGGCGCGGGACGACGTCGAGGGTCTCGCCCTTGCCGGCGACGCCGGCGACGGTGCATAGGCCCCAGGCCATCCGCGCCGCTTCGACCGCCTGGCGCATCACCGCGACGTTGCCGGTCGCCTCGAAGGTGTAGTCGGCGCCGAAGCCGTCGGTCAGCTCGAGGATCCGCTCGACCGCCGCCTCCCCGCCCTCGATCAGGTCGGTCGCGCCCTGGCCGCGCGCCAGCTCCAGCCGCTGCGGCGAGAGGTCGACACAGATGATCCGATCGGCCCCCTGCAGGCGGCAGCCGGCGACCGCGCCGAGGCCGACCATGCCGGCGCCGAAGACGGCGCAGCTGCTGCCGGGCCGCACGGCGGCGGTGTTGATCGCGGCGCCGAGCCCGGTCGAGAGCCCGCAGGCGAAGAGGCAGGCATGCTCGAAGGGGGCCTCCGGGCTGACCTTCGCCAGCGCGATCTCCGGCATCACCGTGTACTCGGCGAAGGTCGAGCAGCCCATGAAGCTGCGGATCTCCTCCGCGTCCCGGGAGATCCGCGTCGTCCCGTCGGGCAGGTGCCCCCTGTTCTGCTCCTCGCGGATCGCCAGGCAGAGGTTGGTCCGCTCGTCCAGGCAGTGGGCGCACTCCCGGCACTGCGGCGAGAAGAGGGTGACGACGTGATCGCCCGGCGCCAGCGAGCCGACATCCGGCCCGACCGCCTCGACCACCCCGGCGCCCTCGTGGCCGAGCACGGTCGGCGCATAGCCGGACGGGTCGGCCCCGGAGGCCGTGTAGAGATCGGTATGGCAGACGCCGCAGGCGTGCAGCCGGACCAGCACCTCCCCGGCCCGCGGCTCGGCCAGCTCCACCTCCTGCACCGCCAGCGGTTCCCCGAACTCCTCCAGCACGGCGGCGCGCATCTTCATGCGGCCAGGGTACCCGTACCCGCTCAGACCTCGACCAGCCGCCCGGGCGGCGGTTCCGGGCCGCGAGCCGATTACGCTGACCTCATGGTTCCGCCAATCCCGGGCGGAGTGGTGCACTCCCTCCCGCCAGACCTCCGCGACTCGCTGATCACCAGCGCCTCGGCCCTCGCCGCCTGGAGCGACATCACGCCCTTGGCACGCAACGAGTTCATCTGCTGGGTCGAGGACGCCAAGAAACAAGCCACCCGCGAACGCCGCATCCGCCGAACCCGGGAAGAGCTCGAGGAAGGCCAGCGCCGCCCCTGCTGCTGGCCCGGCTGCAAGCACCGCGAGCGAAGCGGCGGATAAGGAATCCGGAGCGAACCGATCTGGATGGCGAAGTCCGCTACTTCGTGAAGACGAACGTCTGCTGGGAGATCAGCGAACTCTTGGCATAGACCACCTGATTGACACGGAGGCGCACCTTGAGCTTGCCCCGTTTCGAGAGGAGGCGTCTGCCTCTTGCATTCAGCGGGAGGGACGCGAACCGCCGCTTACCGCCGGCCACCGTCACCGCATTCCTGCCGACGAGCAGGTGGGGCCTCCTCACCGCTCGCATCACCAACACGATCTGGCAGCGAGTGGCGCTCGACGCGTGGCAACTGAGGGCGATTTTCGCGGAGGCGCCGCGGACTATGAGGCGGCCGGTCTTCGCGCTTCCTCGCCGACGCTCTTCGACCGGCGCGGCCGTGGCAGGAGGACCTCCTCCGCTCTCGTTCGACCCCGCCAGCGGATCGTTGACCAGGGCATTGCCCCTCCCATCCACCGCCGCGCAGAACGACGACGAGGGGCAGGAGACCGAGACCAGCCGTTCCTGCGCGATCTTCAGCGGCTCGCTCGCCGAGATGCCGTCGAAGTTGAGGGCGTAGCCGTTTTCCGCCACCACCGTGCAGGTGGCGGAATCCCTGGGACAGGAGACCGAGGTCGGTTCTTCCCCGCTCACAAAGGTGGGTCCGCTCCAGGCGTTCCCGTCATAGGTGAGGGCTCGTCCTATGAACTCCACCGCGACGCAGTAGGACGATGAGGAGCAGGACACCGAGTTGAGCGCCCAGCCGGTGACTACTTCGGGCTCGCTCCACTCGTTGCCGTCGTAGGTGAGCAGGTGCCCCTGATAACCCACCGCGGCGCAGAAGGATGAGGACGGGCAGGAGATCGAGGTGAGCGGAAGCGATTCGTTGACGCTGGCCGGAGCACTCCAGGAGTCGCCGTCGTAGAGGATGGCGTTCCCTTCGAAGTCGACGGCAGCACAGAAGGAAGCCGACGCGCAGGAGACCTCCCTGATCCAGCCGATCCCGTCGATCGACTCCGGCTCGCTCCAAGAGCTGCCGTTGTAGGTCACGGCCTCCCCGGCATCGTCGACCGCCGCGCAGAACAACGGCGAGGTGCACGACACGGAGGTCAGGCTTTCCACGCCATCCACCGGTTTGGGGGCGCTCCAGGAGCCGCCCTCGTACCGCAAGACGCGCCCGGTGCGGTCGACCGCCATGCAGAAAGACCGGGAGGAGCAGGAGACGGATTCGAAGCCTCCGCCCAGAGCGACCGGCGCCGTCCAAGAGTTGCCGTCGAAAGTCCTTGCCTTCGCGTTGCCGTAGTCCAGCACAGCGCAGAACGACACCGACGCGCAGGAGACGGAGGTAAGGCCGTTACGGGAGCTGATTTTGACCGCGTCCCCCCAGCCGCCGTCGTAGGTGTAGGCGTTACCGGAACCGTCGATCGCCAAGCAGAAGGAAGACGAGCACGAGACCGATTCGAGCCCACTGAAATCGGCGAGAGCAGTTTCACTCCAGGAATCGCCGTCGAAGGCGAGAGCGGACCCGTACGAATCCACCGCTACACAGAAGGAAGCGGAGGGGCAGGAGACCTCGAGAATGTTGTTGTTCCAGTCGATCCGTTTCGGCTCGCTCCAAGAAGTGCCGTCGAAGGTCAGGGCATTGCCTTCGTGGTCGACCACGACGCAGAAGGTCGAGGAGGCGCAGGACACGCCTTGGGGAAACCCAGCTGGGTCGATGCTCTCCGCCGAGCTCCAACTGCTGCCGTTATAGGTGACGACGTGCCCATCCCAGTCGATCGCGGCACAGAACGAGCTGGACGAACAGGAGATCGACCGAATCAGTTCCATCGAAGGCCCGAGGTCGATCGGCCCGCTCCACGATCCGCCGCTGTAGATGAACGCGTCCTCCTCGTCCACCCCGGCGCAGAAGGAGGCCGATGGACAGGACACGGACAACAGGTCGATCCCGGGAATCTCCACCGGCGTGCCCCAAACCCCGTCCTCGTAGGTCAGAAAGCTGCCGTCAGGACTGACCACCATGCAATAGGACGCCGAAGGGCACGACGCCTCGATAGGCGAGAACCGAGGATCGACCCGCTGTGGCTCCGACCATCCGCCCGCCGCAGATGCGGCCGGCGCCAGGAGGAACGCGATAGCCCCGCTCAGGGCGAGGAAGCCGACCACCAGCCGCACTAGCTGACCCCGCTCATTTCGCCGCATCGACTGCCTCCCCCACGATCGTTGACCTCGATCAAACAGTAAGCCTTGCGGCGACCAAGGTCCTTTCAGCCCGGATCACGAGGGGTCGCAAAAATGCCGGCTCGATAGATGAAACCCGAGATCGCGGCGCCGACGCCCTGGCGAGGTCTCTGGGCTCCGCAGACATCGCGTACTCGCGGATGATCGGTTCGAAGTCGACGCGGTTGTAAGAAATGACTACAGAACCGAAACCTGCCCGATTTGCAGCAACTTCAAGAGGGGTGGCAGACGGGATTCGAACCCGCGACCGCCGGCACCACAATTAGGCCGCCCTCTGGCGGCGCCAACGGCGAATCCCGCATAACAAGCGGTTTTGCGCCCGCCTCCGTTGACCGCTGCCGGACCTCGATATGCGGCGAGATTCGGCGATTGTCGGAGTGTACTGGCAGAAATGCGGATTTCTGCCGATCGGGCCTTGCCTCGGTTTAAAGGTCAGGTCGCCCACCGAACTACATCGCATCTATGACTTAGGGGCCTCACGAACAAGAGAGGTCAACCGGCGGATCGCTGCCAACGAAAGAGCGCCACTGCGCTGCGGTCAGCGGCGGCCCCGCGGCCCGGCATGCCGCGCGCATAAGACCCCTGTCCGACAGGTCGCGCTGAACCAGCACGCCGGTCTTGTATTCGTTCGGCGCTTCGGACAGCGTGACAAGGCGCTCGCCGTCCGGGGTGAAGGCGATTCCCGACTTGAAGTAGGTCGAGTGGCCGGGCGTCTGAAAGGAGCCGATCTGGACGCCGGTATCGAGGTCGAAGAGCGCGATCGTGCCGTCGTCGCGAGACATCGCGACGAGCGTGCCCGCAGAGTTGCCCGCCGCTCCCTCCCCGTAACCGTCGCCGATCGTCCGCTGCAGCTCGGTTCCACGTTCGTCCCAGACCTCGAGGCCGCCGTCCGCACGCTGCACTAGGAGCCTCGGGCCGGCGAAGGTGACCTGGGCGAATTCGACAGCGCTCGGATCGGCGCCGGCGAGGCGCAGGTGCGAGACAACGCGGCGGCTCGGCAATTCTTCAATCGTCACCCCGTTTTCCATCGGCATCGCCAGCAGATCCGCCTTGGCGTTCAGGGCCGCCGAGCCGGGCGTCGATTCGGCTTCGGCATACACCGCGGGCCCCGGCAGGACGTCTTCGACCTCGCCGGTCTCGAGATTCTGCCGGTGGACGGTGTCGGTTTCGTCGACTAAGAGCATGCTGCGTCCGTCGGGAGTGGCAGCGTTGGTTAGTTCGCCGTACCCCAGTTCGCCGCTTCCACCGCCGCCGGGCCAGGCTCGAACGTCGGCCGGGAAGTCGCCGGCTGACGAGAGGTCGAGTTCTCCCCCGACTCCCCACTCGGGGAAGGCGACAAGCTCGCTGTCGGCCGCCCAGACCGGAGCGCCGTAGGAGTAGTCGAAGCCATCCCCGGGAAGCACCTCGCGCCGCGGGGTGCCCACCAGTGCCTGGATGAAGGCCGAAGCTCCTTCGCCGCTGATCGCCGCCACGCGCTCTCCGTCCGGCGAGATCCTCAGCGTCGGGCCGCCGCATAAGGTGCATCGGCTGGCGAGCGGCGCCCGTTCGGCGTCGGCGAGGCGATCGAGCTGCTCGGTGTCCCAGACGCCGATTTCCTCCCCTGAGGCGGTCAGCATGTGAGTGTCGTCGGCGAAGGCCAGGAGGTCAGCTTCCTGCCCCGCAAGCACCACCGGCCCGTCGCCAAATTTCGATTGGCGACGGGCTTCCTCCTTCCACGACTCTTCGACCGGCGTCACCGCCGTGACGTAGACCTCGCCCGACCCGGAGACAGCCAGTTTCGAACCGTCCGGGCTGAGGGCGAGCCCGGTCTTTTCGGCCAGCGGCACTTCGACTGCGCCGGCCGGTCCGGCGATCGGGTCGCGCTCGGTCGACCACACCTCGACCGCTTCGCCCCCGTTGGTGACGGTCCAGAAGCGCCCGTCGGCGGAAGCGTCGCTGGCGAAGTCGTGGGCGCCCATCCCGATGCCGTCACTGCTCCCGCTCCAGCTGTCGAGGTCCTTCCATTCCCACATCCCGGAGTAGACGAAGAGCGCTCGCCGGTCGGAGGCGAGGCTGATCGACGCCGCCTCCGAGTCCCAGTGAACGGTTTTCTCGTCTGGGCGCTCGGTGGAGGCGATGACCGCCGCGTCGGACCCTTCGCCGTATTCGGGAGGGGTCGCGGTGAAGACGACGGTGCGGCCCGAGGGCGAGAGGGCGACGGCGAACGGCTCGAGATCTGCCGGCGCCGGCATCTGGGCCGTCACCCGCCCATCGCGCCAGATGGTGACGCCGTCCGCTCCGGCCGCAGCGACAGTCGAGCCGTCCCGGCTGATCGCGACATCGAGGACTTCGCCGCCGACCCGGAGGATCGAGCGCGGCCGGTCTTCGCCGAAGCGCCAGTGCAGGACCCTCCCGTCCTCGAGCCCGGCGACGGCGAATTCCCCGTCGGCGCTGCCCGCGAGACGGGTGACCGGGCTCCCGGTCCGCAGGAACCCGACGAGGCTCGGGCTCGTCGTGTCGGCGTTGATCAGCGCCGCCCGGGTCTGCGGGTTGGCGTCGATCCGGTAGGCGGCGGCGGCGAGCTGAAGCGCGACGTTGAGGCTGCGCCCGGCGACCCGTTCGGAGAGGGTCGCGACCTGACGTGAGAGGGCGACCTGCGCCTGGTCGATCGCACTCGCCCGCTGGCTCAGCGCGACCACGCCGGCGACCACCGCGATCAACAGCAGCAGGCTGAGGCTCGAAATCGCCCCCGCCACCCAGCGCCTGGTGCGCTGGCGCTCGCGCACCGCGTCGCCCTCCAGCTCTTCCTTGCCGATCCCGCGGATGGTCGCGGCGACGCTGACCACGGTCTCTCGCATCTCGGCCTCGCTGGGCTCGGGATTTTCGGTGGCGCCGGGCGGGACGGTGACCCAGCGCGGCTCCTCCGGGAGGGCGCCTTGCAGTGCCGGAGGCAGGGCCGAGGAAGCAGCCGCGTCGAAATCGCCGGCGGCATCGTTCCAGGCGAGGGTGCCATCGGCGACGACTATTAGCAGCCGCTCGACCGGCCGGTTGGCGAGCCACCAGCGGATCTCCCGGTCGACCCATTTCGAGCCGGCGGCGCTCGGGGAGGTAACGAGGACGAACCACGTGGAGCTGCTCAACGCCCTTTCGACCGATGGCCAGAGCGCCGGTTCGGCGGCGAGGCTGCTGACGTCGAGGAAGACCCGCAGCGCCCGCGGCCGGTACCAGGGCTTGGCGAACCTCTCCACCCCCGCCCGCAACCGCTGCGCGACCCCGCGGTCTTCCGCGTGGCTGTAAGAGACGAAGGCGTCGTAGGCGCGCTCAGACATCGGCCCCGCGGGAACCTCGGGCCGCCCGCCACATCCTGTGCTCGCGTGAGATCGCCTGCTCCGTGTTGGTGACCGCCTCGACCCACGCCTCCTCGCTGTCGATCGCCCGCAGTTCCTCCTCGGCGAAGCCGAGCTCGTGGCAGGCCACCGAGTAGGCGCTGGACAGCGTCCCGAAGTCGCCCAGCTGGACCCAGCCGACGCTGGCCGCGAGGAAGGCAGCAGCGATTCCCAGCAAATCCAAATCGACGACCCCCGCGGCGGCCAGAACCGCCCCGGCGCCGCCCACCGCCTGCGCCAGCAGCACCACTCCCAGCCAGAAGCGGCGGCGGCGACCGCTGTGCCGCGCCTTAGCGTCGTACCAACGCCGCTGGTCGCCGACGCGCCCGGAGAGGTAGGTGTCGCGCCGGGTCATCAAATCCTGGCCGCGGAGCTCACGCATGGGGGCGGTGACCTGCGGCCCGGTGCCGGCGACGCCGGCCAGGTGACTCCCCCCGATGTCCCCGAGGAGACTGCGCAGATCACCCACGAAGCGCCGGTCGCACGCGGCCTCCGACTCGTCGGCCCCGCGACCGTAGAGCCCGCCAGCCACCGCGTACTGCCAGGCGAGTGACTTCGCCGACTCGGCCAGAGCCCGGCCGTCGTACCAGGCTTCGTCGGGCCGCCGGCGAGCAACCTCGACCTGGACGACGAGCACCGCCACGAAGACGATCGCGGCGGCGACCCCGACCGCCAGGTGCAACTCGCCTGCCCCGACCGCCCCGAGCACCGCGATCGCGACCGAGGCAGCGAGGATCGCCCCGATCCCCCAGCGATACGCACGCTGCCCGCCGAGCGAGCTTGCATCGGCCGCGCGAAACAGAGCCGGCAAATCCGAATCGGTCAAAGCTAAAGCGGTCAGATTGGCGCGTACCCTAAACGTACCGCTGACTAGATTGCTGCCCTCGATGCTCACGACGATGGCAATCGCGATCGCACCGCTGGTCTCCGTCTGGACGGCGACGGCCGCGTTCACTCTGTGCACCAGCTCTGAGCGCAGGGAAGCACTCGGGGTGCGGCGTCGCGGCCTACGAGCGCCGAAGCCCGATGGCGACGATCCCTCAGGGATCGTCGACCTCTCCAGGTACGCGGCAGCCTATGCGCTGGCGATCCGCATCGGCGGTCTGGTCAGGTTCTCCTCCTTCCTCCTGTTGGTCGCAAGCGCGTTGCTTATCTCCAACCTGATCCTTTCTCTCGTCGGCCTCGCCGTCGCGATCTGGATCGTCAACCGCTCGCAGAAGGCCGCCCGCCTCGCCTTCTTCGCTGCCGCTGGAAACGTCACCGTGGCATTCAACGAGGGAGCCTGGGCCTACCACTTCCCACGCCACAAGCGCGGCGTGATCTACAACTTCTTCCATGGGGCTCCCGGGACCGCGATCTCGATCCTCGGTGTCGGCTTGATCGGCGTCTCGGGCCTGCCGTTCGCTTACAACAGCGACAATCTGATCACCGGAATCCCCGGCCTGTACGTCCAGGACAGCCACCTTCCTCTCTGGCTGATCGGCACCATTCTCTTCACGTCCGGCACCCTGCTCGCCCTGGTCGGGGCACGACTGGTGCGCGCCACCCAGCGCCGGGCAATGCGCGCGGAGACGCGGATCGATCCCCGCCGTTTCGGCAAGCCGCCGGCTGCGGTGTTCCTACGGCCCTTCGGCTCCGAGCTTCTCACCGTCCTGTCCCATCCAGGGCCGAGGCGCGAAGCCGAGCCGGGGCAGCTCCTGCCGAGACCGCGAGACTTCCTCGAGAACGTCGTCACCTGGCTGTTCTGGGCCAACGGCGAAGTCCTCGCCATCGCCCAACCGAACGCAGGACGGACGAAGACCGTCGGCGCCGCCCACCACCCTTTGCGGCCCGATGCGGACTGGCAGACGGCGGTACTCAAGCTGCTGAAGAGGGCGGCGTCGATCATCATCGTTCCCGGCCAAACCTCGGGGATCGCCTGGGAGATCGACACGGTGCTCTCCGATCCCGATCTCGCCCGCAAGTCATTCGTCGTCAACCCCAATCCGCGGAGCGACCCCATCGACTTCCTCGTCACCGTCGGCGCCCCCCATCGCGCCGAGGATCTAGTCCGAAGCCACCGCCGAGTCCTCGCAGCGCTCATCGCACCCGCCGGTCCCACCCTCCTCTGCAGCTCCCTATCCGAGGACATCGACTTCGAAATGGCGGCCGAGTGGTTCCTCCGCCACCAGCCAACCAAAGACACCTCCTTCTGGCGCCGCGCCCAAGACATTGCAGTCAAGCTGGGACTGGCCGAAGAGGCCTGACCCCGCGCACGCAAGATTCATGCTCACCAAAAGCCATCCGCTGGCGTCCCTACCCTGGGTCAGCTATGTCCAGAGGACGCTTCTACTTGCGCTGCGAGTCCGACGAATGGGACTTCCTTCGCGCGCTCAACTCGCCGCTGCCATTCGATGCCGCCGTCGTAAGCGATCGGTATCTCGCCGCTTATCCAGAGGGCCACAAGCGCCAGGGAGAAGATCGCGACCTTCTTGCGAAAGCTCTAGATGATCGTGGAGTGCCTTGGAGCGTTGATCCGGATACCGCCCGCTTAGAGCAGCGGAGTTCCATCCAACGTCAGCAGCCACGCGCTGCCAATCGCCCCGTCGCCAAAGCACTTCCCCTACCGCTTACTGCTGACCAGCTACGACATCCGGAGGCACTTGACGCGTTAGTCGAGGCGAATACCTTGCATCAAACCGGAAGCAAAGCTCTCGTAGCCCCCTACCTTGAGGTAACCGGATTGGACGACCCTCGATGGGACGTAAACCGTCGCATGCTGCGCCGGACTGGCGAATTAGCAGGAGACCGGATCGTTGTCGCCTACCTCCAGGTGCTGCGAAGCGATCTCCTCAACGGTAATGCGGCAGCGACTGCCACGGCAATAGCCGACTGTAGAGCTCAGGTCATATTTGTTCGCGTCCGGCGCTTCGACCCCGAGTTAGCCGCGCCGGAGGAGGTCATCGCCTATGCGGGGGTCATAGAAGCCGGCACTCAAGCCGGCTGTCGAGTCGTCGGAGATTGCGTCGGCCGGCTTGGACCAGTACTTATCGCGACTGGTGCTGACGGGTTTGCAACCAACGCATGGCGCTTCCGGAAGGTTCCGGAAGATCTTCATCCCTCCGGCGGCGGCGGAGGAGCGGGCGAGTTGCTGTGGGAGGTTCCAAGGATCGGTATTGGAATTAGCGCGAGCGCAGCTAAGCCGGATCGTCGCTGCCCAGCCCCTGGGTGTCCCGCCCCAGATGGTCCCACTAGCGAGCATCTAGCCACTCGAATCCACAACCTCCATGAGTTCCACGGTGCCGCAAAGCAAGCAGCCAAAGAGGGTCTCCGATATGCGGCGCGCCTTGCCCGCAGCCCATCGCCCACGACCCGTGGCTGGGCCAGTGCCCTTCAGCAGCTCGCTAGACGAGCTGCCTGAATGGCGATCCACTCGCTAAGCGTCTGACCCCCCTCGGCGGCTGACGCCTCCCAAAGCGTTCGACCGGCCGGCACGCCCATCAGGAGGCAAGCAGCCCAAACGGCAGTCGACACTCCTGCGGCTCCCGCCTCCAGATCCCAAGCAACGAGCGTGTGATACGCCACAGGAACTTCCAGTGAGCTAGTCGGCTGCGAAGAAATTGCGGCCGATCCCCGACGAAGCTCGCGGGCGAAGGCAGTCAAACGACGCCCGTGCTGCCGAACACGGTCCACACCGGGGTCTTTCGAAAGCGAAGCCTCCCGAAGGTGGGCGACCAGTCTCTCTCGAGAGATTCCCGATGCGCCGGTTACGGAACCCAGCGCGCGCTCCGACTCAATTGCAACCGCAGCCCAAAGACCAGTCGGGATGCCGTCCCTGAACGCAGCACGTTCAACTTCCTCAAAGTCCTGTCGCTCCAGATTCAAGAGCAAGTGCTCATGTGCCAAGCCCGGACGAAGCGGAGACACGTTCAGATCAATCCGGGGCGGCTCCTCCACCAAGAAGCTGGATTCCCGCCCGCCCTCCAGAAGCTTGAGCGCCATAGTACGGTTAAACCGTACTGCTCTTATCGGACGAGATCTATGCCCCCCTTTTACGGAGAAAATGAGAAACCCAAATCCGGCCTAGTTCCCGACTGGCTTCTTGGAGGAAATCGAAAGCGTCGGGTTCTAGCCGCCCTGGCAGAACCAGACTCCTCGCCCGGCTGGAAGCCAGCAGGACTGGCCCAATCGCTGGGATGCGGACGAACGACCGTCTTCGAGATAGTTCGAGCACTTCGGGCGCTCGAAGTGCTCGAAGAGGACGAAAGTGGGCGGGTCTGGATGGACGGGTCAATCCCCTTGGGGAAAGCCCTAATCGATCTACTCCAGGCGGTCAACGCGTTCTCTGATCAGTCGGTCGACCGTCCCCCAAGAGCACGAGATTTGACCTGACCTACCCCGTGGGCCCTTATCTCCGCTGTGTCACAGAATCCGTGCCCATCGCTGCCCATCCCCGCCTATCCAGTGTCCATCAGGCAGTTACTGCCTGATCAGGAGCGGAATTTGGGTCCCGGTTTAAACGTCCGCCGGAACCCTGACATGCCGATCTGCAGGGAATTCGAAAAGGGGTGGCAGACGGGATTCGAACCCGCGACCGCCGGCACCACAAGCCGGAGCTCTACCAACTGAGCTACTGCCACCTCGCTGGCTTCAATTTACCGGGCCGGCTAGGCGACGGCGGCGAAGTCGGTGGTCTGCTCGGGGTCGGCCGGGGCGGGGGTGCCGCGGGAGAAGTCCATCTCGTCATCGACGGGGCCGTGCTTGAGGAGGCGGATGTCGGCGGCGTAGTTCTGGTGCAGGCGCCAGGGACGGGTTTCGCCTTGCTTCGGCAGCTGGTCGAGAGAGCGGAGGACGTAGCCGGACTTGAGGTCGATGAAGGGGACGCGGGGGGCCGTGGGGGCGGGGTCGCGGGGGGTGGCGACCTTGTAGCCGTGGGCGTCCATGTAGTTGAGGAGGCGGCAGATGTACTGAGAGACCAGGTCGCACTTGAGGGTGAAGGAGGCGTTGGTGTAGCCGAGGGCAAGGGCCAGGTTGGGGACGCCGCCGAACATCATGCCCTTGTAGCCCACGAGGTCCTTGAACTCCTGGCGCCGGCCGTCGACCTTGACCTCGATCCCGCCGAGGACGAGGAGGTTGAGGCCGGTCGCGGTGACGATGACGTCGGCCTCGAGCTCGCGCCCGGAGCTGAGCTTGATCCCCTTCTCGGTGAAGGTCTCGATCGTGTCGGTGACGACCTCGGCCTTGCCGGAGCTCACCGCCTCGAAGAGGTCTCCGCCGGGCACGAGGCAGACGCGCTCGTCCCAGGGGTTGTAGCGCGGTTCGAAGTCGCGGTCGACGTCGTAGCCGGCCGGCAGCTGGCGCTCGACCATGCGCCGGATCACCTTGCGGGTGAAGCGCGGCGCCCGGCGCGAGAGCTGGTAGAAGGCCATCTGGGTGAGGACGTTCTTCCAGCGGACGATCCCGTAGACCGCCTTGTCGGGCAGGAAGCGGCGCAGCCCCTTGGCGACCGGGTCCTGGCCCGGCAGGGTGACGACGTAGCCGGGCGAGCGCTGCAGCATCGTGACGTGCTCGGCCTCCGGCGCCATCGCCGGGATCAGCGTCACCGCGGTCGCGCCGCTGCCGATCACGACCACGCGCTTGCCGCGGTAGTCGAGGTCCTCGGGCCAGTGCTGCGGGTGGACGACCTCGCCCTCGAAGCGCTCGCGGCCGGGGAACTCCGGCGTGAAGCCCTCGTCGTAGCGGTAGTAGCCGGTGCAGCCGTAGAAGAAGCCGCAGGTCAGCTCGACCGTCTCCCCCCCGCGCTCGGCCCGCACGGTCCACAGCGAGTCCGCGCTCGACCACTCGGCGGAGACGACCTTGTGGCCGAAACGGATGTGATCCTCGACCCGGTGCTCGCGCGCGGTCTCCTGGATGTAGTTGCGGATTTTCTCGCCGGCGGCGATCGAGTCCCGGTCCCGCCACGGCTTGAACGAGTAGCCGAGCGTGTACATGTCGGAGTCGGACCGGATACCGGGGTAGCGGAAGAGGTCCCAGGTGCCGCCGATCGCCTCGCGGGACTCGAGGATCGCGTAGCTCTTGCCGGGGGAGTTCTTCTGCAGGTGGACGGCGGCGCCGATGCCGGAGAGGCCGGCGCCGACGATGAGGACGTCCACGTGTTCGGGGGAGTTGGGCATAAGAGATCTCCTAGCTAGCGTTCGAGGCGAGCGAGAAGGTCGCTCGTCATCGCGGTGGACTTGAAGAGGCCGCGCCTGGCACCGGAGCGCATCTGGCGGCGGATCGCCCGCTCGACCAGGCCTTTGGGGACGAAGCGCAGGGCGGCGTAGGCGCGGGCGCCGAGCTTGGTCGTGGCGAGGTCGCGGGCCGGCTTGCCGTAGAGGGCGCGGACGATCGTCTCGACCGCGGCGCTGAGCGGCTCCGGCGGCACCATCCCCTCGAGCCCGATCCCGGCGCTCTGGCTGGCGTCGTGGATCGGGGTGCGGATGTAGCCGGGGTAGACGGTGGTGACGGTGACCTCGTCGCCGAGCTCGGCCCGCAGCTGCTCGGAGTAGCCGACGACGGCGCGCTTGCTGGCGCCGTAGGCGGTAGCGAAGGGGACGGCGATGTGGGCGAGGCCGGAAGAGATGTTGACGACGCGCCCGTGGGAGGTGCGCAGGGCCGGCAGCGCCGCGGCGGTGACCCGCCAGGTGCCGAGCAGGTTGACGTCGAGGACGCTGAGGGCGTCGGGGCCGGGCCGCTCGGCCGCGCTCTGCGGCAAGCCGATGCCGGCGCAGTTGACGAGGGCGTCGAGACCGCCGCCGAGGCGCTCGACCGCGGCGGCGACCGCCTTGTCGACCGATTCCTGGTCGCGGACGTCGCAGCCGATCAGGTCATCCTCGCCCTTGAGGTCGAGCCCGACGACCTGCGCCCCGCGCTCGCGCAGCGCCTTCGAGGTCGCCTCGCCGATGCCACTGGCGGCGCCGGTGATGATCACGCGCTTGCTCATGAGCCGAACTGTATCAACACTGTGTCGAGAACATCAACATCTTGTCGAAATCGTCGACGCAATGTAAAGTGAGGGCGATGGAGGCGACCTCGAAAGCCGGAGCGGAACCCAAAGCGCGTGGACGGCGCGGCGCCCGCGTTAGCGGCGACGATCGCGAGCGGGCGATCCTCGAGACCGCCGAGCGCCTGCTGGAAGAGAGGCCTCTGAGCGAGATCTCGGTTGATGACCTCGCCAAGGGCGCCGGCATCTCCCGCCCCACCTTCTACTTCTACTTCCCCTCCAAGGACGCCGTCGTGATGACGATCGTCGAACGATTCGTCCCGGCCGCGGCGGCCACCCGCGAGGAGACGCTGGAGATGGTCGCCAAAGACCCCCGAGCGGGGATCCGACAGGCGATCGGAGACCTGTATGCCGCCTTCCGCGATCGACCGGGAGTGGCCACGGCGGGGGCCGAACTGCGAGCGACCAACGAAGAGGCACGCCGCCTCTGGGCCGACATCCTCGAGGGCTGGGTTGCGGACACCACTGCGATCATCGAATTCGAGCGCGCCCGCGGCGCCGTCCCTTCCGGCCTGCCCGCCCGCGACCTCGCCACCGCGCTGGTGCAGATGAACGAACGTGTCCAGTACGCCACCTTCTTCGACGAATCCCCGGCAATCGAGGACGAGCGTGTGATCGACGTCCTCGTCGACATCTGGCTGCGGACGATCTACGGCACCGCCGACCCCGAGTAAAAACGCCTAAAGGCGCGGCGCGACCTCCCGCCCCATCAGCTCGACCGCCTCGAGATCGCGGTGGAGCAGGTGCTGGCCCATGATCCGGGTCAGCCCCGCCGCCGCCAGCTCGTGCAGCTGCGCGATCGCCTCCTCGACCGTGCCGAGGATCGTGCTCGGGCGCAGGCCGGCGATGAAGGCCTCGCCGTCGCCTCCCTCGCCTTTCCACTCCGAGAGACGGGAGGCGCGGTCGAGCAGGTCCTCGCGGTCGGCCCCGACCAGCCAGCCCGTCATCATCGAGAGCGGCAGCGTCGCCGGGTCCCGTCCCTCCTGTTCGCAGGCCTTGTCGAGGCGCCCCCGCAGGTCGGCGACCTCCTCCGCCGTCGCCATCACCGTGTTGTACTCGTCGGCCCAGCGGGCGCCGATCCGCAGGCTGCGCGGCCCGCCTTTGGCACCGAGGATCAGCGGCAGCGGCCGCTGCACCGGCTTCGGCCGCGCGTCGAGCTCCCGCGCCGAGTAGTGCTTGCCGTCGAAGTCGAAGGGCCCCTCGCCCCAGTGGCCCCGGAGGATCCGCATCTGCTCTTCCAGCGCCTCCATCCGCGGCCCGATCTCCGGCAGGTCGAAGCCGTAGAGCTCGTGCTCGCGCTCCCACCAGCCGGCCCCGATCCCGACTTCCACTCGGCCGCCGGAGACGTGGTCGGCGGTCACCGCCGCCTTCGCCAGCACCGCCGGGTGGCGGAAGGTCGCCGGCGAGACCATCGTCCCCAGCCGCAGCTTCTCGGTAGTCGCCCCGAGAGCCGTGATCGTCCCCCAGGCATCGAGCGACCCGCGCTCGCGCCGGTCGTCGACCGAGAGGTAGTGGTCGGAGCGGAACATCGTCCCCACCCCGTGCTCCTCACAGGCCGCCGCCAGCGCCCGCCAGTCCTCCCAGGTCACGTCCTCCTGGCCCTCGATCATCAGGCAGACCTCCATCCCGCCCCTCTACCCGGCGGCGACGATTTCAGCGAAGGCCTCGAAGCCCGGAGCCGTTCGATCGACCAGCGTCGCCTCCAAATCGGCGGCGCGGTCCGGCAGGGCGTGCGCCCCCTCGTCGCCGAGCGCCTCGCAGGCTTCAGCAATCATCATCGGCTCCTCGAGCCAAGCCTCGACCAGGGCGAAGTCGGCCTCGGGGTGGAAGAGAACGCCCCAGGCGTTGACGACGCGGAACGCCTGGCAGGCGGTGCGCTCGGAGGAGGCGAGGTTCTCGGCCCCTTCGGGAAGGTCGAAGCAGTCGCCGTGCCAGTGGAGAACCTCGGCGCTAGGCGCGAGCCCGCCCAGCAGGGGGTCATCGGGGTTGGCGATATCGACCGGAGCAAAGCCGACCTCCCGCTCCCCCGGCCGCACCTCGGCCCCCAGCGCCCGCGCCAACAGCTGCGCCCCGAGGCAGATGCCGAGCACCGGCATCCCCCGCTCGACCGCCGCGGCCAACCACTCGCGCTCGACCGCCAGCGCCGGAAAGCGCTCGACTTCGTCGGCGTTCATCGGCCCGCCCATGACGACCGCGCCGGCAACCTCCTCGTGCGGGGGCAGCGCCTGGCCGGCGAGCGGTTTGACCACCTTCACCTGAAGGTCACGACAGGCGTCGAGGATCCGGTGCGGCCCCTCCCAGGGCACGTGCTGGACAACCAGCAGGGTCGGACGCTCGTCCAGGGCCATGGCGGGCCAGGCTAGCCTCCCCGCGATGAAGTTCGCTGTGATGATCGGGCTCGCGACGGTGGCCGCAGTTCTCGCCGCCTCCGCCTCGGCCGTCGGCCCATATCCGAGCCCCGGCTCCTGCCAGGTCTTCCCCGACCCGCCCGCGTCGCTCTCGCCGCGCGCGCCGTCGCTCCCGACCGAGGCGGCGTGGAACCAGGACGTCTCGAAGGCGCCGCGCGATCCGCGCTCAAGCGCCTACATCGCCTACATCAACGCCCACGGCGGCGATCACCTGCACCCGGACTTCGGCTCCCCGCGCCCGTACGGGTTCCCTTACTCGGTAGTCGGCGCCGGCCAGCGGAAGCTGCCGGTTCACTACACCGCCTACGGAGACGAGAGCGACCCGGGGCCGTTCCCGGTCCCGGCCAAGGCGCCGGTCGAGGGCGGCAATCGGAGCGACGGCGACCGCCACGTGCTCGTCGTCGACCGCGCCGGCTGCCGGCTCTACGAGCTCTACCGCGCCTTCTACGTCGCCAAGCCGCGGCCGCACTGGAATGCCGACTCGGGGACGAGCTGGGACCTGCGCTCGGTCGCCCGCCGCCCCGACGGCTGGACCTCGGCCGACGCCGCCGGGCTGCCGATCTTCCCCGGGCTGGTCCGCTACGACGAGGTCGCCACCGGCCACCTCGACCACGCGATCCGAGTCACCTTCGAGAGCACTCGCGACGCCTGGGTCCACCCCGCCTCCCACTGCGCCGGCGACACCTCCAACCCGAGCGCCCCGCCGATGGGCCTGCGCCTGCGGCTGAAGGCCGGCTACGGCCTTGGCCGTCTTCGCGGCGCCGCGAAGACGATCGCCCTGGCGATGAAGCGCTACGGGCTGATCGTCGCCGACAACGGCTCCAACTGGTTCTTCTCCGGCAGCAGCGACCGCCGCTGGGACGACGAGGACCTGAACCAGCTAAAGGGCATCCCCGGCAGCGCCTTCGAGGCCGTGAAGAGCGCGGCAACCCCGCATTCATGCTGATTTGCGGGCATTGGATTGGGTACTTGAGCCAATAGGGACACCCCTGAGGAGAGAGGAAAATGGCTCAGACCAAATCCAAATCGAGTTCGAAACCGAAATCGAAATCGCAAAAAGCGTCGGCGTCGAAAACCGCCAAACCGGCGTCGAAATCGAAATCGGCAAAACCGAAATCGTCATCGAAAACCAAAGCGTCGAAATCCAAAGCGAAATCGACCAAAAGTAAAACGAGCAAACCGCGTAGCTCGAGCAATGGCGCCAGCGCCAAAGCGAGCTCGAACGGCTCGTCGAGCAAACACTCGAACGTCGAGGCGGTCAAAAGCGCCGTCGGCGGCGCCGGTCAGACCGTAGGCAAGGTCGCGAGCAAAGCGAAAGTGCCGCTGGTCGCCGGCGGGGCGGCGATCGCCGGGGCCGCCGGGGGCATGGCCCTCGCCGCCTCGAAGAAAGGCCGCAAGAGCGGGCTCAGCAAGGCCATGAGCCGCCGGCCGAAGGTCAAGCTCAACACGCCGAAGATCAAGATCGACTCCAAGGACATCGCCAAGGCGGCCCAGGGAGTCGGGCGCGTGAGCACGCAGGTAAGCGAGGTTGCAGGCGGTCTCGAGACTGCCGCCTCGGGGAAAAACGGCAAGCACCGCTCCCCGATCGAGGTCGTTCTACAGGGACTCACCGCGAGGCGCTAGCGCCGGGCTGGCCCTGAGGACATGGCTGCGACCGCGCGTACGGGACGCGCGGTCGCCAGCCTTCAATCCGCTCAGTCCGCCTCGGCTTCCGCTTCGCGGCGCCGGCGCTCCTCCACTTCCCGCGCCACGTCCTCGGCCTCGAAGTCCTCGTCTTCGGCCGGGTGGACGACCCACTGCGCGACCGACCAGTCGACCTTGACGTCGCGGTAGGTGACGCCCTCCTCGGGCTCCTCCGGGATGTTCTCCCGCTCGACCACCGCGTCCGTTTTATGGTCTGGCTCGCCGTAGTAAGTGAGCTTGCGCCGCTTCGGGACCTTCCCGAACGTCACCTCCTTCGCCTTGACCGAGGTGGAGAAGTCGAGGTCGGGACGACGGCCGCCGCTCACGCGGCAGCCGCCTTTTCGACGTCGTGGACGGTGACCCGGCCTTCGGCACCGGTCCCTTCGACGTCCTCGATGTCGACCCCGTTCTCCTCGGCCTTGCGCAGCGCCGCGGCGGTGGCGTTGTGCTTCGCCGCCCGACGCTGGCGACGGCGCTCGCCCAACTCCATCGCTTTGTGAGTGGCGGCGAGGCCGAGGTCTTTGGCCTCGTCGGCCGCGGCTTCGCCGATCTCTTTGGCGACGAGCTTGGCGATCTGTTTGGCGATGCCGCCGCCACCTGAGCCGCCTTCGCCTCCGTTGCCGCCGCCATTGCCTCCGTCGCCACCGCCGTTGCCGCCACCGCCGCCGGCCAGTCCCGCGAGACCGCCGAGCGCGCCAGCGCCCTGCCCGAGCCCGCCAACCGCCTGGCCGGCGCCTTCGCCGAGCCCGCCGACAGCCTGGCCCGCGCCTTCGCCAACCTGCCCGACGGCTTTGTTGGCGCCTTCGCCGACCTCGCCGACCGCTTTGCCGGCGCCCCCGCCGACGTCTTCGACGGCGCCGCCGGCGCCTTCGCCCACGTCCTTTACTGCGCCACCGGCTCCCTCGCCGACGTCTTTGACGGCACCGCCCGCGCCCTCGCCGACGTCTTCCACGGCGCTGCCGGCGCCTTCGCCGATCTGGCCAACGGCTTTGTTCGCCCCTTCGCCGACTTCGCCGACGGCTTTGCCGGCGCCTTCGGTGACCGGCTGCAGCGCTTCGGTGATGTTGTTCAAGACGTCCGGGTTGCGATCGAGCGTCGTCAGCACGCGATCGATGATCGCGGTCACGTGGTCGAGCCGCGCGCGCATCAGCATCTGCGCTTCGACTCCTTTGATGTTGAGTTCGACCTTGCCCAGCTCGACGTGGACGCCAACGCTCAATTTCACCAGGTCAAGCACTTCCGCGTGCAGCGAGACCCGCGCCATGAGGTCGTCCAGCTCGAAGTGAATCTCGTCGACCTTGACCACCGGGACGTCGACGATGACGTCAGGCTCGTCGGTATCGCTGATTTCGACCGGGTCGATGACCGTATAGTCTTCGTACATCTGCTCGGGCCGGGTCTTTTTACCGCCCTGGTTGCGGATCCCGGCCTGTTGCTCATCGCCCTGCTCTCTCGCCGCCCGCTGCTTCTTCGGGGTCGGGCTTTTGTTCTGCCCGCTGCCCTCGGTGCTCTGGTGGACCTCTTTTTTGGGGCCTTTGCTTCTGGCTTTTTTAGACTGCGAGCGTTTCCCGCTGCCTCTGGATTTGGTCTGCTGGGCCATTCCCACACCTCTCCTCGCTTGCGCGTTCCTCTTCCCTTAAGGAACTTTTTCCCGTTGCGGGGAGCGGCAAACGCCGCTGTAGCCCGAAATCGGCGACTGCGTAAGCTTGCGACGATGCTTCATGCGGTGGCAGTTCTCCAGGTGGTAGTCGCGCTTGCCGGCACCAGCGGCGGCGACCAGGCAATCGAAAAGGTCGGCAACGGGCTTGCCCTGCTGGGAGCGCGCTACCAGCTCGAACAGACCGAACCGGCCGCTCGCCCCAGCGCGAAGAAGGTCAGGCTGCCGAGCGCCGAGGAAATCGCCGCCGACCCCACCGTCCTGCCCCCCGCCTCGGCTGGCAGCAACGGCACCCACGTCCCCCACGCCTCCTCGCTCGGGCGCGACGAGATCTTCGCCCACCGCCGCGGCGGCGACCTTGGTTCCACCTCGATCCTCCTCACCGGGGTCGCCCTCGCCCCGCCCGACGCTCCCGAGGCGGTGCAGGGCGCCATCAACGCCGCCAACACGATTGTCGGCCGGCCCTACATCTGGGGCGGCGGCCATGCCTCCTTCTACAGCGACTCCTATGACTGCTCCGGCGCCGTCAGCTTCGCTCTCTTCGGCGGCGGCCTCATCCCCCACCCGCTCACCTCCGGTGACCTGATGCACTGGGGCACCCCCGGCCCAGGCAAGTGGATCACTGTCTACGCCAACCCCGGCCACGCCTTCGCCGAGATCGCCGGCCTGCGCTTCGACACGGTCGGTGCCGAACAAGGGACCGGCCCCCGCTGGCACCTCGCCACCACTTCGACCGCCGGCTTCGTCGCCCGGCACCCTCCGGGGCTCTGAACACCGAAAGGCCGGCCCCAGGAAGGAGGCCGGCCTCAAGTGATTGGTGGCTAAGCCCCCTTGGCGATCGAATCGTGAGGCGCCACGCGCTCGGTGCGGAGATCCATTCGGTTCACCTCCTCCCGGCTCTGGCTCTGCGCTGCCCTGAATTATGGTGGAGATTGCTCTACCAATGAATCACAGTTCAGCAAAAAGTGGAAGTTCGTGAACGGCATGTCCAACTAGCAGTTACGATCAAGTCCTCGCCAGTAATCAGCCCGGGACAAGGAAGAGGAATGTCGACGAAAACGCAGCGCCGCAAAGGCACCGAAAACCGGATCAAAGCGATGAGCCATCCGCTGCGCGCAGCCATCCTTCGCGTGCTGGTCGAGCGCGTCGCCAGCCCGGCCGAAATGGCGAGGGAGCTGGACGAGGAGCTGTCGAACGTCAGCTACCACACGAAACAGCTGGTCGGGTTCGAATGCGCCGAGCTGGTCAGCACCCGACCAGTGCGCGGAGCGCTTGAGCACTTCTACACGGCGACCCAGCGGCACCTGATCGAAACCGAGGAGTGGGAAGAGCTCGACCCGCTCGTTGCCGAAGACATCCTTTGCGACATCGTGCAGAAAATGCTCGACGACTTCGTCACCTCCGCCCGGGCCGGCGTCGTCGGTGCCGACCAGAACTTCCACCTCACCCGCACGCCACTGGTCCTCGACCGGGAGGGCATGCAGGAAGCGATGGAAGCCCACGAACGCGCCCGCTTGGAGATCCTCGAGATCGAGGCCCGGAGCGCCGCCCGGATGGTCCAGTCCGGTGAGGAAGGGACCAACGTCTCCAGCTCCCAGAGCTGCTTCAAGATGCCGACCCCGCGACGGAGTCAGCGCTAACCGCTACGCGCCGAAAGCGGGAAGCGCATCCGCACCTCCGTCCCTTCCCCTTCCTGAACGATCCGCAGGTCGGCGGAGAGGCGGGCGATGATCGAGAGGCCAAGCCCGAGGCCGTCGGCCGATCCTTTGCCGAAGCCTTCGCCGCGATCGCGGACGCGCACCTCGAGCCAATCCTCGCCGCAGCGCGCCGAGAGCTCGACGACGCCGGCGTCGCCCGAGGTCCCGGCGTACTTGACGGCGTTGGTCACCGCCTCGGAGACGACCAGCGCCACGTCGGCGGCCAGCTCCTCCCCCACCCCCTGCTCGCGCGCGAACTCGGTCGCCCGCCGCCGCAGCACCGGGACCGACGCCGGCTCGGCCGGCATCGTCAGGTTCATCCGCGAAGTCCCGTCGCAGGCAGTGGACACGTTGTTATTTTCGGCGATACGGCGGTCGGCAGTAGCGATGCAACCCGCTAATAGCGCTCGGCTTAGACTCCGACGATGTTGAAGATGATCCGGCGAGGGCTGTTCGTCCTCCTGCTCGACGCCGGGATCCTGCTCCTCCTTTCCGAGCTGCTCGACGGGTTCGTCCTCGACGGCGCCCGCAACGCCCTCGCCGCGGCGGCCCTGATCGGCTTCCTCAACGCGCTCGTCTGGCCGATGATCGCCCGCTTCGCGCTGCCGCTGACGGTGCTGACGCTGGGGATCGGGGCGCTGCTGTTGAACGGCCTCCTCGTCACCTTCGCGATCGACGTGCTGCCGGGGGCGGAGATCTCCGGCCTCTGGGAGGGCGTGGTGGTGACGCTGGCGATCTCGGCGGTGACGGCGCTCGTCTACGCGCTCTTCGCGATCGACGAGGACGAATCGTGGCACCTGCAGGTCGTGCGCCGGCAGGCGCGACTGCGCAAGCAGACGCTCGAGACCGACGTTCCCGGCGTCCTCTTCCTCGAGATCGACGGCCTCGCCCACGACGTCCTGCACCGGGCACTCAGCAGCGGCAGCGCCCCCACCCTGGCCCGCTGGCTGCGCGAGGGCTCGCACCGGCTGCGGGGCTGGGAAACCGATTGGTCCTCACAGACCGGCGCCTGCCAGGCCGGCCTCCTGCACGGCTCCAACGAGGACATGCCGGCCTTCCGCTGGTGGGAGAAGGAGCGCGGCTGCGCGATCGTCACCAACCACCCCCGCGACGCCGAAGAGCTGGAGCGCCGCCACTCCGACGGCCACGGGCTGCTGCACGCCGACGGCGCCAGCCGCGCCAACATCCTCTCCGGCGACGCCCCGCACTCGATGCTGACGATGAGCACGGCGCTGCGCCGCCGCCGCCCGATCGGCAAGGACTACGCCGCCTACTTCGCCCGTCCCTACGCCGCCGCCCGCACCTTCGTCCTCGTCCTCGCCGAGCTCGGCCGCGAGCGGCGGGCGGCGCGCTGGCAGGTGCGCGACGACGTCCGCCCGCGAATCGCCCGCGGCTGGTCCTACTCGTTCGCCCGGGCCTGGGCGACCGTGGTCCAGCGCGACCTGCAGGTGGCGACGGTGGTCGGCGACGTCCTCGCCGGGCGCCCGGTCATCTACACGACCTTCCTCGCCTACGACGAGGTCGCCCACCACTCCGGGATCGAGCGGCCGGACGCGCTGGCGGTGCTGCACGACCTCGACCGCCAGATCGGCCGCATCGCCGCCGCCTGCGAGGAGGCGCCGCGTCCCTACCGGCTGGTCGTCCTCTCCGACCACGGCCAGTCGCAGGGGGAAACCTTCCTCGACCGTTACGGCGAGAGCCTCGAGGACCTGGTGCGGGCGGCCTGCGAGCCGGAGAGCATGGTCGCCGCCGAGGGCGGTGACGACGACGCCCTCGCCTACCTCAGCGCCGGGCTGACCGAGGTCGCCCGCGACGACACCTTCGCGGCGCGAACGGTTCGCGCCGCGACCAAGGACCGGCAGGCCGACGGGGTGGTGGCGCTGGAGCAGGGTGCCCGCCGCGACATCGCCGCCGCCAAGAGTGGCGAGGTGCCGGAGCTCTCGGTGATGGCCTCGGGCTGCCTCGGGCTGATCACTTTCCCGCGCGAGCCGGGGCGGGTCAGCGCCGAGCGGATCGAAGCGCTCTACCCGCGGCTGCTGCCGGCCCTGCGCGAGCACCCGGGGGTCGGGTTCGTGATGGTCCGCTCCGAGCGAGAGGGAACGCTGGTCCTGGGCCCCCGCGGCACCCATTACCTCGACGAGGAACGAGTCGAGGGCGAGGACCCACTGGCGCCGTTCGGCCCCAACGCCGCCCGCCACGTCCGCCGCACCGACGGCTTCCCCCACTGCCCCGACGTGATGATCAACAGCACCTTCTGGCCCGAGTTCGGCGAGGTCGCCGCCTTCGAGGAGCTGGTCGGTTCCCACGGCGGCATGGGCGGCACGCAGAGCCACCCCTTCGTCCTCCACCCGAGCGATCTGGAATGGCCGGCCGAGGAGGTGGTCGGCGCCGAAGCGGTCCACCGCATCTTCCGCGGCTGGCTGGCCGGGCTCGGCCAGGACGCCTACGCGAGCGAAGTCGCCTCCCCAGGTGCCAGCACCAGCGGCTCGGTCTGAGGCGCCAGCTTCCGCATCCACTCGACGAATTCGCGCGGCGGGGACAGCAGCGGCCCGCGGCGGAAGCGGGCGAGGCCGAACGGATAAAGCGTGCCCCAGTGGATCGGCACCGCCAGCTTCGGGGCGAGCAGAGCCGCGACCCGGGCGGCGCGCTCGGGGTCGAGGTGGCCCGCGCCCAGGGTCGGCCCCCAGCCCCAGATCGGCAGCAAGGCCAGGTCGATGTCTCCTCCCCAAGCAGCCATCCCCTCGAAGAGATCGGTGTCGCCGGCGAAGTAGACGCGGCGGGGGCCGTCAAGGAGGAAGCCGATCGGCTCTGAGGCAGGCGCGAAGCGGCGGCGGCCGACCTCGTGCCGTGCCTCGACCGCAGTGACCTCGACCTCCCCCACCCGCGCCGTTTCCCCCGGCGCCAACTCGGTGACCTCAGCGAAGCGGCGGCGCTCGAAGAAGTGCCGCGAGCCCGGTGGCACCAGCAGCCGCACGTCGCGCCCGAGCCGGCGCAGCGAGGCGAGGTCGGCGTGGTCGTGGTGGAGGTGGGAGACGAGGACCGCGTCGATCTCGCGGCTGATCTCCGGCCCCGGCGCCGGTCCCTGCCGCCGCAGCGGCCCCACCCCCGAGCGCAGCAGCGGATCGGTGAGCAGACGGACGCCGCCGAGCTCGAGCAGGACGGTGGCGTGGCCGACGTAGGTGACCCGCGCCTCAGCCACCGGCTGAAACTCCGCTGAGCCGTCGGGGCCGCGCCCTATCGTCCTCTCCCATCGAGACCGGGTCCGGAAACGTGCGCGGGTACTTCGCCGCCCCCAAGTGGCTGCGCGATGCCGGCTTCACCTCCTGGCTCCTGGTCGGAGTGGGCGCGGCCCTGATCGGCCTCGTCTGGCTGCTCTCGCTGACCCAGACGATCGTCCTGCCGGTGATCACCGCGGGAATCATCGCCTCCGTCACCTCGCCCCTCGTCGACCGGATGAAGCGGCGCGGGATCCCGCGGGGGATCGGCGCCGCCCTCGTCTTCCTCGGCCTGATCGTAATCGGGCTCGGGATCGGGCTGCTGGTGTTGACGGCGATCGCGAGCCAGGCCGACAGCCTCTCCGCGCGCCTGCAGGAAGGGGCGGCGCAGATCGAGTCCTGGGCGCGCGACCTCGGCGCCAAGGCCTCGACCGCGGCCGACGCGAACTCAAGCGCGAGCGCCGGGATCAGCGCCGGGTTCGAAGCGCTGACCCACGGCGTCCTCGGCGGCATCGACCGGCTCGCCTCGCTTGCCGTCTTCCTCTCCTTCACCGCGCTCAGCCTCTTCTTCATGCTCAAGGACGGGCCGACGATCGGCGGCTTCCTCGAGCGCCACCTCGGCGTCCCCGTCCCGGTCGCCCACACGGTGCTCGGTCGCGTCGCCGGCAGCCTTCGCGGCTACTTCGTCGGGGTGACGGCGGTCTCACTCTGGAGCTCTCTGATCGTCGGCGCCGGCGCCCTCCTCCTCGGCGTCCCCCTGGCGGGGACGATCGCCGTCGTCACCTTCCTCGGCGGCTTCGTCCCGTACCTCGGAGCCTGGACCGCGGGCGCCTTCGCCGTCCTCATCGCCCTCGGCGGTGAGGGGCCGGAGGCCGCTGCTGCTCTCGCCGTCATCGTCCTCCTCGCTAACGGCGTCCTCCAGCAGCTGGTCCAGCCGATCGCCTACGGCGCTGCACTCAAACTTCACCCACTCGCGGTCCTGATTGCGACGATCGCCGGCGGCTGCCTCTTCGGCACCATCGGCCTCGTCCTCGCGGCGCCGCTGCTCTCGGCCGGAGTGCGGATCGCCGAAGACCTCTCCGGCGAAGCGCAGGCATAGACATGACCCCGGCTGCGCAGAAGTCGGTAGACATTTGTCTGAATCGGTTCAAGTCGAGCCCGAGCCCGTCGATAGCCGCCCCTGTAGTCAGCTGAAAAAGGGCAAACCTGCCGCGAGGCAGGGACGCAAAGCCAGAGGTCTCCCCCCTGGGGAGACGGCTCAGCCGCCAGCTTGGTGAAAACCGAGTCCTTTTCGCATGCCTACAGGAGGTTCAATGTCAACCGCAGATCCCAAGCGTCGCCTCGGCATCCTCGCCTCGGCGACCGTCGCCGTCCTCTTCGCGTTGACGGCATTCACGTCACTGGCCAACGCGGCCTGTTCCTACCCGGACGCGGAGCAGGTCTTCGCGCCCTACAAGGACAAGGGCTACTACCAACTCGCGCCCGACGGCGCCCTCGGAGAAGGGGGAACCGGATGGACGCTGGAAGGAGGAGCCGAACTCGTCCTCGAGCCCGGCGTCCGTGCCCACGAAGGCGTCCAGGAGGAAACGGCCGTGAGCCTGCCCTTCGGCGCCAAGGCCACCAGCCCGCCGTTCTGCGTCGATGAAACGACGCCTAACTTCCGCTTCATGATGCGGAATACCGGTGACAAGGGCGGCAAGATTCGCGTCACGGTCAGCTATGAAAACACCCACAAGGTGGTCAAGGCGAAGAACAACGACGTCCATTCCGACGAGCTCGAAGAATGGGTGCCGACGCCTTCGCTGAAGCTCGACACCGGCGACGAAGACGAACGAGTAGCCCGCATCACCTTCACCGCGAAGGACCCGAAGAGCAAGTACCTGGTCGACGACCTCTACGTCGACCCCTTCGCCCGGCATTAACCGGGGCCGGATGTAGGCAAGCACCTCGTTGGAAGGGGCGGCGCTGGCGCGCCGCCCCCTTTTTTTACGCCGAGTCCAGGCTCTCCGTAGCCGTCCACACTCGGCAATGTGGAATTACAACTTGAGTCAATTGGACAAGCTGTCGATGTAGGCGGATCAGGAGCGTTCCCAGCGCTCGCCTTTTAAGGAAAAGAGATCGCCATGCACCGCATCAGCCACAAGAGAGCCCTCGTCGCCCTCGCCTGCGTCGCCGCTCTCGCCGTCGCCGCAGTTGCCTACGCCTACTTCACGAGCACCGGCTCCGGCACCGCCACCGCCAAAGTCGGGACCAGCTCCGCCGTCACCCTGAAAGGGGCGGTCTCCGGCAACCTCTACCCCGGAGCCTCTTCGCAGGTCTCCTTCACCGTCGACAACCCCTCGAGCGGGGCGCAGCGGGTCGGGACCATCACCCTGACCGGGATCACCGTCGATGCCGGCCACTCGACCTGCAGCACCGCGATCAGCGGCGGCAACCCCGACTTCTCGATGCCGGCGGTGGCCGTCAACGCCACCTTCCCCTCCGGCAACGGGCAGGCGGTGACGCCGAAAGGCACGCTGACGATGAATGACACGGGCGTCAACCAGAACGCCTGCCAGGGCGCGGAACTGACCCTGGCCCTCTCCAGCAACTAGGCGAGCTCGCCGCAACCCGATGACCGGGCGACGCGAGATGGGACGCAACCGCGCGACCAGGGCACTTGTTGCCCTGGTCGCTGCGGTCACCTGCCTCGGCGGCGTCGCCTACGCAACCACCCTCTCCGAGCGGAGCCGCCCGCACGGGAAGAAGGCCAAGCATCCCCCACGCAAGCAGGGCCAGGGGCCGCCGCGGCCTCGCTTCATCGAAGTCCCGCCTGACGGAGGCGTCGATCCTGATTCCCAGTTCCGGTTCCACGTCGCGCCGCCGGAGCAGCGAGCCGCTGCGCCCGGCCCAGGGCCTGGCGGCCCGCAGCCGGCACAGTGGCGACGCTTCGAATGCCGGCTCGACGGCAGCGAGTGGGATGGATGCGCCTCGCCCTACCTCGTGCGTTCCCTCGAGCCCGGGGACCACTCCTTCGCCGTCCGAGCGCTGAACCGGCGCGGGCTCGTCGGTGCGGTTGCGCACTATCGCTGGGCGCTGCTCGAGCCGCGGGAGTTCACCGTCGAGCCCTTGACGGGCGCGCTCGAGGAGCTGATGCCCGGAGCGCCTGCCCAGCAGCTGCCGGTGCGAATCGTCAACCCCAATCCGGCGCCGATCGAAGTCACGAGCCTGACCGTGACGGTGTCGCCTGAGCCCTCGGCCTGCCCCGGCGATCCCAATTTCGCGGTGATGCCGTCGAGCCTGAGCCCGGAAGCACCGCTGAGCGTCCCCGCCGGTGGCTCGGCCAGCCTGCCGACCGCGACGGCGACGGCGCCCTCTGTGGCGATGCGCGAACTGCCGATCGACCAGAACGCCTGTCAGGGCGCAACCGTCCGCCTCGACTTCAGCGGCGAGGCGCGCGGATGAAGCGCGTCCGCCTCAGCGGCGTCGCCGGCTCGATCCTCGTCGTGGCCCTCCTCGCGCTCGTCGCCAGCGCCCTCTCCTACTTCACTGCCAACGGCACCGGCAACGCTTCTGCCGCGGTCTCGCAACTGACGGCGCCGACGATCACCGCCGCCACCCCTGCAGCCGGCGGAACGGTCGCCCTCACCTGGAACGCGATGACGGCGCCGGGAGAAGGCACCGTGACTTATTACGTCACCCGCGACGGCGGCAAACCAGCCGGCAACTGCCCGGAACAGTCGGCGCCGACGGCGGTCACTACCTGCACCGACGGTTCCGTCCCGATCGGCGAACACACCTACACGGTGACGGCCATCTGGCGGACCTGGCAGGCGACGAGCGCCGGCAAAACGGCCAAAGTCACGATCGGGGCGGCTGCCTCCTTCACGGTCTCGGCAAGCGCGACGAGCATCACCGCCGGGGGCTCGAGCAACTTGACGATCACCGCCAAGGACGAAGCGGGGAGCACGGTCACGAGCTATACCGGCTCGCACTCGCTCGTCTTCTCCGGCGCCAACGCGGCTCCCGGAGGGACCAAACCGACGGTGGTCAACAGCTCCGGCACCGCGGTCAACTTCGGCACCGCCACGGCGTTGACCTTCACCAGCGGCGTCGCGACCGTGGTTTCGAGCAAAAACGGCTTGGTGAAGCTCTACGCGGCGGGCTCGCCGAGCATCGTCGCGACCGAGGGAACGATCACCACCCCCGGCCCGCCGACGATCGCGGTCACCGCCGCCGCGACCAGCAAATTCTCCCTATCGGCCGCCTCCGCGACGCCGACGGCCGGAACCCTCGACGCGCTGACGACGACCGCCCAGGACACCTACGGCAACACCGCCACCTCCTACAGCGGAGCGCACAGCCTCGTCTTCTCCGGCGCCAGCGCCAGCCCGGCGGGCAACACGCCCACCGTCAGCGACTCCAGCGGCGCCGACGTCGCCTTCGGCACCGCCACCACGGTCGAATTCAGCGCCGGCGTCAGCAACGCCGGTGGCGGGATGAAGCTCTACAAGAGCGGCTCCACCAGCGTCAAAGCAACGGAAGGCGCGATCACCACGCCGACCGCGGTCACGGTCACCGTCGCGGCCGCCACGGCGAACAAGCTCGTCCTCTCCTCCTCGACCCTGACGCCGGTCGCCGGCACCGGCTTCAACGTCACGACGACCGCGCAGGACACCTACGGCAACACCGCTACCGGCTACACCGGCTCGAAGAACATCACCTTCGCCGGTGCCACGGCCAGCCCAAGCGGCGCCCAACCCACCGTCGTCAACAGCGCCGGCACCGCGGTCAACTTCGGTACGGCGACCGCACTAAGCTTCACCAATGGCGTCGCCACCCCCGCCTCCTCGAAAAACGGCTTCATGAAATTGAACAAGGTGGAGGCAGCCGCGATCACCGCCGGCGACGGAACCATCTCCACCCCTTCCTCCCTCGCCCTCACCGTCTCCACCGGCACCGCCTCCCGCCTCGGCCTCGTCGAAACGACGGTCAGCGCCGGCACGATCGGCTCTCCCTGCCTCTTCACCTGCACGATCACGGCCCTGGGCAACTCCGGCACCGTCAAATCCAAGGTCGCGATCACCGACAGCGCCGGCAACATCGTCTCCAACGTCGGCGCCGCCAAAACAGTGACGATTACTGCCACCGGTGGCACCATCGTCGGGTCCCCCCTCTCGATCCCCGAAGCCGGACCTTCGATCAGCGCCAACCAGTTCACCTACACGTCACCGGCCACCGGCTCCTTCACCAACACCCTCACCGCCGCCTCGACCGGCTACACCAGCGCCACCGCGACGACCAGCAAATAAGCCGCTAGTCGACCTGCTGCTCGAAGCAGCCCACTTCCCGCAGGCAGTAGTCGAATCCGTAGCTGGGTTCCGTTAAGGGGATCGGGTCGAGGCCCGGGAACTGGATGGAGAGGTCGCCCTTCCAGGTGAAGACCGATTCGGGGGTACGGGCGAGGGCGCCGGTACCGCTGAAGGGGGCGGGCGGGGAGACCGTCAGGTGTTCGGGGTGTGAGTCGTCGAAGGCAGCGGCGGGAGCGGGAAGCTTCAATTGCCGGTAGATGGTGAGGGGCGCCTGGCCAGATGCCGCTTCGAACGCTTCTCCCTGTTCGACGAAGAAGATGACCGGACCGCTTTTGAGCAGGCCCGGCCGATATCTCCGGGCGAGGAAAAAGAATCCTTCGCCCCGGGCGGAGAACTTGCTGGTCCATTCCCGCTCACGGGGGTTGAATTCGAACGGCGACCCATACCGGCAGGTCCACTTCTTCGGTTCTTCGACCGCGGCCTCGGCTTCACGCGCCTTGACCCGGGTGTAGTTCCGCTCGCCGACGAACTTGATCGTCCCGCGCACGACCCCCGGCTGCACCGTCGGACGCCACTTCTCGCAGCGCGGGAGCGAAGGGTGGCGAACCGACCCACGGGGGTGGAACCGCAGCGAGATCACGCCAAGACCGCGCAGCTTCGCCTTCACCCGATCGGTCTCCGGAAGGAGGTCCCGGGTCATGTATTCGGCGAGAAAGCCTTCCTTCTCTACCTGCAGGACCAGGTGCCGGCGGGGATTGACGCTGAGGTGGATTGTGTAGCCATTGGAGCCCTGGAGCTCGACGTCGATCCATTGCCTGACCGGTGGCCGGTCGTCTCCGGCTTTTGCCCAAGCACCGCCTGGAAAGCAGGAGAGAGCGGCGAGCGCAAGCACCGCGACGGCGGTCCCTCGCATCCTCATCCCAGCCCCAGCCGCGCCGGCCGCTCGAAGTACGGCGGCTCCGTCTTGAAGAACTCGCAGCCGTCCTTGTCCCTCAAGGGGTTGACGACACAGAGGTGAACGCGGTAGTCGGACCCGGTCAGCGGCAGCCTCAACCCGGCGAGCTTGACGCCGAGCGTGCCGGTCCAGTCGCCGGCCTCCTCCGAATAGGTCGCTTTCCCGTAGAACGGTGCCGGCGGCGCCACTGTCGCCGTGGCGGGATGCACCCCCGGCGGACTGGTCAGCAGGGTCCCGGCGAAGCCCTCGAGGTAGGTGCCATGGCCGATCGCCATCCCCTTCCTCGAGTCGAGGATCTTCAGTTCGACGTCTGCTCCCGGCGGGGACTCCTCCGGATGCATGGCCGTGATCCCGACATAGCGCCCGTGCTTGCGAGTGGACGCGTAGAGAAGGGCGATGCTGTCGTCGTCGTGGAACAGGGGGGTCAGCGCGACGTACTTCCGCAACGACCGCGGCTGGGGCTCCGCCGCCTGCCCCTTCTCGCACCGGAGGCGAGGGGACCGGGTGAGATAGGCCTTGCCGCTGGGGGAAGAGACGTGGAAGTAGTTGCCCTCGCCGCGGAAGCTGAGGTGGCCGGCGAAGCTGCCGTATTCGGCAGTCTCGACCCCTCCCCCACATCCCTCCTGCGGATCGTCCTTGCGAATCCGCCCGTCAGGCCGGAACCGCAGGGAAACCCGGCCCAGCGAGCCGAACCGCGCCCGCACCACCCCGTGATCCAGATTCCCCCGATTGCGCGTGGCGTAGATGCCGTACGTAAGGCCGAAACCGTCATCTCCCACCCTCTGGATGCGGACCCCGTAGAAGAGGACGACCCGCCTGTTGGGCATGTAGAGGAAGATCCTGTAGCCCCCCTGCTTCCCGAGGCGCACCAAGCCAGCAGTGTCCGCCCGCTGGACTTCGAGCTTGCCACCGCGCCGCAGCTCCGCCTCTCCCCGCCCAGCCGCGGCGAGCAGCACGGTCGCGACCACCAGACCGACCGCAAGCAAAGACAGGCGCCCTCTCCCCATCCGCGAAGCCTAGCCCGTACCTAGAGCAAGCCCGACCAGCGGCTCGTACTCAATCATCAGAAGACCGAGGTGACGCCGCCGAACGAGCGTCATGCACTGAGACGATGAAGACCTGATCGGAATCCTCGTCAGAGCTGTAGAGCAGGAGCCGATCACGTCCAAGGACTTCGGCTGAGTTCGTGGGAGTTGGGGACCAATTACGGGACCAAGTTTTCGAAAAGGCGGCCCCCCGCCCCGCCATCGCGCTACCGTCTGTAGCCATGGAGGCATCGGTCGACTTCACGATCGCATTTGACAGCCCGGACGAGGCGGGCTGGATCGTCGCGCGCATCCTCGAGGTGCCCGGCGCCATCAGCCAGGGTCGCACTCGCGAGGAAGCCCGCGAGAACGTGCTCGACGCGCTGCAGACCGTCTTGACTCCCGACGATGACCTCGTCGGCGAGGTGATCGAAGCAGACCGAGAGCACCTGCGGTTTACTGCCGCGGCGTGAAGCGCCGCGACTTCGAACGCCATCTTCGCTCCCACGGCTGCCGAGAGGTCGGCGGTTCCAAGCATGCAAAGTGGCGCGGCCCGCAGGACCAAGTGTCAGCGCTCCCTCGGCATAAAGAGATCGGTCCCGGGCTCGCGCGGACGATCTGCAGGCAACTTGGAGTACCTGCGCCGGAGAATCCTCGTTAGTCGAAGCCGATGCAACGATCGTTCCCATGATTGACGAGCTTGTACAAGGCGCTAAAGCCGCAGCAGAGCTTGAGCCGGCGATCGAGGCTTTTGGCAGGATATTCTCGACCTATGAGCGCCGAACCGCCAACGGTTAGATGCTCGGCTTGCGGCGGGACCGGAAAGTGCGAACTATGCGCGGGTCGCGGCGGGTCGAACGTGGATCAGCAGGATGACGGCCAGTGCTTCGAATGCAAGGGGACCGGCCGTTGCAGGGCATGTAAGGGTTCTGGCCGTCTCCCGGTGGATAGCTAGATGGCGATCGCGAAAGGTGCGCAGGTGATCGTCCTGCGGCGTGGGGTCGAGCGTCCCGGCGTTGTCCTGCAACAAGTTGCACCGAGAAGCATCAGCGGCCTCACCGGGGAGGGCGAAATGGTGCGGCAATACCGGGTCCAAATGCCGCAACACGAGAACTGGCCGCCCTACACTGACGTATTCGATGAAGACGAGCTAAGAGCGGTCCCAAAAGACTCGCGGGCCGGGTAGTCCCGCCGCCCAGATGTCGAGCTACCCGGACTGGCGCTACTTCCCCGCCTACGCGAAGCCACCGACCTGGACCTCGTCACTGTTAGCCGTTTTCGCTGAGAATCAAGGCGCAATCGATTCGACAGTCGTCCACGAGACACCGTTGGAGAGCGACAACGTTCTCGCGGCACTGGCCGATGACCTCAAGAGCAAGATGGACTTCGAAGTCGAGTCTGGGAAGACGGCGGATGGAAAACTTCCGCGCCCGGTCCTCTTCGGCGACCAAGGGTCGTTTCGTCGGACGTACTTCATTGACGCTTTCCAGGTCGAACACGGGATCGCTTTAGAGATTGAGGCTGGTCGGGCGACGGCGGGAAACGCTATCTACCGGGACCTGATCCAGGCTTCACTGATGCTCGACGCCAAATTCCTTGCTCTGGCTGTGCCGGTCGAGTACCGGTACGGCAAGAAAAAGACGACCAAAGAACCGACCTACGCGAAGACGTACTCGGTCGTCGAGGCCATCTACGGCAGCCCGCGTCTGGAACTTCCCTTCGAGGGCCTTCTGCTGATCGGCTACTAGAGGCGGCTTAGCTCAAGCAACACCTGGCTTTTGGCCGCGGTCTCGCGAACGGTCCCTCAGTTTCTAAGAGGTCGGGGCCAAATCACAAACTCGGTCAAAGCGGCTTCCGGACATTCCCCTTGCCAGAGCGGCTAGCGACGCCCCCGCCAGGATTCGAACCTGGGACCCTCGGATTAGAAATCCGATGCTCTATCCAGCTGAGCTACGGGGGCAGCGGGGCAAGGTTATGCGGTGGCTGGGCGGCTCGCCTAGGATCCGGCGATGGCGAAAGTTGAGGTCGGGGGGCGGGAGTTTCATTATGAGCGGGGCGGTGAAGGGGAGCCGCTGCTGCTGATCCAGGGAATGAGTGGAACGCATGTCGCCTGGGGACAGCCGTTTCGGGAGACTTTGGAGGAGAGCTTCGACGTTGTGGCCTTCGACAATCGCGGGATCGGGCTGTCGGGGCCGGTCGAGGGGCCGTTCACGATCGTGGAGATGGCCGAGGACGCGGGGGGGCTGCTCGACGAGTTGGGGCTCGAGAGCGCCCACGTGGTCGGGATCTCGATGGGCGGGATGATCGCCCAAGAGTTGGCGCTCGCCGAGCCCGCGAAACTGCGCTCGCTGACGCTCGGCTGCACCTACTGCGGCGGGCCCGGCTCGCAGCTGATGCCGGCCGAGAACGCGCAGAAGCTGGCCGAGGGACTCCGGTCCGGCGACCGGGACAAGGCGATCCGGGCCAGCTACGAAGTCAACCTCTCCCCCAGCTTCCGCGCCGACGAGGACGCCTACGCCGCCTTCCACGAGATGGCGACCTCGGTACCGGCGCGGAAAGCGACGATCGAACTGCAGGTGCAGGCGATCTTCGCCCACGACACCAGCGCTCGCCTCGGCGAGATCGCTACGCCGACGCTGATCGTCCACGGCACGGTCGACGGTGTCCTCCCCTTCCCCAACGGCGAGCAGATCGCCTCGCTGATGCCGGGGGCCCGCTTCGAGCCGCTCGAGGACGTCGGTCACATGTTCTGGTGGGAGCAGCCTCAGCGCTCCGCCGAGCTGATCCGCGAGCACGCGCTCGCCGCCGCTCAGTCCTAACGGGGCGCTTTTGTCAACCATAGGTTGACTTTCGCGCCCCGCCGCTATTCGACCGCTTCTTCGCCGACTACTTCCGGTCGTTTTTCCGGCTTGCACGCCTTCGGGTTGAGCTTGCCGTTGACCTTGAAGACGTAGTCGGGCTGCGGTGAGGCGTCGTTGTCTTTGACGACCAGCTTCACCGCGGGGTCGTTCTTGACCCAGGCGAAGACGGGGAACTGGTACGGGTTGGGGACGCCGGAGTTGTAGGGGCCGGTGTCCTGGGTGTACTGGCTCAGCACCAGGTAGTCGTAGCCGCCTTCGTTGATCAGGCCGCGCAGGCGCTCGCAGGTGGTCGGTAGCCGGTTCGCCCCATGCGGGCCGTGGACGCCGATGTATTCGACGTGGTTGCTGGCGTCGTTGCCGTAGAAGCCGTACTGGCCGAAGATGATCTGGCTGGAGCCGATGATCCCGATCCGCTGGGCGCGCAGCTTCTGGGTGTAGACGTAGGCCTCCTTCGGCCCGCCTTCGCCGAGGAACGGGTCGGGGTTGACGTAGTGCTGGTCCGCGTACTGGGCCTGCTGGGCCCGCCCCAGCACCACCGCCAGCAGCAGCAGCGCCACCGCCCCGCCCGCGACGGCGGCGCGGCTGACGCTCCGGCGCGTCCGCGCCAGCGAAAGCGCCGCCGGCGCCCAGACCAGGCACAGCGTCAGGAAGACGGTGCCGACGATGTAGGAGGTGAACCAGCGCGGCGTCGTCAGCACCGTGATCGCGAAGACCACGGTGAGGAAGAGCAGCGTCTGCCAGGCACGCTTGTCGGGCGCCCGCAGCGGCCGCGCCAGCGGCAGCATCGCCATCGCCAGCACCAGCCCTGGCACCAGGTAGCGGGTGTTGGTGAAGAACCCGGTCGGCGAGCCCTCCTGCCCCGCCGCGGTCAGCGGCGTGAAGACGTAGACGACCGCGGTCAGCAGCGAGGCGACCGCGATCACCCGCAGGATCTTGTTGCGCGAGCGCCAGGCGATGTAGACGGCGGCGCTGACGGCCATGATCAGGATCAGCGGCCAGAGCGGCCCGAAAGCGTTGTCGAGCTCGGGGAAGAACCAGCGCCGGTAGATGGTCGGGTCGGTGATGTAGTCGATGACGGCGAAACGCGGCCGCGGGTCGAGCGGCATCTGGTCGGGTTTCGGCAGGTTGAGCGGACCGAATTTGGTGATCGGGATCGGGTTGCCGCCGGTCTTGATCGCCGCCCGCAGGTACCAGTAGCCGCCTACGACGAGCATCGGCAGCCCCATCACCCAGGCGGTGGTCCAGCGCCGTCCGCGGCCGCTGAAGACGATGACGCCGATCGCGATCGCGACCACCGGGACGAGGAAGGTCGTCTTCACCGAGGCGGCGAGCCCGGCCGCAATCCCGGCCATCACCAGCGGCCCCTTGTCGAGCAGCGGCGCGTCGCGCTCCGGCGCGTCTTGCACCGCCCCGGCAGCGGGCGCCCGTCGCTGGTGGCCGTTGATCAGGAAGGCGGCGAAGGCGAGCAGGAACGCCAATCCCATGATGTCGTTGCGCGCCTCCCCGGGCTGGGTTTCGATCATCACCCCGGCGTCGAGGACGATCGCCGCCGCGACCAGCGTCGCCGGCCCGACCTTGTAGGGACGGCCCATGCACCAGGCGGCGAGCAGCCCGATCGGCAGCCAGATCATGTTCTGCAGCGGCGCCAGCCAGTCGCTCTTGAAGAGGACGATCGTCGAGGCGTTGATCAGCTCGGTGCTGGCGGGGTAGAACCAGGCGGCCAGCCGCAGCGGGTCGGTGTAGTGGAGGTGGACCGTCGAGTGTTCCTGGGCGATGAACGCCGAGAAGGGCATGTGGTACCAGGTGGTGTCGCCGCCGAACATGCCGAAGTCGAGACTCGACTGGGTCGGGAAGGTCCACTCGGCGACGGTCCATGAGGCGACGCCGAGGGCGATCAGCAGCGCGACGTTCTCCACCCGCGGCGCCGCCACCTCGCGCCCGGACCCGCCCGCTTTCGAGCGCCCGAGCGCGGCGGCGCCAAGCCCGACCCCGATGCAGAGGACGACGATCCAGCCGAAGTAGAGCGCGCTCAGCGAACCGAGGATCTCGAGGCAGACGACGAGCATCGCCACCGCCAAGGTCGCGTCGGCGAGCCGAGCCAGGGCACCGCTGAATTCCGGCACGATCCAGCGCCGCAGCCAGTAGCCGCCGAGGCCGAGAGCCGCGACGATCCCGATCAGGGCGAGGCAGCCGGCGATGTAGGAGCCGAAGGAGGGTGCCACGAAGGCCGGGATGCTATTCGGCGCGCCCGGCGAGCACCGCCGCGGTCGCTATGCCGCGGCGGGGATGCTGCAGGCGACTCCGGTGCCTTTCAGCCCGCAGTAGCCGTTCGGCACCTTGTGCAGGTACTGCTGGTGGTAGTCCTCGGCGTAGTAGAAGGGCCCGGCGGGCTCGATCTCGGTCGTGATCTCCTCCTTGCCGGCCTCGCGCAGCGACCGCCCGTAGGCCTCGCGCGCCATCTCCGCCGTCGCTTTCTGAGCGTCGTTGACGAAGTAGATCCCCGAGCGGTACTGAGTGCCGACGTCGTTGCCCTGGCGCATCCCCTGGGTCGGGTCGTGCTCCTCGAAGAAGACCTTCAGCAGGTCGGCGTAGGAGACAACCCGGGGGTCGAAGGCGACCATCACCGCCTCCGCGTGCCCCGTCTTCGCCGAGCAGACCTCCTCGTAGGTCGGGTTCGGGGTGGTCCCGTTCTGGTAGCCGACCGCCGTCGTGTAGACGCCGTCGAGTTCCCAGAACAGCCGCTCCGCGCCCCAGAAGCAGCCGAGCGCGAAGTAGGCGACCTCGATCCCCTCCGGGAACGGCGGCTCGAGCGGCGTGCCGAGCACCGCGTGGGTGGCGGGCACGTCGAAGGCGCGCTCGCTGCGACCGGGCAGCGCCTCCTCCCGGGTGACCATCTTCGTCTTCTCCGGGTGCATCATCGTCATCAGCTTTCCAAGTCTGTTCATGTGCCTGTTCCTTGCTTTGGCCTCCTATGTAGAAGGTAGCGTCTGCGCATGGGCTGCTTGGTCGTTTTGCTCGCCTTCCTCTCGCCGCGACTGGCCCTGTTCGCGATCTTCCTCTTCTCCGACCTGCTGAGCAGAGCCTTCGACAGCTGGTTCGTCCCCCTGCTCGGGTTCTTCCTGCTGCCCTGGACGACGCTCGCCTACGCGCTGATGTGGTCGGCCAGCACCAACGAGGTCGCCGGCTTCGAGTGGTTCATCGTCATCCTCGCCTTCCTCTTCGACCTCGGCTCCTACGCGAGCAGCGGTCGAGGGCGACGGGACTAATGTCGCTTTTGCTCGGTCCTGCCGAACAAAAGCGACACGCCTACTGCTCGACCGGATAGGCGAGGCGGATTTGGCGCTTGGAGAGGACGAGGAACGGCACCTGCGTCACCTTGCCGTCCGCCAAGGAGGTGACCTGCGCGTTGGTCAGCGGCACGAATTCGAACTCACCGCGGTTGAGCGAGTCCGAGAAGCGGCTCTGGTAACCGGCCGGGGGCAGCGTAAGATCGCCCTGGATCAGCTGCCGGTCGGTTTCAAACACGGCACGCTCCACCCGCCGCCGCTCCCGCGACTCGGTCGGATCGTCCACTTGGCTGCCGAATAGCTCTTCCATCACGCTCCTTGGGAACTTTCTCGACGGTTCAGGGGGAGAACTTGATGCCTTGCTCCCTTAGAAGAGGAGATGAACGAGGTCGCCCACCAGCTTTTCCGAGTATATGACCCCTATTATGGTCATATGGCTAAATCGATGACCGCAACTGCAGCCAAGGCAAGGTTCCTGCGCCTCCTCGATGAGGCTGCCGCTGGCGAAGAGATCGAAATCACCCGCCATGGACGTCCCGTGGCGCGACTGGTACCGGCAGCCGGAGCCGGCTCGCTAGAGGGCCTGTTTCGGGGACGTGCGAGGGCGGCCGTTGATGACGAGGAGGATCTCTTCTCGACCGGCGAGACCTGGAACGCCTCCTAGATGAGTTCGGTTCTACTGGACACCCACGTCGTCCACTGGTGGTCGTCGGAACCGGAACGGGTCAGCCATCCCGCGCGCCAAGCACTCGAGACCGCTGATGAATTGCTGATCGCAGCGGTCTCCTGGTACGAGCTGGCGTGGCTGGCCCGTCATGGGCGTATCGCCCTCGATATCCCGATCCGCTCCTGGCTGGAGGAACTCAGCGCGCAGGCGCGGACGGTTGGCCTTAGTCCAGCAGTAGCCGAGACCGCGGTAGCCCTGCCCGATTCGTTTCCTGGAGATCCCGCTGATCGACAGATCTACGCCACCGCGATCGAGCATGGCGTCAAGCTGCTGACGAAGGACCAAGCGATCACGGAGCACGACAAGCCCCGCTCCCTCGTCGTCTGGTAACCGACGCGCTACTGCGCCGCGTGTTCGGCGGCTTTCTCGCGGGCTTCGGACTTCTCCTCGAGCGTCATCGCGCCGGGGTGGCCGTCGCCGGGCCAGGGTGAGAGGACCATCAGCAGGCGCGCGTCGGAGCGGGCGACGACAGTCCGGCGCTCGCCGGGATCGAATTCGAAGAGGTGGCCGGCGCTGGCGTTGGCGGGGTCGGAGCCGCCCTCGGTGGTGACGTCGACCTCGCCGTCGACGACGATCACCCGCGCTCGCTCGTGCACCTCGTGCTCCTGCAGCTCCTCCCCCGCGGGCAGGTGCAGGAGGATCGTCCGCGCATCGTCAGCCGAAGCGAGGATCCGCGGCTGATGCGCCTCCACCTCGACCGTCTTCAGATCCCAACTCTCCATCTGCAACCTCCTTCACCCGGGGACGTCTGCGCCTCCCCTACCCGCAGGTTGATGTTCCTCAACCGCGAGGATCGGGGTGCCCGGATTCGAACCGGGGACCTCCGCCACCCAAAGGCGGCGCGCTACCAGGCTGCGCCACACCCCGTCAGAGGCAAGTGTAGGTTCTGGGGGCGATGGCGGAGGTGCTTCCTTTCAAGGCGCTGCACTACGACCTCGGGAAGGTCGGCTCGCTGGATGCCGTCGCGGCGCCTCCTTATGACGTGATCGACGCGGCGCAGCGGAAGGCACTGCTGGAGCGCTCGCCCTACAACGCGGTCGCGATCGACCTGCCGAAACCGTTCGACCCCGCCGACCCGGACAGCGATCCCAGCGGCGATCCCTACGCGGAGGCGGCACAGCGGATCGAGAGCTGGCGCTCCGATGGCGCGCTGGTCCAGGACTCCGAGCCCTCGCTCTGGGCGCTGACCCAGGACTACGTCGCCCCAGACGGCAACAGCTACAGCCGCAACGGGATCCTCTGCCGGGTCCGGGTCGAGGACTACGAGAGCGGCACCGTCCGCCCGCACGAGCGCACCCACCCCGGACCGCTGCTCGACCGGCTGGAGCTGACCCGCGCCACCGGCTACAACCTCTCCTCAATCTTCTCGCTCAGCACCGAGGACGCCTGGCCGCTGGTCGCGCCTGGCCTCCCGGATGAGCCCTGGGGCGAAGCGCGCGACGAAGACGGGACCGTCAACCGGCTCTGGAAGGTCGAGGACCCCGCCGTGCACGCCGCGGTGACCGAATGCCTCGCCTCCGCCCAGCTGCTGATCGCCGACGGCCACCACCGCTACGAGACCGCCCGCGCCTTCCGCGACGAGGTCGGCGGCGAGGGACCGCACGACTACACGCTGATGTCGCTGACCGGGCTCGACGACCCCGGCCTCCTCGTCTTCCCCACCCACCGCCTGCTCTCGGGCTTCGCCGACGATCCCGAGAGGCAGCAGCGGCTTGGCAACGGGCTGCGCGAGCTCTTCGAGGTCACCGAGGTCTCCCGCGAGGAGATCGACCCGGCGAACGAGGACGGCGTCGGCGTCTTCGGTCTCTACGACTCCTTCCACAAGAAGGCCTTTCGCCTCCGGCTCAAAGACCTCGGCGAGGTCGACCGGCGCTTGGAGGGCAAGCCCGAGGCCTACCGCCGCCTCGACTCGGCAATCCTCGAGACGCTGGTGCTGAAGGGCTTGGCCGGGATGAGCGACCACGACATCGACGAGCGCGACGGGCTCGAATACGCGAAGAGCGTCGACGCAGCCCTGGCGATGGTCGACGAGGGCGACTACGACGTCGCCTTCATCCAGCGGGGCGTCCCGGTCGAGCAGGTAAAGGACATCTGCAATACCGACGCGGTGATGCCGCCGAAGTCGACCTTCTTCTTCCCCAAGGTGATGACCGGATACGCCTTCAACCCGGTGCGCTGACGTGGTCAAGATCTACACCAAGAAGGGCGACGACGGGACCACCTCGCTCTGGTACGGCGGCCGCGTCCCCAAGCACCACGGCCGCACCGACGCCTACGGCACCCTCGACGAGGCCTGCTCGCTGCTCGGCCTCGCCCGGGCCCTCTGCGGTCCCGAGCAGGCGGAGCTGGCCGCCGACGTCCTCCGCCTCCAGAACGACGTCTTCGTCGCCGGGGCCGAGCTGGCGACCGCCCCGGAGGCGGCGGGGCGGCTCGAAGACGGCGTCAGCCGCACCACCGAGGCGATGGTGGCTGAGCTGGAGGAGCTGATCGACCGCTACATGGCGCGGGTCGAGCTGCCGCCGAAGTTCGTCATCCCAGGTGGCAACCAGCTCTCCGCCGCGCTCGACGTCGCCCGCACCGTCGTCCGCCGCGCCGAGCGCCGGATCTCGGAACTGAACGAAGCCGGCGAGATCGAGAGCGAGACCGTGATCCACTTCGTCAACCGCGCCTCCGACGCCGTCTACGCGATGGCCCGCTTCGCCGACGTCGACGACCCCGCCCTGTTCGAGGGCCGCGGCAAGGGCTGAGCGTGCGGATCGTCGCCCGCCGGGTCGAGGGCTACGCCCACGACGTCGAGCTCGACGGCACGCAGAGCCTGCGGGTCGACGAGCCGGTCCACCAGGGCGGCACCGACACCGGTCCCCGCCCCACCGAGCTGCTCGGCGCCAGCCTCGCCGGCTGCATCGCGATCACGGTCGAGATGTACGCCGAGCGCAAAGGCTGGGACGTCGGCCCGGTCGAGGTCGACGTCGAGATGGGCTACGAGGGACCGGTGCCGACCAGCTTCGAGGTCGGGGTGAAACTGCCGGGAGAGCTCGACGAGGAGCAGCGCCGCCGGCTGATGGTGATCGCCACCAAGTGCCCCGTCCACAAGGTCCTCGCCGGCGAGGCGCACGTCACCGTCACCGAGCGCCTGGAGAGCGCCTGATGGACCTCGGCCTGACCGGGCGCGCCTGCGTCGTCACCGGCGCCAGCAGCGGCATCGGCCGCGAGGTGGCGCTGCAGCTCTGCGCCGAGGGGGCCAAGGTCCTGCTGGTCGCGCGCGGCGAGGAGCGGCTGGCGGCGGCGACCGAGGAGGCGAAGCGAGCGGCGGAGGCGGCTGGCGGCGCGGCCTCAGCGCTCAGCTTCGACGTCACCGCCGATGACGCCGGCGACCGGATGCTCGCCGCCTGCGAGGAGCGCTTCGGCGCCCTCGACGTCCTCGTCAACAACGCCGGCGCCGCCAAGTGGCGCGACCTCGACGAGGTGCCCGACGAGGACTGGCGAGCCCAGTACGAGCTCAACGTGATGGCGCCGCTGCGGGCGATGCGGGCGGCGATCCCGCCAATGGCCGAGCGCGGCTGGGGGCGGGTCGTCAACGTCTGCTCGACCGCGGGCAAGCGGCCCTCGGCGGCGATGGCCGAGTACTCGGTCGCGAAGGCCGCCGAGCTCTCGCTCTCGCGCCTCTTCGCCGACCGCTACGCGAAAACCGGCGTCCTCGTCAACGCCGTCGCCCCCGGCCCGGTCGAGGCGGAGATGTGGATGGAGCCGGGCGGCCTGCTCGATCAATCACGCAATCTCAGCGGAGCAGGCAGTCGCGAGGAGGCGCTGGCCGAAGCCGGCTCGAAGCGCCCGATCGGTCGCCTCGCCCAGCCCGAGGAGATCGCGGCGACGATCGTCTTCCTCTGCAGCGAGCGCGCCTCCTATGTCGCCGGCGCCGCCTGGTCCGTGGACGGCGGCACCGTCCAGGTGATCATCTGATCCGCTCAGTAGAGGCGGCGGTGCTGCTTCCCCTCTACGGCTGGCCGGACGAGCCCGGCCTCGTCTTCACCGAGCGCCGCGCCGACCTGCGCCGCCACGCCGGCGAGATCTCCTTCCCCGGGGGCCGCCGCGACGAGGGAGACGCCGACCTGCTGGCGACCGCGCTGCGCGAGGCCGAGGAGGAGATCGGGCTCGACCCCGCCCAGGTCAAGGCGGGCGAGGCGCTGCCGGCGATAAAGACCTTCGTCACCAACTACCTCGTCCACCCCTTCGTCGGCTACGTCCCCCACCCCGGCGAGCTCGACCTGCGGCCGAACCCGACCGAGGTCGAGACCGTCCTCACCTTCTCGCTGGAGCTATTGCGCGAGGGCTACGAGATGCGCCGCCTGGTCCGCCGCGGCGTCCCCATCCACACCCCGACCTACGAGGTCGAAGGGCACCTCATATGGGGAGCCACCGCGCGGATCCTGGCCGACCTGCTGAAGCGCCTCGACTAGCTGGTCGACTTCTCCGGCTGGGGAACGATCCGGATATAGGGCTTCGGCGACTCCCAGCCCTCGGGCCAGAGCTCTTTCGCCTCGTCCTCTTTGACCGAGCCGGAGATGATCACGTCGTCGCCCTGCTGCCACTGGGCCGGCGTCGCCACTTTGTGGTTCGCGGTCAGCTGCAGCGAGTCGATCACCCGCAGCACCTCGTCGAAGTTGCGGCCGGTGGTCATCGGATAGACGAGGATGAGTTTGATTTTCTTGTCGGGGCCGATGACGAAGACGTTGCGGACGGTCTGGTTGTCGGCCGGGGTGCGATCGCCGGGGTCGCCGGAGACGTCGGCCGCGAGCATCCCGTAGGCCTTGGCGATCGAGAAGTCGGGGTCGCTGATGATCGGGTACTCGACCCTCGCGCCCTGCGTCTCCTCGATGTCCTTAGCCCACTCCTCGTGTTTGTCGAGCGGGTCGATCGAGAGGCCGGCGATCTTGACGCCGCGCTTCTCGAACTCCGGCTCGATCCGCGCCATGTAGCCGAGCTCGGTCGTGCAGACCGGGGTGAAGTCCTTCGGGTGGGAGAACAGAACCGCCCACGAGCCGTCGATCCAATCGTGGAACTTGATCCGGCCCTGGGTGGTATCGGCCTCGAAATCGGGTGCTACGTCACCGAGCTGTAGAGCCATTTGCCCCGCTCCTCTCGCGTTTCTTCTTCTATTACCTGAATCCTTATCGGAGTTTAGCTATTTGCAGTCATCGGCCGGTGAGGACGCCGCTGACGAGAGACGCCAGATCGTCCCCCTCCTCGACCACCCGAACCGGGATCCGCCAGGTGCGCGCGGCGTGCTGGACGACCTCCGCCCCCTGCCCGGTTCCCTCGTAGACGACGCCCCTAACCGGGGTTTCGACCAGGTGTTCGAGCAACCGCTCCAGGCGCGGGCCGTGGATCGCCGCCAGCTCCTCCTCGCTGCCGGAACAGCTCCCGAGCAGGAGGACGAGGACGGCGACGTCGCCGACCAGCTCGAGGATCGTCCCCGGCCGATCGGGATCAGCCAGCGCTGACTCGATCCCAGCCGCCTCGATCTCCCCCAGCCCCTCGTCCCGTCGGCTGGTCCCGCGCACCGCCCAGCCCTCGGCGAGCAACCGCCCACCGAGCTCGCGGCCGCGACAGCCGCAGCCGACGATCAGCGCCCGCGCCACCTAGCTCGCCTCGAAGGGACCGCGTCCGCGCAGGCGCAGCTGCTCGTCTTCGGCGACGCCGCGGTGCAGGTCCTCTTCGGTCATCTCCGGGGCGCCGCGCCGCCGCCGCATCTCGTTCTGCGCCTCCAGCATCTGGCGCACGTCGTCGATCTCGTTCTGCGCCTCGACCTCGGGCGAGCGGGTCGGGACCCAGTCGACGAGGCTGGCGGAGCTGCCCGGGTAGAAGTGCCCGACGACCAGCAGCACGCCGACCATGAAAGCCAGGAGACCAAGGGTTCCGAGGATGAAGAGCACGCGAGAAGGATACGGTTCAAAGCGATGCCCGAGGCCTACCTGATCGAACCCCTGCGGACCCCGATGGGCGCCTACCGCGGGGCCCTGTCCGGGGTCCGCCCCGACGACCTGGCCGCCCATGTGATCGCCGCCGTGGTCGAGCGCAGCGGCGTCGACCCGGAGCGGATCACCGACGTCTACTTCGGCGCCGCCAACCAGTCCGGCGAGGACAACCGCGACGTCGCCCGGATGGCGGCGCTGCTGGCGGGCCTGCCGCAGAGCGTCCCCGGGGCGACGGTCAACCGCCTCTGCGCCTCCGGCCTCGAGGCGATCAACAGCGCCGCCCGCGCGGTCAAGGCAGGGGAGGGCGACTTCTATCTCGCCGGCGGGGTCGAGTCGATGAGCCGGGCGCCGTGGGTGGTCGAGAAGCCCGAGCGGGGCCTCCCCCGCGGCCCGCAGACGATGCACGACACCACCCTGGGCTGGCGGATGATCAACCCGCGGATGGCCGAGCTCGGCGTCTCCACCGAAGCGATGGGCGAGACCGGCGAGAACGTCGCCGAACGCTACGGGGTCAGCCGCGAGGACCAGGACGCCTTCGCCCTGCGCAGCCACCGGCGAGCGGTCGCCGCGACCGAGGCCGGCAAGCTTGCCGAGGAGATCGTCCCGATCGAGGCGCCGCGGGGACGCGAGAATGTCGTGGTCGAGGCCGACGAGGGACCGCGCCCCGACGCCTCGCTGCAGAAGCTGGCGAAGCTGCGGCCGGTCTTCCGCGAGGACGGCACCGTCACCGCCGGCAACGCCTCGACCCTCAACGACGGCGCCGCCTGCCTGCTCGTCGCCTCCGAGAAGGGCGTCGAGGAGATCGGTGCCGAGCCGCTGGCGCGGGTCGTCGCCACCGGCGTCGCCGGGGTCGACCCCGCCTTCATGGGCGTCGGCCCGGTCAAAGCGGTACCGCGGGCCCTTGAGAACGCCGGCCTGACGATCGACCAGATCGACCTCGTCGAGCTGAACGAGGCCTTCGCCTCCCAGGTCCTCGCCAGCGCCCGCGAGCTCGGGATCGAGGAGGAGCGCCTCAACGTCAACGGCGGCGCGATCGCCCTCGGCCACCCGCTCGGCTGCTCCGGCGCCCGCCTCACCGGCGCCCTGGTCCGCGAGCTGAAGCGCCGCGGCGGCAAGTTCGGCATCGCCACCCTCTGCGTCGGAGTGGGCCAAGGTTTGTCCACTGTCTTTGAAGCGGTCTGAACGCTTAATTAGGGTGTTGACGATGCAGATGAAGGGGGGACGACTGCTGGCCATCCTCGGCGGCGCGATTCTGGCGCTGAGCCTCGTGCTGCCAGCGGCCGCCTCAGCCTCAGGCGGGGCGCACGCCTCGATCATCGGCGGCAGCCCCGCCTCGATCGCGCAGTTCCCTTCCCTCGCCTATATCGAGGCTGGCAACGCACGCCACGGCTTCGCCTGCACCGGCACCGTGGTGGCACCGCGAGTGGTCCTCACCGCCGCCCACTGCGCCGAGGACGTGGAAACCGGTGGCTTCACCAAGCCGGGCGAATACGCGGTCGGGACCAACATCGCCAATCCGAAGCAGGCCAGCGGGGAAAACATCTTCAGGGTCAGCGCCGTCCACGTCTTCCCCTCCTTCGACCCCGGCGTGATCCACGGCGACGCCGCCGTGCTGATCCTCGACCGACCGACCAGCGCGCCGCCGCTGGCGCTGGCCGGGCCCGAGGACGCGGCGCTCTACGAAGGCGGCGCCGCGGTGACGGTCGCCGGCTGGGGCCTGACCCGAGCACAGAATCGGCAGGCGCCGGCAAACCTGCGCTCGGCGACGATGGCGATCCAGAAACCGACCACCTGCCAGCGCAAGACCCGCGGCTTCTACAAGGAGTTCTCGCCCGCGGTGCAGCTCTGTCTACTGAGCCCGCCGGCGAACAAATCCGGCACCTGCTTCGGCGACAGCGGCGGCCCGGCGATCGGTCAGCGCGCCGACGGCACCCCGGTCGAGCTCGGCGTGATCAGCGTCGTCGGTCCCCTCTGCACGCCGCAGTCGCCGAACGTCCTGACCCGTGTCGACTACGTCTCCTCCTGGGTGGCGGAATGGATCGCCGCGACCGAAAGCGGGGCGCCGGCGCCCTTCGTCGACCCCGCGGCACCGCTGCCGACGATGAAGAAGTCGGTCGCCGAGGAGTTCGCGATCTACACCCTCTTCAATGCCTTCGGGGAGCGCTTCGGCGACCTCAGCAGGATCTCCGGCAATTGCCGAAAGGTCAGCCGCACCCGCTACCGCTGCGAAATCGCCTGGCTCAGCCACCACACCATCTACGCCGGCCTCGTCTCCCCCTTCTACGTTCGCCGCCAGCAGACCAACACCTGGGACAGCCACTACCAGGTCCGCTGGGCTCCGCAGCGCTGCATTTCCAGCGACCGCCTCGGCGGCCCCGGCTGCCGGATTCACAGCAAGCGCGGCTAACCCGCTCCGACTCGATAGCCTCGCCGCGTGACCCCGGGGTTTGAAGAGCTGGCGAGCGTCGACGGGGAGATCGGCGCCACCGCCGAGGCGACGATCGGCCTCAAAGACGACGGCCTCTACCGCGGCGATGGCGCCTTCGAGGTGATTCGCCTGTATCAGGGCAAGCCGTTCGCGCTGGTCGACCACCTCGACCGATTGGAACGCTCGGCCGCGGCAATAGAGCTGCGCTTCGACCGCGGCGCCCTCGAGAGCGAGATCGAGACGCTGCTGAAGCGGGCCGGAGCGGTCGAAGGCCAGCTGCGGCTGATCGTCACCCGCGGCGGCCGCCGCATCGCCGCGACCGAGCCGATCCCCGACCACCCGGAGACGCTCAGCCTCGCCACCGTCACCTACAACCCGACGATCATCCTCAACGGCGTCAAGTCCCTTTCCTACGCCGCCAACATGCAGGCGACGCGACTGGCGAAAGCCCACGGCGCCGATGAGGCCTGCCTGGTCCGACCCGACGGGATCGTGCTGGAGCCCCCCACTTCCTCGGTCTTCTGGGTCTCGCCCGAGGGCGAGCTGCGAACCCCGGCGCTGACCGACGGCGTGCTGGAGTCAATCACCCGCGACCGGCTGATCAAGGCGCTGCAGGTCGAGGAGGGGAGCTGGAACGTCGAGGATCTCCACGGGGCCAGCGAGGCCTTCCTCGCCTCGACGACGCGGGAGATCCAGGCGGTCTCCTCGGTCGACGGCCACGATTTCCCCGACGCCCCCGGACCGCGCACCCGCGAAGCCCAGAATGCCTTCGCCGAGACCCTGGGCAGAGAGCTGCGGGAGCTCTGAGATGGACTTCACCTACAGCGACGAGCAGAAGCTGATCCGCGAGGCGGCGCGGGAATTCGCCGAGCGCGAGATCCTGCCGAACGTCCGCGACAACGACCGCGAGGGCCGCTTCGACCGCGAGCTGGCGCGCAAGCTCGGCGAGATCGGCTTCCTCGGCGCCCCGGTCGCCGAAGAGTACGGTGGCCGCGGCCTCGACTACGTCAGCTACGGGCTGATCGCCGAGGAAATCGGCCGCGCCGACTCCTCCGCCCGCACCGTGGTCTCGGTCTGCACCTCGCTGGTCGCCGGCCCGATCGAGAAGTGGGGCACGGAAGAGCAGAAGAAGAGGTGGCTGCCGCGCCTCTGCTCGGGGGAGGGCCTCGGCTGCTTCGGGCTGACCGAGCCCGACACCGGCTCCGACGCCGCCAACCTCCGCACCCGCGCGAAGAAGACCGAGAACGGCTGGTCGATCAGCGGCCAGAAGATGTGGATCAGCCTCGGCAACGTCTCCGACTTCGCCCTGATCTTCGCCCAGACCGACCCCGAGTTGAAACACCGCGGCCTCGCCGCCTTCATCGTCCCCACCGACTCCGCGGGCTTCACGACGCAGGAGATTCACGGCAAGCTCGGCCTGCGTTCCTCCGACACCGCCGAAATCTCGCTCGACGAGGTCGAGGTCGGCGAAGAGGCGATGCTCGGCGAGGTCGGCGACGGCTTCAAGGTCGCGATGAGCGCTCTGGAAAACGGCCGCTACAGCGTCGCCGCCGGCTGCGTCGGGATCTGCGAAGGCTGCGTGCAGAGCTCGGTCGAGTACGCGAAGGAACGGAAGCAGTTCGGGGTGCCGCTGGCCCGCTTCCAGCTGGTCCAGGAGATGATCGCCGAAATGATCCTCAAGCGCGACGCCAGCCGGATGCTGGTCCTCCGCGCCGGTCTGCTGAAGGACGAAAAGGCGCCGAACGCGACCGAGACCTCGGTGGCGAAGCTGTACGCGACCGAGGCCGCGGTCGAATGCGCGAACCTGGCGATCCAGGTCCACGGCGGCTCCGGCTACGTCGACGACTATCCGGTCGAGCGCTACCTGCGCGACGCCCGCGTCACCACCCTCTACGAGGGCACCTCGCAGATCCAGAAGCTGATCATCGGCCGCGCCGCGACCGGGATCAACGCGATGCTCCCCCTGCAGGAGTCCTGAATGGCCGGCCTCGTCGAGGTCTCGGTCGACGAGTTCCACGTCGCCCTGCTGCGGCTGAACCGGCCCGAGGCGCGGAACGCCCTCTCGCCGGAGATGCGCACCGAGCTCGTCGAGGCACTCGAGCGCCTCGACGCTGACCCGGAGGTGCGCTGCATCGTCGTGGCTGGCACCGATGATTATTTCGCCGCCGGCGCCGACATCCGGGCGATGGCCGAGCGGCCGGTCGACGCCCCGCCCGACCCGAAAGGGATGGACTTCTGGACGCGGCTGACCGCGATCGGGACGCCGACGATCGCCGCTGTCTCCGGGTACGCCTTCGGCGGCGGCTGCGAGCTGGCGCTGGCCTGCGACATGCTCGTCTGCGACGAGGGCACCCGCTTCGGCCAGCCGGAGATCACGCTCGGGATCATCCCCGGCGGCGGCGGCACCCAGCGATTGGCGCGGGCGATCGGCAAGCAGCGGGCGATGGAGTACGTCCTCACCGGCCGCCGCTGGGACGCGAAAACGGCCCAACGCTGGGGCCTCGTTAACCAAGTCGTCGGCCAGGGCAAATGGCTGACCGAGGCGATCGAGCTGGCGCGGATCGTCGCCGAGCGGCCGCCGCTGGCGGTGCGGCTGGGAAAACGGGCGGTGCTGGCGGCGCAGGAGACGAGCCTCGCCGAGGGCCTGCGCGAGGAGCGTGCCCTCTTTGAGGAGGCGATGGCGAGCGAGGACCGGGTCGAGGGGATGACCGCCTTCCTCGAGAAACGCGAGCCCCGCTTCCAGGGCCGGTGAGCGTCTCCCGGGTCGGCGTCGTCGGCGCCGGGACGATGGGTCGCGGGATTGCCCAGATTGCCGCCCTCGGCGGCTACGAGACGGTGCTCTACGACGTCTCCGCCAAGCTGGCCGAAGCCGGCGCGGCGGGCCTGCGGGAAGCGCTCGACAAGGGCGCCGAACGCGGCCGCTGGAACGTCGACGACGCGGCGGCCGCCGCCAGCCGGGTCGAGACGACGGCAGAACTGGACGGCCTCGCCAGCTGCGACCTTGTGGTCGAGGCGGCGCCGGAGAAGCTGGAGCTGAAGCGGCAGATCTTCACCGGCCTGGCGGAGGCGCTGGGACCGGAGCCGGTCTTCGCCAGCAACACCTCCTCGCTCCGCGTCACCGAGATCGCCGAAGGCGTCCCCCAGCCCGAGCGCGTCGTCGGCATGCACTTCTTCAACCCGCCGGCGCTGATGAAGCTGGTCGAGGTGGTCGCCGCCGAGCGCTCCTCCGAGGCGGCGCTGGCGGCGACGACCGAGGTCGCGGAGCGGATGGGCCGGACCCCGATCCGGGCCAAGGACAGCCCCGGCTTCGTCGCCAACCGCCTCGCCCGCCCCTTCACCCTGGAGTCGCTGCGAATCCTCGGTGACGGCGTCGCCGACGCGGCCCGGATCGACCGCATCGTCCGCCTCGGCGGCGGTTTCCGCATGGGCCCTTTCGAGCTGCTCGACCTGATCGGCCTCGACGTCAACCTCGAAATCGCCCGCTCCTTTTTCGCCCAGGGCGGCGAGCCCGAGCGCTGGCGCCCGAGCCCGATCCAAGAGCAACTGGTCGCCGAAGGCCGCCTCGGCCGCAAGAGCGGGCGCGGCTACCACGACTATGGCGAGGGTGCCTCGCGCGAGCCGGATCCCGAGCTGGAGATCGACGCGCCGACCCTCGACCCCGAGCAGCTCGCCCGGATCGATTCCAACGCCGAGGAGATCCTCACCCGCCTCTTCGCCCAGATCGCCAACGAGGCCGCCTTCGCCCGCGAAGAGGAGGTCGCCTCCCCCGCCGACATGGACACGGCGATGAAGCTCGGCTTCAACTGGCCACTCGGCCCGATCGCGATCACCGAGCTGATCGGCGCCCGCCGCGCGGTCGAGCTGCTCGACCGCCTCCGCAGCGAGAAGGGTGAGGCTTACGCAGTTGCGCCGCGGCTACGCGCCGAGGCCGCAGCGGAACCGGGATGAATCCGGAAGACGATTTCGCCGAGGCGCGTCGCGGCCTCGTCGCCCCCTTCGACCCGCCTCGGGTGGAAGCGGCCGGTGGCAAGGTGGTCTGGGACCTCGAGTCCTATGGCTTCCTCGAGGAGGAGTGCCCCGAGACCGCTCACCCGAGCCTCTGGCGGCAGAGCCGGCTCAACTGCATCGCCGGCCTCTTCGAGCTGGCGCCGGGCTTTTACCAGCTGCGCGGGTTCGACCTCTCGAACATGCACGTCGTCGAGGGCGACAACGGGATCATCGTCATCGACCCGCCGATCTCGGCTGAGACCGCCGCCGCGGCCCTCGCCCTTTACCGCGAGCACCGCGGCGATCGCCCGGTCACCGGCCTCGTCTACACCCACTGCCACATCGACCACTTCGGCGGCGCCAAGGGCGTCGTCAGCGCCGAGGAGGTCGCCGAGCGGAAGATCCCGGTGCTGGCGCCGGAGGGCTTCCTCCACCACGCGGTCAGCGAGAACGTCTACGCGGGAACGGCGATGGGCCGGCGCGCCGGCTACATGTACGGGGCGAAGCTGGAGCGCGGTCCGGCCGGCCAGATCGGCTCCGGCCTCGGCCAGACGACCTCGCTGGGGACGATGACGCTGATCCCGCCGAACCTCGACGTGACCAAGACGGGCCAAGAGGAGACGGTCGACGGTGTGCGGATGGTCTTCCAGCTGACCCCCGGCACCGAGGCGCCGGCGGAGATGAACTTCCACTTCCCCGACCACCGCGTCCTCTGCATCGCCGAGAACGCGACCCACACGATGCACAACCTCCTCACCCTGCGCGGGGCACTGGTCCGCGACCCGCACGTCTGGGCCGCCTACCTCGAGGAGGCGATCGAGCTCTTCGGAGCCGACAGCGACGTCCTCTTCGCCGGCCACCACTGGCCGCGCTGGGGCAGCGAGCGAATCGTCACCTACCTCGCCAAGCAGCGCGACCTCTACGCCTATCTCCACGACCAGACCCTGCGCCTGATCAACCGGGGCCTGACCGGTCCGGAGATCGCCGAGGAGCTGGAGCTGCCGCCAGAGCTCGCCGAGGAGTGGCACTGCCGCGGCTACTACGGCTCGGTCAGCCACAACGTCAAGGCGGTCTACCAGCGCTACATGGGCTGGTTCGACGGCAACCCGGCCCACCTCTGGGAGCACCCGCCGGTCGAGCGGGCGCGGCGCTACGTCGAGACGATCGGCGGGGAGGAGCGGGTGCTGGAGCTGGGCCGCGCCGCCTACGAGGCAGGCGACTACCGCTGGGTCGCCGAGCTCGTCAACCACCTCGTCTTCGCCGAGCCCGGGAACCAGGCGGCCCGCCAGCTGCAGGCCGACACCCTGGAGCAGCTCGGCTTCGGGTCCGAGAACGCGACCTGGCGTAACTTCTACCTCGCCGGCGCCGCCGAGCTGCGGGGCGGCGTCACCGGCACCCCGACCGACACTCGCGCCCCCGACATCCTCGCCCAGCTCTCGGTCGCCCAGATCCTCAACGGGATGAAGGTGCGGCTCGACGGCCCGCGCGCCTGGGGCAAGCGCCTGGCGATCGGCTGGCAGGTGACCGACCCCGACGAGCGCCACCTTGTGCGCGTCGAAAACGGCGTCCTCCAGCACCGGCCCTGGAAGGCTGGGGTAGAAGTCGAAGCGACCCTGGTGATCGAGCGCAGTGCCCTGAACGAGATGCTCTCCGGCAGTGCCGACCTCGCCGAGCTCGCCACCAGCGGACGCCTCCGGGTCGAGGGCGACGGAGAGAAGCTAGGCGAGCTGCTCGGACTCCTAGAGGAGCCCGACCCGAACTTCGCGATCGTCACGCCCGAGGCCTGAGAAGCTCAGTCGCTGCCGAGCCGCATCATCAGCTCGTCGACGTAGCACCAGCTCCAGTCTTCGTTCGGCTCGGCCGAGCGGATGATCGGGTGGCCGGTGTCCTCGTGGTGAGCGGTCGCGTGCTTGCCGATCGAGTTGTCGCAGCAGCCGATGTGGCCGCAGGTCTGGCACATCCGCAGGTGGACCCACTGCATCCCCATCGCCAGGCACTCCTCGCAACCCTCGACCCCGTCGTCGGGGAGGTCGAGGTAGTTGACGCAGTCGAGGTGGGTGCAATCAGCCACTGCCGGTGGCGATCTCCGCCGGCTCGCCGCCGGGCATCCAGTGGGCCTCGACCGGGACGTCGGCGTCGCGCAGGTAGCGCTCGGCGTCGAGGGCGCCCATGCAGCCGGTGCCGGCCGCGGTCACGGCCTGTCGGTAGGTGTGGTCGACGACGTCGCCGACGGCGAAGACGCCGCCGAGGTTGGTGCGGGTCGAGCCGGCCTCGGTGACGATGTAGCCGTCCTCGTCGGTGTCGACCTGCCCGGCGACGATCTCCGATTTCGGCACGTGGCCGATCGCGACGAAGGCGCCGTCGGTCTCGAGCTCCTCCTGCTTGCCGGTCTCGGCGTTGCGGAGGCGGACCTTCTCGAGCTTGCCGCTCTCGCCGGCGAGGAACTCCTCGGCGACGAAGGGCGTTTTCAGGTCGATGTTCTCCTTGTCCCGCGCCCGCTCGAACATGATCTTCGAGGCGCGGAACTCGTCGCGGCGGTTGACGATCGTCAGGTTCTTGGCGAACTTGGAGATGAAGATCGAGTCCTCCATCGCCGAGTCGCCGCCACCGATCACGATCACCTTCTGGTCTTTGAAGAAGGCCCCGTCGCAGACGCCGCAGGTGGAGACGCCGCGGCCGCCGAGCTCCATCTCGCCGGGCACGCCGAGCCGTTTCGGCTCCGCCCCCATCGCCAGGATCACCGTCTTCGCCCGGTGCTCCTCGTCGCCGAGGAAGACCTTCTGGACGCCGCCGTCGGAGAGCTCGACCCGGTCGACGTCATCGGTGACGAAGCGGGTTCCGAAGCGCTCGGCCTGGGCGCGGAACTGGGCCATCATCTCCGGCCCCATGATCCCCTCGGGATAGCCGGGGTAGTTCTCGACCTCGGTCGTGTTCTGCAGCTGACCGCCCCACTGGAAGCCCTCGAAGACGAGCGGCTCGAGGTTGGCGCGGGCGGTGTAGAGCGCAGCGGTGTAGCCGGCCGGCCCACCGCCGACGATGATCACGTTCTCGACCTTCTTCTGCTCAGTCATGTCTGCCGCCTGGAGTCTAATACTTTACTTTTTATAGTACGCCTCGCCAGGGTCGGATTCAAGCCGACCGGAGCCATCCAGAGGCCCCACCCCCGGCTCCAGATCCGAGGTCGCCCGCCCACCGCGGTCGATCGGCAGGCCCTCCTCTTCCCAGCGGTGGACGGTGTGGCGGAGCTGGAAGAAGGCGAATATGCCGGGCGGGATCGGCATCCAGAAGGCGACGAGGCGGAAGATCAGGATCGCCGGGAAGACCGTCTCCTCGGGGATGCCGAAGAGGACGAAGGCGCCGATCATGCCAGCGTCGACCGCCCCCACCCCTGCCGGTGCCAGGGGAAAGAGGTTGGCGACCATGCCGAGGAAGAAACCCTGGACGACGACCGCGAGCGGGACCTGGACCCCGAAGGCGTGGAAGGAGGCCCAGAGGACGCCGATGCTCGCCGCCCAGAAGCCGGCGGCGCCGAGGATCGCGAGGCCGCCCTTCGAGGGATGGGCGAAGAGGCCGAAGGCGAAGCGGAAGCCCTCGCCCAGGGTCACCGGGACTTTGCCGAGGTTCTCGAGGAAGTGGCGGGAGCGCTCGGTGTGGGCGAAGCGGGCGAGCCGCCGCTCGGCATCGGGCGGGATCAGCGTCACCAGGACGCCGACGATCAGCAGCGCCCCGGCGACGGCGGCGGGGACGATCGTCAGCTCGACCGAGCTCTTGCCGTTCATCACCCCGGTCCGCAGGAGGATGCCGAAGACGATCAGGGCGATCGGGTAGAAGATGTAGTGGAGGGAGACGAAGGCGACCATCCGCCGGGCGACGTCCCGCCGCCGCATTCCGGCTTTGCGCAGCGCCCAGTAGGTGACGGCGATGCCGCCAGCGCCGCCAGCGGAGAAGAGCAGGGTGCCGGCGACCCCGGCCATGTTGATCTCGTAGGTCTCGCCCCAGGTCAGGCGCAGCGCATCGCCCCCCACGACCGCCTTGAAGAGGGCGATGTAGGTCGCGTAGGCGAGGACGTTGAAGCCGATCGCCACCGCGATCCAGATCGGATCGGCTTCGTCGAGCCGGTCCAGGGCGTTGCCGAGGCCGACGATCTTGGGGAAGAGGAAGTAGATCGCCCCGAGCAGCAGGAAGACGGCGACGATGGTCTGGATCAGTCGCCGCGTCGTGAAAATCGGCATTTCGGCGAAGCGGCCGCCGCCGTTCGCCGGGTCTTCCGGAGACACGCCAGGGAAATTACCCGTTGGCGATCCTCTCCAGGCGCTGCAGCCCCCCGTTTACCCTGCGTATAAGGGGTTCTGCCAGCGGCTCGCCCTTCCGCACCGCCGCGACCAGGGCGGCCCCGGCGAGGAGATCGGTGACGTAGTGCTCGCCGAGGTAGACGAGGGCGAAGCCGAGGGTGCTGGCGTAGCCCCAGCCGAGCGCGCCCTCGACCTTGCCCGCTTCGGAGAGCGAGAGCGCCGCCTGCAGCGAGGTCGCGAAGTGCAGGGAGGGCATCGCCGCCCAGGGGTTGCCGCCGAGGGCGTCGTACATCCGCTCCCAGGCCCGCCCCCAGGTCGGTTCGCCGACCTCGACCATGATCCGCCGCACCTCTTCTCCCGTCAGCCCCTGCTCGGAGGACCACCACGGCGGCGCCGTCGGAACCGCGAAGTAGAGGGCGCAGCCGAGGTCGAAGACGGCGGCCATCTGGCGCGCCGAGCGCGGGAAACGCTCGTTGCGACGGGCGAGGATGAAGGCCAGGGAGAGGTAGGGCTCGATGAACCAGAGCCAGTGGGTCCAGGTGAGGACCTTGTTGAGGGCGCCGACGCCCGGCATCCCCGCGAAGGCGCGCTGCAAGCGGGCGTTGGGGAGGCGGCCGGCGCCGATCAGCTTGTCGGTGCGGATCGGGTAGCGGCTTCGGAGTCGGGCGCGCAGGCGCTCGGGGTCGTCATATGGGAGCTCGTGGGCGACGGTGAAGGCCCACATCTGCAGGGCGAAGAGGGCGACGTCGCGCCGTTTCGAGCGCGGCCGCAGGACCGCCAGCGCCAGCGGCGCGACAGCGACGCTGGCAACCGTGACCGGGGTCGGGATCCGCAGGCGGCGGCGCAGGAGGGGGACGGCGGCCGCGGCCCCGATCGCCGCGACGCCACCGGCGCGCACCGCAAGGCGAAGCGCATTCGATGGCCGGGAGCGCCTCCTCATCAGCTGGGCGAGTATAGGTCCGCAGCCGGGAGGCGGAGCGGGAAACCCCGGCGCCGCCTCGCCTGAATAGAATGGCCGCGCTTTGGCCGCCCATTCCCCTGGCACCGACCAGATCGACACCCTGCTTTGGATCGGCACCGTCGCCGCGACGATCCTGATCCTCGCGCTCCTCGGCGCGCTGCTCTACGTGGCCCGCCGCTACCGCAGCGAGCGCGGGGCGGAGCCGCGCCAGCTGCGCAGCGGCCGCGGCCTGCAGTTCCGGGTCGCCGGGGTGCTGACGGTCTTCGCGGCGCTGCTCTTCATCCTCGGGGTCATCTTCACCGACAACGCCCGCGAAAACCCCAGCACCGGCGACGCCGGCCTCGCTTCGCTGAAAGGCGAACCGCTGAAGATCAAAGCGACCGGCCAGCAGTGGCTGTGGCGCTACGACTATCCGAACGGCGCCTTCTCCTACTACAAGCTGGTGGTCCCCGAGGACACCGCGGTCGAGCTCGAAGTCGTCTCCACCGACGTCGTCCACACCTGGAACGTCGAAGAACTGGCCCGCAAGGCCGACGCGGTCCCCGGCAAGACCAACAAGGTCCTCTTCAGCACCGACGAACCGGGCGTCTACGGCGGCGACTCCGCCACCCTCTCCGGCCAGGCCTACGCGGCGATGCGGACCGAGGTCGAAGTCGTCTCCCCCGAGGAATACGAAGAATTCATCGAAAAGCAGGACGAAGAGATCGACGCGGCCGAGGAACGGGTCGTCGGCCTGATCGAAAACGGAGAAACCCCATGAGCCCCAGCCCGCGCCCCGAGCTCGTCGCCGACGGCTACAGCGCCGCCCGCCCCCGCTGGGCGCAGCTGGCGACCAGCGCCGACCACAAGGACGTCGGCCAGATCCTCATCACCGGCGCCCTCGGCTTCCTCTTCATCGCCCTGGTCGAGCTGGTGCTGATGCGGATCCAGCTGCTCGTCCCCGAGAACACCTTCCTCTCCCCCGTCGCCTTCAACCGCATGCTCTCGCTCTACGGGGCTACCGGCGTCTTCCTCTTCGCCCTGCCGCTCGTCTTCGGGCTCTTCTACTACGTGGCGCCGCTGCAGATCGGCGCCCGCGGCACGGCGCTGCCGCGGCTCGGGCAGGTCGGCCTGACGCTCTGGGTCGCCGGCGCGACGGTGCTCTACGCGGGCTTCCTCTTCACCCCCTCGGAGGCCGGCGTCAACCCGCTGGCGCCGCTCAGCGAGGTCGCCTTCCTCTCCAACAACGGCGTCGACGCCTGGGCGACCGCAACCGGCCTGGCGACGCTCGGCTTCGTCCTCCTCGCGATCAACCTGATCGCGACGCTGAAAACGATGCGGGCGCCGGGGATGGCCTGGCGCCGGGTGCCGCTCTTCGCCTGGGCCACCGCCGTCGGCTCCTGGCTGATGGTCGTGATCGGACCGGTGCTGCTGGCGGCATTGACGATGCTGATGATCGACCGCAACTACGACGGGATCTTCTTCGCCGACGGCTCCGGCGGCGCGCCGCTCCTCTGGCAGCACCTGAGCTGGATCTTCTACACCGGCACCTACATGCTGATCCTGATCTTCGCCTTCGGCGCGATCGCCGAAATCGCCGCCACCTTCTCGCGCAAACCGATCTTCAACCGCAACGTCGTCATGGCCTGCCTGGCGGCGATCGCGGTGCTCGGGACCCTGGCCTGGATGCAGAACATGCTGACCGCCCCGATCGGGATCGGCTGGATGTACTTCGCGATGCTGGTCTCGCTGGCGCTGCTCGTCCCCTTCGGCCTCGTCTTCTTCAACCTCGTCGCGACGCTCGCCGGTGGCACCCTGCGGATGCGGGCGCCGCTGCTGTTCGCGCTCGGGGCGATCTTCGCGATCGGCGTCGGCCTCGCCTCCGAGCTCTGCCACTCGCTGGTCGCCGCCGCCTGGCACCTGAAGAACACCACCGACTCGACCGCCGCCACCCACTTCGCGCTGATCGGCGGCGCCGTCTTCGCCGGCTTCGCCGCCCTCCACTACTGGTTCCCGAAGATGACCGGCCGGACGATGGGCGAGACCCTCGCCAGGATTTCCTTCTGGACGATCCTCGCCGGCCTCCTCCTGGGCTTCGTGCCGCTCTTCTTCGCCGGCGCCGAGCAGGGCCAGGTCGTCGACGCCTACAAGTACTTCGCCGGCACCGGTGTCACCGCCTACAACGTGATCGCCTCGATCGGCGTCTTCGTCCTCTTCGCCGGGATCCTGCTGACGATCCTCAACGCGATCTTCAGTCGCACCAACGGCCCCGCGGCCGGCCACGATCCCTGGGGCGGCGACACGCTCGAGTGGTTCACCCTCTCGCCGCCCGAGCCGCACAACTTCGACGTCCTGCCCGACGTCCGCAGCCCCCAGCCGCTGCGCGACATCCGCGTGGCGATCGGCCACCGCACCCGCCGCTCCGAGCAGGCGGCGGCGCGCGAATCGCAGCCGGTAGCCTGAGCCCCATGCAATCCGGCGCCGGCGCGCAGACCGCGCCCAACCCGACGGCCACCCGCACGCTCCTCCCCACCGTCGTCCGCGACTACCTGACGCTGACCAAGCCGAAGGTGCAGTCGCTGCTGCTCTTCACCACGGTGACGACGATGTACGTGGCCGGGGACCCCTCGATCGGTCTGATCCTTCTCACCTGCCTCGGCGGCGCCCTCTCCGCCGGCGGCGCCGGCGCGATCAACCACGCCGTCGACCGCGACATCGACCGCACCATGGCCCGTACCGCCGACCGCCCCGTCGCCTCCGGCCGCGTCTCGGCGCGAGCGGCGACGATCTTCGGGCTGGCGCTCGCTACCGCTTCCTTCCTGCTGCTCTCGCTGACCGTGAACCCGCTGGCGGCCACCCTCTCGCTCAGCGGCTTCGTCGGCTACGTCGGCGTCTACACGCTCTGGCTGAAGCGGCGGACGCCGCAGAACATCGTCATCGGCGGCGCCGCCGGCGCGGTACCGCCGCTGGTCGCCTGGGCCGCCGTCACCGGCGAGCTCAGCGGCATGGCCTTCTACATGTTCGCGATCGTCTTCTTCTGGACGCCGCCGCACTTCTGGGCGCTCTCGCTGCTGATGAAGGACGAGTACGCGAAGGCGGGGATCCCGATGCTCCCGGTCGTCCGCGGCGAGGAGGAGACCCGCCGCCAGATCCTCCTCTACACCGTCCTCCTCTACGCCGTCACCCAGCTCCCCTTCTGCGCCGGCGGCCTCGGCGTCGCCTACCTCGTCCCCTCGATCCTCCTCGGCGCCGCCTTCATCTACTTCTCAACCCGCCTCTACCGCTCCCGCGACCGCCGCTGGGCCCTGAAGACCTACCTCTTCTCCCTCTCTTACCTGGCCCTGCTGTTCCTCTCGATGGCCATAGCAGCCAACGTCTGAGCTGAGCCAGCCACCCCACCAGGGCCGACAGGAGGACCCGGATGCCCCTCCACAGAGGCTCCTGAGACCACAAACGCGCCCACGACCGCGCCCCAGCTGCGCGACGGTCTCTGGGGAGGGGCATCCGGGTCCTCCCCAACGCCTCATCTCCTGATAGAACTCCCTGCCAATGGACCGCGAAACCGCACGCCGACAGATGCGCGCAGGCCTGGTCGCCGGAGGCATCGCCGCCGGCATCTTCGCCCTCAGCTTCGTCGCCGCCTTCCTCTACATCGCCCAGTAAGAGCTAATGGCTGAGCACCGACAAGTCCCCGAGCCCGGCGAGACGATTTACCTGCCCCGGCCCTCGTGGGGCCCCGTCTTCTTCGCCATTGGCGCCGTTGGTCTGATCTGCGGCACCTTCGCCGGCGGCTTCATCTTCAAGCCGCTGATCTGGGGGATCATCGGCGCGATCTTCCTGCTCTTCGCCTTCCGCAGCATCGTCCGCGGCTCGGTCCGCGACTACTACCGGCTTCCGCGCCGTCAGGAGACCCGAGGGGCCGCATTGCCCGTCGAAACGATCTCCGGTCCTCCCCAGCCCTAGCCGGGCAGCTGCATTTCGCTCGTCGCGCCGTCGCTGGTCCAGCAACGGACGATGTCGCGCATCGAGAGGACGCCGACCGGGTCGCCGCCGTCGAAGACAACGAGGTGGCGGACGTTGCGGCGGGACATCTCGGCAGCAGCGCGCTCGAGGCTCCAATCGGGGGCGGCGGAGAGGACGCCCTCGCTCATGTGGTCGCAGACGCGCTCGCTGGCTGGGTCCTGACCGCGGGCGACCGAGATCAACAGATCGCGCTCGGTGACGATCGACGGTGCCGGCAACTCGGCGTCTATCACCAGCGCCGCTCCGGTCCCTTTCTCGACCATCTTCTCGGCCGCCTCGCGCAGCGTGTGAGACGGACCCACGGTCAGCGTGATCTCCGACATCCCGTCCCTCACCTGCATCTGCGACCTCCCATCGCTTCGGTTCCAGAGTTAGTGCGAATCGCCTCAAGATTATCCAACCGAGCGTGCCCAACGGCACGCTTCCCGGGAGCGCCGACATATAGACTTCCGCCCGCATCCCGCCCCATGGCTCGCGCTTCGAAACTCATCACCCCGCTGCTCGCCCTCGTGGCCTTGGCTGCCCTAATGGTGGTTGCTTCCGGCTGCGGGACGACCGATGCGGACCCGCAGCGCGGCCGCACGCTCTTCCTCCAGAAATGCAGCGAATGCCATGCGCTGGCACAGGCTGGAGCGACCGGTGCGGTGGGCCCCAACCTGGACCATGCATTCGCCGCGGCGCGCGCGGAAGGGAACGACTCGGACACGATCGAGGGCGTCGTCAAGGCGCAGGTCGAGTACCCACGCGAGAGCAACGGCAATCCCGCCGTCTCGATGCCGGCCGACCTCGTCACCGGCCAAGATCTCGACGACGTCGCCGCCTACGTCGGCGAATGGGCCGGCGTCCCCGGCGCCGCGCCGCCCAAGGTCCCCGGTGGCCCCGGCGCCCAGGTCTTCGTCAGCAACGGCTGCGGCGGTTGCCACACCTTCGCCGCGGCGGAATCCGGCGGCGTCACCGGACCGAATCTGGACGAAGAACTCCCGGGCGAAAGCCAGGCCGCGGTCGAAGAGATGATCAAGGACCCGAACGCCGAGATCGTCAAGGGCTACCCGCCCAACGTGATGCCGCAGACCTACGAGCAGAGCCTCACCCAAAAAGAAATCCAAGACCTCGTCGAATACCTGCTCGAAAACGCCGGCAAATCCGAAGGCTGAACGAGGCGGCGCCCGGCCGCTGCGATGATTGTCGGTAGATGCGGGACCGTCTCCAAAGCCGCCTCGAGATCTCCCCGGCGCGCTACGCGCAGGTCACCCTCGTCGCTCTGGCGGCACTCTCCCTGATCGTCCTCACCGGCGCCGCGGTGCGGCTGACCGGCTCCGGGCTCGGCTGCCCGGACTGGCCGAAATGCTATGGCGGCAGCACTCCCCCCCTCGAATCGCACGCGGTGATCGAGTACGGGAACCGGCTCCTCACCGGCTTCGTCGGCTTCGCGGTGATCGCCGCCAGCGTCCTCGCCTGGTTCCGCCGTCCCTACCGCTGGCACCTCGCCCTGTTCGGCGCCCTGCTGCCGCTTGGCGTCATCGGGCAGGCGATCCTCGGGGCGCTGGTGGTCAAGTACCACCTGGCGCCGGGGCTGGTGATGTCCCACTTCATCCTCTCGATGATGCTGCTCGACGCGGCCTTCGCCCTCGCCTGGTGCTCGCGCTACGAACCGTGGGAGCGGCGGCGCTCCCGCGACCCGCTCAGCGTCTGGGCGGTGCGGGCGCTGATCCCGCTGGGCCAGCTGACGATCCTGGCGGGGACGATCGCCACCGCCTCCGGCCCTCACGCCGGAGCCCACGAAGGCCAGCTGGTCCACCGCTTCGACTTCGAGGGTGCTGCGACGCTGGAATGGGTAGTGCAGCGCCATGCCATGATCGCCGCCGTCTACGGGGTCGCGGCGATCGGCGTCTGGTTCCTGCTGCGGCGCCCCGGCGCCGACAGGCGCGCGCTCAAGCCGCTGACCCTGGTGATCGGCTTGCTCGCCCTGCAGGGGGCGATCGGAGGAGTTCAGTGGGCGCTGGAACTACCGGCAGGGATCGTCTGGGTCCACGTCGCCATCGCCACCGGCAACTGGCTGGCGATGCTGTGGGCGGTCGCGGCGGCGGGTCGGCTCGAGCCTCGCGGTGAAGAGGCGCCGGCTCCAGCCGAGGAGGCCGAGCAGCCGGCCCCGGCCGCCGCCGGATCCGCCTGAGGCTTGCTCCCCTTCTGGCTCTCGATCGGCGTCCTCAGCCTGGTCCAGGCAGCTCTCGTGGCCGCACCCAAAGCGCCCACGACCCGGTTGCTCCAACGGCTGCAGAGCAAGTGGTGGGCTCTTGTCCTACCGCTCTCGATCGTCGTCGTCATCTCCGCGATAGCCCTCGACTCGGCCAGTGCCCGCTTTCTCACCTACCTGGCCCTGGTGGCGGTGCCACCGCTCGCCGCCGTCGCGCTCGCCTGGCTGATTTACGGGTCGCGAGCGTGGCTCGCACTGCTCTCGATCCCCCTCTTCTCCCTCGCCTGGGCCGCCGAGGGCTCACTGAGCGGCGAGACCGCCGCCCTCGCCCTCTCCGCCCTCGCCTGCGTCACCCTCGGCTGGCTCGTCGCCTCCGTGGTGCCGTCCCGCTGGCTGAAGCTGGGGATCTACGCGATGGCGGCGATCGATGCCTATCTGGTCTTCTCCAACCTCCTCCAAGAGCCCAACTCCGTCCTCAACGCCGCCGCCCCGGCCGCCGACCTCCCCCGCCTCCAGCTCGGCTCCTTCGGATCCGCCGTTATGGGCTTCGGCGACCTCTTCGTCGCCGCCACCCTCGGCGCCCTCCTCGCTTCCGACCGCCGCCTGCAGCTGCAGGGCGCCGTCCTCGCGGCCCTCATCTGCCCCGCCTGGAACCTGCTCTTCTTCTTCGTCGACCAGACCCCCGCCACGGTCCCGATCGCGCTGACGCTTGCCGCTCTGGAGTTTCTGCGGCGACGCTCTAAAGGGTCGCAACGATAGCCGCAGCCATCGCCCCGAAACCGGCGATCATGGTCGTGCTGATACCAATCGTGGCAGCAACCATCGTCCGTCCCACCGAGAACAAGCGCTCATCTACTTGCTCCATCCTGTCCTCCATCCGGTCGAGCCGTTCCTTCACCTCTTCTAACTGACGGTCGGTTGCGTCGAATCGCTCGTTGACACGCTTCTCGAACTCGCCCAGCTTCCCGTCCGTCCACTCTTCCCTTGCCATGAGGTGCATGTTGCCAGCCTACAGAGATAAATGCAACTTTTTGTCGTAGAAAGAAAATTCTCTGTGCCAATTCAGCGCCATCTCTCCCGCGCCCACCGATAGGCGTACACCCCACCCGCAATCACGATCACCAGCCCCAGCAGAGACCCCACCAACGGCCGCGTCAACAACGTCACCGCAACGACCACCGCCGCCGCGACCCCAACGATCACAACCCATTTGAACACCGCCGCCTCGTTCAATCTCATCGCTTAATTCTCCTATCCGAAGCTCGAACGGGCGCGAAAACCAAGCAGGTCGGTGGACGCAGGGAGCGAGGTGAGGGGAGCGCACTAATAGTGCGTGACCCGATCCGAGTCGACCGAGGACGCCGAGATGCGCCGGTTTGCAGCGTCCGCGCTAGAGGATGTAAACGGTCACGTAGACGATGATCCACATGACGTCGACAAAGTGCCAGTAAATGCCCGGCACCTCGACGCCGAGGTGGTCCTTCTCGGCGGGGCCGAAGTGGCCGCGGAAGGCGCGGATCGTCGCGAAGGAGAGCAGCATCAGGCCGACGAAGACGTGGGCTCCGTGGAGGCCGGTGAGGCAGTAGAAGATCGAACCGAAGCTGAAGTCGCGAGCGCTGAAACCGAGGTGTACGTACTCGTTGATCTGGATGAAGAGGAAGGTCGCGCCCAGCAGCCAGGTCGCCACCAGGCCGAGCTTGAGGCCCGTGCGGTTGCCACGGCGGATCGACTCCAGGGCGTAGTGGACCGTGAAGCTCGAGGAGACCAGGATCGCGGTATTCATGCCCGCCACGGCCTTCGGCAGTTCGAACGGCTCGGGCGGCCAGCTCGCCGGGTCGACGACGACACGGAGGAAGAAGTAGGAGGCGAAGAAGGCCCCGAACAGCATCACCTCGGAGACGATGAAGAGGAGGATCCCCAGCGTCTGGCGGTCGATGCGGGAGCTCTGGTTGGCCTCGGGCGGGCCGTGATGGTGATCGGCGTGGCCGTGACCGACGGCTACGGTGGCGCTCTCCATCAGCTTGCCTCCCCCTCGGCGACGGCGGCGGCGACAGCGGTCGCGGGCCGGCCGACCTCGATGTGCTCGACGGACTTCTCGGTGATCTCACGCACGCGGCCGATCAGGTCCTCCTCTAGCCACCGCGAGCGCTCGCCGGCGAAGGTGGAGATCAGGATGTCGTCGATCCGGTAGTGCTCGACGGCGTTCTTGACCGCGTAGAAGGGATCCGGGCTCATCGGCTGGCCGGTGGCGTCGATGTCCGAACGGTAGAGCTCGGCCAGGGTCGAGGCCAGGTCGCGGACCACCTGTCCCTCGCTGACGTCCTCGGCCCGCGGGCAGATGATCGTGAAGCGGTGCGGGCGGATGCCGGCCCGATCCTTCATCCGAGCCACCAGGTCCGGCGCGGCGACGGTCTTGGTCGCCACGACAAGGGTGTGGTTGAGGTCCCAGCGGATCGCGTCGTCCTCGATCCGGACCGGGATGTGAGTCAGCTTCACCTCGGGCTCGACCCGCTCGCGCGCCCACTCGACGAGGTCGCGGCGCATGAAGCCGAAGCGGGTGTCCGCCAAGCAGGAGAGCAGGACCTCGCCGGGCCGGTGGGCGCGAACGGCGTCGTCGAGCGCCAGCGAGGACTCCGGGTCCATCACCTCGCCGACCGAGGGGATTCCGAATTCGCTCAGCACCGCCATCGTCACCTCGACGCGGGCGCGAGCGGCTTCGCGCACCTCGCTGGTGTCGATCAGCTGGCCGACGGAAGGCTGGTTCTGCGGCGCCGCGACGACGACACCGGAAATCTGGTCTTGGCGCTCGCGCACCGCTTGCAGCAGCTTGCGACCACCCGCCACCTCGTTGAGGAAGACCAGCAGCGGCTTGCGTTCATCACCCTGCGAAGCGCTCACGCTCATGAGGAGCTGCCCACCACGCTTTTCTCACCGGCGGGCACCTCGGCGCCTTCGCCGGCCATGATCGCGTGTTTGGCGCCGGGGATCCCGAACTCGTAAGGGCCGCCGACGACCCGTGGGATCTCGTCGAAGTTGAAGATCGGCGGCGGCGAGGAGACCTGCCACTCGATCGAGTTGGCGCGCCACGGGTTGCCATCCGCTTTCGGGCCGAAGCGCCAGCTGACGACCATGTTGTAGAGGAAGACGAGCTGGACGGCGCCGAGCATGAAGGCGAAGGCGCTGATCAGCAGGTTCCAGTCGCCGAACTGGGCGGCGTAGTCGGCGACGCGACGCGGCATTCCGTCCATCCCCACCCAGTGCATCGGGATGAAGGTGCCCCAGGTGCCGACCAGGGTGCCCCAGAAATGGACGCGGCCGAGTTTCTCGTCGTACATCCGGCCCGTCATCTTCGGGAACCAGTGGTAGACGCCGGCGAAGATCGTGAAGACCGAGCCGCCGAAGAGGACGAAGTGGATGTGGGCGACGATGAAGTAGGTGTCGGAGACGTGGATGTCGAGCGGCACCATGCCGAGCATCACGCCACTGATCCCGCCGATCGTGAAGGTGACGATGAAAGCGAGCGCGAACAGCATCGCGGTCGAATAGGTGTGGATCTTTCCGAAATAGAGCGTGCCCAGCCAAGAGAAGATCTTGATCCCGGTCGGCACCGCGATCAGCAGGGTGGTCAGCATCATCGGCACCCGCAGCCAGGAGAACATCCCGGCGACGAACATGTGGTGAGCCCAGACGGAGTAGCTGAGGACGACGATCCCGATCAGCGCCAAGGCCATCAGCCGGTAACCGAAGATCGGCTTGCGGGCGTGGGTCGAGATCACCTCGGAGACGATTCCAAACCCGGGCAGCATCATGATGTACACCGCCGGGTGCGAGTAGAACCAGAAGATGTGCTGGTAGCTGATCACGTCGCCGCCCGCCGCAAAGTCGAAGAAGTTGGTGTGGAGGGCGCGGTCGAAGAGGACCATGAACTGGACGCCGGCGATGAACGGGGTCGCGGCGACGACCAGCAGCGAGGTCGAGAGGTTCGCCCAGACCAGCAGCGGCATCCGCCAGAAGGTCATTCCGGGCGCCCGCATGGTGATGATCGTGACCAGGAAGTTGAGCGCGGTCGCGATCGAGGAAGCGCCGGCGAACTGGACGCCGAGGTTGAAGAACGACTGACCGAGCGGGGCTCCGGTTGAGAGCGGGGCGTAGCCGGTCCAACCAGCGTCAAAAGCACCGCCAGGGCAGAGGAAGCTGCCGATGAAGAGGATCCCGGCCAGCGGCAGCATCCAGAAGCTGAGCGCGTTGAGGCGCGGGAAGGCCATGTCCGGGGCGCCGATCATCAGCGGCAGGACGTAGTTCGCGAGCCCGGCGAAGACCGGGATCACGAAGACGAAGATCATCAGCACCGCGTGCGTCGAGAAGAGGCTGTTGTAGGTCGATGCTTCGACGATTTGGGTGCCCGGCTGCGCGAGCTCGGCCCGGATCAGCATCGCCATCAGGCCACCGATGAAGAAGAAGAAGAACGTCGTGACCACGTACTGAACGCCGATCACCTTGTGGTCGGTGTTGAATTTGAAGTAGTCCTTCCAGCTCTTGGCTCCGTGCTGGGAGTGGTCGTCGGGGATCGTCGGCATCCCGGCGGCCCAGCGCAGCCAGTAGTCGAAGCACCCGAAGCCGGCGAGGAAGCCGAGCGGAGCGAGGATCGCGGGCACGATCACGTGCGGGTAACCGGTCTGTTCGGTCTGGTACAGCGGCAGGCCGGAGATGTCCCGCAGGATGAGGACGAGGCCAAAGCCGAAGGCGCCGAAGGCGATGGCTCCGAGCAGCCCACGCCACCAGCCGGGTCTCTTGATCGCGTCAACCATTTGGGGTCTCCATTATGCCTTTTACGCTCCGCCGGCCCCGAGGTCCGGAGGGTTGCTGACGCTCTCTTCTTTGAGGACGTCCATCATCGGTTCCGGCAGCTTCTGGTCGAGACCTTCGACCCATTCTTCGAACTTGTCCTTGGACTCGACGACGACTTTCGCCCGCATCGTCGCGTGGCCGAAACCGCAGAGCTCGGTGCAGACGAGCTGGTAGGCCCCCTTCTTGTCCGGGGTGACGATCGCGGTCGTCGTGATCCCGGGGACGTTGTCTTTCTTGATCCGCCACTCGGGGACCCAGAAGGAGTGGATCACGTCCAGGGCGTGCATCTTGAATTGGACCTGACGTCCAACCGGGACGTGCAGCTCGCCTTCGGACCAGGCGTAGTCTTTGCCCGGGTAGGCGAAGCTCCAGGCGTACTGCTGCGAGAAGACCGAGACCGTCAGGTGCTTCGAATTCGGCTCTTCGATGTCGTCGAGCACCTTCCAGCTGTAGCCGCCGGCGAAGAGGACGATGATCGTCGGGATCAGGGTCCAGGCGATCTCGAGGCGGGTGTTGCCGTGGATCGGCTCCCCGTCGGACTCGTCCCCCGGCTTCGCTTTGAATTTCCAAAGCGCGTAGAAGAGCATCACCATCACCAGCGAGAAGACGAACGCCGAGAGGACGATCATCACGTTCAGCAGGTGGTCGATCTTCGGCGCGGCCGTGGACGCACCCTGGCCGTTCCAATTGATCGGGACCATCACCGCCGAAATGACAACCGTCAGGACGATCGTCACCAGCAGCATCTTCACTATGGGCAGGCGGCCGTACATTGGGGCGGCGGGCATTCTATTGAAGCGGCGGCGGGAGGCTTTGCGGTCCACAGGTGACTCTTCGCACTAGCTCGCCGGAGCCGGAAGACGATCCAGCTCACCGGCCGCGGCGGCGAGGACCCCGCGGGCCACTCCCTCCCAGCTCCAGAGCCGAGCCACGGTCTCGACCAGAGCCTTGCGAGACTGCTGCCGCTCCGGCTCCGGGAGGGCGAGCCAGCGGTTGATCCGGTCCGCGATCGCCTCCACCGCCCCCGGCTCAACCGGGAACGAGGTGAGCGCCCCGACCTCCTCGGGGAGGTCCGACTGCAGCTGCCGGGAGACCTCGAGCATCCCCGAGTGGCCGGCCGAGATCGGCAGGGTTCCGCAGGCGGCGGCCTCGACCGCGACCATGCCGAAGGCCTCGGGGAAGGTGCTCGGCATCACCATCGCCTCGGCCCGGGGGAAGAGGGAGGCAACCTCGTGGTGCTCGAGCCGGCCGACGAACTCGACCGAGCCGCCAGCGGCGCGCGCCTGCTCGGCGTAGCCGTCAGGCGGGTCGGCGAGGAAGGCCGAGAGGATCGGCAGCGGCCGCTCCTCCCCGCCCTCCAGGCCCCAGCCAAGCCGAGCGACCTCACGGGCGTCGTCGAGATCGCCGCGCTCGAGCGCCGCCAGCAGCCGCCGCAGACCCTCCTCGTAGGCGCCGTAGCCGGCGATCTCCAGTCGCGTGCCTGGGTGAGCCGCCCGCACCAGCGGCCAGGCAGCGAGCAGGAGGTCGACGCCCTTGGAGACGATCAGCTTGCCGACGTAGGCAACCAGCGGCTCACGCTCGCCGCCGGGGCGGAACTCCTCGACGTCGACCCCGGGCGGCCCGAGCCGGGTCTTCTCGCGCAGGCCCGGCACGTCGGACAGGGTCGCCCAGAGCGACTCGGCGGTGTGGGCGGAGCCGATGAGGACGCCGCGGGCGGTCTCCATCCCTTCGCGCGCATAGGGAAGGAAGCGCGGGTGCGGCTTCACCGTGTACTCGAGCGCGGACCCGTGGATCTTGGCGGCGAAGGGGGCGACGCCGGCGCGAGCGAGGATCGCCGGCCCCATCACCAGGTGATTGGCGAGGGCGAGGTCGATTCCTCCCGCGCCTGCGGCGACCTCCCGCACCGCGGCCACGTTGGCGTCGATGTAGCGATCCAGCTCCGCCTCGCTCAGCTCCGGGAACGCCTTCACCTCGAAGCCCTCGTAGGGGTCTTCGACGTAGACCGGCAGTAGGCCGCCGATGTCGGGATTGTGGATCTGGACCCCCTCGATCCTGACCTCGCGGTCCTGGCAGAGCAAGTGCACCTCGTGGCCGAGCCGGGCCAGAGCCCGCGCCAGGTTGACGTTGTAGATGTTGCTGCCGGTGCCCCGCAGCATGTAGCCATGAAAGACGAGAACGCGCATCGGAGCCGCCCAAGCTAATAGAGTGCCCGGCGATGAACGAGAAGCAGCTCTACCGCATGCGCGCCGCGGCCTCCGGCCGCGAGGCCCTCGCCCCCACCGAGCCCGGCTCGGTCTACGTAGACCGCGAGACCGGCGAGGAGATGCAGCCGGTGGCCAAGGTCCTGCCCCTGGCGCCCTCCGCGTCCTCCCTCCCGCGCAGCCCCGAGAACCTCCGCGCCTGTCGCCGCTGCGACCAGCTGATCGGCCTCGACGTCAGCGACTGCCCTTATTGCGGTCTGCGCCAAGAAGCGCTTTAGAGCGCTCCTCTGCGCACTTCCCACCAAAGGCCAATAACCATGCTGGCCAGAGCCGCCAGGTAGAAGACCGTTTCGCTGCCACCCGCCAAAGAGGTGATCGCCAGCGTGGCTATGAGCATCGCGGTCATCGTCAGACCGTGTTCTCTGACAAAAGATTTCATATTTTAGATATTAACTGAAGTAAGAGCAACAGGAGGTACGCGGCTACCCCGAGGAAGAAGCCGGCGAAGACGCCCCACCTGGCTCCCTGGTCCTGTTTGAAGGATGGCGATCTAAAACGCACTACGCCCCCTACCACGCCGCATGCCCCAGCAAGGGCGAAGACATCCGCCACTCCGATTTTCTCTGGAATCGGATTTTCAACTTCGGGAAGGCCGAGAACTTGTCCAAGGAGATACGCGAAGAGAAGCATCGCGCCGATGCTGTCGAGCAAGAGCGCACGCGTGGTGCGCGGAAAGCAAATTCTCAGCGCCTAAAACGCTACGGCTTCTTGACCAGCGTCGCCGTGTACAGCAACCGCGCGTTGGAGTAGTAGCAGCCGTAGGTCTTGGTCTTGCCGACGCCCTGCTGAGGGTGGCCGCCCTGGATGTCTTCCTTCGAGGAGCAGTGTTCGGGCAGGCGGCTGCCGCGCCAGGTGTTGTCAGCGGAGACGTTGAAGGCGAACATCGGCGCCCAGGTGGGGATCGTCAGCGCCACGACCTGGCCCTTGAGGACCGTGAGCGGGTGGTCGAGGGCGAAGATCGGGGTGCTGCCGAAGTAGGGGTTGAGCGTCTCCAGCGGGCTCTGGCGCACGAGCTTGTACTGCGGCGGCTTCGTGTCCTCGATTGGGCGCAGGACGCCGATCCGCGCCTGCGAGGGAGTGCCGAGGAAGTCGTTGAAGAAGCCCACCTCGTCGGTGGTCGTTTTCGTTTCGGTCGTCGAGGGCTTGGCCAGGGTGATCGACCAGGCGACGATTTTCCCTTCGAAGGGAGCCTCGTAGGGACGGGGGACGCCGTCGGCGATCGACTGGAAGCCGGTCACGTGGCCCTCGACCCGGCAGGGGGTGATCTCGACGTTGTTGACGATTTTGCCCGGGCATGAGGCCGGCGGCGTATCGGGCGTTTGGCCGAGGACGACGACGCGCAGCGGCGCCGAGTCGGCCTGCCGAGGCGCCGCGATCGCGACCAACGCCGCCAGCAGGAGGGCAGCGCCGATCAGCGCCGGGAGGCGCCGGGAGGTGGTCTTGGTCTCTGCGTGGGCCATCGCTCAGGCAAACACCGGGCTCGGAGCCCAGTTGCGGCGCCAATCTTGGCGCCCGGGCCGGCTGGATGCGCCGCCACGGGGGCTTTTGCACGATCCCGGTCAACTGGCCGACCGGCCAAGGTAGGGTTCGACGCCTGATGGAGGGCTCTAACCAAAGCGACGATTTCATCGCCGCCGGCCTCGCCTCCTACGGGATCGAGGCCGACGAGATCGAGCTGGCCGTGATCGGCGCCGCCCACCAGACCTTCTGGCCCCCGATCCTCGAGCTGCTCGAACTCGATACCAGCCAGGTGCCGAGCGAACCCGACCCCGACCTCTCGCAGGCACCGCCGAGCCGATGAGCGAGCCGCTCGACCTGACGCTGCGCGAGCAGGCGGCGGCGATCGCCGCGGGCGAAGTGGATGCCGGCGAGCTGCTGCAGGCGTGCCTGCAGCGGATCGAGGAGCGGAACCCGGCGCTGAACGCCGTCGTCGAGACTTTCCCGGAGCACTCGCGGGAGATGCTCGCCGCGGCCCCGCGGGGTCCGCTGCACGGGGTCCCGATCGTGATCAAGGACGAGTGGCCGCTGCCCTGGCGGGCGCAGCGGTTCGGAGCCGCCGAGATGCTGGCGGAGACGGAGCCGGGCGAATCCGGCCCCTACCGCGCCCTGCGCGACGCCGGTGCGGTCGTGGTCGGGGTCGGCAACATGCACGAGCTCGGCGCCAGCAGCACCGGCAACATCTCCGTCTACGGCCCCGCCCGCAACCCCTGGAACCCCGAGCGCTGCCCGGGCGGCTCCTCCAGCGGGCCTGCCAGCGCCGTCGCGGCGCGCCTCGTCGCCGGCGCCGTCGGTGCCGACGGCGTCGGCTCGATCCGCTACCCCGCCACCTACTGCGGCCTCACCGGCCTGAAGCCGACCTTCGGCCGCTCGGCGATGGCGGGTCACCACATGGCCGCAATCTCGACCACGATCGTCTCCGGCGCCCTCTGCGCCGACGCCGCCGACTGCCGCCTGCTCGACTCGGTCCTCTTCGGCGAAGAGCTGCGGGCCGGGACGCCCGACGGACTGCGGATCGGCGTCGTCCGCAACGAGGTCTCCGAAGACGTGGCACCGGCGGTGCGCGAGGCTTGCGAGGGGGCGATCGAGGAATTGCGGCAGGAGACCGGGGGCTAGGTGCGGGAGATCGAGCTGCCCGAACTGGCGGCGGCGACCCTGGCAACGGTCCTGATCGCCAACAGCGAGAGCCTCGGCGGCGTCACCCCCGAGCGGCTCAATCACCTCGATCCGGAGCTGAGCCCGATCGGCCGCGGCCTACTCAAGTACCGGGTCCTGCTGCCGGCGATCGCGACGATCAAGGCCGGGCAGGTGCGAGCGATGGCGCGGCGCACGCTGGCCAGGGTCTTCGAGGAGGTCGACGTGATCGCCTGGCCGACCGTGCCGGCGGTGGCGCCGCCGCTGGAGGCGCCACTGGTCGAGCTGCCGAGCGGCACCCTCACCGCCGACGAAGCCAACGTCCGCGGCGGCGCCCTCGCCAACCTCACCGGCATCCCCGCGATCAGCGTCCCGGTCGGCTCCTCCGAGGGGCTGCCGGTCGGCCTGCAGTTGCAGGCCCCCTGGGCGTGCGACGAGCTCCTGCTCGACGCCGCCGAGGCGCTCGAGCGAGCCAACGGCCGCCGCTGGGTCGAGGCGCTGCCGCCGGCAGCCCGCGGCGCCGAGCCGCTGGAGGCCTAGGGTGCCGGCGATCGAGGTCGCGGGGCTCGAACGCTCCTTCGGCGAGGTCCTCGCCGTACAGGGAATCGATCTGCGGGTCGAGGAAGGAGAGATCTACGGCTTCCTCGGTCCCAACGGCGCCGGCAAGACGACGACGGTGCGGATGCTGACGACGCTGCTGCTGCCAACCGGCGGCCGCGCCAGCGTCGCCGGCTGCGACGTCGTCGGCGAAGCGCGGCAGGTGCGCGCCACGATCGGGGTCGCCCTGCAGGAAGCGGCGCTCGACCCGCTGATGACCGGGCGCGAGCTGATCCGCCTGCAGGCGACGCTGCAGGGCCTGCCGCCCGCGGCCGGGCGCGAGCGCGCCGACGCGCTGCTGGAGCGGGTTGGCCTCAGCGGCGCCGCCGACCGCCGCGTCGGCGGCTACTCGGGCGGGATGCAGCGCCGGCTCGACCTCGCCGCCGCCCTCGTGCACGAACCGCGCGTCCTCTTCCTCGACGAGCCGACCACCGGTCTCGACCCAGTCAGCCGAAAAACGATCTGGGAGGAGGTGCGAGCGCTGAACGAAGACGGGACCACCGTCTTCCTCACCACCCAGTACCTGGAGGAGGCCGACCAGCTGGCCGACAACGTCGGGATCATCGATAGCGGCCGGATCGTCGCCGAGGGCACGCCGGAGGCGCTGAAGGCCGAGGTTGGCAATCCGCATGTTGAGCTGCTCGTCGGCGAGGGGGCGGTTGCCGCGGCGGAGCGCGCCTGCGCCGGGCTGGGGAAGCTGCTGCCGCCGAAGGACGGCAAGCGGGTCTTGGTCGAAGTCGAGCAGGGAGCCGCCGACATCCCCCGCGTCGTCCGCGCCCTCGACGAGGCCGGGGTCGCCGTCGAGTCGCTGGAGCTGGTGCGCCCAACCCTCGACGACGTCTTCGTTGACAAGACCGGGCACCATCTGGAAAAAGAGGAGCACGAGGGCAGCGACGAGGAGCTGGCGCCGGCGTGAGCGAGCTGGCCCGGAGCGTGCGGGTGGTGCGGGCGCTGGGCGCGCGCTCGATCCGCCAGACCTTCCGCCGCCCGCAGCTGATCAGCCCGATCGTCGTCTTCCCGACTCTGCTGCTGGCGATCCAGACTGGCGGCGCCGGCGCCGGGGTCGAACTGCCCGGCTTCCCCCCAGTCCAGAGCTTCCTCCAGTTCATGCTGGCCGGCTCGATGATGCAGTCGATGATGCTGGCCGGCAACAGCGGCGGCATCGCCTTCGCGGTCGACATCGAGATGGGGTTCACCGATCGTCTCTTCGCCGCCCCGATCCCGCGCTTCGCGATCGTCCTCGGCCGCCTCGCCGGGACGGCGGCGCTAGGCCTGTTCGCGGCGATTTGGTTCCTCGCGATCGGGCTGATCTTTGGGGCTGAGATCGCCGGTGGCATTCCCGGCGCGCTGCTGGCGACGGCGCTGATCACCGCCTCGGCGCTGGCGGTCGGCGGCATCGGCGCCGCGATCGCATTGCGCAGCGGCAGCGCCAGCGTCGTCCAGGGCCTCTTCCCGCTCGTCCTCGTCGTCCTCTTCCTCTCCTCGGCCTTCTTCCCCCAGGAACTGATGATCGAGCCGGCGAAGACGATCGCCGAGTACAACCCGCTCAGCTTCATCGTCGAGGGGGTGCGGGAGCCGATCATCTCCGGCATCGACGCCGCTCACACCCTGGAGGCGGTGGCGGCGATCCTCGGCATCGTCGTCCTCGGGCTCGTGCTGAGCGCCCGCGCCCTGCGCCATCGATTGCGGGTGGGCTGATGGAGGCCGTGGCGACGCCGGCATGGCGGGCGAACACGGCAACGATCGGCGCCCTGATCGCGCGGGCGAAGAATGAGCTGGTGCGGGTGCCCGGGGCGGCGATCCCCGGCGTCCTGGCGCCGACGATCTTCTTCCTCGGACTCAACGGGGTCTTCGGCGGCCTGATCCACCTCGGCGGCTTCGACACCGATTCCTACGAGAGCTTCATCGTCCCGGTGAGCATGCTGCAGGGGGCTGGTTTCACCGGCGCCGCTGCCGGGGTCAACCTCGCCCGCGATTACGAGCAGGGCTGGGTCGACCGGCTCCTCGTCTCCCCCGCGCCGCGCTGGGTCCTGCTCACGGGCAACGTGCTCGCCGCCAGCCTCCGCGCCTTCGTCCCCGCAACCTTCGTGCTGGCGATCGCCTTCGCGATCGGCGCCCACTGGCCGGGCCTCGACGGGCTCCTCGTCTGCTATCTGATGGTCGCGGCGATGGCCGCGGTAGCCGCCTGCTGGGGCTCGATGCTCGCCCTCCACTACAAGAGCCAGTCGGCAGCGCCGCTGATGCAGGCGGGAATGATGGGTCTGGTCCTGCTGACTCCCGCCTACGCGCCGCTGGAACTGCTGCAGCCCTGGCTGCAGAGGGTCGCCGAAATCAACCCCGTCACCCACGTGATCGAAGCGGCGCGGCAGGGCTTCGTCGGCAGCGTCACCTGGAGCGATACCTGGCCGGGCCTGCTGGCGCTGGCGGGCCTGCTGGCCGTGCTGGCGCCGCTGGCGCTGCGCGAGATGCGCCGCACCAATGTCTGAGGTTCTTATCGAGACCGAGCGGGTCCTGCGGCAGAACTGGGTTGTCGGTCGTCGCGGCGAGACGCCCTTCAGCTACACCGAGCCGAGCCCCGGCCGCTACCCCTGGCAGTGGTACTGGGACTCTTGCTTCGCGGCGATCGTCTGGCGCCGGTTCGAGCCGGCGCGGGCGCGGCTGGAGCTGGAGAGCCTGCTGGCGGCGCAGCGGCCGGACGGGTTCATCGGCCACACGATCTTCTGGCGCAGCCACGTCTCCGGGCCGCGGCTGCTCTTCTACAACGTCCGCGACCGCAGGGCGCGGGAGACCGAGACGATCCAGCCGCCGCTGCTCGCCTGGGCCTGGCGGATCGCCGTCGGCGACCCGGCCGAGGAGCCGCGAATCGCCCGCCACGTCGACTGGCTGCGGCACAACCGCGACCTCGAGGGGGACGGGCTGCTCTGGATCGTCCAGCCCGACGAGTCCGGGCTCGACGCCTCGCCCAAGTTCGAAGAGGTCTGGGGGTGGCGGGCGAACGGGCGCGTCGGCTTCCCGCTGCTGGTCCACCGCAACCGCAAGCTCGACTGGAACGCGCGGCGCCTCCGCGAGGCGGGGCATCCCGTCCTCTGCGAGGTCCTCGTCAACACCCTCTGGTCGCTGTCGCTGCAGGCGCTGGGACGACCATCGGCGACGTCGGCTCTGGTCGACCGCCTCTGGGACGAGCGACGGGGGCTCTTCGTTGACGAGGCGCAGCCGGGCGGGGTGCGACCGCAGGCGCTGACCTGGGCCTCGCTGGCGCCGTTGGCGCTGCCCGACCTGCCGGAGGAGATCGGCCGCCGCCTGGTCGAGGAGCACCTGCTGAACGAGCGCGAGTTCCTCACCCCGGTGGCGCCGCCCTCGGTCGCCGTGGGCGAGCGCGGCTACGAACCCGACGGCGGCCACGGCCCGATCCGCCGCTACTGGCGGGGCCCGACTTGGATCAACTCGGCCTGGCTCGTCTGGCTCGGCCTGCGCCGCCTTGGCTACGAAGCCGAGGCGGAGCAACTGGCGGCCGGGGTGATCGGCGCCGTCGCCCGCGAAGGCCTGCGCGAGTACTACGACCCGCGGAGCGGAAAAGGGGTGGGCGCCAGGGACTTCGCCTGGTCAGCCTTGATCGCCGAGTTGGCGGACCCGCCGCCCTCTGACTATTTGTACCTGTAGGTGATGCGCCCGCGATCCAAGTCGTAGGGCGAAAGCTCGATCTTCACGCGGTCGCCGGGGAGGATGCGGATGTAGTGGCGGCGCATCTTTCCCGAGATGTGGCCGAGCACGTCGTGCCCGTTGTCCAGTTTCACCCGGAACATCGTGTTGGGGAGAGCCTCGGTGATCTCCCCCTCCATTTCGATCTTTTCCTCTTTGGCCATGCGCGCGGAGCGTATCTAACGGCGCAGGTGTTGGAGGGCGCCCTCACGGTCAGTGACTTCCCCTGCAAATTGGGCCGCCTCCAGCTCGGCGACCGCGTTGCCGAGCTCGGGCCCCGGCTCGATCCCCAACTCCGTGGCGATCTCATCCCCGCGCAGCAGCGGCGCCGGGGGCCCTTCGCGGCGCCAATCAAGGCCGGCGGCGATCAGCTCGCGCGCCAACTGCAGGTGCGCCGAAACCATCTCCGGGCTGGCGATCGGCCCCACCCCGCGGGCGGAAAGACGGTCGGCAACGGTGAGCAGGGTGACGTCGACGGTGACGGGATCGGTCGCCCGCAGGTAGGCATGGACCCGGCGCGGCGGCAGCGGCATCTCCGGGATCAGGAAGCCGAGCCGGAGGTGGTGCCGGGCCAGCCCCTGCAGGTGCTGGGTAAGACGGCGACTGGCGCGCAGGCGCTTGCAGATCTCGCCGATTACCTCCGCTCCCACCTCGTCGTGGCCGCGGAAGCCGATGAAGCCGTCGCGTTCGGCCTTCGTGGCCGGCTTGGCGATGTCGTGGAAGAGGGCGCCGAAGCGCAGGGCGGTGCGGCGGCTGAGCTCGTCGGCGAGCGGCTCCTCGAGCAGCGCGGCGACCTCGGCGGCGCGCTCGCCGGCGAAGCGCTCGAGGCCGGCCTCGACTTCGAGGGTGTGCTCGAACACGGCGATCGTGTGGTCGTAGACGTCGAGATGGTGGTTCGGCCCCTGCTCTACCCCGCGCAGGGTCTCGAGCTCGGGCAGGACGACACCGGTGACCCCGAGCTCGTCGAGCAGGCGCAGCCCGCGCAGGGGGTCGGGGCCGCCGACCAGCTGCCGCAGCTCCGCCAGCTGCCGCTCCCCGGCAGGGTCGGCCGCGCGCGCGGCGCAGGCGCGAGCGAGCGCCAGCGTCCGCGGCTCGATCTCCAGCTCCAGCTCTGCTGCCAGCCGCGCCGCCCGCAACAGCCGCAGCGGGTCGCTCGCGAAGCTCTCCTCGCCGACGGCGCGCAGGCTGCCCTCGGCCAGGTCAGTGAGGCCGGCGTAAGGGTCGATCGGCTTCTCGCCTACAAGGGGCACCGCGACGGCGCCGATCGTGAAGTCGCGCGCCGCCAGGTCTTCTTCGATGGTGGTCCCGCGCAGAGCGGTGACGTCAATCTGCCAACCGCGCTTCTGGGCCACCACCCGCCAGGTCCCGAACTCGGCCGAGAGCTCGAAGGCGTGCTCGCCGAGCTCGATGGCGATCGCTTTCGCGACCGCGCCCGGGTCGCCGGCAGCGGCGAGATCGAGGTCGGCGACCTTGCGCCCGAGGGCAGCATCGCGCACGGCGCCGCCGACGATCCAGACACCCTCGGCGTCCCCCAGGGCACGCCGCACCGCCACCACGACGGGTGCGTCACCGAGGCGCGTGGCGCTTTTGTCAACCATGGGAATACAAAAGCGCCACTGTCAAGCCGGCACCCGCGGCACCCGCGGGGAGATCGCGCAGGTGACCTCGTAGTTGATCGTCTCCAGGCGACTTGCGACCTCCTCGGCGAGGATCTGCTCCTCGCCCTGACGGCCGATCAGGACCGCCTCGTCGCCGGGCTCGACGTCGGTCTCGGGGCCGAGGTCGATCGTCAGGTTGTCCATCGAGACGGTCCCAACCAGCGGATAGCGGCGGCCGCGGACGAGGACGTCGGCGTTGTTGGTGAGGGCGCGGCGGACGCCGTCGCCGTAGCCGAGGGGGATCACGCCGACCCAGGTGTCGACCGGCGCCGCCCACTTGCGCCCATAGCCGGCGCTGGCGCCGGCGGGGAAGCGCTTGACGTCGGCGAGGTGAGAGTGCAGCGAGAGCGCCGGCCGCAGGCCCCGTTCAGCAGGATCGCGCTGGAAGGGGTCGAGCCCGTAGATGGCGACGCCGCAACGAGCCATCCCGTAGTGAGAGCGCTTGTCGCGGAGGACGGCGGCACTGTTGGCAGCGTGGACGAGGACATCCAGGTGTTCGGCCTTGACCGCGGCGACGACTTCGTCGAAGCGGTCCAGCTGCTCGTCGAAATAGGCGGAATCGAGTTCGTCGGCGGTGGCGAGGTGGGTCCAGATCCCGGCCAGCTCGAGGTCTGGATCCTCGGCGCAGGCGCGCACCAGCGCCAGCACCTCGCCCGCGTCGCGGTTCCCGAGCCGGCCCATGCCGCTGTCGTACTTGACGTGGACGCGGGCGCGACGGCCATGAGCGCGGGCTCGATCGGCGATCAGGCGCCGGAAGTCGTCCCGCCAGACGGCAAGCTCCGAGCCCGCGGAGAACGCGATATCCACCTCCTCCGTGGTTAGCGCCCCCATCGTCAACAGCGGCACGTGCTGGAAGCGGCGGCCGATCTGCTCCGCCTCCGCCGCCGTGGCGACGGCAAGACGGGTGGCGCCACCTCTCAAGGCGGCATCGGCGCAGCCGTCGGCGCCGTGGCCGTATCCGTCGGCCTTGACCACCGCGCACAGCTCGGCCCCATCGACGAGCTCCGCCTTCAGCCGCGCGCAGTTGGCCCGCACGGCGTCGAAGTCGATCCGGGCGAGCGCCCGCTGCACGGCTACTCCGGCTCGGCGACCAGGGCAGAGAGCGCGTCGGCCCTGGTGACCATGCCGACCAGGTAGCCGTCGGCGTCCACTACCGGCAGGTGGTTGTGGTGCTTGTCGGCGATTTTCTTCGCCACCCGGTCGGCCGACTCGTAGTCGTGGGCGACGATCGGATCCGCCGTCATCAGCTCGGAGACTTCGGTCGCGAAGGCTTTCTCCAGCCGCTCCTCGAACCCCTTCATCGAGCCGACGAAGACGATCCCGCCCATGATGTTGAGGTAGTGCGGCAGGTGCAGGTCCGACTCCTCCTCGCTGAGCACGAGGTCGGACTCGCTGACGATCCCGACCAGCTTGTCGTCGTTGTCGACGACCGGGATCGCGCCGAGATCGCTTTTCGAGAGCAGGTCGATCGCGGCACGGGCGTCGTCGCTGGGATGGACGCTGGGCACGTCGCGGGCCATGATCTCTGCGGCGGTCTTCATGGGCGCGAGGTTATTCGACCGAGCTGTCGGGACGCAGCGCCAGGGGAACACTGTCGGTGACGTCGGTGGCGATCACGGACTCGGCGCCGCCGATCCGGGCGGCCGCGTCTTGGCCGGCGCGCGCATGAGCCAGGACCGCCGCGCAGGTGGCGGCAAGGGGATCCTCCATTCGAGCGAGGAGGCCGGCGATGACGCCGGAGAGGACGTCGCCGCTGCCGGCGGTGGCAAGCGCCGGTGCCGAGATCGCATTGACGGCGGTACGGGAACCGTCGGTGACGATCGTGTCGTCCCCCTTGAGGACGACGATCGCGTTGGCGGCCTCGGCTGCCTCGCGGGCGCTGGCGAGCCGATGGGCGTCGACCTCGGCGGAGTTGCGCTCCAGCAGCCTCCCCAACTCACCGGCGTGGGGAGTAAGAACCGTCGGCGCCTGCCGCGCCCGCAGCTCACCGAGGCGCCCGGCAAAGGCATTGAGGCCATCGGCGTCGAGGACCAGCGGCGCTTCGATCCTCGGCACCACCGAGCGAGCCAGCTCGAAGGAGCCGGGATCCTTGCCCAGGCCCGGCCCGAAGATCCCAGCCGCCGCCCGCTCGAAGGTCCGCAGCACCGCCTTCTCCGAAGCAGGCACGAGACAGCCGTCGCCGCCAGGACAACCGACCGACATCACCTCTGGCTGCGCCAACTCGAAGACCATCTCCAGGTCAGCCGGCACGGCAACGGTCGCGTAGCCGGCGCCGGCCCGGATCGCCGCCAACGAAGCCATCCGCACCGCCCCGGTAAGCCCCCGTGACGCGCCGGCCACGGCGACCTGCCCGGAGCTGAACTTGGTCGAGTGCGGGCCGCGGCGCGGCGCCAGGTCGAGGACGGCGGCGTCGATCTCTCCCGCCGCAGCCTCTCCAGGCGTTCCGGCCGGGATCCCGATCGGCACCACCCGCAGCTCGCCCGTGTGCCACTTGCCGGGGGCGACCCGCTGCCCAACCTTGGCCGCGTGGAAGCTGACCGTGACGTCGGCCGAGACGGCGTCGCCGGCGACCTCCCCGCTGGACGCATCGACCCCGGAGGCGATGTCGCAAGCGACAACCGGCGCCCCGCACCCGTTGATCGCCCCGGTCGCCCCGGTCGCCGGCTCCCGCGGCGCTCCCTCGAACCCAGTCCCGAAGATCGCATCGACCACCGCGCCGGAACCGGCCAGTCGCCCCGCGATACCCCCCTCCACCAGCTCCCCTCCAGAGCGCTCGTAGTTGACCGCCGCATCCCCCCGCAGCTCCTCGGAGGACCACAAGAGCAACACATCGACTTCAAAGCCCATCTCCCGCAGCAACCGCGCGGCGACGAACCCGTCGCCGGCGTTATTGCCCTTGCCGCAGACAACCCGCACAGGCCCCTGAGGCGCCAGCTCAGCCACCGCCTCCGCCACAGCCCTACCGGCAGCCTCCATCAACCCCAGCGAAGGAACCCCCACCTCCTCAATCGCCCACCGATCGACCCCCCGCATCCCCTCGGAGCCATAAAGCGGCTTCAGCCAACTCTCCATCAGCCAACCCTAGTAGCGATCGGAGGGGGCCGGTGGGGGTCCCTGGGTACTCAGCATGGAGCCGCGCCAAGACGGTTCGAGGCGCCAGCCAATCCACGCTTCACGCGGCGGAGGTGCTCCCAGGGACCCCCACCGGCCCCCTCCCCAACGCCAGCGCTACTTGACGCCGACGATCAGCTTCGCAGTAGCCAAATCACCCGAAGCTTCGGACCCAAGCGCCAGGTAATCGACCTTCTGCAAATAAGGCTTCGCTTCCAAGAACCCTTCATCCCCCGCCGGCACCAGCGCCGTCGCCAGCTTCAGCGCCGACCCGCCATCGACGTAAACGGAGATCGGGGTACCGCCAAGAGCCTCGACGGCTTCCTTGTAGGTGGCCGAGTCGGCAAGGGTCTTGCCCGATTCCTGGAAGCTCGAGAGCGTTGGTGCGAGCCCGTAGCCGATCGCGATGCGGCTGCCCTTGGCGACGACCACGACCGGCTGGCGGCCCAGTTCCGGGCTGCGGATCGAGAAACCGCTTGCCCCCTGGGTGATCTTGGTGATCCCGGAGGTGCCGGTGGAGCGGAGGAAGAGGCCGAGGTTGGAGACGGTGTTCTTCGCCTTTTCCTCGTTTTCGGCTTCGAGGATCATCGCCCCGCCGAGGCTGCTTTCGCTGTTGCCGGTGACGTAGACGCCGACGTCGCCGATCGAGCCGGCGATCGATTCGAGGTCGACACCCGCTTCCTTCAGCGTCTTCTTCAGTTTGTGCGGCGGGATCCCCTCGCTCTCGATTCCCTCCGCGTCGATCCGGTCGATCCCTTCGTTGAAGCGGTCGCCGAATTCAGGCGAGGCGAAGGCAGCCACTGAGGTCGCCGGCAGCGAGCCGAGCAACTCGGAGGCGTCGCCGTTCGGCGGGTTGTCGCCGCTGAGATTCGAGCTGAGATCGATCTCGACCTGATCCGAGCCGGGAACGAGGCTGGCGACCGCGGTCGCTTCTTTCGGTTCGATCCCGAGGCTGTCGAGGAAGGTTTCGGTTTCCGAGTCGATTTCGTTGCCGGCTTCTTCGATCAGGCCGCCGACGTCGACGAAGACGTCCGCGGCGCTGTCGCCGGGGACCTCGGAAGTGGCGCTGGTGTAGGCCTCCTCGCCGGCGAGGTTGTCGCCATCGGAAGCGTCGACCATCGACTTGAAGATCGCTTCGTCTTCGGCGAAGACGACGAGGCCGTCGAAGACGCCGATCGTCGTTTCGTCTTCCTGGACCTTGAAGTCGACGCCCTCGTAAGAACCGTCCTCGACCGCTTCGTCCTCGGATTCGACCTGCTTGTCGACGAACTCGCGCGCTTCCTCTTCGTCGGTGGCCTGGACGGCGGCGCCGTAGCCTTCGAAGTCTTCTTCTTCGTATTCCTGCAGGAAGAGCCCGCCTTCGTCGCCGAGCCAGGGCTCGACTTCCTTTTCGAAGTCGAACTCTTCGCCGTCCTCGGCGGCCGAGTTTTCGAGTTCGCCGATGATCAGGCCGTCGAGGTCGTCGACGCCTGCGATCTGCTTCGCCAGCGACTCGATGTTCTGCTTCGTCTCCCCTTCGGACCGGACCGTGAAGTCGATGAAGACCGGGGCCGTCGCGGGCGCGACGCTGGCCGGATCGGTGCCGCCGCTGCCACTGTCGTCCCCGCCACCGCAGCCGGCGGCGAAGAGGGCGGCAAGGGCCGCGAGGAGGACTGGAAGGAGGAGACGGTGCTTCACGGAGGCGGGCACTCTAGCGACCGTTTTGGACAACTTCAGCCGACCAGGCGAAGCCTGGACGATTTGTCACTCGACGGTGACGGTCTTGGCCAGGTTCCGCGGCTGGTCGACGTTGAGGTCGCGGTTGCGGGCGATGTCGTAGGCGAGCAACTGCAACGGCAGGATCGCGACGATCGGCTGCAGGATCCAGTCGGTGGCGGCGACCTCGATGGTCTCCTCGGTGACCTCGGCGACGCGCGCGTCACCGGCGGTGGCGATCCCAATCGTCTGCGCCCCCCGCGCCCGCACCTCCTCGACGTTGGAGAGGACCTTCTCCAGGATCGGGCTGTCGGTGGCGATGCAGATCACCGGCGTCGACTCGTCGAGCAGGGCGATCGGGCCGTGCTTCATCTCCCCCGCCGCGTAGGCGTCGGTGGGGATGTAGCTGATCTCCTTCAGCTTCAGCGCCCCCTCGAGGCAGACCGGCAGGCCGATGTGGCGGCCGAGGTAGAGGAAGAAATCCTGGTCGGAGTGGGCGGCCGCGACCTCGCGGACCGTCTCCTCGGTCGTCGCCAGGGTCTCCTCCATCTTCGATGGCAGGGCCTTCATCTCGCCGACCAGCTCGGTCAGCCGCTCGACCGGCAGCGTCCCCCGCAGCTCGGCGATCCGCAGCCCCAGCAGGTACATCGCCGCCACCTGGGCGACGAAGGTCTTGGTCGCGGCGACGCTGATCTCCATTCCGGCGCGGATGTAGAGGACGGCGTCGGCGTCGCGGGTCGCCTGGCTGCCCATGATGTTGGTGATCGCCAGCACCGTCGCGCCGGCCTCGCGGGCCAGCCGCATTGCCGCCAGGGTGTCGGCGGTCTCGCCAGACTGGGTCATCCCGATCACCAGGTCCTCGGGGCCGACGACCGGATTGCGGTAGCGGTACTCGGAGGCGATGTCCATCTCCACCGGCACCCGGGCCCACTCCTCGATCGCGTAGCGACCGACCAGACCGGCGTGGTAAGAGGTGCCGCAGGCGACGATCACGATCCGCCGCACGTCGCGGAGCAGCTCGTCTGAAAGGTCGACGTCGGAGAGGTCGACGCCGTCGGTGCCGGGCAGGCGGTCGGTGATCGTCTCCGCGACCGCGTCGGCCTGTTCGTGGATCTCCTTCAGCATGAAGGTCTCGTAACCGCCCTTCTCGGCGGCGTCGGCGTCCCAGGTCACCTCTTCGGTCTCGCGCGCGATCGGGCTGCCCTCGGCGTCGGTGACGCGGACGGCGCCAGCTTCGATTTCGACGATCTCGCCGTTTTCGATCGGCATCGCGGTGCGGGTGTCGGCGAGGAAGGCGGGGATCGCGGAGGCGAGGAACGTCTCCCCCTCGCCGACCCCGGCGACCAGCGGACACTCCTTGCGAGCGCCGACCAGCCGCTGGGGCTCGTCGGCGTGCATGGCGACGAAGGCGTAGTGACCGCGCAGCTCGGCGTAGGCGCCGCGGACGGCGGCGGCGAGGTCGCCGTCGTAGTGGGCGGCGATCAGGTGGGCGACCACCTCGGCGTCGGTCTCGGAGGTGAAAACCTGCCCTTCGTCCTGGAGGCGGCGGCGCAGCTCCGAGTGGTTCTCGACGATCCCGTTGAGGACGATGTGGACACGGCCGGAGCTGTCGTCGTGGGGGTGCGCGTTCTCCTCGGTGACGCGGCCGTGGGTGGCCCAGCGGGTATGGGCGATCCCGGTCGCCGACGGCGGCAGCGCCCCGGCGCCGTTGTTGGCGCGAGCGTCGACGGCGGCCCGCAGGTTGCCGAGGTTGCCGACCGCGTGGACGCTCTCGACCTCGCCGTCGGCGAGCACGGAGAGACCGGCCGAGTCATAGCCCCGGTATTCGAGCTTTTCCAGCCCCGAGAGCAGCAGCTCCTCGCAGGGCCGGCCGCCCACGTATCCGACGATGCCGCACATAGAAGGCGAGTAAGGGTAGAGGGCGGGGACCGGTGGCCGTTCAGGCGAGCTCTTGGCGCACGAGCTCAGCCAGGCGCTCGGCGGTCCCCTCGGCCTCCTCGGCCGTCGGCGCCTCGACCATCACCCGGACCAGCGGCTCGGTCCCGGAGGGGCGCAGGAGCACGCGGCCGCGCCCCTCGAGGGCCTCGTGCTCGCGCTCGACCGCCTCCCAGACGGCGGCGGCGCCCTTGATCGCCTCTCGGTCGGCGACCTTGACGTTGACGAGGGTCTGCGGCAATTTGCTCATCGGCACGGCGTCCTCGAGGCGATTGCCGTTCAGCTCTCGCATCGTCATCAACGCGGCGGCGATCCCGTCGCCGGTGGAGACGAAGTCCGAGCAGATGATGTGGCCCGATTGCTCGCCGCCGAGGGGCCAGTCGCGCTGGCGCATCTCGTCGATCACGTAGCGGTCGCCGACCTGGGTCACGGCGACCTCGATCCCAGCCGCCGCCATCGCCTGGTGGAAGCCGTAGTTGCTCATCACGGTGACGACCACGCCCCCATTCAGCTCTTGCCGGCTCGCCATGCCACGGGCGGCGAGGGCGATCAGCTCGTCGCCGTCGTGGACCTTGCCGTTGCCGTCGACGGCGAGGACGCGGTCGCCGTCGCCGTCGAAGGCGAAGCCGATCTCCGCGTCGGAGGCAGCGACGCGCTCGGCCAGCGCCTCGACGTGCGTCGATCCGCAGCCAGCGTTGATGTTGCGGCCGTCGGGCTCAACCCCGATCGTCTCGATCTCGGCGCCGAGGCGCTCGAAGATCGCCGGCGCGGCGCGGTAGGTGGCGCCGTTGGCGCAGTCGAGCAGGACCTTGCGACCGGAGAGGTCGAGCGGGAAGGCGGCCTGCAGCTCCCGCAGGTAGTCGTCGAGGCCGCCGTTCAGCTCGCGCACGTGGCCGCTGCGCTCGGCCGCCGGCGCCTCGTCGATCAGCGCCTCGATCCGGGCCTCGACCTCGTCGGCGAGCTTGACGCCGTTGCCGTCGAAGAACTTGATCCCGTTGTCGTGGAAGGGGTTGTGGGAGGCGGAGACGACGGCGGCGAGGTCGAGCCCGAGGCGCTTGACCAGGATCGCGGCGGCCGGCGTCGGCAGCACCCCAGCCAGCAGCGCGTCCCCCCCGGCGGCGGCGATGCCGGCGGCCAGCGCCGCCTCCAGCATCGGCCCGGACTCGCGGGTGTCGCGGACGATCAGGACCTGCGGCCGCTCGGCCGCCAGCGAAGCGGTCGTCGCCCGTCCCAGCGCCGTCGCCAGCTCGGCGCTGAGGAAGGTTCCGGCCTCCCCTCGGACCCCGTCGGTTCCGAAGAGCTTGCGCGCGGTCGTCACCCCGCTCCCGCTAGCGCTTGGAGAACTGCGGGCGCTTTCGGGCCTTCTTCAACCCGGCCTTGCGGCGCTCCTTGACGCGCGCGTCGCGGGTGAGGAAGCCGCGGCGCTTGAGGTCGCCGCGAAGCTCGGAGTCGATCTCGGTCAGCGCCCGGGCGATGCCGTGGCGGACCGCGCCGGCCTGGCCGCTGATGCCGCCGCCGTGGACGCGGACGCGGACGTCGACGTTGCCCTCGTAGCCGGAGACCGTCAGCGGCTGCTTGACCATCGTCTGGTGCAGGGGCCGCGGGAAGAACTCCTCGAGGTCGCGCTTGTTGATCGTGATCTTGCCGTTGCCGGGAAGCAAAGTGACGCGGGCGATCGAGCTCTTGCGTTTGCCGGTGGCGAGGAACCGGGCGCCTTTCTCCATTTTCGCCGGGGCGCGACTCGCGGCAGCGGCGTCGGTCTCCTCGGTGGCAGCGAGCTCGGCTTCGCGGCGGGCTTTCTCTTCTTCCTCGGCTTCGAGCCGCGCTTTCTCCTCAGCGCTCAGCTCGGGTTTGTCCGGCTCGACCAGGATCGGCTCCAGGTCGGCGCCGGGGATGACGTCTTTCTTCTCCTCCTTGGCCTTCGGCTCCTCAACCTCCTGGTCGGGCTCCGGCGAAGTGACCTCCTCAGCTACGGGCTCCTCCGCAACCTCCTCCTCGGACGGCCCCTCATCTCCACCCTCCTCGGACGGCCGCTCCTCCGCCTCTTCCGCGGGTGGCGACGATTCCGAGGACTCTCCCGGCAGGGAGAGCCCGGAATCGGAGACAGGACCCGCGGCCTCCGGCTCCTGTCCCTCGGTGTTCTCGTCCTGCTCCGGCGTTTTCTCGTCGTCCATCAAGTTCAGTTCGTCTCCATCGGTTTCGGCTGCTGCGCCGCGTGCGGGTGGTCCGGCCCGGCGTACACCTTCAGCTTCGTCAGCTGCTGGCGGGCGAGGCGGTTGCGCGGCAGCATCCCCTTGACGGCCTTGCGGATCACTTCCTCCGGCTTGCGCTCGAGCATCTCGCCGAGCGTGCGGGACTTGATCCCGCCGGGGTAGCCGCTGTGACGGTAGTAGGTCTTCTGCGCCAGCTTGTCGCCGGTGACGCGGATTTTCTCCGCGTTGACGACGACGACGAAGTCGCCGGTGTCGATGTTCGGCGTGTACTCCGGCTTGCGCTTGCCGCGCAGGGTGTCGGCGATCTGGGTCGCCAGACGACCCAGGGTCTTGCCCTCGGCGTCGACGACGTACCAGTCGCGCTGGCGGTTGGCGGGAGTGGCTACAAAGGTCTTCATCGCGCAAAAACCGCGCGGTCCTTCCCACGCGGCCGGGGGATGATAGCCGCATCGCGATCCAGAGTGCCTCCGGACAGTTGCCTATACTGCCGCCCGAGCAATAGCCGAATCCCGTGCAGGCCACTGTGCGGGAGCGGAGGAGCCGAAGAGGCCTTGCAGGTCTCAGGGGCGAATCGGACGAACAGCGTCCGTAGCGCGACTCTTTCAGCGCGAGCCCGTCAGCTAACTCCGCAGGCGATGGAAAGAGAGGGCTAGCGGTTTGAACAAAGGGTTCGTCCGACCACGCACGGTCGGCCAAATTGGCGTCATAGCCGTAATCGTGCTGCTCGCGTGCCTGCTCGAGAGCGCGGCGGCGACCACCGGCGGCGCCGGAACCCCGGGAGCGGCGCCGAGCGCCAAAGGCAGCCCGTCGGGGGCGCCTGCCGCCTCGCCGAGCGCCGGCGCGATCACCCTCGTCGCCGGCAAGACGAGCCCGCGCAAGTCCTTCTACTTCGGCTACCGCTACCCCCGCCTCAGCTACACGATCGGCAGCACCCAGCCGGAAAACGACCTCCAGATCGACGTCGTCAACGCCGCCGGTGAAGTCGTCAAGACCTTCTACCGCGAAAACGTCGCCCCCGATGTCGAGAGCAAAGTCCGCTGGGACGGGACGACGAACGAAGGCCGACCGGCCCGCAATGGCCGCTACAGCTTCCGGATCAGCCCGCAGTCGGCGACCGCCACTCCGCCCGCGGCGCGCAAGGCGACCAGCTCGACCACTCTCAGCCTCGGCTTCGCCTTCTACGGCTATGCCTTCCCGATCCTGGGGGCGCACGAATTCGGGATGAGCGCCGGCCGCTTCGGCGCCGCCCGCTCCGGCCATACCCACCAAGGCCAGGACGTAATGGCCGCCTGCGGCCTCCCGCTCGTCGCCGCCCGCGGCGGCCGGGTGCAGACGTCGACCTGGGACGACGCGGCGGGCAACTACCTGGTGATCGACGGCAAGGGGACCGGCAACGACTTCATGTACGCCCACCTGGCCGAACCCTCGCCGCTGCACGAAGGCGACACGGTCCGCACCGGCCAGCCGATCGGGATCGTCGGCGAGACCGGCGACGCCCAGGGCTGCCACCTTCACTTCGAGATCTGGGGCGCCCCCGGCTGGTACGAGGGCGGCTCCCCCTTCGATCCCCTCCCACTTCTCCAGAAGTGGGATGCATACAGCTGAGCTCTTCAGCTAAATAAGAACGATTCTCATTTTCATGTAGGCTCTCGCCCGTGACCTGGGCCGAGCGGACGTCGAAGCGACTGAACGAGGCGGGCTTTCGCGCCGGTGCCGCGCGGCGGCAGGTGATCGAGCTGCTCGACGGCGAGCATTGCGCGCTGACGGCGCTGGAGATCGACCGGCGGCTGCCGCGGGTGGGGCGGGCGACGGTTTACCGCACGCTCGAGCAGCTCGAGGAGCTGGAGCTGATCCACCGCGTCGACGTCGGCGGCGAGAGCGTCGCCTACGAGCGCAACGACCCGACCGGGCACCACCACCACATGGTCTGCGTCCGCTGCGGGCGACTGGTCCCGTTCGAGGACCAGTCGCTGGAGCGGGCGATCCACGCGGTCGGGGAGCGGGCCGAGTTCGAGGTCACCGCCCACGACGTCCTCCTGCGGGGGCTCTGCCCGCGCTGCCAGGGGCAGAGCTAGTGTCGATTGCGATCCCGCTGGCGGGGCTGACGGTCTTCGCAACCCTGCTCGGAGGCCAAATCGGCCTTCGCTTCTCCGACCGCCTGCCGACCCTGCTGGCCCTGACCGGTGGCGTCGTCGTCGCCGTCGCCCTGCTCGACGTCCTGCCGGAGGGGATCGACGGGGTCGGCGACGTCGACCTCGCCACCGCCCTTGTCGCCGCCGGCTTCCTCGGCTTCTTCTTCGTCGAGCGGATGCTCGTCCTCCACGATCGCGAGGAGGCGATGGAGACGCTCGCCGGCGAACGGGTCGGGGTCCTCGGCGCCGCCGGCCTCTCCGCCCACAGCTTCATCGACGGCCTCGGCATCGGCTTTGCCTTCGGGGTCGACTCGGCCACCGGGTTCCTCGTCTTCGCCGCCGTGATCAGCCACGATTTCGCCGACGGGCTCAACACCGTCAGCTACGTGCTCCGGCGCTCGGGCAACCGGCGAACCGCGGTCAGGTGGCTGACGATCGACGCTCTTGCCCCGTTGCTGGGGGCGATCGTCGGATCGCAAGTCTCGATCTCGGACCAGTCCCTCGGTTATGTCCTCTGCGTCTACTGCGGGATCTTCCTCTACATCGGCGCCAGCGACTTGCTACCGGAGGCGCACTCGCAGGGTTCCTGGGGGCGAGTTGTCCTAACCACTCTCGGCTTCGCCCTGATCTTCGCAATCACCCGTGTGGCCGGGATCTAAAGCACTTCTCCCCGCAAACCGCCACTTATTCCATAACCGCGTGTTCTGGATAACGAACGCTGAGTGGTCTATACCTATTAACTGTATGAGGAACGTCGTCGTACCCCCAGCCCCCGCCCCCCTCAGTCAAGGAGCCGATCATGAAGGAGCCATTCCCCGACGCGATTGATCAGCGTTTGGTCAGGTCTCTCGCCCATCCCCTGCGGATCCAGATCCTCGAGCTCCTGACCGACCACGTCGCCAGCCCGAACGCGATCGCCAACGAACTCGAGACCGGCCTCAGCGACGTCGCCTACCACACCCGCGCGCTCGATCGCTACGGCGCTCTGGAACTCGTCGACACCGCCCAGCGCCGCGGTGCCACCGAGCATTTCTACAAGGCGACCCCAGGTGCTTTCGTCGGCGGGCCGCCATGGCGGAAAGTCCCGCGCTCGGTCCGAGGGGGCGTCTCGGCTGCGACCCTGCAGACCTTCCTCGACAAGGCGATCGCCGCACTCGAAGCCGGCACCCTCGATGGGCGCGACGAGACCGTCTTCCGCTGGATGCCGCTTCACCTCGACGAGGAGGGGTGGAGCGAGGTGATCGCGATCATGGAAGAGGCGACGAAGCTGATGCTGGCCGCGCACGTCCGCAGCCAGGACCGCCTGCGCGACTGCGGCGGCGAGGGCGTGGTCTCGACTGTGGCGGGGATGGCGGCCTTCGAGACCGCCAGGTCGGTAGAGGCCGACTAGCTACTGCTTTGCCCTACCGCTACTCCCACTCGATCGTCGCTGGCGGCTTCGAGGAGATGTCGAGGGCGACGCGGTTGACGTCGCGAATCTCGTTGATGATCCGGTTGGAGACGCGCTCGAGCAGGTCGTAGGGGAGCCGCGCCCAGTCCGCGGTCATCGCGTCGTCGGAGGTGACGGCGCGGATCACGATCGGGTAGGCGTAGGTGCGGCCGTCCCCCTGGACGCCGACCGAGCGCACGACCGGAAGCACGCAGAAGGACTGCCAGAGCTGGCGGTAGAGCTCGGCGGCACGAATCTCCTCCTGCAGGATCGCGTCGGCCGCGCGGAGGATGTCGAGGCGCTCTTTGTTCACCTCGCCGCCGACGATCCGGATGCCGAGGCCGGGACCGGGGAAGGGCTGGCGCCAGACCATCCGCTCGGGCAGTCCGAGCTCGGCGCCGACCGCCCGCACCTCGTCCTTAAACAGCATCCGCAGCGGCTCGACCAGCTCGAACTCGAGGTCGTCGGGAAGGCCGCCGACGTTGTGGTGGGACTTGATCGTCGCCGCGTGGTCGGAGCCGCCGGACTCGATCACGTCCGAATAGAGGGTGCCCTGGACGAGGAAGCTGACGTCCTCGAGCTTCGCCGCCTCCTCCTCGAAGACGCGAATGAACTCGGTGCCGATGATCTTCCGCTTCGTCTCCGGATCGTCGACCCCGGCCAACTTGGCGAGAAAACGCTCTTCGGCCTCGACGTGGACAAGCGGGATCCCGAACTGGCTGAAGGCCTCGACCACTTGCTGGGCCTCGTTCATCCGCATCAGCCCGTGGTCGACGAAGACGCAGGTGAGTTTGTCGCCGACCGCCTTGTGGACCAGGAGGGCGGCGACCGAGGAGTCGACGCCGCCGGAAAGGCCGCAGATCACCTTCCCCTCCCCCACCTGGGCCTGGATCTTCTCCACCTGCTCGGCGATCACCGACTGCGGCGACCACTCCTCCTTACAGGCGGCAACGTCGCGGAGGAAGCGGGTGAGGATCTCGGTCCCGTAGGGGGTGTGGACGACCTCGGGGTGGAACTGGATTCCGTAGAGGCCGCGGTCGGGGAGCTCGTAGGCGGCGACTGGCGAACTCGGGCTGGAGGCGAGGGCGGTGAAGCCCTCGGGCGCCTCGAAGACGGCATCGCGGTGGCTCATCCAGCAGCTCTGCTCCTCCGGGAGGCCGCCGAGCAGTTTGCCGCCGCCGTCGCGGAGGACGAGGTCGGTGCGGCCGAACTCGCCCGTCTCCGCCGACTCGACCCGGCCGCCGAGCTCCAGCGCCATCGCCTGCATCCCGTAACAGATGCCCAGCATCGGAACCTCGAGATCGAGCAGCTGCGTCGGAAACTTCGGCGCTTCCGGGTCGTAGACCGAGGCCGGGCCACCGGAGAGGATCAAACCTTTCGGTTTTCTCTCGCGGATCTTCTCCACGGAGGTACTCGCCGGCAACAGCTCGGCAAAGACCCCACATTCCCGGATTCGACGGGCGATCAGCTGCGAGTACTGCCCCCCGAAGTCAAGGACGAGAACCTCCTCGACCGCCCGCGCGGCGTCCGCGAGCGGCTGCTCACGGACGTCTGCCACGGATCCCTCAGTCATCCGAGACGGCTACTCCCGTCGAGACGGCGGCACGCCCGTTGGAGCCCATGCCCACCGACTGCTCGTTCTGGAGCTTCTTGCCCTCGCTCATCAGCGCCGGCGCGACCATCACCTCGGCCCGCTGGAAGGAGCGGATGTCCTCGTAACCGCAGGTGGCCATCGAGGTTTTCAGCGCCCCCATCAGGTTGAAGGTGCCGTCGTTCTCCTTGGCCGGTCCGAGGAGGATCTCCTCCAGGGTTCCGTCCTGCTTGGTCGAGACGCGGGTGCCGCGCGGCAGCGAGGGATGGAAGGTCGCCATCCCCCAGTGGAAGCCGCGGCCGGGGGCCTCTTTGGCCCGGGCCAGCGGCGAGCCGATCATCACCGAGTCGGCGCCGCAAGCGATCGCCTTGGAGACGTCGCCACCGGTCCGCATGCCGCCGTCGGCGATCACGTTGACGTACTCGCCGGTCTCCAGCATGTGCTGGGCGCGGGCTGCCGCCACGTCGGCGATCGCGGTCGCCTGCGGGACGCCGATCCCGAGGACACCGCGGGTGGTGCAGGCGGCACCGGGGCCGACCCCGACGAGGACGCCGACGGCGCCGGTCCGCATCAGGTGCAGCCCGGTCGAGTAGGAGGCGCAGCCGCCGACCACGGTCGGCACCGGGACTTCGGCGATGAACTCCTTCAGGTTCAGCGGCTCGACCGTGGTCGAGACGTGCTCGGCCGAGATCACCGTGCCCTGGATGACGAGGATGTCCAGCCCCGCCTCGACCGCGACCTCGTAGTACTCGCGGACTTTCTGCGGGGTCAGGGAGCCGCAGACGACCGCGCCGCGGGCCTTGATTTCCGCGACCCGCTTGGCGATCAGCTCGGACTTGACCGGCTCGGTGTAGATCTGCTGCATCAGCCGCGTCGCTTCGTGCTTGGGAGCGGCGGCAATCGCCTCCAGTTTCTCCTCGGCGTCCTCGAAGCGCGACCAGATCCCCTCCAGGTTCAGCACCCCGAGGCCGCCCAGCTCGTTGGTCAGGACGGCGGTCTCGGGGGAGACGACGCCATCCATCGCCGAGGCGACAAGAGGCAACTCGAAGCGATAGGGACCGAGGGTCCAGCTGATGTCGATGTCGTCGGGGTCCCGCGTCCGGCGGGAAGGAACGATCGCGATGTCGTCGAATCCGTAAGCGCGGCGGCCCTTCTTGCCGCGGCCGATTTCGATTTCCAAGTTAGTCCTCCAAGGCGTGGCGTTGAATAAGCCAGCCTACACTTCGGCGGGGACCTCCAGATCGTGCACGGAGACCTCGCCCAGCAGGCGCTCGACCTGGTTGCGGTCGACGGTGCCGGCGCCGAAGTGCTGGGTCGACTCGGCCCCGCAGGCGACGCCGTAGGCGAGGCACTCCTCCGGCGCGCGGCCCTCGTAGCGGGCGGCGACGTAGCCGGCGAGGAAGGCATCGCCGGAGCCGACCGTGGAGACCGGCTCCAGCGGCTCGGTGTGGACCTCGAGCAGCCGCCGCGAGTTGTTCTCCCCCACCACCGCGACGCAGCCCTCGGGGCGGGTGATCGCCGCCTCCTTCGCCCCCAGCCGGACCAGTTCCAGCAGGCCCTGGGCGAGGTCGCCGCGATCGGCGAACTCCTGCCCGACCAGCTCCTCGGCCTCGGCCTCGTTCGGGGTGACCATCGCCGCGCCGGCGCGGACCCCGGCCAACATCGCCTCGCCCTCGGCGTCGAGGACGACGGAGACACCGCGGCGGGAGAGGTCGTCGATCAGGCGCGCGTAGAGGTCGTCGCCGGCGCCGGGCGGGACCGAGCCGGCGAGGACGCAGATCTTCGCCCCGCTGGCCAGGTAGCCGATCCGCTCGAAGAGCCGCTTCACCTCCTCGGCGCTGACCGCGGGACCGCGCTCGTTGATCTCGGTCTGCTCGCCCGAGGTCGGGTCGATCACGGCGAGGTTGATCCGGGTCTCGGCGGCGATCCGGGTGAAGTCGGTCAGCACCGACTCTTCGTGCAGCTGTTCGAGCACGCGGGTGCCGCTGGGCCCGCCGACGAACCCGCTCGCGATCACCGGGCGGCCGAGCAGGCTCAGCGCCCGGGCGACGTTGATCCCCTTGCCGCCGGCGACGGTGCGGCTCTCGACCGCGCGGTGGCGGCGCCCGAGCCGGAAGTTCGGCACGGCGACGGTGCGGTCTATGGCCGCGTTCAAGGTGACGGTGAGGATCACTGGGCCTCCACCCGATTCAACTCCTACCTTCGTTTCCACGGGTCAGCCGGCGCAGCAGGATGACCGCGAAAATGAGTATCACGAACGCCACGATTCCGATAGGGAGCGAGTTGTCAGCGACGGCGCTGCGAGCGCGGTCGAAGAAGCTCGCCTCGGGGACCGCGCGGCTGGCGCGCAGGGGCACCGCGCCAACCTTGCGACCGGCGACGAAGACGGTCGCTTCGCCGAGGGGGGCGCCCCGCCGCAGCGGTCCCTCGACCTCCCGCGGCGCCCGCACCCGCACGTCCAGCCGCTGGCCGCGGCGGACGCCGACCTGCAGCGAGCGCGCCGCCCGCAGCGGCAGCTCGCCGCCGGAGTAGCGGATCTCGGGGTCGGCGAGGTCCTGGCCACGGTGGATCGGCAGCCGGCGCCGGTACTGCGAGAAGCCCCATTCGAGCAGGGCCAAGTTGTCGGTGAAGCGGGTTTCTTCGGTCGGCGCGCCGACCGCGACCGAGACCAGGCTGACACCCTTCCTCTGGCCGGAGCCGACGAGGACGTAGCCGGCGTCGAAGGTGTGGCCAGTCTTCACCCCCGTCGCCCAGGGCGCCAGGTAGAGGAGGTCGTTGAGGGTCTCGATCCGGCGCGGCGGCCGCAGGCTGCGCAGCAGCGCCGTGCGCGAGTCGGCGATCTTGGCGAAGACCGGCTCCCGCAGCAGTCGCCGGGCCAGGGTCGCCAGGTCGGCGGCGCTCGAGTAGTTGCCCGGCTGGTCGAGCCCGACCGGGTTGGCGTAATGGGTATCGGCGAGGCCGAGGGCGGCGGCGTAGCGGTTCATCTGCCCCACGAAGCGCGCTTCGGTGCCAGCCGCCCGTACCGCCAGGGTGTGGGCGGCGTCGTTGCCGCTGACCAGGATCAGGCCGAAGAGGAGGTCGCGCACGCTCACCCGCTCCCCCGTCTTCAGGCCCATCAGGGACTCGCCGTAGATCGGTGAGTAGGAGGCGGCGCGGACGACCTTGTCGAGCGGCAGCTCTTTCATCGCCACGTAGGCGGTCATCAGCTTCGTCGTGCTGGCTATCGGCAGGTGCCGGCGGGTGGCGTGCGAGCTGAGGACGTCGCCGCTGCGCGCGTCGACGACGGTCCAGGCTTTGGCTTCTATCCCCTGCGGACTGGCACCGGTCGCCGGCGCGGCTGTGGCTCCTGACGCAAGCCAGAGCGCGAACGCCAGCAGGACCGCCAGCAGTCCGGCGCCGTGGCGGCCAGGGCTCACTTGAGCTTCAGCGTCTGCCCGGCGATCAGGATCTGAGGATCGACTTCGGGGTTCAGCGCCAGGATCTCGGCGACGGGCACCCCGGTCTTGTGGGCGATCGCGGTCAGGGTGTCACCCGATTCGACCGTGTAGGTCGCGGCCTTCGTCCGCGGCTTCTTCTGCTTCTGCGTGTGATGCTGGTTGTGGTGGTGGTCCGAGGAAGAGTCGCTGTTCAGCGCGGCGCTGGCGACGACCACGCAGACGAGCACCGCAGCCACGAGGGCGAGGGCGGCGGCGATGCGGGCGGCGGCGCTGGAGCGTTTTTCCATCGGTCTGACTGGGAGGGATCGGTTGGGGCGGGCTGATCGTAATCGCGCAGGGCGTCTTCAGGCGGTCGATACGTCCCAAACGGTTTTCCGCAGGCGCTCGGCGGCGGCGGCCGGATCGGGGTCGGCGGCGATCCCGCGGGAGGCGGCGACAAGGCCGGCGGCGCGGCCGGCCGAGAAAGCGGCGCCGAGCAGCTCCGGCCTGCCGCCCTGGGCGCCGACGCCCGGGATGAGGAAGATCGCCCGCGGCATCAGCTCGCGCATGCGGGCGAAGTGGCGGGGCTCGGTGGCGCCGACGACGGCGCCGATGCCGCTGAGCCCGGACTCGCCGAGCAGGCGCCCGGAGAGCTCGTCGACCAAGCCGGCGAGGCGCTCGTGCAGGGGCGCCTCGGGGGCGGGCAGGTCCTGGAGGTCGGCGGCGCCGGGATTGCTGGTCCGGACGAGAACGAACATCCCCGCCCCCGCGGTGGCCGCGGCGGCGACCAGCGGCTCCAGTGCGTCGCGCCCGAGCAGCGGGTTGGCGGTGAAGGCGTCGGCGCCCAGACCCTGAACAGCACCCCATGGGGTCGGCGTCTCGCCGACCAGCGCCTGCGCGTAGGCGGCGGCGGTGACCGGAACGTCGCCGCGCTTGCCGTCGGCGACTACCAGCAGGTCCGCTTCCCGGGCGGCGGCGCAGACCTCTTCGAGGGCGAACCAGCCCGGAGCCCCCAGCCGCTCGAAGCAGGCGAGCTGCGGCTTCACCGCGACGCAGTGAGGCCCGGCCCGCTCGATCAGGTCGCGGCAGTGCTTGGCGACCGCGACCGCAACCAGCTCGGCCGGCGGCGCCTCGGGATCGCCCGCGCTCGCCCCCTCCCCGGCCAGCTTGGCCGGGTCGGGGTCGAGGCCGAGGCAGATCTGGCTGCGGCGCTCCTCGACGAGCGCCGCAAGCCGATCGGAAAAGCCAGTCAGCGAATCAGCCGCCCTTGACTTTGGTCTTCAGGGCCGAGCCGGCGGAGAAGCGCGGAACTTTGCCGCCCGGGATGGTGATCCTTTCGCCGGTGCGCGGGTTGACGCCCTGGCGGGGGCCACGCTCAGCGACGTGGAATTTGCCGAAGCCGGTGAAGGCGACCTCCTCGCCGTTGCTCAGGGCACCGGTGATCGCGTCGAGAACGGCGTCGACAGCGTCGCTGGCAGCTTTTTTGCTGCCCAGCCGCTCGTCGCCAGCAAGTTGGTCCAGAAACTCAGCCTTGGTCACGTCGTAGATCCTCCTCGGGGTTTGAGATCGGCGGCACCCTAACAGTGCCCACGGCGTAAGAACTTGCGCTCTGGAGCCAAATGTCACGAGCCGCTGATCGCCATCTCGGCGATCAGCAGCGACGGCGTACTCACCGAGCCCCCGAAAGGAACCCAGCGGGGCTCGGCGCCGGCGGCGCTGACGGCCCCCAGCATCGCCACCAGCTCGCCGGCGATCGTGAACTCCCGCACCGGCTCGGCGAGCGCTCCGTCGCGGATGACCCGGCCCGAGGCGCCGACCGAGAAGACCCCGGTGACGGGGTTGACCCCGGAGTGCAGGCCGGCGACGTCGGTGACGTAGACGCCGTCGCCCGCCTGGCCCAGCAGGCCGTCGAGGGAGAGCTCGCCGGGGGCGACCATCAGGTTCGAGGTCGAGACCGAGGGCAGCGAGCGGTAGCCCTGGCGCGAGGCGTTGCCGGTCGAGGCGGTGCCCTCGCGGTTGGCGGTGTAGGTGTCGAAGAGGTAGGAGCGGAGCCTGCCGCCCTCGATCAGGGCCGTGCGGCGGCGGGGGGCGCCCTCGGCGTCGAAGGGGGCCGAGGCGGGGCCGTGCGGGTCGCGGCCGTCGTCGTGGAGGACGAAGGCGGCACTCGCTACCTCCTCTTCGAGCCTGCCGGCGAAGGGCGAGCGGCCGCGCTGGACGGCTTTGGCACTCAAGCCGCCGCCGATCAGGCCGGCGAAGCTGGCGGCGACGGTCTCGTCGAGGACGACCGGGCAGGAGCGGGAGGCCGGCTTGCCGGCGCCAATCATTGAGAGGGCCCGCTGGGCGCCTTCGGCGCCGATCGCCTCCGGGTCGAGGCCGCGGGGGCCGCGGGCGAGCCCGAAGCCGAGGCCGGTCTCGCGCGCACCTCCTTCTCCTTCGGCCAGCGCCGAGAGATAGGCGTAGGCGCTCGAGGCCTCGTACTCGCCGGCGACGCCGCTCGAGGAGGCAATCGCCACCTGCTCGTCGGAGTCGGCGTAGACGGCGGTCTCGACGGCGACGAGGCGGGGATCGGACGCAAGGGCGGTGCGCTCGACGGTCAGCGCCAGGTCAGCGACGCGGGCCGTCTCCCACTCGGCGATCGAGGGATCGCCGAGCCCCGGCACCGCCTCGATCTCGGCCGGCTGCGGCGGCGCCGCGAACTCGTCCTCGTCGGCGACGGCGGCCGCTTCGGCGGCCTTGGCGGCGATCGCCGTTACGCCAGCGTCGGAGAGGTCGGTGCCGAAGGCATAGCCGACGCGGTGGCCGCTCCAGGCGCGGACGCCGACGCCGGTCTGCGTCGCCGCGGTCAGGCTCTCGACCTCGCCGCCGTGGACGCGGACCTGGCGGCCACCATCGCGGGAGACGTAGGCCTCGGCGTCGCTGGCGCCGGCGTCGCTGGCGGCCTCGACCGCGCGCCGCGCCACCGCGCTCAGATCGCTCACCGCTCGGTCCCCCCCACGGTCATCGCCCGCACCCGCACGTGTCCCTGGCCGGTCCCGACCGGGACTTTCTGGCCGCCCTTGCCGCAGATCCCGGTCTTCATGAAGAAGTCGTCGCCGACGGCGTCGATCGCCGCCAGCGCCTCGAGGCAGTTGCCGATCAGGGTGGCGCCGCGACAGGGGCTGGTCACCTTCCCGTTCTCGATCAGGTAGCCCTCGGAGACGCCGAAGACGAAGTCACCGGTGGCGGGGTCGACCTGGCCGCCGCCGAAGGAGACCGCGTAGAAGCCGCGGGCAACACCGGCGATCATCGCCTCGGCGGTGGCGTCGCCGGGGGCGATGTAGGTGTTGGTCATCCGCGGGATCGGCAGGTGGCGGAAGCTCTCGCGGCGGCCGTTGCCGGTCGAGGCGACACCGTCGCGCTCGGCGGTCAGGTGGTCATAGAGGTAGGAGGTGAGGCGGCCGCCCTCGATCACCTGCGTCTTCTGGGTCGGCTGGCCCTCGTCGTCGATCGCGTCGCTGCCCCATTCGCCGGGGAGGCGGCCGTCGTCGTAGGCGTTCAGCAGCGGCTCGGCGACCCGCTCGCCGAGCTTGCCGACGTAGACGCTGGCGCCCTTCTGGACGTGGTCGGCCTCGAGGCCGTGGCCGGTCATCTCGTGGAAGAGGACGCCACCGAAGCCACCGCCGACGACCACCGGCATCGAGCCCGAGGGGGCGGGTACGGCGTCGAGCAGGGTCAGTGCCTTCCGCGCCGCCTGCTCGGCGATCTGATCCGGATCGTCTTCGAGCAGCTCGAAGCCGCGGTGGGCGCCGAGGGTCTCGGCCCCGGTCTCGACAGAGCCGTCGCGCTGGGCGACCGTCTGGACGCCGATCCGGACCCGGGTGCGGTCGTCGCCGGCGAAGAGCCCGTCGGAGTTGGCGACGGTGACCTCGCGGCGGGCCTCGGCGTAGGAGGCGTTGACCTGGGCGATCTCGCCGCCCGTGGCGCGCGCCCGCTCGTCGAGCTCCCGCAGCAGCTCCGCCTTGCGCTCTGCCGGCACTTCTTCGGGGCGACGCTCGATCGGCAGCGGCGTCGCCTCGCGCGCCTGCAGCGGCCGCGGCTCGGTGCGCTCGGCCCGCAGCGCCGCGGCGGCCTCCTCGGCCGCGCGTTCGAGCTCGGCCGGCTCCAGCCCGTCGACGTGGGCGAAGTAGGTGGTGTTGCCGTCGACGACGCGGACGCCGGCCCCCTCCTCGGCGCCGGCCTGAACCGACTCGATCCGCCGCTCGTCGATCGCCAGCGTCTGCCCCTGCTGCCGTTCGACGAATACCTCGGCGAAACGCCCCCCGTTGGCGAGCGCCCGCGCCAGCACCTGCTCGGCAAGAGCCTGGTCGATCAGCCCGCTCATCCCTTCTGCTTCTTCCCGGCGACCTCGATCAGGCGCCCCGCGGCGACGAAGAGCTCGGCACCGCTGCGCGAGTCCTGAGCGTGATCGGCGCTGCGGCCGTGCGGGTAGTAGAGACGGGCGAAAGGCCGCCGCGCGACGCGGCGCCTGCGCATGAAGGCGGCGGCCTCGTCGGCGTAGACGGAGACGCGCTCCAAGAGGACACGGTGCGGCTTCGGAGGCATCAGCCCTCGCCCTTCCGAGATTTGGTCCCCCCTGGGGGCCCGAAGTTCGGAGACGCGAGCTGCCGCAGGGTCGAGCGCATGTCGAAGAGCATCAGGGAGGCGAGGGCGAAGCGGTCGGTCACGGTTACCGCAGCCAGACCCGCATTGCGCACCGCGAAAACCTCCCCCTGCTCGGTGGCGATGTGGACCTGCTCGACCGGGACCCCCTCCGCCTCGTCGGCAACCGCGAAGAGGGCTGCGGCGTCCTCGCCCCAGCGCTCGGGCTCCTCGCCGGTCCCGGCCAGCACCTCGCCCCCGGACCCGAGGATCGCCGCCCCGCGCAGGTCCGGCGACATCTCGGTCAGGAACTCCAGCGCCACCTCCGCGGCCTCGCCGGATGGGGGGGCGGCTGCGGCAGCGTCGGGCATCTGCGAAAAACTACCGACCGTGACCCTCGCCCGAGCTTCCTGGATCGTCACCGTCGTCATTTGCGCGATCGCCGCGATCCTCTTCGCCTTCAGCGGCTACACCGGCTACGCGATCACCTTGGTGGCAATCGGCCTCGCCGCTGGGGTCAACCTGCTGCCGCCCGCTTAACCCGATCGGTAGGGGCCGCTTTCGCGCTCACGGTAGGAGGTCTCGGGCTCGACGTGGATCAGGACCTCGGCCTGAGGGATCTCGGCCTCGATCGAGTCGCGCATCGTGTGGGCAAGCTCGTGGGCGCGCTCGAGGCTGGTGCCGGAGCGGTACTGGACGTGGAAGTCGATGTGGCGGCGGCGGCCGGCGCGGCGGGCGCGGAGCTTGTGGTAGCCGGCGACCTCCGGGGTGCGGGCAGTGGCGATCGCCTGCTCGATCCGGTCCATCTCCGCGTCCGGCAGGGTTTCGTCGACGAGGACGCCGGAGGAGCGGCGGATGATGCTGATCCCGGCCCAAACGATTGCTCCGGCGACAATGAGGGCGGTGATCGAGTCGAAGGCGGCGGCACCGGTGATCTCGACCAGGGCGAGACCGACGAGGACGCCGAGCGAAGTGAGCGCGTCGGTGCGCAGGTGGGCGCCGTCGCCTTCCAGCGCCGGCGAGTCGTGGACCCGCGCCTGGCGGTAGAGGACGCTGGAGACGACGAGGTTGGCGACGACGGAAAAGCCCATCACCGCGATCCCGATCCCCAGCGATTCGACCTCCGAGCCGACGGCGAGGCGGTGGGTCGCCTCGTAGACGATGATCGCGGCGCCGACCAGGATCAGGATCCCCTCGATGTTGGCGGCCAGGTTCTCGACCTTCTCGTGCCCGTAGGGGTGCTCCTCGTCGGCCGGCTCGTCGGCTTTGCGGACCGAGATGAAGGCGATCACCGAAGCGACGAGGTCGACAAGCGAGTGGATCGCCTCGGTGACGATCGCGATCGAGCCGGTGATCGCCCCGGCGCCCAGCTTCAGCGCGATCAGGACAGAGTTGGAGGCGATCGAGAGCGCGGCGGCGCCGGATTTGCTGCGGATCATGGCGCCGCCTCGGCCTCCAGGCCCAGGTGCCGCGCCAGCATCCGCGCCGCCTTGCCGCGGTGGCTGATCGCGTTCTTCTCCTCGGGTGGAAGCTCGGCCATCGTGCGCTGGTCGCTGTGCCCGGTCTCGTCGGGGACGAAGGCCGGGTCGTAGCCGAAGCCGCCGCTGCCGCGCCCCTCCTCGAGCAGGGTGCCCTCGCAGCGGGCCTCGAAGACGTACTCGTGCCCCTCCTCGTCGATCAGGGCGATCGCGCAGACGTAGGCGGCGCGGCGCTCGCCGCCCGCGGCGCCGACTTCGCGCAGCAGCTTCTCCAGGTTCGACTCGTCGCTCGCCCCTTCGCCGGCGTAGCGGGCCGAGTAGATCCCCGGGGCGCCGCCGAGGTCGGCGGCTTCGATCCCGGAGTCGTCGGCGATCGTCACCTGGCCGGTGGCGGCGTGGGCGGCGCGCGCCTTGATCAGCGCATTGGCCTTAAAGCTGTCGCCGTCCTCGGGCGGCAGTTCGACCTCGGCCGGCAGCGGCTTCAACTCCACTCCGGGGAGCAGCTCCGCCATCTCCCTCACCTTGTGCTGGTTGCGGGTGGAGAGGATCACGCCACCCGCTCCTGCACCTCCCGCAGGCGACCGATCCCCAGCTCGGCCAGGCCCAGCAGCTCGTCGAGCGAGGCGCGCGAGAGCGGCGTCCGCTCCGCCGTCGCCTGCACCTCGACCAGGCCACCGTCACCGGTCATCACCACGTTGGCGTCGACTTCGGCGTTGGAGTCCTCGCCGTAATCGAGGTCGCAGAGAGCGCGGCCGTTGACCATGCCGACGCTAACCGCGGCGATCGAGCCGGTCAGCGGCAGAGCGTCGAGGGCTTTCTTGTCGACCAGCTTCTGGAAGGCCTGGCGCAGGGCGACGAAGCCGCCGGTGATCGCGGCACAGCGGGTGCCGCCGTCGGCTTCTAGCACATCGCAGTCGACGTAAACGCTGCGTTCGCCCATCGCCCTGAAGTCCACCACCACCCGCAGCGAGCGGCCGATCAGGCGCTGGATCTCGACCCCGCGCCCGTCCTGTTTGCCCTTGGCGATGTCGCGCTGCTTGCGGTCCCCGGTCGAGGCGGGCAGCATCGCGTACTCGGCGGTGACCCAGCCTTTCCCCTTGCCGTTCATCCAGCGCGGCACCTGCTCCTGGATCGAGGCAGTGCAGATCACCCGCGTCCGCCCGATCGAGATCAGCGCCGACCCATCCGCGCTTTCGACGAACCCCGGATCGATCGTCACCGGCCGGATGTCCGCCGGCGCCCTATCGTAGCTGCGTGAAGCTGGCATCGCGCGAGTGTTTCACGCCGAGGGTGGCGAGTGTCGCTTTTGTCCCCCTATGAGAGACAAAAGCGACATCCCCCTATTTGAAGGCGACCTTGTCGACCGCCTCCTTGATCTTGTTGACGATCACGTCGGCCAGCTCGGTTCCCTGTTTGCCGTTGAAACCTTTCATCGCCGCGACCATGCCGACCATCAGCAGCGAGACGAGCAGGATCAGGCCGACGTACTCGACCGTCCCCTGCCCCGCCTCCCCCGCCAGGCGGCGGATCTCGTTGAGCCGACGGGTGAAGTGGGCGTGCAGGTAGCCCAGCAGCGCGTAGAACATCTTTTGCCTCCTTCAGCTTTGATTTCAGGGGCGATGCTCAGCGGTGGGGACGCACGGAACAAGACCTAAAAGCGCCGGAACTGAGCCAAAAATGGAAAGGTTCTTCAACCTCGTCGCACTTACCGCAAAGCGGGGATGTGCGGTCAGGGGTTGTTGGTCGATTCAAGGCGCGTGAACGTGCATGGCACCATCCCGGTCCGCTGGGTCACGGCGGCCATGCTGTTCCTCAACCTGGGCGTCTGGCTGGACGCGGCCGCCCAGTTGGCGGGCTGACTACCTTCGGATCTCCTCGCGGTCCAGGGCCTTGACCACGGCCTCGGTCCGGGTCCGGGCGTGGAGCTTTTCCATCGCGTTGCGGATGTGGGTGCGCACGGTCTCCGGCGAGAGGACGAGGCGCTTGGCGATCTCCTCACCGGTCAGCCCCTGCGCCAGCATCGTCAGGATTTCCGACTCGCGCCGGCTCAACGCCTTCTCGGCGCTGCCGTTCCCGTTCGTCCCGTTGGCGGCGAAGCTGCGGTCGAAGTAGCGACCCCCGCGCCAGACTTCGCGCAGAGCATCGACGAGAGTGTCTAACCCGGCCGGCTTCGCGACTAGTCCCCGGGCGCCGCTGCGATAGGCGGCCTCGAGCAGGTCGGGGTCGTTGAGCCCGGTGTAGATGAGGAACTTCGGGCAAGGCGGGCGGTCGTTCAGCCGCCGCACCAGCTCGGTCCCCCGCTCGTCGGGAAGGTCCACCCCGACGACCGCGACGTCCGGCTTCTGCTCCGTGATCACTTCCGCGCCGCGCGCTGCGGTCGTGGCGCAACCGCGCACCTCGAAACCGCGCCGTTCGAGCAGCACCGCAAGGCCGTCGCGTAAGGCCTCGTGCTGCTCAACCAAGACCAATGAAGGACTCCCGCTCGCCTCCACCTCCGCCTCCCGTGTCGGATGCCGTACGGCGACTGGCGATCGGTCAAATACCCAGGGTGCAATGAGCGGAAACAGGCGGCCTCAGCGAAAGGCCTGGATCCCAGTCACAGCCCCGCCGATCACCAGGGCGTGGACGTCGGCGGTCCCCTCGTAGGTCACGACCGACTCGAGGTTGTTCATGTGGCGGATCACCGGATACTCGAGGGTGACGCCGTTGGCGCCGAGCACCTGCCGCGCGCTCCGCGCCACCTCCAGCGCCCCGTTGACGTTGCCGAGCTTGCCGAGGCTGACGTGCTCGGGCCGCAGCGTTCCAGCGTCCTTCATCCGCCCCAGGTGCATCGCCACCAGCGTCGCCCGGTTCACCTCCAGCACCATCTCGGCGAGCTTCTGCTGCTGGATCTGGAAGGAGGCGATCGGGCGGTCGAACTGGGTCCGCTCGAGGGCGTACTCCAAGGCCGCTTCGTAGCAAGCGCGACCCGCGCCGGCGGCGCCCCAGACGATCCCGTAGCGCGCCTCGTTGAGGCAGGAGAGCGGGCCTTTCAGCGAGCTGACCTCGGGCAGGACCGCGTCGGCGGGCAGGCGCACGTCGTCGAGCAGCAGCTCCGAGGTGATCGAGGCCCGCAGCGAGAGCTTCTTGTGGATGTCCTGGGTGGTGAAGCCCTTCGTCCCTTTCGGGACGAGGAAGCCGCGCACGCCCTCGTCGGTCTGCGCCCAGACCACCGCCACCTCGGAGGCCGAGCCGTTGGTGATCCACATCTTCTGCCCGTGCAGGATCCAGTCGGAGCCGTCGCGGCGGGCGCGGGTCCGCATCGAGCCGGGGTCGGAGCCGGCATCGGGCTCGGTCAGCCCGAAGCAGCCGATCGCCTCGCCCGCGGCCATCCGGGGCAGCCACGCTTGTTTCTGCTCCTCCGAGCCCCAGCGCCAGATCGCGTACATCGCCAGCGACCCCTGGACCGAGACGAGGCTGCGGATGCCGCTGTCGCCGGCCTCCAGCTCCATGCAGGCGAGGCCGTAGGCGGTCGCCGAGGCGCCGGCGCAGCCGTATCCCTGCAGGTGCATCCCCAGGACCCCGAGCTTGCCCAGCTGCGGCGCCAGCTCGCCGAGCGGGACCGTTGCCGTCTCGAACCACTCCCCCACGTTCGGCACCACCTCCTTGCGGACGAAGGCGCGGACGGTGTCGCGGATGTCGCGCTCCTCGTCGGAGAGGAGGGCATCGAGCGCGAGGTAGTCGCTGGAGCGGATCGGCGGCGCGGCGGTGGTGGATGACATCGGCGTCCTCGAATCGGTGGCGGGTTTCTGAGATCGTGACCGAATGGCCGACTCGGCGTTGGGACGACTGCGCATCCTCGACTTCTCCCGCGTCCTCGCCGGCCCGCTGGCGACGATGACCCTGGCCGACCTCGGCGCCGAGGTGACCAAGGTCGAGCGCCCCGGCACCGGCGACGACACCCGCGCCTGGGGCCCGCCCCACGACTCGCAGGGCGAGGCAACCTACTTCCAGGCCGTCAACCGCAACAAGCGCAGCCTCGCGCTCGACCTGCAGGATCCGGATGACCTGGCGGCGGCGCGGCGACTGGCGCTGGCGAGCGACGTCCTCGTCGAGAACTTCCGCCCGGGCCTGATGGCCGAGCTGGGCCTCGACTACGAGACTCTCGCCGCCGAGAACCCGCGCCTCGTCTACTGCTCCGTCACCGGCTTCGGCGGCAGCGGCGCCGGCGCCGAGCTGCCGGGATACGACCTCCTGGTCCAAGCCCTCGGCGGCCTGATGAGCATCACCGGCGAGCCCGACGGCGAGCCCCTGAAGGCCGGCGTCGCCCTCGTCGACGTCGTCGCCGGCCTCTACGCCGCCGTCGGCATCCTCGCCGCCCTGGAGCACCGCCGCGAGAGCGGCGAAGGCCAGCGAATCGAGGTCGACCTCCTCTCCGCCCTGCTCGCCGCCCTCGTCAACCAAAGCTCCGCCTACACCCAAGCCGGAGTGGTGCCAGCACGGATGGGCAACCACCACCCCAGCATCGCCCCCTACGAACTCCTCCACTGCGGCGAAGGCGACCTAGTCCTCGCAGTAGGCAACGACCGCCAGTTCGCTGACCTCTGCGAGGTCCTGGGCGAGACGGACCTAGCGGAGGACCAGCGCTTCGCCACCAACCCGGCCAGGGTCGAGAACCGAGACGAGCTGCGCCCGCTCCTGGAAGCAGCCCTCTCGACCAGACCGGCCGCCAAGTGGGTCGACCTCCTCCGCCCCCGCCGGGTCCCAGCCGGAGTCGTCAACGACATCCGCGCAGCCTTCGAGTTCGCCGAAAGCATCGGGCTGAACCCCATCGTCGAGATCCCCCGCGACAACGGCGCCCCCGTCCGCCTCCCTCGGAGCCCAATCAAACTCTCGAAGACGCCGGTCACCTACCGCTTGCCACCCCCCACCCTGCCCACCTAGCGATCAGGGGGTGCCGGTGGGGGTCCCTGGGTACTCAGCATGGAGCCGCGCCGTTACCTCGGAGGCGTCAGCCGGAAGACGATCCTCGCGGCGGAGGTGCTCCCAGGGACCCCCACCGGTACCCCCACCCCCGCCTATTTCCCGTTAATCGTTTCCACCACGTAGGCGGCGACGTCTTCGATTTCCTTAGTCGAAAGCAATTCCGCAAAAGCTGGCATCCCGCCCCCACCTTCGGTCACCTGTTCAATCGCCCCGTTCAGCGTTTTCGCTTTCGGCTGCGTAGTCAGATCAGGCCCACCGTTGCCACCGTGCCCAGTAGCGCCGTGGCAGACCGAGCAGTTTTCCGAGAAGACCGTTTTCCCGGCCATCGCGTCACCGCCCGCTGATTCCTCTTCGACGTTTTCCTTGCCTTCGGTGCCGCCGCCGGCCGCTTCGGAGGGCGAGCCTTCCGATTCCTCGACCTCGGGCTGCGGCGTTTCCTCGCCGGCGTGCTGTCCCTGCTCGCCTTTTCCGCCACCTTCGACCTCTTCCATTTCGCCTTCGAGCGAGAAGAGCCAGAGGTTGTCGCCGTGGGCGCTCGCCGCCAGCGAGTTGCCGCCGGCGTAGAAGGCGACGTACTCCTTGCCTTCCCATTCGAAGACGGCGGGCGTGGTGTTGGCGCCGGCGCCGGTCTGGAAGGACCAGAGCTCGTCGCCGGACTCGGCGTCGAGCGCGGTCAGCTCGCCGTTGCTGCGGCCGACGAAGACGAGGTTGCCGGCAGTCGTCGTCGTCCCCGAGTAACAGGATTCGCCCTCGAGTTCGTGCTGCCACTCGATCTCGCCGGTCTCCACGTCCTGGGCGGTAATGCTGCCGTCGTAGGTGCCGAAGCCGGTGAGGCTGAGGACGCTGGAGAGGTAGACGTTGCCGCGGGCGAGTTTTTCGAGTCCGTGGGTCATAAAGCCGGCGTAGCCGCCGATGCCGCAGACGTAGACGTCGCCGGTGTTGCGGTTGTAGCTCGACGGCGGCCAGTTGGTGCCGCCCGAGGGCCCCGGCGCCAGCACTTTCATCTCGCCGCCGCCGAAGGGGTCGAAGATTTCGCCCTTGCTGACTTCGACGTCTTCGCCCTTGAAGGTCTCCTCGGCCAGCTTCTTGATTTCTTCGTACTGGCCTTCGTTGACATCCTGGGGAACGAACGATTCGGTCAGCGGGTAGGGCTGCGTGCCCCAGGTCGCCTGCTGCCCTTTGTTCTGCGGCACCGGTTTCTCGACGATCTTGTGGATCGGCTCGCCGGTTTCCCGGTTCAGCATGTAGAGCCAGCCGGTCTTGCCGGGCTGGCTGAGGCCCTTGACCTCTTCGCCGTCGACCTCGGCGTTCCAGAGGACGACCGGGCTCGGCGCGTCGTAGTCCCAGATGTCGTGGTGGACCTCCTGGAAGTGCCACTTGTATTTGCCGGTGGCGGCGTCGAGGGCGACGATCGAGGCGGTGAAGAGGTTTTCGCCGGGGCGGCCGCTGCCGTTGAGGTCGGGTGAGGCGTTGCCGGTCGAGAAATAGAGCATGTTCAGTTCGGGGTCGACCGCGGGCGTGTTCCAGATCGGGGCGCCGCCTTCTTCCCAGCCTTTGCCGCCTTCCCAGGTTTCGTGCCCTTCTTCGCCGGGGCCAGGGACCGTCCAGAATTTCCAATCAACAGCTCCGGTCTTGGCGTCGAGGGCGGTGAGACGGCCGCGGATCCCGAACTCGCCGCCGGAGACGCCGGAGTAGACGCGGCCGTTGTAGTAGAGCGGCGCCGAGGTGACGGTTTCGCCGTCCTGCCATTTGCCGATCGTCGCTTTCCATTTGACTTCGCCGGTCTGCTGGTCGAGGGCGACGAGGCTGCCGTCGAGCTGGCCGAGGTAGACCTTGCCCTCGCCGAGTGCGACCCCGCGGTTGGTCCAGCCGCAGCAGATCGTGTCGATCTCCGGCGGCAGCTTCGCTTCGTAGACCCAGAGCTTCTTCCCGGTCTCGACGTCGACCGCGAAGACGTCGTCGGCGCCGGTGACCACGTACATCACTCCCTGGTAGACGATCGGCGTCGCCTCGGCCGAGTATTTGGTCGCCTCGCCGGAGCCGTTGAGGTGGGTCATCCAGACGCCCTTCAGGTCCTCGACGTTGTCGCTGTCGATTTCGTCGAGGGGCGAGTAGCGGGCGTTGGAGAGGGAGCCGCCGTTGGTGAGCCAGTTTTCGCGCGGGTCAGCGGCCAATTGCTCGGCGGTGAAGGCGGGTGCCGGGGCGATGTCCCCGACCGCTTCCCCTCCCGGCGCGGCGGCTTTGACGGCGACGCTTTCGGTCACCGTCTTCTCGTCCCCGTTGGCGTGCCCGATCAGGTAGGCGACGACGAAAGCGACGACGGCGCCGGCGAGCAGTGCGCCCAACCCCCCCAGGGCCAGAACTGCTGCAGGCGGGCGGCGATCCTTCACGTTGACGCTGCGTTTACCCAGTTCGCCGCCTGGCTATACCCTGCCCCCGGTGCGGGTCCTGGTCGTCACCAACTTCATGCCCGACGCCTCGGCCCCGCAGCGGGGACGCTGGGTCCGGGACCAGGTCGACGAGGTCCGCGGCCGCGGCGTCGAGGTCGACCTCTTCGAGTTCGCCCGCGGCCGCAACGAGTACCTGCCGGCGACGCGGCGGCTGCGGGCACTGCTGCGGCGGGAGCGCTTCGACCTCGTCCACGCCCACTACGGCCTGGCGGGATGGGTGGCGAGACTGGCCGGGGCGAAGCCGCTGGTCGTCACCTTCCACGGCACCGACGTCCGCCACCATCTCGTCGGGCACCTCTCGCGCCGCCTCGCCTGGCGCATCGACCTCGTCGCCGGTGTCTCGCGAGCGCTGTTCTTCCCCGAGGACGGACGGCCGGGACTACCGGCCGTCCCCGGCTCGGCGGTGCTCCCCTGCGGACCGGACCTGCGGCGGTTCGAGCCGATGCCGCGGGCCGAGGCGCGCCGCCAGCTCGGCCTCGACCCAGATGGCACCTACCTCTTCTTCGCCGCCAACCCGACGCGGCCGGAGAAGCGCCACGACCGCGCCGCCGCGGTGGCGGCCGCCTGCGGTGCCGACCTCCTCAACGGCGGCTCGATCGAGCCGGAGCGGATGCCGCTCTGGATCAACGCCGCCAATGCCGTGCTCGTCACCTCCGATTACGAGGGCTTCGGGATGGCCGCGGTCGAGGCGCTCGCCTGCGACGTCCCCGTGCTCTCCACCGACGTCGGCATCGCCCCCTACGCCCTCGACGGGATCGACGGCTGCCTCTGCGCCCCCTTCGACGTCGATGCCTGGGCGGCCCTGGCGCGGCGGCACCTGGCGGCGCCGGACCCAAGAGTGGCGGGCGCCGCGCGGGCGCACACGCTCTCCGCCGCGACGATGGCGGAGCGAGTGATCGAGGCCTACGAGGCGGTCCTTGCCGAAGCAGTAATAGATTGAGAGTCGATGAGCGCTGAACCGGGTGCAGCGAACGAGGACCTCGAGGGCCGGGTCCGCGAGGCGGAGCGGCGCCTGGACGAGGCCGCGACGCTCGCCGCCGAGGCCGAGAAACGGGCTGAAGCGGAGATCGAGGCGCTGGAAGACGACCTGCGGCGCGAGCGCGAGGAGAAGGAACAAGCGCTGGCGGCGGCCGAGGAGCGGCTGGGCGAGATCGAATCCCAGGTCGAGGCCGCCGAGCAGCGGGTCGAGGCGGCGGAGCGGCGGGCCAACACCGCCGAGGAGACGATCGCCGACGAGCTGGCGCGGGCGCGCGAGGGCGCCGCTTCCTGGCTGCGGGGTCAGCTGGAGGCGCTGCGCCGGGAGGCGGAGGGCCGATAGCGGCGGTCGGCGAGTTCGACGTCGCCGTGGTCGGCGGCGGCGCCGCCGGTCTCTGGAGCGCGCTGCGAGCGGCCGAGCAGGGCGCTCGTACCTGTCTCATCTCCCGCACCCCGCTCTCGCAGAGCGCCAGCTACTGGGCCCAGGGCGGGCTGGCGGCGGCGCTTGAACCCGACGACTCCCCCGAGCGCCACGCCGCCGACACGATCGCCGCCGGCAGGGGGTTGTGCCGAACGTCGGCGGTGCGGGCACTGGTCGAGGAGGCGCCGGCCGTCGTCCGCGACCTGATCGCGCGGGGCGTCGTCTTCGACCTCGACCACGAGGGGCGGCTGGCGCTGGGGCTGGAGGGCGGCCATGCCCACCGCCGCATCGTCCACTCCGGCGGCAGCCAGACCGGCCACGAGCTGACCTCGAAGCTGGCGAAGTGGGTGGCGGAAGAGGAGCTGGTAGAGGTGATGGAGCGGACCTCAGCGGTGGCGCTGTGGAGCGACGGGGAGCGCTGCCACGGGGTGATCACCGACAGCGGCGCGGTGGCGGCGCCCGCGACGATCCTCGCCACCGGGGGCGCCGCGGCGCTGTGGCGGCGGACGACCAACCCGCGCGGGGCGATCGGAGCTGGGCCGGTGCTGGCCTCGCTCGCCGGCGCCGACCTCGCCGACCTCGAGTTCTGCCAGTTCCACCCGACCGCGCTGGCGCTGCCGGGAACCCCGCACGACGGGGTCCTGATCACCGAGGCGATCCGCGGCGAGGGGGCGAAGCTGCTCGGCGCCGACGGCGAGCGCTTCACCGACGAGCTGGCGCCGCGCGACGCGGTGACGGCGGCGATCCTCGAGCAGATGCGAATCGAGGGGACGGCGGCGGTCGACCTCGACCTGCGGGAGATCGACCCGGCTCGCTTCCCCAACGTCTTCGCCTCGCTGGCGAAAGCGGGTCTGGATCCGCAGAGCCGGCCGGTCCCGGTCACCCCCGCTGCCCACTACACGATGGGCGGGATCGCGGTCGACGTCGACGGCCGCTCCTCGCTGCCGGGCCTCTACGCCGTCGGCGAGTGCTCCTGCACCGGCCTCCACGGCGCCAACCGCCTCGCCTCCAACTCGCTCAGCGAGTGCTTCGTCTTCGGGGATCGCGCCGCAGCGGCGGCGATCGCGGAGGCGGCGATGCCAAACCGGCCCGAGCCGCCCAAGTGGCGCTTCGAGCCGCCGAGCGACGAGACCCGCGACGCGGTCTGGCGCTACGCCGGGCCGATGCGCAACCCCGACGACCTGGCGCGGCTGATCTCCAACCCCTATCCGCTGGCCCGGGCGATCGGCGCCAGCGCCCTCGACCGTCGCGAGTCCCGCGGCGGCCACCTCCGCCGCGACTGCCCCGAAACGGACCCGGCGCTGGACGGCGTCCACGTCGTCGTCCACCCCGACGGCGGCGTCACCGAGGAAGACTGGCGCTGACGTGCTGCTAGGGGTCGACGTCGGCGGGACCTTTACCGACGCGGTCCTGCTCGACGGCGGCGACGTCCACACCGCCAAGGTGCCGACGACGCCGCGGGAGGAGTCGGTCGGAGTGATGCGGGCGGTGGAGGCGGTGCTGGAGCGAGCGGGCGCAGCGCCAAGCGACGTCGAGGTCTTCGCCCACGGAATGACGGTCGGCACCAATGCCCTGCTCGAGGAGCGGGGCGCGACGACGGCGTTGATCGCCACCCGCGGCTTCGCCGACCTGCTGGAGATCGGCCGCCAGGACAGACCACACCTCTATCGGCTCTGCGCGCCGAAGCCGGCGCCGCTGGTCGCGCCGGAGCGGCGCTTCGAGGCGAGCGAGCGGATCGGCCCGAAGGGCGTGGTCGAACCGCTCCCCGAGGAGGAGCCCGAGCGACTCGCCGCCGCCGTCGAGGCCAGCGGCGCCAAGGCCGTTGCGATCTGCCTCCTCTTCTCCTACCTCGACTCGAGCCACGAGCGGCGACTCGCCAAGCACCTGCGCCGACGACTGCCGAGCATCCACGTCTCCGCCTCGCACGAGGTCCTGCCGCGCTTCCGCGAGTACGAGCGCTGCTCGACGACGGTGATCGACGCCTACCTGAGCCCGCTGCTCGGCCGCTACCTCAGAGCCCTCAGCGAGGCCGCGACCGGCGCCGGCCTACCCGAGCCGCTGGTGATGAGCTCCTCCGGCGGCGTCGCCCCGGCCGCGGAGGCGGCCCGGGCCGGCGCCTGGAGCGTCCTCTCCGGACCGGCGGGGGGCGCCGTCGGCGCCGGCCTCCTCGCCGAGCTCAGCGGCGACGGCAACGCCCTTGGCTTCGACATGGGCGGCACCTCCTGCGACGTCTGCGTAGTCGAAGGAGGCGAGGTGCGGCGCACCGACGAGCGCGAGATCGACGGCCGCCCGATCCAGCTGCCGATGGTCGACGTCCACACGGTCGGCGCCGGCGGCGGCTCGATCGGCTGGCGCGACAGCGGCGGGGCTCTGCGGGTGGGACCGAAATCGGCCGGCGCCGACCCGGGCCCCGCCTGTTACGGCCGCGGCGGCACCGAGCCGACGGTCACCGACGCCAACCTCCTGCTCGGCCACCTCGCCGGCGGCTCGGAGCTGGCGGGCGGGGTCGCGCTCGACGCCGAGGCCGCCGAGGGCGCGGTCGGACAACTCGCCGGCTCGCTTGGCCTCGACCCGCTGGAAACGGCCGCCGGCATCCTCCGCGTCGCCAACCAGGAGATGGTGCGGGCGCTGCGGGTGGTCACGGTCGAGCGCGGCGTCGACCCGCGCGGGTTCGCGCTGCTCCCCTTCGGCGGCGCCGGCCCGATGCACGCGGCGGCGATCGCCGTGGAGCTGGGGATCCGGACGATCCTCTGCCCCCGTGCCGGCGGCGTCCTCTCCGCCCTCGGCCTCTGCGCCTCCGAGCGCCGCCGCGACACCCTGCGAACGGTGATGCTGCCCGAGAGCGAGATGACCGCCGAGCGCATCGCCGCGACGGTGGACTCGATGATCGCCGAGGTCGGGGTCGGGCTCGAAGAGGCGCAACCGCGGCTGACCTACAGGCTTCGCTACGCCGGCCAGGCCTTCGAGCTGCCGGTCTCGGGTCCGGTCGACCCCGATCCGACCGATCTCGTCGAAGGATTCGAGCGGGCTCATGAGGAGCGCTACGGCCATCGCGATCCCGAGGGCGAAGTGGTGCTCGTCGACATCGAGCTGGCCCTGGTGGTGCCGGGACCGGCGCCGCGACCGGTCGCCGCCAGCGAGGGATCGGCCGAGAGCGGTTCCCGCCGCGTCTTCTTCGACGGCGAGTGGATCGAGACGCCGGTCCTGCGCGGCGAGCCCGCCGCCGGCAGCGAGGCCGCGGGCCCGGTCGTCTTCGAGCTGCCCGAGGCGACCTTCGTCGTCCCACCCGGCTGGAACACGAGCGTCGACGACCACGGCACGATCGAGGCGAGATGGACCCGATAGCGCTGCAAGTCCTGGTCGGCGGCCTCCGCGCCGCCTGCGACGAGATGGGGGCGACGCTGATCCGCTCCGCCTACTCGGCCAACATCAAGGAGCGCCACGACTGCTCGACCGCCCTCTTCGACGCCGCCGGGGAGCTGGTGATGCAGGCCGAGCACATCCCCGTCCACCTCGGGTCGATGCCCGACGCCGTCGCCGCCGTCCTCGGCGAGGACCACGAGCCCGGACGCAGCTGGATCCTCAACGACCCCTACCGCGGCGGCACCCACCTGCCCGACATCACCCTCGTCTCCCCCGTCTTCGCCGACGACGGCCTGCTCGGGTTCGCCGCCAGCCGCGCCCACCACGCCGACGTCGGCGGCCCGACCCCGGGCTCGATGCCGGCCTTCTCGCGCACGCTCGAGGAAGAGGGGGTGGTGATCCCGCCCACCGTCGCCGACCCAGGAACCCTGGAGGAGCTCGCCTCGCGGATGCGGATGCCACGACAGCGCCTCGCCGATCTGCGCGCGCAGGAGGCGGCGAATCGGATCGGCATCGAGCGCCTGGACGAGCTGCGTACGCGGCTGGGGACCGCGGAGCTGCGCGAGGGAATGGCCGAGATCCTCGCCTACACGGAGCGCCGCACCCGCGCCGCGTTGTTGGATCTGCCCGACGGCAGTTACCGCGCCGAGGACGTGCTGGAGGGCGACTGGAACAACGAGGAGCGCGACCTGCATCTGCGACTGGAGGCGACGATCGCCGGCGACTCCCTGCGCCTCGACTTCGCCGGCAGCGACGAACAGGTCGACGGCAACCTCAACTGCCCGCTCTCGGTGACGAAGTCGGCCGCCTTCTTCGCCGTCCGCGTCCTCGCCGACCCCGAGGCGCCGCCCTCGGCCGGCGCCCACCGGCCGATCGAAGTAATCGCGCCGTCCGGTTCCCTCCTCAACGCCCGCTTCCCCGCCGCCGTCGCCGCCGGCAACGTCGAGACCTCGAGCCGGGTCGCCGACCTCGTCCTCGCCGCCCTCTCGCAGGCACGGCCGGGGCCCGCGCAAGGCCAGGGGACGATGAACAACCTGACCATCGCCAACGACGAGTTCACCTACTACGAGACGCTCGGCGGTGGCCAGGGCGCCTGCCCGAACGCCGACGGGCCCAGCGCGATCCACGTGGCGATGTCGAACACGCTGAACACGCCGACCGAGGCGCTGGAGTCCGAGTTCCCGCTGCGGGTGCGCGAGCTGGCGCTGCGCCGCGGCAGCGGCGGCGCGGGCACGCAGCGGGGCGGCGACGGGATCGTCCGCGAGATCGAAGCCCTGGCGCCGATGCGCTGCAGCCTGATCACCGAGCGCCGCCGTCACCGCCCGCGCGGCGCCGGCGAGGGCGAGGACGGAGCCCCCGGCTTCAACCTGCTGAACGGGTCGCCGCTGCCTGCAAAGGCGGCCGGAGAGATGGCTCCTGGAGACCGCCTCAGGCTCGAAACTCCGGGTGGCGGCGGGTGGACGTAGGTCACATTTCGCAAATTTCGCGGTTTTTAGTTGAGATTTCGCTGCACTTCTCTAGAATGCGCGCCTCCGGGCGGGCGGAAACGGCCCTAGCAGGCCAAAGTTCAACGCGCCCAGCCCCGACTGCAACTAACGAAACACTCGCTGGATTACTTCAATGCCGATCGCTCTCAAGGAATGGGCTGTAACGGTCCGCGCTCTCGCGGAGGGCGAGCAGCTGCTCACTCTGCGCAAGGGCGGCATCCGCGAGGAGAACAAGCACTTCGAGCTCGAGCACGAGCGGTTCTTCCTCTACCCGACCTTCGACCACCAGCGGAACAACCTGGTCCGCGAATCCCACCACCCGGAGCTGCGCCGCGCGCTCGAGGAGGGTGTCTGGCCCGACGAGGAGCCGCCGCCGCGGGCGCTGCTCCAGGACGGCGGCATCCCCCAACCCGACCGCGTCCGCCTGCGCGCCTGGGCCGAAGTGGTCGACCACGTGACGATCAACGACCGCCGCTCACTGGACGCGCTGTCGCCCTACTACATCTGGACTCCGGACTACGCCGAAAAGCGGCTGGCCTGGAAGCGCCGGCACCCGCTGCACGTGCTGCTGCTGCGGGTCCACCGGATCCCGCGCCCGGTCACGGTCCGCGTCCGCGACGAGTACCACGGCTGCCGCTCCTGGGTCGAGATCGACCGCGAACTGCCCTTCGAGGGCACGCCGGTGATGGCCGACGAAGAGTTCGACCGCGCCCGCGAAGAGATTCGCAATAGATGTGGCGCGGGCGAGCCCGCCCTCGTCTAGCCAACCTCCCGCCTCGCTAGCCTCGCCTCGTGTCCTGGGTTGAGACCGAGAGCCTAAGTTTCACCGCGCGGCACGACTCCGAGGACTCCGCCTTCGCCGAGCGCACCCTCGACCGGCTCGAGGAGCTGCGGCTGCGGCTCGAAGACCGCTTCGAGCGGGTGCCGGAGGAGGTGACGATCGTCGTCCACACCAACCCGCTCTGGCTGACCGCGGCCCACCCCTTCCTCCCCGCCGCCCGCTGGTCGGCGGCCCCGGCCGGGCGCCGCTACCTGGCCGGTTGGCCGATGTCGACCGAGCTGCACGTGCTCAACGACCCCCACATGGAACGCCGCGCCGCCGGCGACGACTCATACGAAGCCCTGCGCGGCACCGCCGAGCGGCTCTACGCGCAGATGGTGGTCGCCGCCAACAACACCGCCCTCCCCCCCTCCTGGACCCCCCGCCGCTTCCTCCGCTACCTGCGCTGGGCCTGGCTGGTCGAAGGCGGCGCCCAGTACTTCTCCCGCCAGGTCGGCCTCTACCGCGCGGCGACGATCCGCCGCCTGCGCGAGAGCGCCCGCCCCTCCTTCCCGCCCTCGCGCCGCGACGCCGTCATCCTCGGCGGCACGATCTTCGACCTGCTCGAGAACGAACGCGGCCCCGAGGCCTGCGAGCGCCTCGTCGCCAAGCTCCTCCCCCAGGGCCCCGAGGTCCAGCTCGAAGACGCCTTCGACGCCCGCTTCCGCGAGATCGAGGACGCCTGGCGCGACTACCTGCGCGAGATGGTCCGCGGACCCGTCGCGGTCAGGTAGTCAGTTCACCTGCGTCAGCAGCCAGAGCAGCAGGAAGCCGCCGACGGCGACGGCGATCAACCAGAACGCCAACTGCGCCGGCGAGGGTCCGGGCGATTCGCCGCGAGCGAGGCGGCGTTCGCCTTCGAGCTCGGCGACCTCGTCGCGCTCGTCCTCGATCAGCACGTCGGCGAGGACCTCGCGGGCGCGCTGGGCGTCGTTCCTGTTGACCAGCAGGTCCCTGGGACCGCTGGGGAGGAAGTCGGGGTTGTCGAAGCCGAGGCTGCGCTTGAGGACGCTGGGGATTCCCACCTCCGAGAGCAGGCCCTGCAGCATCTCCCCTTCGACCTGATTCCGGGCGAAGGCGACTTTGACGAGGTCGCCGCCCCCACCTCCTCCACCGCCGCCGCCCTCGTCGCCGCCGCCGGAGTTACCGCCGCCGTGGGCGCCGCGCTGGTGCCCACTTGGCGGAGGCCTATGCGACGTCGAGGTCGACATCGGCGATCTTCAGGTCGGCGAGGTCGTAGGCCTTCACGTCCGGCGCCTCTTCGTTCTCCAGCGAGACGATCACGTAGGCCTGTTCCGGCCACATCCGCGCCTCGTTGACGTCGGTCTGGGAGGGATAGGCGGCACTGCGGGTGTGCGAGTGGTAGATCCCGATCAGCTCGTCGCCGGCGTCTTCGATGCTCTTCAGCGCGTCGTACTGCCCCTGCGGGTCCATCTCGTAGCGCAGCGGGCTGTGGGCGGCGTTCTCCACCCGCACCACGCTCGTCGCCACGCCGTCGCGGCCGCCGATCATCCCGCAGCACTCGTCCGGCAGGTCCTCGCGCGCGTGCGCGACCATCTCGTCGATCAATTTTTTGGAGATTTTCATTGCGTAGGGCGTGCGTGGCCAAGCAGGTCAAGGACGCAGGGAGGGAAGTGTGCTCTGCACACGACCGACCGAGGACGCAGAGATGCGCAGTGCCACGCGCGTCCTACCACCAGACGGTGGAGTCGAGGTTCTCTATCTCCTCGATGGGTTTGGTGTAGACGCCGGAGGAGAGGTACTTCCAGCCGTCGTCGGGGATCAGGAAGACGACGTTGCCGGAGTCGAGCTCGCCGCCGATGCGGTGGGCGATCGCGGCGATCGCGCCGGCCGAGACGCCGGCGAAGACGCCCTCCTCCTCGAGCAGTTTCTTGGTCCAGACGATCGCGTCGCGGTTGTCGACCATGATCTTGCGGTCGAACAGGGAGATGTCGATGATCGGCGGGATGAAGCCGTCGTCGAGCGAGCGCAAGCCTTGGACCAGCTCGCCCTGTTTCGGCTCGGCGGCGACGATCAGCGTCTCGGGGTTCGCCTCCTTGAGGCGGCGGCCGTTGCCCATCAGGGTGCCGCCGGTGCCGAGGCCGCCGACGAAGGCGGTCACCTCGTCGAGCTCTTCGAGGATCTCGACCGCGGTGCCGTTGTAGTGGGCGAGCGGGTTGGCCTCGTTGCCGTACTGGTAGGGCATGTAGAAGCCCGGATCCTGGGACAGCTCCAGCGCCACCTCGACGGCGCCGTTGGAGCCCTTCGCCCCCTCCGAGTAGACGATCTCCGCCCCGTACATGCGCAGCAGCTGCGTCCGCTCCTCGGTGACGTTGTCGGGCATAACCACCTTCAGCGGGTAGCCCTTGCGGCGGCAGATCATCGCCAGCGCGATGCCGGTGTTGCCCGAGGTCGGTTCGAGGATCGTGTGCCCCGGTTCGATCGCCCCCTCCGCCTCGGCTGCCTCGATCATCGATTTCGCCACCCGATCCTTGACCGACCCGGTCGGGTTGTGCCCCTCGAGCTTCGCGTAGATCCGCACGTCCGGCTTCGGCGAGAGCCGCGGCAGCTCCACCAGCGGCGTGTTGCCGATCGACTCGACGACGTTGCCGAACCGGCCTCCGCAGGGTTTGTTGAGTATCTGCTCGTGCGCCATATCTCGCCCGCCCGTTACTTCAGAAAGTGTAGCGAGGGTTGCGAGGGGTAGTGGGTCAGTTTGAGATCGTTCCTGGTCTCTAGTCCACCCCTCCCTCCTCCTCTGCAATCAACCGTTCGATGTCCTTCATCAAAAGGACAAGGTGCATGGGGTCAGTCGGGGAAGGCTCGAAGCCAAAGGCTTCGTAAAAGCCCTTTGCCTCTGCATGGGCATGTACGACCAAAGCGCGGATGCCAACAGCCTGAGCAGCGTGAACGCAGCGAAGGAGGGCATTCTGAAGGAGCGATCTGCCGAGGCCTTGGCCTTGATGCTCGGAATCGACTGCCAATCGCGCCAGGATCACGACGGGGACTGATTGCCCCGCAGGCTGCCCCTTGAGCAGGCGAGGCGTGGCTTGTGATGGCTCGATTTGTCCCACCGCCAACGCGTAGTAGCCGACGACACTTGAGCCGTCCGTCGTCACATAGACCTTGGCCGAATGCGCGGCCTCGGCGTGGCGGGCATACCGATGGATCCACTGGTTAAGTGATTCCTCGCCACAATCGAAATCTCCGAGGTCGTGCTTTCCTCGCAGCGGCTCAGGCTGGGTATAGCCCATATGTCGTTACCCGGCTACTCGAAGACGCTGGGCGTTGAAAACAAGCGCTTGAGTCCGGAGGGCACTTGAGCAGGCCGATCCAACAGCTCCATGAAATGATCCCAATCCGGTTGGTCTAACTCGAAGCGGGTTCGGTCGGCAAGGATGCGCCTCGCCTCGGACACGGCCGCAAACCGGACGAAGCTGGTGAAGCTCGTTTCCGCAAAGCTGCTGGCAGCGCGTACAAGGGCATCCTCGGAGTCCGCTACCCGCAAGTCCCATCGACGGTCTCGGGTCTCCCCGGTCTTCGTACTGCCCATTCCGTCCGAAGCAGTGTACAGACATTGTGCCGACAGCATGCATATTTTCCGTCAGATTCGGCTTGTCATTGCGGTTTTCCCTGCAAAGCATCATCAATCAAGAAGGGCCGCGATCTGGCAGTGGATCAGTTTGAAGCGGCTACCCTGTTCCGCATGAAGATGAAGGAAACCACCCGAATCTTCCCGGCACTCAGCATCAGCAAGCCGGCTTAAACACTCAGCTAGCACTGGCCTGAGCGGCGACCTAGCCGCAAGAAGCAATGACGGGCGCCCGTCTGAGGCGTTGCCCCCGGGTTTGGACCCCGGGGCCACAGGTTTGGACCCTGCGAATGCCTCTTCTCCAAATGTAAGGCGTGGGGGCCGTAAAACCGGGGAGGCGCCCAGGTTTTCCGAGTATTGAGGAGTTTTACTGAAGATCACTTGAGCGTTGCCGGTCATGTTGAATCGGATTAGGGTTGGGCTATCGATTGGATTTGCCCTGGAACGGGGAAGTAAACGCGCAGCCCGCGCAGCCGCGCGGGCGTCTGTCCAATTCGAGCGGAGGGATTCGATGAGAAAGACCCGGCTGACCGCGTTCTTCGCGGTCTTCCTCTTGGCACTTGCGTCATTGGTCGTGGCGGGATGCGGGAGCAGTGACGACGACACCACCGGCGGTGGTGGCGGAGGCGGAGGAGGCGGTGAGCCCCTGACCGTCGGCTCGGACATCCCCTATCCGCCGTTCGAGGAAGGGAAACCCGGCAACTACACCGGCTTCGACGTCGAACTCCTGGAAGCGGTCGGGAAATCGATCGGCCGCGAAGTCGAATTCGAAGACACCTCGTTCGACACGATCTTCCTCGACCTCGCCCGAGGCAACTTCGACGTGGTCGCCTCGGCGGCGACGATCACCGACGAACGCGAGAAAACCGTCGACTTCACCAACCCGTACTACATCTCCGAACAGGCGATCCTGGTCAAGGAAGGCGGCGAAATCGACTCGGTCGAAAAACTGGCCGGAGCGACGATCGGCGTTCAGCAGGGCACGACCGGGCAGGAATTCGTCGAAGAAGAGGGCGAAGCCGGCGACCTGCGCAAATACCCCCAGGGACCTGATGCGGTGGGCGCCCTTCAGAACGGCACGGTCGATGCAGTAGTGATCGACATCCCGGTTGCCGAAAATGCCGAGAATGCCGGCGGAGTCGAAATTTCCGCCGCGATCCCGACCGAAGAAGAGTATGGATTCGCCGTCAAACAGGGCGAAACCGAATTGCTGGAAGAACTGAACGAAGGGCTGAAAGAAGTCATCGACGACGGCACCTACGCGAAGCTCTACGAAAAGTGGTTCAAACACGAACCGCCGAAGGAGATCGAGACCGCGACCCACGAAGCGACCTGATCTCAAGCAACGGATTCGAAGAAGGGGCGCCGGCGATGGCGCCCCTTCTCTACGTTTAAGGCCTAATGGAAGAGTTCCTCAAGCAATATTTCGACTTCGGCTTCATGGCCGATCATTTCGACGAAGTGCTGGACGGCTTCTGGATCACCACCCAGATCGCCATCCTCAGCGGCATCCTCGCCCTGTTCTGGGGCCTGATCCTCGCCACCCTGCGCCAGCTGCCGGGGAAAGCGCTCATGCCGATTCGCTTTCTGACCATCGCTTATATCGACGTCTTCCGGGGAATCCCGCTGCTGATGCTGATCATCCTCATCGCCGGCGGGGTCCCGGCCTTGGACTTCCTCCCCGAGTCGTTGCGGCTGCCGCAGTGGTTCGGCAAACCGGACAGCTTCTGGTTCGGGGTGACGGCGATCACGATCACCTACGGCGCCTACATGGCCGAGGTCTATCGGTCGGGGATCGAGTCGGTGCCGGGCGGGCAGATGGAGGCGGCACGATCGCTGGGTATGAGCCACGGCCAGGCGATGCGCAGCGTCATCCTCCCCCAGGCCGTGCGGAAAGTGATCGCGCCGCTGCTCAACGACTTCATCGCCCTGACCAAGGACACGACCCTGGTCAGCTTCATCGCCCTCAACGAGGTGACGCTGGTCGCCAGCGACATCCAGTCCGAAACCTTCAACAGCTCGGCCCTGACGCTGGGAGCGATCATGTTCCTCGTCGTCACCCTCCCCCTCGCCCGCCTGGTGGACAAACTGATCGCCCGCGAGCAGGGCCGCTTCACCCGCGGCGCGCCGAGGGTGGGGGCGCTCTGATGGAGAGCGGCGGCAGCGGGGGCGCGATGCTGAGCCTGCACGGCGTCTGCAAGCGTTTCGGCAAGCTCGAGGTGCTGCGCGGGGTCGACCTCGAGATCAAGCGCGGCGAGGTCGTCTGCGTCCTCGGGCCCAGCGGTTCCGGCAAGAGCACGCTGCTGCGCTGCGTCAACCTGCTCGAGCCGCCCGAGGAGGGCGACATCCGCCTGGAGGAACGCAGCATCTGCAAGGGCCCAGGTTCCGGTACGGGGGAGCAGAGCTGGGAGCTCGACTTCGTCCGCCAGCGGGTCGGCATCGTCTTCCAGCAGTTCAACCTCTTCCCCCACAAAACGGCGCTGCAGAACGTCACCCTCGCCCAGGAAAAAGTCCATGGACGCTCGACCTCGGAGGCCCGCCAAAAGGGGGCCGAGCTGCTTGAGCGCGTCGGCCTCGGCGACAAGCTGGACGAGTACCCCGAACGGCTCTCCGGCGGCCAGCAGCAGCGGGTGGCGATCGCGCGGGCGCTGGCGATGGACCCGCACGTGATGCTCTTCGACGAGGTCACCAGCGCCCTGGATCCCGAGCTGGTCAAGGAGGTCCTCGACGTGATGCGGGAGCTGGCCGAAGAAGGGATGACGATGATCGTCGTCACCCACGAGATCGGCTTCGCCCGCGAGGTCGCCGACCGCGTCGTCTTCATGGACGGCGGCGTGATCGTCGAGGAAGGCCAGCCCGCGCAGGTCTTGGAGAGCCCGCGCGAGGAGCGGACTAAGCAGTTCCTCGGCTTGGTCCTGGAGCGGTAAGAACCGCTACGCGGCGCAGCCGCCGGCCATGGCAGGAAGGATCACAACGGTGTCGCCGTCTTTGACGCCGGTCTCCAACCCCTGCAGCACCCGCACGTCCTCGTCGTTGAGGTAGACGTTGACGTAGCGGTTGAGCTCGCCGTCCTCGCCGAAGAGCTGCTCCTGGGTGTCGGGGTACTCGCCGGTCAGCGCGCGCAAGACCTCGCCGACGTCGGAGCCACCGGCCTCGACCTCGGCCTGGCCGCCCGTCTTCGGGCGCAGCACTGGGGGGATGCGAACGGTTGCCATGAGGGCGGTGATCCTACTAGGCGATTGACTGACGATCCCCGCCGGCTCCGGCGCAGAATGCGTCGTAGTCGGGGAACTTGCCCATCTCCGACTCCGGGACCTGCTCGGCGTTCTCGCCGCAGATCGGGCACTCGGGGTCGCGGCGGACCTTGAGCTCGGTGAAGCTGGTGCCGAGCGCCTCGTAGAGGAGCAGGCGGCCGACCAGCGGCTCGCCGGCACCGAGGACGAGCTTGATCACCTCGTTGGCCTGCAGCGTGCCCATCGTCCCGGCCATCACCCCGAGCACGCCGTTGGCGGAGCAGCTCGGCGCCAGCTCGGCCGGCGGCGGGGTCGGGTAGAGGCAGCGGTAGCACGGCCCCTCGAAGGGGACGAAGGTCGAGATCTGGCCGTCGAAGCCGAGGATCGAGGCGGAGACGACCGGCTTGCGCAGCCGCACCGAGGCGTCGTTCAGCAGGTAGCGGGTGGGGAAGTTGTCGGCGCCGTCGACGACGATGTCGTAGCCCTCCATCACCTCGAGGATGTTGCTCGCATCGAGGCGGCCGTTGTGCTCGACCACGTTGACGTCGGGGTTCAGCTGTTCGATGAAGATCCGCGCCGAGGTGGTCTTCGGCATCCCGATCCGCTCGGTGTTGTGGATCACCTGGCGCTGCAGGTTGGAGGCGTCGACCACGTCGTCGTCAACGAGGCCGATCGTGCCGACGCCCGCGGCGGCGAGGTAAAGCGCGGTCGGGGCGCCGAGGCCGCCGGCGCCGAGCAGCAGCACCTTTGCGTTCAGCAGCTTCACCTGCCCGTCGACCCCGACCTCCGGCAGCAACGTGTGGCGCGAGTAGCGCTCACGCTGCTCGGGGGTCATCCCGTGCGCGGCGACGACCGGCAGCCCCTGCTCCTGCCACTGCAGGATGCCGCCGCTCATCGAGGCGACGTTCTCGTAGCCGAGCTGCTGCATCTGCGCGGCGGCGGTCGCCGAGCGGTTGCCGGAGCGGCAGTAGACGATCGTCCGCGCCGCCTTGTCGGGCGCGGCGGTGGCGATTTCATCGGCCAACAGTCCCGGCGGCACCAGCTTGCCGTTCTCCAGGTGGGCCTCCTGGTACTCGTGCGGCTCGCGCGTGTCGATCAGGACGACGTCGCCGCCGTTGATCTCCTCGGCAGCCTCGAAGGGTTCGATCTCCTCGATCGTCTGGACGCGCGTAGTGTCGGTGGCCATTGAAATCCCCTAATTCGGATCAGCTTTAACTTCAAAAAGTATAGCGGAGCTGATCGCCTCGTCTTGAGCAAATGAAAAGCGGCCCCGGGAAGGGTCCCGAGGCCGCTCTGTTCTGGTGAAAATCGCTCCTTAGCTGAAGCTGGGGCGCATCTGGCGCAGGCGCCGGACCCGCTCCTCGATCGGCGGGTGGGTCGAGAAGAGGCCGGCGATGCCGCCGCCCTTGAACGGCTTGACGATGTACAGGGGCTCGGCGGCCTGGTTGACCTGCATCGGCATCGCTTCCGCGCCCTGCTCGAGACGGAGCAGCGCACTGGCAAGCGACTCCGGGTTGCCGCAGATTTCGGCACCGCCGGCGTCGGCCGCGAACTCGCGCTGGCGCGAGATCGAGAGCTGGATGATGCTCGCCGCGATCGGGGCAAGCAGCACCATCGCCAGACCGCTGACGAGGCTCAGCGGGGAATTGTCGTCGCCGCCGAACCACATGAACATGTAGGCCAGGTAGGTGATCGCGGCGCCGATCGCCGAGGCGACCGACTGGATCAGGATGTCGCGGTTGCGGATGTGGGTGAGCTCGTGGGCGAGAACGCCGCGCAGCTCGTCCTCGGAGAGCAGCTTGGTGATCCCGCGGGTCACCGCCACCGCCGAGTGCTTCGGGTTGCGGCCGGTGGCGAAGGCGTTGGGCTGGTCCTGGGGAATCATGTAGAGACGAGGCATCGGCAGGTCGGCACGCGTCGTCAGTTCGCGCACGATCTGGTAGAGCCGCGGCGCCTCGGACTCGTCGATCGGCTGCGCCCGGCTCATTTTCAGCGCCATCTTGTCGCTGAAGAAGTAGGCGAAGAAGTTGATCGCCAGCGCGATGAAGAGGAAGGTGAGCGCGGTGCTCGGGCCGCCGATCGCGGCGCCGATGACGACGAGCAGGCCGCCGAGGGCAGCCATCAGGATCGTGGTCCGCAGGGTCGCGCCCCAGGTGGATTGCTTGGTGGTGCTCATCGAGTAGTCGCTCCTTGGAAGTCGGGGTGTTCGTCAAGTATGCGGCGGAAGGGCGAAATCTCCTATAGGTGGAATCCCCCTTCCGCCCCGGGGGTGACCCCTAGGCTTACGGCATGACCTTGCTGGTGATCGGGCTCGCGCTGGTCGTCCTCGCGTTGTCCTTGGCCCTGACCCGGGAGCGGCGGCGGCTACGGCCGCTCGAGGACCTGGTCGAGGCGATGGAGAAGGTCGACCTCTCCTCCCCCCGCCTCCACCTCCCCCCCTCGATCGACGGCGTCGGCGAGACCGAGGAGGTGGAGCGGATCGAGCTCGCCTTCCTGCGGATGATGCGGCGGCTGGAGGCCGAGCGGCGGCGGGCCGGCTCGGCGGCGCTGCACGCGCAGGAGGAGGAGCGGGCGCGGGTCGCCCGCGACCTCCACGACGAGGTGAACCAGTCGCTGACGGGGCTGCTGCTGCGGCTGGAGGCGGCGCGCGAGGCGGCGCCGCCGCAGCTCGAGGCCGAGATCGACGAAACCAAGGCGCTGGCGAACCAAGCGATGACCGAGCTGCTCTCGCTGGCGCGCCAGCTACGGCCGACCGCGCTCGACGACCTCGGCCTGGTGGCGGCGATCGGCGGCCAGGTCGAGCGGCTGGGGCGGGGCGAGATCGAGGCGCCGCTCGTGACCGACGGCGACTTTTCCGACCTCGGTGACGACGCCCAGCTCGTCGTCTACCGCGTCGCCCAGGAGGCGCTCAACAACGCCGCCCGCCACAGCGGCGCCAGCCGGGTCGAGGTGCGGCTGCGGCGCGAGGGGGACGGCGGCGTCGTCCTCGAAGTCGCCGACGACGGCCGCGGCTTCGCCTTCGACGAATCCGAGCGCGGCCTCGGCATCGGCGGCATGCGCGAGCGCGCCCTCCTCGTCGGCGGTGACCTGACGATCGAGTCCCGCCCCGGCGCCGGCACCACCGTCCGCCTCGAGGTCCCAACCTGATGCCGACGGGACGATTTCCCTCCATATAGGGGTACTTTCGGCCCATCGGCGATAGTGGTGGATCTATGCGCGTGCTGATCGCAGACGACCACGGGATCGTCCGCTCCGGGATCCGGTTGCTGCTGGAGCGCCAGCCGGACATCGAGGTGGTCGGCGAGGCCGGCGACGGGGCCGAGGCGCGGGACCTGGCGGTGCGGGAGCGGCCGGACCTGGCGATCCTCGACGTGAAAATGCCGAAGCTGACCGGGCTCCAGGCGACGCGGGAGATCAAGAAGCAGGCTCCGGAGGTCTCGGTCCTGATTCTCTCGATGCACGACGACGAGCGCTATCTGTTCGAGGCTTTGAAGGCGGGCGCCTCGGGCTACGTGCTGAAGGCGCAAGCGGACACCGACCTGCTGGCGGCGATCCGCGCGGTCGAGCGGGGCGAGCCGTTCCTGACGCCGGAGGCGCAGCGGACGCTGATCAAGGACGTGCTCGAGCGCGGCTCCAGCGGCGAGGAGGAGCTGACGCCGCGCGAGGAGGAGATCGTCAAGCTCGTAGCCGAGTCCCACACGACGAAGCAGATCGCCGAGGTCCTCCACCTCTCCGAGAAGACGGTCGAGAACCACCGCGCCAACGCGATGCGCAAGCTCGGGATGCGCGACCGGGTCGAGCTGGTCCGCTACGCGATCCGCCGCGGCCTGATCGAGCCGTGAAGGCCGACGGGACGAAAACGGTCTCATATGGACCGAAATCGTCCCGTCGGCAGGAGGTTCCGGCATAACCGACCTCTTCAGTAGGATTTGAATCGATGCTGTTCTCGACCAAAGCCGAGTACGGAGTGCGCCTGATGGTCGAGCTGGGCCGCCAGCCCGGCTCGCAGCCCGTCAGCCTCGGCTCCGTCGCCGAAGCCGAGCGGCTGCCGCTCTCCTACCTGGAGCACCTGGTGGCGAAACTGCGCAAGGCCGGCCTCGTCACCTCCACCCGCGGCGCCCACGGCGGCTACCGCTTGGCGAAGCCCGCGGCGGAGATCACGATGGACGCGGTGGTCGAGGCGCTGGAAGGGCAGATCGCGCCGATGGAGTGCTTCCACGACACGCCGGAAGGCAAAGTCCTCTGCTCGCACGAGTCCGACGGCGACCAGGCCTGTTCGACGAAGCTGCTGTGGATGCGCGTGCAGGGCGGGGTCAGCAAGGCCCTCGCCGGGACGACGCTGGCGGAGCTGGTCGAGTTCTCGACCAAGAGCGAGCCCACCCGAGCGGCAGCGCTCGGCAGCGTCGCGTGAGAACGCGGCCCGACGGAACGCAAACTTGAAACCCCAGAAACGGAGCGAAATTGGCTGAGCTGGAGATACGCAACCTGCATGTCGAGGTCGAGGACAAGAAGATCCTCAAAGGCCTCGACCTCGACGTCGAGAAGGGCAAGGTGCACGCCCTGATGGGTCCGAACGGCTCCGGCAAGTCGACCCTCGCCAACGTGATCATGGGCCACCCGGCGCTCGAGGTGACCGAGGGGACGATCACCTTCAAGGGCGAGGACATCACCGAGGCCGCCCCCGAGGACCGCTCGCAGGCGGGCCTCTTCATGGCCTTCCAGTACCCCGTCGCGATCCCGGGCGTCTCGGTCAGCAAGTACCTGCGGATGATCATCAACGCCCAGCGCGAGGCGCGCGGCGAAGACCAGATCAAGATCAAAGACTTCGCCCGCACCGCCCAGGAGGCGATGGAGCTGGCGAACATCCCCAAAGACTTCTCCAGCCGCTACCTCAACGACGGCTTCTCCGGCGGCGAGAAGAAGCGGATGGAGCTGCTGCAGCTGGCGCTGCTGCGGCCGGAGATCGCGATCCTCGACGAGACCGACTCGGGCCTCGACATCGACGCCCTGCGGATCGTCGCCGAAGGCGTCAACAAGTTCGCCGGCCCGGACATGGGCGTCCTGATCATCACCCACTACCAGCGGATCCTCCACATGGTGAAACCCGACGCGGTGCACGTCATGTACCAGGGGCAGATCGTCAAGGAAGGCGGCCCGGAGCTGGTCGGCGTGCTGGAGGAGAAGGGCTACGGCTGGATCAAAGAGGAGGTAGAGGCAGGCGCCGCCGCCTGACCTCGTCGCGATGGAGCCGGTGAGCGCCAAGAGCCCGACCGTGGCGCCGTTCTCCGTCGAGAAGGTGCGCGCCTCCTTCCCGGCGCTGGAGCGCGAGGTCAACGGCAAGCCGGTCGCCTACCTCGACAGCGGCGCCAGCTCCCAGCGGGTGCTGGCCTCGATCCAGTCGGTCGACCGCTACGAGCGGCGCCACCACTCCAACGTCCACCGCGGCTCCCACACCCTCTCGGCGGAGGCGACCGAAGCCTACGAGGGAGCGCGGGCAACGGTCGCCGACCACATCGGCGCCGCCGACCGCCGCGAGGTCGTCTTCGTCCGTAACGCGACGGAGGCGATCAACCTCGTCGCCCGCGCCTGGGGCGACGCCAACGTCAGGGCCGGCGACCGCATCGTCCTCACCGAGATGGAGCACCACTCCAACATCGTCCCCTGGCAGCAGCTGGCCGAGCGGGTTGGGGCGGAGCTCGACTGGGCGCCGATCGACGACGAGGGCCGGCTCGACATGGACGCCTTCGCGGCGCTGCTGGAGCGCGGGCCGAAGCTGGTCGCGGTAACCCACGTCTCCAACGTGCTGGGGACCGAGAACCCGGTCGCCGAGATCGCCCGCCTCAGCCACGAGGCCGGCGCCAAGGTCCTGGTCGACGGCGCCCAGTCGGCCCCGAAGCTGCCCCTCGACATGGCCGAGCTCGGGGTCGACTTCTACGCGATTACCGGCCACAAGCTCTACGCCCCGACCGGGATCGGCGCGCTCTGGACCAGACTCGAGCTGCTGCGGGAGATGCCGCCCTTCCTCGGCGGCGGCTCGATGATCCGCAAGGTCAGCCGCGAGGGCACCACCTACGCCGACCCGCCCGCCCGCTTCGAGGCCGGCACGCCGGCAATCGCGCAGGCGATCGGGATGGCCTCCGCCTTCCGCTGGCTCGACATGGTCGGCATGCACAACGTCCGCGAGCACGAGGAGCAGATCGCCGACTACGCCCTGGAGCGCCTCGTCGAGGTGCCCGGCCTGCGGGTCTTCGGCCCGCCCCGCGGCCCGGGCCGGCTCGGCCCCGTCTCCTTCGAGATCGAGGGCATCCACGCCCACGACGTCTCCGAGATCCTCGACCGCCACGGCGTCGCCGTCCGCGCCGGCCACCACTGCGCCCAGGTGCTGATGGACCGGCTTGAGATCGCCGCCACCGCCCGCGCCAGCTTCGGCGTCTACACGATCCCCGAGGAGATCGACCGCCTGGTCGACGGACTCGAAGACGCCCGTAAGGTGTTCGGTCTCTGATGGACGAGCTCTACCGCGACCAGATCCTCGAGCACTACAAGCGGCCGCACAACTTCGGCCACCTCGAGGACCCCGACCTCGAGTTCGAGGACACCAATCCCTTCTGCGGCGACGAGCAGCACGTGACCATCGAACTCGACGGCGACGAAAAGGTTGCGGCGATCGCCTTCGAGGGCAAGGGCTGCGCGATCTCCACCGCCGCCACCTCGCTGCTGACCGACGAGCTGGTCGGGAAGAGCCGCGAGGAACTGTTGAAGCTGCCGAAAGAGTTCGTCCTCGAGCTGCTCGGGATCGAGATCTCGGCGACGCGGATGAAGTGCGCGATGCTCGGCCTCAAGGTCGTCAAGAGCGCCTCCCTCGGCAAGCCTGCCGACTGGGAGGACGAGGGCGAGGCCGGCGACCCCGGCGAAGCGGTCGCTCTCTAGCTGCTAAGTAGGCGTAGGCTCACCCTCGGCAACCTGAGCCTGGCTGTCCTCCGCGGCACTGACCGCCTCCCAGAACGCCCCCGACTGATCGCGTAGTTCGTTCAGTTCGCTCTCTGCAAATGGTCCGCTGGCGGCAAGCGTCAAGCTGTTCATCAAGCGCGAGATCATCAACAGCAACGAGCGGGCGTCGAGCGTCAGGTCGAGTCTTTGCTCGTCGTACGTGACGATCTTGATGTCGATCCGAGTCTGGTTGCGTTCACTGTCGACGTAAACCTGACGGTACATCGCCTCCCAATTGCCCGGATACTCGCGCCAGCGGCGGTACGCGTCCTGCAGGCTTTGCCCGTGAAGAGCGACGACGCTGCGCAACAGTCGAGCGAGGTCCCCTCCGCAGTGACCAACGATTGCGTCGAGTCGCTCCGGCTGGTCAGGGGCCGAAAGCCAAGCAAAGAGACGCGGTGCGTCGTCTCCGATGCCAAACAAGGCTGCGATGCCGTACCAAACCGGGGTGTAGGTATCGGTATCGACCGAGGACCCGAGATTGCGCTCCAACACGTCCATCAGCTTCACCTCGATCTCGGGGTTCGCGCTGACGAGATCAGACATATGCCCAGCGAGCTCGGTAAGCGCCTCTGCGCCCTCCTCCGGGGGGAGCCTGTTCAGGGCATTCCAGTCCATCATCGATTCCTACCTCTCCTTCAGTTGCTTGAGATGGTCGTCGTCACCCGGTTCGGTCAGCTTCCGGTCTTCCAACGCAACCGAAGATTCCGTTCCCCTCTCCTGCGCCATGCCGGGTTGCTTGTACTCGCTGGGCTTGGCATTGGGCTCGTCCTTTCCCGGGATCTGCTCGAGAAACGAATGCAACCGGTACTCGATTCGTTTGAGGCTCTCTCGAGATTCGTCGTCGCAGGTCGCCGCACACTGCTCCAGCGCCCTGCAAATCCGCCCTATCGCCCCTGACATTTCGAACTTGCGAGCTTTTTTGGGCAATTCAACGCCAGACGCATTGAGATCTGAGGCGATCTCACCAGCTGTTTTGCTTGCCCGGCGTTGAGCCTCATGGAATCGGTCTAGCGCCTCCCCTACCTGCCTCTGGGGAGCGCTCGCTCCTCCCGCCTCTGCATCCAGCGTCGCGATCGCTTCAACCTCTTGGATTAGTTCGTACCAGTGGTCAACGTCTCCGTCGGAGTCGTTCGGCGCCAGGTGCCTCGCACTGACCGAAGCCCGCTCGGCCTTGAGGCGCTCGTTGAAGACCGCAATCGCCAATTTGATCATCGTTGACAACTGCCGTTGTGAGCGGTCGAGCTCTCTGATTCCGTCGATCGGCACCAAGGTGAGACCCGCCTGCCTTTCGACCTGCTTCGGCTTCTCGGGACCGGCTGAGCCCCATAGGTCGTAGAGCTTGTCGTCTATTCGGGCGAGACCATCGGACGACGACTGAGAGGCGGGCGGATTGGAAAGGGGCGCCTTCCCTTGCATGCTGGCGATAGTATCGCCAATTACTCAAACAGTATCGTGATCGTTTACCGTTTGGCGCGCGTTGGAGTCGCTGAGATAACTCTTCCGACACTCACCTCTTTACCTTTTGCAGCGTCAGACTGGGTGGCGGCGGTTTCCGGAGTGATCGGCGTCGTCGTCGGCGGCGTGATCACGACTGGCGGGACGGTCTGGCTTCAAAAGGCAGCCGAGAAGCGGGAGCGCGAGGCCAGTGTCGTGATGCGCAAGACCACGGTCTCGATCCTGCGCGGAAGCCTCCGGCAGATCAGCAGCTTCTTGCGGGCCCTTGACGCCCAAGGGGTCTGGCGGGCGCCGCTCGACGAGGAATGGCTCGCGGTGTGGCAGGACCGGGGTCGGGTCCTGGCCGAGTTCGTCGACAGCCAGACCTACGAAACCGTTTCCGCCGGCTTCCTCGTCGCCCGCCTCCTGCGCTGGCAAAGCTCGAACCAGGGCGCAGGTCTCTCCGACAAGGACCGCGACCTGATCGCCACCTGGCTCGAGCGCACGGAGCAGGGCTTGGCGGCGTTGGACGCCGTGGGCCCTACGGTGCTTTCGTCACCGTCTCCTCGCTGAGCTGGATGACGGCGAAGGCTGCGCCCCAGGGATCGGCGGCGACGGCGAAACGGCCCGCCGGGATGTCGACTGGGCCGAACGGCACGTTGCCACTCGCGGACTTCACGGTTTCGATCGTCGCGTCGGTGTCCTCGACTACGAAGTAGACAAGCCAATGGGCGGGGATCTCATCCGGCAGACGGCCCCTGATGTCGAGCATCCCGCCGATCGAGTCCTCGCCGTTTAGCCACTCGATGTAGGTGCCCATCTCCCCCATGTCGTTGTCGCGGAAGCCCCAGCCGAAGATAGCTGCGTAGAAGGCCTTGGCCGCGCTGGGGTCGCGGGTGCCGAGCTCGTTCCAGGAGAACGCCCCGGGCTCGTTGACAAGCTCGGCGCCGGCGAAGTCGGCCGGCTCCCAGATCCCGAAGAAGGCGCCCTCGGGGTCGGTGAAGAGCGCCAGCCGGCCGTAGTTGCTCACTTCCATCGGCTCGGCAATCATCGTGCCGCCGTTTTCCTGGACCGCGCGGCCGATCGCCTCGGCGTCGTCGACCGAGACGTAGGTGCTCCAGGCGGGCGGCTGGCCCTCCTGCATCAGCGGCATCACCCCGGCGACGTCGCGACCGTCGAGTTTGGCCCGCCGGTAGCCGCCCATTTCGGCCGAGTCCGGCAGCTCCGGGATCTCCCAGCCGAACAGCTCGCCGTAGAAGCGCTCCGCGGCCTCGATGTCCGGCGTCGCCAGGTCCACCCAGCAGGGGGTTCCGGGCACGTAATTGGTCCTCTCGCTCATCCTCAGAATCCTTTCTTCGCGGGGGTCGTGTAGATAAGACCAGACCAGCGGGCGAAACTCATCGCCGAGCGGTGAAGCCCACCCGGGCGTCCCGCTAAAATCCGACCGTAGAAGTAGGATTAAGTCTCGATCCGCACTAGGCCGCGACTGGCGGCGACTGGAGCACCCCACCCTCTTGACCGACACCGCAGGAACCAAGATCCCCGTCTGCCCGGCAGCCGAGCTGTCGCCGGGAGCGATGCGCCTGGTCGAGCACGACGGGAGGAAAATCGGCGTCTTCAACTGCGACGGCACGTTGTACGCAATCGAGGACCGCTGCTCGCACGACAACGGGCCGCTCGCCGAGGGCGAGTTCGACGCCGCCGCCTGCACCGTCGAGTGCCCCCGCCACGGCTCCCTCTTCGACCTCAGCACCGGCAGGCCGAAGACGCTCCCAGCCTTTCAGCCGGTGCAAACGTTCCCGGTAGAGATCGAGGACGACACCATCACCCTGGAGGTCGACTGATATGGCAACGCCCGAGGTACTCGCCGAGAAACGCGAGCTGGCCGGCATCAACGCCGACTACAAGGAGAAGTTCGGCTTCCACGACTCGGAGTCCGGCTACGCCTACAAAGCCCCGAAAGGCCTCACCCGCGAGGTCGTCGAAACGATCTCCGACTTCAAGGAAGAGCCCGCCTGGATGCGGGACTTCCGGCTGAAGGCGCTGGAGCACTTCGAAAGCCGCCCGACCCCGAAATGGGGCGGCGACCTCGACCAGATCGACTTCGACGACATCCACTACTTCGTCCGCGCCTCGGAGAAGAACAGCCGCGACTGGAGCGAGGTCCCGGAGGACATCAAAAACACCTTCGACCGCCTTGGGATCCCCGAGGCCGAGCGCAAATTCCTCGCCGGAGTCGGCGCCCAGTACGAGTCCGAGGTCGTCTACCACCAGGTCAACGAGAAGCTCGAGGCCCAGGGCGTGATCTTCACCGACATGGACACCGCCCTGCGCGAGCACGAGGACCTCGTGCGCGAGCACTGGGCGACGATCATTCCGCCGAACGACAACAAACTCGCGGCGCTGAACAGCGCCGTCTGGTCGGGCGGCTCCTTCGTCTACGTCCCCGCCGGGGTCAAGGTCGAGATGCCGCTGCAGGCCTACTTCCGGATCAACACCGAGAACATGGGCCAGTTCGAGCGGACGCTGATCATCTGCGAGGAGGGTGCCGACGTCCACTACATCGAGGGCTGCACGGCGCCGGTCTACTCGAGCGACTCGCTGCACTCGGCGGTCGTCGAGATCGTCGCCAAGAAGAGCTCCCGGGTCCGCTACACGACCGTGCAGAACTGGTCGCAGAACGTCTTCAACCTCGTCACCAAGCGCGCCGTCGCGCACGAGAAGGCGACGATGGAGTGGGTCGACTGCAACCTCGGCTCGAAACTGACGATGAAGTACCCGTCGATCTACCTGCTCGGGCCGGAAGCCCACGGCGAGATCCTCTCGATCGCCTTCGCCGGCGAGGGGCAGCACCAGGACGCCGGCGGCAAGATCATCCACGGGGCGCCGAAGACCTCGTCCTCGATCTTCTCCAAGTCGATCTCCAAGGACGGCGGCCGGGCCACCTACCGCGGCCTGCTCGAAGTCGCCGACGGGGCGAGCGAATCGCGCTCGAAGGTCGTCTGCGACGCGCTGCTCCTCGACGAGGACTCGCGCTCGGACACCTACCCGACGATCCGGATCGACGAGAACGACGCCGACATCGGCCATGAGGCGACCGTCTCCAAAATCGGCGACGAGCAGCTCTTCTACCTGCAGAGCCGCGGGCTCGACGAGGAGGAGGCCTCGAAGATGATCGTCAACGGTTTCATCGAGCCGGTGACCAAGGAGCTGCCGATGGAGTACGCGGTCGAGTTGAACCGACTCATAGAGCTGCAGATGGAGGGCTCGATCGGATGATTTGGCGGAACGAGGACGCCGCTGGCTGCGTCCTCGGGTGGGGGTCGTGCAAAGCACTGCCCCCCACCGCTGCGTCCTTGCCAGCGACTCCCTCGTCCTCCCCAAATCACCGATCGAAGAGCTGATGACTTCCACTCAAACCCTCCCGCCGCTTCCCAACGCCAAGACGAAGGGCTGGGAATTCACCGACATCTCGGCGCTTGATTTCGACGCCTACGAGGCGACCGAGGCGGTCCCGGTTATCGCGGGCGGCGCTGGAGCCACGGTGCTCGATCTCGCCGAGGCGGCTGATTCCCATCCGGACCTGGTCGGGAGCCTGGGGACCCTCGTCCCGGGCAACGATCCGTTTGTCGCCCGAAATGAGGCGGCACCCCGCAACGGGGTGCTCATCCACGTGCCGGCAGGCGTGTCGCTGACCGAGCCGATCCAGATCGAGGTGCCCGTTGGCATCGCAGGCGCCGCGATGAACTGGCGGACGTTGATCGTGCTCGAGGAGGGCGCCGAAGCGGAGGTCTGGGAGCACTGGTCCTCGCCCGACGACGAGGTCGACGCGGTGTTGAACAGCGTCGTCGAGCTGGCCGTTGGCCAGGCCGCGACCCTGCGCTACGTCAACACCCAGGACATCTCCGAGCAGAGCTGGATCTTCGCCACCCAGCGCGCCGAGGTGCAGCGCGACGGCCGCCTCGACTGGGCCGCGCTCGGCTTCGGCTCGGCCCGCGGCAAGGTGCGGATGGAGACCAAGCTCGCCGGCCCCGGCTCCGAGGCGCGCGTAACCGGCGGCTACGCCGGCGGCGCCGGCCAGCACCTCGACTTCGACACCCTGCAGGAGCACGCGGCCCCGAACACCAACTCCGACCTCGCCTTCCGCGGCGTCCTTGCCGCCGGGGCCACCGCGGTCTGGCGCGGGATGATCAAGGTCGATCCGGGCGCCCAGCAGACCGACGCCTTCCAAGAGAGCCGCAACCTCCTGCTCTCCCCCGAGGCGCACGCCGACGCGATCCCCGGCCTGGAGATCCTCGCCGACGACGTCCGCTGCACCCACGCCGCCGCGATCGCCCAGGTCGACAAGGACCAGCTCTTCTACCTCACCTCCCGCGGCCTCGACGACGAGACCGCCAAGGCGCTGATCATCGAAGGCTTCCTCGAGTCCCTGGTCGAACGCCTCGCCGAGGGCCCAGTGCGCGACAGCATCTCCGAGGCGCTCGAGACGCGCTTGGCCGAGATCCTCTAGCACCTCCCTGCGATCTGTCGGACGTCATGGCGATGATCCGTCGCCATGAAGGAAGACATACTCGAGCAGGTCGTGGAGGACTACCTCAGCTTCAAGGGATACTTCACGATCCACAACGTCCCGTTCCACCCCGACAAGGCCCGAAGGGACTACCGCTCTAGAGAGGACTCCGTCCCTTCGGACATAGATGTCATCGGAATCAATCCGAAGAGGCGGGGGACGGATCGAGTGATCGTCGTCACCTGCAAGTCGTGGCAAGGAGGCTTCCATACGGAGAGGCTGCTCGCCCAGCTGCGGGGAGAGAAGAAAAACCCCAAGAGGGAGACCTGGCGACACTTCCGAGAGCTCTGGAAACCGAAATGGAGCGAGGCGTTTCGCAAGGAGATCGAGCAGCGAACCGGCGCGAAGGCCTTCACCTACAAGATCGCCGTCGCCCGCTTGATTGGCGATGGGGAGGAATGGTCATCCGACAAGACGATCGCGAAGAACCTCCCTGGATGCTCCGTCGGGTTTCTGGAGATGGAGGAGATGTGGACCGCGATCCTTGGAAAGCTCACGGAACGGCCGGCACCGAGCGAGTTAGGGCGCTTGGCGCAGTTGCTGAAAGCGGCAGGGGTGACTTCCTAGTCCTCCTCGCGCGTCCGCCGCTGCGCGATCGTGCTGCGGACGATGGCGGCGACGACGATCAGGATCGGAATCGCGTAGAGGACCCAGAGCAGCTGGTGGACGACGTGGGCCAAGGGGAGCATCGCCTCTCCCCTACCCGTTCGAGACGGAAAGCAGGTAGAGGCCGAAGCAGGTGAAGGCGACCATCACGGCCAGCATCCAGTACTGCGAAGCGGTGGCTTTGCGGTAGTCGGGCCAGTAGACGAGGGCACGGTCGTGGGCGAGCATCAGGCCGATCACGTGGCCGATCACGAGGGCCGCGACCTGGACGTACCAGATGGTGTTGGCGCTGAGGATCGAGTAGTCGACTTCCCAGCTGGCGGTGCCGAAGAGGTCGGTGGTGCCGGTGCCGAGCGGATCGGAGAGGAGGAAGCCGAACTGGGCCTGCTCCTGGAAGACGAAGAAGCTGAAGTAGTGGGCGACGAGGTAGGCGAGAGCGATCGGGATCAGGGTGTGGGCGAAGCCGGCGCGGAGCTTGGAGAGCGAGGGCGCGCCGGGGACGGTGCGCATCCCGCGCACCCCGAGCATGTAGACGATGCCGACGCCGAGGAAGCAGGCGAGCATGAAGAGGGTCTCCCCCCAGCGCAGCGAGGCGGTCAGCCCCAGTCCGATGTCGCCGAGCCATTCGACCGTCGATTCGAGCACGTCCTTGAACGCTCCCTCCTGACCGCCGTCGAAGCTGGTGGTGGCGATCGAGGCGATGACGACGGCGGCCGAGCCGGGGATCGTCGCCCAGCTGGTCGTCGCCGAGAGGGGGCGGCGGCGCTGCAGGCGGCCGTCGGCGGTGCCGAAGATCCCGAGGCGGCCGAACATCCCGAAGTAGACGGAGAAGGTCTCGCCGCGCTCGCACCAAACCTCGACCCCGAAGACGGCCATCATCGCCAGCGTGTAGGCGCTGTAGACGAGGGCGGCGACGGCAGTGGCGTGCGGTTCGATCCCGATCCCGCCGGCGCCGTAGACGACCTCGAGCCAGACGACGCCGAGCAGGCCGACGGCGGCCGGCCAGCGGCCGAGCTTCTCGGGGTAGCGGAGGTGGGCGGGGCGCTGGCCGGCGATCGCGGTGAAGCCGGCACCGACGACGCGGCCGACCGCGCGCCAGGGATTGAAGGGGCGGAAGAGGTCGCCGAAGATGGCGGAGAAAAAGGGGAACCCGAGCCAGCAGGTGACGAAAAGGAAGGTGAGGGCGAAGTTGCGGTCGGGCGCTTCGGTGCCTTCGAGGCCGGCGTAGACGGCGACGCCGAGGAGGAAGACCCCGATGACGCCGCAGAGGATCTGCGGCGGCAAGCCGAGGAGGACGCCGGAGAGCCGCTCCCCCAGCGGTCGGCGGCGCTCGTCCTCTAGTTTCGGCTCCCGCCAGGCCGCCGAGAGGGCGAAGAAGGAGACGATGAGGACGATCGAGGCCGCCCACGCGAACAGCCAGGCAGGGATCGGGAGATCCTGCCTGGATGCAAGCGCGTGGGCGAAGGGGATGAAGCTCACGGTTCGACCCGCAGCTCCAGGATCTGTTCGGCCTCGCCCTCCAGCTCGGCCTCGAAGATGCCTTCGAGTTCGGCCGGGAATTCGAAGCTGACGGTGCCCCCAGCGGGGACGTCCTTCATCAGGTCGTAGCCGTGGACGTGGATCTCCTCGGCGATCGCGGACTTGACCTTGAAGCGAACCTCGTCGCCCTTGTTGACGTCGATCTCGGCGACGCCGCCGACCGGCTTGCCGTCCTTGCCGACGACGATCGTCGTCACTTCCGGCTTGGCGGTCGTTTCGCCGCCGTCCCTGCTCGATTCCTTGCCGGCGGCGCCCGTCGTCGTGTCGCTGCCGCTGTCGTCGCCACCACTGAGGACGATCAACAGGACCACCGCGACCACTGCCAGGACAACGCCAACCACTGCAGTTCTTGCGTTCACCTTCGCTCCTTTGCAATGCGTGGCCGAGCCACGCGTTCCGTTCGCTTGCTGTTAGGCGGCGAGCGGCGGCGGGCGCTGGGCGAGGCCGAGCGCGATCAGGAGACCGCCCGCAGGCGCGGAGGCGCGGGACGGCTTCGGCAGGACCGGGCGGCGGTCGGCGTCGCGGGTGCGGCGGCGGGCGCCGGCGATCCGCTCCGAGAGACGGACGATCGCCTCGCAGCCGGGATAGCGGCCGAGCAGCAGGGTCAGCAGCAGGGCGAGCAGGGGCAGCGCCGGCAGCAGGAACGTGACGAGCTCGGTCACACGGGCCAGGATACTGTCCGGCCTCAACCGAGCCTAAATGCGACCTGGACGCGACAACATCGCCGCTCCCGACCTGCCTACCGGCCTCGCCTGGGTAGGCACCGAACCGGAGTCGATGCCAGCCTTGACGGCGGGCGGTCCGGCGCTGGTCCACTTCGTCGAATACGCGCAGTTGAACAGCGCCCGCACGCTCCCCTACCTGGCCGAGTGGCACCGCCGCTACCGCGAGGCGGGCCTGAGCGTGATCGGCGTGCAGGCGCCGCGCTTCCCCTTCGCCGCCGAGCCCGAGAACGTGACTGCGGGATTACGGGACCTCGGCGTCGAGTTCCCGGTCGCGATCGACGCCGACCACGAGCTCTGGAGCGCCTACGGCTGCGAGGGCTGGCCCAGTCTCTTCCTCTGGAGCCTCGGCGGTTCCCTCTCCTGGGCGCACTTCGGCGAGGGCGAATACCGCGCGACCGAGGAAGCGATCCAGGCCGAGCTGCGGGAGATGGACGCGCTACGGGAGTTGCCGGAGCCGATGGCGCCGCTGCGCGCCAGCGACGGCCCCGGCGCCCGCGTCATCCCCCCCACCCCCGAGCAGTTCCCGGGCGGCTCCTGGCAGCGGCCCTGGGTCGCCGGCGAGGACGGCGAGGACCTGGCCCTCGACTACCAGGCAGGCGGCGCCTTCGCCACGGTCGAGGGCAAGGGCGATCTGCAGGTGGAGATCGACGGCGAGTGGACCACGGTCCGGGGCGGCCCCTCCCCCGGCCTCCGCACCCTGGCCGAGCACCCGAGCCATGAGGCCCACAGCCTCGTCCTGCGCCCAAGCCGGGGTGTCAAGATCTGGTCACTCAGCTTCGCCCCCGGCGTCCCCTAAGGAGGAACGATGATCACCAAGACCGACTTCATCGGCATCCCGTCGACCGACGCAGAGCGCTCGCGCGCCTTCTACGTCGACACCCTCGGCCTGCGCCCCGATGACCGCGGCCGCTTCGAATTCTGGGTCGGCGACACCTGCTTCGCGATCTGGGAACCAGCCAAGCAGGGGATGGAGTTCGCGCCGCAGAAAAACGCCCACCCCGCCCTCCACGTCGACGACGTCGCCGCGGCGAAGGAGGAGCTGGAAGGCAAGGGGGTCGAGTTCGCCGGCGACGTCTTCGACACCGGCGTCTGTCACATGGCCTTCTTCACCGACCCCGACGGCAACGACCTGATGCTGCACAACCGCTACGCGCCGTACGAGAGCTGAGCCGAAGGCGAAGCGCTTTCAGGCCCGCGCCGCGACCTCGTCGCGGATCTCCTTCGGGAGCATGAAGCGGACGTCCTCGTGGACGGTCCGCAGCTCGGAGACGTCGTCGGCGCCGCGCTCGCGGAAGAAGGAGACGAGGCTCTCGACCAGCTCCTCGGGGGCGGAGGCGCCGGAGGTGATCCCAACCGTTTCCACTCCCTCCAGCCACTGCTCCTGCACCTGGGTGTGGTTGTCGATCAGGTGGGAGGCGGCGCCGTGTTCGCGCGCGACCTCGACCAGGCGGTTGGAGTTGGAGGAGTTGGTCGAGCCGATCACCAGGACCAGGTCGCACTCGCGGGCGAGCTGCTTGACGGCGATTTGGCGGTTGGTGGTCGCGTAACAGATGTCGTCTGACTTGCTGGCGACGATGCCGGGGAACTTCGCCCGCAGGGCGGCGATCACCTCGGCGGTCTCGTCGACCGAGAGCGTGGTCTGGGTGATGAAGGCGACTTTGTTGGGGTCCGGGACCTCGAGCGCCTCGACCTCGCCGGCGGTTTCGATCAGGACGATGCTGTCGGGCGCCTCGCCGGTCGTTCCTTCGACCTCCTCGTGGCCCTCGTGGCCGACCATGATGATCGTGTACCCCTGGGCGGCGAAGCGGCGGGCGGAGACGTGGACCTTGGTCACCAGCGGGCAAGTGGCGTCGATCGTCTGCAGCTGGCGGGCGGCGGCGTTCTCGTGCACGCTCGGGGCGACGCCGTGGGCGGAGAAGACGACGATCGCGCCCTCCGGCACCTCGGTCTCCTCCTCGACGAAGATCGCCCCGCGCTTGGCCAGCTCTTCGACCACGTGCTTGTTGTGGACGATCTCCTTGCGAACGTAGACCGGCGCCCCGTGGAGCTCGAGCGCGCGCTCGACCGTCTGCACGGCGCGGTCGACGCCGGCGCAGTAGCCGCGCGGGGCAGCGAGAAGAACCCGTTTCGGGCCCGTGAGGGTGGCAGGCATTCCTTCAGGGTACAAGGCTTGGCTGCCCGCAAACTCGGGCATAAGTAGCCTTGCGCAATGGCAACTTCCGGCCGCCATCTCGATCGACTCACCGCCGTCGATGCCTCGTTCCTGACCAACGAGAGCTCGAGCAGCCACATGCACGTGGGCGCGATCCTGATCTTCGAGGGGCCGCCGCCGAAGTACACCGACCTGGTCGAACACGTCCGCAGCCGCCTGCCGCTGGTCCCGCGCTTCCGCCAGAAGCTGGTGGTGCCGCCGCTGGAGGCCGGCCGGCCGCTCTGGGCCGACGACGTCAACTTCAACCTCACCTACCACATCCGCCACACCGCGCTGCCCGAACCGGGCGGCGAGGAGCAGCTGAAACAGCTGGCCGGGCGGGTCTTCTCCCAGCAGCTCGACCGCTCGAAGCCGCTCTGGGAGCTGTGGCTGGCGCAGAACCTGGAGCGCAACCGCTTCGCGATCCTGACCAAGACCCACCACGCGATGGTCGACGGGGTTTCGGGCGTCGACATCGGCACCGTCCTCTTCGACCTCGAGCGCGAGGCGAAGCCGATGGAGCTGGAGGACGACTGGGTGCCGCAGCCCGAACCGGGGACGACCGAGCTGGTCGCCCGCGGGATCGCCGACGCGGTGGCGGCGCCGGTGAAGCTGGCCGAGCGCGCGGTCGAGGTGGTGCGCAACCCGGAGACGACGGCGCGGAAGGTGGTCGAGGGGCTGGAGGGCGTCGGCGAGATCGTCAGCGCCTTTGCCGACCCGGCCCCGGACGTGCCGCTGAACGAAGGGATCGGGCCGCACCGCCGCTACGTCTGGTCCCGCTCGGAGCTGGCGACCTTCAAAGGGATCAAGGACACCTTCGGCGGCACCGTCAACGACGTGGTGCTTGCGGTCGTCACGGGAGCGCTGCGCAAGTGGCTGCACGGGCGCGGCGTCCGCACCGAGGGGCTGGAGCTGCGGGCGCTGGTGCCGGTCTCGATCCGCAGCGAGGACGAGCGCGGCAACCTCGGCAACCGGATCGCGCTGATGCGGGGGCCGCTGCCGGTCTACATCGAGGACCCGGTGCGGCGGCTGCGCACGATCAGCGACGCGATGGCCGGGCTGAAGCGCTCCAAACAGGCGCTGGGCGCCGAAGTCATCTCCCGCTTCAACGACTTCGCGCCGCCGACGATCCTCGCCCAGGCCTCGCGGATCAACTTCTCGACCCGCCTCTTCAACCTGATCGTCACCAATGTGCCCGGGCCGCAGGTGCCGCTTTTCGTCCTCGGCAGGGAAATGGAGGAGGTCTACCCCGTCGCCTTCCTGCCGCAGAACCACTGCCTGGCGGTGGCGATCATGAGCTACAACGGCAAGGTCGGGTTCGGCCTGCTCGCCGACTACGACTGCATGGAGGACATCGACGTCGTCAGCAACGGGCTGAGCGAATCCCTCGACGAGCTCGAGGCGGCGGCCGGCAAGTCGGTCAAAGCCGCGTAGTGGCGCTTCCTCTCGCATAGCGAGAGGAAGTCGACACCGGCCCCTCCCTAGGCTTTCATCATGCCCCTGCTCCTAGTCATCCTCTTCATCGTCGTCCCGATCGCGGAGCTCTACGTGATCATCCAGGTCGGGCAGTTGATCGGCGTGGTGCCGACGCTGATCCTGCTGCTGGCCGACGCGATCCTCGGCTCGATGCTGCTGAAACACGAGGGACGCAGCGCATGGCGGCGCTTCAACGAGGCCCTGGCAGCGCGCCGGTTCCCGGGCAAAGAGGTGGCCGACGGGGCGCTGATCATCGTCGGCGGCACCCTGCTGCTGACGCCGGGCTTCCTCACCGACATCTTCGGGCTCTTCCTGCTGCTGCCGCCGACCCGCGCGATCGCCCGCCGCATGCTGAAACGGTTCACGATCGGCCGCTTCACGGTGGTCGGCATGTCCGGTGGGGGATCGAACCCGTTCGGCGCGCCTCCGGGGGGAGTCGACCCGCGCCGCCCGAGCCGCGATTACGACCTCGAGGGAACGGCCGAAGAGGTTCCGCCGGAGAGCGACGGCGACCCCCGCCTGCCCCGCAGCGATCGAGGCTGAGATGCGCGGCGAGGAGCGGCAAACCCAGCGCCTCCTCCTCCGCCCCCCGACTCTCTCCGACCGCGCCCTCTACCACGCCCACTTCAGCCACCCCGAGGTAGAGCGCTGGCTCCGCCCCCCTCCCCTGCCGCCCTTCAACGCCGGCGCCATCGAGGAGCTGGTCGAAGGCGACCAGGATCACTGGACCGACCACGGCTTCGGCCCCTGGGTCCTGATCGAGAAAGAGACCGGCACCTTCGCCGGCCGCGGCGGCCTCCATTGGACGACGGTCGAAGAGATCGCGATGGTCGAGCTCGCCTGGAGCGTCGAGCCCGCCCTGCACGGCCGCGGCTACGCCACCGAAATGGCAAATGCCGCGATCGAGTGGGCGCACGAGCTGCGAATCGAGGAGCTGGTGGCGCTGGTGTTGCCGGCCAACGCGGCTTCGCGCCGGGTCGCCGAGAAGGTCGGCTGCGAAGAAGGCGGCAAAGTCGAGCATGCGGGTCTACCGCACCTGCTGTTCCGGCTGCGGCCCGCGTCCGCTAGCCAGGCTTGACGATAGGAGTTTCGTCGGTCGGCGCCTCCTCGCCGCCAGTCCCATTGCTAGCTATGTCGTCGGCTGCCTCCTTGACAGCATCGGCGGCATCGTCTTCCGCTTCTTTCGCCTGCCAGCTTCTCGCCAGCGACTCGAAGATGGTGAAGGTGATCGCACCGAGGAGAATCATCACGTTCACCCAGAAGTAAGCCCAATCAGACGTGTCGGGGACCTGGAGGATCGTCTTCGGCTCGGGGTGGGTGTTCCCGTACACGAGGATCACCAAGGCGTAGTAGATGATGCTGGCCGCGACCACGGAGAGAACCGTGTTCGAGTTGTTGGCCAGGAAAGGCGTGAAGACGGCGATGGCCAGAGTCAACTCGGCGAACGGGCTCTCGATCGGCCCTCCCGTTTCCCAGAGAAGCGCGGTCAAAGCCGCGAACTGCACGATGAATGCGGCGATCAGGACAAATCCGGCGATCTTCTCTGCGCTCTCTTTTCGCTGTGGGGAGCTCTTTTCTGCAGCCGCCTTCCTCTGGCGCGAGCCCGCCCTCCCGAGGTAGCTCTGGAACTCGGGCACCCTGATAGTGAGGATGCCGCAGGCAACGATGATGATGCCCTCGCCGACGAGGAAGCCGCCCGGAAGACCTTCGCCCACGTCAAAGGCCCAGCGGATCAGGGCCACCCCCGCCAAAACTCCCAGGTGACCCACCATCACCACGCTAATCTGTTCGCCCCGCGTGAGCTGACGGTCCCGGGCGGCCCGCGCCAACAAGCCTGAAAGCTCGTCAAAGAGTTGGCTCATCGCTTTAGCAGTGATTCGAGAATGCCACCGTGTCTTCGGGCAAGCCGAAGGCGGAGGTCAGCCGAATTCTTTTCGCAGCTCCCCGGCTCCGACAACGCGGGTGCGAACATCGTCCGGCGAGTTTTCGACCACCCGCACGCAACGGGTGAGATCGATGGCGACCACGATGGAGAGAGCGAGGAGGCCGTAGGCCGATGCCTCCCACAGCCCCGTGGGAACGAAAGGGGCTGCGACAGCGCCAAGGGCGACACAGAGATTGAGGCCGCGGTACAGCCAGTCGGCCTTGATCGCGACCCGGCGCCGGTACATCATCCGGGCGCAGAGCATGCCGCAGTAGGCATCTCTTGCCAGAAGAGCGACAAGAAGGAACTCAGGCAGCAGCCCTGCCGCATAGGCGCCGACGATTCCCGCATCGATGCCGATGCGGTCCACCACCGAGTCGAGGGAGCGGCGACCGGGTCCATCGGCAGCTTGACGCCGCGCAAGCACACCGTCGAAAACGTCGAGGATGACGAACAGCGCGATGGCGGCGACGGTCAGGGCCGGGGTCTCGAGAAACGAGAGGACGATAAGCGGGACCAGGCTCAGCCTTCCCAAGGTGAAGGCTGCCAACAGAAACGTGGGCGTGCTGGGTCGAAACCGCTCTGCCTGGGCGAGATGGGGTGACCAGGCTGATCCGGACGCTGCTGGGGCTGCGGAAAAAGACATGGACTCTCCTTGGGACTTTTTAGCGGTGAGACCGTACCGCACCGGTCGGAGTGCCAGCGCTCAAGGCGCCGGTCATTCCCAATCGTTCAAAACCCCAGCGCGAACTTGGCGTCCTCGGTCATCATCTCCGGGCTCCAAGCGGGGTCGAAGACCATCTTGGGGTGGACGGCGGTGACGCCGGGGAGGTCGCCGACGAACTCGCGCATCTGCTCGGAGACCTGGGGGCCGATCGGGCAGGCGGGGGTCGTCAGGGTGAAGGTGACGTAGACCTCGGTGCCCTCGATGTTGACGTCGTAGACGAGGCCGAGGGAGACGAAGTCGAGGCCTAGCTCGGGGTCGATGACCTCCTCGAGGACCTCGTAGACGTCCTCCTCGGTGAGGGTTTCGTCGTGCTGGTCGGTCGCGGGAGCCTGCTGGTCGGCTGCGGGGTTATCGGACATGGCCCCATGGTAGCCGGGAGCTAACGCGGCTCCGGGGGCGGTCCCTCCGGCGCGGGCGCCAGCTCCAGCTGGTACCAGCCGACGTCGCGCCAGGCGCCCTTCTTCCAGCCGATCTCGCGGTTGACGCCGACCAGCTCGAAGCCGAAGCTCTCGTGCAGGCCGCAACTGGCCTCGTTCGGCAGGGTGATCCCGGCGCAGGCCATGCGGAATCCACGCTCGCGAAGGTGGTCGAAGAGAGCGCCGTAGAGGGCGCGGCCGATGCCGCTGCCGCGGGCGTCCTCGGCGACGTAGACGGAGACGCTGGTGCTCCAGCGGTAGGCGGGCCGCTCGTTGAAGGCGGTCGCGTAGGCGTAGCCGACCACCTGCCTCGCGCGCTCGGCGACGAGCCAGGCGTGGCTGCGGCCATAGCGCTCGATCCGGGCCGCCAGCTCGGCCGCGTCCGGCGCCCGTTCCTCGAAGGAGACCGGGCTGTCCTCGACGTGCGGCGCGTAGATCTCCGCGCAGGCGGCGGCGTCGCGCAGGGGGTCGGCGTCGCGGATCGTCAGCTCGGGCATGAGGGCGGCAGAGGTTATGCATCTATAAGAGGGAAAAGCTCTGCCGCGACGGTTCGATCACTAGGCTGCGCGGCATGAGCGAGCAGGGCCAGATCGTGCGGCGGTCGATCGGGATCGTCTTCGACGACGGCGGGCTGCTCGCGCTCACCGCGCACACCCCCGCGGGAGCCGAGGGGCACGGCGAAGAGGAGGTGACGGCGGCCCTCTGCGACCCCGACGGCGCCCCGCTCACCTTCGAGGAATCGCTGCTCTCGACCGAGTACGGCGAGGACGGCGTCCAGCGGCGGGCGACGCTGGAGCTTTGGCCCGACGTCGAGGAGATGCGGCCGCTGCGCGGGGCCGGGGCGCTGATCAACTCGGTCTGCGTGCGCCGGCAGGGGGTCGACTCGCAGATCGCCTTCTTCCGCTGGTCGGTCGAGGGGCGCGAGGGCCTCGGCACCTACGAGGTCGCCCGCAGCGCCCATGAGTGAGCCCCCGACCAATGGCTTACGGGCGGTCGTCTCCGACTTCGGCGGCGTCCTCACCACGCCGCTGCTCGCCGCCTTCGCCGCCTTCCAGGACGACAGCGGCATCTCACCGGAAAACCTCGGGCTGGCGATGCGCGAGGGGCTGGCCGAGGGCGAGGAGCTGCCGCTCTTCAAGCTCGAGCGGGGCGAGATCAGCGAAGACGAGTTCGTCGACCGCCTCGAGGCCGGCCTGGAGTCGATCCTCGGCCACCGCCCCCACCTCCACCACTTCCGCCACCAGTTCTTCGGCGCCCTTGACCCCAACGAGGAGATGATCGCGCTGATGCGCGAGCTGAAGGCGAGCGGGCTGAAGATGGCGATGCTGACCAACAACGTGCGCGAGTGGGAGCCGCTCTGGCGCTCGATGCTGCCGGTCGACGAGATCTTCGAGGAGATTGTCGATTCCGCCTTCGTCGGCTGCCGCAAGCCCGAAGGCCGGATCTACCGGCTGACCCTAGAGCGGATCGGGATCCCGGCCGAGGCCTGCCTCTTCGTCGACGACCTCCAGGTCAACTGCGAAGCCGCGGAAAAGGTCGGAATGAAAGCGGTCCACTTTCGCGAGAACGAGCAGGCGATCGCCGAGATTCGCGCCGCGCTCGACGGCCAGCCGGCCTAGGCGCGCTCGCGCTCGACCGCGGCGCCGTTGCCGCCGTGGGCAGGCGCTTCGCGCCAGCGGCGGGCGAACGGCAGGCGCCAGCTGTGCGGCGCGATCAGGGCGCCAATCTCCGTCGGCCCCCACGACCCCTGCGGGTACGGTTTCACCGGCGGCGGGTCCTGCAGCATCGGTTCCGACACCTCCCAGAGCCGCTCGATCCCGACCGCGGTGGTGAAGAGGGTGCGGTCGCCGATCATCGCGTCGCGGATCAGCCGCTCATAGGCCTCGACGGTCTCGTCGCGGTGGCCGGTTTCCTCCAGCGAGAACTGCATACTCGCCTTGTCGAGCACCATCCCCATCCCCGGCCGCTTGCCGTAGAAGGAGAGGGAGACGCGGGAGGACTCGTCGAGGTCGAAGGTGAGGTGGTCGGGGCCGTAGCGGCCGACCCGCGAGTGCTCGGGGAACATCGCGTGCGGCGGCTCGCGGAAGGCGATCGAGATGATCCGCGAGCTTTCGCCCATCCGCTTGCCGGTGCGCAGGTAAAAGGGGACGCCGCTCCAGCGCCAGTTGTCGAGTTCGGCCTTCAGCGCGACGAAGGTCTCGGTCCGCGAGTCCGGGTCGACGCCCTCTTCTTCCCGGTAGCCCTCGTACTGGCCGCGCACCACCTGCGCGGGGTCGAGCGGCTGCAGGCTGCGGAAGACCTTGTTCTTCTCGTCGGTGATTGGCCCGGGCGCCAGCGCCGTCGGCGGCTCCATCGCGACGAAGGCGAGGATCTGGAACAGATGCGTGACGACCATGTCGCGGAAGGCGCCCGTCTTCTCGTAGAAGGCGGCGCGCGAGCCCACCCCGAGCGTCTCCGGGACGTCGATCTGGATGTGGTCGATGTGGCTGCGGTTCCAGATCGGCTCGAAGAGACCGTTGGCGAAACGCAGGGCAAGGATGTTCTGCGCCGCCTCTTTGCCGAGGAAGTGGTCGATGCGGAAGACCTGGTCCTCGTCGAGCACTTCGTGGACCATCTCGTTCAGCTTGCGGGCGCTGGCGAGGTCGGTCCCGAACGGCTTCTCCATGATCACCCGCGAACGCTCCGAGAGACCGCAGGTCTTCAGCATCTGGATCACGTCGGGTGCCGCGGTCGGCGGCACGCTCAGGTAGTGGAGCAACCGCATCTCCGACCCGAGTTCCCCTTCGGCTCTGTCGACCGCCTCCTTCAGCGCCTCCGGCGCCTGCGCGTGCGGCACATAGGAGAGCCGCTGCGAGAACTCGTGCCACTCCTCGCCACCGAAGGCATGGCGGGCGAACTCGCGACAGGCCTCTTCCGCGATCCCCCGGAACCGAGCATCGCTGATCTCCTCCATCGAGACCCCGATCACCCGGAACTCCGGCATCAACCCCGCCTGGAACAGCCGCAGCAACCCCGGCAGCAGCTTCCGCCGCGCCAGGTCGCCGGTGGCGCCGAAAATCACTATTGCTTGCGGAGGAACTTCCACCTGACCGAGGTTAGCCCGCCCTGAGGAGGCGCAAACCTCACTCAGTCAGTTGTCGGAGCCGGCTCTATCCCACACATAGAGCTCCAGCGCCTCCGCTGCGAGCTCCATCAGGCGGGGTGGGCCGAGGAGGCCGAGGACGAGCTCGAGGGCGTCCTCCTCGGTGACGCCGGAGTCGACGGCCTCCTCGCCGCGGAAGCCGGCGGCGAGCTTGAGGGCCTCGCGGCGGTTGTCGCCGAGGGAGCCGAAGGCGGCCATGAGGAAGTCGCGGTTGGGGACCGGCTGGCCGACCTCGAGAGAGCCGTGCCAGGCGGCGAGCATCGAGAGGTCGTGCTCGTCGAGCTCGGAGATCGCCTTCGCGTAGTGAACTTCGAGCTCGGACTCGGGAATCTCGTCCACCCAGGCGCGCACCGCCTCTCCGAGGAGCTGGCGGCGAGCCTCACGGCCGACGGAGTCGGCGATGGCCCGGATGGCGTCGGCTGGGTCTACGAAGCAGAGGGACATGAACTGCCGAGAAAGGTAGAGGCGGCCGATGACACCAAAAGATGCCCGCTAACCCCCCATTTTGCGGGGTCGTGCCGGGAGGCCGCCGGTCGACGCCGGACCCGTCCCTAGGCTCGGGTGGGTGCCGCTGAAACTGATCTACGGACCGCCCAATTCGGGCAAGCGCGGCGAGGTCCTGCGCACCTTCCGGGCGGCCCTCGATCGCGACCCGATCCTCGTCCTCCCCACTACCGACGACGTCTTCGACTTCGAGCGCGAGCTTTGCAGCGCCGAAGGCGCGCTTTTAGGCGCGCAGTTGGGCGCCCTGCTGGGCGGCGCGGCGATGACCTTCGGGGCGCTCTTCCGCACCGTCGCCACCGCTGCCGGGGCGCCCCCGGGAGCCGAGCTCTCCCCTGCCCAGCGCCTGCGCGCGATCGCCGTCGCCACCGAGGCGCGTCGCGAGCGCCTGCGGCCGCTGCGCCGCTCCGCCGGCCGACCCCGCTTCGCCGCCGCCCTGGAGCGCCTCTTCGACGAGCTGCAGGCGGCCGGGGTCGAGCCGGAGGAGGTCGAGGCCAGCGCCGCCACCCTGGAGGGGTCCGCCTACCTCGGCGACCTCGCCACCCTCTACGGCGGCTACGAGCAGGTGCGGCAGCGGACGGGGCGCACCGACGCCCACGGCATCGCCCGCGAGGCGATCGCCCAGCTGCGCGGCGACGGCGCCGCCTGGGCGGGGCGGCCGGTCCTCCTCTACGGGTTCGACGACCTAACCGAGAACCAGCTGGAGCTGGTCGCGGTCCTGGCCGAGCGGACCGAGGTGACCGTGGCGCTCCCTTATGAAGAGGGACACCCGGCGCTGGCGGCGCGCGGCCGGCTCCTCGGCCGTCTGCGGGAACGGATCGGGGCCGGCGAGGAGATCGCCCTCGATCCCGACCCCGGCAACACCGTCAGCCCGCTGCTCTTCCACCTCGCCCTCTCCTTCGGGCAGAAACGGCCGGCGCGGGCCGAAGCCGACGGCAACCTGACGCTACTGCGCTCGGCCGGGACCCGGGCCGAGGCGGAGGCGATCGCCGCCCACGTCTCCCGCCTCGTCAGCGACGGCGCCTCCCACGACCAGATCGCGATCGCCCTGCGCGACCCCTCGCGCCGTGGCCCCGAGATCGCCGCCGCCCTGGAGGCGAACAACGTCGCCACCGCCCTGGAGGCCGAGGTGCGGGTGGCTCGGACGGGCGTCGGCGGCGCCCTCGTCGCCTTGCTGGAGTCTGAGTTCGGCGAGCGCCGCGCCGTCGATTTCCTCCGTTACCTGCGCGGGCCCTCCGGCTTCTCGCACCGCCGCATCGACTGGTTCGAGCGGCGGATCCGGCGCCGCCGCGTCCGCGACGCCGAGACCGCCCTGCTGCTCTGGCAGGGCGAGGAGGGCGAGCCGCCACGGGACCTGCTGCGCCTGCGGGAGGCAGCCGAGCGCTCGCCGGCTGCGCTGGCAGCGGAGGTCGGAGCGCTGGCGGCGACGATGGCGGCGCGGCCGCTGCGCGACGAGGGAGACGGGCCCCGACCCCCGCGCGGCGACGGGCTCGAGCTGCGCGCCGCCGCGGCGATCTCCGCCGCCCTGAGCGACCTCGCCGAGCTGGGCGAGCTGGCGCCGCAACCGGTCGAGCTCGCCGGGACGATCGCGGAGCTCGACTTCCGCGCCTGGTCGGGACCGGTCGAGGGACGGATCCGGATCGCCAGCCCCTACCGCCTCCGCGCCGCCCGCTTCGACCACGTCGTCGTCGGCTCCCTGCAGGACGGCGAGTTCCCCCGCCGCGACCGCGGCGCCGATCCCTTCCTCTCCGACTCGCAGCGAGAGACGCTCGGGCTCGACCCGCGCCGCGACACCGAGGCCGAGGAGCGCTACCTCTTCCACGCCTGCCTCGCCCTCCCCCGCCGCAGCCTCGCCCTCTCCTACCGCGACAGCGACGAGGACGGCGCCGCGACGGCGCGCTCGCCGCTGCTCGATGACGTGCGGGCGCTGCTGGCGCCGGCGCCGGAGCAGAGCGGGCCCGACCCGGTCGAGGAGGAGATCACCGTCACCAGAGGCCTCTCCCAGGTGGTGGCGCCGCTGGCCGAGGCGCCCTCCGAGGCCGAGCTGGCGCGGGCGCTCGCCGCCCACGGGCCGAGCGCCGACCTGGCGGCGCTGCTGCGCGAGGCCGAGGTCGAGGGCGGGACCGCGGCGCGCGTGGTCGCGCGGGTGAGCGCGGCGCGGCGGGCCGAGGCGGCCTCCCGCGCCCCCGGCCCGTTGACGAACCCCGCGGCGCTGGAGGCGCTCGGCGCGGTCGAGGCCTACGGCGGCACCACCCTGGAGGAGTTCGACGTCTGTTCCTACCGCTGGTTCGCCGGCCACGAGCTCGACCCGCAGCTGCTCGACCCGGTCCCCGACCCGCTCGTCCAGGGCGGGCTGATGCACGAGGCGCTCGACCGCCTCTACCGCGAGCGCCTCGGCGGCGACCCGCTGCCGCGCCCGGGCAGCCTCGCCGCCTGGCAGGAGCGCGGCCGCGAGCTGGTGACCGAGATCGTCGCCGAGCGGGAGCTGGGAACGCACCCGGCGGAGCGGGCGATGGCGCGGCGGGTCGAGCGGCTGCTGGAGCGCTTCCTCGCCGAGGAGGCCGAGCGCGAGACGGGCGGCTTCGAGCCCTGGCTGCTGGAGGCGCGGTTCGGCGAGCACCCCGACGCCGAGCGGCCGGTCCTCGATCTCGGCGGCTGGGGCCTGCACGGAGCCGTCGACCGAGTCGACCGCGCCGGCGACGGCAGCGCCGTCGTCATCGACTACAAGCTCGCCGGCCAGGTCACCCCGCGGGAGAAGTTCGAGGAGCGGGCAAAGCTGCAGCTGCCGCTCTACCTGCTGGCGGTCGCCGAGCACTGGGGGGCGCAGCCGGTCGGCGCCCTCTACCACCCGCTGCGCGCGACCTCGACCCGGCGCCCGCGCGGGGTCGTCTCCAGCGAAGTCGCCGAGGCCATGGCCGGCTACAACCTCTACTCCGGCGACATCGTCGATCCGGAGGGGCTGGAGGAGCTGCTGGAGGACTCGCGGCGGCGGGCTGGCGCAATCGTCGCCCGCATGCGCGGCGGCGAGATCCGCCGCGACCCCGGCCCACGACCAGGGCTGCGCGGCCACGACGTCTGCCCCCCCTACTGCACCTTCGCCTCGATCTGCCGCCGCGACCGCTCGCCCCGCTACGAGCAGGACGACGAAGGAGACGAGCGGTGAGCGCGGGGCAGACGAGCGGAGCGCCCGCGCAGGCGCCGGCGCGACAGCCGACGCCGGAGCAGGCGGCGGCGATCGGCGTCCGCGGCGCCGACGTGCTGCTCGAGGCCGGCGCCGGCACCGGCAAGACTGGGGTGATGGTCGACCGCTACTGCAAGCTCGTCTGCGACAGCGGCCTCTCCCCCGACGCCGTCCTCGCCTTCACCTTCACCGACAAGGCCGCGGCCGAGCTGCGACAGCGGATCCGGGCCGAGCTGACGCGGCGGGCCGAGCGCGGCTCGGAGCGGGCGGCGACGGTGCTGGCCGGGATCGGCGGCGCCTGGGTGACGACGATCCACGGCTTCTGCAACCGCGTCCTCGCCGCCCACCCGGTCGCTGCCGGAGTCGATCCCGGCTTCCGCGTCCTCGACGCGCCGGAGACGGCCCGGGCCGCGCGGGAGGCGTTCGACGACGCGCTGGTCGAGTTCCTAAAAACGCACAGGACCGCCCACGGCGGTCCTGTCCAAGGCGACCCCGCCCGCGAGGAGACCGTCGCCGCCTACGACGTCGAAGGCCTGCGCGGGATGATCGCCGGGGTCCACGCCGAGCTACGCAGCCGCGGCATCGCCGCGCCGAAGCTGCCCGAGCCGCCGCAGTCCGATCCCGCGTCGGCGATCGAGCGAGCGGTCACCGCGGCGCGGGAGTGCCTGGAGGAGTTGAAGGAGGGTGATGCCAAACGGGAGCCGCTGGAGCGAGCGCTGGCGCTCCTCACCGCCCCGGGTCCCTTCCCCAGCCTCGACGAGCTGCGCAGACTCGCCACCAGCAGCAAGGCAAAAGCCATCGCTCCATATAAGGAGGCGATCGACACCGCGATCGCCAGCGTCGCCGAGGCGGGCGAGGGCGCCATCACCTACCGCCACCTGGCCGAGCTGTTGGAGCTGTTCTCGACCCGCTTCGAGGCGGCAAAGGAACGGCGGGCCGGGATCGACTTCGAGGACCTGCAGATCCTCGCCGCCCGGCTGCTGGAGCGGGCGGAGATCGGCGAGCACTACCGGGCCCGCTTCCGCCAGATCCTCGTCGACGAGTTCCAGGACACCAACCGGCTGCAGCTGCGACTGATCGAGGCGCTGCGTGGGCCGAAGACCGAGCTGGTCGTGGTCGGCGACGAGCTGCAGTCGATCTACGGCTTCCGCCACGCCGACCTCGAGGTCTTCCGCCGCCAGCGCGAGGAGATCGACCGCCGCAGCGACGCCGAGCTGATGCGCCTCAGCGGCAACTTCCGCTCCCGTCCCGAGGTCGTCGGCGCCGTCAACCTCTTCGGTGAAGCACTGCTGGGCACGGCCTACACGCCCCTGCGGGTAGGGACCGCCCCCGAGCAGCCACCAGCCACGGCCGAACCAGCGGTCGAGCTACTGCTAACCGCCCGCGATGGCTGGGACGACGAGGGGGTCGAGCTGGAGCCGGCAATCGACGGCGCCACCCCGCTCAACTGCCTGGCCGAGGCGCGCTTCGTCGCCGAGCGCCTGCGGCAGCTGGCCGACGCCGGCGTCCCGCGCGGGGAGATGGTGGTGCTGCTGCGTGCCTTCACCCACCTCGACGCCTACGAGGACTCGCTGGAACGCGCCGGCCTCCGCCCCTACGTGGTCGGCGGCCGCGGCTACTGGTCCCAGCAGCAGGTGGCCGACGTCTGCGCCCTGCTCGCCGTCATCGCCAACCCCCTCGACGACCACGCCCTCTTCGGCGCCCTCGCCTCCCCCGCCTGCGGCGTGGCCCCGGACACGCTCTGGCTGCTGCGCGCGGCGGCAGGGAAGCGGCGCCACGTCTGGCCCGCGGTCGAGGTGGCGGCCGGGGCGGGCGACTCGGAGCTGGCCGAGCCAGAGCGGCTGGCGGGAATCCCAGAGACCGAGCTGGAGCTGCTGCGCACCTTCGTCGCCCGGATCGCCTCCCTGCGCGAGCGCGCCCCGCGGTTGGCGCTGCCGGCGCTGATCGAGGCGGCGGTGACCGAGACCGGATACGACCTGGCGGTGCTCTCGCGACCAGCCGGCGAGGCGCGCTTCGCCAACGTCCGCAAGATGGCGCGGCTGGCGACCGAGTTCGAGGCGCGCGAGGGCCGCGACCTGCGCGGCTTCCTCGACTTCCTGGCAGCGCGGGCCGAGAGCGACGCCGAGGCCCAGGCCGCGACCGCCGCCGAGGGCCACGACGGGGTGCGGATCATGACCGTCCACAACGCCAAGGGGCTCGAGTTCGGGGTCGTCGCCGTCCCCGACCTCGCCCGAAGCCTCCTCGCCGGCGGCCGGGCGCCGCTGCTGACGATCGGGCGCGAGGAGCAGCCGCGGGTCGGCCTGCAGCTGCGCCGCCTCGGCGCCGCCTCGATCAACCTCTTCGACCACGGCACCCTCTGCGAGGAAGCGAAGGAGCGCGACGCCGAAGAGGGCCTGCGGCTCTTCCACGTTGCCGCCACCCGCGCCAAGCGGCACTTGATCCTCAGCGGCGTCGTCAAGCCCGAGCCTGGCAAGGAGACGAAGTCGAGTACGCCGGTGGTCGAGCGACTGGCCGACTCACTCGGCGTACCGCGCGACGCCGACTCGACCGTGCCGGTGGCGCCGCCCGCCCCCCGTCCCGGCCTGGAGGCGGAGTTCGATACCTCTGAGATCGCCGTGCGGGTCAACCTCCCCTCGCCCGAGCGCGCCGCCGAGCTGCGGACGCTGCGCCGCGAGGCCGCCGTCGCGCGGCCGATCGGCAACGGCCCCCCGCCCCTGGTCGAGCGCCGCCCCCCGATCGTGCCCAGCCGCCCCCTCTCCTACACCGCGATCTCGGCGTACGAGGAGTGCCCCTACCGCTTCTACCTGGAGCGCGTGCTGGGGCTCCCCTCGAGCGAGCGCAGCTCTTCCGGCATGTCGGAGACGACTGCGTCCAGCGAGCGGGAGGAGGGCACCGCGCGCGGAGCGGCGGTCCACGCGCTCTTGGAGTGGAGCCAGGCAAACGGGTGGGCGGAGCCGAGCGAGGAGCTGGCGCTGCGGCATGCTGCGGCGGCGGGGGCAGGAGTGGGGAGTGCCTCCCCGGACAACAGCAGGGAGGGTCCGGGAAGGCACTCCCCACTCCCCCTCGACGGTCTACTGGAGCCTGTGCGCCGATGGATCGGCTCAGCGCTGAGAGGGCAGATAACTGCTGAGGCGACGAGGGTGCGCGCCGAGGTGCCGCTGCTGCTCGGCGTCGGCGACACGGTCCTGCGCGGGTCGATCGACCTACTGATTGAGCGGGAAGGGAAGCCGCCGCTCGTCGTCGATTACAAGACCGACCGCCTAAACGGAACCGCACCCGCTGAGCGCGCCGCGCACTACGAGGTGCAGCGCTCGATCTACGCGCTTGCGGTCGCCGAGGCGCTCGGCGCTCCCGAGGTCGAGGTCGCCTACGTCTTCCTCGAGCGCCCGGACGAGCCCGCGCTCTCCACCCTCGACGCCGCCGAGATGGCAACCGCCCGCCAGGGTCTCGAGGAGGCGATCGCCCAGATCAGCCGCGGCGAGTTCCCGGTCGCCCCACCCGAGCGACGCGACTGGTCCCTCTGCCGCGGCTGCCCCGCGCTCAGAGGACTCTGCTCGGGTCCGGACTCAGCTGACCTCTGAGGCGGTGTCGAGCTTGCTGGCGAGGTCGTCCAAGCGAAGCTCCTTCAGCCCCTCGCCGACCTCATCCAGCTCCCCGGCGCAGTAGGTGACCAGCTCCTTGCCCTCCTTGCAGAGATCGAGGGTCTCGCGCAGGCCGGCCTGGCCGGAGTCGAGCCGGTCGATGATCTCCTCCAGCCGCTCGACCGCAGCCTCGTAGGAGTCAGGCGCCGTCGCGCTGCTCTGGTCTCGCTCGGACTCGTCCATCGCTGAAGCGAAGGCTAATGCGCTCCGCGGCGCCGGCCTCGGCGGCGCTGGTCAGCGGCTCACCACCGTCCCCCTCCACCAGGGCGTAGCCGCGCTCGAGGGTGCGCTCGGGTTCGTGGGCGCGGAGGGCGACAGCGGCGCGCTTCAGGCCATCACGCCGTTTCTCCATGTCGGCGCCGGCGGCCCGTCGCCGCGCCCGCTCCAGGACCAGCGTCCCGATCCGTCGCTGCGAGGCGGTGCGGTCGGCCAGGCCGCGTTCGGAGGCGGCGCGGATCTCGCGGATCTTCTGGTTCAGCTTGTCGCGCTCGCGCTGCAGCGCCCGCGCCGGGCCGCGCGCCAGGGCGCCGAGGTGGCGGGAGCGGGACTCGACTGCCCCCTCCCCCGCCCGCCGCAGCGCCAGCGCGCAGCGCTCGAGGCTGTCCCGCGCCGCCAGGCAGTCGAGCGGCACCGCCGCCTCGGCCGCGTGGGTCGGGGTCGAGCAGGCGACCGCGGCGACGTCGTCGATCAGGGTGCTGTCGCGCTCGTGGCCGACGGCGCTGATCACCGGCACCCGCAGCATCGCCACGGTGCGGCAGAGGGTCTCGTCGCAGAAGGCCCAGAGGTCGGCGAGGCTGCCGCCGCCGCGGGTGACGACGATCGCCTCGACCTCGGGCCGCGCCGCCAGGTCCTGCAGCGCCCGCCCGATCGCCGGCGCCGCGTGACGATCCTGGACCGGCGCGAAGCCCCAGATCAACGAGCCGCCCCAGCCGCGCCGCTCGAGTCCCGCGAGGAGGTCGCGCCGGGCGGCGCCGCGTTCGGCGGTGACGACCCCGATCGCCTTCGGCAGCGCCGGCCGGTGCAGCTGCTTCTGCAGCTCGAACAGCCCCTCCGCCCGCATCTGCTTGCGCAGCGCCTCCAAACGGGCGATCAGGTCGCCTTCGCCGGCCAGCCGCAGATGATTCACGCGGAATGAGAAGCCTGGCGAGGAGGTCGCGCTTCCAGTGAAGTAGTCGGGGCCACCACCGACCACCACTTCCGCACCATCCCGCAACGCGCCCTCCGGCAAATCCAACTTCTCGAGTTCGTTTGCCCACATCGTGCAGGGAACAGCGCCCTCACCATCCCGGATCTCGAAGTAACTCTGTTTCGGCGTATGCCGCAGGTTGGTCACCTCGCCGATCAGCAAAACCCGTGCTCGCTTACGCAGCTCGTCACGAAGGGTTTTCGCGTAGCGCCCAACCGGGAACGGACCCGGCAAGTTCGGCGACAAGCTGCCGGGTGGCGCCGGCGTCAGGCTGCTTTCTTCCACCGTCTCGCCCAGGACTTCAGCTCGCTGAGGACCGGATCGAGCTGCTGGCCCGCCTCGGTCAGGGAGTAGATGACCCGCACCGGCGCGCCCGCTTCGACCTGGCGCTCGACCAGTCCCTCCTCCTCCAGCTCCCGCAGCCGCTGCGAGAGCAGCCGGTCGGAGAGGCCGGGGATCGCCTTGCCGAGCTCCCCGTAACGCATCGGGCGCTCGGTCAGGGCGCAGACGATGGCGCCGGTCCAGCGCTTGCCGATCAACTCGATCGCATGGTGGAAGTGGGGGCAAACCGCCCCCGACGCCTCCCCCTGGACCTGGGTCGTGCTGACCTGTTCCATGGCTTCCGACCTTACTAAACGTAAGTGATGGGCTCGGCTGATTACCCGGTGCAGGGGCCGGTATCGGCCCCTTCGGAGGTGCTCCCCAGCGCCCGGCGCACCTGCTCGGCCGGGATCGCGAAGCCGCCCCGCGGGCCGCTGGTGGTGGCGGCGAACACGGTCCCGACCACGTTCCCGCGGGGATCGACCAGCGGCCCGCCCGAGTTGCCGCTGCGGACGACGCCGCTCATCGCCACGATCGTCCGCTCGACCGGTCCGTTGCCGTAGGAGTCCTCGCTGATCGTCTCCCGGGTCTCGCCGATCCGCGCCGGGGAGAGCGAGTAGGGACCGTTTTCGGGATAGCCGAGCACCGCGCCGTCCTCCCCCTCTCGGCGCTGCGAGCTGATCGGTAGCGGCGGCAACGGCGCCCCCACCCGCAGCAGCGCCAGGTCCTGCCGCGGCTCGTAATAGACCGGCACCGCGTCGAGCTCTACCCCGTCTTGGGTAGTGACGGTGGTGTCGTCGGAGCCGGCGACGACATGGGCGTTGGTGACGACGATCTCCGGTTCGACCGCCCAGCCCGAGCCCTCGATCCCAAGCCCGCAGGCGGTGCTGAGGACACGGACGACGGAGTCGCCGGCGTGGAGGACGTCGGAATCGGAGGCGATCTTCGCGTCGGGCGCGGCGACCGGGGCGGCAGGGCCGAGCACCGTCGGCGCCGGGTCGACGCGGTCGAGCGCGTTCAGCAGCGGCCCGCTCGGCGGCAGCACGTCGTTGAGGCTGCGCAGGATCAGCGACTGCTGGATGTCGGCCCGCATCCGCGCGGTCGAGGGGGCGTGGAGGAGGACGGCGCCGAAGACCCAGGCGAGTCCAAGGGCTACGGAGGCGATCAGAGCGGCCCCGCCGGCTCCGTCGGCGGCATTGAGGAAGGGACGGCGGACGATCTTTTCCCGCAGCCCGAGGGCGAAGCTCTCGACCGTGACCGCCATCAGCGCCCCGACCAGCAGTGCTCCCAGCGCCGCGCAGAGCGGGGCGTAGGGCGAATGCGAGCCCTTGGTCAGCAGCAGCGGGCCGATCCGGCTGCCGGCGAAGGCGCCGAGGCCGAAGCCGATCAGGGTGAGAGCACCAACGATCAAGCCCTGCCGATAGCCCCAGAGAGCAAGGGCAAAGGTGAATGCGAGGATCGCCCAATCCAAAACCGTCACCCGTGAATAGAAGCATGCCGGGAGAGCCTCCTTTACCTTTCGCCGGTGCCCTCGATCCCCACCGAGGCGGAGCGCCGCCGCCGCCTCCTCACCAGGACCCTGCCGCTCGCGGTGATCGCCCTCGTCGCGTTCGTCGTCGGCATCGCCACCGGCTCAGGCGGATCACCTGAGAAGGAAGCCGCCGGCCGCTTCGCCCAAGCCTGGGAGGCGAAGAACTTCAAAGCGATGTACGCGGAGCTGAACGAAGCCTCACGGGCGCGCGTCGACCGGGAGGAATTCGAAGCCGCCTACCGCGACGCGCAGCAGGTGGCGACGACGCGAGGGCTCGAGGCGGGCGACGCGGGCGGCACCGAGGACAGCGGCGACGGCAAGGTCGTCCCGGTAGGGATGACGGCTTCGACCGTCGCCTTCGGGACCGTCGAAGCCGAGCTCGAGGTGCCCTACGCCGACGACGGGATCGAATGGGACGAGAGCCTTACTTTCCCCGGCCTGCGCAGCGGCGAGGAACTCGCCGCCGACGTCGAGCTGGCCGAACGCGCCCCGATCCTCGCCCGCGACGGCACCGCCCTCGCCGAAGGCCCGGCCGCGGAACGCGAACATCCGCTCGGCAGCGCCGCGATCGACGTCACCGGCGAAGTCGGCGAAGCCTCCGAAGAAGACCTACCGCGCCTCGCCCGCCATGGCTTCCCGCCGGAAACGCCGGTCGGGATCAGCGGCATCGAGCGCGCCTTCAACGACCGCCTCGCCGGCAAGCCCGGCGGCTCGCTGCTGGCGGTGGCCAGCGACGGGTCCGCCGTCCGCACCCTCGCCAAGTCGAAGCCGCGGCCGGGGGCGGCGGTGAAGACGACGATCGACCCCGAGCTGCAGGAAGTCGCAGTCTCGGCGCTGGCCGGCCGCTCTGGCGGCGTCGCCGTGCTCGACACCCGCAAAGGCGACGTGCGGGCGCTCGCCGGACAGGCCTTCTCGGCCCCCCAGCCCCCGGGCTCGACCTTCAAGGTCATCACCACCACCGCCGCCCTGGAAGCGGGCAAGGTCAGCCTCGACGACGAGTTCGAAATCACCGACGGCGTCAACGTCGGCGGTCGCTTCCTCAACAACGCCAACGGCGAGTACTGCGGCGGCACCTTCCGCGAATCCTTCGCCGAGTCCTGCAACGCCGTCTTCGCCCCCCTCGGTCCGGCAGTGGGCAACGACAAGCTGGTTGAAACGGCCGAATCTTTTGGCTTCAACTCACCGCTAACGCTCTACGCGCCGCGCGTCGTCGCCGAAGTCGACCCCGAAGAATCGACGATCCCGACCGAAATCGGCGAAGAAATCGACCTCGGCGTCTCCGCGATCGGCCAGGGCGAAGTGCTGGCGACGCCGCTGGAGATGGCGAGCGTCGCCCAGACCGTCGCCAACGACGGCGTCCGCCTGCCGACCTCGCTCGTCCTCAACCCGAAGCTGCGCCCCGACGCCGAGCCGGTCAAGGTGATGGAGGAGAAGACGGCCGAAGAGCTGACCGAACTGATGGTCGGCGTCGTCGTCGAAGGCACCGGGACCGCGGGGGCGATCCCCGACGCGCAGGTGGCCGGCAAGACCGGCACCGCCGAGTTGGGGCCGAAGCCCGGCGAAGAGGACTCCGACAACCCGGTCCAGATCAAGGACGCCTGGTTCACCGCCTTTGCGCCGGCGGAAAAGCCGCGGCTGGCGGTCGGGGTGCTGCTGATCGAAGCCGAAGCGGCGGGCGGCGAAGTCGCGGCGCCGATCGCCTCCGAAATCCTCTCGGCCGGGCTCTAGAGGTCCAGCGTTACTTCAGCGCCCTCTTCGTCCCCTTCGCCGGGGATATGGAGGGTGAGCGGCCGGTTCTCGGACGCTTCTTCCGGCAGCAGGAAGATCGCCACCGAGCCCTCGATCGGGCCCAGCTGGGCGGCGGTGTCGAGGCGCGGGATCTGTTCTTCGGCTTCGACCGTGCCGTTGAAGGGGAGGGCGAAGATGCTTTCGCTCTCCAGCACCTCGTACTCCTGCTCGTCCGCATCGGTGATTTTCAGCGTCGAGGGAAGCGGCTGCGGCTCGTCGCTTTCGTTCTGGACTTCGAAGAAGACGCCAAAGTAGGTCTCCCCTTTGGGCGCTTCTTTCTGCCCGACCAGGTAGGCCTCGTCCTCGTTGTCGTTCTGGTTGAGGTAGCGGGAGAAGGTGACGTTGTACTTCAGCTCGCCCAGCTCCACCGACTGGCCCTCGTCGACCTCCTTCGAGTTGCTCTCGTAGCCGCAGGCGGAGACGCCGACGGCGAGGACGAGCAGCGCCAGGAGCGCGAGCAGCGACAGCAGTGGGCGGCGGTGCGGGGACATCGCGGCGGGAGTCTATATATGCGAAGCCCTTTACGGGATGCCCGTCGCGTACCGGTTGCCACCGGCGACGGCGATGCGCTCGGAGGCGGGCTGGTCGGCCTCGAGCTTGTCGCGCAAGCGGCTCAGGGCCTGGCGCCAGCCCCGGCCCTGCCAGAGCGAACCGGCGCTCAGCAGCTCGAGCAGACGGTCGCCGGGACCGGGCTCGGTCCAGTGGGAGACGCGGACGGCGGTGAGCCCGCCGGCGCCCTCGGTCAGCTCCCAGACGGTGTGGTTGGGGATCCGGTTGCCGCGGCCGCCACGGCCTTCCTCGACGATCCGGAACGGCTCCTCGACGGAGAGGATCGCGGTGTCCATCCAGACCTTGCGCAGCGGCGCCTCGACCCGGAACCTCGCCCCCGCGCCGACGCCGCTACCGTCGATCCGGGTGAGGCGGAAGTCGGTGAGGAAGTGGTCGGTGAAGGAGGAGCGAACCGCGAGGTCGTCGAGCGTCGCGAAGACCTGCTCGCGCGGGGCGTCGATCTCGATTTCGGCGCTGACGGGGCCCATCGGGGCCGGGATTCTAGATGTCAGATCAACTAGTGAACGGATTGACAAGTTTGAGTGCTTTTTGTCAAGGGCCGGTCTAATATCGAACTAACGTCCAGGAAGGAGAGCACCCCATCTTCAACACTGCCGGCACCAGCCCAGCCGGCGAGGCCCTGGCCCCCGGCTCGATGCCCGGCGAGGGGACGTATTTCTGCCTCGTCTGCGGCACCCAAGTCTCGCTGCGCGAGACCGATCCGCTGCCGTCCTGCACCCGCTGCGGCGCTTCTCGCTTCCGTCGCGACTCGATCTTCTCCTCGCTGCAGGAACACGGCTCCCCCACCCTCGAATTCGCCGTCACCGCCGACCAGGAGCGGCCGGGCTGGCTCGACGAAGCCCAGGAGCGACTGACCGCGTCCGGGTACCACCTGGCGATGCGCGAGCGGGGCGAGATCGAGACCTACGCGCTCGACAACGGCTGGACCAAGATCGGCCGCTGCGGCAAGGCGGAGATCCTCCTCGACGACCCCAGCGTCTCCCGCCGCCACGTGATGATCCGCTGCCAAGAGGACCACAGCCCCCAGATCCTCGACGACCGCAGCCTCAACGGCGTCCTCGTCAACGGCCGCAAGGTCGACGTCGCCGAGCTAAGCGAGGGCGACGAGCTGACGATCGGCCGCTACCGCCTCTACCTGCTGCACGCCTAATCGCGAGACCGCAAAATTCCTTCTTGAGGAAGGGTTTTTGCGGTCTCGGCGAGCAGGCACCTTTTCCGGCCACCCCCGCTCCTACGATTGCCCGGTGAGCGTCACGCCCCCGGACGATCCCGATCGCCCCTCTGGCGAGGAGTCGATCTCGGCCTCGGCCGAGCGCGCCCGCGCCGAGCTCCACGCCGAGATCGAACGCGTCCGTCGCGGCGTCGAGCAGATGCTCGACGAGCAGAACGCTCCCCTCAACAGCGACATCCGCCGCGAGCTCGACACGATGCAGGACGACCTCCGCCGCTACGTCAAGACCCGCATCCGCAAATCCCAAAAGCGCACCGACCGCCGCGTCACCCACCTAGAGGACCGCACGACCCATCTCGAGCAGCGCCTCGACAGCATGGACGCCGAGCGCCGCCTAACCGAATGGCGCATCCACTCCGACACCGAGCGCATGCTCGACGGGTTGCTCGGGGAGGTCCGAGCGATCGCGGATCGGTTGGAGGGGAAACCTCCTTCACCTTGAGGGGTGTAAGGGGTCCGGTGACCCCTCTCGCTCAACTTGTTTCGGTGGTGCGTGGTCTGCTTGCCGTGAGCGTGGACGCCGAAAAAGTACAAGCCGCGAGAGGGGTCACCGGACCCCTTACAGCTTCGAGGTGGAGCGGGTAACCCAAGCGACCAAAGGGCAGAGCTCGAACACGAAAACGAGCGTGCCCTTTCTCGCTTTTCAGCTGTCCCACCTTGGGGGGCTTATGCACGGTCAGATGCGTGGCCGAATCTGATGAGAGAGCGGGGTGACCCCTCCGGCGGCTTGTACTTTTTCGGCGCCAGCAAGCTCGGCCAGCAGCTGCGAACTCATCGAAAAAGTTGAGCCGGAGGGGTCACCCCGCTCTAACCTGCTCCTTGTGAACCGGCGGCCTTACTCGGTGCTGATGCTCGGGTCCGCTTGGACCTTCAGCGGGACGATCATCAGGAAGTTGCTCGTGGCGTCGGCGGCGAGGTCGAGGACTCGCTGGGCCTCGTCGTCTTGGCCGGTGGCGCGGAGCTCTGATGCGTAGCCGTTGAGGAGGTCGTCGAGGTCGATCAGGGCCTCGGCGTCGAGATCCTTGAGTTCGACTTTGGCGCCGCGGCCGAGGCGGCGTTCGATCGCGGGGCGGTCGATGCCGAAGGCGTTGTGGCGGACGTAGACGCGGCCGCCGGTCATGCCGGCGCAGGCCCAGGGGCCGATGTCGCCGAGGACGACGGCGCGCCCGGAGGTCATGTACTCGAAGGCGAAGCCCTTCGCGTTGGCGCGGTTGGCGACCGTGCCTCGGCTGTCGTCGATGTCCCCCTCGGGCTCGCCTGCCAACACCACGTCGGCGCCGGAGAGGCGGATGCAGAAGCGCGAGTCGGCGCTGCCCTGGACGTAGAGCTTGCCGCGCTGGGCGCCGTAGGCGAAGGACTTGCCGACCGAGCCGTTGAGGCGCTTGCCGCGCGCGCCCTTGCCCTTGAGGATCGAGATCGTCCCGCCCAGCATCGTCTTGCCGACGCCGTCCTGGGCGCCGCCCTCGACGCGGATGTTGACGCCGTAGGAGTTGAACGCCCCCAGCCCCTGGCCGGCGACCGAGCCGCCGTCGAACTCGAGGTTCGCGAGCACGTCGTCGTCGCTCCCCGCCGGGCCGCCGTCGAAGATCCGGTTGCGGGCGATCGCCCCGGCCAGCTCGGTCCCGAGCACCCGGTCGTTGGCGTCGGTCGCGCGCGGGAAGCGGCTGCTGACGGTCTTGCCCGAGCAGACTTCCGGCGCCAGGGCGGCGATCTGGCTCGAGGCCTGCTTGGCCTCCATCCGGATCGGCCGCGCCATCACCAGGCCGGCTTCGGCCCGCGCCTCGGCCTCCTCGGCCACCGGCAGGTCGAGCGGTTCGAGGTCGAGGTGCTCCTCCAGCGGTTCGATCAGCGGCGTCAGGTCGATCGTGTCCTTCATCGCCACCTGCTCCAGCAGGTCGTAGCGGCCGACCAGGTCCTGAGCACGCTCGTAGCCGAGCGAGGCGACGACCTGCTTGACCTCCTCGCCCATCGAGGCGAAGAAGCGGGCGCAGCTCTCAGCGGCGCGGTCGACCTCCTGCGGGGTGAACTTCTTCAGCCCGTGGGCCTCCGCTTCTTCGGGGGTCTCGATCTGGGTCGCGATCCCGACGTGGCAGGTGTCGAGCTGGCAGCCACGGCAGATCGTGCAGCCGAGGCTGACCATCGCCAGGGTGCCGAAGCCGACGCGGTTGGCGCCGAGGCAGTGCAGCTTGACGATGTCGTGGCCGGTCCGGTAGCCCCCGTCGGCCCAGATCTCGACCCGGTTGCGCAGCCCGGCCTCCATCAGTGCCCGGTGCACGGCGCGGGTGCCGATGTCGCTCGGCAGGCCGACGTGGCGCAGCGCGTGCTGGCGGGCCGCGCCGGTCCCCCCCTCGAAGCCCGAGAGGGTGATGATGTCGGCACCGGCCTTGGCGATCCCGAGGCCGATCGTGCCGATGTTCGGCACCACCGGCACCTTGACCGAGACCCGCACATCCGGGTTGACGGTCTTGAGCTCGTCGATCAGCTCGGCCAGGTCCTCGATCGAGTAGAGGTCGTGGTTGTTGGAGGGCGAGATCAGGTCGGTGCCGGGCGAGGCGTTACGCGCGGCGGCGACCTTCTCCGAGACCTTCTTGCCGGGCAGGTGGCCGCCCTCGCCGGGCTTGGCGCCCTGGCCGATCTTGATCTCTGCGACGTAGGAGCTGTTCAGCATCTCCGCCGAGACGCCGAAGCGGCCGGAGGCGACCTGCTGGCCGCGCCATTTGCGGTACTGGCCGTACATGTCGCGGATCTCGCCGCCCTCGCCGTTGATGCAGAGGACGTTGATCGCCTTCGCCGCGTCCGCGTAGGCGCGGAAGGCCGGCTCGGACTGGGAGCCGAAGCTCATCGAGGAGATCACGATCGGGTAGTCGTGGTGGCCGACGCCGGCGTCGACACCGGCCGGATCGACCGGGTCCCGGTCACCCTTCAGCGCCATGATGTGGCGCATCGAGATCGGGCTCTGCTTCTCGAGGTCGCGGACTTTCTCCGAGTACTCCTCATAGGTGCCGGTCCCGTTCGCGGTCGCGATCGCCGCCTTGTAGACCTTCGGGTAGAAGCGGAAGGTCTTCGCCGGTTTCGCCGCCGCGTCGTCGCCGCTGAGGGCGTGGGCGCGGGCGTTGGTGTCCTCGTCGAGGTCGGCGAACCCGGTCCCCGCCTTCTCGGAGGCGGCGTAGAGCTCGGTCTGGAAGATCTCCGCCAGCTCCGGCTTGATCCCGATCGAGCTGAACTGGCGCGCGTAGCCGCGCACCTCGTGGATCCCGATCGTCGAGATCACTTTCTCGATCCCTTTGCGGAGGGCCGCGCAGAGGTTGGCGACGTCGGACTCGTAGTCCTCGACGCAGATCACCTCGACCATCGTGTACGGGCAGACGCCGTTGGCGCCCAGCCCGAGGGCGAGCATCACGTCGTGGACGTTGCGGATCGAGGCCGCGCGCAGGACGAGGCCGCAGCGCCGGCGCAGGTTCTCTTCGCCGGTCTCGACTTTGAACTGCTTCAGCGCCTGGTCGACCGCCGAGGTCGCCAGGTGCGGGTCGAGGTAGCGCCGCTCGGCGTCGTAGACGGTGCGGTCGGTGAGGATCAGCAGCTCGCAGCCGTTGCGGACCTTCTTCACCGCCTCCTGCTTGATCCGCTCGATCGCGCCCCGGGTCGTCTCCGACTCCAGCAGGGAGATGTCGACGGCGGCGGCGCGGCCGCGGAACTCCTCCCAGAGGTCCTCGAGCAGGTAGGTGTCGTGATCGCGGGCGATCTGCCGGTAGGCCTTGTCGGCCAGCGGCGCGAGGCCGTGGTGACCGCCGAGGATCACCGGGAACCCGGTTTCGACCGTGCCGGTGTCCTCGCTGGCGTTCTCCAGCGAGGGACGGCAGCCGAACAGGGTCCGGGTCGAGAAGTGCTCCATCTCGCGTTCGCGGTCGATCGCCGGGTTGGTGACGACGGCAACCGTCTCCTTGAAGTAGTCGGCGAGGTTCTGCCGCTCGGGCGAGAGTGCGGCGAGCGGGCCGTCGTAGCCGAGCGATCCGACCGGCTCGGCCCCGTTGGAGGCCATCTGCTGGACGAGTTTGACGTCGTCGCGCTGCCAGCCGAAGCCGGCGAGGACGCGGTCGGAGACCCTGACCGGCTCCTCGGGGCCGGCGTCGGTGTAGCCGGGGACGTCCTGGCCCTCGAGCGGGCCGCCGGTCTCCAGCGCCCGCTCGTAGCCGGCGACCGCCTCGACGCCGTTGCGCTGCAACCAGCGGTCGCGGACGATCCGCAGCATCTCGTCGTGGGGGTGCAGGGTCGAGCCGCGCTCGGCGCGGTCGATCTGGACCAGCACCTTCTCCCCCGGGGCCAGCGGCTTCGGCTCCGAGCACATCTTCGCGACCGAGACGACGCCGGGCTCGGAGCTGAAGACGAAGTCGTCTTCGGTCTCGACCTGCCAGAGCGGGCGCAGGCCCATCGCGTCGGCGGAGAAGACGCACTCGTCGGCGTGACGGGCGATCAGCGCGACCGGGCCCTGGGCGAACGGCCCCATCGTCTGGTGCAGGTACATGTAGAAGGCGTGCAGGTCCTCGGGCAGGCCGCGGACCTCCTCGACGATCGGCGGCAGGACCATCTCCATCGCCTCGGCGAGGCTGAACCCCTCGCGGCTGACCAGGGTGTCGATCGTGCGGTTGAGGTCCTGCGAGTCCGAGGAGCCGGGCTGGATCGGCACCGCCAGCATCTTCGCCTCCTGGCGCAGCTGCTGGATCGTGTTGATCTCGCCGTTGTGGCCGAGCACCGAGAACGGCTGCACCCGTTTGAACGAGGGCCAGGTGTTGGTCGAGTAGCGGTTGTGGCCGAAACAGCCGATCGTCTCGAAGCGCGGGTCGCGCAGGTCCGGGTAGTACTCGCCGAGCACGTTCGGCGCGCCCATCACCTTGTAGACGCAGGTGGTGGCGGAGAAGGAGGGGACGTGGACGTCGAGCTCTTTCTCCAGGCAGATCATCAGGTCGAAGAGGACGTGGTGGCGGGTCTTGGCGTCGGCGACGAGACCGCCGAGCTGCCAGAAGATCGGCTCCTCCTCGCGCGCGGTCGGGCCGAGGGCCGGCGAGTTGACGACGCCCTCGCGCTCGGCGAGGACGCGGAAGCCGCCAGCGGCGAGCAGCTCGCGGGCATCGTGCTTGACCTTCTCGACGTCCTGGGAGCGCTCGATGAAGACGTGGGCGACGGCGAAGGCGTCATCCGTCGCCAGGGACGGGTCGTGCCCCCCGGTGCGGACCTCCTCGGCCCAGATCTTGCGCGGAATGTCGACCAGGAGGCCGCAGCCGTCTCCCTCGCCGTCGACGTTGCCGGCACGGTGGAGCATCTTCTGCAGGGCGGGGATCGCCAGCTCGATCGGTTCGTGGCTCGGCGTCGCGTCCTTGCGGACCGAGGCATAGATGGCGCAAGCGTCTTTGTCCTCGACGCTGGGCGGAGAGACGAGCGGCCGGTAGGGGCGCTCTGGCGAGTAGCGCTCCACGCGAGCGCCGCGATCTGACTGGGTCTTCAATTTTGACCTCCCGGGTTCCACGCCTTCTTCGAGCGGGCGCGCGACGGGGTTAACGAGTTACGGGATTATAGGGACCAGGGTCAAGCCCACGACATCGGTTCGTAGCCGCCATCCGGCTCGACCCCGATCAAAAGCGCGGTAATTGGGGCATTCGAGCGGTTGAGGATCGTGCGGGTGGCGCCCGGCTCCAGGGAGACGAAGGTGCCGGCCGGCGCCGTGTGGTCCTCCCCGTCGAGCCGCATCACCGCCTCCCCCTCGAGGATCACGTAGAGCTCGACCTGCCCGCTCTGCGCCTCGTCGTGCTCGGGGATCTGCCCGCCGGGCGCGATCTCGACCAGGTTGTAGCCGAAGGCCCGCGTCCCCAGCGCCTTGCGAGCGAGCAGCCAGGTGCAGTCGCCCGACCCCTCCATCCGCTCGAAGTCCTGGCGGTTCTTGATCGTGTAGTTGGTGGCCATTAGGTTCGACCCTAACCGCCGATGACCGATCAAGGCAAGGACTCACCCGAGGCGCTGCGCGAGACGATCGACCGCTACAACGACGCCTGGAACGACCACGATCTCGACGCGATCATGGCGATGCACGCGCCGGACATGGTCTTCGAGAACCACACGGCGGGCGAGTCGGCCGAAGGCAAGGAGGCACGCGCCCACATCGGCTCGATCTTCGCGACCTGGCCCGACATCGCCTTCACCACGCGGCGGCTCTATGTCCGCGAGGGGCTGGTCGTCCAGGAATGGACCGCCACCGCGACCCACACCGAGACGATGCGCCGCGGCGACCTCGTCGCCGAGCCGACCGGGAAGCGGGTCGAGTGGGACGGCCTCGACGTGATCCCCTTCGAGGACGGCCTCGTCAAGCGCAAGGACGTCTACTCCGACAGCGTCTCGATCCTGCGCCAGGTCGGGTTGCTCGACTAGGCGTGTCGCTTTCCTCTCGCTATACGAGAAGAAAGCGACACCTCACCGATTCCAGCTCGGTTCGAACGCTTCCTTGACGAGCGTCTTCGGCTTGCCACCGGCGTAGGGGACAGTCTGGACCTTGTGGTTGCGCAGGCCCGGGTCGAAGCCGCCGTTGAAGCCGAGGACGAGCTTGCCGTCGGCGGAGAGGTCGGTGCCGACGAAGCCGCTCTCACCCGATCCCGCGACCGGGCGCTGCGCCCCCGTCCTCGGGTTGACGACGACGGCGTAGCTGACGTCCTGGCCGCCGAACTCGGTCAGCAGGCGGCTGCCGTCGGCCGACCAGTCGAGTGGGAAGAGGCCCTGCAGGAGCGGATCGACCTTGGTGTGGGTGAGGCGGCGAACGCCCTTCCCCTGTGAGTCCATCAGGAAGAGCTCGTTCTTGCCGCCGTAGCGGCGCTTCTTCGCTTCCACCGTCTTCACGAAGACGATCTTCTGTGGGCCCCAGAGCGGTTCGGAGGAACGGTGGTCTTTGGTCAGTCGCACGGGTTCCGGGGCGCGGACGTTGACCACGCCGGGGATCGGCACCGGGAAGCGATAGATGTCGCTGCGCGGCGGGTACTTTTCACTCCCCGCGAGCGAGTAGACGATCTCGGTCCCATCCGGCGAGAAGCTGAAGCCGCTGAAGAAGCCCTGGGCGATGACCGACTGGGTGCCGGTGGCGACGTCGATCAGGACCAGCTTGCGCTTGCCGAGTTCGGGACCATGGAGCGCCGCGATCGTCTTCGAGTCGGGCGACCAGGCGAGGTAGATGGCGTCGCGGAGGTTCTGCATCAGCGTCACCCCCGGCCCGCCCGTCGCCGGCGCCAGCTTCAGTTCCTGCTCGTTCCTCGGTCCTTCGTGCAGATAAGCGACCGAGAGACCGTCCGGGGCGACCTTCGGATTGTGCCCGGTCGCGACCTTGTGCGCGCCGCTGCCGTCGTCGTTGGCGACGAAGACCGTCGCGTTGAACGGGTTCTTGACGTAGGCCAGCGTCGCCCCCGCGCTCGCGGGAATCGCGAGCAGCGCAACAAGGACGAGGGCGGACAGGAGCAACTTCGGCTTCGAGAAGGTCGACATGGCGCGATCCTAGTTTCAGGGTCCGACGATGGCGGCTACCACCAACCCGCCACTCACGCCGAGGAAAGACACCACCGCCAGCGCCCGGTACCAGAGACGCTTGTCGACCTCGGGGTCGAAGGCGAGCGGGACGAAGAGGAACGGGTTGACGAAGGTGCCGAAGACGAGTGCCGCAGCAACTGCCGTCGGCAGGTCCGGAACCGCCAGCCCGACCCCGATCAGGATCAGGCCCATCATCACGTAGTCGAGGTGGACCTGGCGGATCCGCTGCGGCGCAACGACGCCGATCCGCCGCAGCCACTCCGGCCGCTCGCCGCGGATCACCATCGCCCAGCCGAGCAGGCCGCCGAGGGCCAGCTCGACGAGACCGATCTGGACGACCCAACTCATTAAGGCATCTCACCACATACCGACTGGAGTCCTGCCCAATAGGGAAAATTCATCGCGGCAGCCGCTAACTCACGACCCCCACCACCAATGGGCGCTGGCGTTGTCGGTCCCACGCCCGACTACGTCGATGCGGTTTTCATCCCACGAGACGGCGGAGAGGCCCGAGGTCAGCGCGCCTCCCATGTCTTCCCAGGC